>APMI01000331.1_pt1 | contig 444121 bp, 396 predicted proteins | sample 667938 | NCBI WGS metagenome assembly APMI01 (sample SAMN01084076, study PRJNA167559) | wastewater metagenome | biome: Wastewater | place: Denmark: Ejby Moelle, Odense | collected 2011-11-28
TAACTTTAAAAAATCAAGAAATACTATCTAACGATAAGTGAACTTTAGCTTGACGACATACACTCTTTTAACACTTGTAATATCGCTTCATGAAGTCTCATAAAATCTTATTAGTCATTAAAATTAGTTCAATACCTTCTTACTCCAACCCTCTTTTATAATGATTTTTAACGCATCTTTTGTTTCCTGCTCAGTGAACTTGTCAGCTTTGGTCATCTCTGTATTATTTTGCTTGATTTTCCAGCTTTTCATCTCTTTCCTAATGGATTTGATGTCTGTGGTCTGGGTATCTTCAATACATTTCAATATCGTGGCAAAAAGCTCCTTTTTTTCTGCCTTCTTAGTCCCAGTATATTTATTAAATACCTTATCATGCATTTCTTTAAGACCGTTACTTATTTGTTGCTGCAAATCAGACGGTACTTTGCTTAGTAATTTACCATCATCCTTTAAGTCTAAATAATAGGCCTGGCTGTTAGGGAACTTAGGTTTATGAAAATACTGCTTAGTGTTAAATAACTTTTTCTCTTCCGGATCAAATGATCCCCAGTTATGCTGACCAAAAACAAAATTGGTTTGTACACCATATACTCGGTCTAGAAGATACACGTCTTTAGCTGTCGCCATTTCTCCCTGTTTTACTTTGAGCTGTTTGTTGGCCCATATGGTAGTGTACAGAACCTGGATTTTTTCAAAACTATCTTGTTGTTTTGTTTTACTGCTTATCTTCTCTTTGCTATAAACAACGCTTTCTTCAACAGCCTTGCTTAAAGGTATTTCTTGAGCTTTATACAATTCTTTTACTTTTACTTGGCCATTCATGAGCATTGGTAAAAGCCAATCTCGTAATTTGACTAACTCAGAATTTTGTTTTTCATTATTCGCAATTTTTTCAAACAAGGGTTTAGCAAAATCTTCGAACTTTTGTTGTAAATCGCTAGTTGGCAATACGAGTTTAAGTTTTGAAAGATTCTCCCTACTTAATTCGGTTTGGCCTGTAGACCCTTCTCCTAATTGTTCAATCTCACTTTGTCTGCCTAACATGGAAAATCCTATAAATAGCGGTTTTGCTTTTGTTGGATCAACTCTAAGAATCGTAACATGCGAATCAGCAGTTGTTATCTCATTTTCTAACCGCTTAACAATTGCAACTCTACCTAATGTACCCACCCCAGTCGAGTTGACTAATATATCCCACAATTCCAAACGCTTCGAAACAGGTTTAAGATCATTGTCATGATAGCGACATTTGGTAAAATCTATTGTATTGTTTCGTATACATCTTTGATTGATTACCTCAATGCCACTTCTATCTTTGTATTTAGGGGAAACCCCTCTTACCAGTAAAGAATTTATACTTCCTAAACTTTTTACCTCCCATCCATATGGTATTTTTCTTTTCAAATGATCATTGTATATCATTTTACCGCCTGAAGACTTATATGGCTTACCATTTTTGTCTGGAAAATCAAACTGAATAAACCAATAATCATATAATGTCTTAGCTAATGCCTCCAACTCTATATTAATATTATTTCCAATTACTATTTTATGATCTATACATGATAGTGCTGAAGCTACTAATCGTTGATAAGATAAGTTAGGGATTTTGATCTCAGTAGATCGGATTATTGGCAGTGGAGGTAAATTGGGTATTACAGAATCCCCATTGATATTACTGATTATTGATTTAATGTAGTGTTTAAAATAGTAACAAAAAAAATCGTGGTCTACTACATCATAATTTAATCTAATTCTCAGCAATGCCTGATTGATTAAACCTTTTTTTGCATTTTTTGGAACAGTGAATAATTCTCCTAGAGTACCTGCACCTGTCATTAAAATATCGCCAGGTATTACTTCAAACCGTCGTAATTTATTTTTGAAGTATTCTTTGCTTATATAGTAATTCCCATAATTGACATTATTATTCAATACTACTCCTTGTTCATATACTTTGTATGTGTCATCTGATTTTGGTACAAAAAGAGACTTTTTTATATCACCTCCAAATGGACCCTTTATTAAACCATCATTTTTAATTAGTAAATCACCGAAAAGCATCTTATTCATAATATAACCCCTCCATCTGCTGTTTAATGAGTTTTTCTGATTTAGAAGCCTCCATGAATAATTGATTTAGAGATTTAATATGGCCATCTAGCTTGTTTTTAAATTCTGCTTCAGTGATATGAGTGTGGGTACTTTTCACCTCAAAGTATTGTCCAGCAGAAAAAGAATAATTTTTCTGCCTAATATCCTTTTGGGTTACAACTACTGAGAAATCCTCTTCGGGTACACACATGTTTAAAGCATCAATGATATGCTGCTCTTCTTGAACGGTTAATACTGTCCTTTCTTTTTTTCCTTCTTTTACATTCCTGCCCAGTTTACTTGCATCTACTAGCACTATGTGTTCATTATCAGCCTTATTATCTATAAATACTACACTCACATTAGTACCTGTACTGGCAAATATGTTACTAGGCATACTCACCACACCTTTTAGCATGCCTTTCTCAATCATTCTTTCCCTAATCTTTTTTTCTATGCCGCCTTGTGCTGTAATAAACCCTGTTGGTACTACAATAGCAGCTTTGCCTTTCTTACTTAGACTATACATGATATGTTGTATAAATAGAAGATATATAGCCATTTTATCCCGATCCTTATTGGGTATATTAGGTATACCTGCAAAAAATCGATCTTTGAAAGCATCTTTCATCAAATCTTTATGAAAATCTGAGAAATCAAGCTTAAATGGAGGATTAGAAACTATGTAGTCAAATTTTTCATCTAAGTAATAAGGCTCTGCAATTGTATTTGTCTTAACTATGTTGGAGATAGAATGTGATAAATTATTCAATACCAGGTTAAGTCGCAACATGTTAGAAGATTTCTGTGATATATCTTCAGAATAAATTGAACAGTTTTTTTCACCAATGGCATGGGCAATATTCATTAATAGTGTACCCGACCCAGCACTTGGATCGTAACACTTAACATTCTCCACTGGCTTTGGTACCATAATAGCAGCCATGATACGGGCCACTGCGTGGGGGGTATAGTATTCTGCATACTTTCCACCACTATCACTATTGTAATCTTTAATTAGGTATTCAAAAATAGTTGCGAAGAAATCATATTTTTCTCCAAACATTTTTTCGAAACTAAACTCTACCAACTTATTGACCAGAGCTCTGCAGAAAGCATCTCTTTGAGAGGCATCTGTAATAAACTGGCTGAGTTGATCAAACATCTTATCCTTAGCCCCACTCGAAGACTTTACCGAAAAAATACCTGAATTATCATTGCTAATAGATAATAAAGTAGCATCAAATAAAGTAGCAAAATCATCTTGTGTTTGGGAATTAAACAAGAATGTTAATGTTTGATCTCGTTTTAATTTAGGCACGTCCGGACTAATACCATGATAAAGAAATTTGTAATCATCATCTGCTATTAATTCTAATGCCTTTTGAAAATTATCCGGAGTCACTTTAGCAAGTTTCTTATCTGCCTTTCGTATCTCGAAGCTATATTTATCATTGATAAACTTATACAAGAACATCTGAGTTATAATCTTAAACTCATTCCCATCATTACCGAGACCGTAATTAGCACATACGCTCTTTAAGCTATCTATCAGTTGTTTAACCTTATTTTCAAATATCGTATCCGTCATCTTAAATAATCATTATATTGTTGCAAGTATTCATTTACAATCAAAGTGTTTATAGATTCAGTAGTAGGAAAATCTATCTTCATATTTTTTCCCTGCTTCAACTCTTTAATTACTAGGTTCATCAAAAATTGTGTGAAGTAAGATTCATTCTCTATTAGTTGTTTATTTTTTATTATTTGGTTATCAGTGTATTGTTTTATCGTTTGCAAAGCCTCAAACAATTGCGATTCCTTAATCGAAAGAGTCCCTTTTTCTATAAGTCGCTTATGTACTCGTACATACTTCTCATCTTGTTCGTATTTAGCCTTCAATAGATCATTTTTTCTATTTAGTTCTTTTACTTTATCGTATATAGCTTTTAGTAAGAGTATATTTTCTCTCATTTCATCTTGAGATATCTCAGACAAATGCTTCTTTTTAAAGATGCGTTCTAACTCTTCCCTTAAACTCACAAAATTTGGGTCTCTTTGATCGAAATTATGTAGTAGTGCCTCTCGTGTTCTAGAAAGGTGATTTTTAAGCTCATCTGCAAGTATCAGTTCACTTTCAGATACTTTAGTAAACATGAATATTACATCCTCAAGGGCTGCATTTAATAGACTAGCAGTATCAGCTTCATTCTGTATGGTATCTATTAGATTTAATTTTTCGAGTTGTCTCTCGGCCTCCCTAAGCAACTGATTAAATTTGTAGAAATCTAACCTACTAATAAGATCGTTGTAACCTTCAAGCCTAATGATATTTTTCAATTCGTTAGCACTACGAAGAGCCTTAATTATATCATTAATTGTTTTCTTATCTTTTATCTCTTCTATCTGCAGTCTAAAATTCTCTGCGTTTAAAGTATCATAATGAAACAGTATTTCTTTAATCTCAACAATATCTGCTTCTATTTCTTCTTGGGTCTTAAATAGCTTGCTATAACTTTCTATCTCGTCCCCTAATTCAGCCTGTAGTTCGTCGAAGTAGAGACGATTTGTCTTATCAAAAGCATAACTGATATCTGCAAAATCCACGACATAACCATAACGAAATTTCTTATAAGGTCTATTTACGCGTGTTAAGGTTTGTAATAAGTTATGGTCTTTAACAACACGGGCTAAATAAAGCTTTTTTAATCGTTTAGCATCAAAACCAGTTAGCAGCATGTTGTATACAAATAGTATGTCAATCTTACTCATTTTAAATGCCCCAATAAGATCTTTACGTATATGCTTATCATTTACGTCATGCAAGATCAGTGCTGCCCTTAATGAGCTTGAAGTTTTATTTATGAAGTAGTTAACATCATCTTCTGCTGCAATAGATAGGTTTGCAACGTCGGTTTCTTGTGTACCAAAACGTTGTTCAAAGATTTCAAACAAAGCTTTAGCTTGTTCTGCAGAATCACATACCACCATTCCACCTAATGAGCTATCTTGAATTCTGAATCTCTCTAAATCTTCTATTATATAATCTAGTAATGGTTTTACATATTTAGGATGAGCATACGCAAGTTTTTTCTTTAAATCACCTTCTAAAACATTTATCTTTTCCAGTATCTCCTGCATTTGCATTTTGTACGTGGTATCAATGCCTTCTCTGATGAGCCTCAAAGTATATCCATCTGCAATAGATTGGTTGTAGTAATATTTGTGTATATAATTACCGAATAATTCTTTTGAATCATAGTCCTTTACAACTTGCTTCAATAGAGGCGTGCCTGTAAGTGCTATTTTAACAGCCTTTCTATCAGAATTTATTAGATTAGCTAAGTAGTTTCCCTTAGGATTGTAAGAACGATGTGCTTCATCAAGAAAATATACACGTTGAATGTGTACATCGTAATCTAACTCAATCGGTGCCTTAGCGTCCTCAGTAAATTTTTGAATATTAATTACAGTTATTTCGGGTTCTCCGCTGTCATTATGTATAGCTCCAATTTTCTTAATATCATCAGCAAATGCCGATCTTGAATCAACACTATTAACTCTTAGACCCCGGTTCGAAAATTCTGTAATTGCCTGGATAGCTAAATCAATTCTATCAACTACAAAATAGAATTTAGGAATCTTATTCTGACTCTGATAATAGTCTGTAAGATGTTTCACATTATAGTATGCCAAAGCAGTCTTTCCTGATCCCTGGGTATGCCAAATAATACCTTTGTTCCATCCCTCATAAAGCTTTTTTGCTATTGCCTTGGTTGCAAATATCTGAGGATAGCGCATTATGTGCTTTTGGATAACTATGCGCCCATCAATGTTTTCGGTTACATATGCGAAAGCATATCGTAATAAAAAAGATAGCCTTTCCTTACTTAATAAAGAAGTGAGGATTCTATGTGTAGGTGTGTGGTAGTGCTTATTTGTTTGGAATTCAGGAGCATACTTAATAGACTCAATATTATTATCCTTCAAGATAAAAGACTCTGCTTCTTCACTATCAGCTAACAAAATATTATTTAGGTCAAGTAACTCTTCTTCCCTAAAGTAATTAAATTGTAAATCTCCGTATGCAGACGTAGCATAATAGGATCCCTGTATTGGCTCAATTACCCCATCCTCATATTCCATATTATTGGAGAAGACCATTAGCTGTGTAATATTTGCAAATCGCTTAAACTTCCTATTGTTATACCTTTTGTTTATCCGATCACGTTCAGCAAGTACACCTTCTCTATTATTTGGCTTTTTTACCTCTATAAAGATTAATGGCATACCATTAATCAAAACTGTAATATCTGGCCTAAACTCTTCATCCCCATTTCTACATGTTAACTCAGTTGTAACATGAAAGCTATTATTACTGAAATTCTTATAGTCGATTAATTTTATACCAGATGTCGCAGTTAACATCCTAAAGAAATCTTTTCCTAGATCATCGTAATCTAATTTTAGGTTGATTTCAGTCAATAATTGGTCTATCTCTCCTACGTGAACATTAGGATTAATTCTTTGAATACTTTCTTTGAATATTTCACTAAAAATATTGCTATCTGAAAGGCAATTTTGCTCTTTACGAGATATATACCGATACCCAAGCCTAACCAAATGCAGTAAGGCAGGTATTTTTACTCTAGAATCTTCATTGAAAGCCATCTGGATTCGACTAAGTGAACAGGTTGCAAAATTGCAAGGTTGACATAAATATTGCAATTTTTTTTAGCATATTATATAGTATATATGTTAGGTTAACAATGATTCCAGTCGTACGTATGACTTTAGTGTCCCAAATCAGCTCCAGGATAATTTCAAATTGCTAATTTGCATCTATTAAAATCTATGAATGAAGTAAAAAAGTAACTTTTACATATAAAGAATTGGCTTAATCAATTTCTTTCCTAACTCAAATCTCCCACTTGAATAATACAGGAAAAGAATGTGAGGTAGGCTCCCAAATGGGAGCTGTCTTGCATTATCCTGTATGGGTTGGGAGACCCAGAGTTAGGTAGTGTACAGTTCAGCTCCCTAATTTTATGAATAACTCTAACTCTCCCACAGTCACTCATAAAGGTGAAATCATCAAAGAAGTACTACAACACTTATTAAGCGGTGATAAAGCCACCTGCTCTCAAATTGCTAAAGAAAAATATCCTTTCAGTGTAGCAATAGCTGATAAACGAAATTATACTCCATCTCAAATGACAAAAGTCTTTTTAAGAGACGGGTTTATTGACAGATACTCCAATGATAAATTATTGTTCCCAGGTATATTCCGTGTTCTTCAATTAGAGCTTCCTAATGTCTTTCCAGCACATTCTAATTGGAAAATGACTGAAACTCATATTGTCTATTGGGAACTGTTTCCAACTATTGACCATGTAATTCCAATAGCAAGAGGTGGAAAAGATTCAGAAGATAATTGGGTTACAACTTCAATGAAACGTAACTCAGCTAAAGCAAATTGGTTACTTGATGAAATAGGTTGGGAATTAAGAAGTCCTGGTAATTTAAATGATTGGGATGGACTAATAAATATATTTCTTGACTTGATCAAGGTTTATCCTGAATTGCAAAAGAATAAATATATTGACACGTGGCATAAAGCGTTGTTACGTGAGATAACGGTCCTTTAGGTTTTCCTCAGCATCATTCAATTCTTGCTCTAATCCGAATGCCATTTTTTTCAACTCATCTAATGTCAATTTGGATAAATCTTCTTTATCGGAGACATTACTATGGGATATATGTAATTTATCTGAAAAGATTCCCGGATCAGTATTCTTTAACGCAAATATTATCGCAGTAACACTTGGAGATACATGCTTTTGTATTTTTCTAATCGGTACGAATATTGGTTCCTCATTCCCATTTTTCATTTGAACACTTTGTACTTCCTCATAACAATATCCCTCTACTGCCTTTAATAAACCATATCTTGCACTATCACGCAATAGTAAGTAATAATTAATAGTACCCTTTTTCTTGGCCTCTTTTAAAGAGTCTTGTATTTCTTGTACGAAACCACGCCTTAATAGTTCTTTTTGTTTCTTTTCTGGCAAAGAAGTGAAGTTTTCTACCATTGGACAAGCCCACTGATAGAAAGTATTTACATTAATGCCTACTGCATTACAGCAGCTTTCTAACGTAAATCTACCCTCTGCGTATAAATTGCATACTTTTTCAGCTATTTGGAGTCTTTCTGACAATGTATGTTTCATTTACATCGAGTATTTAAAGCTAATGCATTAACCATTTCAGTGTTAATTAAATAGTCTAACTCTTTTATTTCATCTCCCAAACGAATAATTCCTTTCGTATATATATTATTTGCCTTTCTTTTTGTTCTTGAGTAAAATTCAGGGCGTTTGTTATTGTCATTATTCTGAGTCCTATATTTATCTATACAATCGTTAAAAACATCAAGTCCACCAATATTTTCAATACCTAACATTGCCAATTGCTCAAACACTTCAGAAGTATTATCAATAAGTGATAAATCTAAGTATGGCAAAGATTGCTTTTGAATCTGATTGTATTCATAAGCCCAACGTTCAATAAAAAAGCTAAATACTTCTGGCTGTAACAATAAAGAGACTGTTAGAGATTTACAATCGAACTGTTTTTGCATTAATCGTGATAAATATGATGAAATAAAACAGACTTCAAACCTCATCCAATTTCCTTCAATTTCATCCTGATTAATAAATACGTTAGTTTTTCGCATTTCCTTCTTCTTATCATAGAAAGTGTACTTCTTACTTTGGTTTTTATAGTACAGTGTATCGCTTTCTATAAATCTTGTAAGTTTATTAGCAGTACCCAAAGATGAAAAGTAACTTTTAGGTAACTTGCTTACCTTTAATGAAGAAGATATTTCGAGCTGTGTAATTGTCGCTGATTGTAGACTTATTTTAAGTTTATCTTCTAACTTATTTATCTCCTCCTTTAATTCTAATCTGTTTAAAGGTTTAAAATTATTCCCATACCGAAGTTTCGATAAGCTACCATATATACTAAGATAATTATGGTATTTTCTTATCGTCAAATTACCAAATTTGCAGCTTTCAAAGATTAATTCACCATATTCATTTACAGTCCTGATGATAGAAGTGCCCACACCTTCAAGATTTACACTATTCATCGTGCTAATTGCCAAGCACATCTTTGTTTTATCTACCATTTTGACAGATACGGTCAATAAGTAAGTCTTATTATAGATGTTTCCCATTATGTACTAAATGATTTGCAGAGATAGATTGCATCTGATCGACTGTCTTTGAAGGATTACTTATCAACCATCTGTCTATTTCTGTCCTGTCAAAATATAGCAACTTCCCTCCAGGCTTTGAAAATGGTATCTTCTGCTTATGAGTAAGCTTATAAATATAGTCGATGGATAGACCAGTATATTGGGCTACCTCATTAATATTAAATACTGTTTTTTGAGAAAGCAAAAGCTCCTCAATACGGTCTAATCTTTGCTCAATGTTCAAATTATTATTATCCATGACTTTATGTTTGAAACAAAAGTCATAATAAAAGAATGCTGAAAAGAATATATGGCTTAGCTAAGCCTTAGATAAGTTCTGCACAATTGCCTCTAGCTCGTAGTAGTTTTGAGAACGTGAGGAAATTGTTGATTTATTAGAATATGAGAATTTTAGAATTCTCCTATTGACATCTACAAAATAATAAGATACTATATTAAACTCTTCTTGGCCAATTACTTTTCCAATGTTTATGAACGAATTTTGGTCTAGCAATTCAAACATTTCTAACAAAGATTTTTTACTAGGTTGGCCTTTACACTTTTTTAACCAAACTAACTTTTTTTCAAACACTGCTTCTTCAAAGAAAATGCTTCTAAAAGAGTCAATGCAAGAATCTTTGGCAATATATTCATGTTCTACTAGCTCGTTAAATAGTATGTCTATACGGTGAGTAGATTCAAGCCATCTAAACCGTCTCTGTTTTTCATTAGTAATTTGAAGTCTATGTTTTAATTCTCCTAAATATTCTTTTGCACATACAATTAACTCATCATCCGTGATAGAGCGAATCTCGATACCAGCCTTTCCCCATTTTAATTTACGGTATAGCCAATCAACTGTGTAATCAATACTTGGTATAACTTTTAGCTCCTCCTTGAGAAATGTGTCTAGCCTAAATATTTGATACTTAACTTCCGGAGTCAATAAAATTTTCTTCTTACGTTCGTACTCTCTTAACGATTCTAATTCAGCTTCGAAACTTTCAGTTTGTCCCCAAAATGCCATTCCATAGCCTAATTTGCTTTCAATAAAACATCCTTGTATTGGCTTTTTCATATTAAACTAGGTATTTTATTTACAGCCTCTGTTTTCTTCTGGTCTATTATCTTACTATATATCTGTGTTGTTTTTAACTCTGAGTGGCCCAATAATTTAGAAACAGTATAAATCTCCGTTCCCAGTGTCAATTGAATAGTAGCAAATGAATGTCTACCACAATGGAAGGTAATGGGTTTAGTTATTCCAGCTTTTAGCATCCATTGGGTTAATGCAACATTCATGTAAGAGCTATATTTCAATCCAAAAAACACTTTTTCTTCTGGGCCACCCTTTTCTCCCATATAACTCCTGGCTTGCTGCGATATGTCCAGGTATTCGGCTCCTTTTGTTTTCTTTTGAGTAAAATGAATTCTCCAGCCCTCATTAAACTCATCGACTTCTGACCAAGTCATTTTCTGTATGTCTGACCACCTAAGTCCTGTCAAACATGAAAAAATAAATGCCCGTTTCAATACTTCATATCTACAATCAGCCTTCGCTATAGCTTTTAACTCATCAAGCGTAAGATATTCACGGTGTGTATCAATCTGTTTTATGCTTTTTACACGCTTAATAGGATTGTCATTTATTACTCCATCGTTAAAAGCCTGATTTAATGCTGCTCTAAACTTGTTAAAATAAGATAATGCTGAATTATTAGAGAGCAATTTACCATTTTTGGTTTTTGCTGTACCAAGTAAATATTTCTTGAACCCTTCAACGAATTGTATGTCGACTTGTTCAAAAGTTGTTGAAGCATTGCAATAATTGACTAAATGTTTTAACGTACTGTCCCAATTACCATAGTTACCTTGGCTCTCATATCTGCTTTCTGTAAGTTTCTTAAAATAATCTATTAGGTTAGCCTTTCTTTTAAATGCAGAACTGATGCCGTATTTCCCATTAACTAGTTCTTTATGTTTTTCCGCACGAATTATTTCACCAGTTGCAAGGCTATCTTTATTATGTTGTTTTTCTTTGGGCGTTTTGGGATTCAAATACACGAAATACTCAAGAGTTTCATACTCTTTGATATTGCGTTTATTACCCTTTTCATCTTTTGTATAACCTTTATAGATTTCGAGATATAGCGACGCTTGGGGGGAATTTTTGAGCTTTCTTCTTCTTAAAAAAACATTCATAATCCTGTATTTTCACTATTTAGTTGCTACTTATGGCAATAATAGTGTGAAAATACAGCAAAAAAGATGAAATAAAGAACAAATCATTAACTATAATAAAAACAACAAAATGCTTTATATACACTGTATTTATTGACTTTGGTAGGACTATATTTTGTAGATATTTTATTACTTCACTTTCCGATACAGAACTTACTAAAAATATAATCTAGTTTATCTTCTGTGGTTACTTCACCTGTTATCTCGCCGAGGTAAAAAAGGCAACGACGAATGTCGAGCGCTATCAAGTCGCTGGCTATGTGGTTGTCGAGCCCTGCACGTATATCTGCAACAGATTTCAGTACTTCCTGTAGCGATGCATGGTGCCTTGCATTGGTAATGATGGTGCCTTCTGTATTTATCTCGCCTTCTATCACCAGTTTGTACAAAGCCTGTTTCAGTGCATTTACATTTTCTTTGTTTTTGGCAGATATGTAAATGGTTCCATCTTCTCTGCTACCTGTATAAGTATCTGTTTTATTAGCTACCAGCAAGTAGTTGATGTTCTCTTGTTTAAAAGCGGCTACCTGTTCTGCTATCTCTTCAGCAGTTGTGTTGTTTACATCATACAGGTACACAACAACATCTGCACGCTTCATGGTATCCAAACTACGCTGCACGCCTATGCTTTCTATCACATCTGCAGTATGCTCGCGTATACCTGCGGTATCTATCAGGCGGAAGAGGATGCCGTTTATGTTCAGCGTTTCTTCTATAGTATCGCGCGTGGTGCCTGCAATATCACTTACTATCGCACGCTCTTCATTCAGCAGTGCATTCAGCAAGGTACTCTTACCTGCATTGGGCTTGCCTATTATCGCCACACTCACACCATTGCGTATCACATTCCCCAGTCGGAAAGAATCTGCAAGCCTGCCCGCTGTTGCGTCTATATTATTTATCAGTTGGTAAAACTGTGTACGGTCTGCAAACTCTACATCCTCCTGGCTGAAGTCCAGCTCCAGTTCTATCAACGCGCTGAACTGTATCAGTTGTTCGCGCATCAGCTTTAGCTCTTCACTGAATCCGCCACGCAGATTATGCATAGCCGCCTGCTGTGCAGCACCTGATTGTGATGCTATCAAATCCGCCACCGCTTCTGCCTGTGCAAGGTCCAGCTTACCATTCAGAAATGCACGTTGTGTAAACTCGCCTGCCTTTGCCATATGCGCACCATTGGCAATGCACAGGTTGATGATTTGCTCCAGTATATACTGGCTGCCGTGCCCGCTTATCTCTACCACATCTTCACCCGTATAACTTTTAGGTGCTTTGTACAGGCTCACCACTACTTCGTCCAGCGCTTTTTCGCCTTGCATTATTTTACCAAAATGCAGCGTATGCGATGGCTGGTTCACCAGTTTCTTCCCTTTGAAAATCTTATCTGTTATCTCAATAGCTTTATCACCACTCAGCCTTATCACACCTATGGCACCCACACCCGGTGGTGTGGCAAGCGCTACTATCGTTTCGTTTATATTATACATGTATACAATGCTCCGTTGCAGAAGCTTTGCAAAGTTAGCTCTATTGCCACAAACTCCTTAGTTTCGCAATATGCGCGCAGTTATACAACGTGTTTCTACAGCGGGTGTCACCATCAATGGAGATATGAAATCTGCCATAGGCACAGGTTTTATGGTATTGCTGGGTATAGAGGCTGCAGATACTGAGGAAGATGCGAAATGGCTTTGTGGTAAAATAGCACAGCTACGTGTCTTTGCCGACGATGCAGGGCTGATGAACAAGAGTCTGAAAGAAGCAGATGGAGAGGTGCTGGTGGTAAGCCAGTTTACCCTGCATGCTTCTTACAAAAAAGGCAACCGTCCGTCTTTTATAAAAGCTGCCCGCCCCGAACAGGCCATACCGCTGTACGAGTATTTTATCAAAACCCTATCGCATGCAATAGAAAAACCAATAGCTACTGGTACTTTTGGTGCAGATATGAAAGTGGCATTGGTAAACGACGGACCTGTTACCATTATAATGGATACAAAGAATAAAGAATGATGTTTGACGACGAATATTTTATGCGCGAAGCACTGCGACAGGCAAAGCTGGCTTTTGATGCGGGCGAAATACCTGTAGGTGCGGTTGTAACATGGGGTACAAAAATCATATCGCGTGGGCACAACCAAGTAGAGCAACTGAACGACAGCACGGCACATGCCGAGATGATAGCAATTACAGCAGCATTCAATCAGTTGGGTAGCAAATACCTGCCCGATGCTACACTGTATGTAACGCTGGAGCCATGCCTGATGTGCAGCGGTGCATTGTACTGGAGCAAAATAGGCCGTGTGGTTTTCGGTGCCGGCGATGTGAAGAATGGCTACGCACGCATCACGGGCGATAATTCCCCCTTCCATCCTAAAACAGAACTAGTGCATGGCATCCTTGCAGATGAATGTGCGCAGCTGATGAAAGACTTTTTTGCAGCGAGAAGATAGTATGTTGTATACATGGCATTTGGTTGAAGGCATTTTATTTTCTGCGCTTGAAGAAGGCAAGATGCAGGATTTTCTGGTAGGCGATAAGCAGGTGGCTTTGCTCAAAAAAGAAAATAATGTGTTTGCATTTGCAGCTACCTGCCCGCATGCAGGTGCACGCTTTTGCGATGGCTGGCTGGATGCTCAGGGACGCGTTGTATGCCCGCTGCACAAATACCGCTTCGACCCTGCGAACGGGCGCAACACTAGCGGCGAAGGCTACAAACTAAAAACCTATCCTGTAGAAATCAGAGAGGATTATATTTACATAGCATTATAAATACATCAATGATACACCCTCCTTACCTCACACAAGGTTCTACTATTGGTATTACATGCCCTGCGGGTTATGTTTCTGCAGATCGTATAAAGTATGCAGTTGAGTCCCTGCAAAGCATCGGCTACAAAGTAGTGGTAGGCAGTACTGTTGGTTCGGAGTTTCATTACTTCTCCGGCAATGACGATGCGCGCCTGCAAGACCTGCAGTGCATGCTGGATGATGACGGTATAGATGCCATACTAATGGGGCGCGGTGGTTATGGAATGAGCCGCATCATCGATAGTCTCGATTTTACCCGTTTCAAACAAAACCCAAAATGGATTTGCGGCTTTAGCGATATCACCGTACTGCACAATCACATACACAATACACTGGGCATTGCTACCATGCACAGCCCTATGTGTGGCGCTTTCAAGCCAACAACTATCAATACTGACTATATCAAAAACTTCTTCGATGCCATTGCGGGCAGAGAACTCAACTATACTGCACCTCCGTCTTCATTCAACAGAAAAGGCGCAGCAGAAGGAATATTAACGGGTGGCAATCTGGCAATACTTGCTCACCTTACCGGCTCTGTTTCTGAAGTTGATACCGATGGCAAAATCTTATTTATAGAAGACATCGGCGAGCATCTGTACAATATAGACCGCCTCATGCTGAACCTGAAACGTGCAGGTAAATTTGATAAACTGGCAGGACTTGTTGTTGGTAGCTTTACAGATATGCAAGACACAGAGCGCCCATTCGGACAAACGATTGATGAGATAATATGGGATAAAGTAAAAGAGTATGACTATCCTGTTTGTTTCAATTTTCCTTGCGGGCATCAGGATGTAAACTTCACGCTCACACTTGGTATGCAGCACAAACTGTCTGTTACCAAAGATGGCAGTACACTTACACTGATTCGATAAAAGAGGATTTTAACTCAGATTCGCTTTCTTCCAATTGCTCATCCCCCCGCTCAGGTTGTACAGGTTATTAAAACCTATACCTTCCAGCCTTTGTATGATGATGGAACTACGTATACCCTTTTCGCAATACACCACCACAGGTTTGTCAACTGGTATTTCATCGCGGCGAGCTATCACATCACCCAACGGTATGTGTTCGCCACCAATATTATAAACCTCACGCTCCCAGTCTTCGCGCACATCTATCAGCACGAATGGCATCTTATCATCCATCCATGCTTTCAACTCTGCAGGCGATAAACTCTTCATTACTACTCTTCTGTTAACGCTTTCCACAATGTGTCTTTCAGTTCTACAATACCCTGATTAGATACAGAAGCTATAAAAAGGTGTGGGATGTCTTTAGGCAGTGTTGCGGCAATTGCTTCTTTCAGCTCATCATCCAGCATATCGCTTTTGCTGATGGCTATTATCATTTTCTTATGTAGCAGTTCAGGATTGTACTGCTCCAGTTCATTATACAATATGCCAAATTCTTTTGCATGGTCTGCACTGTCGGCAGGTATCAGGAAGAGCAATACAGAGTTGCGCTCTATATGTCGCAAAAAGCGATGGCCAAGGCCCTTACCTTCTGCCGCACCTTCAATAATACCCGGCAGGTCGGCCATACAGAAAGACTTGTTGTCCCTGTACGGTACTATACCCAGCTGTGGTGTCAGTGTGGTAAATGCATAGTCTGCAATCTTGGGCTTTGCAGCGCTTACGGTAGACAGTAAGGTAGATTTGCCCGCATTCGGGAAACCTACCAAACCAACGTCTGCCAGTATTTTCAGTTCCAGGTACTTCCACCCTTCAATGCCATCCTCGCCGGGTTGTGCATAGTCGGGTGCCTGGTTGGTAGGCGTAGCAAAATTGCTGTTGCCCAAACCACCACGTCCGCCACGTACCCATAACTTTTCTTCTCCGTGATGCAGAATTTCTACTTCTGTTTCGCCGGTTTCCTCGTCCATGGCTACAGTACCCAGTGGTACTTCTATAATAATGTCTTCACCGTCTTTGCCGGTGCAGTTGTTTTTACTTCCTTTTTCACCATCCTGTGCCAGTATGTTTTTATGATAGCGCAGGTGCAGCAACGTCCATAGCTGTTCGTTACCACGCAGTATGATGTGTCCGCCACGTCCGCCGTCACCACCGTCAGGCCCTGCTTTAGGGTTGAATTTGGTACGTGCGAAATGGCGGCTGCCCGCTCCTCCTTTACCGGAGCGGCAGAATACTCTTATATAATCAACAAAATTGGCTTTCTCCACTATGCGGGTTGCAGATATTTATCTATCTCCTTCGAGATTAATGCGAACGTTTCCTCAATGGTTCCGTCACCTTTCAGGCGTTCCAGTTTGCCAAAGTTATGATAATGTCCCGCTACAGCTTCTGTTTTTTCGTAGTATTCTTTGATGCGCTTAGCAATTACCTCTTCGTTATCGTCGCTACGACCCGATGTAATACCACGATTCACAAGGCGTTTCACCAGATCTTCTTCAGGTACTTCCAGTGCCAACAGCAGGTGTATTTCCGTGTTTTTAAACTCCAGCAGCTTGTCCAATGCTTCTGCCTGCGCCTTTGTACGCGGAAAACCATCGAAGATGAAACCACGCGCCTGCGGGTTTTCGTCTATTTTGCTGCTTATCATGCCTATTACCACTTCATCAGGCACCAGCATACCCTGGTCCATAAAGTTTTTGGCTTCCACACCAAGTGGTGTCTGGCGGCTTACTTCGTCGCGCAACAGGTCGCCGGTAGAAATGTGTTGCAGTTTGTAAGTATCCAGAATATTAGCAGATTGTGTACCCTTGCCACTACCCGGAGGGCCAAACAGTATCAGATTGAACATAAAATGTAAATGAGATTAACCCTGCAAAAATAACCAACGCTTTGTAATAGCCATATTATCTATACCATTATAGCAGAAATAATAGCTAAAAATGGCATGATTTAAGGCATTTTTAATACATAAGCCCGTAAATATCAGTTTGCCTTGGCTTTGTCTTTGTCTGTTTTTGCAGAAGTTGCGTGTATATCATATACTTTGATGCCTGCTATGAGCATCCATAACGAAAGGAAAAACATTTTTATCATACCCTCTATATTGTATCTGTAAATTAGTACAACGCAAAATCAGGTGCTAATATTTTGCCCCTCCGTTTTTCCACAAAAAACTATCAATTAATCCACTAACCGGTCAGCAGTTTTTGGACGATGCTTTTATCAACTTCTATACACGCTCCGGGTTGCAGATTTTCTATCGTCACTTTTCCGATGCTGTATCTTATCAGTCGCAAAGTCGGGTACCCAACTTTCGCTGTCATTTTTCTTACTTGTCGGTTTTTACCTTCTGTCAGTGTAAGTGATATCCAGGTGGTAGGAATATTTTTTCTGTATCGTATCGGCGGATTTCTCTCGGGCACTTCAGGTGCAATTATTTTTTTCGCAACAGCGGGTTTTGTTTTATAATCTTTTCCGTTGTTGTTGATGATAACACCATTGCATAGTTGTGCTATCGCTTCATCACTTATATCACCATCTACCTGTACCCAATAAGTGCGCTTGTGTGCAAACTTAGGTTCAAGCAATCTATGTGTCAGTACCGTATCGTTTGTAAGTAAGAGTAAACCCTCACTGTCGTAGTCTAATCTGCCAACAGGGTAAATATCTTTTGCGAGATGAGATAAATAATGAGCCAATGTCTGTTTTTCTCCTTCGGGCGAAAACTGCGACATTACCATATAGGGCTTGTAAAAAATATAGTACTGTTGTTTACTCATTTTTATCATCGGCTGAAACCTGCTGCTGCAAAGGCTTTCACTAGAAAAGAAAAAACCCGGCAGGTGTTGTGGACCTCCGGGCTTTTATAAGGATGGGTTAGTAAGTACAATCCTTAACACAATATTAAAAAGAAATTTCTCTACTAAAAAAATTTCTTGCAATTATTTTTTAAAAAATATTTCGTGTGTTGATAAGTTGTGTACAACCTTACTGTGCATTATGCAGATAATCGTAAGAATAAATTAAGTTGTTACAACGATGAAAATGATGTGATGCGTGTTTGCGGCTAATACATTTTCTATTCATGATAAACCAATCAACAACAACATCAATTAGTATTTAGTAATTAGAACTTCGGATTTTAAATTACCAATCTTTCTCCACCTTCACAGGTGTGCCTGCTGCTTTCTTATGCTTATCCTGTAGTTTCTTTTCTTCTTGTTGCAGTGCATTCAGCAATTGTTCTGCCTGCTTCTCACTCATCTTACTTTGTTGTGGTTGCGGGCGTTTATCCTGTTCGTTTTTCTTATCGTCCTTGTTGTCTTTGTTCTGGTCTTGCTGATCTTTATTGTCTTTATTGTTATCGTCTTTGTTATCCTTATTGTCTTTGTTCTGCTGGTCTTTATTCTTATCGTCTTTGTTGTCTTTATTATCCTTGTTCTTATCGTCTTTGTTATCCTTATTGTCCTTGTTGTTTTTTCCGCCACCACCGTTTTTCTTCAGCATCTGTTGTGCATAGCTCAGGTTATACTTAGCATCGGCATCCTGCGGGTTGGCACGCAGTGTTTTTTTATACGCATCTATGGCTTCTTCCCATTTCTGCTCTGCCATGTAAGAATTACCAATATTATAGTTGGCTGCAGCCTTGCCCGTACGGCTGGTATCTATCTTGGTTACCTGCTCCATTACCTTGCGGGTACCGTCATATTGTTTCTGCTGATACAGCGCATTACCCAGGTTGAATGCCCCGGGTGTATAGTTAGGATTCTTTTGCAGTGCTTTCTGATACTCCGTAGCTGCTTCTTTATACTTCTTCTGCTGATACAGCTTATTACCATCCTTCACCAGTTGCTTGTACTGTGCCTGTGTTGTATGCGTGCATACAACAGCCAATATGGTCAATATGAAAAACCCGAGCCTCATGCTTTCTTTGTTTTCATTTTCATATTTGTGTTCGGTATCAGCCACTCTATCAGCAGCAATACAAAACCTGCCAGCAAAAAATATTGGAAATAACTGCTGTAGTCTGTATACACATCTGCGCCCAGATTCTTCTGCTCCATATCATCTATAGAAGATGCTATCCTGTCTGCTACGTCTTCCGTATTCCGTAGTTGCGAGTAGGTACCATGCCCTGCTGCCGCCATCATTTGCAACGATTCTTCATTCAGCTTACTGATAACGGGGTTGCCGTTCTCATCCATCTTCACACCTTTGGTTGCAGGGTCGTATATGCTGCTACCTTGCGGCGAACCTACACCTACCGTATATACCACCACACCTGTTTCGGCTGCTTCTTTTATTTTGGCTACCGCGTTTTCGTCGTGGTCTTCACCATCGCTTATTATTATCAGCGATTTGTATTTGCGTTCCTTCTGCGAAAAAGAATTCATGGCCATCTCTACCGCCTCGCCTATCACCGTACCTTGTGTGGGCACCATATCGGGCGTTACGTTTTGCAGCATCATCTTCATGGCGCTATAGTCTACCGTAAGTGGTACCTGCAGGTATGCACGGCCTGCAAATACTATTAGTGCCACACGGTCGTTCTGCAGTTTATCCATCATACGGGCTACCAATTGCTTGGCACGCGTCAGCCTGTCTGGTTGTATATCCTGTGCCAGCATGCTTTTACTTACGTCCAGTGCTACTATTACATCTATACCGCGGCGTTGCACTTTGGCAGTCTTGCCTGCTTTCTGCAGGTTGGCCCATCCTATAATTATACAAGTAAGTGCAAGGCTATACAGTACAAACTTCAATGTAGCGCGCCCGGGTATGCGACCCATCAGCTGGTTTTGAATCAGCCTTTCATCGCCCAGCTTTTTAATTTTCTCTTTGCGCCAGTACAGCAGCCAAATAAATAACACCACCAGCACGGGTACCAGCCCCAGTGCAAAAAGGTGAGATATATGTTGGAAACGCATCATAATAGACGAACGCAAATTTAATCTTGCTGTAATATTAACCTAATACCCCAAAACGATTTTTATTTTTCTTTAACACCCTTGCAGAACATATATCATCGGAAATGCCATTTCTTAAATTGTAACTTTAAGTGTCATTAGCCGTTTATGTTCTGGCACGAAGGCAAAAGCCGCACTTTTATACACAATCTTAAACTTGCTTCACTACTATCGTTTGTAGCAGGTATTGTAAATATTGCAGGTTTCTTTGCCGTCCACACCCTTACTACCAACCTCACAGGCCATTTTGCATTTTTTGCAGACGAGCTTATTAACAGAAATACATCTACTGCGGTATTGTACCTGCTCTATGTCCTGTTCTTTTTTACAGGTGCATTTATCTCAGGCTTTCTGGTAGAATACACATATAAAATAAAAGAACGTTATAAATACGTAATCCCTATTCTTATAGAGCTTACAATACTTACAGCCGTTTCGCTGACAGATAAACAGGCAGTTACTAATAATCCTCACATTATAGCATATGCACTGCTCTTTGCCATGGGCATGCAAAATGCACTGGTAACAGGTATATCGGGCTCTGCTGTTCGCACCACACACCTTACGGGTTTGTTTACAGATTTAGGAATTGAATTATCTCAGCTTTTCTTTTACAATAAACCGGAACAAGTAAAGAAACTGTACACGTCTATAAAACTGCGCAGCGCTATTATTATTTTCTTCCTGCTTGGCTGTTTTGCAGGCGGTTGGGGTTATTTACAGTTTGATATCCGCATATTATTACTGGCTGCTATAGTGCTTGTAGGCGGACTGATGTACGACAGCATTAAATTCAAAATAGTATCTATAAAAAGGAAATATCAGAATTGATATCCACATCCGAAACATAGAATAATCATTTAGCTTTGCAACCATGCAAGATTACCTGAAAGGGCTGAATGATAAACAACGCGAAGCGGTAGAACATATTAACGGTCCGCTGATGATTGTAGCGGGTGCGGGCAGTGGCAAAACCAAAGTACTTACTACACGTATAGCACACCTGATGCATCACGGTGTGGATGCATTCAATATACTGGCGCTCACCTTTACCAACAAGGCGGCTGCCGAAATGAAAGAACGTATTGAAAAAATACTGGGTAACACCGAAGCACGCAATCTATACATAGGTACATTCCACTCTGTGTTTGCACGTATACTGCGTGCAGAGGCGAACAAGCTGGGCTATCCCAACAACTTTACCATATACGATACCGACGATGCTAAGAATGTGCTGAAGGATATCATCAAGGGTATGAATCTGGATGACAAACACTACAAACCTGCATATGTATACAACCGCATATCTGCTGCCAAAAACAGCCTGATAGATCCGCATGGCTACAAGCAGGATCATCATATACAGCAGGAAGATGCACGTAGCAACCGTCCGTTGCTGGGACAGATATATGAACAGTATGCAATGAAATGCTTCCGCAATGGTGCCATGGATTTTGACGACCTGCTCTTCAAAATGTACGAACTACTGGTTCGCTTCCCCGAAGTACTGGCAAAATACCAGCACCGCTTTCAGTATATACTGATAGATGAGTATCAGGATACCAACGTAGCGCAGTACCAGATAATAAAAATGCTGGGCGCCGTGCACGAAAATATTTGTGTGGTGGGCGATGATGCACAGAGTATCTACTCCTTCCGTGGGGCTACAGTACAAAACATCCTGCAGTTTCAGGACGATTACGATGATGTGAAAGTGGTGAAGCTGGAACAGAACTACCGCAGTACACAATCTATCCTCAATGTTGCCAACCAGATAATATCTAACAATAAAAACCAGATACCTAAAAACCTGTGGACAGATAACACCACTGGCGAAAAAATAACACTGGTACGCACACTTACCGATAATGACGAAGGTCGTTTTGTTGCCGATGCCATTACAGAAATGAAGCTGCGCAATCACCACCCTAACAAAGACTTTGCCATACTGTACCGTACCAACGCACAGAGCCGTTCTTTTGAGGAAAGCCTGCGCCGTATGAACATTCCATACAAACTGTATGGTGGTATATCTTTCTATCAACGCAAAGAGGTGAAGGATTTCCTTGCCTATCTGCGGGTTATCGTCAATCAGCAGGACGAGGAGAATATCAAGCGTATCATCAACTATCCCGCACGCGGCATTGGTAAAACAAGCATAGAGCGTGTAATGATAGCTGCCAACGATAATCAGCGTACTTTCTGGGAAATGCTGCATCACCCCGAAGCTTGCGGGCTGAAAGGCGCGGCTGCATCAGCACTGGAGCAGTTCACTACCATGATAAGGAGCTTCCAGATAATGCTGGAAAAACAAAATGCATACGATGTAGCTTTTGCAGTGGGCAAACACACAGGCCTTGTGCAGGAGCTGTATAACGATAAATCGGTAGAAGGACTTGCCCGTTACGAAAACGTACAGGAACTCCTCAACTCTATCAAAGAGTTTACCGAAACACCTGATGAAGAAGGCGAACTGCGTGAAAAAACGTTGGGTAGTTACCTACAACAAATTACGCTACTTACAGATGCAGACAACAGCAACGATGAAGACTCGGATGTTGTAAAACTGATGACCATACACGCGGCAAAGGGCTTGGAATTCCCTTGCGTATTCAACGTAGGACTGGAAGAAAACCTCTTCCCGAGTGCGATGAGCATGTACGACCGCAACGACCTGGAAGAAGAACGCCGTTTGTTTTATGTAGCCATCACACGTGCCAAAGAGCGCCTGTGGGTTACCTATGCCAACAGCCGTTACCGCTTTGGCAGTCTGGTGCAAAACGAACCTAGCCGCTTTATTGAAGAAATACCGGAGCAATACCTCGACCGTACGTTTACAGGCATGAGCAATCGTGCGCAGGGTTCGGTAAATGCTTTCGGCAAATCAATGAACGAAGGCTTCGACCGCGCAACATCGCTCAAAAAACTGGCAGAGAAAGCACAAAAACCTGCTGCTGCTTCGCATACTCCGTCTACCGATTTCAAGGCAGACGACCCGATGGAAATGCAGGTAGATATGGAAGTAGAACACCTGAAATTCGGCTTTGGTAAAATAAAAGCAGTGGAAGGTGGTATCAACAACCGTATTGCTACCATAGAGTTTGGCGGCGGCCACGGGCAGAAGAAGATAATGTTAAACTTTGCTAAAATCAGGATAGTACGATGACATTGAGTCTTCGTTTTTATGGAATATCGGTGTTACTTGCACCATAGTACCATAAAAACGAAGACTTATGCTATACCGAAAGTACGTATTGATGGCCGGTTTCCTTTTGGCAACAAGCCACAACATCTGGGCACAGACACGCCAGAGTGTCGACATCAGCCATGCAACCATATTCCTCAATGGCGCCGAGCTCAGCAGCAGCACAAAAATCAACCTGCCACAGGGCGAATCTGAAATACTCTTTACCAATATAGCGGGCAATGTAAACCAACAAAGCCTGAACATAGGCGCCGACAATGGCGTGGTGATACAATCTGCTACCTTCCAGAACAATTTTCTGGTGGCGGAAATATTATCTCCGCGTGCGCGCGCCATACAGGATAGTATAGATATAATAGAAAACGGACGCGCCGGCACCAACAATATGCTTGCCGTTACAAACGAGCAGATAGCCGTACTTTCTCAAAACAAACAGGTATCTGGTTCACAGAGTGGTTTGTCTGTTGCTGAGCTTACCAAAATGCTCGACCTGATAAAAACACGCCTCTCAGGCCTGTTGGCAGAAAAAGACAAACTGAATGCAACACTAAAGAAAACAGACGAACGCCTCACACTGCTGCGCATGCAGCTGGAAGCTGAAAAAAGTAAAGACTTCCAGCCGGGTGGTCAGCTGCTGGTTAAGTTCTACGCACCACGTGCTACATCTTCAGACGTTAATATATCTTATGTCGTACCCAATGCGGGCTGGTCACCTACTTACGACCTGCGTGTAGAAGATTTGAAAAATCCTGTTAAGCTTTTCTACAAAGCCAATGTGTTTCAGAACAGTGGTGTAAAATGGGATAAAATAAAAATCACGCTTTCTACCGGCAACCCAAGCGAGGGTGCACAGGCACCTGCATTGCAACCTTGGTATCTGGCATTCTACCAGCCAACGGCATATGGCGAAGGTTATATGAACAGCTATCAGAATCAGGCTGCACCACGTGCCAAGGCAATCATGATGGAATCTGCAGCTGAAGATGCAAAAGCACCTGCATCAGGCTCACTCAATAACTACGTACAGGTAAATAACAGCGGTATCAGCACTACATTCGATATCGACCTGCCATATACCATACCAAGCGATGGCCAGCAACACCTGGTATCTGTTAAGAGCTACGAACTGCCTGCTACTTACCGCTACTTTGTAGTACCTAAGATGGACCGTGACGCATTCCTGCAGGCACAGATTACCAACTGGGAAGACCTGAACCTGATACCTGCCACTACCAATATCTTCTACGAGGGTAGCTATGTAGGTCAAGGCTTCATAGATATGCGCAATACGAAAGACACGATGAATATATCATTGGGCCGCGATAAGAAAATCATCGTTCGCCGCGAGCGCGATAAAGAATTGCGCAGCGTGAAAACAATAGGCACCAACATCAAAGAAACATTTGTTTACACAGTAAGCATCCGCAACACACGCAAAGAGGCGCTCAATATTACGGTACTGGAGCAACTACCTATCAGCAACGATAAAGACATCGTGATAGAAGACACCGACGTAGATGGCGGCACGCTGGAAGAAACAACCGGCGAAGTGAAATGGATACTCAGCGTAAAACCAAATGAAACAGTGAAGAAGAAAATAGCCTTCACCGTAAAATACCCGAAAGGAAAATCAATCAATCTCTAAAAACAAAAAGCCCTTGCAATGCAGGGGCTTTTTTATGTTGTGTGGGGAAGGTTGAGTAAATTGGTGTAGGTAGCATAAGTTTCAATGAAGACAATATTCATAAGTATAATTTTATCTGTCACTGCGATTATTTCCAACGCACAAAACGGGAATCATCGCAACAGTAAAATGCCAAATAAAATTGTAGTCTATAACTCTGATTATTCATTGGCAACTACGCTACAGTATGTATTGACGAAGCAAGACATTCAGATTACTCAAAAAGCGGAGCTTGAAGGCGAAAAAGATTCTGTATTTTTTAGAACAACACTGAATCAATCTATTATTTCAAAGCAATTATCACAAATCAATATAGGTAGTCTGAAAGAACGTTATGATAATCCTTGCGTTCAAGATGGTTTGCAAATTACAGTTGTCATTAATATTTGTGGTAGTTCTAAAACAACGCATGTAAGCAATTATTACCAGCCTGACATAGATAACATTATCAAGTTGATAAATAGCATTGTACCACCCCAATACGCAATATGGTATGATAAGGAAGTATTGACGCAAAGAATGGAAAACTGTAAATAGACAACTAAAAAACCGCTGCCCCATTAGCACCGTCATGTGCGCAGCACTGACCACGCTCCATGCGTATTCCTCACAATAACAGCGTATAGCTAACCCTAAAACATGCGGAGCATTGGTTTTAGGGGGTCCTTTTCCCTGCCTGCCGGTAGGTTTGTTACTTTCTTTTGGACAAGCAAAAGAAAGTAATACTCACGAAGAGAGAAATTGCGTTATGACTAGATTGCTTCGTTACTCGCAATAACGCCAGGAGAACACACTCCAAAATCACAAATCCAACCATTACAACCCACAGTTGTCAAAAAACAACTGTAAGTAGTACGTATACAACTAAGGGGAGTCGTTATTTTGCGGTATCCGCCTGCAGGCAACAATACCTTTGCCTTGTCGAAAAAATAAAGGCGTTTTATATGGATACGAATATGATAGGCAGCAAAATTGCCAAAGCTAGAAAAGAGATCAACATGTCGCAGGCGCAACTGGCACAGCTTATGTTCATCAGCCCGCAGGCAGTTGGCAAATGGGAACGCGGAGAGTCTATTCCGGATATCATTACCATCAACCGTCTGGCAGAGATACTGGGGGTAGATCTTAATTACTTTTCCGAAAACTTCCCGTCTGTCAATACAGAAGAAAATGTACAGATACAAAAAGAAGAAACTGCAGGTTCGTCAACTGCAGAGCAACCATTGATTAATAACTTCAACGGAAGCAATCTGGTAGGTAGTGATTTTGCGGGTGTTGTTGCACAGAAAAGAAAATTCAACGGTAGCGCCTTACGTGGCTCCGACTTTTCCGGTGCCGACCTTACTGGCAGCTCCTTCAAAGGCAGCGATGTACGCGATGCTAATTTTGATGGCGCCAACCTTGCAGACTGTGTGCTATCGGCTATGGACCTGACAGGTGCCAGCTTCAATAAAACCATCCTTGTCCGTACAGAGTTCAGCAAGCTGGGTTTATACAATGCTCGGTTTGCCAATGCAAAGCTGGTAGATGTAAAACTCACCAAGAGCGACCTTACCAAAACGCTTTTTGAAAACTGCATATTTGAAGGTGTAGATTTCAATTACTCCGATTTGCGAGGTGTCTGCTTCGACGGGCAAACGTTCATCGGTGTCAAGTTTCACAACGGCGCACTCAACGATGCCACGTTCAGGGGTGCAACACTCAAAAATGTATCCTTCCGTTCTACCTATGCCATTACCAACAGATACTACCGCGCTCTCAAAACCATCAACTTCGATGGGGCAATGATGGACAAGCTGACGTATGCCTCGCTCAAGGGCTTGGGTGCAGACCTTTCGAACGTAACTGTCTTGTAGCTCCATCAGCCATGAAAAAACTACTGATTGCAAACGGCACGCTGCTGCTGATGTTCATTTTCCTGATACCTGCTATGTTCGCAGATGTGAAATACGATATAGCCAATGTTGTCAATAACAGAATAACCGCATTATGCTATCGGCATCTGTTACTCCTTACAGGGTTCATTCTGTTTCAGTTCGGGGTTATACTCTATCTCTTATTTCATTTCAGGCATTACAGACAATAACTACGCTGTATAGCTACAAAAAAATGCTCCTGCATACAGGGGCTTTTCTGTTTAGGACATACTTACTTATTCGCACCTTTTTCTAAGTGAAAAAATCTCCATACAACACCTGTTGCTATTTTTTAATGCTTATTTAATTCGTTTTCAATAACACTCATAGTAATATTGCGTCTATAGAAGATAGTATTACTATTATATGAAGTTGTAAAACTAATTATTATGAACAGATTTGTCCTCTTATTGCTTTTAGTATTGTTTGCCAATACAACCAACGCGCAAACTCCGCAATTCTCGCTATCAGGTGGTACATCATCCAATACCATCCCACTCATGAGTACTACAAACAGGGTACAATGGGTATACTACCGTACAGATTTTGCAGGCCTTCCAACAGGCAGCCAGCTGATATCAAAAATATATCTGCGCAGCGGTACAAATATTGGTAGTGCTACCTACACAAACCTTACCATCCGCATGGGGCATAGTACACTCAGTACATTTACAAATGGCGCATTTGTAACAGGGCTTACAACCGTATTCTCTGCTACATCACACACCATCACATCTATCGTTTCAGGTGGATGGGTTGAGTTTACACTACAAAATCCGTTTACTTACAACGGTACTCAAAACATTATTGTAGAGGTTTCGCAAACAGGGTACACAGGAGGCTTTACCGTAAGGCAAAATACTGCAGGTGGTAATCGCAGGCTGTTTGGTACTGCTACTGCAACATCAGGTACTGCAAGCACAGGTATTGCAGACTTTGGTATGGATGCTTATCCGATACACGCATGTGCAAGAACAGTTCCGCAAACACCATCGTTTATCAATTCAACCATCGCTACCGTACGTTGGGGTGCAGTAACAGGTGCTGCCAGTTACGACTATGCAGTATCTACCTCACCCAACTGGCCTACAAGCGGCTGGCTGAATACAAACAATACAAGTGCCACAGTTACAGGCCTCACGCCTGATACCAGGTATTTCCTCTTGGTACGTACCAGGTGTTCTGCTACCACATTCTCTTTCTGGGATACGTTGTCTTTCCGCACATTGCCTGCATGTATCATTCCTAAAAATATTAAAGTAACCCGTATCGACTCTAACAGTGCAGACATCCGTTGGAACAGGCTTGCCAATGCTACAAGGTATCAATACCTTGTAGACCAGACACGTGCTACACCGCTTTCCTCAGAGATATCACTCGCTACAAGCACCTTAGATAGTTTCGCAAACATCACAGGGCTGAGAGAGAACTCAAAGTATTATGTACACGTAAGGTCTATATGCCCGGGCAATGATAGTTCTCTATGGTCGTTGGATTCTTTCAGAACGATATATGCTTGCAAGACGCCTGCATTAAGTGCGCAAATCATCAACAAAAACACTGCCATCATACATTGGGATACTGTAATGACAGGACAGAAGTACGAATATGCCTATTCGCTCAGTTCAGACGTGCCCAATTTCGGCACGCCAGTAAAATCAAGCTTTGTACAGATAACTACCCTGCAACCCGCCACACAATATTTCCTGCATTGCAGGAGCTATTGTATGGATGATAATATTATTACCAGCTCTCCGTGGTCAGATATTGCATTCAGCACTACAACACTTAGCGTCAATAGCCTGAAAAACACGCAGGAAGCAATCACCCTGCATCCGAATCCTGTAAAAGACATACTATACCTGAACATAGCTAATGCATCCGGCAGTTACAGAGTACTTGTTACAGATCTGACGGGCAGGGACGTTAAAAGTTTTGAACTGAATAGCAATACACGCAGTATAGATGTTGCCGACCTGCAACCGGGGCACTACATCATAAAAGCTATTAATAACGATAAAGTTTTCAGCAGCAGATTTATGAAGCAATAGGGGTAATCATAGGTACAAAAACGCCCGCTATCGTGGCGGGTGTTTTTTAAGTAGTACTCAAAACAAGAACGCCCCTATACAGGGGCGTTTTCATTTTCTTTATTTTTCAAACCGCATTTCGCGCAGTACGTAGGTATCGTCTTTTTGTTTCAGCACCAGGTATATCTGGTAGGTGCCGTTGGTAGTTTGCAAAGTGCCTACGGCATATTTTGCATTTTGCCCCGACGGGCCACCTTGTTTCACAATAAAATCTTTCACCTGATTTTTAGTAAAGAAGTCTTTCAGTACAATCTCTGCCTGTGCTTTACTATAGATAGATTGATTATTGCTGATTGTAATGGAAACCGTATTATCTAAATACTTAGCCACCGTAGTGATGTTTCCACTGCGGATACCATTGGTCACGTCCTCAAGCGCCTGCGCATTGGCTGCAGCAAGCATTATGAAAGAGGACAGTATGGTAAGTATAGTTCGTTTGTAAAATTTCTTCATCGGCAAACTGCTTCAAGTCCTGTATAACAAGTTATCCACATCAAAAAACCTGCCAAACTTGTTAAAATTTTAACTTTTAGGTTAAAAAGCATTTAAAGTTAGGAAAAATGCTTCTAAATATCAACAATAATTTTATATCCATACATATTATTTGCCATATCGTTCCACAAATACAATATTGCCACATATATCATAACGCTTAGCTAATAAAGCTGATACATATCATAATACGGAAAATAACCACCTGCGGATTTTCAGTAATTTTGCGCCCATGTCAAAGAAAGCAATGCTTATTATTATGGACGGCTGGGGCCATGGTCAGGTACCCGCTGCCGATGCCATAGCCAATGCCAATGTTCCGTTCGTTAAGTCTTTATACAGCCAATACCCAAATACAGAGCTGATAACCTGCGGCGAAGCCGTTGGCCTGCCCGATGGACAAATGGGCAATAGCGAAGTAGGCCACCTGAACTTGGGAGCGGGCCGTATTGTGTATCAGGAACTGCAACGTATCAATGTTGCCATTCGCGATGGCGAGCTTGCCAACAACCTGATTTTCCAGAAAGCACTGGATAGTGCCAAGTATAATAATAAGACCCTGCACCTGATAGGCCTGGTGAGCGATGGCGGTGTACACTCGCACATCAACCATCTGAAGGCTATCTGCACACTGGCAAGCAAGCACAATGTGCAGCGCGTTGCCATCCATGCATTTACCGATGGCCGCGATACCGACCCTAAAGGCGGCTACGACTACCTGAAGGACCTGCAGCAACACCTCGTTATATCAGGCGGTTTCATCGCATCCGTTACAGGCAGGTATTATGCTATGGATCGCGACCACCGTTGGGAGCGTGTAAAACTGGCATACGATGCACTGGTACACGGCGTTGGCGAAAAAACGCAGGATGTGCTGGGCAGCATAGAGGCATCTTACAATGCAGGCACTACCGATGAGTTTATCAAACCCATCATTGCTACAGACAACGATGGCAATCCGCTGGCTACCATACAGGATGGCGATGTGGTGATATGCTTCAACTTCCGTACAGACCGCTGCCGCGAAATAACACAGGTGCTTACACAGCAGGATTTCCCCGAACTGGATATGCACCCGCTGCAATTGCACTATGTTACCATGACGGAGTATGACAAGACCTACCAAAACGTAGATGTAATATTCTATAACGACAACCTGAACAATACGCTGGGCGAGGTACTGGCCTACAATGGTAAAAAACAGATACGCATTGCCGAAACAGAAAAATACCCGCACGTTACATTCTTCTTCAGCGGCGGGCGCGAGCATCCTTTTGAAGGTGAAAGCAGAATACTGAAACCATCGCCGAAGGATGTGGCTACCTACGATCTGAAACCGCAGATGAGCGCCATAGACCTGACAGATGCTATACTGCCAGAGATAGAAAAACAATCGGCAGATTTTATTTGCCTCAACTTTGCTAATGCCGACATGGTGGGCCATACAGGTGTGTGGGAAGCCGCCATAAAAGCGGTGGAGACGGTAAATAACTGTGTATCGAAAATAGTGCCTGCTGCACTGGCAAATGGTTATTGCGTATTCCTGACGGCAGACCATGGCAACAGCGACTATATGATAAATGAAGACGGCACTGTGAACACAGCACACACGCTGAACCCCGTACCGCTGTTTGTTATCAGCAACGATTACAAAGGCATAGTGCGCCCCGGCAAGCTGGGCGACATAGCCCCAACCATACTACACTATATGGGCATACCCATACCAAACGAAATGACCGGCAATGTGCTGATAGACTAAATTAAAAAAGGGGCTCATCGCCCCTTTTGTTTTACATATACTATATCCGTCATTTAGAACCAAGCGCAGTATAAATACTACTTAACTATGTTTATCTCTTTGAATTCTATTGCCTTATCTAAATATATGGTAAACGGTGTATTATCAGCTGGGGACATAGAATAATCACCAATTATTAACACTGCGATTGGCACATACTGACCTGATACTTTTACTCTAGATAATCTAGCAATTTTGTAAGTATTCCCAGGCATATGTATTGTTGTATATCGTTTATTTCTTTCAATTCTTTGAGAGTTAAATGGCGTACCATTTACATCATACAAACTAGGTTGAATATATTGTAGTATGACATCTGTATTAACTTTGATTTTGTTAGTTGCAAAAACTGTATCTCCATTTTTTAGAACAGCAAACTTTTTCCAATCTTGTGCATAGACATATTGGATTTGAAGTACGGCGAGAAGGAATAGTTTTTTCATTTCACTCTTTCTTACAAGATACTAATTCAAGTATATAGTTCTTCAATTGAAACAAACCCCGCACTCATTTCACGAGGTTGTTTCCAAACGCTCGCAATGACGAAAATAGAAAGAACAGCCCCATAGCACTGTCATGTGCGCAGCACTGACCAAGTCTAATGCATATTCCCCACAACAACAGCGTAGAGCTAGCCCTAAAACATGCGGAGCATTGGTTTTAGGGGGTCTTTTTTCCCTGCCTGCCGTCAGGCAGGTTTCTCTCTTTCTTTTTGGACAAGCAAAAAGAAAGAGAAAGATGAAGGTAGTACTAAAGCCCGAAGAGAAAACCAAGACTCATTTCGCGAGGTTGCTTCGCTAACGCTCGCAATGACGCAAGTGATTTGTAGGTTTATCTTCAAATACAGTATCGTACCTTTAACCATCAAATAGTTGCATGAGCGAGTACATCAAAAACAAACTGATAAAAGACTGTAAAACAATTGCAGCCAAACTAATGGAAGAATATGGCGAGTTCTTTCCGTTTGCACTGGGTGTTATCAGAGAAGATGAAACCTTTGTAGATGTAATGCCCGATGATGAAGGAGAAGACGACCTGACCAACGCAGAGATAGTGAAGGAGTTGGAAGAAACTTTTGACGAGCTGCATCCCGAATATGATTTTATAGCTGTGTGTATTTGTCAGGATGTAATAGTAACAGACGATGATACGAATGAGAACACCGACTGCATAGAAATACGCCTCGACATGATAGATGGCGGCAGTACCAATGTTTACGTTCCTTACACAATAACAAAAGATAAAGTTTCCTACAAACCTGAGTACGAAGAAGGCAATAGCTTTAACTTCTTCAGCAATCTTGCAGGTTAAACAGATAAGCAGTATCTCAATAACACAAGAAAAACATAGAGCAGCCAAATAGCACCGTCATGTGCGCAGCACTGACCACGCTCAATGCGTATTCCCCACAATAACAGCGTAGAGCTAGCCCTAAAACATGCGGAGCATTGGTTTTAGGGGGCCCTTTTCTTTGTTACTTTCTTTTGGGCAAGCAAAAGAAAGTAAGTGCTCGCGCAGAGAAATTGTGTTATGACAAGATTGCTTCGTTCCTCGCAATGACGGATTATACAAAAATGAAATAATTATTGTATTTTTGCAATAATAAACCCTATCCCAAATGAACCTGAAACAATACCGGTTCGTAACCGAGTATCTGAAATGGGGCGACCCCGCCCATGCCTACAAACTGGCATACAATTGCAAGAGCAATAATTACCGCTCTATGGAAAGCGCCGCTAATCGCCTGCTGAACAATCCCGAAATAGCCACCGCTATAGAGGAAGCTGAAGCACGCCTGCGCAGCGAGGTCGAACAGGAAGTGAAACAACGCATCACCGCAGAGCTGCTCACCGTGCAGCGCAAGCGCGAAATACTGGCACGCATAGCCGAGGGCAATGTGTATATAGAACAGCAATACAAAGGCAAGGACTGCAAAACCTGTACACAGATGGTAAAGCCATCCATCAACCAGATGCTCAAAGCCATCGACCTCGACAGCCGTCTTGCTGGCGACTACCCCACCCCCAAACAAATGACCGTAGTACACACCGTACAACCATCTGCCCACAAACCCGAAAAACAGGAAGCGGAAACAAGCATTGTCAGCAATACACCAAGCCAACACATAACGCACGCAGGTCTGCGCAAACTATTATCAAAACCCATCGGCAGGCAAAAAGAAATATTGCGTGAATAATTGCAACAATCTGCAACAAATTCATGCTGCCATTTGCGCTTGTATTTCTACTTTTATGGTCACGCGATGACGATACTTGGCATTTCCTGTTATTATCACGATGCAGCCGCTGCACTTATAGTTGACGGTCGCATAGTTGCCGCTGCGCAGGAAGAAAGGTTTACACGCATCAAACACGATGCAGCCTTTCCCGTACATGCCATTCGTTATTGTCTGCAAGAGGGCGGCATCAGCATCAACAATGTAGATTATGTTGCCTTCTACGATAAGCCCTTCCTCAAGTTCGAAAGACTGTTGGAAACCTATTATGCATATTCGCCAAAGGGCTGGCTATCCTTCATGCGTTCTATGCCTGTATGGATAAAAGAAAAACTATTCCTGAAAGACAATGTGCGCAAGGGGCTAAAGGAAGCAGATGAAAACTGCAACGGCAGGCAACAACTGCTCTTCCCCGAGCATCACCTCAGCCATGCTGCCAGTGCGTTCTATCCGTCTGCGTATACCGGTGCTGCCATACTAACAATAGATGGCGTCGGCGAATGGTGTACCACATCTATCGGCAAAGGAAGTGGTAATAACATAGAAGTACTGAAGGAGCTGCACTTTCCGCACTCAGTAGGTTTGCTCTATTCGGCATTTACTTACTTCCTCGGTTTCAAAGTCAACTCGGGAGAATACAAGTTGATGGGGCTTGCGCCCTATGGCAATCCGCAAGATGCACAAGTTGCAGCGTATAAACAGTTGATACTCGACAAGCTCTGCACGGTGTACGATGACGGCTCTATATTTCTGCACCAGCAATACTTTACCTATGCAACAGGTATGCGCATGGTCACCGATGCAGGATGGGAAAAACTATTCGGCTTCAAACGCAGGGGCGAAGACGAACCGCTTGAGCAACACCATTGCAATCTTGCACTGGCTATACAACAGGTTACAGAAGATATTGTATTAAAGCTGGCACGTACAGCTAAGCAACTGACAGGCAGCAACACACTCTGCATGGCAGGCGGCGTAGCCCTTAACTGTGTAGCCAATGGCAAGCTACAGGCAGCAGGCATTTTCGACAATATATATATACAGCCCGCCGCAGGCGATGCAGGTGGTGCTGTAGGTGCGGCATTGGCTGCATACCATATTCATCAAGACCAACCACGCAGCAATGCGGGTACTGACACGATGCACGGTGCATACCTCGGCCCGTCGTATAGCGATAAAGACATCATCCGTACTATCAATAAATATGGTACTGCTGCTGCACATATAGAAGACAGTGCATTGCTAACCACCACCGTTGCAAAAGACATAGCAGATGGTAAAGTAGTAGGCTGGTTGCAGGGCAGGATGGAATTTGGCCCGCGTGCATTAGGCAATCGCAGCATACTCGCAGATGCCCGTAATCCCGATATGCAAAAGCGCCTCAACATCAAGATAAAACAGCGCGAGGGTTTCCGTCCGTTTGCACCTGTCATGTTGCAGGAAGAAGCAACGCGATTGTTTAATGTAAAGCAGCCATCGCCATACATGCTGTTTGTACACCCTATTGGTGAAGCATACCGCAAGGCATTACCCGATGGTTATCACAACCTGCCGCTGATGGATAAACTATATGTGCAGCGGAGCGTATTGCCTGCCATTACGCATATAGATTACAGTGCACGCATACAAACAGTAACTGCAAATGATAATCCGTTGATGCATCAACTACTCACAGACTTTAAACACATCGCTGATTATGGTGTGCTTATCAATACATCTTTCAATGTGCGTGGCGAACCGATTGTGTGCACACCCGATGATGCATTCACTTGTTTTATGACTACAGATATGGATGTACTGGTGATGGGCAATTTTATATTGTACAAAGAAGAACAAACAGACGTGGTAGTTAATAAACACCGCTTTGCTAAAGATTAGAAACAGAAGCAGTAATTTGGTAGCAATGGAATTTTTAAAAGACCTGTGGTTGTTTTTGAAGGAGCGCAAAAAATGGTGGCTCACCCCCATCATCATCGCACTGCTGTTGATAGCCGTACTGATAATTGCAGCCAACACAGGGTTGGCACCGTTTATATATACATTGTTCTAAATGAAGGAAGCAGTAAAAATAAAAGAGTCGCTACTTGCCATTGTGCTGATGGGGGTGTTGCTCTATTTCCTGTTTCATCGTATAGAGATATTATATACGGCTTTTGCAATCGGCATACTTGGGTTGGCATCGGTCGGGTTTACAGCTTTTGTACACAAATGGTTTGGCAGGCTGACGGGTTTTATCGGCCGTATCAACAACGCAATACTACTAAGCATTATATACTGGCTGGTGCTTACGCCCATTGCCACTATCAGGAGGCTATTTGGCAATACGGGTGTGGTATTGAAAAAGCCAACTGACAGCAATTTCAAAAACAGGCAACACCTCTTTACAAAAAACGATCTCAAAAACCCCTGGTAGTTTATGTTGAAGAAATTATCATACCTCATCGTTGCATCCTTTTTATGCATTGGCATATACTGCACCGCACAAACCGAACCACAGACAAAACGCATCGACATTAATAAGAATGAGCCCATCAGTGGTTATTACATGGTTACAGAGCCTGCAGGTAAAATAGATGCAGTACTGGTTCTATTGGCAGGCTATAGCCAGCAACCCGAAAACACATTGCCTGAAACAAAGCTCGATAGCTTTGCATACCACAATAATATACTCACGGTGTCATTCGCTGCGGGGTATGAAGTATATGCAAGGCAAAACGTAGTTAATAATCTCAATGCTGTGCTGCAAGATGTTATCAAGCGTTATCATGCAGACCCTTCAAAATTTGTATTAGGAGGCTTTTCGGCAGGTGGTACTATCGCCTTGCGTTATGTAGAACTCTGCAACCAGTTTCCCGATAAATACCCTGTGCACCCGAAGGCTGTTTTTACGGTCGACTCTCCAATAGACGTTTTCGGCACATGGGAGCTGTTGGAGCAGATAGTCAAAGAAAACTACTCGGACATGGCAGTGGCGGAAGCAAACAGTGCCATGCAGATGATGCAAAAAGACAGGGGCATCCCCAAAGACAATATTGCAAAGTATGCCGAGGTAACACCTTTTTGCATGAATGCCTCGTATTGCAATAATGAAATATACCTGAAAGAAACGGCCGTAAGAACATATCACGAAATAGATGTTAACTGGCGCCTGATAAACCGGATGCAATCGGTTCACAATGCCAACTACGAGTTTTCTGCAGAGCTGATAAAAAGGCTGATGATGATGGGCAGTAAAAAAGCGCAGTTTATCCAGTCTGCCCGCAAGGGAATGCGTGCCAACGGTATGCGACACCCGCATTCTTGGTCTATAGTAGACGAGGCTGAATGCATTGAATGGATAAAATCTGTTATATAACTTGTATTTTCTGGATTTGATTGAATGTGCTAACTTTGCCGCTCATGAGTTCTTCTATCGTTTTCAACGAATCAATCCCCGGAGAAAAGAAAAAAGTCATTGTATTGGGGTCTGGCCCGAATCGTATCGGCCAGGGTATAGAATTTGATTATTGCTGCACGCACGGCCTGTTGGCTGTTAAGGAAAGTGGTTTTGAAGCCATTATGGTAAACTGCAATCCTGAAACAGTATCTACAGACTTTGATATTGCAGACAAGCTGTACTTTGAACCCGTATACTGGGAGCACCTTTGGGAAATCATCGAGCATGAGCAACCATACGGTGTAATAGTGCAACTGGGCGGACAAACAGCGTTGAAACTGGCAAAGCGACTGCACGAAAAAGGCGTTCGCATCATTGGTACATCTTTCGATGATATGGATATTGCCGAAGACCGCGGCCGCTTCAGCGATCTGCTGAAAGAACTGAACATCCCTTACCCACGCTACGGTACGGCATTTACTACAGACGAGGCTATGGAAGTAGCCAACCAAGTAGGCTATCCGGTACTGGTGCGCCCGTCTTACGTACTGGGTGGACAAAGGATGCGTATCGTTATCAATGATGACGAACTTGAAAAAAGCGTACTGAGCCTGCTGAAACACCTTCCGGGCAATAAAATACTCATCGACCACTTCCTGGACCGTTGTCAGGAAGCAGAGGTAGACGCTATCTGCGATGGCGAAGAAGTACACATTATGGGCATAATGGAGCATATAGAACCTGCAGGTATTCACAGTGGCGATAGCCACGCCCTGCTTCCATGCTTCAACCTGGGCCAACTGATTGTGGACGAAATGGCTGACATTGCAAAGCGCATAGCGCTGAAGCTGAATGTGCGCGGCCTCATCAACATACAGTTTGCCATTAAAGATGGTAAAGTATATGTGATAGAAGCTAACCCGCGTGCCAGCCGTACTACGCCGTTCATCGCAAAAGCATACGGTATCCCGTACCTGAATATAGCTACCAAAGTGATGCTGGGCGAAAAGAAACTGAAAGACTTCAAGATGGAAAAGAAACTTGAAGGTTTTGCAGTGAAAGAGCCGATATTCAGCTTTAACAAATTCCCGAATGTAAACAAAGAGCTGGGCCCTGAAATGAAGAGCACCGGCGAGGCTATCCGCTTTATCAAAGACCTGCGCGACCCATGGTTCCGCCAGCTTTATAAAGAAAGAAGCATGCACCTGAGTAAATAACATACTATAGCCTCGGTTATATAGTTATTTATTGCTAAAATGCATTCATGAAGAAAGTAGTCATACCTGTCATCCTTTTGCTGCTTCAATGCTACGTAGTAGTATATGGCCGCGAATGGTTGGGGCTTGATGGCAATCCTGCTGTATTATTCATACTGTTTCTGCTGGTACCGCTTTATTACCTTTCTGTATTAAAGAAAGGCGAAGCACCCGTTGTAAAGCCATTGGCAGTAAATAAGCTGCTGATTGGCGGCAGTATTGGTGTGGCGGCTATTGCTGTAACCATTCCCTGGTTCGATAAGCTGTTTGCTGAATACAACAATCCGGGGCAACTTTCTGATGTACTCACGCAGTTGAATGCACTGTATGAACGCTATGCCTCAGGCAAATTCCCTTACTACCCGATAGAAGAATACAGCTGGCATCCGTACCCTGTATATATGCCACTCAACTGGTTGCCACTGGCACTTTCTCATCTATTCCATTTTGATAACAGGTGGATAGGCATACTTGCAATGATGATTGCCAATGGTATATGGGGCATATATGTATGGCGCAATGATGTGAAGGTAGTAGTAAAGCTACTTGCCATATTGCTGCCTATGTCCATACTGCTATTCTACATCAAATGGGCAGGTATGGATATATCCGTATCGCTGGAAACCCTGATAGCAGCCTACTATATGATACTGGCCATAGGCCTGCTGCAAAAGAACATCTATCTCATTACCCTCGGGCTGATACTATGCCTCTTATCGCGCTACACATTTGTATTCTGGCTGCCTTTGTTTGCTATTGTATATTGGCAAAACGTTCCCCGCAAAACTAACATCATGATGTGGGGCGCGGTAGGTTTGTCTGTGGTGGTATTATATCTTATTCCTTTCTACCTGAAAGACCCTACCATACTGAAAGAAGGTATTCTGTATCACAATAACTGTGCAGTAGCCGAGTGGAACGGATATGGCGAGCCTCCTGTTTCTTATACTTTTGTACCTGGTATTTATTTCGCTTCCTATTTCAAAAACCTCCTGCCGGGCAACTCAGAGCAGGAAGTCTTTTTGATGCGTGTTATACAAGCGGGGCTCATGCTGCTGCTCAATATTATCGGCATCTGGTATTATCAGCGCAACAAACAACGAATAGATTACAGCTTCTTTACACTGCTGATGCTATTTGTGTTTCTGCTGTTCTTCTATATGTTCTCTCCGTTGCTATACAAATACTACCATCTGGTAACATTGAGTGTGAGCGCTATGCTTTGCGGAGCTATCATGCTATCTCGCAACAGAGAAACAACCCCTTAACGAATATATTATGCAACTGAACTGGCGACTGAAGACTTTCGGTGAACTGAGCAATTACGAACTGTATGATGTGCTGAAACTACGCAGCAAGGTATTTGTGGTAGAGCAGAACTGTGTGTTTCTGGATATGGACGATAAAGACACCAAATGCCTGCACCTGATGGGCTTTGCAGACAGTGCATTGGTTGCATACAGCCGTCTGGTACCTGCCGGTGTATCTTACAAAGAGATGTCTATAGGGCGTGTAGTAACAGACCCCGACTATCGTGCAAAGGGAATGGGGATGGAACTAATGGAGCTGTCTGTAGAAAAGGCAATAGAATCTTACGGTACGGGGCCTATACGTATAGGGGCACAATTATATTTGAAGGCTTTTTACGAGCGTTTTGGTTTTAATATAAATAGTACGGAATATATAGAAGACGGAATACCACACATTGAGATGTTGCGTTTATAAATATGCTTTAAAGTTTGATAATCAACGGTTTTAACGCCTATACCTTTGCGGCGCTAAAACAAACCATATGCAAAAACACTTGATTATCGGCTTAGGACTGGTGGGCAGCAGCCTTTCTTCCTTTGCACAGCAAGCACTCGACACCGTCATCATTCACGAAAACAGAATACAGGCAAGCTTCGGTAAGCAAAACAGAAACATGCAGGTGATGGACCGCAAGCAGATTGCGACACTGCCTGTAAAATCTACCGCAGAGCTACTTTCCTATGTTGCAGGTGCAGACTTTCGCCAGCGTGGTCCTAACGGCACACAGGCAGATATCAGTATCGACGGAAGTACATTCGATCAGGTACTGGTACTGGTAAACGGCGTAAAGATGAGCGACCCGCAAACAGGCCACCACATGATGAACCTGCCCATTCCTATCTCGGCTATAGAACAGATTGAAGTATTGCGCGGCCCGGCAGCCATGGTTTATGGGGTTAACGCGCTGGCTGGTGCCATCAACATTGTTACCCGTATACCACAGCAAAACGAAGTAAGCGCACAGGTATATGCAGGCAGCAATCTGCAAACAGACACTGCAAGTGGTGATACCTACTACGGTTGGGGCGCACAGGCATCTGCTTCTTTCGCCGGTAAGCAACAAAGTCATATACTTTCTGTAGCGCACGATGAAGGCAATGGTTACAGATACAATACTGCATACAAAGCAACGCGACTATTTTACCAGAACAGGATAGTGCTGAACAGTAAGAACAGCATCGATGCGATGGGTGCTTACATCCACAACGACTTTGGTGCAAACGGATATTATGCCGCACCTGTTGATGCTAATTCTACAGAAACTGTGCAGACTGCAATTGGTAGCATTGCCTACACACTAAAGCCGAACAACAAGCTGATGATACGCCCGCGTGTTAGCTATCGTTACAATAATGACGACTATATTTTCGTTCGTCAGAATCCTTCTTTATATCACAACATACACGAAACAAATGTGGCAACGGGCGAAGTGCAGAGCAGCTATACTATGCGCAAAGGCACTGTGGGTATGGGTGTGGAATATCGTAACGAAGACATCAACAGTACCAACCTCGGCAAGCGCAATCGTAATAACACAGGCATCTATGCAGAGTACAAGCACTACTTCAACGACAAGCTGAATGCAGGGCTGGGTGTGTATGCCAACTACAACAGCGTCTATGGCTGGCAGGCATTCCCCGGCTTGGACGCGGGCTACCGCTTCCTGCCAAAATGGAAAGTATTTGCAAATGCAAGCATGGGTCAACGCCTGCCTACTTATACAGACCTTTATTACAAAGGGCCAACTAACATAGGCAACGCAAGCCTGCAACCCGAACATGCTAAATATGCAGAAGGCGGTTTACAATACAACGGCAGTATCTTGTTTGCAAGGGCTGCTTACTTCTACAAAAACAATACAGACTTTATAGACTGGGTACGTGCTACAACGCTTGACCCGTGGCAGCCGCAAAACTTTCAGTCTGTAAATACAAACGGCATCAGCGGACAGGTGACATACCAACTGAGCAAGCATCTTGCATTGAGCGATAAGTATGTCATCAACCTGCAGGGCAACTATACCTACTTAAGCCCTGTAATTGAAACACCTAACAATGCTATTTCTAAATATGCGACAGAAGCATTGCGCCATCAGGCAATAGCATCTGTGCGTAGTATGTTGTGGAACAAATTGCAACTGAATGCAAACGTCCGCTACCTGTACCGCATCAATGCAAACGACTATACACTGGTAGATGCACGCGTGGCATACCGCATCAAACAGTTCAACATCTATGCAGATGTAAACAATATACTGGATACCAAATATCGCGAGGCTAGTGTTATACAACTACCGGGCAGATGGTATACAGTGGGTGTACAATTCAACACTACTTATTAATACTTCAAAACGTCGGCTATGTGCCGACGTTTTTATTACAGATACTATAATCGCTATAATTAAAACTGATAGTTTCGTAAGCCGAAATATCTCAACTTCAACAAAAATTAATTCTTCAATACAGATATATGGATAAGCCATTTAAGTTTTTAGGATTGGGCGTATTGCTAGCCATCTTTTCATTGTTTGTTCCTGCAATGTTTAGCGAAGCGGTAAGCACAGAACTATCAAGAGGCGCAATTTTGGTATTGTATGCAGCAGGCGTGCTGACACTTACCGTAAGTATATTGCTGAACACACAAAGACTGAAACCTGCAAGGGCTCTGAAAAACAAATAGTACCTTTGCAAAAATTCTTTAAGATGAAACGTTTTGCTTCTGTTATAATAGCAGGTATGATGCTGGCATCTTGCGGCAATGCACCGGAAGGTATCACTACAATAGAGATGCCGAAAGAACAACCGGCAGCAGGTGCCGAAGCGGCTGCGCCCACAGGCCCTATGGACCCTGTATGCGAAATGCCTAAAGACAGCACATGGACAGAGTATTCTGTACACAACGGCGATACTACATGGTTCTGCAGCGATGTTTGTAAAGGTGTGTTTGACAAGAACCCTGAGAAATATGTTGCAAAAGCACAGTAATAAGTAAAGAGAGGCCAATGCCTCTCTTTACTTATATGTATATAGGGTATGCCAGCGGCATTTACGCTAACTTTACCCCGTTTTTAAAATCATTCCTATTTATGTTAAAGGAAAGACATCCGCAGGATACACACGTTATCATGTCGGAACTGGTACTGCCAAATGATACCAATACACTGGGCAACCTGATGGGTGGCCGCCTGATGCACTGGATGGATATTGCCGCTGCCATTGCAGCACAAAAGCATTGCAACTGTCCGGTGGTTACAGCATCGGTAGATAATGTATCTTTCAACAACCCGATAAAGCTGGGCAACCTGCTGACGATTGAAGCCAAACTGACCCGCGCCTTCAACACATCGATGGAAGTATACCTGAAAGTATGGGGCGAAGACCTTGCGGCGCAGTACAAGTATCTGACCAACGAGGCCTACCTTACCTTCGTAGCACTGGACCCGAACGGGCGCCCGCGCAAAGTACCTGAGATACTGCCGCAAACAGAAGATGAACAAAAAATGTATGACGGTGCGCTGCGCCGCCGCCAACTACGCCTTGTACTGGGTGGCAGGATGAAAGCACAGGATGCTGATGAGCTGCGTGCTTTATTTATTAAAGACTAATTACTGAAGATGACTTTAGACAGAACAACACCACCTGCCATACACGATGCTGTAGAATTTGATTATGTATTGCCTGCCATCAACGAAGAGAAGCTGAGCAATGGCATACCTTTCTATTGGCTGAATGCAGGTGTGCAGGATGTGGTAGAGATAAGCTGGGTATTCCCCGCGGGTATATGGTACGAAGAGAAACAGGCTACATCGCAAGCGGTAGCGGGGCTGTTGAAAAACGGCACAAGCAAACGCACATCGCAACAGATAAATGAAGCACTGGAGTTTTACGGTGCCAGCTTGAAGATAGGCCCCGGCAATGACCACAGCACGGTTACACTGCACACACTTACCAAGCATGTACCCAACCTGCTGCCTATTGTGTACGAGATACTGACTGATGCCATCTTTCCGCAAACGGAACTGGATATATACAAACAAAACAGCCTGCAACGCCTGATGGTAAGCCTGCGTCATTGCGACTTTGTGGCCAACCAACGCATAGATGCAGCACTGTTTGGAGACACACATCCATACGGACGATTTACCAAGAAGGAAACCATTGAAGGGCTGACACGTGAAGACCTTTTGGCGTTTTACAAAAAGCACTTCGACCTGGGTGGTGTGCGCATTTTTATGGCAGGTAAGTTTGGTAATGATGTGCTAAAGAATGTAGATGATGTATTTGGCAAAATAGCCGTTACGGTTACTAACCACGATGTTAAGACATACGACATCATACAGTCTGCAGAAAAGAAACAACACATAACCAACGATGCAGATGGTGTGCAGGGTGCTATACGCATAGGACGTTTGTTCCCCAATCGTCACCACGAAGACTTTGCACCGATGGTAGTGCTAAACACACTATTTGGTGGTTACTTTGGCTCGAGGCTGATGAGTAATATACGCGAAGAGAAAGGCTATACCTATGGTATATACAGCGGGCTCTCTTCTTACACACACAGGGGCGAAATAACCATACAGACAGAAGTAGGCCGCGATGTGATAGAGCCTGCCATCAAAGAGATATATCATGAGATGAATGTGATATGCAATGAGTTGGCAGATGATGAAGAACTGCTACTTGTGAAAAACTATCTGTTGGGCAATCTGCTGGGCGACCTTGATGGCCCGTTCAGTATACTGCAACGCTGGCGCACGCTGATACTGAATGGTATGACGATAGAAAACTTCAACCGCAATATCCGCATCTACAAAAGCATTACTGCACAGGAATTGCAGACGTTGGCACAAAAATATTTTGACGCAAAAGACTACCACGAAATAGTGGTGATATAAAAAAGATAAAGGGCTGCACTTGCAGCCCTTTTGTTTATACCTGATTTTTATTTTTTGAACCTTTCGTAGAACGCTTTTTCCAATTTCTCTCTGTGGTTGGGGTGTGCTATGCTGATGAGCAGCTTGGCGCGTTGCTCCATATTTTTGCCATAGAGATTTACAGTACCATATTCTGTAACAACATAGTGTACATGCCCACGTGTTGTTACCACACCTGCACCTGCCTTCAGGAAAGGGGTGATGCGCGATATACCCTTACTTGTAACTGATGGCAACGCAATGATAGGCTTACCACCATCGGAGAGGGAAGCACCACGCATGAAATCCATTTGCCCACCGATGCCTGAATATTGATACGTACCTATGGAGTCGGCACATACCTGCCCCGTCAGGTCTATTTCCAATGCACTGTTGATGGCTGCTACTTTAGGGTTCTTGCGGATGACGGCAGTATCGTTTACAAATGCAACATCCATAAACACCACATTGGGGTTATCATTCACAAAGTCGTAGACTTTGCGTGTACCCATAGTGAATGTGGTTACGATATTGCCGCGCCTTACTTTTTTATGCTCGTTGGTGATGATGCCTTTTTCTATCAATGGTATCAACCCGTCTGAAAACATTTCTGTATGCACGCCCAACTCTTTGTGGTTGGTGAGCGATTGCAGCACCGCATCGGGAATAGTACCGATACCCATTTGCAACGTAGCACCATCTTCTATGAGCGCTGCTACGTTTCTGCCTATCTGCAATGATACCTCATCTACCTTGCTGCCATAGTCAACCTCGGGCAGCGGCGATTCATCCCAAATAGCTGCGGTGAATTTTGAGATGTGTATATGCCCCTCGCCATGTGTGCGAGGCATATTGGGGTTTACCTGCGCAATGATTTTTTTGGCTGTTTTGGTTGCGGTTAGTGCGGCATCAACAGATGTGCCCAGTGTGCAATAGCCGTGGCTATCGGGCGGCGATACGTGTATCAGTGCCACATCTATGGGCAATACACCCGATTTAAAAAGACGGGGTATCTCGCTCAGGAAAACAGGCACATAATCGCCAAAGGGACTGTTTACCCAATCGCGCACGTTGGCCGATACGAATAGTGAGTTGAGGTAGAAGCTATCACTGACGCCGGGGCGCTGCCAATGGATATCGCCAAAGGTGCTGATGGCTACCAGCTCAACTCCCTTCAGCTCTCCTGCCCTTGCCAGCATGGCATTGACGAGTGTGAGTGGTGTAGCGGCGCTGCCATGTATAAAAACCCTGCTGTTACTTTGTATGTGTTTTACTGCATAGTCTGCAGTGGTGTAGTGTAAGTGCATAAGAACACAAAAGTAGGACAAGCCCATATAGTGCAGACTGATTATTATCAGCTTTGTCTATGACGTATTTGGTTACATATTCTGCAATAGTGCGAACTTTACAAAACATTAACTGTTTACCAGAAAACCACGAGTGTGCATGTATCGTTAATATACAGGAATTAACACATCAATTACTATGCGATATTTACATCTGATACTGACATTTTGCACACTGTTGCTGGGCAGTAGTTGCACCAACGCACAAAAAAACAATGCTATGAGCGAAGAACATAAAAACAATCCTTACTACTCCCGCACAGCTACCAACAAGCTGAATGTGAGTAATGCCGAATGGAAAAAAATATTGCCGAAAGAAGTATATGCCATAGGCCGCGAAGCGGAAACTGAATGGGCTTTTACAGGCAAGTACTGGAATACTGATTCTAAAGGCACTTATTACTGTGCAGTATGTGGCAATCCGCTGTTCCGTTCAGACAATAAATTTGCGAGCAGCTGCGGATGGCCAAGTTTCTACGAATCGTTGGGAGATAAGAGTGTGACTTACAAAGAAGATAATTCTCACGGCATGGTACGCACAGAGGTAAACTGCTGGCGTTGCGACTCTCACCTGGGGCATATCTTTGATGACGGTCCGGCACCAACGTACAAGCGTTTCTGTATGAACTCTGCCGTGCTGGATTTTGAACCGGATACGAAGTAAAAAAGCAAAAAAGTGCAAGTAAAAACCGTTTGTCTTATTGACAGACGGTTTCTTATTTTTACCGCAGATAGCATCGCAATGACTAAAAAAGAACGGTACGCTTTTATCATAGACTGGTTTAAGCAGAATATGCCCGAAGCAGAAACGGAGCTTCATTATGAAAATCCGTATCAGCTGTTGGTGGCTGTTATCCTTTCTGCACAGTGTACCGATAAGCGGGTGAATATTGTAACGCCTCCTTTGTTCAATGCATTCCCCACACCCGAAGCACTTGCGCAGGCAAGTTTTGAAGAAATAGAACCTTTCATCCGCAGTGTCACCTTTGCCAACAACAAAACAAAGCACCTGATGGGTATGGCAAAGATGCTGGTAGAAAATTTTGGTGGCGAAGTACCCGATACGGTAGATGAATTGGTGAAGCTACCAGGTGTAGGCAGAAAGACGGCAAATGTCATTACATCCGTAATATACGAGCAGCCCAATATGGCGGTAGATACGCATGTGTTCCGCGTATCGGCAAGGATAGGGCTTACTACCAATGCAAAGAATGTACTACAGAGCGAAAAACAACTGGTAGCCAACATACCGCAGGAGCTGATACACAAAGCACACCACTGGCTGATATTGCATGGCCGCTACACATGCGTAGCCCGCAGGCCAAAATGTGAACGCTGCGGGCTGACGAGTATTTGTAAGTATTATAAAAGCGATATGCAGTATATCGTAGAACAAAAAGATTAGTGAGCGCCAGGTGCCATCGGAGTTAATATCTCTTTCCAAACAGGCACAAAGGTTTTGCCATATTCTTCGTATTTGGTTGTTTTATAAGTATCCTCAGCTATGTACTTCAAAATTGGCTCTATCTGTGGTACAGCTAAATAACCCGGAATAGCAGATGGATTTTGGAAGTTTTCCGTCATTACGATGCTGGTAGGGTAAGACATTTGCCCGTTCATCAGCTGCACAGCCAATCCGTTTGCCTTATATTCGGGCATAAAACCCCACTTTTTACCAGCAAAAGAAAAGCTGTCTGTACGCTCTGCATTGAATTTGATGGCATAGTACTTTGTATTCATGTACTTGATAACCTCGGGGTGTGAAAAGGTTTTTTTGTCTAACACTTTGCACCATCCGCACCAGTCTGTATAAACATCAATCCATACTTTGCGTGGTTCTTTCTGCATGCGCTTTTCTGCCTCTTCAAAAGATATCCACTCTATCTCTTTATCATTAACAGTTTTCTTCTCTTCTTTTTTGTTTTTATCGGCTGCCGATACCACATTTCCAACCGTCATCAGCGCGATAAATAATAACAATACACGTTTCATTACATGGTATTTTAAGAAAGCTAATTTACGACATATTCTAGGTAGCTTTGTTAACATCTTGTGATAATTATATATAAAGACATTATATGAAAATAGCGGTGGCGATAACGGGTGCAAGCGGTTCGATATATACGAAAGTATTACTGGATAGCCTTGTGAAACTGCAACAGCAAGTTAAAGAAATAGGCGTGGTATGGAGCGATAATGCGCGCACCGTATGGCAACACGAACTGGGCAATGAGGACTATAAGAACTATCCTTTCAAAATATGGGATAAGAACGACTTTATGGCACCCATCGCTTCGGGGAGTGCCGGATATGATGTACTTATCATTTGCCCGTGCAGTATGGGTACCGCAGGGCGCATAGCAGGCGGCATCAGCAACGACCTGATAACGCGCGCTGCAGATGTGATGCTGAAAGAACGCAGAAAGCTGATATGTGTGGTGAGAGAAACACCCTACAACCTGGTACACCTGCGCAATATGACAACCATAACAGAAGCGGGCGGTATCATCTGCCCTGCAACACCATCCTTCTACAGTAAGCCACAAACGCTGGAAGAGATGGCCTATACCGTAGTACACCGTGTGCTGCAACTGGCAGGTATTGATGCAGACGGGTATCGCTGGGGTAGTTAGTTAGTTCGTTGATTTGTTGAATAGTTGATTAGTTATATGTTATTTTAAGTAACGATGTTTTGATGGAATACGCTAAATCATTAGTACGGCTCAGGACTATTATGGACGAACTCAGGGAAAACTGTCCCTGGGATAAGAAGCAGACGATACAAAGCCTGCGCCCGCAAACTATTGAGGAAACCTACGAACTGGCAGACGCCATTGCAGAAGAAGACTGGCAGGGGCTAAAGGAAGAACTGGGCGATTTGTTGCTGCATATCGTTTTCTACAGCAAAATAGGTGCAGAGCGTGGCGAGTTTACACTGGATGATGTGATTGAAGGTGTATGCAATAAACTGGTGAGCCGCCACCCGCATATATATAGCAGTATGGTGGTGAATGATGATGAAGAGGTGAAACAAAACTGGGAAAAGCTGAAACTGAAGGAAGGGAAGAAATCTATCCTCAGCGGGCTACCACAGTCTATACCTGCTATTATGAAAGCGCTGCAACTGCAAAACAAAACCAAACAGGTAGGCTTTGAGTGGGATCATATAGATCAGGTAAAAGAAAAAGTAGATGAAGAGATTGGCGAACTGTATGAAGCGGTTGCCATAGGTGAGCAGGACAAAATAGAAGAGGAATTTGGCGATGTATTATTTGCACTGGTAAACTATGCACGCTTTGCAAAAGTAGACCCGGAGATGGCGCTAGAAAAGACAAACAAAAAATTCATCCGCCGTTTTCAGCAGATAGAAGCAATGGCTGCCGAAAAAGGTAAACTACTGCACGATATGACGCTGGCAGAGATGGATGCATTGTGGAACAAAGTAAAAGCACAGGAAAGGCAATAGGTGTTCAGGAAATATCCATACTGGGGTTGGCTGATAGCAGGCGCGGTGCTGTGGAGCATAGCGATACTACGCTATCACAATCATAGCAGGCAGATAGCACCTGCGGGTATGGCCAAGACCATTGAAGAGGATGTACAAACAAAAGAAAAACTCTTCAACCAATTGCTGACAGATGCCGACCTTGTAGAAAGAATCTTTAAGGACTCCCTTACAGATAATGATGTAGAGAAGCTTAGTAAACAACCTTATTATCTATACGCCTACAAAAACGGCACACTCAGCTATTGGAATACTAATAAGATACTGGCCGACTGTATCGAGAACAAACCGACTTTTAAAGAACAGTTACTTTTTAATGAAAAAGGCGTATTCATAACCAGATGCTATTGGATAAAGAACAAAGCAAGACACCTTACGGCTTTGTTCCCTGTTATGTTTCAATACCCTTTTGAAAATAAATATCTGGCAAATGAATTTGCTGCGGGTAATTATATCCCTGCTAATACACGTATACACAGCACAGCGGTAAAGGGTGGCTACAGCGTAAAAAACACAGAGGGTGAAACATTATTTTACCTGAAATTCAATCCGAATTCACTACCCGACTGGGTACCCGATTTACCAATGCTTGCACTGCTGATTGCCGCACTGCTTACTACCATTGCATGGCTGCAACTTATCAGCATCAATATATCGCGCAGACGGTCTAATATATTGGGCATTGTAATAACAGTTGTACTGATAGCAGGTGTGCGCCTGCTTACCTATATATATGGTATGCCATTCAATCTGTCGAGTATGCCTATCTTCTCGCCGCTTGTGTATGCTACCAGTACATTGCATCCATCTATGGGTGCGTTGTTGCTGAATGCGCTGTGCTTCCTTTGGATAATAGCCTATATCATCGGCAATATATCTGTTGAAGACATAGACTTTTCGAAGCTGCATAAAAATATACGCTATCCGTTGGCGGTAGTGCTGAGCCTTGTTATCATCACATTCGCGTTCACGTTTATCAATATGATAAACAGCCTTGTAGTAGACTCGGCAGTATCATTCGACGTAAGCCATTTTTACAGCATCAATAAGTTTACCATCTATGCACTGATAACAATTGGTATTATCACCATCAGTTGCTGTTTGCTTATATACTTTCTGAACCTGATTTTTACCAAGCTGATATCTAACCAGCGAATAAAATATCTGCTGATTGCAGCGACAGGGATTATTGTGATATTGCTGAGCGACGTAAGCCGTACAGGCAACCTCTCTTATTTCCTGCTGGGATGGTTGTTGCTTTTCATAATACTGCTTGATGTAAAGAAGCTTGCCTATACCAACGATGTGCTTGCTCCACACATGATATTCTGGGCATTCTTTGTTTGTGCATTTTGTACTGCCGTGCTGCAATACTTCAGCGATATAAAAGAAAAAACCAATCGCATCAACTATGCAGAGGTTGTGGCACAGCAACGCGACCACCCGCTGGAAGATTTTGTTTTCAACAGCATAGCACAAACACTGCAAAACGACCATACACTAAAAGCATTTATAGAAAACCCCGATAACGATGCACGCAGGCAACTGAATGAACGTTTTGAAACATTGTATTTTGGTACACAGCTGAATAAATACCAAACCAAAGTATACATATACGATGCAAACGGAAACGATCTGTATAACAGCGATACACTGAGCTACACTGCTATACACAGGCAACTGCGCAGGGCACAACCTACAACAGACAGCAACCTTTACTATAAAGAATATGCGCAGGACGGACACTACTACATAGGCATTGTACCTATATACAATAGCGATAGCAATAGTGTATCGTATTTGTATCTTGATCTTGCTATTAAGGAATCTACAGGTGAGTCTGTATATCCTGAACTGCTGCAACCACAGACACTAAAAACAACGCTTGACGGTGCAAATTATTCATATGCCATCTATGCCAACCACAGGCTGCTTACACAAACCAACGATTATACTTTCCCGATATTCTTCAACGAAAAAATAGCGAAGGACTACAAGTTTGTTACCAAAGATGATAATAGCGAACTGTGGTACAAAACAGACGATAACAAAGTAGTAATTGTAGTGCATAACCAGAAAATATGGCTGGAAAGCATCACATTGTTTTCTTACCTGTTTGGCATACAGGTATTGGTAGCTATACTGATAGTGCTTTATAAATCAACCATCTCTTTTCTTGCGAAACCAAAACGTGGTTCAAGGCTTATCAACTTTACACTGCGCAGAAGGATACACTTCTCTATGCTCGGTATAGTGCTTGTATCTTTCCTGATAATAGGTGTAGTAACTATCATATACTTCACACTGCAGTATAAACAAAATACTCGCAACAAACTGCTGGGTGTAATGCAGGCAGTGGAGCGCTCTGTAGCACAAAATCTGGATGCTGATGGTGCATTGTCAAACCCGCGCAGCTTCAACCAGAGTACAAACACCGCAGCTTTCAAATACTTTATAACAGGGCTTGCCAATGCACAGAAGGTCGACATCAATATCTACAATGCGAGTGGTATACTGAATGTAACATCTCAGGACAATATTTATGACCGCGCACTGCTGGCACGCATCATGCGTCAGGATGCTTACCATGAATTATGGAGCAATAAGAAATCGCTGCTGATGCAGGATGAAAACATCGGTAAGCTATCGCACCTTAGCTGCTATGTGCCTATCCGCGATGAGGCAGGTGCTACAATGGGTTATATCAACATACCTTATTTCTCTTCGCAAAAAGAATTGAGTTATCAGATATCCAATATCCTTGTTGCACTCATCAACCTGTATGCATTTATCTTCCTGCTATCGGGTATGATAACGGTATTCATTACCAGATGGATAACTCGCAGTTTTAATGTGGTGATAGAACGATTTGAAAAACTGAACCTGAGCGAAAACGAACTGATAGAATGGCCTTATGAAGATGAGATAGGACTACTGGTGCAGGAGTATAACAAGATGGTGAAGAAAGTGGAAGCCAACGCCATGCTGATGGCACGCAACGAACGCGAAACCGCGTGGCGTGAAATGGCGAAACAGGTAGCGCACGAAATTAAGAACCCGCTTACACCAATGAAGCTGAATATTCAGTACCTGCAGCAGGCACTGAAAAATAATTATGAGAATGTACGCGAGCTGACGATAAAAGTTTCAGAATCTTTGATAGAACAGATAGATAACCTCTCTTACATAGCCAGTGAGTTTTCGAACTTTGCTAAAATGCCGGAGGCTGTTCCTGAAAACATAGAGGTGAATGAACTGATAGAACGTGTTGCAGAACTATACCTGAATGAAAGTGAAGTAAAAGTAGAAACACTGAAATCTGCCGAGGCAGTAAATGTATTTGCAGACCGCAGCCAACTGCTGCGCGTACTTACCAACCTGATGCAAAACGCCGTGCAATCTATACCTGAAGGCAGAGAAGGACTTGTAAAAGTAAGTGTGGAAACACAAGGAGCAGATGTGCTCATCGCCATAGCCGATAATGGTACGGGTATAGACAGTGAGATAGTAGACAAAATATTCCAGCCATACTTTACTACCAAGACATCGGGCACAGGCCTTGGCCTTGCTATGACAAGGAAGATTATTGAATTCTGGAAAGGTAAAATCTGGTTTGATACTACTGAGGGAAAAGGCACTACCTTCTATATCCGCATGCCAATAACAGAGGAAGCATAGGTTACCATACCTGCACCTCGCGCTCCAATTCTATGCCGTATTTGTCGTGAACGGTTTTTACGATATTATCTGACAAGTCCCACACGGCACCGCCCGTGGCACCGCCATAGTTTACCAATACAAGTGCCTGCTTTTCGTGTACACCCACATCACCTGCGCGGAAGCCCTTCCACCCGCATTGTTCTATCAACCAGCCTGCAGGTACTTTTACGGTAGTTTCGCTAACAGGGTATGATGGTATAGCAGGGAACGATTCTTTTAGTGCATCGTATTGCTCTATAGGTATAGTAGGATTTTTGAAGAAGCTACCCGCATTACCAATCTCTCGAGGATTAGGCAGTTTACTACTGCGGATGGCTATCACTGCATCTGCAATCGCCGCAATCGATACCTCCTGAATATCCATCTTCTGCAATTCCTGCTCTATAGCACCGTAAGATGTATTGAAGTTTGGTTTTTTATGGAGCCTAAATGTAACGGATGTAATAAACACTTTGTCTTTCAACTGGTGTTTGAAAATACTGTCACGATATCCAAATGCACACTCTGCATTCTGATACGGTACTTCCTTTTGCATTTCCCAATGCCATGCCGTTACATGGTCTATCACCTCTTTTGCCTCTACGCCATAGGCGCCAATATTCTGTATAGGTGCCGCGCCAACAGTACCGGGTATCAGTGCAAGGTTTTCTACTCCCGCCCAATGGTTGGCAATGGCATACATCACAAAATCGTGCCACACCTCACCTGCTCCTACCTTCACCCACACATGGTCTTCATCTTCTTTTTCTTTCTCTATGCCTTTTATTTTGTTGTGCAGCAATATGCCATGCAGTGTATGTGTAAGCAATACATTGCTGCCGCCGCCCAATACAAAGCGTTTGGCAGGTAGCGCTGTGTTCTCCGCTATTTCGCGGAGCTGTGCTAAATTCGTTATCTCTGTATAATAATCGGCATGTACATCCATACCGAATGTATTGAAAGGCTTGAGCGAAATGTCTTGCAGTATTTGCATCGGCACAAAAATAGAATGCTAAACGGACTTCTTTTCAAATTTCTGCCCCAGGAAGCGGACACCCAATCCCGGTGCATTGCTGATACGCATCACCCCATTGTCGTATTGTAAACCTTCTGCCACATCCTCTTTCAGCAACAGCGGGCCATCAGCGTCTATCTCATCAAGCAAGGGCAGCAGATGTGCCATGGCGGCACTGCCAATGGTGCTCTCGTTCATAGAACCCAGCATTACCTTCATGCCCAGTTTACGGCCTTCGGTTATCATACGCAGCGCAGGTGTAATACCACCACATTTTGTAAGCTTTATGTTGATGCCGTCAAAAGCATCGGCGCATTTAGCCACATCGCTCTCCTCTACACAGCTTTCATCTGCAAACAGCGGCAGCGAGCTGATGGCTTTTAGTTCTTTCATCGCATCCCACGCTGTTTTGGCTAGGGGCTGCTCTACCATATCTACACCAAGCGCCTGTAAATCGGGCAATATGCGCTTAGCATCTTCAAAGTTGAAAGCCTCGTTGGCATCTACCCTGAAGCGTGCATCGCTTGTGGCTCGCAGCGCACGTACAAGGTCTACATCATCGGGAGAGCGCATTTTTATTTTATAGATAGGCCATGGGTGTGCCTGCATTTTGGCAATCATATTTTCGGCAGTATCTACGCCCAGTGTATAATCTGTCAGTGGTGCCTTCCATGGCAACCTCAGTAATTGATATAGTGGTTGTCGGCGCAGTTGCGCAAACAAGTCCCAGCCTGCAATATCCAATGCGGCAATCAGGAAGTTCTGCCCCGGCATCAGGTGGTGCAGAAAATGCCAGAAGCGCTGCGGGTCTGTCAGCGCGTAGCGCTCGATTTCCCGGCGGTTTGCCTCCAAGGTAGCCGCCATGCTATCTACCGATACATTATAATAATGTATAGCGGGTGCCTCTCCATGTCCGCGTAGCTGCCCCAGCCCCAACTGTACCACCAATGTGGGTTGGTGCGTCTTGGTGCCCTTATTGGTTGTAAACGGGTATTGAAAAGCCAGCTCGAACGGATATGAACGCAATTGCAACATTCGATAAAATTGCGACTATTTTTGCAGACAGAGAACATTGTTATGCCAAAGATTCCTAACTGGGTATTTGTACTGCTTGCCATATTGCACCTGAGTGCCTTTCGTGTAGATATGATGGATATTGATGCCACACAATATGCCGAGATGAGCCGCGAGATGGCAGAGAGCGGCAGTTACCTGCAGCTCTACGACAGGGGCATCGATTATCTGGATAAACCGCCGATGCTCTTCTGGGTGAGCTCGCTGAGTATGAAAGTATTTGGCTACAACAATTTTGGCTATAAGCTGCCATCTGTATTGTTCGCGCTGCTGGCTATCTATGCAGTGTACCGACTGACACGACTGCTGTATAACGATAACACCGCACGCATGGCTGCGCTGATACTGGGTGCATGCCAGGGTATGTACTTGATGACGAACGACGTACGTACCGATACCATACTGATGAGCTGTGTGATAACCGCACTGTGGATGATAAAAGAAGCTGAGATACAACGCAGGTGGTATTGGGTACTGGGTGGCACTGCGGCTATAGCTGCGGGTATGATGACCAAAGGGCCTATTGCGCTGATGGTGCCGATTTTCTGCTTTGGCAGCGAATGGGTACTGAAACGCAAATGGAAACAAATCTTCAGTCCGTACCATCTGGTAGATGCTGTGCTGATTGCCATCTTCCTGATACCGATGAGCATAGGACTGTATCAGCAGTTTGATATGCACCCGGAGAAAACAGTGAACGGATTACAGAACGTAAGCGGTTTGCGATTCTTCTACTGGTCGCAGAGCTTTGGCAGGATAACAGGCGAAAGCCCGTGGAATAATAATGCACCTTTTGAGTTTTTGTTTGTAGGTATGTTCTGGGCTTTCCTGCCATGGATGTTTTTGTTTGTGCCTGCATTGGTGATGCGACTGGTGGAGGTTGTGAAACAAAAATTCAAACTGCGTCCTGAGCAGGAGTTTATAACAACGGGCGGTTTTGTACTGGCGTATCTGGCGCTGGGTTCTTCCAAATACCAATTGCCGCACTACATATTTGTGGTGTTTCCACTAGCGGCGATTATGGTAGCAAAACTGATTGCCGATTTTGCAGATGGTAAATATGCAGGATTGTATAAAGTCATGAAGCCTTTTCAGTGGGTGGCATCTGTGTTGATAATGATAGCATCGCTGCTGACCTTGGTGATTGTGTTCCCTGTGGGCATTACAGGCATACTGGTGTGGATGCTGGCATTCAGCGTGTGGTTGTTTATTGCCATGCACAAAAGAATACAGGCTAAGATGTTTTGGGTGAGTGCGGCGGCTATTATGCTGGCAAATGTTTTCATCACACATCACTTTTACTACAACCTGTTGAAGTATCAACTGGGTAGCAGCCTTGGCAGGTATATGAAGGCAAACAAGATGCAAGTAGATAAGCTGACGCTACACCAAATAGACCACCCGCTGAATGCACTGCATTTTTATGCAGACAGGCTGATAACGCTGGACAGTGCAGGCACAGAACCGGGTAAATATGTATTGGCTTCTTACAACGGTATAGAACATATAAAAGCACAACAACTACCGTACGACCTGCTGCTGGAAGGAGAGTACTTTAAAGTAAGTGAACTGACACCTGAATTCCTGAACCCTGCAACAAGGCAAAAGGCTACAGAGAAGTATTATTTTATAAGGATGAAATAAAAATTTCTGTATTGATGAAGAACATTGACATTGATAAGAAGAGTCTTAAGGGAAAAGTAATTTCAGATATCATAAAAGTAGCTTTTGCTTGTGCATTGGGGGTTGGGGTATTCTATGGTGGGACCAGCTTCAGTAAATATTATTATAATAACAAGTACGAAAAAATAGAGAAGAATGGTATTGTAACGGACTGTGAAGTAATAAAGACCGGGAATATGAAGGGCAATTACGTTGTTACGAAATATTACTATAATGACAAGAAATACGAGATAAGAGAAGCTTCTCCTGCATTTATTGAGGTTGGAGAAAAGTTTAAGATTATGGTAGATACAACTGATCCCAATGAAAGTGTGATATTATTTGAGAGTCCATTTTTTTACAATACTGATATTACGGATGTAAGTATAGGTGAAGTAACAGAAGTTTTAGAAAAGCGGGTAACTTATCAATATAGCGTAAGCGGAACACGTTTTAAGAGAATTCAAGGTATTATAAATAAGAAATTGAAAGTGGGCGATACCTATGAAGTACAATATCTTGTAAGTAACCCAGCAATTGCAATTATAAAACTGCCTTAATAGAGAGACATTATTTTATTATCATGAAAGCATTCTTAGCCGAAATAGCCACACTGCCTGAAACAGTTAGTGAAGAAACATTGGCAGACTATTTTCGAAAAGTAACAGCAAGCACACCTTCTGTTGCTGACAGGGAAATGGTTTCTTATATCCTGTTTGAACTGGCCAATAAGCAATGGCATAATTACCAGAAGCTGCATGCGCCCTTGTTGGGTGATGTAGATGCGTTTGTAAGTAAACTACTGCAACACGAAACATCGTTGAACATAATACAGGATTTATCTGGCGTAATAGGTATGCTGGGGCTTACACAGTCTTACGAAGTATTCCGCAACCTGATAACTACAGAACAAGCTGAAGACGTGATGATGGAAATTTTAGGAACCATCACAGAGTACGGCGATGATGTTTCTAATCCATACAAATAAAAGAGGCGGGTTATTCACCCGCCTCTTTTATTAGCAATAATATCAGCCTATTTAAACTGGCGGAAGTAGTAGGTAACACCGTCTTCTTCCATTATTAGTTCGTTGTCTGCGCATTTAATAACGGTAAACTGGCGTTTGTCTTTGCCATCCAGATATACTATCTGGTTTACATAGGTTTCTACCATCCAAGAGGGCGCATTGTCTGCATCTTTCGTAGCGAAGAATGCACCCCATTTGCCATCCTTCTGAGACGGGTAGAAATCTACCATCTTTAACTGGCGGCTATAGTCTATCGCATTTACCTTGTTGGCACTCGTGCGTTTGTATACAGACCAGTGGCCTGCCATTTGCTGCACGGTCTTAACAGGTGCAAACACTTCCTGACGTTTTGCTTCCGGGGTATTGGCTACAGGCGTATAGCTTTCCATTTCGTAGATACCGCCTTCATCTTTCAGTATCATCTTATTGCCCTTGCGTTCTGCAACGGTGAAATAACGCATACCCAGGTCGAGCCCGTTGGCCTCCAGCTTGTAAGTGCCTTTGTAGATAAAGCCACCTGCTTTTTGCCATACATACTCATTGCCACCCGGCAGGAATTCTATTTTGATAGTGTCTTTGTAAGCTATTGCTTCGTTTTTCATGGTTTTGCGCGACACTTCGCGCCAGTTGCCCGATAGTTTGTTTTTATCTCCTGCAAAAGAGAGTGCAGGCATAAAAAGACTTGCGAGGAATAGAAATTTTCTCATGACCTTTGATTTAGCGTTTGGATAGTTCAAAAATATTCAAAAAATTGTAATCATTAGAATATCATACCATGGCGGGCAATACACTTAATATTTCGCTGATACAGGCAGACATCATTTGGGAAGATAAAGCTGCAAACCTTGCACAGTACGAGCAATACATTGCAGGCATACAGGAGAAGAAAGAAGTGGTGGTACTGCCCGAAATGTTCAGCACGGGTTTTACCATGAATACGCAAGCATTGGGCGAAACCATGGATGGGGCCACTATGCAGTGGATGAAAGATATGGCTGCCAAATACCGCTGTATACTGACTGGAAGCCTTATAATACAGGAAGGAGAACATTATTACAACCGCCTGCTGTGGGTGCAGCCCGATGGTGTGGTGGGGCATTATGACAAGCGCCATCTTTTTGCCTATGGCGATGAACACAATCATTTTACCGCAGGTGACAAAAGGCTGATAACAAGCGTTAAGGGCTTCCGCATTTGCCCGATGGTGTGTTACGATTTGCGCTTCCCGGTATGGGCACGCAATCTGGGCGATGCTTACGATGTATTGCTATACGTAGCCAACTGGCCCGACAAGCGCAGCCTGGCATGGAAGACACTATTGCAGGCAAGAGCTATTGAGAATCAATGCTATGTGGTGGGGGTGAACCGTGTAGGTACAGATTTTAAAGGGCTGAACTATAGCGGCGACAGCAGTGTTTTTGGCCCGCTGGGCGAAATGATATGTCAGGAAACTAATAAAGCTGTTGTGCAAACAGTTACATTGGAAAAAGATGTAGTTACAAAAACACGCGAACAACTGCCATTTCTCAATGATGCAGACAAGTTTGTGATTGTAGATTAATACCCTCAATCCCCTGCATATTTCGTAATTTTGCGCCCACATTATAAGAACGAATCATGTGGCACCGCATCGCAGCATTTATTATTAAGTTTCGCATCACGCTTTTGGTAACGCTGCTTGCAGCTACCTGCGTTATGGGCTATTATGCCAGCAAGGTAGAGCTGAGCTACGAATTCACGAACGCCATCCCGACAGACAATCCGAAGTATAAGGATTACCAGAATTTCCGAAAGCAATTTGGTGAGGACGGAAACATGATGGTGATTGGTGTGCAGACAGATAAATTCTTCAATCAGGACTTTTTTACAGACTATACCCAACTTGTAAAAGACCTGGAGAAAGTAAAAGCTGTAGAAAATATACTGAGCATTCCCGGCGCCATCAATCTTGAAAAAGATACGACTACAGGCCAACTGAAAGTAGTGAAGCTGGTAAACGACAGCACTATTAATAATGTAGCGGGCATCAAAGATGCATTCTATAATCTTCCATTTTATAAAGGCTTTCTTTACAATCCTGAAACGGGTGCATACCTGATGGCGCTGCGTATAGATAAGAAAGTGCTGAACAGTAAAAATCGTGCAGGTGTTGTAAACGAAATACTGAAACTGAGTGATGCATTCGGCAAGAAGCATAGTATTGAAATGCACTATAGTGGCCTGCCGCTGATACGTACTATGATGGCAGGACAGGTACAGAGCGAAATGAATCTGTTTCTGATTCTGTCTTTTGTACTCACCGCAATTATCCTTGCATTGTTCTTCCGCTCTTTTATGGCAGTACTGGCAAGTATGCTGGTAGTGGCTGCAGGTGTGGTTTGGTCGCTGGGTACGGTAGTGCTGCTTGGTTATAAAATAACATTGCTGATAGCACTGATACCACCACTGATAGTGGTAATAGGTATTCCTAACTGTGTGTACCTGCTGAACAAATACCACTCAGAATACAACAAGCACCAGAACAAAGCAAAGGGACTACTGCGCATGGTAGACAGGATGGGTATTGTTACCCTGTTTACCAACATCACTGCTGCTATTGGTTTTGGTGTGTTCTTCTTTACCAAGAGTGCTATCCTGAAAGAATTTGGTTTGGTAGCGGGTATCAACATCATGGCGATATTCGTGATATCACTGATATTCATCCCTGCATTGTTCAGCTTCCTGCCACCGCCAAAGAGCCGCCACACCAGCTATCTGGAAAACGGTTGGATGTCTCGTCTGCTGGATACTATTACGAATTGGGTTTTCGGACACAGAATGTGGATATACGCAGCAACGATAGTAATATGTGCGGTGAGTGTGATGGGTATGATGCGCCTGAATTCTGTGGGCCATATAGTAGATGACTTACCGAAAGAAGCAAAAGTGTATCAGGATTTGATGTTTTTTGAAAAGAACTTCCGCGGTGTGATGCCGTTGGAAATTGTGATAGACACGAAAAAGAAAAACGGTGCAGTAGGCCTGCCTGTATTGCAGAAGATGGATGAGCTGACAACCTACCTGAAACAGTTTCCTGAAATAGGCCACTCACTTGCACTGACAGAAGGTGTGAAATTTGCACGCCAGGCATACTACAATGGCGATAGCAGCAGCTATGCTGTGCCGAATATGTTTGACGCTGCCTTTATACAACCATACCTGCGCGGTGGTGCTGGTGGCGATAAGAAAGGTATGTTCAATAAACTCCTGAGTGCGTTTATGGACAGCACCAAACAGAAAACACGCATCAGCATCAATATGGCCGATGTGGGTTCTAAACGCCTGCCTATATTGCTGGACAGCATTCGCCCTAAAACACTGGAACTGTTTGACACTGCTAAATACGATGTCACATTCACAGGTACAAGTATCGTATTCTTAGAAGGTAGCAAGTTTATCATCAACAGCTTGCGAGATAGCCTGATACTAGCATTCATCATGATATTCGGTTGTATGATTGCACTGTTCCGCTCGTGGAGGATATTGTTGATTTCAATGGTTATTAATATAGTGCCATTGCTGATAACTGCGGGCATCATGGGCTGGATGGGTATTCCTATCAAGCCATCAACTGTGCTTGTATTCAGTGTGGCATTGGGTATTACGATAGACGTTACCATACGCTTCCTTGTAAACTTCAAACAAGAGCTGGTGAATCATGACGATGATATTGCTGCTACAGTAAGGCGAACGATACACGATACAGGCCTTAGCATTATCTACACATCGCTGATACTGGTAGCAGGTTTTGCTGTGTTTGCGTTGTCTCAGTTCGACGGTACAAAATCGCTGGGTTACCTGACATCGCTGACGCTGTTGCTGGCAATGGTTACCAACCTGACATTGCAACCTGCACTGCTACTGTGGATGGATAAAGCACTACGCAAAAACAAGAGTGCCGATTTCCTGATGGAAAAGAAAGATGAGGATGAAGAAACCCCGAATTCTAAATAGAATAAAAACGCCCCTATATAAGGGGCATTTTTATTTTTTATCAAAGCGTATTGCCGATACTTTGTATGGTGCATGAATCATTTATTTATTAAAGAATATCAACAATTAAATGATATGTTTTTTGTATATTAGGTATCCTCGAAACTAATTAAAAACCAAGAAAACATTATGTGGAAAGATGTAAAAAAAGAATTTGACATTGATAGCGATGGTAAAGAGATTCTTAAAAAAGTAACAAAAGAATCAACTTTTTCTTTCCTTGGAAAAGAGAAGGAGAAATGGGAATTTGCTTTTCGTGGTGCAGGTATTTTAGTAATAATTTTTTCTATTATCGGACTTTGGATTAGTTTAGAAAATCAACGTCGTCAACAAAGATTTCAAATTGAACAACAACGTGCACTGCTTGAATTAGACATTTATAAAAAAACTGTAAAAAGTATTAGTCAGATAGCAGATGGTACTAATGCAGCTAATGAAAGGGATGAGTTTATTTATGATATCGTTCCCACAATCCAAATTCTCAAAAATGATTCATTAACCATAAAAGTTGACAGCTTTAAAAAGCTTTATTGTCGATATCTATATTTAAAAGGAATTACTGACAGTGTTTTCCAATTCTATAATGTAACTAAGATTTTAAGTAGTATAACACAAAATAATACTGATGATTCAGTAATAGTAAGAGATTTGACAAACCGATACGATGCTTTGTGTGCGACGATTGCCAAGAATTACGATATTTGGACTACAGAACGTGAACAAATTATTAATGATTTAGTAGTATCGAATATTAATCAACCTGACTACTTCTATACACAGATTTCGAACTTACTTTTAATACTAAATACCCACTTTAATAATATTATTTTATACAAAAAATCAACTTATAACTACAGGTATTTATCTGGTCTTCATGATGACTACATCAACTTCGTCAATAATCGTGATTTTTATAATTTAAGGTTTGTTCTTGACTATTTTGAAACTAAGAATATGCAAAAAATGAATAATCTCCGAACTGATATTATCAACATAATGCAAGGTTCTAATAAACTACTTAATCAGTCTTATTAATTAACTGCAAGTAATATGGGGATTTTAGTGTTGTTAATACTCCTCTATAACTCTCCCATCACAGCTTCGAGCTCAGCTATCATCATGGCTGTTGCACCCCACACTATGTGATTATCTTCCCAGAGATAGGCAGGGGCTTTCAGGGTAATATCAGGGAATGCCTCGGGAGTGATGTGTGTTACAATTTTTCTTTCGGGTGCAAAGAAATCGTGCAGCGGTACTTCCAATGTGTACTGCACTTCGCTTTGGCTGATGATGTATTGCTGCGGTTCGGCAGTATAACCAATAAACGGAAACACGTTTGAATAGCTAACAGGTATGTAGAGCGATGTAAGCCCGCCGAGCAGTTCAATCTTATGTGGTGCAATGCCCACTTCTTCCTCTGTCTCCCGCAGGGCAGTGTACGACAGGTCTGCATCAGTAGGGTCTTTTCTGCCACCTGGGAAACTTATTTGCCCGCTGTGGGGCTTACCATCCGTGATGCGTTTTATCAACAGCAGATTCAGCGCATCGTTTTTAGGAAACAACAACGCGAGTACTGCACTTTCCTTCGCAGTGTCCGGTATTACACTTGGCAGCTCGCGCACACGCGATGCCATATTGTTTTGCGCAGCAATGCCAGGTAGCGGTTGCTGCAATCGCAGTTTTAATCTTTCAATCGTATCTGTAATATTCAAAACCTTACTCGTCTTTAAATCCTATTTTCACGTGTGTACCGTCGCAGTAGGGTTTATTGCCCGATGCTCCGCAGCGGCACAGTGCAGTCACTTTATTTTTCTTTACTTCTTCACCATTTTTATTTTTGATGGTAATGTTGCCATATACCAGCAGCGGGCCATTGGCAGCTACTTCCACTATCGTATCTACATCTACCTGTGGTGCTTTGTTGCCAATCTCATCTTCATTCCGAAAATAGCTGAGCGCTCCCGAAGGGCATTTTTCTACCTGTGCTATGATGCTTGCTGTTGTTGCAGCATCCATCTTTATCCACGGGCGTTCGCGCGGGTTGAAGACTTCTGCCAAACCCGTCCAGCAGAGCTTGCTGTGTATGCACTGGTTAGGCTTCCATGTAATGGTAATTTCTCCGTTGGTATAATGCTTTGTGATGTCTTTGTGCTCGCTCATTTGGTATGCTTTAATGCTTCAATACTTTGCTGCACCTGCTTAGTAAGGTCTAATTGCAGTTGCAGCATTTCTACCGTATTTTTTTGCTGATGCAATAACAGATGGTCCAGTTTCTTATGCAGCAGGCGTATCTCTGTTTCTGCTTTCAGGTTTACTTTATAATCGTATTCGCTACGCTCCCTGTCTTTATCTTCCTGTCTGTTCTGGCTCATCATAATGATGGGCGCCTGCAGTGCAGCTACGCAAGATAGCATCAGGTTGAGCAGGATATACGGATATGGGTCGAAACCTTTTGCAAGGTACACAGAGTTCAGTATCATCCACAACAGCATAAAGAGCAGGAACAGCATGATAAAACTCCAGCTACCGCCAAACTCCGCTATCTTATCAGACATCTTGTCTGCAAAAGACAGCTCTTCATTGTCCTGTTTTATCTCAATGGGCTTCAGCGTTTCGTCATATTCATACTGCGCCTTTATTTTCTCTACCACTACATGGTAAGCCTCTACCTCTTCACGGGTTATTTTTGCAACATAGTCTCTCGTTATCTCATTCAGCGCGTTGTACGAAATGAATGAATCATCCGCAACCTCTGTCTTCAGTTCCTTCACAAAATTTTTGAGCGATGGGCGAAGCTCCATCCACATCACCCCTTGTGTATCTTCAAACACCCTGCCCGTAATGCTGCAAACTTTTTCCATATATTAAATATACGACAAAGGCCCGTTTGCCTGTATGAATTAATTGTACATCGGCACTTCTATCACCAGTACATCACTCTCTGCTTCTGCTGCCAGTGTCAGTGTATCGGTGCCACTCAAGCCTACAGCATCGCGGCGATTCAGCAATTGTCCGTTGGCATTCACACTACCACTGATGTTGAAAACATATACACCATGCTTATCGCTATGCAGTTTATGCTCAAGGCTTTTGCCTGCCTGCAGGTTGGTGCGGTATATCCATGCATCCTGGTGTATTTTCAAACCTTCGTCGTTATTATCTATCGGCGATACCAAGTGCTGCAATGTATTTACACGTTCTTCTGCAGCAAACAGCTTTTGGTCGTAGCGAGGTTCTACATTCCTTTTGTTGGGGAATATCCAGAGTTGCAGCAGGTTTACTTTTTTATCGCGGTTTTGGTTGTATTCGCTATGGAATACCCCCGTGCCCGCACTCATTACCTGTACCTCGTTGGGGTGGATGGCTTGTGTATGCCCCATACTGTCTTTATGCTCCAGCGCACCATCCAGTACCACGGTTATGATTTCCATATTATCGTGCGGATGCTTGCCAAAGCCCATACCTTCAGATACGATATCATCGTTTAGTACGCGCAGTGCGCCAAAATGTATTTTACTAGGGTCGTGGTAGCCTGCAAAACTGAATGAATGATGTGCATTTAGCCAGCCATGGTCTGCGTGGCCTCTTTCGTTTGCCGGATGAAAAACTGTATTTGTCATATTATCTCCTTTTTACTGTGTTTACGAAAAATGTATGTACGTACATTTATTTTACAAATGTACACTCATTTTTGTATCTGAAACAAATTAGCCCCTTTATACAACTATTGATAACGTTAATACTGTCTTAATAGCCGGAAAGGAATACAATTAATATATTAATTTGGCTATTGATTATGAATAAGAAGACAATTTTCGGGCTATTGTTAACAGGCCTGTTTATTTCAGGAACAGATGACGCATCTGCACAAGGTTATGACACACTGCGCCGCAAAGACAAAAACGGATGGGAATTTCTACAAATAAGAGATGGAAAGACCGTGATGCAGGAAGGGCATTTGCGTAATGGCAAGATTGAAGGTGTTTGGGTACTGTTTTGGGACAGTGGTTTTCCGCGCACAATATCCAGCTATGTAAACGGGGAGAAAGACGGCATTACCACCGGTATGACGGGCGATGGCCAGATGGACTTTATAGAACATTATAAAGAAGGCAAGCTGGAAGGGCCACGCCGCACCTACCATATACGCGGGCCAATATGTGAAGAAACATATTATTCAGAAGGTAAGAAACATGGCAAATATACCAAGTGGTACAAAACAGGTATGAAAGAAGAAGAAGGTACATATGTAGATGGGAAAAGAGAAGGCAAAGCTATATGGTACTACCAAGAGGGCCGCAAAGCTGTAGAATACGAATATTCGGACGGTGAAATAGATGGCGAATCTATTGCATACTACAGAAGTGGTAAAGTGAGTGAGATGGGCAAATTCAAAAAAGGAAAGAGAACAGGTATGTGGAGGGAGTTTTATGATGGTGACGAAGTGAAGGCAGAGGGCAAATATGTGGACAACGAAAAAGATGGGGCATGGAAATTGTATGATGAAAACGGAAAAGTAACAACCGTGAAATATAAAAACGGGGAAGAAGTAAAATAATATGTCTCAAACAATACTGATAATAGACGACGAAAAAGCCATCCGCAGAACCCTAACGGATATTCTGAGCTTTGAAGGCTTCACCATTGACGAAGCCGCTGACGGTGCCGAAGGCATCAAAAAAATAAAAGAAAATAACTACGACTGTATACTCTGCGACATCAAAATGCCGAAAATGGACGGCATGGAGGTATTAACAGCAGCGCGTGAAGAAAAGCCTGATATTCCTTTCATCATGATATCAGGCCATGGCAATATTGAAACTGCTGTAGAGGCAGTAAAGAAGGGGGCGTTTGATTTTATATCTAAACCACCGGATCTGAACCGCTTACTGATAACCATTCGCAATGCGATGGATAAAAAGAGCCTTGTGGCAGAAACCAAACAACTGCGCAAACGCATAAGCCGTGGCGCAGAGATGATTGGCGACAGCGAGGGCATGCAGAAGATAAAAGATACCATAGCGAAAGTAGCACCTACAGATGCACGTGTACTGGTAACAGGCGAAAACGGTGTTGGCAAGGAAATGGTAGCGCGCCGCATACATGAACTGAGCGCCCGTGCCAACGGACCGCTGGTAGAAGTAAACTGTGCTGCCATACCATCAGAGCTGATAGAGAGCGAACTCTTTGGCCACGAAAAAGGATCGTTTACATCTGCCATCAAACAGCGTATAGGAAAGTTTGAACAGGCAAGCGGCGGTACGCTTTTTCTGGATGAGATTGGTGACATGAGCCTTGACGCACAGGCGAAAGTATTGCGTGCATTGCAAGAAGGTAAGATAACACGCGTAGGTGGCGACAAAGAGATAAAAGTAGATGTGCGTGTGATAGCTGCTACCAACAAAGACCTGATGCAAGAAGTAGAGGACAAAAAATTCAGGCTCGATTTGTATCACCGCCTGGGTGTGATACTGATACACGTACCATCGCTCAACGACCGCAAGGATGATATACCGGCACTGATAAAACATTTTCTGCAAGACATAAGCGAAGAGTATAAGCAATCCGAAAAGGATATAGAAGATGCTGCCGTAGAGGCGCTGCAGAAATATAACTGGACTGGCAATATTCGCGAACTGCGCAATGTTGTAGAAAGGCTCATTATCCTGTCTGACAAGAAAATAACCAAGAAGGATATTGATACTTATATACTGTTGAAATAATCAACCTTATGAAAATACCTACCCTTCTGCTTTACCCTCTGCTGGTTTGCAATACTGTATATAGTCAGCAATACTCTTACTGTAAAAAAGTAAACCGATGCATTAAAGATGAGAGCACAGTTACATGGCATATAGAAAAAGCTAAAGAGAATAATGATGTAGATTTTATACTGGATCAGATATTTCTGGATAGTTTTCTTACTGAAAATCAACATGCAGGTGTTCAACAGTTCGAGTTAAAGTATATCAACTGGGATCTTACATTGAATGAACGTTACTTTCCTCCAAATTATAACAGTCAATATGTAGCTACCATAGAGGCATTGATGGATAAAATGCATATTCCGCAAGGTGAGCGGTCTTTTAAAATACACTCGGACCATGCAGACATTTATAATGACATTGTAATCAGGAATAACATAGTTGCTATATCGGGCAAAACCACTGAACATCGATGTGAATACAAAGCAGGCGGAACAACAACCATTCGCTACTTTGACCCTATAAAATACAGTGGCATGTTTGATGGTAAATTTCCTAACGATTCCGTATTACTGCATACCATCTCTGCAGATAAATATATAAACAAGCCTTGTAAGGTAAAAGTGCGTTGTAACAATAGTACCTGCTGGATAAATGATACTGTACTAAACGACGCAGAAAGTAAAAAATATACTGTATTGGTACAACGGATTACTGGCGTTAAGCCCAAATCAGAAAAAGACTTTACGGGTGTATCGTACAAGCCTGAAGACTTTAAAAGGTTTTCAGTGAATCTTTAAAATCAGTTTCTATAATATTTAAAACAAAGAAGCGATTAGTATAAACTAATCGCTTCTTTGTTTTATGACTATACAAATCCCCTTCATAAGGATTTGTAGTTTTATACACCAACCATCAATGGCATCAACAGCATCAGTACTTCTTCTGTATCTGCTTTTTCTGTAGGGCGGAAGATACCTGCACGTGTAGGTGTGCTCAGCTCCAGTTGCACATCTGCACCTGTCATATTGTTCAGCATCTCTACCATCAGTTTTGCGTTGAAGGCTATCTTCATATCCTCGCCGCTATACTGACAGTTCAGCGTTTCTTTACCCTCGTAAGAGAAATCGATATCCTGCGCACTCAATTCCAGCGAATTGCCTTTGATTTCCAATACCACCTGGTTGGTAGTCTTGTTAGCAAATATGCTGACACGGCGCAGCGCGCTAACGAAATCGGTACGGCTGATAGTAAGCCTGTACGGATTGTCTTTAGGTATTACTGCTTTGTAGTCAGGGAATTTCGCATCTATCAGGCGACAGCTCATGCTCATCTTGTTGCTTGTTACAAACAAGTGGCTGCTGTTGTAAGATATCTGCAATTGTGTATCGTCTGCAGACAGTGTTGCTTTCAGTTGTTGCAGTGGTTTTTTAGGCACCACGAAACCATCCTGCACAGGGCAAGCGATGTCTGTTTTGCCATACTGCACCAAACGGTGCGCGTCTGTAGATACGAATGTGATACCTGTTTTGCTCAGTTCAAAATACACACCCGTCATAGCAGGGCGCAGTGTATCGTTGCTAACGGCAAACAGTGTATTGTTGATGCTTTCTATCAGTGCGATAGAAGACATATTGAAGCTTGTAGTTTCGCCAGGTGCCGGTTCTTTAGGGAAGTCGTCCGCTTTTTCGCCACCAATTTTGTACTTACCTACATCGCTCGACATTTCGATAGAAAGGTCTTGCAGATTTACGTTGAAAGTAATTGGCTGCTCTGGCAGGTTTTTCAGATAGTCTGTCAGGATTTTTGATGGGATACAAATGCGTCCGTCACCTTGCGCATCGTTTACATCCATCTGCACACGCATCATGGTTTCCAGATCGGTAGCCGTCAGCGTAAGCGTATTGCCTTTCAGTTCAAAAAGGAAATCTTCTAATACTGATAATACTGTATTGGCACTGATAACCCCGCCAATTTGTTGCAGGTTTTTCAGCAGTGCCGTAGATGTAACGATAAAACGCATTTTCGATAAATGTTTGAAAACAAAGATAATCGTTTACACCTATCTTATATAGGGCTGTGGATAACGAGGGAATAACTATAAACAAAGGTTTCGGGCGGCAAAATTGGGGGTGATAACCTGTGAAACGGGCTATGCACAGCAACCTGAGGTTAAAGCCCTTATTCAAATTTTTTATTTACGTTTACATGCATGAGGAAGGGTTTATTTCCACTAATTCAGGCACTAATTTTTTGGGGTATAAATGCCGCAGCACAGGTATTGCCTGCCAACGGAGATTCGCTGCACTACCGGCTGATAGGCTTTAGCGTGCCGGAACAATCAGGTACCACTACCTACAAGCTGGAGATATATGCTTTCAATACCAATATAACAAAGAGCCTGACTGGCAAACCCATCCTTACACAACAAGAAAAAACAAATAGGATAATTGCAACTGTACCTGCTTTTGGCAAGAGATATGTGTGGCGTGTGAGCTATTTGAGAGGAACAAAACCTCCTATTAAAAGTGAAGTATACAGTTTTGTAGTGCGGGATAATCCATACTCGAACAGCGAGGTATCGAGGGTAGATGTGATAAATGCGGCAACGAAGTATAAAGACATGCTCGTGTTCTTTGACAATACCCGCTCGCTATACAATATGCAGGGCGAACCAGTTTGGTTTTTGCCACAGATACCGGGCGTTAATGATACAGGCATACATGTGGTGCGAGACCTAAAACTGACCAAAGACAATACCATCACCTTCCTGACCAATAAGAACGTTCATGAGATAAGCTACTACGGTCATGTGTTATGGTCCGGGCCAAACGATGGTAAAGTGAGTGGTAAAACCGCAGAACAGTATCACCACGAGGTTACTAAATTATCTAACGGGCACTACCTGACCATTGGCGATAAATTTGTACCCAGTGAACGTGTCGGCAAGCCTGATACTGCTTCTATACTACCCACCAATAAAGGGCCACAAACACCATGCGGTACACTGATAGAATATAACGCGAAAAATGAGATTGTATGGACATGGAACTCTTGCGACTATATTAAAGCCGGTGACCTGATAACGCACTTCAACGCATTTTATCTTGATGAGAAAAACAAAGTATTCTATACCAGCTATCGCAATATAGGCAGGATAATTAAGGCCGAATACCCAAGCGGGCGAATGTTGGCACAGTATGGCTATGATATTAATAATGACGGCAGTGTGCTGATGGGTAACATCTTCTCTCAACACAACTGCAACCTGAATAGCGATGGCAACCTGATACTATTCAACAACAATTTTAAAATGCACTTGCCTACTGCAGAGCGCGAGAAAGATTGTGTACCGGCAGTTGTTGTATTTAAAGAACCTACTGCTAAAAACAAAACACTGCAAAGAATATGGGAGTTTAAAACAGATATAGATACGTTTACAAAACCTATGTCATCGGGCGGTGGTAGCGTACGCGAACTTGACAAAGGCGACTATCTTGTTTGTACAGGCCTACCTGGCCGAAACTTCATTGTCTCTAAAGACAAAAAGATACTATGGAATGTGGTAACATGGCAGAAAGAAAAAGGCGAATGGAAACCTGCGTCGGGTTATCGCATCAGCCCCATCAGAAAAGAGGATTTGCCTAAAGTATTATTCAAATAAAAAAGCCCCGATAACTCGGGGCTTTTGTTTTATAATAGTGATTTTACTTTTTCTATAACGGCTTGCAAGCTGCCTGCATCTTGTCCGCCTGCTGTCGCCAGCGTTTTTTGTCCGCCGCCGCCACCTTTGATGAGTGGTGCAACGTGTTCTTTGATGATTTTGCCAGCATCCAGTCCTTTCGCAGCCACAACACTATCTGCCACACCTACTGCTACAAATGGCTTGCCATCTATGTTTGCACATAGTACAACAACGTGATCATTCAGGTGGTGCTTCACATCAAAGCAAAGTTTTTTCAGCATATCGGCAGTGCCTACTTCTACTATCGTACCAACGAAAGTTACCTGATTGATGATTTCATCTTTGGTCAATACCTCGTTGCGGATAGCTACCAGTTGGCGAGCTTCTAAAGACTCTACATGTTTTTCCAGTTGTGCTTTTTCTTCCTGCAGTTTTTCAATTGCTTTCAATACATCTTTCGGATGCTTTAGTGCAGCATTGATATTGTGCAGTGTATGCAAGTGGTTGTTTACATACGCCTCCGCAGCACTACCGCTTACTGCTTCTATACGGCGAACACCTGCAGCTACAGCACTTTCGTGCTTTATCTTAAAGAAGCCAAGCTGGCCTGTGCTGCCTACGTGCGTACCACCACACAGCTCTATAGAGTAGCTAGGGTCCATCACTACCACACGTACTTTGTCGCCATATTTTTCGCCAAACAATGCCATAGCGCCCATTGCTACTGCTTCGTCCTTAGCCATTTCTTTTATAACGACAGGTACGTTTTCGCGTATCTTCTGGTTAACGATGGTTTCTATTTGTTCAATTTCTTCTTCGGTTACTTTAGAGAAATGTGAGAAGTCGAAACGCAGATGTTCTTCATTTACCAAAGAACCTTTTTGTGCTACGTGTGTACCCAATACACTGCGCAGTGCAGCGTGCAGCAAGTGCGTAGCACTGTGGTGGATTGTTGTAGCACCACGTTTATCAGCATCAACCTTAGCTATTGCATTTGCAGCTGGGTTTGATGGCAGCTCTTCTGCAAAGTGAATGATGAGGTCGTTCTCTTTCTTTGTATCTACGATGTGTATTACCTCGTTAGGGAAAACTAGTGTACCAGTATCACCTACCTGACCACCACTTTCGGCATAGAAAGGTGTTGTATCCAACACCAGTTGATAGCTTTCTTTACCCTTTGCTTTTACTTTACGATACCTTAGTATAGACGCTTGTGTTTCGAGGCTGTCGTAGCCTACAAATTTTGTAGCTGCATCTTTCAGCACTACCCAGTCTTCCGTATCCAGTGCAGTTGCTGCACGGCTGCGGCCTTTTTGTTGTTGCATTTCAGCTTCAAATGCAGCTTCATCCACATTCAGATTATTTTCCTGTCCTATCAGGCGAGTCAAATCTATCGGAAAACCATAAGTATCGTACAATTCAAACGCAGCTTTACCATTAATGGTTTTGCTGTTTTGTGCGTTTGTTTCTTTTACGATATCGTCAATTTTCTTAAGACCTTTATCAAGCGTGCGCAGGAAAGCTTCTTCTTCTTCCTTTACTACTTTGCAAACAAGGTCTATCTGCTTGTGTAGCTCTGGGAATACATTTTCAAACTGCTTTGCCAATACAGGCATCAGTTGTGCCAGCAGCGGTTGCTTGTAGTCGAGGTAAGAGTAATAATACCTTGAAGCCCTGCGCAATATGCGGCGGATAACATAACCCGCACCTGTATTACTAGGTAACTGGCCATCTGCTATGGTGAAGCCGATAGCACGTATATGGTCGCTCAGTACGCGGAAAGCAATATCCTGTTTGCTATCTGTGTAGCCGTATTTTTTACCCGTTATCTTTTCAATCTCTGCAATAGTGCCGGTAAACAAATCTGTATCATAGTTGCTCTGCTTACCTTGCAGTACACGTACCAAGCGCTCAAGGCCCATACCTGTATCTACGTGTGTTGCAGGCAGCTTATCTAGTCTTGTATATTCTATAACTTTCGTAGCGCGTTCCTTTTTGAAAGCATCGCCCTTATCTCCCGCATAGTTTTTTTCCCAATTATCAAATGCTGATTTATCATCCCATACCCTACTAAATTGCATGAACACATTGTTCCAAATCTCAATAACCTGTGGGTGGTCATTATTTACCAGTGTTTTACCATCAACTGCTTTGCGTTCTTCTTCTGTGCGGCAATCAACATGTATTTCGCTGCACGGTCCACATGGACCTGTATCACCCATCTCCCAGAAGTTGTCCTTCTTGTTGCCCATCAGTATGCGGTCTTCTGCAATGTATTGCTTCCAGAAGTCGTACGCTTCCTGATCCATTGCGAGACCTTCTTTTTCATCACCGCCAAATACTGTAACGTATAATTTGTCCTTAGGTATTTTATATACATCTGTCAGCAGCTCCCAGCTCCACTCGATTGCCTCTTTTTTGAAGTAGTCGCCAAAGCTCCAGTTGCCCAGCATTTCGAACATGGTATGGTGGTAGGTATCTACACCTACTTCTTCCAAATCGTTGTGCTTACCACTTACGCGCAGACATTTTTGTGTATCTGCCACACGGGCATCGGGCGCCTGCTTGTTGCCGAGGAAGTAATCCTTGAACTGGTTCATACCCGAATTGGTAAACAAGAGGGTAGGATCGTTTTTAACAACAATAGGTGCAGATGGCACAATAGCGTGTCCCTTGCTGCTGAAGAAATCTAAAAACTGCTGGCGTATTTCGTTAGCTGTCAACATAAGGCTGCAAAGATAATTAGCTGATTTGATGATTGTCTTGTTAGTCAGGGTATTATTGAGGAAAATATTATCTGATTGTATGATGAATTATAAAAAAACATAAAAGGTGCCACCATTGTACATAACTATGTTTTTTATCATTTCATTAGCTAATAATCACATCAGCTAATCAGCTCATTAACCTTATATTTGATACGTGAGTTTTCTCTATCCCTTATTTCTGCTGGCGGGGCTAACGCTTGCCATACCCGTACTGATACACCTGTTCAACCTGCGCAGGTACAAGACGGTTATGTTTCCGCATACCCGTTTTCTGAAAAGCATACAGCTGAAATCGCAGAAACAATCACAACTGAAATATAAATGGCTGCTGGCAATGCGCCTGCTGTTCCTTGCAGCTATGGTACTGGCATTTGCACAGCCTTTTTTTGTAGGCAATAAAAAAGATACTACTAACAGGCTGCAGGTTATCTATCTGGATAATTCGGGTAGTATGAGTGTAAAGAAAGGTGCACGCACCTTGTTTGAAACTGCAAGGGATGCGGCCCGTGAGCAGATACGCCATGCCCCCACAGGCACACGCTTCCTGCTGCTGACGAACGACAAGCCAGCAAGCTATCAGCCACTGCCTGCAGATAAAGTACTGGCGTTGCTAAACACGATAGATATCAGTGCCAACAGCAAGCCAGCGGACAAGACGCTGGCAACTGTTAACAGCATCATGCAGAGCGAATCTTTTGCAGCGGCAGATGTATATTATTACTCAGATTTTCAGCAAAGTGGTTTCCCTGCCAAGGCAGATAAGAACCTGCTGCGCAACATACATATTTATGGCGTGCCTGTACAGACAAGTGCTGCGGGCAATGTGTTTATAGATACCGCCTATCTGGATGCCCCTGTATTGCAAAGTGGCGTGCAGAACAGGCTGATTGTACGCAGCCGCATAGCGGGTGATGCGCCGAAAGAGAATCCTGTATTGCAGCTTACCATTAACGGGCAGGTAAAAAGTGCTTCTGCACTGCATTTCAACGACAAGAATGAAAGCACTGATACCCTCAGCTTTTCTGTAAACGACGCCAATTGGCAGCGCATGGTGCTCAGCATCAACGATGCTTCTGTTCGTTTTGATGATACATTCCGCATTAGTGCTCGCAGTGCCCCCAGCCTGAATGTACTGGTGATGAACGAAGGCCAACCTAATCCTTATATACAAGCAGCTTTTCGTGCATATAATGGTTTTCAGCTTACACAATCGGGCATCACCCAAAATGTAAACGACTGGCAGCAGTACAACCTCGTTATCCTCAACGGCATCACCCGTATGGATGCAGCTATGGGAAAGGCCATTGCCAATGCATTGCAGCAGGGGCAGAGCATCTGCATCTTCCCTGCACGTGGTACTGACCCAACTGCACTGAACGAGGGGCTGCAGCAGATAGCGGATATTAAGATAACGGGCATAGATACGGCTTCTCAGCCTGCTACCAACCTGCAACAAGGCAGCGATCTGGTGCGCGATATGTTTGAACGCATACCCGAAAACATACAATTGCCGGTTGCCAACTGGCACTATAAAATAGATGCAGGCCTGTCTGCCAATCAGCAGGCAGTGCTCAGCTTCCGCAGTGGTGACCCGATGTTGGCTAAATACACACCATCAAAAGGCAGCCTGTACATCAGTGCCGTGGCGGTAGATATGCAGTCGGGCAATTTTGCAGGCAGCTATTTCTTTGTGCCTTTCCTGTACCAGATGGCCATGCAAAGCCGCGGCGGCGATATGTATGCGCTGACACTGGGCAGGCAGCAGGCGGCTTTCATACCTTTTGAAGGCACGGGCGAACGTAATATGGTACACATATACGGAAACGGGATAGATGCCATACCACCGCAGCGCCCGGGAGGCAAAGGGTTGGATGTATTTCCTGACATGGCAGTACAGCAGGCAGGTTTTTACCAGCTGAGCGCCGCAGGCAGCGATACCGCATTGGTAGCCATCAACAATAGCAGAGATGAGTCTGTACTGAACACATGGGCCATTGGCGACCTGAAAAAGCAGTGGGACGGAGATAATATATACTGGCTCAGCACTACCGAAATAAGCAGTGCCAACCATGCTTCTACCCTCGGTAGTTTCCCGCTTTGGAAAGTTTGTGCTATTTTAGCCGTGTTAATGCTGGCTGCCGAGACGTATTTACTGGCAGGCGGTTTTCGCAAACAAGCAGCTACACAATAGCCACTTATGCAAGTGCTCATTCAACAAGCGAAGATTACAGACACACGGTCGGGTTTCCACAATCAGATAGTAGATATTTTAATTGAAGACGGCATCATTAAAGACATTGCACCATCCATTAATGCAAATGCAGATACTGTTGTAAAAGCAGACGGCCTTTGCGTTAGCACCGGATGGACGGATATACTGGCAGACTATCGCGAACCGGGTTTTGAACATAAAGAAACCATAGCAAGCGGGCTGCGTGCAGCTGCCGCAGGTGGCTATACACATGTGCTTACGGCACCAAGTACCAATCCTGCTGTCAGCACCAAATCAATCGTACAATCGCTGGTGCAAAAAGCGGCGGGCAATGTTGTAAGCCTGCATCCGCTTGGTGCCATCACACAAGACATAGAAGGTAAAAATCTGGCAGAGATGCTGGATATGCATGCGCATGGCGCTGTTGCCTTTACAGATGGCTGGAAGCCCGTGCAAAATGCACAGCTGATGCTGAAGGCATTAGAATACATAAAATCTTTCAACGGCACACTGGTGCAGATACCTGTAGACAGCGCACTGGCTGCAGGCGGCTTGATGCACGAAGGTCCTGAATCTGTAAGATTGGGTATGGCAGGCATACCATCGCTGTCAGAAACCATATTGCTGTATCGCGATATAGAACTGCTGCGCTACACAGGCTCTCGCCTGCATGTAACGGGTATCTCTACTGCCGAGGGGGTGGAGATGATACGCAATGCAAAAAAAGAAGGGCTTAACATTACCTGCTCTGTAACGCCATACCACCTTGTGCTGAACGATACCGCACTGGGCGGCTACAGCAGCATGTACAAAGTAATGCCACCTATCCGTAGCGAGGCCGACAGGCAGGCATTGCTTGCAGGCGTTGCAGATGGTACGATAGATTGCATCGCATCGCACCATCGCCCGCAGGAATGGGACGCCAAAACAAAAGAATACGAATATGCCGCAGACGGCATGAACATACAGGAGATAGCTTACAACCTTGTGTTACAGTCAGTAGGTGCAGAACGCGTTGCAACATTATTTACCACAGCACGTGATATCTTCGGCCTTGGGAATACTAATATTGAAAAAGGTGCTGTGGCAGATATAACACTGTATACCGCAAGCGGAAGCCAGCAATTGGATAAGATGCAATCGGCATCTGCCAACAATCCGTTTATTGGTACAGTGCTGCAAGGTAAGGTGGTGGGCATCATCAACAATAAGCAGATACACTTAAATCAATCATAATTATGAAACAGACACATACTACTTACGGACTGATTACCGGGCTTGCTACTGTTATTTTCAGCGCCCTTATGATGGTAATGAAAATGGATATGGATTCCAGCCTGAAGTATGTGTCTTATGCCATCATGCTGGGCGGGCTCATTATGAATGCAATGGCCTATTCCAAAGCAAATGACAACTACGTAACATATGGCAATATTTACGGCAGCTGTTTCAAAGCAGTACTTATCATGTCTGTACTGGCATTGCTGTGGGGTGTAATTGTATTATATGCTTTCCCTAACCTGAAAGATGAAGTGCTGTCTAAGATGGCAGACAAATTTGAAAGAGATGGTACCCCTGAAGAACAGGCAGAAGTTGCTATGAACTTTACAGAGAAATACTGGGGCGTGATGCTGATATTCGGCTCACTGATTATTACACTGTTTTGGGGTGCTTTGCTTTCGCTGATTGCTGCTGCCATACCTAAAAAGAAAGGCTCAATGCCGGAGCACATGCAGGCTTAATACATTTACAACTTATTCAGAGCATTGGAGACAACACAAGGAAAAGGCAATAAGTATATACTACCCCTGCTGATGGGTTTTGCACTGGCTGCGGTAAAAATTGTTTGCAGTACTATACAGTTCAAATATTATCTGGAAGATTTCAAAGCCAGTTATATCATCTTCTTCGTATCGCTGGCAAGTGGTATTGCCATCATATTGTTTACAGGCATTATGCAGAAAAACAGGCTTGCAGGTGCAACCATGAAGGAGATATTTCAGGCTATGTTTCTGACTATACTGGTAGGCATAACGCTGTCATACGGTTTTGAACAGGCATGGATGTATAGCGATGTTTCCATTTCTGACAGGATATTTACAGGTAAAATGAATTACCTAAAAACATACCCTAACTCTGCTACCAAAATAGAAGAGCTACGCAAAGAATACCTGCAAAACAGGAATGCGAAGCCCACATTTGGTAATTTAACAACAGGTTTGCTGGTAGATATAGTGAGGTATAGTATATTAGGCTTTATTTTTGCATTGATTTTGAACCGTAAAAAAACCGGAGCTACCGCATAATATGCCCGATATATCAATCGTCATACCATTATACAACGAAGAGGAATCGCTACCTGAACTGGTGGACTGGATAGAGCGTGTATGCGGTGAAATGGGCTACAGCCATGAAATCATCATGGTAGACGATGGTAGTACCGACAGCAGTTGGGAGGTAGTAAAGCGCCTGTCTAAAGACTACACTGCGGTACACGGCATCAAATTTCAACGTAACTACGGTAAGAGTGCCGCACTGAATGAGGGTTTTAAAGCAGCAAAAGGCAATGTGGTTATCACGATGGATGCTGACCTGCAGGACAGTCCCGACGAAATACCTGAACTGTATCGCATGATAACAGCCGACGGATTTGATCTGGTAAGCGGCTGGAAGAAAGTGCGCCACGATAATACATTCACAAAAAATCTGCCTTCAAAACTATACAACGGCGTCAATCGCTGGGTATCGGGCATTAAGCTGCACGATATGAACTGCGGCCTGAAGGCATACAATAAGAAAGTAGTTAAGAGTATAGAAGTATATGGCGAAATGCACCGCTTTATACCTGTACTTGCCAAAAGCGCGGGCTTCCGCAAGATTGGCGAGAAAGTAGTGGTACACCGTGCACGCAAATACGGTGTATCAAAATTTGGCTGGGAGCGCTTTATTAATGGCTTTCTCGATTTGCTCTCTATTCAGTTCATCAGCCGCTTTGGTAAAAAACCGATGCACTTCTTCGGTTTGCTGGGTACCATCGCCTTTATGATAGGTTTTGCATCTACCATCTATCTCATCATCAGCAGGTTGATAGAAGGTGCAGATTTTGGCCTTACCAACAGGGTAACATTCTATCTGGCGCTCACTACCATGATTATCGGTACACAGTTTTTCCTGGCAGGCTTTCTTGGCGAACTGATAAGCCGCAGTGCTGCTGACAGAAACCACTATCTGATAGAAGAAACTTTCTAAAAACTACTACGTATTAGTACGTATTTAAATACCCCATAAACGGTATATAGCAGGCTATTGCATACATCTACCTTCGTTCAAACTATTGAACGATGCGATTAACGATTTCTACTCTCTTATTAACAGGTATGTGCAGCACTGCCATTGCACAGCCCAAACTACTGAAAGACATATACGCGGGCAAGCCTGCAGGGCTGTATACCCTTTTGAATACTGTCGAAAAATCCGGTACACTCTATTTTGCAGCTATGGATACTGCCATGAATGTTGAAGTATGGACAACAGATGGCACTACTGCCAATACCACATTACTGAAAGACCTGCAGACAGGCGGCAGCTCATCTCCCGGCAATTTCTATGTATTCAATGGCAATGTATACTTCTCTGTCATGACAACTGCCAATGGTACGGAACTGTTTAAATCTGACGGGACAGCGGCAGGCACTGCAATGCTGAAAGATATATGGACAGGGACGACCAGTTCTTACCCTAAAGAGTTTACAGAAATGAACGGCAGCCTGTATTTTATGGCCGAAAACCCCGACAGTGGCGGGTATCACCATGTACTCTACAAATCTGATGGTACTGCGGCAGGAACATCCATACTTACCAACAAGGCATGGAATATTGGCGGGTCCGGACTTTTCAAGATGAATAATAAACTATACATCAATGCAAAAAGCAGCAGCTTGAATACCGGACTGGAACTATGGGAATGTGATGGTACAGATGCAGGTACATCTCTTGTTATAGACCTACTTTCAGGTTCGGGCTCATCAAACCCCGAATATCTGACCAAGATTGGTACAAACAAATTTGTCTTCAGCGCATCTACTACTGCAACAGGCTATGAGCTATATATAAGCGATGGCACTACTACAGGTACTACATTGCTGAAGGATATAAACCCCGGCACTGCTAACTCTTACCCTTATGGTTTTAAAGAACTAAACGGTAAGCTGTACTTTTTTGCGAATGATGGTACAAACGGCCGCGAACTATGGGTAACAGATGGCACACCTGCCGGCACAAATATGGTGGCAAACATAGATGGTGGTGCGGGTAATGGCAATACAGATGGTGCAATATGTGTACTAAACAACAAACTCTATTTTGCCGGTAAAACAACAACAAGCGGTACTGAACTTTGGGTATCTGACGGTACTGCAGCTAATACTGTATTATTCAAAGACATCAATCCAGGTGCTGCTAATAGTATCACATCTCTGTATGCAGACAATGTGATAGGCAACAAGCTATACTTTGCGGCCAACAATGGCACCAACGGCTACGAAGCATGGGAAACAGATGGCACCATTGCCAATACAAAAATGATATATGATATCAAAACAGGTTTGGGAGATGGTGTACAGAGCACAGAATACAAATTTGTAAAGCTGAACAACAAAATCCTTTTTGTTGCAGATAATGATACAACGGGCAATGAAATATGGACGATAGATGCACCTGTAAGTGTGAAAAACACTACCACGCAAGCATTGGCAGTAAGTATTTACCCAAATCCTTCTACGGGAGTTTTTAACGTAGCAACTAACATTGCTGATTTGTCATACAGAATTTACAATTCTTTAGGACAATTTGTAGAAAACGAGGCAATAAGCAAAAACCAAATAGCGTTATATAATCAACCTGCTGGTATTTATACGGTAGAACTGATAGGCACTGAGGGTGCAAGGCAGTATCAGAAAATACAGCTGACAAAATAGGTTTTTCATAGATTGCGGATAGATTGACCGGAGCGTGTATGCGCTTCGGTTTTTTTATGTGCAGGGCTTTCACAATCGGGAAAATATTATAATCAATAGGGGTATAATGCACCAGTTCACATAATGTATTGGTAACTTTGCGCACTTATATCGATGCGTAGCGCTTGTACCATAGCATTAGTAGGCAATCCCAATAGTGGTAAAAGTTCCTTGTTCAATTCACTGACAGGGCTGAACCAGAAAGTGGGCAATTTCCCCGGCGTAACGGTAGATAAGAAAACAGGTACATCGCGCATTACAGATAACCTTACTGCAAGCATCATAGACCTTCCCGGTACATATAGCCTCTACCCTAAAAGTGAGGATGAACGGGTAACCTATGAGGTATTGCTGAACCGCAATAACGCAGACCGCCCCGACCTGATAATTGTAATTGCAGATGCATCAAACCTGAAACGCAATCTGCTTTTCTGCTCGCAGATAATGGATTTAAAGATACCTGTGGTAATGGCACTCACTATGAATGACATTGCCCGCAACAAGGGTATCAATATAGATGTAGCTGGGCTGGAGCGTGCTATGGGTGTGCCCGTGGTTGCCATCAACCCCAGAAAGAATAAGGGCATTGCACAACTGAAGAAAATGATTGCGGGTGTAGCACAGTCGAACGTGCAACCCGCCAGTGAATTTATAGACACGGTAGCCCTTACAGGCCCGTGGATTACAGAGATAAAAGAACTGTGCAATGTAGAGAGCAATTATGCGGCATTGCACATAGCCTGCAACTATCTGGAGCTACCTCACCTTAATGCCGCGCAGCGTATACAAACAGGTGCCCTGCTAGACCAGGCAGGTTTTAACAAAGCCCGTATACAGGCAGAGGAAATCATGCAGCGCTATCAGCGCATTGGCAGCATCATGCAGCAATGTGTGGTAGAAACCAGTCCGCTGCAACGTGCCATCATCAGCGAGCGGATAGATAAAACACTGCTGCACCCTGTATGGGGCAATGTGATATTGCTCAGTGTTTTGTTTCTGCTGTTCCAGAGCATCTTTTGGCTGGCAGAATACCCGATGGGTTGGGTAGAGCAAGGCTTCAGTGTAGTATCAGCTTGGCTGGATGGTGTATTGCCTGCCGGTACTATCAAAGACTTATTAATAAACGGTGTTGTGGCAGGCATCAGTGGTATAGCTGTTTTTATACCGCAGATAATGATACTGTTTGGCTTCATCACCATACTGGAAGACAGCGGCTACATGGCACGTATCAGCTTCCTGACAGATAGGCTGATGCGCAGTGCGGGGCTGAATGGTCGTAGTGTGATGCCACTGATAAGCGGTATGGCTTGTGCAGTGCCTGCTATCATGGCTGCACGTACTATACAAAACCGAAAGGAGCGCCTCATTACCATCATGGTAACACCATTGATGAGCTGCTCTGCAAGGTTGCCTGTTTATACTATCCTTATAGGATTGGTGATACCTGATAAAAGCCTTTTCATCTTCAACCTGCGTGGCTTGGTGTTGATGGGGCTGTACCTGCTTGGTTTCTTTATGGCACTGATTGTTGCCAAAGTGATGAGCATGGTGATAAAGGTGAAAGAGAAGACCTACTTCCTGATGGAACTGCCGGTATACCGCGCACCACGATGGAAGAATGTGGGCATTACAATGGTAGAGAAAGCAAAAGTCTTTATTACAGATGCGGGTAAGGTCATCATGGTGATATCTATACTGCTGTGGGCATTGGCTACTTACGGTCCTCCAAGTGCTATGAAGGCAGTAGAAACCAAATACGAAGCACTGAAACTGCAACACCCTGAACAAGCAAAAGAACTGGACAACCAACTACAGACAGCAAAACTAGAGCATTCTTTTGCAGGTATTATGGGCCATGCAATTGAACCTGCTATCCGCCCGTTGGGCTATGACTGGAAGATTGGCATTGCACTAATTACATCTTTTGCTGCACGCGAGGTATTTGTAGGTACTATGGCTACCCTATACAGTGTAGGCAGCGATACCGAAAATGAAGATACCCTGCGCGACAAAATGCGCGGTGCAACCCGTGCCGATGGCACACCTGTTTATACATTGGGCACAGGCGTATCGCTGCTGATATTTTATGTTTTTGCCATGCAGTGTATGAGCACACTGGCCATTGTATATCGCGAAACGCGCAGCTGGGTATTACCTGCCATACAGTTTGCTTATATGTTTGTGCTGGCATATGTTACAGCGTTTATTGCCTTTCAGATTTTCAGCTAAAAACCTCCTTTTGTTAATAAGATGTTGTGCATGAGCGCATACGCTCGTTAATGCAATTCACATTGTAGTTTATTGACAGGCTTTCATTTACTTTCGCATATTACTCTATAAAAAGCAGGGCCTGTAGCCCTGTTGTAATGCAGATGAAACAGTTGACCGATTTTTTTAAAAACCTGTTTGAACACTCCGACTTCCGTTCGTTTTGGCGAAACGGTAGCTGGACGGAGTTTCACGGCTGGTTGTACATTATCAGCGATTTGCTGATATGGTCGGCATACTTCGTCATTCCGCTACTCATACTTTTCTACATCATAACCAAAAGGCAGAAGCTACGCTTCAGCGGCCTGTACATACTCTTCGCTACTTTCATATTGATGTGCGGCGCTACCTATTTTGTAGATGCGTTGATGTTCTGGGTGCCTGTATACAGGTTTAGTGCGCTGATGCGTTTTGTAACTGGCGTCATCAGTTGGGTTACTGTTTTCTACGTAGTAAAGATTTTACCGTTGGCATTCTCCCTGCGTTCGTCAGACGAGTTGGAGAGTGAAATCAGAAACCGCAAGCGTGCAGAAACAGAACTGCAGGAAAAAAACGAACTGCTGCAGGAAGCTGAAAAAATTGCGAAGCTATGCTACATACAGTGGGATGTAATGAATGAACGTGTGGTGTTATCGGACGCTGTAAAACATATATTGGAACTGGCACCCGACAAAAAACTTACACACAGCAATTTTACCCAAATCATTCATCCCGAAGATGTGAAGCATCTGGAGAAAATGATAGATACCATCTTCATCAAGAAATTCTTCCCCGATTTTTATTGTCGCATCATAACCGGTAAAGACGAGGTAAAACACATATTGGTACGTGGCGAGGTAGCGCTTAATGAATATGGCAGCATAGCCATGATAAATGGTACACTACAAGATGTAACAGAGCAGCGCCTGTACATACAAAAGATACAACTGCAAAACCAGAAGCTGAAAGATATTGCTTGGATACAATCGCACAAGGTGCGCAGCCCGGTGGCTACTATTATGGGGCTAATACAACTCTTTAATAAAGATGAACCTGAAGACCCGATAAATCAGCAAGTACTGGAAGGCATACAGGAAGCCGCGGTGAATCTGGATGAAGTGATTAAAGAGATAAATGACAAGACCGAAACAATGAAACTGAATAAATAAAGCCGCTGAAATTTCAGCGGCTTCATTATTTATGCATTCAATACAATCTTATACAGAGAAGCTTTCGCCACAACCGCAAGTGCGGCTTGCATTAGGGTTGCTGAAGTGAAAACCTTTACCATTGAGACCATCAGAAAAATCGAGCGTGGTATCGCAGAGATACAGAAAGCTTTTCAGGTCTGTAACCAGCTTTACACCATGATCTTCAAAAATCTGATCGTTTGGTTGGGATTCGTTGTCAAAATCGAGCTTGTAAGACAAACCCGAACAACCACCGCCAACTACGCCTACACGAAGAAAATATGAATCATCCAAACCGGCATCCTGCTTCAGCTTGGTGATTTTCTCCTTTGCCTTGTCACTAATATATATCATACATTAAGGTTGTAATATGGTTTAATATAATTTCTATCCTCTGCACATTGACACTATAACACTATCATATCAACCAGTGATAATAGCTTACTGCCGTGATTAAATATTAATGCTTTTTCTCTTCCAGTTCCAGTTCAGGCATGCCGTTCTTCACCCTGTAGTCGTTGATAGCTGCTTTGATAGCATCTTCAGCCAGTACAGAACAGTGAATTTTTACCGGAGGCAGGTTCAGCTCTTCAACAATATCCATATTGTCTATAGCCAGTGCCTGGTCTACTGTTTTACCTTTCAGCCACTCTGTAGCCAGAGAAGAAGAAGCGATAGCAGAACCGCAACCAAATGTTTTGAATTTAGCATCAGCAATAACACCTGTAGCTTCGTCAACCTCAATCTGCAAACGCATAACGTCGCCGCACTCAGGAGCACCTACCAGGCCTGTACCTACATTTTTCTTTGCTTTATCAAGCGTACCTACGTTCTTAGGATTGCTATAATGATCGATAACTTTATCTGAATATGCCATAGTCTTAGTTTTTTAATTCGTTTGTAAATAGATGATGATTAGTGGTGAGCCCATTCAATTGTGTCCAGATCTATACCTTCTTTAAACATTTCCCACAGCGGGCTCATTTCGCGCAGTTTCAGAACAGTGTCTTTGATAGCGTTGATAGTATAGTCTATCTGCTCGTCTGTAGTGAAACGGCCCAGACCGAAGCGCAGTGAGCTGTGTGCCAGATCATCGCCCAAACCCAGTGCCTTCAGCACATAAGATGGTTCCAGTGATGCTGATGTACAAGCAGAACCGCTTGACAATGCTATATTCTTATTAAAGCCCATCATCAGGCCTTCACCTTCTACATATTTGAAAGAGATATTGCTAACGTGTGGCAGGCGGTGTTCTTTGCTACCATTTACGTATGCTTCTTCCAGTTCTATCAAGCCATTTTCCAACCTGTCGCGCATTACGCTCAGGCGTTTAGCTTCTGCCTCCATTTCGTTCATGCATATTTCGCATGCTTTACCCAAGCCTACTATGCCCGGTACATTCATAGTACCACTGCGCATACCACGCTCGTGGCCACCGCCATCCATTTGTGCCGTTACCTTTACACGTGGGTTTTTGCGGCGTACATACAATGCGCCTACACCTTTAGGGCCATACATTTTGTGACCACTGAAAGCCATCAGGTCTATACCATCGGCCTGCACGTCTACAGGTATTTTACCAACTGCCTGTGTAGCATCTGTAAAGAACAGTACGCCATGTTTGCGTGCGATAGTGCTGATTTCGCGAACCGGTTGTATAACACCGATTTCGTTATTACCATACATGATAGCTATCAGGATAGTTTTATCTGTAATAGCATTTTCCAGTTCTTTCAGGTCTATCAGGCCTTCAGGGTTTACTTCCAGGTATGTAACCTGTCCGCCCATTTTTTCAATGTGCTTGCATGTATCCAATACTGCTTTGTGTTCTGTAGTAGCAGTAATGATGTGGTTACCTTTTGAAGCGTACATTTCAAACACACCTTTCAGTGCCAGGTTGTCGCTTTCTGTAGCGCCCGATGTAAATATGATTTCCTTAGGATCTGCGTTAATGAGTTTTGCCACTTGTTCGCGCGCATAGTCTACCGCTTCTTCTGCTACCCAACCAAAAGAGTGGTTGCGGCTGGCAGCGTTACCAAATTTTTCAACAAAATAAGGTAGCATCGCTTCCAGTACCCTCGGATCCATTGGGGTCGTAGCATTATTGTCCAAATAAATTGGCAGTTTCAATTCCATAATCAGTTTTAAGTAGTTGCCTCTAGTTAAGTTTCAGTACAAAGTTAAGCCAATTGTGCTACTTTAGGGCAACAGGAGCACATAAGTGATTCTATAACCATATTTGTAAAAATTATTAAGAATGTTGCGAATAGAGCATTTGGGCATAGCAGTAAAAGAACTTGAAAAATCTATCCCGCTTTTTGAACAATTGTTAAACACACCATGCTATAAAACGGAAAAAGTAGACACCGAAGGGGTGAATACGGCATTTTTCAAAACAGGCGAATCGAAAATAGAACTGCTAGAGGCTACAAAAGAGGATAGTCCTATTCAAAAATTTATTGATAAGAAGGGCGAAGGTATCCACCACATAGCTTTTGAGGTAGAAAATATAGAAGCAGAAATGAAACGCCTTTCAGCACTGGGTTTTGAATTGCTGAATGCAACACCGAAAAACGGCGCAGACAACAAACTGGTGTGCTTTCTACACCCAAAAACTACCAACGGTGTGTTGATAGAACTTTGCCAGGAAAAACGTTAATGGATTAATCCTTGTATCTGAATGCAGGTATCAGGAATGCTACGAGTGCTGTATAGATGAAAAGGCCTATTGCTGTACCTACAACCAATACAAACAATAATGAATGTTTAGCCTCTTCTGATACGATGGCGTCATCCAGCACCATCAGTGTACCCGGCATTCTTTCTTTACGCAGCAGTTCCTGCTTGCGTTTGTAGAGTTCGTAAGACAAGTCGTATGTCTGAGAAGATTGGTCTGAATTTTTACCTGCAGTAGATGATGGAGTAATAGAACCTGTCTGGAAATTGCCTTTTCTGTTCAGGCTATCCATCACTTTCAGTTGATTATTGATGAATTCAAGCTCTTCGCTTCTTTCAAGATTTTTAACACGTGTTCTGTCTGCCATGTATTCATTACCTGTTTCCAGAAACTTTACAATGGCTTTTTGAAGTGGTAATACTTGAGAGCTGTCTTTGGTTACAAACTCTACAATAAATGGAATACGGTCTGTATTCAGGTCTTTATCAAGGTCTTCACCCAGTATATTTTTGGCTTCAATACTCTTGATAGATTGAGCCATTTTCTTATCAACATCCAGCAACAGCGCAACTTTTGCCTGCTCGTCTCGCTGTACCAATGCATTCAGTTTAGAAAGGCGATCGCCATAGATTTTTCTTGTCAGCTCTTCAAACATTACCGTAAATGAAGCTCTGTAAGCATTGCCGTCTTTCATATTCTTTACAAAAAGCGGTACGATGCCTACAGACATACAAAGTATAAATAGCACAATATTTTTCTTTAGGCTAACAATAAGTCCATGCAACATTTTTATCAGTGTATGATAAAAATTATGAGCACCTGAAGCGAAATCTGTCGTGTTATTTGGCAATGCCATAGTACTGTAAGGCTTGTATGATTTTGTACAAGAATTTACAAAACTAACTATTTTTAGTTTTTGTAATTAGTTGCATTCATTAATAATGTATATATTTTAGAGAATATTAGCCAAAAAGCAATACAGTACCTGTTTATCCTCAATTTTTCCCGATTGTTCTGAAAAAAGAAATGCCATAGCATAATGCTTAATAATATTGTTTTATGACAGGCCATGATATACTGATGAATTATAAAGCAGCAGTACTGAATACGTTACAATACTTCAACATATTCAGACACCCCCTGTTTTTTGAAGAAATACACCGTTTTTGCGGGCTGAGTATCTGCAAAAAAGAGCTGAAAGAATTAATTGATGAGATGGTGGCAGATGGAGACATTTTTTTGATAGATGGATGTTACCTGCTAGAAAAAAATGCCGCTCTTGTGCATAAAAGAAAAACAGGAGCTACACGCGCCCAACTACTGATGCAGCACGCACAGCAATCCGCTTCTGTAATTTCCAGATTCCCGTTTGTAAAAAACGTTAGTATATCGGGTTCTCTTTCCAAAGGATATGCTAATGAAAAATCAGATATAGACCTCTTTATCATAACACAGAAAAACAGACTGTGGATTTGCCGCTCTCTACTGCATTTGTATAAAAAAATGACATTTCTGAAAGGGAAAGAACATTCGTATTGTATGAACTATTTCATTGACGAATCGAAATTATGCCTTGAAGAACAAAATATATTTACGGCTACAGAATTGGCTACACTGATACCTATGTACAATACAGAAGTGCACAGAGAGCTGATAATGGCAAACAAAGCATGGGCTATTAAACTACTGCCCAACGTACCGTGGAGTACCGACATGGTTTTTACAGACGATAATACCCACTTCTTTAGGAGGCTGGCAGAGGGTGTGGTAAATCTGTGTTTCCCTAAAATGCTGAACCTCTTTTTAATGAGTATTACAGACTCTTGGTGGAGGTTGAAATGGAGGCTGAAAAAATACCCTATGCAGGATTATGACCTTGCCATGAAAACCCGCTGGTATGTTTCTAAAAACCACCCGCTGAACTACCAGAAAAAAGTACTGGAAAAGAAGAATAGCCGTATTTTTCAGAAGATTGCCGTTGATATTTAAAAACTATGCGCGTATTGGTAACCGGTGCATCGGGCTTTGCTGGCTCCGCACTTATAAAATATCTTGTTGGTATTAACAATGCCGACATTACAGCCATAGTACACAAAACACCTGTACAGGTTTCGCATCAGCATATACGGTACTTACGGTCTTCAATAGAAGATTTACCGTCTTTCCTAAAGGGTGAACCTGAATTTGACTATATATTCCATCTTGCGAGAATACCAGGCAAACGTTTTGGAAACATAGGTAGAATACTGGCAGGTCTTCAAGGTGCGGCGGCGAATAAAAAAATCCTCAAAGTTATATCAGGCAAGGAATGTAAAACCAGACTCGTTTACCTTTCAGGTTCACTCATGTATGGTCATCACCCTGGCAAGACATCTGTAGAGGCGGACGGTTTACATCCTGCAGGTTTTGCCAAATATTATCATTTGGCAGAGAAACCCTTGCTGAAAGCCATCAGCAATAATACTGCAAACATAGTAATGCTGCGAGCACCATGGATTGTAGGTAAAGGCTCGTGGTTTGCAAAGCTCTATGAAGAGCATGTTTTGAAACAAGAAAAAGTACCCATATACGGAAACCCGGACAGGCACATGTCTCTGATAAGTGTTGATGACTGTGCGGGTATGTTATGGCACTATGCCACAAACGCGCAAGCTTCTGGCATCTATAATATCTACACCGTTGGCAAATTATCTTACATGCAGTTTTTAAACTACATTGCCAAAGCCTACAATACTGAAAACTATGTAGGGTACAACGAAGAAAAAATGTTGAAATTTGCAGACCAAACCACTGTCGATTCCATTTGCTGCGAGGTAGTGTTGGATACTCAATACAAAGAACTGCTGAACAGCTACAAACCTATACACAACAACCCTGAAATATACATTGCTCAATTGGCACAATATGACAACAACAAATAATACTGCTGAGTACTATAAAGAAGTGGGTGATTACTTTGACATTTTTGCAAAGCAGCATCATGAAAAAAGCGATACCAATCCTATCCTTTCAGATATGCGCGCATCGTTTCGTACCTATGTTACACACCCTTCTCCCAAACATATATTGGATATAGGTTGCGGACCGGGTTTGGATGTTGCATTTTTTGCAGAAAAGTATCCACAGGCAAAAGTGTATGGTATAGATGTATCGCAGGGTATGCTGGACTATGCAAGCGGGCTATGCAAATCGAAAAATCTAAACAATGTCGAGTTCATTAATACAGGTATTGAAAAGCTGCAAGAGCATTTGCCTAGCGATGTGAAGTTTGATGTAGTATCTGTTTTCTTTGGCGCACTGAATACGGTAAGTTCGCTTGAAAAAGCGGCACAAATAATTGACGGATTGCTAAAGCCCGGCGGGCAGGCAATGCTGACTTTTGTAAACAAATACTATCTGGCAGAGTTTTTTGTAAACATACTGAAACTAAGGCCCGGAAAAGCAACAGCCCGCTGGGGACAAACATGGCGTGGTTATTCAAACGACTATGCTTTAGAAAGCAAAACATATACACCATCGCAAGTGCAAAAAGCATTTGGCACCACAAGCCTGCAACTGCAAACAAGAAGAGGCTATTCTATTTTCTATCCAGCATGGTTTCAGGTAGGTAAACTGCAGAAGTCTCCGGGCTTGTATAAGCTGTTGTATAAAGTAGATAATATAGCTAACAAAACCCCCTTCTGGAGCAATGGCGAATACACGCTGTTTGTGTACAACAAAGCATAAAAAATGTTTGCAGCAAAATGGGTAATATGTGTATTTAGCTATAACAGGGGACAATTGCTAATGACCCTTGTAGATTCTGCCCGTACGTTTTATCCTGAATTTGATATTGTTGTTTTTGATGATAGTAGTGACGATAATGTAACACAAGCAATATTACTTTCACTACAACAGAATGGAGTAAAAATAATCGGCAGCAATAAGCGCACAGACGACAGTAAGCATGGCGGGCTGTATGTACAAATGAACACGGCAATCAACCATGCTATAGATCAAGGTTATGACTATGCATATTTTGTGCAAGACGACATGCAGTTTTTATGGCGGGACGACACTTTAGAAAAACACACAAAGACTGTGTTTCAGAAACAGGAATGTGTGATGTGCAATTATAACTTTCTGCAAAAAATCCTGACAGATGGTATTGAACAGAGATTGCCCGCTATTGATGCACATGTATTTTCGTTTGCAGGAAATGGTGTAGCTGATACAGGAGTAATTGATATAAAAAAAGCATCGTTGATAGGCCTGCATTTTCCTGAACAAAGCGAACATGGCAATGGCAAATACTGGTATAATAAAGGTTACAGAATGTATTGGCTACGGGTTGCGCATCTTGCATGGGTGCCATGGCCTACAACTTTCAGGCACGGTGTAAAGGAGCAAAGGCAAATAAAAACGCTACTACCATTAAACAGCAGTGCCGTTGAAAAAATAAAGGCTAATACAACATACGCTTACCTGGAAGATTACACAAGTTTGCAAGGCTTCTCTTTGAAGCCATACTGGTATACTAAAAACCCTGGTTGGCTGAACCTAGTAAAAATTTACACCAAGTATTTCCTGAAAAAAATCTTTTAAAACCAGCCCTTTCTTTTAAACCATATTACCATAATTAGTGGTACTATCAGCATAATGGCTACTGTTATGTAAAAGCCCTGCGTTTGGTGTGCCAGTGGTATCACATCAAAATTCATCCCGAAAATGCCACCTATTACCGTGGCGGGCGCCATCAGTGTGGCAAGCAGTGTGAAGACTTTCATCACCTCATTCATACGCAGGTTTATCTGGCTCATAGAGAGGTCTTGCAGGTTCATCACCATCTCGCGGTGGTTCTCTACATATTCGTTTGCCTGTGTAATGTGGTCCAGTACGTCTTTGTAATATTTATCGTGGCGCTCATCCAGCAATGCGTTTTCACTGAAAAGGAAACCATTTACCAAATCTCGTACAGGACTTATAGAGCGCCGTATCAATATAATCTCTCTGCGCAGGATGCTTATTTTTTCAAGCGCACCTCTTTCTTTTTGTAGTATCAGTGTATCTTCCAGTCTTTCAATACGCTCGTTTATCTTATCTATAACATGAAAATAGCTATCTACTATCGTATCTATAAGGCTGTAGCACAGGTAGTCGGCCTGGCGATTTCTTATTTTCGATGTTTGGTTTTTAATGCGCTCACGCACGGGATCAAAAACATCGCGCTTTGCATCTTCCTGAAAGGAGATGACAAAATTTCTACCAAGTACGATACTTACCTGCTCTGTTTCTACCTCGCCGGTATCATCATTATAATATAGCATGGGCAGCAGGCAGAAGATAACATTATCTATCTCATCCATTTTGGCACGCTGTCCTACGCTCAGTATATCTTCCAGTACCAATGGGTGGATGCCGTAGTGGCTGCAGAGTTTTTCTATCTCTTTCTTATTCAGCCCGTCTACATTTATCCATGTTATTTTACCACTATCCAGATACGGATGGCATGCCTGCTGATCGGGTAGTTTTTTTTCCAGGTAGGTATTAACATCATAATCGTAAACGGTGTATACAGACTGCACGTTTACATCCCGCCCCTGCGTTTCGCGCGATGGGTTGTAGGATGTCATGGGTTTGCGTTTGGAGCTGTTCCAAGCCCATTCAGGCAATAATTTTGCCAAACCGCGTACTCTGTTTCTTGCAGACATCGTGTTGAATAATATGCTAATTTAGTTTTTTGTGCCTATGTTCGCACCACAAAACAGTTGAAACCGCATATTTATTATACTGTAATTATGAAGAAACTATTACTCACCGCCGTTGCTTTTGTATCACTTACATCTGCAATCGCGCAGAAAATCAACAAAGAGAAGATTGTTATTACTACAGAGTATGGCAAGATAGTACTTGCACTGTACGATAACACCCCGAAACACAGGGACAATATGTTCAAGCTCACAAAAGAGAAGTTTTTTGACAGTACATTGTTTCACCGTGTCATTCCAACATTCGTTATTCAAGGTGGCGACCCTGAATCTAAGAAAGCTAATGCAGGCCAGCCATTGGGCGAGGGCGATGTTGGCTATCGTGTACCTGCAGAAATCAATGCAATTAACTTCCACCAACGCGGTGCTATAGGTATGGCGCGCGATAATAATCCTGAGAAAGCATCGAGCGGTTGTCAGTTTTATATAGTAGTAGGCAAAAAGTATACAGACGAAGAACTGAATACTATTTCTGAACGTACTGGTCGCAAGTTTACACCAAAGCAACGCACTATCTATAAAACACAAGGCGGTACTCCACATCTGGATGGCAACTATACTGTACTGGGTATTGTAGAGGAAGGTATGGATGTAGTAGATAAAATAGCCGCTGAACCACGCGACCCGCAAGACAGGCCAACTAAAGACATCAGGATGCTGAAAGTACGTTTCAAGAAAAAGAAATTCCTGGGCATATTTTAATAACTGCTGATGCAGGATATAAAAGCACTCAAAAAATTATTGGACGAAAAAGTAAGGCTGTATAATCAGCCTTCTTTTATTAAGGGCGATCCCATCGTTGTTCCGCACCGCTTTGGCAAGCAGCAGGACATTGAAATAGCGGGGCTGTTTGCCGCTGTATTGGCATGGGGCAACCGTACCAGTATCATCAACAGCACCAATAAAATAATGCGGTGGATGGATGATGCCCCGCACGATTTTGTGGTAAATCATCAGGATACCGACCTGAAGAAAATGCTAAGCTTCGCGCATCGTACATTCAATGCTACAGACCTGCTGTATTTCATTTACTTTCTGCAATACCACTACAGTAAGTATAACAGCCTTGAAGATGCATTTGTACACGAAGCAAGCTATGAGCATGAAACAGTAGAGCAGGCGCTCATACATTTTCACAATTATTTCTTCTCTATAGAGCATCCTGAAAGGACAAGAAAACATATAGCCACACCTGCGCGCAAATCTGCGTGCAAACGCATCAATATGTATTTGCGCTGGATGGTAAGAACAGACAACCATGGCGTAGACTTTGGCATCTGGAAAAAAATAAGTCCACGCCAGCTGGTTTGTCCGCTCGATGTTCATGTTGGCAGGGTGGCGTTTCGTCTGAGACTTATCCGCAACGAAAAATCAGACTGGCAAAACGCTTTATCTTTAACGCAGAGCCTTCGCGAACTGAATCCCGAAGACCCTGCAGTTTATGACTATGCACTGTTTGGGCTGGGCGCCGAAGAACGTTTCTAAACAAATGCCAATGCGCTTTCTTCTTCATGAATGCGCTCTTCTACATTATTCACAAAAGCATCAGGCCACACTATCAGCGATGTGCCTTTTTTCTTCCACCAGTTGCTCTCTTTCAGTTTTGAGAAACGGATTATGCCTATTACGTGACAACGCTTTTCGCTGCTGCTCCATTCTTCAATGCGTTCAAAACGCTCATGCGGTACTTGGAATAATCCTTCAAAACTTACATACACACGCAGGAAGAAATCATTGGTCAGATCGCCCGCTGTTTTATTGTTCAGTTTCTTGTATTCGTATTTGTAATCGTAGCGTAGCGCGCTCAGGTCGCTCAGCACCGCAGATGCCGTAGGGAAGCTGCCCGCACCCTTGCCATAGAAAAACTGCTTGTCAGCCAGGCCACTCTCTATCACCACACCGTTATATTCATTGCGAACATTGAATAGCTGATTGGTTGCATCTACAAACTGTGGCAATACAAATGCTGCTACATCTCCATCTTCCAGCTTCTTGGCTTGTGCTACCAGTTTTATTTCGTAGCCTTTTTCTTTGGCAAATATCGCATCGTGTACCTGCAGGTTTTGGATGCCGCTGTGTATTATTTCTGACGGGTGAGAAACGATGCCATAAGCGTGCGTCAGCAGTATAGACAGTTTGTTTACTGCGTCTATGCCTTCCACATCCAGCGCAGGGTTGCTTTCTGCAAAGCCTTCTACCTGTGCCTGCAGCAGTGCGTCTTCAAAGCTCAGCTTGTCTTGAAACACACGTGTAAGGATGTAATTAGTAGAGCCGTTTACAATACCATTGAAACCCTGCAGCAAATCGTTATCATAATACTCTTCCAGATTGCGGATGACAGGGATACTTGCACACGCCGCACTCTCGTACAGAAAAGGCACATTGTATTTTTTCTGCAGCACCAGCAGTTCAGGCAAGTGTTCTGCAATCATCTTTTTGTTGGCACTTACTACTGCCTTGCCCGATGCCAATGCGCGCGATACGATGTAGTATGCCGCATCCGCATCATCTATCAGCTCTACTATTACGTTGATGCTATCATCGCTCAGCAGCAATTCTGCATCTATGGTGAAAAGTGTTTCAGGGGCTTCACGTTTTTTCTCCGGGTGTTTGATACACACTTTTTTTATTTCCGCATTCAGCGATGGTGTTTGTTGCAACACCTTGTACAAACCTGTACCTACTACACCAAAGCCAAACAGGCCGATGTTTAATTTCTTCTGTTGAATAGACATTGTTTTTCTCTTGTTTTATTATGTTTAGACATTTACCCCAAAGGGTAATTTTTGATTATTGAAATGCTGCTACTTTTACTTCAGCAACGAAAGTTTGTGCTTTGTTCAGTGCCTGTTCTATATCGCGTATCAGGTCGTCCACTTCTTCAAGGCCTACGCTCAGGCGTATCAGGCTATCTACCACACCTGCCGCGCGGCGTTTTTCTGCAGGGATAGATTTGTGCGTCATCTGTGCAGGATGGCATAGCAGGCTCTTCACGCCGCCAAGGCTTTCTGCCAGTTTAAATAGTTTGGTACTACAGACTACAGCTCTTGCAGCTTCTTCTGTGTTGTTCTTCAGTGTGAAGGAAACGATACCACCAAAACCCAGTTGCTGCTTAGCTGCTATATCGTGGTTAGGGTGAGACTTCAGGCCAGGGTAGTATACTTTGTCAATAGCGGGATGTTTTTCCAGATACTGTGCTACTGCCAGCGCATTGCGGCTGTGTTCCTTCACACGCAGATGCAGCGTTTCTACACCACGTATCACCAACCAGCTATCGTGTGGGGCAAGGATGGCTCCGCTTGCATTTTGTATAAATTTGATTTTATCGCCCAATTCTTGTGTAGCACTTACCACGATGCCTGCAATCAAATCGCTGTGGCCACCCAGATATTTTGTAGCGCTGTGCACTACAAGGTCTGCCCCCAGCTTGATGGGTTGTTGCAGTATAGGTGATGCGAAAGTATTATCTACACACAGCAGTATGTTGTGCTGCTTTGCAATCGTGGCAATGGTTTCGATATCGCTGATTTTCAGCGTTGGGTTGGTTGGTGTTTCCAACCATATCAGTTTTGTTTTTGGGGTAATGGCATCTATCACATTGGCTATGTCTGTAGTGTCTGTGTAGTTTACGGTGATACCGAATTTTGCATAGATATGCGTGAAGAGGCGGAAGGCACCACCGTAGATGTCGTCTACAGCCAGTATTTCGTCACCGCTTTCCAGCAATTTTACTACTGCGTCTATGGCTGCAAGGCCGCTTGCAAATGCTGATGCTCTCTCACCACCTTCCAGAAGGGCTACTATTTTTTCCAGCGTTTCGCGGGTTGGATTGTTGCTACGTGCATAGTCGTAGCCTTTGTGCTCACCCGGTGCGTCCTGCACGAAAGTGGATGTCTGGTAAATAGGCACAGAGATTGAACCTGTCAGCGGATCTACCGGAATGCTGTGGATGAGTTGTGTTGCGTTGCTCATGTTATCTTCTTGATTTTAAATTGTTACGAATTTTTCTCGTTACAATCGTTACCAAGCAAGATGGTTTGCTATCGATGAGAACCCTTTGTGTACGGACACAAAAAAAGCTCCACCGATAAATCAGAGGAGCTTTTGAATATTTGCACAACCTTTCGGTCGATACTTTCAAGCTTTTGCTTCTGACTTATCTGCCCCGCATTGCTGCAGGATGGAATTAGCACCAGTTCTCAACACAGTGTGTTGAGGAGGTTGCTAAGGTATCATCGGGCCATAACCCTCCACCTTTCTTGATAAGCGATGTTGTAAAGAACTGATGCAAAGATATGTGCGCATTTTTCACAATTCCAAAATATTTTTTTGAAGCCCCATTTTTTAAGCAGGTTTTAATAACCCCTATACTATGGCGAATTGCTTATTTTACAGTAATTTGCAGCCCCATCCGAGCCAATAATTCATGGATTTACCCGAAGGCAAAAAAATTTATTTCGCATCCGATTTTCATCTCGGTATACCCGATAGAGAAACGAGTCTTGCTCGTGAAAGACGGTTGTGCCATTGGCTGGACGAAATAAAAAAAGATGCTGCGCACCTGTTTCTGGTAGGTGATATTTTCGATGCATGGTTTGAATACAAAAAAGTTGTACCAAAAGGCTACACACGCTTTCTGGGAAAACTTGCAGAGCTCAGTGACAGCGGGCTTCCTATCGAAGCATTTACAGGTAATCATGATTTATGGATGCGTGGCTATTTTCAGGAAGAGTTGAATATTCCTGTGCATCATGAACCGATTGAAAGAACCTTCAACGGCAAGCGTTTTGTAATAGCACATGGCGACGGCCTTGGCCCCGGAGACCATGGTTATAAAATACTGAAAAGCGTACTGCGCAACAGGTTTTCACAATGGCTCTACAGGCGTATACATCCCGATACGGGTGTTGGGATGGCAGAGTGGTTCAGCAGACTGGGACCTAAACACAGTGTAGAAGACGATCCTTTTCTGGGGCCTGAAAAAGAATGGTTGGTACAGTATGCATTAGAAAGGCTGAAGCATGAACCGATAGATTATTTCATCTTCGGGCACAGGCATCTGGCTCTGGAATACCCGCTGCCCAATAATAGTCTGTATGTAAATCTGGGCGACTGGATACACTACAACAGCTATGGAGTATTTGACGGCAATGATTTAAAACTGGAATACTATAAAGGCAAGTAACAACAATATGGAACGAACCCTTGTGATGATAAGACACGCGAAGTCGAGCTGGGCGAACCCTTTACAAAGCGATTTTGAAAGACCCCTGAACGACCGCGGTGAACATGATGCCCCGATGATGGGCGAAAGGCTGAAGAAGCAAAATCTGTTACCCGACCTTATCATAGCCAGCACAGCAAAACGTGCCAAACAAACAGCTAAAAAAATTGCGAAAGCAATCGGGTATGACGAAAGCAACATCGTATGGGACGAAAAGCTGTATCACTGCATCCCGAGCGTTTTTGAAGAAGTACTGTATGAAGTGGCAGATGATGTAAAGACTGTGTTTATTGTAGCACACAATCCCGGCATTACAGAATTTGTCAACGAACTATCAGATAAGTTTTGTACCGATAATATGCCAACATGCGGCATGGTAGGTGCAAAGTTCGAGGCCGAGCAATGGAACGAATTCAGCAGAACTAACAAACAAGTATTTTTATTTGACTATCCTAAGAATGTAATATGACCGCTAACAAGCCATCAACACAGACCATCAGCACACTGGAGAAATTATTTGAAGATCATTTTGGCGTAGCACCCGAACAGATAAATCTATTACCTGTATCGGGTTCAGACAGGAGATACTATCGCATATCAGCGGGCAAAATTTCTGCCATAGGCACTTACAATACCAACCTACCCGAAAACAATACTTACTACTACTTTACAGAACTGCTGCGCAAGCACGAGATAAATGTGCCGCAGGTTTATTGCATCAGCAAAGACAAAAAATACTACCTGCAACAAGACCTTGGTACTACTTCCCTATTCGATATGCTGAACAAGGAAGGACATACAGACAATGTGCGCCAGTATTTTCATAAAGCACTGGAGCAGTTAGCCAAGATGCAATGGATAGCAGGCCGCGAGGCAGACTATTATCAGTGCTATGGTACACGCGCTTTTGATGAGAAAGCTATCATGGCCGATTTACTGTATTTCAAATACTATTTTGCAGACCTGCAGAACATACAATATGACCGTGCCCTGCTGATGGATGAGATGGAGCAGATGAGCAAAGAGCTGGGGCGCATACAGCCACAAATGTTGATGTACCGTGACTTTCAGAGCCGCAACATCATGGTACACGAGGGCGATGTTTACTTCATAGATTTTCAGGGTGCTATGCAAGGTCCGCCCCAATACGATATAGCATCGCTGCTGTGGCAGGCAAAAGCACAATTGCCTGATGCCTGGAAAGAAGACCTGCTGAATGGCTATATGACCAGCCTTAGCAATCTGCATATAACACGTGTGGATGAAATACACTTCCGCCGTGGTTACCTGCAATTTGTATTGCTGCGTATACTACAGGTATTGGGCGCATACGGCTTCCGTGGGTTGCTGCAACACAAACCACACTTTGTTAGCAGCATAGGCCCTGCGCTAAAAAATCTGGAGAACTTCCTGGCGGTAAATCCCCACCTGCCTGCATATCCGGAAATACGCAAGCTGTTGGAACGCCTGTCTACTGCAGAAATGCAAAGCCGCTACTCGCAACCTGAACATACAGAGACTGCAAAACTGCAAGTGCAGATAGTAAGTTTCTCTTACAAAAACGGTATACCGAAAGATAAAGGCTCTCATGGTGGCGGTTATGTTTTTGACTGCCGCGGATTGCTGAACCCAGGCAGGTATGCAGCCTACAAACACCAGACCGGCAAAGACGAAGCTGTAAAACAATTTCTGGAACGCGAAACACGTATGCCTGAATTTTTGGCACAAGTATATGGCCTTGTATCGCTGAATGTAGATGATTATCTGGCACGTGGTTTTGAAAACCTGAGTGTGGCATTTGGCTGCACAGGTGGCCAACACCGCTCTGTATATGCAGCAGAAGCATTGGCAAAATACCTGCAAAGCAAATACAACATCCCTGTTACGGTTACCCACCTCAATCAGGAAAAATGGGTGTTGGGGGAATAAAAGAAATCACTAAAGCACAATAAAAAAGACCGGATATATCCGGTCTTTTTCTTTTTTATAATAAGCTGTTGTTATTTAGCTTCAGTATCACCTACTTTGCGTGGGTTGCGTTCCAGCACTTCATCTACCATACCATAGTCTTTAGCTTCCTGTGCAGTCATCCAGTAATCGCGGTCGCTGTCTTTTTCTACTTTGTTGAATTTCTGTCCGCTGTGCGTAGCTATGATTTCGTACAGTTCTTTTTTCAACTTGCCGATTTCGCGTGCAGTGATTTCGATATCGCTAGCCTGGCCTTCTGCGCCACCCAATGGTTGATGTATCATAATACGGCTGTGCTTCAGCGCGGTACGCTTACCTTTTGTACCGGCACACATCAGTACCGCAGCCATAGAAGCGCCGATACCCGTACAGATAGTAGATACATCAGGGTTGATGATTTGCATGGTATCATAGATGCCAAGGCCTGCATACACGCTACCGCCCGGGCTATTGATGTACATCTGCACATCGCGGTTGCGGTCTGTGCTTTCCAGGAACAACAACTGCGCTGTAACGATATTGGCTACATAGTCGTTGATACCTTCGCCAAGAAAAATGATACGGTCCATCATCAGACGAGAGAATACGTCCATAGATGCTACGTTCAGCGGACGTTCTTCGATGATATATGGAGTAAGTGCCATCGGATTTTTGTACAAAGCAGAAGTATAGTTGTGCAGTGTTGCGCTGCTGATGCCATGATGTTTAATGGCATATTTGTTAAACTCGTTTGGATTCATAAAATCGTATTTTTGAACTAGAATTAATCTTTGGATTGTCTAAAACAATTTTCAATCCATGATTAAATATAAGACATAACGGCACATAACAGCCATCAAAACTATCAATTCGTATATTCGTATAAGGCAAAAAGTCATTTTTGCATGATAAAATAGCTATCTATATGGCAAAACTTACACAGGAAGAGCTGTTGGCCATCTTCGAAGCCGTAAAAAAAGAGGTGAAGCCCTATGAAAAGGGTACTGTAAAAGCGCGTATAGATATACAAGGCAAGTACGACCTGTGGAGCGAAAAACCTGTTGAGGCTTTTGGAAGAAAATATCCTGCAATGGCATTTGCTTCCGTAATTTTGCAGAGTGGGTATGTTGGTTTTTACTTCATGCCCGTATATGGAAGTGACAAAGTGAAAGAAACAATACCTGCCGAACTTTTGAAAACATTGAAAGGAAAAGCCTGCTTTCACATCAAAACAACTGATAAAGATTTGATGAAACAGATAAAGCAGGCATTAAAATCGGGCTATGATGCCTACAAAAAACAAGGTTGGGTATAGGTTATGCAATTAACGCTTGAACTGAACGTACCACCTATACAAAAACCCATCAGGTACACAGATAAGATAATGCTGATAGGCTCATGCTTTACAGAAAACATGAGCGAACGCCTTTTGCAGCACAAGTTTTCCGTGCTCAGCAATCCGCACGGTATATTGTTCAATCCGCTGAGTGTGGCTAATAGTATTGATAGCTACATCATAAACAAGCAATACACAAAGGGCGAGTTATTTCAGCTGAATGAATTGTGGAACAGTTGGGACCACCATACCCGCTTTTCGCATACCGATGCAGAAAGTGCGCTGGCGCTTATCAATCAATCGCTGACAGAAGCATCCGCTTTCATCCGCGAGGCCGACCATATTATTATTACACTCGGTTCTGCCTTTCAGTATTACCTGACAGAAAACGATAAAGCTGTGGCCAACAACCACCGCGCACCTGCACAATGGTTTCATAAAGACTTGCTGGACATTAACCTGATTGTAGCAGCGCTTGATTTCTCGCTAGACAGGCTCAGACAACTGAACCCCAACATACAAATCATATTTACCATCAGCCCTGTGCGCCATATACGCGATGGTGTGGTTGACAATAACCGCAGCAAAGCAAGGCTGATAGAAGCTGTGCATGAATTGTGTGAAAGGTATACTTGTGCATATTATTTCCCGGCCTACGAGCTGATAATAGATATACTGCGCGACTACCGATACTATGATATTGATTTTGTTCACCCAAACTATCTGGCTACATCTTTTGTTTGGGAGCAATTTGTGAATGCCTGTATAGATGCCGATACCAAAACGTTGATGAAAGATGTGCTGGAAATAAGCACTGCACGTGCCCACCGCACCCGCTTTCCCGATACAGAGGCGCATCGCAAATTCAAGGCATCTTATGTGCAGAAGATAGAAGAGTTGCAAAAAAAATTCCCCTTCCTGAAGCTGGAAGAGGAACTCGCATATTTTAAAAGCTAAGTGTTTTTAGTTTTCCTGCATTTCAAGCACAGGTTTCTTTTCAACCTGTGTTGCGGTGCTGCCCGCACCTGTCATTTTACATTGTCCGTTAAAGACAGCATTAGGTTCTATCTGCAGGCGGCCCGTTTGTATATTACCGTTAATGGTAGATTTTGACTTCAGGCACAGCATATCTTTTGCTGCCACGTTGCCATTTACCGTACCAAATACATCTGCATTGGCAGCATGGAGGTCGCCCTGTACAATGCCCGATTCGCCAAGCACTACACGTGCTTTGCAATATACATGGCCTATGATATTGCCATCTATACGCATGTCAGATTCAGACTCAATATCTCCGTTTACAGTTGTGCCCTGTGCTATCATGGTTACAGTACCGCCAGGATAGTTGTCTTGTCCGTTAGATTTGTTTTTTGTAAACATATTTACGGTTTTTTAATAATGAGTAATGCGGTGGCAAGGTATACAGTAAACAGGTATGGACAGTGGGCTCTGTCTTAAATTCCTGTTATAAATAGCCAAAAAATATGGCAGGGACGTAAATATATATAATAATAACCGATTATGCCAAGCCCCATGTGCAAGTATTTACTACCTTTGCACCCTCATTTTTCCCATTCATGGATCGTAATTCAGTCATTGGTTTCGGCCTGTTGGTTGCGCTGCTTATAGGTTATGTAAGCTACAACAACTACTCCCAAAACCAGTTTTTAGAGAAGAAAAAGGCGGATTCTATTGCATACGCCAAAGCACACCCGCAGCCCAAAGCAAATGTAGACAGCATGATAGCAGCCAACAAAGCTGCCAATGTTGCCGGCATGTCTGCCGCAGACAGTGCGCTCAACGACTCGCTACGCAAGGCTATGCCACCTGCCTACAACGGACAGGCTACCAGCATAACGCTGGAAAACAAAAACATTGCCCTGACACTGAGCACCAAAGGTGCACACCCTACAGGTGCTTTGCTGAAGGCGTTTAAGACTCACAAACAAGAGCCGCTCTACTTCTTCAACGGAGAGAACAACCAGATGAGTGCTCTACTGCCGATAGAAGGTGGTAAAACATCTACTGCCGACCTGTACTTTACCGCTACACCGGGCAATGCTGCCAATGGCGATAAAACAGTTGATTTTGTTGCAGACCTGGGCAATGGCAAAGCTGTACAGATAACCTATACACTGCCTGCAGAAGGTTATATGATGGGTTATAAGATGACATTGAAAGGCATGCAGGCTACATCTGTACCAATGACATGGCAAACGGCTGCGCTGCATACAGAAAACGATATCAATACAGAGCGTACCAACGCACAGGTATATTATCGCTATGCAGATGAAGAGCACGATTATTTCAGCTTCATCAACACACAAAGCGAAAATCTTGACAAAGCTGTACACTGGGTAGGTTTCCGATCTCAGTATTTCAGCACAGCATTGGTAAACGCCACTAAAGACGGCTTCAAAAAAGCTACGGTAGGTGGTAATGCAAAACTGGAAGACAAGGGCACAGTTGCCATTAGCAAAAACACACTTGAAGCTGCACTGGGCAGCGACCAGAGCGTAAACCTGCAATGGTACATAGGCCCTAACCAATACAGCATCCTCCGCTCTTACAAGGTAGAGCTTGAAGACATGGTGCCACTGGGTTATGGTGTAATGTCTTTTGTGAAGTATGTAAACAAATGGCTCATCATCCCGATATTCAATGTACTGAGCGGCTTTATCAGCAACTATGGTGTTATCATAATCCTGATGACGCTTATTATACGTCTGATACTATCTTTCTTTACCTACAAGAGCTACCTGTCTGCTGCTAAAATGCGCGTGCTGAAGCCCGAACTGGACGAGCTGCGTGCACAGTACGGCGACGACCAGCAGACGTTTGGTATGGAACAAATGAAGCTATACCGCAGTGCTGGTGTAAACCCGCTGGGTGGTTGCTTACCTACACTATTCCAATTGCCTATCCTGTTTGCGATGTACTATTTCTTCCCTACATCTATAGAACTGAGGCAGCAAAAATTCCTGTGGGCAAACGACCTTTCTACCTACGATAGCATCATCAGCTGGACAGGCGATATCCCTGTTATTACTTCTATATTCGGTAACCACATCAGTTTGTTCACTATCCTGATGACGGCTTCGAGCTTGTTCCTGGCGCTGTACAACCGCAATATGACAGTACAGGATCCTAACAACCCGATGCTGAAATGGATGCCTTATATATTCCCATTCATGCTGTTTGGTGTGTTTAACAAGATGGCAGCGGCACTTACGTTCTACTACTTTGCTTCAAATATGATAAGCATTGCACAGCAGTTTATTATTCAGAAGTACATCATCAACGAAAAAGCCATCCATGCGCAGTTGCAGGAAAATAAAAACAAGCCTGTTGCACAAAGCAAATGGCAGCAAAGGCTGGAAGAAATGCAGAAAGCACAAATGCAAAAGGCTAAACAACCCAAAAACAAATAAGCCTTTCTGAAATAACAAAAAAAACCATACCTCTGAACAGGTATGGTTTTTTTTAATGTTGATTATCCATATTTAATACTTAGAAAAAATTAAAATTTTATAACTTGCAGGTTATAGACGGATACTATTGCTATCTGCGTTCTGCAGGTAGTTTTCAATAAAAATGCTTTCGTTTCAATAGGGGTAAATAAGTTTCGTGTGCTATCGCGCAGCGGAACAGAAATGAAAAACAAAGCCTTACATTCCTGTAAGGCTTCTTTATTTTAAGTAAGTGAATTCTACCAGGCTATCGGTGCCGTTTTGCATTGTCAGCCTTACTTGCAGGGCATCAGGGCTTTTACCTGCTATGTGTACCTGTGTTACTTTTGTAAACATTTCATCGCCGCCAAAGCGGCCTATTGGCTGCTCATACAAGGCATGGTTTTCGTAAAGCATATAAGACACACGCCCCAGAATAGTAGGCTGCTGCCGGATGATAATATCTTGATTTGCAACCAGTTTTTCTGCAGGTAGTATAAAATACCACAGTGGTATCATCACAACTATGAAAAATATTTTTTCGCCTATAAACGCCAGTACTGCAATAATAATATGTACACTTAGGATGCCGGTATAAATCTTCTGCCCGCGTTTCAGCTCTTTGCGGCGGGTAAAAAATAAAAGCAGTGCCGATGCATAAAACATGAGCACTGCCAGTATTCCTAATTCCCATTGCAGCTTGATGCGGACACCTGTGGCTGCAACTAATATGATGATTGCAAATATTGCTACTGCAATAAGATGTATGCCAAATAATTTCTTCTTCAAAGGTCTTTACCCCGGTTTATGTGAATTTACACATTGAACCTGAAGTGCAGTACATCTCCATCTTTTACTTCATATTCCTTACCCTCTATGCGCAATCTGCCGTTTTCGCGGCAAGCAGCCTCGCTTCCGTATTTTACATAGTCTTCGTAAGCAATGGTCTCAGCTTTGATGAAGCCCTTCTCGAAATCTGTATGGATAACGCTTGCTGCCTGTGGCGCTTTCCAACCACGTTGAATAGTCCATGCGCGTACTTCCTGCACACCTGCCGTGAAGTAGGTAATCAGGTTCAGCAAACCATATGCAGCACGTATCAGACGGTTAAGACCCGGTTCTTTCAAACCATATTCTCCCAGAAACAGTTCTTTATCTTCTGCACTTTCCATTTCAGATATCTGTGCTTCGATAGAGTTGTTCATTACAATCACCTGCGCACCTTCTTCAGTAGCTGCTTTTATCAGTGCTTCAGAGTATTTGTTGCCTGTGTGTATAGCAGACTCATCAACATTTGCTACATACAGTACAGGCTTTTGCGTCAGCAGGAACAGGTCTGCAATTGCTTCCAGGTCTTCGCCTTCCAGTTTCAGCCCGCGTATGTTTTTACCCTGCATCAGGTGTTGCTGGCATTGTACCAGTACATCAAATACACGTTTTGCCTTAGGGTCGTTCTTAGCTATTTTTTCATAGCGCTGCATTTTCTTCTCTACGCTGTCCAGATCTTTCAGTTGCAGCTCTGTATCTATGATTTCCTTATCGCTTATCGGGTTAATCGCACCCTCTTCGCGCAGGATGTTTTCGTCTTCGAAACAACGGATAACGTGTGCTATCGCATCTACCTCGCGGATGTTGGCAAGGAATTTATTTCCCAAACCCTCACCCTTGCTGGCACCTTTTACAAGGCCTGCAATATCCACAAACTCTATAGTGGTAGGTAGTATGCGCTGTGGCTGCACCAGCTCTGCCAGTTTTGCAAGGCGCTCGTCGGGTACATCTACCTGACCCACGTTTGGTTCTATAGTACAAAAACGGTAGTTGGAAGCCTGCGCTTTTGCGCTGTTGCTCACCGCGTTGAATAGTGTTGACTTACCTACATTCGGAAGGCCCACGATGCCTACTTGCAATGCCATATCGCTTTAAAAAATTTGCGCAAAGGTACGGCTTTTTAGGCGTTAGGTATTAGTAATTAGGAATTAGCTTCAATCATGGCTTTTTCCATCAGGTCGTAAACCTGCTGTTTCAGGGTGGGCAGGTCTGTCAATGTCATGCCGGCTACGGGTACCGGTGGCAGGTAGATGACTCTGTTACGCCCCGGGCTCAGCATCCACCAGTGGCTGTAGTGCCAGCGGTTGACGGTATCGGGGAATATCATAGGCAGCACAGGGGTTTGTGTATTAATGGCCAGACGGAAAGCCCCGTCATAAAATTCCTTCAGCGGTTTGTCTGTTTCATTGAAAGTACCTTCGGGGAATACTGCAATGTTACATTCCCGCTTCAGCATTCGCCACATCAGTCGCAGGCTCTTGGCACGGCTGTGGGCACTGCTGCGGTCTACCAGTATGGCCAATTGCTTATATACAAAGCCAAATACGGGTATGGAAGCCATTTCTTTCTTAGCCAGTGTACGGAAGTATTGTGGAACGGCAGCGTATATCAGTACGGTATCGAGGTAAGAGATATGATTGGCTACATAAACAAACCTTGCGTTTTCGGGCCTCGGGCCGCTCTTCATCACAGGCATACCCATACAAAACAACCATCCGCGAGACCAGTAGTGTACCACTGTCCATATAACACGCCTTGCCCAGCCCTTATCTATAGAGCCGAAAGCCAGAAATATGGGAAACGCCAGCAACAGGCAACACAAAAATGTTGCTATTACATACACTACATATATAGGGCGCAGCAGCCTGAGGAGCATCATATATTACATTCCCGGAAACAAAGGACGGGCAATAGCAGCACGGAATGGCCAAGGAATAGTAGCCAGTATGATGATAAATGCTACCAGCGACATCCAGAATACTTTCTTGTATTTAGCACCATCTGCAATATCCTTCTTTACAGATGCATAGCCGATGTGTATCAGTACTATAGCTATCAGCATACCTGTGATGTGCTCTACAGCCCAGAAGCGGCTGAGGCTGTCTTTCATCACATTGCCCATGCCTTGGTTCTGAATATTCTTAATACCCCATGCACCGGTGAAGTACAGGAACAGACCCAGCAACAGCTGAATATCACAAACTATCATCAGCAACATAGCAGGGCGTTTCTCTGCTTTGGTAAATGGCTTATTACCACCCAAACCGCCCATGGTTTTTACGATTGTCCATATAGCGAAGATGATAACGAACCAACGTAGAAAATTGTGCAGGTGCAGCATGCCTTGTTGCATAATGTATCAGTTTTAGATTGCTTAGATAAAAACACCCATCAGGGGGTTCAGGTTCAAATCTACAACCTCAGGCAATAGCACACAAATAAAAAGAATTGATTACCACCCCATACGCACCCTCAATTGGCGTACATGCTCCATATGGTGGCGGCTGTGCCATGCATAAAGGGCTGCCATCTCCCACAGCGGATAGTTCCCTTTATTATCCGGGTGGTAGTAGGCGCGCTGCCATTGTTCAGCACTCAGGCTGCGCAACAGCGCAGTAATACGCCTGTGCAGTGCATGCAGTAGAGTGATAGATATATTGACAGGTACGGCTTCTACATCGTGCAGCAGCGCCCATTTGTTTTCGTCATAGGGCATAATGGTGGGGTTATCAGTAGTCAGTGCAAACTTCAAGCGGATGTACATATTCATATGGCTGTCTGCTATATGGTGCAATACCTGTTGCACCGTCCACCCGCCGGGGCGGTAGGCTGTTTGCAAATGCGCTTCGTCCAAGTTTTCAATGCACACATCCAGCCAACCTGGCAATGCTTCCAGTATGCTTATCCACTCGTTCAGCTTTTTATCATCGTAGCCCTCCGGGCGTTGGTACGGTCCTATCGGGTACTTCAGCTGTTCTATATCAATGTTATCGCTCATTGCAGATGCATTTGTACCAAATGTAGTATTAATTCAAAAATGACGCAGAATGTTGACTGCCATTGCGCGGGTTTATTATTTTAGCACCAAATCCATTTGTAGTGTCACACGGAGAGCTGAGAAAAGAAACCAACTGCCTGAACTGCGATGCGCAGGTAGACGGCCGCTATTGCAAAAACTGCGGACAGGAAAATCTGGAGCCGAAGCAAACATTCTGGCATCTGGTAACGCATTTCTTTAATGATGTGACACACTTTGACGGCAAGTTTTTCATCACGCTGAAAAGCCTGTTGCTGAAACCCGGCTTCCTGACAGAAGAATATGTAAAAGGCCGCAGGATGAAGTATCTGGACCCTGTGCGTATGTACCTGTTTGTGTCTTTTGCTTTCTTCCTGTTATATCTCGCAGTCGAAAATGATGCAGATAAATTCAAATACAGCGACGACCCGGCATTAGTTCACGGTATTGACTCTTTAATTGCAAAAGATAAAGGGTCAAAGAGTTTCAATATGAACGGAGTGAAGATTAATGGTAAAAATGTAATTCTGTTCAATTTCGGTGATAACTATTCTCATGGATTACAACATTATGATTCTCTCCAAAAAGCATTGCCTGATAGTCTGAGAAGCGATGAGTTTGGTCGGTATATAGAAAAAAGCATTGTAGGTGTTGCAAATACATACTATCAAAACCCATACGACTTTATGGGGAATCTTCTTGACAAATTCAAACATTCATTTTCAAAAGTATTCTTCATATCGCTACCTATCTTCTCGCTGATGCTTACATTATTATACATAAGACGCAGAAAAGATTTCTTTTATGTTTCTCATGCTATCTTCACTTTACACTGCTACATTGTAGCTTGGTTCTTTCTTACAATCAAAACAATAATAGAAGCAATAGTACCGGAGTCTATAGTGCTAACTTCATCATTGCAAATAATAATTTACTTGGGATTGTCAGTGTATATATTGATAGCAATGCTGCAATTTTATAAACAAAGTGTTTGGAAGACCAGTATTAAATGGTTGATACTAATTGCAATAATGTTTGTTGTACTATTATTAATACAACTAGGACTTTTAGTAAACTCATTCTTTGCAATGGCAAGTGGTGGCCATTAATACAAATCAAGTATGTCTCATCAACACGAACGTAAGGAGAAAAAATGTCTGAACTGTGGTGCAGATTTGTACGACCGTTTTTGCCATAAATGCGGACAGGAAAACGTAGAGCCTCGCCAATCTTTCTGGCAACTGACAGTGCATTTTTTTGAAGACCTTACGCACTTTGATGGTAAGTTTTTCACCACGGTAAAGTACATGTTTACCAAACCGGGATTTCTGACAAGTGAATATGTAAACGGCAAGCGTGCTGCTTATGTAAACCCCATCAGAATGTACCTGTTTGTGTCTGCTATGTTCTTTATCATTAGTGGTATGCTTCCCGATATTTCTGATTCGGGTGGCATAAAACCTGTAGTAAGGAGTGCAGACACAGATACTAAAGCTGATACAGCATTAAGAAACATACATGCTATTGATACAACAGTGCCTGATTCTGTAATTCAGGATAGTGTTTATTATGGCAGAACGTTATCAAATGCATCTACTGTTGCAATCTATGATTCTATTGCAAATAATCTACCAGCGGATAAACGCCCTAATTTTTTAAGTAAATATATAGGCAGAAGATTGGCTGCTTTCAGAGAAAAGTCGCATGTCATCCCAAATTTTGAAGAAAAAATACTTGATAAGTTTTTTCACTCAATACCGGCTGTATTATTCTTCTCAGTGCCGTTGATAGCGTTCTTGCTACAACTGTTATATATAAGAAAGCGGAAAGAATATTACTATGTGGGCCATATTATATTCCTGACACACTACTACTGTTTTGCTTTTATTGCCCTCCTGCTTGTAAAAACTGCATCTTATCTCGGTAGCTATAGTTCTTATGTAAAAATACCGCTTGTACTAGGTGCTATATTCTATCTGTACAAGTCTATGAAGGGTTATTATGAGCAAGGAATATTTAAGACGTTCGTCAAGTTTTTACTGCTCTTTATACTAGGTCTGATGATAATTAGCGTACTGACAGTATTAGCGTTCTTAAACTCACTATTGATTTCTTCAGCACATTAAACCATCGTGTAGTATTGTAAAATACAATTGCTTAAGCAATCCTTACAGATTAATAGCCGGAAGTTATTTCCCGTCAAGTATCACGGGTGTGCTGCCTTTGCCCATCATGATGATTTTTGCATTGTCTGATGCTGCAAGATCTTTCATGGCTTTTATCTGCTCATACTGCAATTGCTTTTCTGTCAGGCTTTCGCTGATGATGTGCTGATAGTCTGCAATACCTTGTGCTTCTATACGCTTGCGTTCTGCTTCCTGCTTTTCTTTTTGCAGTACAAACTGCATTTTCTGTGCTTCCTGCTCGGCGTTTATTTTAGTTTCAATTGTATTTTTTACAGAGGTAGGCAGTGTTATATTTCTTACCAGCAGATTCTCCAGCATCAGACCACGTTTCTTAAACTCATCTTCCATACCCTTAAATATCCTTGCCTGAAATTCATCGCGCTTGGTAGAGTATAATGCTACTGCATCGTAATACACAGCATTGTCGCGTATTTTAGTTCGGGCTATTGGGCGCACTATTTTTTCTACATAGTCGATGCCTATTTTGCGCAATATGTCCGGCGCATCGCCGGGTATCACTTTGTATAGTACTGTCAGGTCTATCGTCACTTCCAGTCCATCTGCACTCAATACACGTATTGCATCATCGCCCGATTTTTCTCCTTCATCATGCACACCGCTCATAGTATAGTTTTGTGTGCGCACATCAACTTCCAATACATCCACTAAAGGATTTACCATGTGCAAACCACTGTTAAGTACATCCGGCTGTATTTTACCAAATAGCTTTTTAACGCCTATATAGCCTGCATCTATCTGCACCACGCTTGCTGTCAAAAAACCCAGCAATACCAATATCATCGATAATAGTCTAACGCCTTTTATTACAGGTTTTATTTTATCTGTAATACCTGCTGCTATAAAACTTGCTATTAAGATGATAACACCTAAGATGATGAAGCCCATGTTGGAGTATTTATGCTTAAAGGTACTAAGGAATATACATTAAAGCGAAGGGCTTGCCCTAAAGCAAGCCCTTCTATACAAACCACCTATGACCTATTATTCTTTTATTAGTTGTTGTGCTTTAAATACTTCTCCATCCGATGTCAGCTTGATGAAATACACACCTTTGTTCAAATCGCCGATGTACAGATTGTTTCCTGTCAATGTCTGACGTTTTACTTCTCTGCCTGCTACGTCGTAAACCTGTACTGTATTGTCTTTGCCTGTTGCTTTGATAAATATTTCGTTTTGCGCAGGGTTCGGATACATTTCAAAAACTTGTGCTGCACGTATTGATGCAATACCCGTACCGCTGTTTTTGTATTGCGGTTCTACAGCGATGTCTGATATAGGCAAACCCAGTCCTATATCTGCTATCAACGTCATAGCACCTGTTGTATTGATGCTGTAAAACTTATCATTGACCGCACCCATAATATTAGCTGCTACAAAACCTTTGTTCGATACACTTGTAGAATCGTAAAAGAAATCGATGTCTGTTGTCATATCACTAAGGTTCACAGCATATGCACCATTCATTACAGTGCTGATTGTACCACCGTTGGGTGAGTTAATTTTTATGTATGCACCCAGCGAATCATCCAATCCAAACAGCTCTGTAGTTTTTGCGTTCACATAACTATTGGTATATGCTACTGCACCTATGCGTGGCATTTTACCTGCATTGACATCACCACTTATGTACATTACTGTTGTATCTGTTGCCGCAATTGCACCATTATCAGGATTCAGTCTGTAGTTCATACCGTTTGCACGGCTTGTCAAACGTATCCTATCTGCTACAGGGTTGAAGTCGAACGCTACCATGCCCGTAGATCCCAGATTAATAGCTGTTGCCGTTGCGTTAACAGCAGTTGCCGCAGCAGTGCTCGTGCTGATGGTATACAACTGATATTCCATCGTAGTCATGTTGTAGCCCAATGCATAAAGCACACCATTCTTAGGACGGAAATCTATTCCAACGATACTCTGCCCGGCACTAATACCTGTTATGGCCATAGAGCTGCGGATGAATTTCGGATTATCACTATCGAAAGAAATAAGCGAACTGCCTTGTAATGCATACACCATTTTGCCTGTTACCGCAGGCATGGTTCTGTCTATTACTACAGCAATGTTTTTTACATCCAGCCCGCTGCCTATCATACCTACGCTTGTTACCATACCCGTTGTCAGGTTGATGGTATAAAGATTGTCGTTGATATTAGCACCTGTATTAGCTGCCAGATATGCCATGTTTGTAACCGTTGCAGGATCCATATAGATATCCATATCTATAGACTTTGTTACATTATTCACAACTATACCACTAACACCTACCGTGTTCAAAGTACCATTGTTAGGCGGTATTTGTGTTGTAAGTATATTCAGGCTCATATCATAGTTATACAATGTTGTAACTGTAGAACCGATGTAACTATTCGTATATGCACATGCACCTATTGCTGCACTTGCTGCCGCGTTCACATCGCCCACAGCATAGGCAAGGTCCATATCTGTTGCCGCAATAGCACCTGTAACAGGGTGCAGGCGATAGTTCTTTTTATTAGCACCAACTACACGTATTCTGTCTACCGTAGGGTTGAAGTCGAAACTGATGGCACTGTTGCTTCCCAACATCAGCATGATAGGTGTACTGTTGATAACAGTAGCTGCACCCGTCGTAGCATTGATCGTATATAGTTGAGCCTCAGTAGTTGATGAATTATAACCCAATGCATATAGCTCGCCCGTGGCAGGCCTGTAATCTACACCGGCAACTGTTTGTCCGGCGGTCATACCTGTAATGGCAATTGGTGTTGTAGTAGTACCCGGTGCTGATGCGCTTGCCATTGTAAAGATTTTGTCGTCTTGCGTTATGCCGACTATTTTTTGCGCTGCTGCCTGTTGTGCATATAGCAAAGATGCCAATGCCACAGTGTTGAGTATCGTATTCTTCATAATGGTTGTTTTGAGCATGTACGAAGCACAGGCCTGTTTGGTTTTATTTGTCTATAGCCATATTGATGTGTGGATGTACATTATCCCTAAATTTGCATTCTGAGGCAATGAAAAGAGGCAGCACTATATCTACTAGTATACAGGCAACAGAGGCACCCATAGAACGTATTCTGGGGCAGCAGGCGCATGTTATCAGCCGCAGTTTGCTGCTGGAGAACAGAGATATTCATGCCGAGCAAATCATTGTAACATTTGATGAGCACAACTGGCCCGAAGAACATGCAAGGCTCAACCTCTTCCCGATAGCCGACGGGCAGTTTTGCCTGCAACTCCTTTATCTTCAATACACTACCAAGCCCGGAGAGGCCGAAGTTATGTGGATAGAATTCAAGCCTACTTATTTTGAACAATATCCTATATCACTGCTGGAAACGGAACAACCTTTCCGTTTCGACCAGGTAACAGAGCAACAGTTTTCTATTTGCAGCCAGTCTACGGCTATGCTGCAGCAGATGAAAGAACCTACTGCACCTACCGCATTCACACAGGCATTGCAACAGAAAGAAACCATCATTGCACTACTACGCCGTGCGTTGGAGTGCATCACGATGCCTTTCACCGTGTGCCCCGTGCCTGCCTGTCGCTTTCTTGCATACGATAGCGAACGCGAAAAAGTGATGGAAGCACGCCGTGTGGTAGAGATGCATTTCGATAATCCGCTGACGATAAAAGAACTATCGCGCAAAGTAGCGATGAACGAATGCTACCTGAAAAAAGGCTTTAAAGCACTAACAGGAAAAACAATACACGAATACACGCAAGACCTGCGCATCAGCAAAGCAAAAGAAATGTTGCAACAGCAGGGGCTCTCTGTATCAGACGTTGCCAATACACTTGGCTTCAGCAGTATATCGCACTTCAGCACGGCTTTCAAAAAAGCTACGGGTATGAAGCCTTGCGAACTGCTTTCTTAACGAACGTATTTACCGATAAAAGGAAATGATTTCAATTCATTCTGCTCTTGTTTGAAGATGTAGAACAGATAACCTGCAAACAGTACAGTACCACTTGCTATGCGTATAGCGGCCACATCTACATACCTGCTAATGAGCGCTTGCACACCATAGAGCAATAACATCACACCGAGGTATTTTGCCATCTTGCCTACTTCGTATGGTATAGGATAGTATTTCTGCCCCCACATAAAGGAGAGGTACATCATAACACCATAACACAACAGTGTACCCCATGCACAAGCGTCATAACCCCATACAGGTATCAGTAGCCAGTTGAAGATGACTGTAACTACCGCGCCTATACCCATGATGTAGGTACCGAAATAAGTGCGGTCTGTAAGTTTGTACCAAACAGTGAGGTTGTAATATATACCGAGGAAAATGTAAGACAATAACATAACAGGCACCAGATATATAGCCTGTGTGTGCTCGCCGATAAAAAATCTCCACACATCCATAAACAGTACTACATTCAGGAACATCAGCGCCATGATGACAACAAACCATTTCATAACACGTGCGTAGGTATGCTGTGCATCGCCATCTTTTGCAATAGAAAAGAAGAAAGGCTCTGCCGCCATTTTGAATGCCTGTATCACCAGATTAATGAGCACCGCCAAACGCAATGCCATAGTAAAAGAACCAATTGCTTTTACATTTTCTGCATTTGTGCCTGGGTGTAGTTCCATAAACATTACACGGTTCAGTGTATCGTTTATCTGTCCTGCAAAACCTGCTATCAGTATCGGGAATCCGTAGGTGAGTACACGCTTCAGCAATGCTTTATCTACCTTAGGCTGATATACCCTCCACTCTCTGTGTAAAAGCAATAACGTTATAGCGGCTTGTAATAGATTGGCAAAAAGTATAAAACCGATACCGTAGTGTTTATTGTACCATTCGGCAAACCAATCTGTATGTATGTTTTTCCCAAAGCTAAACAGGAATATGATGGTACAAACAAATACTATAATGCCTGCTACTTTGGTAAATGCGTACACACGCGGTCGATTATCATTTCTCAGTTTTGCAAATGGCAGCGCAGACAATGCATCCAGCCCTATGATGGCTGCACACCATGCTACATATTCCGTATGCTCGCCAAGTTGTGCAAAGTCGGCTATCTGAGTATTGAATATTAAAAGACATACAGAGAAAAACAGCGTGGTTACCAGCATGCTGCTTGTCTGTGTGTTATATAACTGCTTGGTGTCTTCTGTTTTGCTGAAGCGGAAGAACGATGTTTCCATACCATAGGTATAGAGTACGTTCATAATAGGAAAGAGTGTGTAGATATAACCGTACTGGCCTATAATGTACCTGCCACTTTCGCCAGTGAGGGTGTAGGCAAGATATGGGGTAAGCAGGTAGGTAAGCATACGCCCTGCTATGGTGCTGACACCATACCACATTGTTTGCCCGGCAAGTTTTTTTAGTGAAGCCAATTTGTTTGGTTGTTGATTGGTTGATTGGTTGATTAGTTTACTTGTGACCGGATAACCTGTATGTATACATTTTCACTAATCAACTAATAAACAAGTCAACCAATCAACAAAGCACTAATCAATAACCCATGTTTCTCTTCCTTCCAGCAGCTTGTCAAGATTGCCCTTGCCTTTTGTTGCAATGGCATCTTCCAGTTGCAGTTTCATGGCATCCTCGTACGTAGGGCGTTCTGCCTGATAGAACACACCAAAAGGACGCGGATAGTGCCCTGCTGTTGCCGGATTGTCGAAGAAACGGGTAAGTATCTGTGCTTTGAAGAAGTCTTTTTCGTCATGTATCCACAGGTCGTCTGCACTGTGGCCGTCTGCCATGTTCACTATCTGTGGTTTGTAACCATCCAGCTTGATGCCCTTGTCTTTGTTGGCACCAAACAGCAGCGGCTGACCTTGCTCCAGAAACAGGCATTCTTCCATTTTGCTGCCTTTCTCGGTAAATATCTCGAAAGCACCATCGTTAAAGATGTTGCAATTTTGGTATATCTCCAGGAACGAAGCACCGTGGTGCGCATTGCTGCGCAGCAGCATCTGCTGCAGGTGTTTCGGGTCACGGTCCATAGTACGCGCTATAAAACTGGCATCTGCACCCATGGCCAGTGCCAGTGGGTTGAACGGATGGTCTATAGACCCGAACGGGGTAGACTTGGTTACTTTATTTTCTTCAGACGTTGGCGAATACTGCCCTTTTGTAAGGCCGTATATCTGGTTGTTGAAGAGGAGGATGTTTACGTCAAAATTCCTGCGCAGCAGGTGGATGGTGTGGTTGCCACCAATGCTCAGGCCATCGCCATCGCCGGTTACAATCCATACGCTCAGCTCGGGGCGGGTAGCCTTCAGGCCACTCGCTATGGCTGTGGCACGCCCGTGTATGCTGTGCATACCAAACGTATTCATATAATACGGGAAACGGCTGCTGCAGCCAATGCCCGATATGATAACGATATTCTCGCGTGGAATGCCTGTCTGAGGCAGTATGGTTTGTACTTGTTTCAGTATCGAATAATCTCCGCAGCCGGGGCACCAGCGCACTTCCTGATCTGTCGCAAAATCTTTTGCCGTAAGGGCAGGAGCCGGTGTTGTTACAACGTCACTCATAAGTAAAATATCATACAAATTTACTGTATAAATAGCACTTATTGCAAATCTTATGCTGCCATGACAAGCATTTATGAAAACCTTAATAGGTTTGTACTGATATTTCGATAAAGATAAAAACCGCAGGGCCCGTATTTACGGGCTCTTTTTATAGATGTCTTTGGCATGAAACTTGGTTATGCATATCCATAATGTTCCTATAATCAAACTACTACCGAATGCACTTATTACTCCCTTTTCTTTTATTAATATCCATCTGTGCAAATGCACAGCCTGGTGTAGAACTCGGCGTCAGCGGCGGACCGCTATTCACCACTCTCAGCAACCCAACTGCACTACGCTACGAAAGCCATAATAAACAGGCTTACAGATTGTCTGCAGAAATTCTTGGCAATAAATTTAGCAAACCAATGACGTTTTCTTATGGCATACACCTATTGTGTTATCGCCTCAGTACAGAGGAATATAATACGCAAGCCACCCCATATCGTCATTTCAATTATACCTGGCTGATGGCAGCTATTCCTGTTGGTATACATTATAAGCTACCATCGCAAACAAATACTGCGGTTCGCCTATCGTTGCATGCAGGGCCACTTGTAGGTACAGATCTGTACGACCAAACAAGCCAGTTTCTAAAGTTATATACATCTGCTTCTGTTGGGCTATCTCTAAAGAGGTATACATTGGGTATATCTGCATCAAAGATTTTTGGCGGGCTGGGCGACTATAATAGTTATGGACTTAGCACGCTTCAGGCAGATGTACGGATGATTATTCCTTCTGTAAACGAGGTATCACCCGCAACAAGAGAGCGCTTCAGAAAAATGAGGGAAAGAGGTAGGAATATAGAACCTGAAGGTAACGATAGGAAACATACAGCTTATATAGAATTGTCTCTATCAGGTGGGGTTTTATTTCCGTTTGCCTCGGCCGAAGAAAATAATAAGAAGCACATTACCAATGTAAGTACAGGCTATACAATGCAATGGGGCTTTGATGTGTTGAACCGAAAAACAGCGCATAAAATAAAACTATCTATCGGTGCAAGGCTTGGTCAATCAGATTTCAGTGTAAAAGACAGTGCATATGCATATGACGGAATGGGACAGCACGGTATGGTAGTTGCAGGTTTGCATTACGTAAGTAATCCGGCATCTCCTCAAAAATTCAGAGTAGGGGTATATGCAGGTGGTGGCTTGCGTATAGATGGCGCTAGTGAGCCTGGTTATACTCCCAATTACTACATAGAAGGCAATGCGGTGAAATACTTTACAAACAGAATAGGTGTCGGTTTCAGTGCAACCTATATCGGTTATATGTATGCTTCTCGCCGAGTGTGGGAGCGTTATTATTCTTACCTGTTTAATGGCTTTGCAACATCGTTGGATGTAAGAGTTTGCTTGGGCAGAAACTGGCATAAAAGATAGCAAAAAGTATCACTAAATTTTATTCATCCCAGATTGGTGCTTGCATTATCTTTACTGCAATGAAATCTCCCATTGGTATATTCGATAGTGGTTATGGCGGGCTGACGGTCTTCAAATCTATTGCTGCCCACCTGCCGCAGTACGACTATATATACTTGGGCGATAATGGCCGTGCGCCCTACGGCAACCGCAGCTACGAAACGGTACATGAATACACACTTCAATGCGTACAATGGTTTTTTGAGCAGGGCTGCGAGCTGGTAATACTTGCCTGCAATACAGCCAGTGCCAAAGCGCTACGCACCATTCAGCAAGAAGACCTGCCGAAAATAGATAGCGGCAAACGTGTACTGGGCGTGATACGCCCTACGGCAGAAGTAATTGGTAACTACACCAAAACAAAACACATAGCTGTATTGGGTACGCGAGGTACCGTCAATTCTGGTTCTTACGAAATAGAAATCGGTAAATTCTTCCCCGATGTGCAGGTGCATCAGATGGCATGCCCTATGTGGGTGCCTATTGTTGAGTATGGTGAATATAACAGTGACGGTGCAGACTTCTTTGTAAAAAAATATCTGGATCAGCTGATGCAGGATGCACCGCAAACAGATACGGTACTGCTGGCTTGCACGCACTATCCGCTACTGATGGATAAAATAAAAAAACACCTGCCTGCAGGTATCAATGTAATAGCACAGGGCGATATTGTAGCCAACAGCCTTGCGGATTATCTGCAACGCCATCCTGAAATGGAAAGCAAGCTAAGCACAGGCAGCAAAATGAAATTTTATACAACAGACGATGTAAAGGATTTTGATGCACACGCATCTGTATTCTTTGGCAGGGCTGTTAGTTCAGAACATTTGCATTTATAATTATTCTTCTTTGTATTCATAGCCTTCGGGCAGTTGGTACCTAGCGTCAAAATTGTACCGCATAGACCAGTATAGCGGCAATAATAACCATTCCTCGCGCCTTTTATCTACGTTCTTTAAATCCAGTAAATTGGGGTAGGTTATTTTTTTATCTGCTGTATATCTATAGTATGTTCCATACAATTCTTTTTTGCCAAGCAAAGTCTGCTCGTAGTCCAATGCATTGTACAGGAAAGTGTTGGGTAACTTACCATCATATATAGCTTGTGTTATTATGCTGCGCAGTTTTTCCTTGAGTTCGCTCTCTTTAGGTGTTGCAATATCATGATGCACAAGCATCTTAAAGTTTGTAAGTATTTCTTCACTCAACTTGTTAGCTTCAGGCATACCATTGCTTTGTATATAGGAGAGTAGCTGTCGCATACTTGTTGTATCTGTAGTGTACAAATACTCCCAGGCGAATTTTTTGATGCTACTATCCTTATTATTCAGAAAAGCATCTTCTCTTATAAACTGGTCTTTTGTATAAAGTTCCTTTACGAACAGAGAAAAACGCATATCAGCTTCTGCATTGAACTTTGCTGAAGCTATCGCAGCCTTTTTCACAAATCCTTTATATCTATCCGTTTTATTATTTGCTGTGAGAAACTCCGGATAGTTACGTTCATTATTATCGGAGCCTAACGATAACGATGCGAGAAAGGTTTCTTCTGCTTTGATGGTATCTTTTACAAGCTCGTACCAATAGGCCGCAGTGCTAACATCTTGTTTTTGCGGCTTGCAAAATTGTTTAGCAGCTTCATAGTTTTTTACCGCACCGGAATAATCCTTTTTTACAAAACAGATTTTAGCTTTGTTTAAATACTCATAGTAAGATTTCACTTCAGGTTTGAACTGGGCATTTGCTACAACAGCCATCAAGCAAATAATAAGGGTGTTAGTAAATTTCAACATATTATAGGTTTGTTACACAATATAAAAAACAAAAGCGGCAACATGTGCCGCTTTATATTCTCTGTTACTTATTTCTACGCTGTTACTTCTACACCGTCTTCTATGTCTTTGTAGCGTTTCACCTGGTCGAGCGCATCAGGCACCACATCGCTTATCACAACAATGAAAGAATCTTTTTGTGCTGTGGCTATTGCGTGATCTATTGCTTCGCTCTCTTTGCGGAAGAGTGTTATCTTTTTCAGCGGGTCTATGTTTCTAATACCGCGGGTCATCAGTTCTATCATTTCTTCCTCTGTGCGTCCGCGCAGGTTTTTATCCTGCCTGATGATGATTTCGTCAAATATCTTAGCAGACTCTTCGCCCAGCGATATGATGTCTTCATCTCTTCTATCACCCACACCTGCTACTATACCTACTTTCAGCGGTGCATCTACAGACTGTACGTATTTACCTATTGCCTGTATACCATGCGTGTTGTGCGCATAGTCCAGCATCACGGTAAAGTTTTTGAAGTTAAACATATTCATACGTCCCGGTGTCATTGCCGGCGACGGTACGAATGTTTGCAGCGCAAGGCGTATGTCTTCAGTTTTGAAATCGCGCACATAAGCTGCAAGTGTAGCACCTAATACGTTCGATATATTAAACTCTGCCTTGCCTGAGAATGTGATAGGTATGTTCGTCACTTTCTCTACACGTATCTTCCAACCGCCTTTCAGTATAGTAACATAGCCATGCTCGTATACCGCTGCCAGTCCGCCTTTTGAGCAATGCTCTTTTATACGCGGGTTGTTTTCATGCAGCGAGAAGAGTGCAACTTTACAATCCAGTCCATCGCGCATTGCATATACCAGATCATCATCTGCGTTCAGTATCGCATAGCCTTCAGGGAAAACCGTTTGTGGTACAACACCTTTTACCCTTGCCAGTTTTTCAATCGTATCTATGCCTTGCAATCCCAAGTGGTCTGCCGCCACATTGGTTACTACTGCCACATCGCAATTGTGGAAGCCGAGGCCCGCACGCAGCAATCCGCCACGCGCACATTCCAGTACTGCAAAATCTACGGTAGGGTCTTTCAATACAAACTCCGCAGATACAGGGCCAGTACAGTCACCCTTCACCATCAGTTGGTTTTGTATATACACACCATCGGTGGTAGTGTAGCCTACTTTGTGGCCCATCTGTTTTACAATGTGTGCTATCAGGCGTGTAGTAGTTGTTTTACCATTGGTACCCGATATGGCAATGATAGGAATCCTTGCACTTGTACCCGGTGGATACAACATGTCAATAACGGGTTCTGCAACGTTGCGTGGCAAGCCCTCTGTCGGGTCCAGATGCATACGGAAACCCGGTGCAGCATTCACCTCCAGTATAGCACCACCGTTTTCAGTTATCGGTACACTCAAGTCGGGCGCCATGATGTCTATACCGCAAATATCAAGGCCTATGATGCGTGCTATACGCTCTGCCATAAACACATTGGTAGGATGCACAAAGTCTGTAACATCTGTAGCTGTACCACCTGTACTCAGGTTTGCCGTAGGCTTCAGCCACAGTTCTTCTTTATTTGCCAGTACAGTATCCAGCGTGTATTCTTTTTTGTTCAGGATGTCCATTGTAAAGTCATCTACTTTGATAGACGTCAATACTTTTTCGTGGCCATAACCACGTCGCGGGTCCTGATTTACAATATCTATCAGTTCTTGTATAGTATGTTTGCCATCACCAATAACCGCTGCAGGTGTGCGTAGTGCTGCTGCTACAAATTTGTAATTGATAACCAGTAACCTGAAATCTCTACCAGTAATAAACTTCTCGCAAATAACAGAGCGACCGTATTTCTTGGCGGCTGCCAATGCCACAACAGCATCATCCCACGTGCGGATGTTGGTAGTTGCTCCTTTACCATGATTACCATTTACAGGCTTCAACACTATCGGATAACCTATCTTATCGATAGCTGCCTGCATGTCATCTTCATCGTATATGATGCGCCCGCGCGGAACAGGTATCTCTGCTGCTTCCAGCAGGTTTTTTGTTTCTTCTTTATCGCAAGCTATTTCTACTGCTATACTGCTTGTAGTACTGGCAACTGTAGCCTGCACACGCTTCTGGTTTTTACCATAACCCAGCTGCACCAGCGAGTGCCTGTTGAGCCTGATATATGGTATCTTACGTTTGATGGCTTCATCTACAATAGAACCTGTACTTGGACCCAGGCGCTCGTCTTCACGTATCTCGCGCAGGTCTTGTATATCTTTTTCAAGGTCGTATGGCTCGCCCGCTATCAGTGCTTCTGCAATACGTACTGCTGCTTTGGCTGTATATATACCTGCCTTGGCTTCGTAGTAAGAAAATACAACATGATACACACCACGCTTATCACTCTCGCGCGTGCGGCCAAAGCCAGTATCCATGCCTGCAAGGGTTTGCAGTTCCAGCGCAATATGTTCTATCACATGGCCCATCCATGTACCATCTTTCACACGGCTGAAGAAACCACCCGCCACACCTTCCGAACAGCGATGCTCGTACAGGCTTGGCATCAGCGCCTGTAAACGTTCAGAAAACCCATCTATCAGATTAGTAGGACGATCTTCCAGCTCCTCCAGATCCAGCAGCATTACAATTAACTTATGTCGCTTCACAGACCAGTAGTTAGGGCCGTTCATCACTTTAATATCTAATATCTTCATACTTCACAATATTTTGAGCTAATCAAGTTAATAAATATTAATGCGTAAGTCAAATGATTAAAAAGAATAAATTTGTAGAATTAATTTATTGTTATCATAGTGGCTCAGTCATATCCCAAAGGAATCTTGGTGTCGGTAGGTGGCGCGGAAGATAAAGGAACAGATTTAGAAAAAGGCATTGTAGAACGTAACAGGCTTAATTTCTTTGAAATAGGTATTCTTAAAAACGTTGTAAGCCTTACCGGCGTTAAAGACCCGATTGTAGAGGTTGTTACAACAGCATCTTCTATACCCGACGAAGTTGCAGAAAATTATGTCGATGCCTTTAGCAAACTGGGATGTAATAAAATAGGTCACCTGCGCATACGCGACAGGGAAGATGCTACCAAATCAGAATATATAGAACGCCTGAAAGTTTGTGATTGCATCATGTTTTCCGGTGGCAACCAGCTGAGGTTGTCTTCTATATTTGGTGGTACACAGTTTCTGGATATACTGAAACAACGCCTGCAAGACGAGCATTTTGTTGTTGGTGGTACAAGCGCAGGCGCTATGGCCATGAGCAACACCATGATATACGAAGGCAGTGCTGACAAAGCACACCTGAAGGGCGAAGTAAAAATCACTACAGGTTTAGGCTTTCTTCAAAATGTAATCATCGATTCTCACTTCGATAAGCGTGGCAGGTTCAATCGCCTGGCGCAGGCTGTGGCAGCCAATCCCGGTGCTATAGGCATAGGCCTTGGTGAGGACACAGGTGTTGTTGTAACAGAAGGACATACACTGAAAGCAATAGGCAGTGGTAGTGTAGTAATTATTGATGGTAAGAATATTGAGTACAATAATATTGCAGACATCCGCACAGGCGAGCCTATAAGTGTGGAGAACATCATTGTGCACATCATGAGTAGTGGTGATGTGTACAATCTGCAAACACGCAGCTTTGAAGGAAAGGAGATAGTGATAGATGATGAGGGTTAGTCCACTTTCCTTCGCGAGTTAACCTCCCCTATTGGCTTACGATATGCGAAGCATATCTGCGCCAATATCCCCTCCTAAAAACAGGAGGGGTAGTTCACGGATTTTTTACAACCTATTATTAGATACTACAATTCCCCTCCTGTTTTTAGGAGGGGATATTTGTAATGGCATGCGTGCATGCTATTACAAATCGGGGAGGTTGACTCGCGCAATACTTTACACTTTCTTTTGTAATTTAATATTATGCGCAAAGGGCAGATAAAAAATGTAAGCTACCTGAAAGATAGGCGTAGGGAACTAAGAAATAATCCTACAGCGGCAGAAACTACGCTTTGGAAACTCTTGCAAAATGAACAATTAGAGGGAAGAAGATTCAGGAGGCAGCATAGTATATCAAATTACATTGTTGATTTTTATTGTGCTCCCGAGAAGTTGATAATAGAGTTGGATGGCGAAGTCCACAATGATCCCATTAATATTCAAAACGACTACGAACGTGACGAGAAGTTGCGTTATTTAGGTTACAAAGTTCTTCGTTTTGAAAACAAACTAGTATTTCAAAACCCAGAAGGTGTGCTTGATATTATTAAACAGCAATTCAAATAAAAAATCAGGAGCTTAGTCTTTATATATCATCACCTTTCTTTCGTTTTCTGTAGCATATCCGCGATACATGCCTTCACTGTTGAAGGGTAGTTCTATATTGCCGTGTTTATCCAATGCAACAAGGCCACCTTCACCTTTTATTTTAACCAGCTTGTCGTGTACTACTACATCACATGCTTCTTTCAGCGATAGTCCTTTGTATTCCATCAGGCAACTGATATCGTATGCTACTACCGCGCGTATAAAGAGTTCGCCATGACCTGTGCAACTGATAGCACAGGTATTGTTGTTAGCGTAGGTACCTGCGCCTATAATTGGGCTATCGCCCATCCGTCCGAATTTCTTATTGGTCATACCACCTGTACTGGTAGCTGCTGCAAGGTTGCCATTTGCATCCAATGCTACTGCACCCACTGTCCCGAATTTTTTATCATTATGGTCCAGGCTGATGCTGTCTTCTTTCAATGCCTGTTGCCACTGCTCGTAGCGGTGTTGAACGTAGAAATAAGCATCGTCCTCAAACTGCAATCCCTGATGTTTTGCAAACTGCTCTGCACCCTGCCCGCATAGTAATACATGCTCACTTTTATCCATGATGGTTCGTGCCAATAATACAGGGTTTTTAACAAGACTTATACCTGACACTGCACCCGCCATCAGATTGCTGCCATCCATTATACTGGCATCCATTTCGTGCCCGCCAACATTATTGAATACCGAACCCCTGCCTGCATTAAACAACGGGAAATCTTCCAGCGATACCACTGCTGCCTGTACGGCATCTACCGCACTGCCACCACTCTGCAATACGCTATAGCCCGCCTGCAGCGCATCCTGCAGCCCCTGCTCATATTGTTGTTGCAATTCGGCTGTCATGCTGCTGCGCAAAATAGTACCTGCTCCTCCGTGTATGGCTAATCGTATCATTGGTATATGTGATGTACCTGTAAATCTAAAAAGAAAAGCGGCAACAAGTGCCGCTTCAATTTATTCAAAGTCCCCTTCAGGGGATTTAGGGTTTTACGCATCAATCCTTGCATACTTAGCGTGGCTTTCAATGAATTCGCGGCGTGGTGCTACTTCGTCGCCCATCAGCATAGAAAATACGCTGTCTGCTTCTGCTGCACTTTCAATTGTTACCTGCTTCAGTATACGTGTTTCAGGATTCATGGTAGTTTCCCACAGCTGGTCTGCATTCATCTCACCAAGACCTTTGTATCGTTGAATGTTTACGCTGTCTTCCTTACCGTTTGCCATACGTTCTACAGCTGCTTTGCGTTGTGTTTCAGTCCAAGCGTATTCAGCATCTTTACCTTTCTTCACCAAATACAGCGGTGGTTGTGCAAGATACACACAGCCCTGTTGTACCAGTTCTTTCATATAGCGAAAGAAGAAGGTAAGTATCAGCGTTGCAATGTGAGAACCATCCACATCGGCATCGGTCATGATGATTACCTTGTGGTAGCGCAGTTTTGTAAGGTTCAGTGCTTTAGGGTCTTCAGGCGTGCCTATGCTTACACCCAAAGCGGTGAACATATTTTTAATCTCTTCGTTCTCGTATATTTTGTGCTCCTGTGCTTTTTCTACGTTCAGGATTTTACCCCTCAACGGAAGAATAGCCTGGAAGCTACGGTCGCGGCCTTGTTTTGCCGTACCACCTGCCGAGTCACCCTCCACCAGGTACAGTTCACATTTATGCGGGTCGCGGTCGCTGCAGTCAGCCAGTTTACCGGGCATACCACCACCAGTCAGTACGCTTTTACGTTGCACCAGTTCGCGTGCTTTGCGTGCTGCTGCACGTGCCTGCGCTGCAATGATTACTTTATCAATAATCAGCTTCGCTTCTTTCGGATGCTCTTCAAGGTATGCTTCCAGTACACGGCTTACGCATACGTCTACCACACCCATTACTTCGTTATTACCCAGCTTGGTTTTTGTCTGTCCTTCAAACTGCGGCTCTGGTACTTTCACAGAAATTACAGCGCTGAGACCCTCGCGGAAGTCATCACCTGTAATCTCCACCTTCGCTCTTTCAAACAATTTGTTCTTATCGCCGTAAGACTTGAACACACGGGTAATAGACCTGCGGAAACCCGCAACGTGCGTACCACCCTCTATGGTGTTGATGTTGTTTACGTAAGAAAAGATATGCTCGTTGTACGATGTGTTGTAGCTCATTGCCACATCTACCGCTACGTTTGTTTCTGTGTCGTGGCCTTCCATGTAGATAGGCGTAGGCAACAGCGGGTTCCTGTTTGCTTTTGTATCCAGCATTGCCACAAACTCTACGATACCGCCTTCACTGTAGAATATTTCTGTTATCGGGTTGCCTTCTTCATCTTGCTCGCGCAGGTCTGTCAGTACGATGCGGATGCCTTTGTTCAGGTAAGAAAGCTCGCGCAGACGGCCGGCCAGTATCTCCCTGTTATACACCGTGTCTTTGAAAATAGAGCCGTCGGGCCAGAAGTGTTGTTTGGTACCACGCTTGTCTGTAGTGCCTATTTCGCGAACAGGGTACTGCGGAATACCCATTCTGTATTCCTGTTCAAATATTTTGCCCTCGCGGCTTACGGTTGTCTGCATCAGCGAGCTCAGTGCGTTTACGCAACTCACACCCACACCGTGCAAACCGCCCGATACCTTGTAAGAATCTTTATCGAATTTACCACCCGCGTGCAGTACCGTCATTACAACCTCCAGCGCACTGCGGCCTTCTTTAGGGTGAATGCCCGTAGGGATACCACGGCCATCATCTTCTACACTTATAGAATTGTCTTCGTGTATGTTTACGCTGATGTTTTTACAATGACCTGCCAGTGCCTCATCTATCGAGTTATCTACAACCTCGTACACAAGGTGGTGCAAACCTTTTACACCAATATCGCCGATATACATGGCAGGGCGTTTGCGCACCGCTTCAAGACCTTCCAGTACCTGAATGCTTCCCGCGTCGTATCCTGTAGATTTTTGTAAAACTTCGTTTTCTGTGCTCATTTTGTGTGGTAAAATACCAGTTTTAGCTATTGCGGTTGGTGCAATGTTCAAAACCGTGATAATCAGGCAGAACGCCACCAAAAATCCGCTTTTGGTTATCCTGCAAAAATACTGAAAAAAGGCCGCATATACAAAGAAAAAAAGGTGTTTTAATGTGCCCTGAAATCCTTTACAGACGCGCTTTTGCACATTCTGTGGGTAAATATGCAGAAAGGGGGGCGGCAGGCAGCTTTGGGGGGATAGGTTTTCGGGAAGCATAAGGTAGGGTGAAGTTGGCGGTTTACTGTAACAAAAATACGTAATAATTTCACATAATAAAAATTATTTCTGAAGGAGTAGTAGTATTATACTACTTCTTCTCTACTGTTTTCTTCTGTTCTCTTTTCTTCTCTTCTCTGCCGACTTTTGTAGTCGCTTAATTTCACTTGTGCCGAGAATACATGTCGCTTGAGTCGAATTTTATTAACCCAAAGAAAGACTACTACAAACACGTATATTAGTATTTACCAATGGATTCATCTAGTCAGAGAAAAATATTATTTGTTTGCACCATCAACAAAATGAGGAGTGCAACAGCACATCGCTTGTACGAGGCGGATGAACGGTTTGCTGTGAAGTCTGCAGGTACAGACAAAAATGCTGCTGTAGTATTGGACAATGATTTATTACAATGGGCAGATGCTATAGTAGTAATGGAAAAAGACCACCGCAACTTTATCAGAAAAAACTACCCAGAAATTTATAACACAAAGAAGATTGTTTGTCTTTACATCCCCGATTTGTACGACTATATGCAGCCCGAACTTATTGCTATGCTGAAAGACAAATTCGAAGACGTATATCGCAGAGGATTGGTTTAATACTTCTACTCTTTTCTTTTATACTCTTTTGTTTTCTTTTCTGCTTCCAAAAAGCAAAGCCCCCCTGAAGGGAGGCTTAAGTATTTTGTAGCCTAAGGCTTGAACTTAAATAGCAATAACAGCGATTAATTCCTCGCATTCACCTGCCTTGTAAAGAGCAGCAGGTATGCCAGTATAAAGAGGATAGACGTGGCTGTAGATGCCAATATCTTCAGCAACAGGTAGCCTATATTGGTAACACTCCACAATTCTATACCAAAGTATACACTGTGATGTATCAGTACCAGGAAGGAGCTGTAAACAAGGAAAGGCATCCAGCCCATGTTCTTCACATTCGGGCTCTGGTTAGGATACTCGCTCAGGTTCTTCGGCATCAGTGCGTTCAGCACATTGGTACGCAGGTAGGCTATCAGCACGCATACAAAAGCATGTATACCTGCCGTGTTGGCAAATGAGTCCATCGTAATGCCCGTTACAAAGCCCAGCACAAGCAGCAGCCACACGGGTGTTTCAAACGGCAACAAAAGCAGAAACAACGGATACACATAAGGTATAAACACAGGGAAACCTTGTGGCTGGCTCCACCAACGCAGGGTAATCTTGTTGAGCACCAGTACCTGCAGAGCCATAATCAGGCAGAAGCGTAATATGTTTCTTACGTACACACTCATGGCTTGGTTTTTATGTTTACACTATCTTCTACCATCAGGCGTTCGGCCATCATTTTATTTTCCACCACATACACATATTGCAGGTTGCGGAAGTTGCTACCAGACTGCAGATACAGCAACAGCAGGTTGTTTTTCTTTAAACGCATCACTTTCTGCACTCGGCCTATCAGCACATCGGGCGGAAAGAATGAATAACTGGTTGTGAATACACTATCGCCTTTGCGAACGGTTACCTGTTGCGGTACATCCTTCATCACTAATACATCCGGGCGATAACCTTCCCACTCTACATAGCCTGTAGTACCGTCTTTCAGTTTGGCACTTACTTTCTGTTTCACGCTCAGTACACTCAGCACACTTGCAAAGTGGCTAGAAACATGCACCACTTTACCTACCACACCTGTACCCGATATTACAGCCATGTTTTTAGCAATGCCATCGGCTGTACCACGATTGATGGTAATGTAGTTGTTGGCTGCGCTTACAGAATTGTTTACCACTTTGGCAGTACGGTACACATAGTCTGCATACTGTATCTTCTTCTGGTTGGTATCTGTAATGGGTAATGCGCGGTGTACGTTGCTGTCGCTTATATAGTCGAACGTATTGTTTTGCAGCGCTACCTGTGCACGCAGTTTTGCGTTCTCATTCAGCAGGCTGTCGTTCATACGTTTTAGCCCGAAATAGTATACTACATCATTCTGCTTTTTGTAAGAGAGGCCCACTACCGTGTTGGCAGAGCTCATGATGTCATTGCCCTGCATACTGTTGGTACGCGCAATAAGCACCACGCATACTATCTCTAATACCAGAAACAGTATGAGGTTAAAAAAACGACGAATGAATAATATAAAATTGCGCACTTGCCTCTTTCAGGAATTAGTAATTGGGGATCGGGAATTCGTTTGTCTGTTACAAATTACAAATTCCTGATCCCCAATTCCAACAAAAAAATTACTTCATCAAAAACGGCATCTTGGCAATGTTCTTCAGTGCCATGCCTGTACCACGAACCACTGCACGCAGCGGATCGTCTGCTACATGAACCGGTAGTTTTATTTTGTGCGATATCCGCTTATCCAAACCACGCAGCAACGCACCACCACCCGTCAGGTACAAGCCACGACGATAGATGTCGGCAGCCAATTCAGGCGGTGTGCTTTCCAGTGCTTTCAATATCGCCTCTTCTATTTTGAAGATTGATTTATCCAGCGCTTCTGCCACTTCCTGATAAGATACCATGATTTGTTTCGGAATACCTGTTACAAGGTCACGACCATTAACAGCAATATCATCAGGTGGTGTATCCAGTTCTTTCAATGCAGAACCTACTTGTATTTTAATTTGCTCTGCAGTACGCTCACCAATCATCAAGCTGTGGTAGCGACGCATAGCTTCCATAATATCACCTGTGAATTCATCACCCGCAATACGGATAGACTGATCGCACACAATACCTGCCAGTGCTATGACAGATATACCTGTGGTACCACCGCCTATATCTATTATCATATTACCCGTAGGCTCTTCTACATCTATACCTATACCCAGTGCGGCAGCCATAGGCTCGTGTATCATGTACACTTCTTTTGCACCTGCACGCTCTGCACTATCGCGCACCGCACGTTTTTCTACTTCTGTAATACTTGATGGTATACATATTACCATACGATAGCTTGGCGGAAACAATGGCTTCTTAGGATGCACCATTTTAATCATCTCACGCAGCATACCTTCAGCAGCATTAAAGTCTGCAATCACACCATCTTTCAACGGGCGGATTGTCTTCAGATTCTCATGGGTTTTTTCGTGCATCATCATAGCCTTTTTACCAACGGCTACAATTTTACTGCTGATACGATCTATGGCAACAATAGATGGTTCATCTATTACAACCTGGTCGTTATGTATAATGAGGGTATTGGCCGTACCCAAGTCAATTGCAATCTCTTGCGTCAAAAAGCTAAACAAACCCATAAAGTATCTTTTCTGCCCCTTTTTATATAAAATATTGGCAAAGTTGCGGAAAATTACCCTGATTTATGCGAAAACTGCAATATTTTGCCCGATTTAATACATATTAATTATTTATAACTGAAAGTTTATAATCTGTTGTTTTGTCATTTTTTATATATAAGGAATTGGTATTATTTTTCCCATTTCACAAAAGTTTAGCACAGATTTTGTTTAAGTGAATCTGACCCGGCATAAGGGTTGGCTGAAACACGCATTAAACACCTTATATAATATGCATATGAAACGTATACCCCGCATAGCATGGCTGATGCCTGTGCTTGCATTATCGCTGGCAGCATGCTACCCCAAAGAGCCTGTAGAGCCAAGAGAAACTTGGCCTGCCGAAATAGATGGCTGGGCACCAGTATATAATACTACAGGCGATTATACCAGCGTAAAATCTATGGCTCCGCAAAACATTGTGAACGGTGGCAAGATTTATGTGAAAGGCGATACACTGTATCAGGTAGAAGCTGGCAAGGGCATACATGTAATCCTCATCAAGCAACCTGCCAATCCGCAAAAGGTAGCTTTCATTAATGTAACGGGTGCACAGGAACTGGCTGTAAAAAACAGTATGCTCTATACCAACAACCTGAACGACCTTGTTGTAATAGACATATCGCAGACAGACAGTGTAAAACTGGTAGACCGTATCAGCAATGTGTTTAACATGGTAGATTCATTGCGACCACCCGGCACAGGCTACTACGAATGTGTTGACTACAAGAAAGGAAAAGTAGTAGGGTGGGAACAGAAGTTGTTGAAATATCCTAAGTGCAGAAATTAATTAAACCCGCAAAAATTACAACTAATGAAAAAGATATTATTCTTCATATTATCGGGCGCGTTGTTTATTACTTCCTGCGATAAAGCAGCAGACAGCGCAGCACCCAAAACAACATCTTCAAGCTCTACAGGCCAAGGTGGCTCGCTGGCGCGTTTTACCACAGCCAGCGATCATATGTATATCGTAGACAATCAGAAACTATATACCTACAGCCTGCTCGATGAAAAGCATCCGCAGCTGAAAGGCAGTATAGACGTGGGTTTTAGCATCGAAACTATTTACTCCTACAAAGACAAACTGTTTGTAGGCAGCAGCAGTGCTATGTATATCTATTCTATCAGCAACCCCGCACAGCCAACCAAACTGGGACAAGCAACACACGTACGTGCATGCGATCCTGTAATTGCTAACGACTCTATAGCATACGTTACCGTGCGTGGTGGTACACGCTGCGGCGGCACGCAAAATGCACTGATGGTGTACGATGTGAAATACATAACACAACCACTGCTGCGTAAAACAGTAAATATGGAAAGCCCATACGGACTGGGCATGAAGAGCAATCGCCTGTATGTATGCAACGGTAGCAACGGGCTCAATGTGTATGACATCACAGACCCGATAAATCCTGTGCTGAAAAAACAACTAGCAGGTGGTACGTTTTATGATGTGATAATAATAGACGACCTGATGATAGCTATGATAGAAGGTGGTACTGCGCTTTACGAATTGAAAGCAAATGACGAGATAAGCCTTGCTGCTAAGATTACGAACTAATATCACATAAGGGGGTATAATAAACAATAATTCCGCCCATGTGGTGCGGAATTATTGTTTATTACAGTACTTTTTGAGAAACAACGTCGCTTCTTTACTTCCCAATTTTGATAACAACTCAAAATCATTACAGGCTTTATTTAGTTCTTTCATTTTGATATGTGCCATCCCTCTTGCTTTTAATATTTGAGTGTCGTTTGGTGCAAGTTCATTTGCTTTATCAAAATGGCTTAATGCTTGTAAATACCTTTTTTGTAAAACATTGTTTACAGCAAGAATAAAATACGCATTACTATAGTTTGGATTATATATCAATGCCCTTTCACAATCAATTATGGATAAATCTGTATATCCCAAATCTTTATAAAGTGTAGCTCTATTGCATAATACTATATAGTTAGTACTGTCGATATTTAGAATTTTATTGTAGCACTTAAATGCAAGCGCATGGTCTCCTATTTTACCTGAAAGTATTGCAAAGGAATTTAGGGCTTCAATATTGTCAGAGTCTACATACAATATTGTTGAGTAAACATCTAATGCATCATGTAATCTTTGCTGTTTTTTTAATATCAACCCTTTAATTGATAAGTTTTCAATGTTATCTTTTTTATAAAGTATTGATGAATCAATGTCAGATATCGCCGAATCTAATTCTCCGATATAATAATAACACATTGCCCTCATTTTATAAGAATAAGCCAAATCACTATCATTAGTACTTATCTGTTTAGTATACATACTAATAGCCATTTTGTAATTCTTGTTTTTATATTGGCTATCTGCTAAAAATTTATAATTAGGTTTATCTATACACGATAACAGAAGTGTTATAAGTAATAACACTATCATCAACCCATTCTTCATTTCATTACTATTTGCATTAATTAGCGTATTCTATATTATACATGCTCTAAATATTTACAAATAAAGGATATATATTCAGATGTTTTAAGCCCAGCAATTGCTGGGCTTTTTCATATTACCTGCTAATTGTTATTGTTGCATATGTTGGTCCACCAAACCCTTTGTCATATGTACTACCTTCTTGCTTTTTCACCTCACCATTTAGTGTATAGTAGGTAGTACGTGTGCATCTTATTCTGCTTTCACTTTTTACATTGTCGTCTTTCTTTTTATCGCCATCATAATTTATGTCAGACACCTTATATGTTTTTCCTGTTTCAGTAATCTCTATGATATAGTCATTGGCAGCATTCAGGCTATTATGGTTTGAATATGTAGAATAAGGTGGTGTTAATGTGTCCATCCTCGCACTATCGGCCTCTGTGCTTATCAATTCAGAAAAATTACTGCCTTTTTTATAGGTTGAAAATTTGAAATGCAAAACATCAGTTTTCGATCTCAGCTGATATTTCAGTCTTATCATTTCATCAGTACAGGTTGTTTTGCGCGTACATCCAATGGCCAGGAGAGCCATTACAGGCATAAAGAGGTAAGATTTCATCGGGTATTATGGTTTTATGTATTGCCAATACATTTATCGTGCCAAACAAAATATTTCCCTTTTTTGCATTACTTTTGCACCTCGGGCGTTGAGCCCGATTTTTGTACGTTTCAAAAGCAAAAATCAGAAATCAAAAGGCAAAACCCCTTTTGAGTGCTCATTCCCGCATTTTTTGATTTTTTATTTAATCTTTTTGCTTTTAGAAGATGCCATTAGATACTTCCATAAAGACGGTTCTCATTATCGGTTCGGGTCCAATTATTATAGGCCAGGCTTGCGAGTTTGACTATTCAGGCTCTCAGGCAGCACGCAGCCTTCGCGAAGAGGGTATAAAAGTGGTGCTTATCAATAGCAACCCCGCTACTGTAATGACCGACTCCATCGTTGCTGACAAGGTATACCTGCAGCCACTGACCGTTGAAAGTATTGAAAAAATACTCCAGGAAAACAAAATAGATGCCGTATTGCCAACCATGGGCGGACAAACAGCCTTGAACCTGGCAATGGAAGCAGAAGAGATTGGTCTGTGGGAACAGTATGGTGTCCGCATGATAGGTGTAGATACCAAAGCAATTGATAAAGCAGAAGACCGTGAAAAGTTCCGCCTGTGGATGATTGAAATGGGCATACCTGTAGCACCGGCAAAAATTGCCAACTCGCTGCTGGAGGGTAAGGAATTTGCACAGGAAATAGGTGTTCCACTGGTTATCCGCCCTTCGTTTACATTGGGTGGTACAGGTGGTGGCCTTGTTTTTCATAAAGAAGACCTGGACGCCGCATTGGAAAAAGGCCTTACTGCATCGCCAATACACGAGGTACTGGTAGAAAAAGCAGTAATGGGCTGGAAAGAGTTTGAACTGGAACTGCTGCGCGATTCTGCAGACAATGTAGCCATCATCTGTACGGTAGAAAACTTCGACCCGATGGGCATCCACACGGGCGATAGTATTACCGTAGCACCTGCCATGACGCTGAGCGATACTGCCTTCCAGCTGATGCGCAACACTGCCATCCGTATGATGCGCGCGCTGGGCAACTTTGCCGGTGGTTGCAACGTACAGTTTGCACTGAATCCTGAAACAGAAGAAATCATCGTAGTAGAGATTAACCCGCGTGTGAGCCGCTCTTCGGCACTTGCATCAAAAGCTACGGGTTATCCTATCGCTAAGATTGCCGCTAAACTGGCAGTTGGCTACAACCTCGATGAACTGAAAAACCAGATTACACAAACAACATCTGCATACTTTGAGCCTGCGCTTGACTATGTGATTGTAAAAATGCCACGCTGGAACTTTGATAAGTTTAAAGGTGCAGACGATACACTGGGCTTCCAGATGAAGTCTGTAGGCGAGGTGATGGCTATCGGCCGCACATTCCCTGAGGCACTGCAAAAAGCTTGTCAGAGTCTGGAGAACAACGCAACGGGTCTTTCTTTCATCAGCGCACAACGCATGAAGCCTGAAGAACTGCTGGAGTCTATCAAGCGCCCGACGTGGGATAGGATTTTCAAAATAAAAGAAGCCATCGCAGCAGGTATATCTATCAAAACCCTGCGCGAGATAACGCATATAGACCGTTGGTTCCTGTACCAGATACAAGACATTGTAACGCTGGAAAATAAACTGAAAGAAATAAAACACCTGGAAAGCATACCTGCAGACATGCTGCGCGATGCCAAGCAAATGGGCTTCAGCGACGAGCAGATAGCAGAGTTTGTAAAAGACTGCACAGCAGAAGAGGTGTACGAATACCGCAAGAAACTGGGCATCAAACGTGTTTACAAAATGGTAGATACTTGTAGCGCCGAATTCGAAGCGAAAACCCCATATTTCTACAGCACATTCCTGTAATAGTTTACAGATACACGATAATATAAAAGCCCCGATGTTCGGGGCTTTTGTTATTTAATGCTCTTTAGTATTTCGTGAGATTGCTTCGTTCTGCGCAATGACGCGAATAGGGTTACTCCCACCGCTTCACCACGAGCGAAGAGTTGGTACCACCAAAGCCAAATGAATTGGAAAGAAACAGGTCGAAATCTTTCTTCAGTGTTTGTGGTATCACGTTTATTTTGGCGCTGTGCTCGTCCGGGTTTTCAAAGTTGATGTTGGGTGCTATAAAGCTATTCTGCATCATCAGCATACTGTACACTATTTCGCTTGCACCTGCCATCCAGCATTCGTGGCCTGTCATGCTCTTGGTGCTGCTTACAGGTACTTTGCCGCCAAATACTTCGTATATCGCTTCTGCCTCGCTGCCATCGCCCGCAGGCGTGCTGGTAGCATGGGCGTTTATGTATTGTATATCCGCCGCGCTGAAGCCACTGTCTTTCAACGCACGGCTTATAGAGCGTACCTGTCCTTCTGTACTCGGGTTGCTGATGTGCTGGCCGTTGCTGCTGAAGCCATAACCCAGCACCTCTGCCAATATGGTAGCACCACGTGCCTGCGCACTCTCCAGGCTTTCCAGTATCACCGTTGCTGCACCACCACCGGGTACTAGGCCGTCACGGTCCCTATCAAACGGACGTGATGCGCGCGCAGGTTCATCTTCGCGTGTGCTAAAAGTACCCAGTGCATCGAAGTTGGGCATAGAGTATATGTTTACCTCTTGTGCGCCGCCACATATCACACGGTCCTGTAAGCCTTGTTTGATGAACATATAACCCAGCCCTATGCTGTGCGAACCACTGGCGCATGCCGCACTGATGGTAAAGTTGATACCACGCAGTTTGAAGATGGTTGCAAGGTTCATCGTAACCGTACTATTCAGCACCTGAAAAACCGAACCACTGCCCACCAACATGGTGTCTTTCTTTTCGCGTACAAGGTCTATACCTTCTATCACGGGTTGGGCGCAGCTATCGTTGCCGTATATAATGCCTGTTTCGTTTTGCTCAAAGAATTCAGTGGTCATGCCAGCCTGCGCCATGGCTTCTGTTGTTGCCATGTAGGCAAACTCTGCATGCTCGGGCATCATGATGCGCGAACGGCGGTCGAGCAGCCCCTTTAGTTGCGGGCGCTCTACAAAGCCCGTCAGGCCACTGCGGTAGCCCATCTCCTTGCGGCGAGGATCCAGTATAATACCCGACCTGCCTTCAAACAACGACTTCGCAACTTCTTCCCTGTTTTTACCCAGTGAAGAGTATATACCTAAACCTGTGATAACTACACGACTCATGGCTGCAATCTTAATTATTATGTATACAATGCACCGTTGATAGATATTACCTGTCCGCTGATGTAGCCTGCATTTTTACCTGCAAGAAAACCAGCCAGCTCTGCCACTTCTTCAGCAGTACCAAAGCGTTTCATCGGTATCATGCCTACCAGGTCTTTTTCATCAAGGTCGCCCGTCATATCTGTTTTGATAAAGCCCGGTGCAATGGCGTTTACTGTGATGTTGCGTTTTGCAATTTCCTGTGCCAGTGCTTTGGTAGCACCTATCATGCCTGCTTTCGCGGCACTGTAGTTTACCTGTCCCGGCATACCTTTTATACCACTCAGCGATACCATATTGATGATACGGCCAAAGCGGTTCATCAGCATCGGGTTCAGTACTGTTTTGGTAACGTTATACATGCCTTGCAGGCTTGTATCCAGTACACTATCCCACTGCTCATCGGTCATGCTCATCAGCAATGTATCCTGGCGGATACCTGCATTATTTACCAGTACTTCTATGATGTGTTCTTTGTTTGCTTCCATCCAGCCACCCAGTACTTGCTGCACATCTTCTTTGCTGGCAACATCAAAGTTCAGCACCTGCGCATCTACGCCTTTTTCTTTTGCAAGCGCAGCTGTTTCTTCAGCAGCGGCTTTATTGCCTTTATAGTTTACCAGTATGTTATAGCCCATCTCTGCAAGCTTCAGGCATGTAGCGCGGCCTATACCGCGAGAGCCACCTGTTACCAATGCGTATTTCATATCAAATCAAAGGGTGAAATTGTTCACTATAAAAATCATTAGCTAATCAGCCAATAATCACATCATCAAATTTTCTTTTTAAACTGTGCTACCACATCTGTATCTATCATCCATTGCTTTACCTGTTGCAGGTTTGGCGATGCCGAGAAATCGTCTTTGAAGAACGGGAACAGTTTGCGCACACCATTGTACATCCACTTGGTAGATGGTGCCAGCTTGTTGCTGAAACCACGCAGGTCTATAGCCTGCACCAGTGCCACAGCTTCTACTGCCAGTACTTCGTATGCATTTTCTATTACGCGGCTGCACATCATGGCAGCGTTGCAACCCATACTTACTATATCCTGGTTGTCGTTGTTGTTTGGTATGCTGTGTATATACATCGGGTTGCTCAGTGTCTGGTTTTCTGCAACAGTACTTGTTGCAGGATACTGCATACCCTGTATCCCAAAGTTCAAACCAAGCTTACCCGCGTTTGCAAATGGCGGCAATTTCTGGTTCAGGTGCGGATTGAGCAGGAAGTTCAGCTGACGCTCTGAAAGCATAGACAGCTTCGTTACTGCAATCTTCAGTTTATCCATCTCCAGCGCTATATAATCGCCGTGGAAGTTGCCACCGTGGAAGATGTTTTTATTCTTGCGGTCTACTACAGGGTTGTCGTTTACAGAGTTCAGTTCGTCTACAATTACTTTCTCTGTATTCAGCACTGTGTCGAATATCGGGCCCAGTATCTGCGGCACGCAACGCAGCGAGTAGTATTCCTGTACTTTATCTTCTATTACATCAACGGTTACCTTCTTATCGTAGAGGTGTTCGTGGCGTTTGCGCATCAGCTTGCTGTCTTTGCCAAGTATGCGCATCCACTCTGCTACGGCGCGTTGCCCGTTGTGTTGTTTTACATTATTCAGTTCGGCAGAAAAATGGTCGTCGTACGCTTCCATCATCTCATTCACCATCAGCGACATCAGCATACTCCACAACACCAACCTGTGTGCCATTATCACGTTCACACCACCAATGCCTGTCATAGCAGACGTACCATTCAACATACCCAAACCTTCGCGGATGTGTATATCCATCGGCTTCAGGCCCAGTTTCTTATATACTTCTTTGGCAGGTGTTACTTTGCCTTTGTACCAAAAATTGCCTTCGCCTATCAGACCAAGTGCCAAGTGTGCAAGCTGTACAAGGTCTCCGCTGGCACCCACACCACCATGTGCGTATACACAAGGGTATGCTTCGTTATTCAGCAGGTCTGTCATCAGCTGCACTGTGTCCGGGTGTATGCCCGAAAAGCCCAGCAACATAGTATGCAGCCTTGCCAGCAACATTGCCCTGCTATGCAGTGGAGAAAGCAACTGACCCATGCCCGAGCTGTGGCTGCGGATGAGGTTGTATTGCAACTGCTTGCGGTCTGTATCGTTGATACGGTACTGTGCCATAGGGCCAAAGCCCGTATTGATACCGTATATCAGTTTGTCTTTAGAAAAGGTGCGGAGAAAGTCATAACTACGCGTCACTTCTTTTACAGCAGGCGTAGCCAGATTCACTCCTTTGTTTTGAAGTACAATCTGCTCAAATGCTGCAATGTCTATCGCTTTGCCCCCAAGGGATACCATATTCAATAAGGATAATTGGTAAAGTGTGCAAAAATATGAAAACTAAACGGGTGAATGTAGTGTTTACCCCCACGTTTGGCATAAAATACCCCGTAAACGGTATTTATTCGATTATTCTTTGCTAATGAGCGATGTAAAAGGGTGGCGAAGCCTGTCGTAGCCCACAAGGTCTACCTTGATGCTGCCTACAAGTATGGGGCTATCTACCCGTACAGGTATATGGTTGGCATCATCGCTTACCCAAACCATCATTTTTTCGCCACCGCTGAAGATAGTACCCTCAATCAGCAACGGACTTATCTTAATGGCATTGAATGTACCGTATTTAGTTGTTACACGTTCCTTGCCCATGTAGCGGATGTACAGGTTGTATACCTTATCATCCAGAAACATGGAGAATGGTATTTTATCGCCAGGTTTGTATTTGTTGTAGTCTATACTGCGCGCATAGTAGATGGTAGAAAGTACATCCTGCACACATGCAGGAATTTTGAACGGACCATTGGTAGAAACTGCCTGTCCTACAGAATGATTAAAGACTACGTGGTTATATATCTTAAAGCCACCCTCATCTACATTGCGGATGAATTTCTGTGGCAACATGCTTTCTACATCTATATAAGTCTCATACTTATCGCGCACTTTAAAAAACCAGTCGTACGATTTGTAGGTTTTACCATCGCCTGTTATGTGGTAAACCTGCCTGCCATTCATGCTTTCCATATTGGTATTGAAAACAGCTTCGCCTGCGCCTACCCATATCATACCCATGTTGTAGTACACTTTAAACTTCAGCCTTTCACCTTCTTTGAAACTGGTGTTTTTAATACCACAGAAATCTACCTGCTGCGCCGCAACGGGTTTAGTACCTGCCAGTAGTGCAATACATATCGGGAGTAAAAATTTCATGGTAGCTTTCATGCAGTCCATTCTTTGCATTATAAATTTAGCAAAACGAATCAACGCAAAAGACGCATCCTGAATAATAATATACTACCCACCACAGCAGGCAGTATCAGGTTGATGGCCCATATACCCACAGTTGCCGCCAGTATGCCCACTGTATTGTCGCTGAAATGATGAAACAGGTATAAACCAACCTGTCCACGCTCACCCAGTTCTACAAGGGCTATAGACGGTATCACAGCTATTACCCAGAAAAACAATGACGACATCATATAGCCGCCAAATGCAGGTACATCTACGTTCATCCACCATAGTAAAAACAAATACTGTGCCGTATAGATCCCATAACGCAATAGTGATATTGAAAGAATTGTTAACTGTTGACCGGGGGTAAAGCTTTTCAGCAGCTTTGCATATACATTGTATTTCTTCAGCCACTTGATGCGCTCTATTATCGGCATCCAGGTTTCGAAACGCCAATAGATGATAAATACTACTACCAGTACTACCGCGCATGCCACTAACACGATAGTAGAAAACGTACCGGGAAAATATAAGTTGTAATATATCAAGCCCGCGAGGCCGTAAATAAACAAGGTGAGCATCTGCGCTAATGCACCGAGTATCGACACACCTACCAGCCTGATTGTATTCTTCCGTTTCAGGTACAAAAGCCTGCCGGGATATTCGCCAATACGATTGGGTGTAACAAGTGAAACAGCTATACCTGCAAAATAACTGCTGAGCGCCTGCCTGTATGTAAGCGGTTGTGCAGAGCCAGCCAGCAAATGCCATTTCTTCGCTTCCAGCAAGAGATTCAGCGGCATCAGTACAATGGCTATTATCAACAGATACATCGGGCCTGTTACCCAGATTGCGTCCCAATCTACCTTGCTCAATTGCTTCTGAACCTGCAGCCATATACCCCACAAAAGGAGTAAGGATATGCATCCGCCGATTACATAATTAAGCCATATTTTAGTAGTTTTGTTCAAATCAATTTTTGCTGTTGCAACAGGATACGCAAATCATTCTTGGTATAGACCCCGGTACACTTGTTATGGGTTATGGCCTGATAGCCGTGAACAAAAATAAGGTTTCGCTGGTGGAAATGGGGGTGTTGCAATTATCTAAGCACGATGACCATGCAGAACGCCTTGAATTGATATACCGAAAGATGGAAACGCTCATCACGCTACACAAGCCATCTGCCGTAGCTATCGAGGCTCCTTTCTTTGGCAAGAATGTACAAAGTATGCTGAAACTGGGCAGGGCGCAGGGTGTTGCGATAGCCGCTGCCATGAAGTTTGGACTTCGCGCAGAGGAATATGCACCACGTAAAATAAAACAGTCTATAACAGGGCGGGGTAATGCCAGTAAAGAACAGTTGTGGGAAATGTTGCAACACACACTAGGCTTTCAGGAAGATGTAAAGTTTATGGATGCTACCGATGCTGTAGGTGTAGCGCTATGCCATCATTACCAAACAAAGATGCCTGTACCCAAAACACCTGTAAAGAAAACCACTGCCAAAGCCAAGAAAACAAGCTGGGCAGCCTTCCTGAACGAAAACCCTGACAGGGTAGTAAAGAAAAAATAAACTACATCTCGCGGATTTTTACCCTCACATCGTGCGGTGCAGGCTCATTGCCACCAAAGTAGGGCAGCAGCTTATAGCCTATGGCTGTATTATCTGCACAGCCGCGTGTCATGGTATCTTTCTTGCCATCCAATTCAAAAATATACTTATCGAGCAGTATGTAAAGTTTGCAATCAAAGGCTTTGTTTAGTGCTACGGTACCTAATTTTTTATAACTACGCACAGTACCTGCATAGCAATAAGCGTGTATATGCATGGCACCATTCTCCCAATTCCAACCAAAACGGGCACTATTTGTCTGGTGATGGCTGGTGCAGTCTGCAAAACCGAATAGTTTATTGATATCTGACTGATTGGTAGGGTCTACCGTGGCATAAATACAACTACTATCCAGTATAGCACGAAAGTGCAGGAAAGTGTAATGCGTCAGTGCGTAATCATTATTGTCGCAGTAATTGTTGCCTTTTCTGATATTGTATGTTTTGAAGCTATCCTCTGCACCTATTTGTGGTCTGTGGTTGTCATATTGGGTGTTATCTGACGATATAATAGTACCTGATGGTTTGGGAGTGGTATCCGTATTTACATTGCCTGAAGCACTACCAGCGTTGGCAGCATCTTGTTTTTTACAAGATATTGCTAGTAAGAATATTACAAATAGGCGTTTATACATATCAAATTAAGCTAAAGTTAAATGTAATATATCGTAAATAATTCGACATCTTTTGGTCAAAATAATTAGATACGAACTTGCATAGGCAAAGGGTTTTGCTTACTTTTAAATCGTTAAAAACCGTAAAACCTATCAAGACATCATACACGTGGTGTGTATTTTGTTTTGCTCAAAAACAACTTGAAGACAATTCAGAAAAACATTATCGAATTCATATGCCCGATAAAGCCAAAATACTTTTAGTAGAGGATGACCCAACGCTTAGTTATGTAGTACGTGATAGCCTTTCTAATAACGGCTATGAAGTAATACATTGTGCAGATGCAGAAACTGCATGGGCGCAGTTTATGAAGCACAACTTTGATGTTTGCCTGTTGGATGTAATGCTGCCTAAAAAAGACGGCATGCATCTTGCTACGCAGATAAGGCAGAAAAACGAAAGTATTCCCATACTGTTGCTCACATCCAAAAACATGGATGATGATAAGATTGCAGGTTTCCGTAGTGGCGCAGACGACTACATAACCAAGCCATTCAACATGCAGGAGCTTTTGCTACGCCTTGAGGTGTTCCTGAAACGCACACGTAAGAAGGAAGATGACTCGCCTAAAGATGTAATGTTGGGTACACTACAATTTGACTACAACAATCTGGTACTGAAAAATGATAAAATAGAGCATCAGCTTACACAGCGCGAGGCAGACCTTATCAAATTTCTGGTACAGAATGCCAACCGTGTACTGAAACGTGATGAAATACTGCTGAATGTATGGGGTAAAGAAGATTACTTCCTCGGTCGTAGTATGGACGTATTCATTACCAAAGTGCGTAAGTTCATTAAGGAAGAACCTGGTGTAGAGCTGCAAACCATACACGGTATAGGCTTCAAATTTGTGTACAACGCACAGTAATCAATCTGGTTTTTACAACTTAATATAAATGCAAAAGCGATGGGTAGACACCCATCGCTTTTTCTATCCTCTATATGTAACGCTAAAATTGTTCTTCGCCGCTTGCATCAAGCATCTGTTCAAAGCGAGGACAGGCAACACTGCTCCTGTATCCTTCACGATGCTTTACCCTTCCGCGTACGAATAATGATATTTCATAACCTGCAGTACCATTGGTAGCAGGCCTTAGTCCCGATGTATTAAAATCGTAAGATGCAGTAACCGAATATTGGCTATAGTCTATTTTCACTGTTGGTATCCAGGCATCTTTTGCACGTATAAAAGCACCACCATACAGAATGACTGCTTTAGACATTTCAGGATTGGTTGCCCTCCAGCTAACCAACGCACCTGCTATCAATTCTGTGTAAGGCCCTTGTGTAGTATAGTTGGCATGCACAGTAATACCTATCTGATCTGTAATAGAAGCTTTCACACCCAAGTTAGCAGTCCATTTGGTATCCAATCTTAATACTTGTCCGTTATCGTTGAAGCTTTGTTTAGGTTTTGCAACGTGATAACCTGCCACACCTATATAATAGTTTACATTTCTTGACGGGCCAATGGTACTGTTAAAACTCATACCTGCACCAAGATCGTATGCCTGCATACTTACATTCTGCATGTTTTCTCCGGTAGCAGCAGTTTGGTCATAACCGCCGTTTATATACTGCGTACTGAAAGTAGCTTTCGACATATCGAAGGCTCGCTGTATATAACCACCTGTAAAACCAACTGATAAATAAGAACGACGGCCATCAGCCATTACCTTGTTATAGTTGATGGCAGGGTATACCTGCATACTGGTAAAGTTGATGCTACCAGCGCGATCGTAAGTAGCACTTACACCAAAGCTTACATAGTCGCCAACTTCTCTATTTACAGCAATACGGGTTTCTGCAGATGCCAGCATTGTTTGAAATGGAACAGAGATATTGCTCCACTGTGTACGGTAGTTTACACCGGCTTTATAGTCGCCGCTGAAAATACCCGTGAGGGCAGGATTACGAAGAATTGCATTTTCGTAAAACTGTGAGAAGTGTATATCCTGCGCATAAGCTGCAGTTTGCAGCATAATGGCAAATAATACAATCGATAATTTCTTCATGATAAAATCTTTTTAGCAGTTACACATTATCTAACCAACGAAATATCACCTTTCAACTCTATCAGTTCTCCCGACTCGCAGTATGCTTTGATGAAATACACAAATACATCCGGTTTCAGCGGTGCATTTTTGAAAGTACCATCCCAACCAGAAGCAGGGTCATTTATCTTCATATCATCTCTTGCAAAAACAAGTTCTCCCCAACGGCTATATACACGTACACTCTTCACATAATCAAGGCCTTTACCTTGTGGGTAGAACATATCATTTACACCATCCCCATTCGGTGTGAAGGTATTTGGTATAAATAACTGGCTGTTTTCGCACAATACCCTTACTGTAATATTGTCCGAACCTTCACAACCATAATTATCAGTTACGGTTACCTTGTAAGCTGTAGTACGCCTTGGCGATGCAACAGGGTTTGCACAATTATCGCAACTCAATTGATAGTATGGTGTCCAGCTATACGTAGATATATTCTCTCCGGCAGCCCTCAGTTGTGTACTGTTACCACCTCCTATCGTCACATCAGGACCAAGTTCCACTACAGGCAACGGATGCACTGTCACATTTATATAACCCGTATCAGTGAAACAATCTCCTTGCTTAACTATAACGGTATACTTTGTTGTATTGTTTGGAGACGCTTTTACTTTAGGCAATTGGTGGTTATTCAATCCATCTGCCGGTATCCAGGTATAAGTAGAGCCTCCGGTTGCGTACAGGTCGGCCGTGCCACCGATACAGAATTCTGCATCAGGACCATAAGTAACCGGGCCACGTTCTATTATGGAAACAGTTACTTTATCAGAGTCACTACAACCGATGTTATCTTTACCAATTACTGTATACGTAGTATTAACCGTTGGTTTTGCAATCGGGTTATAACAATTAGTACAAGATAGTGTAGCGCCGGGAGTCCATGAGTAAGAGTCTGCACCGCTACCCGTTAATTGAGCAGAAGAGCCTTCACAAATTACGATGTCCTCACCTGCACTTACATTAGGTTTAGGGTGAACAACAACTTTTATATATGCAGTATTGCTACAACCATCAATACTGGTACCTGTTACTGCATAGTTGGTAGTTACAGAAGGGCTTGCAACAGGTATAGTACAAGTAGTACATGATAAGCCAGCAGAAGGTGTCCATAAATAAGTTGCTGCGCCTATTATGCTCAGGGAAACACTTTGACCTTCACATATTTCCTGATCATTAGACACATACAATACTGGCATTGGCAATACATTTACAGTTATAGTACCTGTAGACGAACAGCCATTTGTAGTGCCTGTAACTGTGTATGTAGTTGTACTTGTTGGTGTTGCTAAAGGATTAGGACATGTAGCACAAGACAAGCTTGATGATGGAGACCAATTATAACTGGCAGCGCCTGTTACATTCAGCTGTTTTGATGCACCTTCACAAATTGTGCCACCACCTGTTACATTAATTACAGGCAAAGGATTTACAACGAGCGTTATTATACCCGTATCTGTACAACCGTTTGCATCCGTACCTGTTACTACATATTTGGTAGTTGTAGTTGGTGTTGCTACAGGATTGCTACAAGTACTGCAAGACAAAGAAGATGAAGGAGTCCATACATAAGAAGTAGCACCATAAGCTACCAGTATCGTATTTGTACCGGCACATATTGCAGATGCACCTGTTGCAGTAACACTAGGCAGCGGATTTACAGTTACAGTTACAAAATCAGTATCACTGCAACCGTTTGCTGCAACACCAATAACTCTATAGGTAGTAGTTCCGGTTGGTGTTGCTATTGGATTTGCACATGCAATACAAGACAAACCTGTAGAAGGCGACCACTGATAATTTGCCGCACCTGTTGCAGATAAATTTGCAGATGCACCTGCGCATATTGTTTTATTAGTACCGGCATCTACTACAGGTTTTGTATTGATGCTGATAGTTATCATACCTGTATCTGTACAACCGTTTGCATCAGTACCGGTTACAATATATGTAGTTACCGAAGAAGGTGTTGCTACTGGGCTGATACATGTATTGCAAGACAACGTGCCAGATGGTGTCCATACATAAGATACAGCACCAATAGCTGTAAGTGTAGCAGAAGAACCCGCACAAACTACACTGCTACCGCTTGCAGTTACATTAGGTAGCGGATTTACAGTTACAGTTACACTGGCAGATTTAGAACAGCCATTTGCATCCGTACCTGTTACTGTATATGTTGTAGTACTAGCAGGAGTTGCTATTGGGCTTGCACATGTGCTGCAAGACAAACTACCAGATGGTGTCCATACATAAGATACAGCACCACTGGCTCCTAATGTTGTCGATGCACCGACACAGATTGCTCTGTTGCTGCCGGCACTTACATTAGGTAGTGCATTTACAGTTACTGTTACTGTAGATGTATTTACACAACCGTTAGCATCTGTACCCGTTACTGTATATGTTGTGTTGGTTGCAGGGTTGGCTACCGTGTTTGCACATGTAGCGCAAGAAAGTGTAGTGGCTGGTGTCCATACATAAGATGTAGCACCGGTTGCGCTGAGCGTTGTCGTAGAGCCATTACAGATAGTCTGGTTAGAGCCTGCGCTAACAAGCGGAAGTGCATTAAGCGTAATATTAACAACACCTGTATCTATACAACCATTGGCATCCGTACCTGTTACTACATAAGTAGTAGTAGCAGTAGGTGTAGCCACAGGGCTGGTACATGTACTGCAAGACAAAGTGCCTGCAGGTGTCCATACATAGCTTACAGCGCCGTTTGCAGTAAGTGTTGCAGTAGAGCCTGTACATACTGCTGTCTTATTAGATGCGGCTGTAACATTTGGCAAGTTATTAACCGTAACAGTAACTGTTGCTGTGTTAGAACAGCCATTGGCATCGGTACCTGTTACTGTATATATAGTTGTTGTGGTTGGTGTTGCAACAGGGCTTACACATGTGCTGCAAGACAAACTACCTGCAGGCGTCCATACATAAGACGATGCACCACTGGCAACGAGTGTAGTTGATGCACCATAGCAAATTGATACAGGGCTGCCTGCACTTACTGTTGGTTTGTTGTTTACTGTTACAGTTACATTAGCTGTGTTTACACAACCATTAGCATCAGTACCAGTTACTGTATATGTTGTAGTTGTAGTTGGGTTTGCTACAGGGTTGGCACATGCAGCGCAAGAAAGTGTAGTTGCAGGTGTCCATACATAGCTTGTTGCGCCAGTACCTGTAAGTGTAGTGGAAGACCCGTGACAGATAGCTGTATTGCTGCCTGCACCTACTGCAGGCAGGGCATTTACAGTTACCGTTACTGTGCCTGTGTCTGTACAACCATTAGCATCGGTACCAGTTACTACATATGTAGTAGTTGCTGTTGGCGTTGCTACAGGGCTGGTACATGTACTACAAGACAAAGTGCCTGCAGGTGTCCATACATAAGACGACGCACCATTTGCTGTGAGAGTTGCAGTAGAACCTATACATACTGCTGTTTTGTTGGAAACTGCATTTACATTAGGCTTGTTGTTTACATTTACTGTTACCTGTGCAGTGTCTGTACAACCATTAGCATCAGTACCGGTTACTATATATGTTGTTGTACTTGCAGGTAAAGCAGTAGTAACTGCACAGTTTGTACAAGACAATCCCGCAGGAGGAGCCCATGAATAGGTTGATGCACCACTGGCTGTAAGTATAGTACCCGTAGTTGCTCCCTGGCATATTGCTGCGGCACCCGTTACTGTTACGTTTGGTGGTGTATGAATTATTACTGTTTTAATCGTCGTGTCTTTACAACCTTGTGCATTGGTTACTATCAACCTTACACTGTAGTTGCCAGGTGCAGTATATGCATGAGATGGATTGTGCGCTGTGCTTGTACCACCATCACCAAAATCCCAGCTACGTCCTATCACATTACTGATGCTAAATAGAACAGTATCTGTAAATTGTACAGTACCGGCATTACAAATTACATTCGGCGAGAAGCTGAAGTCTGCATCCATCTTATCTACCTTCACCGTATCAGTTCCGAATATAGGAACCAGACAAGAAGCACCGTCGCTTAATATCAGTTTAGGCACATACTTACCCGTTTGTGTATATGTGTAGCTATAAGTATTACCTGTTGTTGTTTGTGTAAAGCCGTTACTCATATCCCATATCAGAGACGTGGCATTGGTTGTAGTAGCAGAGAAGTTTACAGTTACAGGATTACAACCTGCTATTGGTGTGTATGTAAATGAACCCGTAGGACCGTATATGGTTACATGCTTGGTTAATGAGTCTTTACAACCTGCATTAGTAGTACCTATCAGTTTGATGTTATAAACACCCGGATAGGTATATAAGGCAGTAGGATTTGCTAATGAAGACTGGCCACCGTTACCAAAAGTCCAAACGTAAGAAGAAACTCCTGATGACGTATTAGTAAAGTTTACCAGCAACGGCGGACAGTTTGCCACCGTATCACTCATAGTAAATCCTATAGCCGGGCTGTTTATTTTTATGTATGCTGTTTTTGTCATGGAGTCTGTACAGCCATACATATCTGTAACCACTAGTTTTACAGTATAAGTACCCGGTGTTGTGTATACGTGGGTAGGTGTTAACTGAGTAGATGTTCCACCATCGCCCCAATACCACATACATGTAAAGCTAGCACCCCCTGAATAGTTGTACATTTGCACTTGTTGTCCTACACATATATTTGTATCCGGTGTGTAGAACTGTGCAACAGGTTTACTTGCAGTTACATAGTTATTTTTTATCAAAGAGTCTTTACAGCCATTAGCATCTGTCACTACCAATTTTACCGGCCATGTACCGCCATATATATATGTGTAAGAAATAGTATTGCTTGTTGTTGGTTGCAGACCACCATATACAAAATCCCAAACCTTACCTGTTATAGCAAACCCACCATTTGGTGTACTCAGGTCGTTAAAGGTAGCGGTAAATGGCAGGCAACCTACCAATGGTGCACCTGAAAAATCAACATTCGGGCTACCAACGCGTATATAGTTTATTTTGGTGAGCGAATCTTTACAGCCATAGCTATCTGTAACTACTAGCTTAGGGCTGTAAGTACCACCTGCAGGGTATGAATAGTAAAGCGTTGCTGCGCCTGTTGTAAAGGTTAGATTATTTCCGAAATCCCATGTATACGCATTACCTGTACCTGGTGTTGTAATACTAAAGGTGGTGCTCTCTCCTTTACACAGTGTAGTATCAGATACTGTAAATACCGGCGATAGTGGCTGAATGTTTACAGTTCTTGACATTGTGCTTGAACACCCATATGTAGTATTGTATACATTCAGTGTTACAGTTTTTGTACCGGTAGTGGTATATGTATGTGTTAAAGTACCACCCACTTGGGTAGATGTACCACCGTCACCAAAATCCCAGCTATATGTATTGGCACCAATAGAGCTATCCGACAGTGTAATGGTATACCTGTTGGTACAAGACGTTGCCAGTCCAAAATTTGCCTCGGGCGGATGTACTGTTATATAATTAGTTCTTGTTGCGGTATCGCGACAGCCATTGTTGTTAGCTATCAGCATTACAGTATACACGCCTCTGGTATAACCGTTGTATACAGGGTTTGTAGCTGTAGATGTACCACCATTACCATACAACCATGTGTATGTTGTAGCACCTGTTGAAGCATTAGTAAATGTTACAGGACTGGCAGGACACAACGCAGTAGGTGTAGCACTGAAAGCCGCAGAAGGTTTTGTGGCAACTGTAACAGTAGTTGTTTTTGTTAAAGTACAACTACCTGTAGTATACGTAAGTGTTACTGTATAGGTACCTGAAGATGTGTATGTATGCGATTGCGTATTGCATGTAGAACAAGATACTGTTCCTGAACCATCGCCAAAATCCCATGTGTAATTGGTTACAGGGACCAGTGTAGTAATATTTGCTGTAAAGGAAATAGTTACAGGCGCACAACCCGAATATGAAGCAACACTAATTGTTGCTGTAGGTTGCTGTATTTTAACATAGTTTGTTCGTGTAAATGAGTCTGTACAACCAGATGCACTTGTTGCAATCAGTTTTACACTGTAGTTGCCTAGCGCGTTGTAAGTATTTGAAGGATTGGCAGAGGTAGATGTATTACCATCACCAAAACGCCACAGGTATGATGCTGCGTTTATTGTACTGTTAGTAAAATTGGTAGTTAGCGGCGCAGCACATGCCTCTGTAGGGGAGCCTGTGAAATTGATTGTAGGGTTCTGATTAACAGTGATAGTTTTTGAATCCGTATCACTACAGCCAGATCTTGAAACGATAAGTGTTACTGTGTATGTACCTGTGCTGCTGTAAGTGTATGTGGGGCTGGTAGAAGTAGATGTACCACCTGTACCGAAACTCCACGCACTGGTATAACCTGCAGGCGTAGATGTATTGGTAAAGTTTACTGTTTTACCCGTACATACTGATAGCGAGCTTACATTGAAAGATGCATTTGGTGCACCTATATTTACAAAAGAGTTGCTTGTAAATGTGTCTTTACAACCTGCAGCATTTGTTGCTATCAACCTAACGGTGTAAGAACCATTTGCTGTGTATGTGTGTGTAGGACTGGTAGAAGTAGATGTACCACCATCACCAAAATCCCAATCGTAAGAAACTGCGCTTGTAGATGTATTTGTGAAAGTTGTAGTTACCGGAGATGTACAAGAATTATTGCCGGTAGCTGTAAAAGAAGCCGTTGGCTTCGGTAATATTTTTATGTAGTTACTCTTTATCAGCGATTTAGAACAGCTGTTACCATTTGTAACAAGTAGTGTAACCGTATAGTTACCAAAAGCTGTATATGTGTGTGTAGGATTCGCAGATGTAGATGTATTACCATCGCCAAAGTCCCACAGATATGTTGTAGTACCCGTGCCACCCGCTACAGAGTTATTAGTAAAGCTAATAGTACGAGGCACTTGGCAAGACGGGGTAGAGTCTGCTGTAAACGCAACAGTAGGCGAAGGTGCTACTGTTATGTAATTTGTAAATGCCTGTGTATCAGCACCATTGCTATTAGTAGCTATCAACGTTACGGTATATGTACCGGGATTGATATACGTTGTTGATGGATTTTGAAGGGTAGAAGTACTACCATTACCAAGATCCCAATACCAACTTGTTGGGGTGTTGGTACTAAGGTCTGTAAAGTTTGATACGATGGGTGAACATCCTGATGTAGTGCTTGCGCTAAAGTTTGCCACCGGAACCTGCGAATAGGCTACGTTGACAGACAGGATAGAAAAGCATACACACAAAAATGCGTACAAGTATTTATTCATACGTTGGTTTGTCTGGTTTAGTGTATCCCCTATTTTTTGTTTTGAAATGAATCCAGACTGATGGAAAACGCTACATATAATCTTGTCACAAATTTATATAAATTGTGGATAAACTGTTATTTTTTGTGTATAAATGTGGAAAAGTTAGTAATTATTTTACAGATAAAATAAATACATGCATAATTCAATTAAAATCAATTAATTGAAAATGAAACGAAGAATTAAAATTTGGGGATTTCTTGTTGATTATAGGGCCAATTGTCTCCTATAAAGCTGTATCGTGTTTTCCAATCCAAGATATATAGCATCAGATACTAATGCATGACCTATTGATACCTCTAATAAATTAGGGATGGAAGAAGCGAAGTATTGCAGGTTTTGTAAGTCCAGATCGTGACCTGCATTAAGGCCAAGGTTTTTCTCAGCAGCAACTTTTGCAGCTTTTACGTATAAATCAATCGCTGAGTGTTTATCAGATAAATAGTTTTTAGCATATGCTTCTGTATACAACTCAACCCTATCAGTACCTGTATCGGCAGCAGCAGCTACCAAATCTTCTATAGGGTCTACAAATATCGAAACACGAATACCTTCTTTTTTAAATACGTCTATGATCTCCCTAAGGTATTTTGATTGACCTATTGTATCCCAACCATGGTCAGATGTCAGTTGGCCCATCGCATCAGGCACCAGTGTTACTTGTGTAGGTTTTACATCCAGCACCAGTTGCACAAATTTATCTTCTGTAGGGTTGCCTTCAATATTAAACTCTGTTGTAATAATTGGTTTTATCTCCCTTACATCGCTATAGCGGATATGGCGCTCATCTGGGCGGGGGTGTACTGTAATACCTTCAGCACCAAACAACTGGCAATCAATAGCAGCTTTCAGCACACTCGGGTTGTTGCCTCCACGGCTGTTTCTCAAAGTGGCTATCTTGTTTATATTTACCGAAAGCTTCGTTGCCATTGCTGTTTTCTTTTCGCCAAAATTAATGCGCTTTTCAGTTAAATTGCAGTTAATGTCATTTTCGTGTTTCCGCAGTTCATATAAGTATATGTTATACGTAGCAACAGGTATATTGTTGCAGGGTATAAGCGGTTGCGCCAGCGACAATAAACAAAGTACTAATACCATATACCTGAACTATAGCAGCGGCACATTGGAAAGCATAGACCCTGCATTTGCCAAGAACCTGTATAATATGTGGACCGACCACATGGTATATAATACACTGGTAGAGGCAGATGAAAACCTGCAGCTGACACCATCGCTTGCAAAAAACTGGGAGGTTAGTACCGATGGATTGCAATACACTTTCCACCTGCGTACAGATGTCTTCTTTCAGGACAATGAGGTGTTTACAAACGGAAGAGGCAGAAAGATGACAGCTGCGGATGTGGAATACAGTTTTAACAGGCTGATTGATTCTACTACTGCCTCTACAGGCGCATGGATATTCAACGACCGTGTAGATAAAACGCAAGCTTTCAAAGCAATAGATGACAGTACATTCATTATCAGGCTGAATGCACCATTCCGACCATTACCACAGATAATGAGCATGCCCTATTGCAGTGTAGTGCCGCGCGAGGCTGTTGCCAAATGGGGCAAAGATTTTCGTGCACATCCTTGCGGTACAGGCCCGTTTATGTTTCATTATTGGGATGAGGGCAATGTATTGGTGCTACGCAAAAACCCAAATTACTGGCAGCAGGATGCCGCAGGGGAAAAACTACCGTATGCCGATGCGGTGCAGATAAGTTTTATAGACAGCAAGGCAACAGAGTTTATGATGTTGCTGCAGGGCAGGATAGATTTTGTAAATGGACTGGATGGTTCTTTCAAAGACCTGGTGCTGAGCAAGAACGGGGAATTGAAAAAGGATTTTTCCAATCGCATCAATCTGCGCAAGCAGACTTATCTGAATACAGAATACATTGGCTTTCTGACAGATAGCACAAAAGATGTAGTAAAAGATAATCCGCAACTGAACCCACTTGTACGTCGTGCTGTTGCTTATGCTATAGACAGGAAAAAGATTACCACTTACTTCCGCAATGGTGCAGTATTGCCTGCCACATCAGGGTTCATTCCGCAAGGTATACCGGGGCATGATAGCAGCGGGCGGTTCGGGTTCAATTACAATCCTGCAAAAGCACAGCAATTGCTTGCGCAGGCAGGCTACCCGAATGGCAAAGGATTGAAACCACTGCATGTATTAGCACCGGAAAACTGGGCAGATATTGTAAACTTTGTTGCCACGCAGGTAAAGGAAGTAGGCATACCGCTGGAAGTTGAAATCATACAGCCCAATATACTACGCCAGCAAATGAGCCGTTCAGAAGCACCGATGTTTCGCGCGCAATGGATAGCAGACTATCCTGATGCTGAAACCTTTCTTGCATTCTTCAACGGTCGCTTTCCTGCACCACCCAACTATACAAGATTCAGCAATGCCACCTTCGATAAATGGTATGATGAATGCATGAACCTACCCGATTGTGAACGCCATATTCGCTATATGCAAATGGACAGCCTGGTTATGAGCTACGCACCGGTAATACCTTTGATATATGACAGGCTAATGCACTTTACATCCAAACGCATTACAGGCTTCAAAGCCAACCCCATGAATATTATTGATTTGAAGACAGTGCGTGTTGTGCAGTAGTATCCGATTGTACAGATAGTATTTTATACCTCTTCACGTTTTCAAAACTTTCCAACAGCTTAAGTTCATAGTTTTGTTTCAGATAGTTTTCTGTTGACTCTTTAAAAACAATAACAGAATCGTTTTCACGTATTTCATTTAGCTCTTTACATTGTAGTTTCTTTTCTTTTTTTAAAACATCGTAGTAAAAAAGTATGTTCTGATCTTGCCTGGTATCATCTGTAAACACACTGCCTGTAATATTTCTCATGCCACTCTTAGCTTCCTTCATATACAAAGCCATATACTGGTTGTCGTCCATATCAACATCTTTTACAGGATGAGATACGTAGTCAAAAGTATTTATGTATTGAACACCTATAAGTAGTATCACACAACTTACCAATCCTATCTTTATAACCTTATTTACTTTTGTATTTGTAAACATCGCTTCAAAGATCTTATCAATAAGCATGGCAACCAATATCGCAAAAAGCGGATAAACAGGTACATCATACCACATCAATTTGGTTTTTGATGCTGATATAATAATAAGAAAGAACAATGATACTGTAAATGTATAGCCTACCAATAGTTGTTCCTTCTTATACCTTACAAAAAAAAGTATTACTGATACCGCCAATGGCAATAGCCAATACCTATAAGTAACTGTGTGCATAAAGTCTATGTAGAAATTCCACGGGCCAGAGTGTTGTTCCAGCACATTAGTGTATCTGCCAAGCAATTCATTCACGCTTACAGCCTGAAGATAACCCGGATTATACTGCTCTCTAATTATATAATATGAAAGTACAGGTATAATAAATATCAGCATCCCAATATAAAAATGTCTGTTAAATAGTATTACTCTTATCTTTTTTGCAAAAACTGTATATACAAACAAACCCGGCAAAAAAAGAAATGCAGCGATACCTTTTGTCATGGTTGCCAGCAGCAAGGCAAGGAAAAAGAAGTAAAGGTATTTCGCCTTGTTCTCCTTTAGGTATAGGTAATAAGCAATAAAATATGCTGTTGTAAAAAGAGTTAGCATACCATCATAATCTCCTTTTTTGAAACTGTGGAGTCTAACATATCCGTAGGACGTGACAAGCACAAGACATGTGAGCATTGCCCATCTGGCATTTCGCGTTACTCTGTTTACAAAAAAGAATAGTGATAAACATGTTAACACGGCTGCAATTGCTCCTGGCAGTCGTAAAGCCAGTTCATTAACACCAAATACCTTAACAGATAGTGCCATACACCATATCATAAACGGTGGCTTCAGGCTCCACATATCTGGTTCATGCTGGAAGGTTGGGACCAGCAGATTGCCGCTTTGAGACATCTCATAAGCGCTCATTGCCAATCTGCTCTCATCCCAAAGTTGTATTGGTGGGTCATCCATATGACTGAATACTGGTAATACAATTACCAAAAGCATCAGCAAAAGCCAATGTATTAATTTCATAGGGTTAGTTAAAGATTTAACGGTTTTTATCGGGCTGTCTTAAACAAAAATAACGTTCTATTGTTACAGGTATTGTTTTATGGCTATTTCAATTTTTTGGTTTCGAAGAGATTTACGATTAGATGACAATGCAGGCCTGTATCATGCACTGCGCAGTGGCAATCCTGTATTGCCGGTATTTATTTTCGATACCAACATTTTGGAAGAACTGGAAGACAAAGCAGATAAGCGTGTCGATTTCATTCATCGTGCTTTAGAAAAAATGCAGACACAACTTACTGCAATGGGTAGCAGCCTGCATGTAATGCAGGGCACTCCTTTAGACTGCTACAAACAACTGACTGAAAAATATGATGTTGCTGCAGTATATACTAATCACGACTATGAGCCATACGCCGCAATGCGTGAAAAACTGATTGGTGATTTTCTTGCACAAAAAAGCATACCGCTATACACTTTCAAAGATCAGGTGATTTTTGAAAAAGATGAAGTGATGAAGGATAACGGTGAGCCATATACTGTGTACACACCCTATAGCAAAAAGTACAAAGCAAAGCTCAATGCTTTTTATCTGAAGTCTTACCCTACAGAAAAATACTTTGGTAATTTCTATAAACAACCTGCTACAGCCTTACCATCTCTTACTGCTATTGGTTTTCAAAAAACAGACCTGGATGTTGTAATGCCATTGCTTGATACAGAGATAGCGAAACACTACCACGAAACAAGAGATATACCAAGCATAAAAGGCACTACACGCCTTAGTGTGCATCTCCGTTTTGGCACCATCAGCATACGCAAGCTGGCAAGAGAAGCAAGCGCCATCAGCGAAAAGCTGCTAAACGAATTGATATGGCGCGAATTTTACCAGATGATATTGTGGAACATTCCGCGCGTAGTCAATGAAGCTTTCCATAAAGACTATGACAATATCAAATGGCGTAATAATGAAGAAGAGTTTGTGAAATGGTGCAACGGGCAAACAGGCTATCCTATTGTAGATGCCGGCATGCGAGAGCTAAACACTACGGGATATATGCACAACCGTGTACGCATGGTTGTTGCAAGTTTCCTTACCAAGCACCTGCTGATAGACTGGCGTTGGGGCGAGGCATATTTTGCAAAGAAACTTTTAGACTTTGATCTGGCAAGCAACAACGGTGGCTGGCAGTGGGCAGCAGGTAGTGGTTGCGATGCCGCACCTTATTTCAGGATATTCAATCCATACCTGCAAACGCAGAAGTTCGACCCTGATTTGAAATATATTCAGAAGTGGGTACCTGAGTTTCAGGAGTTTTCATATCCTAAACCAATTGTAGTACATGAAGATGCACGCGAACGCTGCCTGAAAGTGTACAAAGATGCATTGGCTGATAAAATGAAAGAAGCGCACTAGCCCGCCCAGCCTTCTCTGTCGAGGCTGCGGTACTGGATAGCTTCAGCCAAATGTTCAGGCCTTATGTCATCGCTGCCGGCAAGGTCGGCAATGGTACGCGCTACTTTCAGTATTCTGTCATACGCACGAGCCGAAAGATTCAGCCTGTCCATAGCGGTCTTCAGCAGTGTTTGCCCTACTTGGTTTATCTGGCATATTTCTTTCAGTTGCTTGCTGCTCATTTGTGCATTGGCATATACACCCTGTACACCTTCAAAACGTTTAGCCTGTATATCGCGTGCTTTTAATACACGTTCTCTTACGATTTCGCTGTTTTCAGAAGATTGTTGTGACGACAGTTCGTTGAACGATACCGGTGTTACTTCCACATGCAGGTCTATCCTATCCAGCAGCGGGCCTGATATCTTATTCAGGTATCGCTGTACTATCATCGGGCTGCAGGTACATTCTTTTTCAGGATGGTTGAAGTAGCCACACGGACAGGGGTTCATAGATGCTATCAGCATAAAGCTGGCAGGGAAATCGATACTTACTTTTGCACGAGATATAGAAACCCTGCGCTCTTCCATCGGCTGGCGCATTACTTCCAACACTGTTCTTTTAAACTCAGGCAATTCATCCAGAAACAAAACACCATTATGCGCCAACGATATTTCTCCCGGCTGCGGATTGCCACCACCGCCAACCAATGCAACATCGCTAATGGTATGGTGCGGCGAACGGAATGGCCTACGCGATATGAGTGATGCATTGCCAGGCATCTTACCTGCTACAGAGTGTATTTTGGTTGTCTCCAGTGCTTCGTGCAGTGTAAGCGGTGGCAGTATGGTAGGCAGCCTTTTTGCCAGCATGGTTTTACCCGCACCCGGCGGGCCTATCAGTATGGCATTGTGCCCGCCTGCGGCGGCTATCTCCAATGCACGTTTCACATTCTCTTGTCCTTTTACATCATTAAAGTCCAGATCAAATTCATACTGCGAATTGAAAAATTCATCGCGGGTATTTATCGTAACGGGTTCTAAAACTTTAGTACCTGCAAAAAAGCCTATTACCTCACTGATGTGTGTTACGCCATATACATCCAGATTATTCACCATACCTGCCTCACGCTCATTTGCTTTTGGCAGTATCAGTCCTTTGTATTTTTCAGCACGCGCCTGTATAGCTATAGGCAGTGCCCCTTTTATGGGTTGTACAGAACCATCCAGCGAAAGCTCGCCCATGATGATGTACTTATCCAGTTCTGCGGGAGGTACTTGTCCCGATGCAGCAAGCATACCTATTGCTATGGGCAAATCGTATGCAGAACCTGCTTTGCGGATATCGGCAGGCGCCATGTTTACAACCACTTTATTTCGCGGGCGCTCAAAGCCTGTGTTTTTAATAGCAGAGAGTACACGTTCTGTACTTTCCTTTACTGCATTATCAGGAAGGCCAACAATGAAATAACCTGTTTGTCCGCCGCCAACTATATCTACTTCTATGGTGATGGTGATTGCTTCTACACCATAAACGGCACTGCCGAATACTTTTACGAGCATAACTGGTTTTAAAATTATAACATCTGTACTATGTAATTTTATATATTTTTAATAACATAGCAATACAGAACAAGAATACCCATGCAACTGACTGCCACAGAAAAGATAGACATTACAAACATATTGCTGATGATAGTATCATGCTGTGTTGCAATGGTATTGCCGTTTGAGTTGTTTCTTTTCTCCTACGCCATATTAGGGCCTCTACACTACCTGACAGAAATATCCTGGCTACACGATAAAAACTATTATACAAAAAGCAGGTACGATGCTATTATCCTGGTGGTTGTAGGCTTATTGATTACGGTTAAGTATTTTGATAGTTTTCTTGAAATAGATCTGCCCGATGGCTTTGATGCTAACCTTGCATATATAGGCCTACTCAGCTCTATTATCTTTGTAACCGTAAAAAATCCATATTATAAGATTGGCGGTATTGCTGTGTTGATATTATCGTCGCAAGTATCACACAATTATAAAGTATTCTTTACTATCTTCTTACCTACACTCATACATGTGTATTTTTTCACTGCTATATTCATGTTATACGGCGCGCTGAAAAGCCAAAGCCGTTTCGGTATACCATCTGTCATAGCAATGATTCTATGTCCGTTTGCACTCATGTACATCTTCCCCGACAGGGCATTCAACCCACCAACAGACTACAGTGTTGGTGCATACCAGCTATTCAAAGTAGTAAATATGCAATGGCTGATGCATGTGAATGATGTTCCATTGCAAAATGACATGACAGCATGGGATAAAATCATATTCCATTCCAAAGACGGTATCTTGCTAATGCGCTTTATCGCATTTGCTTATACTTACCACTACCTCAACTGGTTCTCAAAAACAAAAATCATTCAGTGGCACAATGTGCCGAAGGTTCGTTTTGCGGCAGTTATCATTCTTTGGCTGATAAGCGTTGCCATTTACATTAACAATTATGCCAGCGGGCTTAAGTGGCTTGTATTCCTGAGCTTCCTCCATGTATTGCTCGAATTTCCGCTGAATGTAACCAGCGTGATTGGGATAGGCAATTATTTCAAGGGGCTAATGTTTAAATCAAAGTCCGCACAAGCTTAGTATAGTTTTAGTCTGTAATTTTGTTGTATGAGCACAATACTTCTTACCAAAGAAAATGGTGTAGGTTATATCACCTTCAACCGTCCTGATAAATTCAACAGCTTCAACCGCGAAATGGCGCTTGCGTATCAGGAAGCCTTGGATAATTGTGAAGATGATGAAACTGTAAGAAGTATTTATGTGAGTGCCGTTGGCAAAGCTTTCTGCGCAGGGCAAGATCTTGCCGAAGCGATAGACCCGCAAGGGCCGGAGTTGGAAAAGATTGTACGCGAGCATTACAATCCCATCATCATCCGCATGCGTAAAATAGAAAAGCCGATAGTAGTTGCCGTGAATGGTGTGGCTGCAGGCGCCGGTGCTAACATAGCACTGGCGGGAGATATAGTACTGGCAGCAAAGAGTGCATCTTTCATTCAGGCTTTCAGCAAAATAGCATTGATACCTGATAGTGCGGGTACTTTCATACTACCACGCCTTGTAGGTATGCAGCGTGCACTGGCATTGACTATGCTGGGCGATAAAGTAAGTGCAGACGAAGCTGTTGCAATGGGTATGATATACAAATCTTTCCCCGACGATACTTTTGAAAACGATACTAAGCAAATAGCTATCAACCTGGCACAAATGCCTACCAAAGGTTTGGGCCTTACCAAACGACTGATGAATGAAACCTACAACAACACACTGGTGCAGCAACTGGACCGTGAAAAAGATGTACAGGTAGAAGCAGGAAGTACCGAAGATTTTAAAGAAGGGGTAAATGCGTTTCTTGAAAAACGTAAGCCTGTTTTCAAAGGCAAATAGCAATTATTATTTTATTGGCGAGCATACCCAAGTCGTATAGCCTGTTAACCAACAGCAGGTAGCGTTCTTTGTATGTTTTCATAGCTTTTGGGTGCGTGTTCTTTTATTAGTTGCGCAACTATGTCTGCTGTCTGGTCGGGGAAGTCAACTTTTACAGGTTCACCCGCTACCAGCCACCAGTTGATGCGTTCGTGATATTTTTTGCTGAGTTGTTTTATTACAGGTATACCCAGCGTTTCTGCAGCCGCAGCATTGCATTGCTGTTCGTATTGCTCCTGCATGGGTATTACCATTAGTTTCTTTCCAAGAAACATAGCTTCTGCCGGGCCTTCAAAACCTGCACCACAAAGTACACCTGCACTACTTGCCATACTTTCTATAAATGCACGGTTTTCTATAGGTTGTATGTGTACGTTCTTAAAACTGAATGGTTCTTTATTGTGTTTGGAAAATACCTGCCACTGCACATTTTCAAACTGCGATAATTGTTGCACCATTACATCATCATTATACGCGGGCAGGTATACGGTATAGTGTCCGAGGTTTATGGGTTGCAATGCGCGAATTTCTTTGCGTATAACAGGGGTAAAAATATTCTTGTCGTATGCACGAAAATGGAAACCGTAAAAATCTGTAACAGGTGCATAGTGTTTCAGCACCACTTCTCCTTTCCAATCTCTCTCATTAGGAATCGGTGCACGTTTATGCAATACAGCACTTTGGTGGCTAAGACCTATACATGGTTTGCGTTTCAGTTTGCATGCCCATGCAGATATAGGTTCAAAATCATTTATCACAAGGTCGTAGTCCTCTATCGGAAATTTCCTGATATCGTTTATCAGTTTGAAGAGCTTTAGTTTTTTTGCAGTCTCTGCAATATCTACGCCACCTTTTTTTCCAAAGATGAAGCTCATGCCATACATCTTGTATTTAACAGGGAATGGTACTTGTACATCGGCCTGTATACCGCTTATCAGCACATCTACTTCTCCGTATTTTACCAGTTCAGGATATACATCTCTTGCACGGCTCAGGTGTCCGTTGCCAGTTCCTTGTATTGCAAATAATATCTTCATGGCTTATGCTGCTTCTGTTGTACCTGGCATATCTGGTTTCATATTCAGCTCCTGCATCAGTGTAGCCATCAATTGTTTCGGCGTTTCTTTCGATTGCTTCTTTTTATTGATGTCTATTGCCTGTGCTACTTCGTCTTCAAAATATTTATAGATGCTCCACTTACCATCTGCATATTCAAGCGATGTCAGATTTTCAATCCAGTCGCCCGAATTCATGTATATCACCGCACCGTTTTCTGTAACTACCGTGCGGATTTCGGGCTGATGTATATGCCCGCAGATAACGTATTTGTATTTATTCTCCGCAGCTATTTCGCAAACAGTCGATTCAAACTTGTTGATGAATTTAACTGCACCTTTTACACCGTTCTTAATTTTTTTAGAGAGCGATACTTTGCCACTGCCAAGCTTTTCAGAAATGAAGTTTACAAATCGGTTGATGAGTATTAGTGTATCGTAACCAATTGCTCCCAGCTTCGCCAGCCATTTGCTATGCTGCATTACAACGTCAAACACATCGCCGTGGAATATCCACACGTTGGAGCCATCTATCTTCAGCGAAAGTTTGTTGGTAATTTTGAGAGAACCCAGTTGAAAGTCTTTAAACTTTCGCAGCATCTCATCATGATTGCCGGGGATATAATACACAGGTATGTCCTTTGCTATCAGGCCCACCAGGTGTTTCATCACCATCATATGTGTTGCGGGCCAGTAGCGTTTGCTAAACTGCCAGATATCTATGATATCTCCGTTCAGTACCACGGCTTTGGGTTTGATGCTTTTCAGATATTGCAGCAGCTCTTTTGCATGACATCCGTATGTACCAAGATGAATGTCTGAAAGCACTACAATATCAACTTCTCTTTTTGCCATCTACATGCCCGCACAGGGCGTTTGGTTATGCAAAAAGACGAATTAAAGATTACCGCAATGTTACGCCGTAGTTATTTAGATATGAATATTGTTGCAATTGTGTTAATGCTTATTGCAGCACCGCTTCTATCTCTTTTATCAGTTGTTCTGTTTCGCTGGGGCGTGGTGTGTTTTCAGATGCAAACTTACCGTTCCTGTCTATCAGGAAATAAGACGGCACACTATTAACACCATACAATTGCGCAACACGATTTTTCCATCCACCGGGTTCGCATGTATGTATACCTGTGATGTTATTTTTCTCAATAGCTTTTTTCCATGCATTCATGTCTTCGTCTATAGACACATTCAGGAATACTACGTCTTTATCTTTGAAGTGCTCTTTTACTTTTTTAGTAGCAGGCAGCTCGCGCATACATGGTCCGCACCAGCTTGCCCAGAAGTCTATATACACTACTTTGCCCTTTAGGTCCGACAGTTTCATTTGCTGTCCTTCCATTGTTGTAAAGTCAAATTCTATTGCAGGTGCACCTTTTGCTTTCTTCCTTTTTATTGCCACAGCATTAGACAATATGTTGTCGTAGCTTGAGTTTTTATACATTGCCAGAAAAGCTGCATATCTTTTTTCTACATCTGCAATTGCGTTGTTTCTTATATTGTCATATACGTTTTTTGCGTAGTAGTATTCTTTTGTTTTAGGCGGCATATTTGTCTTTACTTCTTTATCTACATATGCCTCTCTCAATTCATTTTTTTTCTCTTGCTGTGTTGTGGTATCATCATCAGTCATCGCACTGTACTTGTTTGTATACAGTTCTGCTACATAACTCACGTATCCCGGTATGCTGATATAGTTGTCGTTGAATGCAACAGGCACTTTATCCAAGATAGCGTAGTCCTTTTTTCTCATTACAACACTTGATGTGCGTTCCTTCATCATCTTGTGCATAAAAGTGTAACGAATCATTTCATCATACACACTGTATTGATACCACGCCTTCCAGTATTGTACAAAAGACTCAGGCACTCCTTTTTTATTCGCTTCCAGAAAGTCCAGTTCTTTTTTCATTTCAGCATTTGCTGCACTAATAAATTCTTCCTGCTCTTTTGTATAGTGTTGCTGCATACGCGAGCCGAACATCATCATCATGCTATATTCCATCACATGCTTTGCCATCAGATTGCCAACGGCTGCACCTTTGCCTGTATACTTCAGTGTACTGTCAAAGTTTTTACCATTAACAGTCAGTTTCAAATCATCTCCAGATTGTATAAATGTTTCCGTTGCCTGATCCCCGTTTTGTATTTGTATTTGCAAATACTGTTCTGTTACAGGAACGGTTATAGAAAAGCTACCATCTTCGGAGACTTTTGCAGTGAGAGTTTTCTGTGTATAGTTTAGCAGATTTGCATAATAAGAAACCTGCACTTCATCGGCCAGTTGGTTCGTTATCTTTCCCGATATTTTTGCATCTCCGGCAAAAACAGTATTGATAGAAAATACGCAAATGGCGATTATAGCTAACAGTCGCATAGCAAAATGATTTATGAGTGTATGTGTAAATTAAAAAAGTGGCGGGTATAAACCGCCACTTCTCATTATTAATTTTCGTTAAATATTATGCTGTTACTAATTCAGGCAATTGTCTTGGGCTGAAATGCTTCATAGCATCTGCAATAGCTTTGATGTGTGCCGGTGTTGTACCACAGCATCCGCCAACCAGATTCACCCAACCATTTGATGCAAATTCTGAAACAATAGATGCCGTGATAGCGGGAGACTCATCATACTCTCCCATTGCATTCGGCAGGCCCGCATTCGGATAGCAGCTTACATGGCAAGATGCTATTTGCGAAAGCTCCTCTACATACGGGCGCATCTGCGCTGCACCAAGCGCGCAGTTCAAACCGATGCTCAACGGATTGGCATGCGATACAGAAATATAGAATGCCTCCAGTGTTTGTCCACTAAGTGTACGGCCCGAAGCATCTGTAATAGTTCCTGATATCATTACCGGTAGGCGATCGTTGGTATCGCGGAAATATTTTTCTGCTGCATAGATAGCAGCTTTTGCATTCAGTGTATCGAAGATGGTTTCTATCAGTAGTATATCTGCACCGCCATCAACCATACCTTTTATGTGTTCGTAGTACGCATCCGCAACTTCATCGAAAGTAACCGCACGATAACCCGGGTCATTTACATCGGGAGATAGCGACAATGTTTTGTTCATAGGTCCTACTGCACCTGCCACAAACTTTTCTGCACCGGGGTTATCTTTTTTATATTCCTCTACCGCTTGTTTTGCCACACGTGCAGCTTCAAAACTAATCTCGTATGCATATTCCTGCATATCGTAATCTGCCAATGCAACTGCCTGCGCACTGAAGGTATTGGTTTCAATAATGTCTGCACCAGCATCCAGATATTGCCTGTGAATATCTTTGATGATATGAGGTTGTGTTATAACGAGCATATCGTTATTGCCCTTTACATCTTTGTGCCAGTTTTTAAAACGTTCGCCACGATAATCTTCTTCCTGCAATTTGTAGGTCTGTATCATACTACCCATTGCACCGTCAATTATCATTATTCTCTCCGAAAGTATCTTACGCAGCTTTTGCTCTGTAGTCATAAATTCAAAATTAGGCAATCCCTATATCAATTCCATATAGATACATATGATGCCAATAAAAACGCCCGCTATTTGCGGGCGTTCTCTATAATTACTAAGCTTCTGCTTTCAGCATTTTCTGGAAACGAGCGCGGTCGTTTTCGTCCAGCATTATTTTACGAAGACGAATGCTTTGAGGCGTTATCTCGATACATTCATCCTGTTGAATGTACTCCATACATTCTTCAAGACTCATCTGTATTTTCGGAGCAATGCGGTTGGCATCATCTGTACCACTTGCACGCATGTTCGTCAGTTTCTTAGGTTCTGTTGCGTTTACAATCAGATCTCCCGGTTTGATGTGCTCACCGATGATTTGACCAGAGTAAACTTCTTCCCCTGCATCGATAAAGAATGAACCCCTGTCCTGCAATTTATCCATAGAATAACCTGTAGTAGTAGCAGTATTCTTAGACAACAGTACACCATTGCTGCGACCAGGTATTGGTCCTTTCCATGGTTTGTATTCGCTGAAGCGGTGCGCCATTACAGCCTCACCTGCAGTTGCAGTCAGCATGTTAGAACGCAGACCGATCAAACCACGAGATGGGATATCGAACTCAAGGTGTTGCATTTCACCCTTGCTTTCCATAATCAGCATTTCGCCTTTACGTTGTGTAACAAGGTCTATCACTTTACCACTGAACTCGCCCGGCACGTCTACTACCAATGTTTCATATGGTTCGCATTTCTTACCGTCGATTTCTTTTGTAATAACCTGTGGCTGACCAACTGTCAACTCAAAACCTTCGCGACGCATTGTTTCTATCAATACAGACAAGTGAAGGATACCACGGCCATAAACCAAGAATTTATCCGCATCGTCTGTATCCTGTACGCGCAGTGCCAGGTTTTTCTCCAGTTCTTTATAAAGGCGATCGCGAATGTTACGGCTGGTTACGAATTTACCTTCGCGGCCGAAGAATGGCGAGTTGTTGATGCTGAACTGCATGTTCATTGTCGGCTCATCTATAGGAATAACCGGCAATGCTTCAGGATTTTCAAAATCTGCAACTGTTTCACCAATCTGGAAACCTTCAATACCTACGATAGCACAAATGTCGCCTGCAGATACTTCAGTTACCCTTTTCTTACCCATACCTTCAAACGTGTACAATTCTTTGATGCGGCCTTTTGTAAAACTGCCATCTAGCTTACACAATTGAATTGGTTGGTTTTCTTTTAGTACACCACGTGTTACTTTACCGATAGCAATACGACCCAAGAACGAAGAATAGTCCAGAGAAGTGATTTGCATCTGTACTGTACCTTCAGATACTTTAGGTTCAGGTACTTTTTCAAGTATGGTATCCAACAACGGAGTGATATCTTCAGTTGGTGTCAATGAAGTATTGAACCAACCTTGTTTTGAAGAACCGTATATAGTTGTAAAGTTCAGCTGATCTTCTGTAGCATCCAATTGGAAGAACAGTTCGAATACTGCGTCATGCACTTCATCAGGACGGCAGTTTGGTTTATCAACTTTGTTGATAACAACGATAGGACGCAGATTCAGTTGTAATGCTTTTTGCAATACGAAACGCGTTTGAGGCATCGGGCCTTCAAAAGCATCTACCAACAGCAATACCCCGTCAGCCATTTTCAATACACGTTCTACCTCACCACCAAAGTCACTGTGACCTGGCGTGTCGATAACGTTTATCTTAACGTCTTTATAGTTTACAGAAATGTTTTTACTCAGGATGGTGATACCACGTTCACGCTCAAGGTCGTTACTGTCCATTATCAATTCACCTGTTTCCTGATTGTCACGGAACACCTTTGTTGCGTGGATGATTTTGTCGACCAACGTAGTTTTACCGTGGTCAACGTGTGCGATGATCGCTATGTTACGAATATTCATAATCTGTGCCTCTTTTAACAAACAACCCTTCCATATTGTGAAATAAGGAAGGGCCTCATTTTGCCGCGCAAAGGTAAGGAAAATATATCTTATATTAACGTCATTAATAAGTTAATTCTATAGTTATTAATATCATAATATGAAATATACTATTTTCTTTCTCTTCTGGCTATTCTTTACAGATACAGTTAATGCTCAAAACAAGAAGGAACAAACCTTCAATTCGGGAGAATATACCATGAAGCAATACTATTTTGTAATGCTTACCAAAGGAGAACGCAGAAATGAGATTGCCGACACAGCAATCATAAATAAGCTACAAGCAGGGCATATTGCCAATATAAGTAAACTGGCAAAAGATGGTAAAATATTGGTTGCAGGTCCATTTGGTGATGATGGAAACTGGCGCGGTGTTTTCATTTTTGATTGTGAAACAAAAGAAGAAGTGGAACAGCTACTAAATACAGACCCGGCAATAGCTGCAGGCAGATTGGCTTATGAAATACATCCCTGGTGGACAGCCAAGAATGCAGTGTTCAAATAAATTAATTCATCTTGAAAGGAGCCACTAACTGAAACTCCGGTATGTTTACCGTGAAACCTTTTTTATCGTAAAGGCTTACCATACTGTAAGTACCATACATCTTACCGATTTCGCTGCGCAGGTTGGCAGCAGATACATATTGATAAGAATCTCCCGGCTCTATAATAGGTTGTTCTCCTACAACACCTTCGCCTTCTACTTCACGGTTGCTACCATTACTGTCTACAATATACCAATGTCTGGAGAGCAACTGCACGGGTACAGCGCTGAGGTTTTCTATGGTAATGCGATATGCAAACAAGTATTCACCGTTCAGCGGATTGGACTGAGCAGACTGGTAAAATGTTTCTACAGAAACACTTACTCCGTTTGTTACTTGTTGAACCATATTGGGCATCTATGTAAAAGTATGGAATAATATATAGATATGGTTTATTGTTTCGTTATAGAACTGTTAGGATTATCTATGTATGAAAAGAAGATATTATATTAATATATTTTATTATTTCTTAGCAAGATCGGTTATCACATCATTTATCAATCCACCTTCATATCCTTTTTGTAACAGATAGCGATATGTTTTGTTCTTTCGGATAGGTACAAGTTTTTCGCTCTTCAGCTCTGTCCATTTCTTAGTTGCCAGCTTCTGCAAGGTTTCATAGTATTCATCCGGATCAATCTCTGTCATTGCTTTCTTTATGCAATAGTCAGACACTTTATGAATTTTTAAATATTGTGTAATCTTAACTCTTCCCCATTGCTTCAACCTAAAACGTCCCCGGGCTATGGAACGGGCATATTGTTCTTCGTTCAATAGCCCCTTCTCTATCAGTTCTGCAATCAACTCTTCTACCTCAGGTGTTTTACAACCTATCTCGTATAGTTTGTTGCGGGTTTCCTGATGGCTACGCAGCTGGTAGTTACAGAAACGGTATATGGATTCTCTAGCAGACATAATTAATAACACCCTAAAAGTAAGAAGTCAAAACCAATATTCGGTTTTGACTTCCTGTAATTAACGCCCCATGTATACCATTAGTATCTGAACATCGCTTGGGTTAACGCCGCTTATCCTGCTGGCCTGCCCAAGTGTTTGTGGTTTTATCTTCTTCAGTTTCTGCCGTGCCTCTGTTGATAGTGCAGACAGCTTATCATAATTAAATGTATCAGGTATTACAAGATCCTCCAATGTCGCCATCTTCTTCACCAATTCTTTTTCTTTCTCTATATACACATCGTACTTGATTTGTATCTCGGCTTGTTCCAAAGCCAGTACATCATCTTCGTTCAAAGCCTCTTTCAAACCCGGCAATGCTGCCTGCATATCTTTCAGATTAATGCCAGGGCGCAGCAATATTTTTAATGCGCGGCTACGTTCATTCAGTGTAGCATTATCTATAGATTCCAGATAAGGATTAGCATCAGAAGGTTCTACTGGATATTCAGCCAGTACAGTTTTAATACGATCTACCTTTTCTTTCTTCGCATTCATCAATGCCAATCTCTCATCCGTTGCCAACCCGATATTATGCCCAAGTTCGGTAAGGCGTAGGTCTGCATTATCTTGTCTGAGCAATGTGCGGAATTCTGCCCTGCTGGTAAACATACGATAAGGTTCGTCTGTACCTTTATTTATTAGGTCATCTATCAGCACACCTATATAGGCATCACTACGCTGCAATACAACAGGTTCCAGTTCTTTTACTTTCCTGTGTGCATTGATACCTGCCATCAAACCCTGACACGCCGCTTCTTCATATCCTGTAGTACCGTTTATCTGTCCGGCAAAGAAAAGATTATTGATGAGCTTGGTTTCCAGTGTAAATTTTAGCTGTGTAGGCGGGAAATAGTCATACTCTATGGCATATCCCGGACGGAAGAACTTACAATTCTCAAATCCAGGTACCATTTGCAGGGCTTTATACTGTACATCTTCCGGTAAAGAAGTACTGAAACCATTCACGTATATCTCTACAGTATTCCAACCTTCGGGTTCTACAAACAATTGATGGCGTTCCCTTTCAGCAAAGCGTGTTACTTTATCTTCGATACTCGGGCAATAACGAGGACCTGTTCCCTGAATTCTACCCTGGAACATCGGAGATTTCTCGAAACCTGTCTTCAGTATATCGTGAACTTCAGGGCTTGTATAGGTAACCCAGCATCCTCTTTGTTGCTCGGGCTTAATTCTTTCTATTGGCATGTAAGAGAAGCCCACTATTTCTTCGTCCCCATCCTGTATTTCCATCTTGCTATAGTCCAGACTACGCCCATCTATGCGTGGCGGAGTGCCTGTTTTAAGCCTATCACTCTCAAAACCATACGAAACAAGCTGTTCTGTTATGCCTGTAGCACCTTTTTCGCCCATTCTACCCCCTCCAAACTGCTTTTCGCCTATATGGATAACTCCATTCAGGAAGGTGCCATTTGTCAAGACAACTGCCTTAGACCTGATTTCAATTCCCATTCCTGTAACAACTCCACACACTGTTCCACGTGAAACAATTAGCTCCTTCACCATATCCTGCCAGAAATCTACGTTTGGAGTAGCTTCTAATATATCCCTCCAGGTTTGTGCAAACAACATACGATCATTCTGCGTACGCGGGCTCCACATACCGGGGCCTTTAGACTTGTTCAGCATACGGAACTGAATCATGCTCTTGTCGCTCACAATACCACTATACCCACCCAAAGCATCAATTTCTCGAACAATCTGTCCCTTTGCAATACCACCCATGGCAGGATTACAGCTCATCTGTGCTATAGTCTGCATGTTCATGGTTATCAAAAGGACCTTAGAACCCATATTAGCAGCAGCAGCAGCGGCCTCACAGCCGGCATGTCCTGCTCCAACTACTATTACATCATACTCCTTAAACATAGGCAGCAAAGGTACAACCAGTATTGCAAATAGTCATAATTAATAGTCTATAACAATATAAATCCCTTGATGTAGTAAAACCAGATGTATCTAATGGTGGCTGGCTATAACCTCTTCAATAAATATTCAAAGCATAACCAAGACGTGGTATTTTCAACTTTAGTTAGTGTACAGCAATCAATTAATACTAACCTTACTAAAATCAGGATAAGCAATACCGTAGTCATGATAAAGAAATTGTGTGTAGGTATAAATAAAAATTGGCTTTGTATATTGAAAACCTTGTTACAATTCACCTTTAGTGATGAGTATTAATTAAAAATCATGCTCTGTTGTGGGGAAATAGTGTATGTGGAAACACTTGAAAGCATATATGGCTATAAGAAACCGACAATAATTTTAGCGGGTACTTTGCACTATGTGATTTACCCTTGAATGAAAACAATCGCTCTTCAAATAAAAGGCATGAGAGTATAGAAGATTCCTTAAGCACAATAAGGACCTGTACCAAGGAAGCAGTGCAATATAATAACTAGCAACTAATGGAAAGACGTAAAGGAGCTATAACACTCTATATGTATTCGCCGCGTGTAATAACATTATATACAAGCTCAATAAATTCTTACATGAAGCTGTAATAGTAAATGCATTAAGTAGTACTTCATCCATATTTATGTTCACCAATAATGGACTTACATAAACAAGTACCGTCAGAATATAGTAGAGTAACGAATCACAATATTCAGTAGAAACCCAAATTCAAAAGATTGAATTCAAAATAATCATAAAAGAGTTCCACGTGGAACTCTTTTAATTAGTAGAAAATAGTTGACTAATAAGTAAGGGGTAAAACCTATACGACTATCAAAAATCAAGGATAATAAAATAATGTATCCTGTACAGTGATAGGAATACCATACAGATATACTAAAATAAATTGCTAGAGTCAAAAACAATCGAAAATAGTATCGAAAATAAGCGTTTTTCAAATAAATATTAAATAAACATCTAAGTATTGTAAAATAGATATTATACAAATAAAACACAGTATAAATAGATGGTACAAAAAAAGGGAGCGGATATCCGCTCCCTTCTATTTATTATAAACTATGATTATTGCTTAGACACTACGAAAGGTTGCACAGCAACTTTACCGTTTGCTATCAATACTACGTAATAATTACCAGCAGCAAGTTTTTCTGTGGAGATAGTAACAGTCTCTTTTTGCAGATTATTATAATCTTCAGTCAACATGCGGCGACCTACAGCATCGATAACACGAACCTGAACATTCTCAGATTTTTGAGAAAGGTTCAGTTTTACATTGATTGAAGTAGTAGCAGGGTTTGGATAAACACTGAACTCTTTCATAGAACTGTTAGCAATCTCGTTAACTGTAATCGGGAAAAGACTTTGTTCAAGTGCTATAGCAGGAATGCCATCTGAGTTGGGGAATGAAACTGAATCAATAGAAGCAGAAGCAGCTACAGATGTGGCACCTATTAACATATTTGCATTCTGAGAGCCATTATCAGTAAAAGTACTCATAGAACCAAGGAACATTGGTGTAGACCAATCCAATACACTCGGTGTAACATCTTTTGCAGCCAATGACCTTGTAAAATAGCTGTATTTATCATCGCTACACAAGAAGGTAGGACCAGGCATATCAACTATTACCCAATACCAAGAATTAGCATCCAGAGCAACTGTAGCCGGATTACCATCTTTATCGCCAATATAAGAAGTAAACAATCTATTGTTAGAGTCTGCAGATGTGAATTGGTGAATAGAGGCACCTTTTAGTTCTACCTCAGCTGCTTGGATAATTTTATCAGCAGGGCTGCTGTTTGAACCATCTACCCATTTAAACAAATAAGAGATTGAATTCTTATCTGCAACTGTAATTTGATCTAATGAGTGTTTGCTTGTATCATTATCATTGATAGCGTACTTAATAGACTGTGCTTTGTAACCACCTTTAGTAACATAGAACAGAGGACCCCAAATAAAACCACCTGTACTATTGAATCGCCTGCTACCTGTAATAATAGGATTACCGTCAGCATCTGTACGACTTTTACAGAATACGTTCTTTGTTACATAAGTACTGTATGAAACAGAGTTATCTGCTGTATTATCATCCGGCGCATCTGCACTTACAGTGTATGTAGTAGTGAATACACCTGTAGATGTTGGATTCAATGTACCAACGTTAGGGCTTGTTATGCTAATAATTGAATCTATCGTATTGAAATTAGCGGCAACAGCAGAATCCTGATATACAACAGTTGCACTACCGCCAGTAGGTGTGAAGGTTGTTACAGATTTGATCTTAACATTTGCCTGCGGATTAGTACCAACATTCGCAATCAAAGCACCGGTATACTGTTTGTATGCTGTAGCTGTAGAACCGTTCATTTGATTGAATGGTGTTGCACCTACTGTTAGCGCTTCTGATTTTGGTACAATAGCAAGGTCATTTGCGTTACCAAGACCCCAAACACACAAAGAAATTGTTACAGGGTTTGAACCCAGTGCACTCCATATAGCAGCGCCTTCAGGGTTAGATACCATCAGTACCGGAATAGTTACGGCACCGCCTGCTGTACCTGCAGCCATACCAACAGGATCTGCACCTGCTACGTTGTTGATGATGATAACACCTGCAGCACCTTTATCTTGTGCATTTTTAGCCTTCTCGCCAAACTGGCAAGTACCGCGCCATATCAAAACCCATTTACCCGTATAGTTTGCGCTACCAGGTTGAGCACAACCCAAAGAGTCTGCACTTTTTACAAGTGGAACGTTTTTCCACGTTGAATCTAATTTTCTACCCCAAGGTCCACTGATTCCAGGATCACTAGAATAAGTAAATGTCTTGTAACCCATTACACCAGCTGGCTGATGTACATATAGTCTCGGGCCTAAGAAATTAATCAATTGCGCTGACACGCTGCTGGTAGCTGTTATTGCAAACAGTGCTACAAGCAGATTTACTAAGTAAAATCTTCTCATAATGCTTAATTTATTATAAATAGGGTATCAATTTACAAAAATTTAACAAAATGAAAAAAAATCGTTTAATTATATCAACCCAAAGCTTCTGCTTAGCTGCAGCATTTTTTCGATAGGTTTCTTTGCAGCTTGTCTAAGTTCCTCATCCATAAGTATTTCCGGCAACTCATATTTTAAGCACAGGTATAATTTTTCCAAGGTATTTAATTTCATGTGCGGACAATCGTTACAAGCACACGCATTATCAGGAGGCGCAGGTATGAAAGTTTTATCCGGAGAGGCAATTTGCATTTGGTGCAATATACCTGCTTCTGTTGCTACTATAAATTCATTAAAACCTGAGTCTTGTGTATATTTCAATAACTGTGTAGTAGAACCTATATAATCAGCAATCTTCAATACAGCTTCTTCACACTCAGGATGCGCAATCATCTTCGCATTCGGATGCCTTTCTTTTAAGCGTGTAATCTTTTCCAAAGAAAATATTTCATGCACCATACATGCGCCATTCCACAATACCATTTCCCTGCCACTGGTTTTATTAATATATGCACCCAGATTCTTATCTGGAGCAAATATTATTTTCTGGTCTTTAGGCAGGCTATCAACAATTTGCTTGGCATTTGAAGATGTACATATTATATCGCTTAGTGCTTTGATACCAGCAGAACAGTTAATGTAAGATATAACAATATGATCAGGATGTTTATCCTTGAATTGCTTGAACAGCGAGGGTGGACAGCTATCGCTCAGAGAACAACCGGCATTCAAATCAGGCAACAAGACCTTTTTATCAGGATTGAGAATCTTAGCAGTTTCTGCCATAAAATGTACACCGGCAAATACTATAATATCTGCATTTGTCTTTTCAGCATTTTGTGCTAAACCAAGACTATCTCCTATATAATCTGCAATATCCTGTATATCGGGCTCCTGATAGTAGTGTGCAAGTATTACAGCATTCTTTTCCTTCTTCAGCTTTTCAATTTCTGCAAACAAATCCAACGAAGGATCAATTTCCAGATCCAGAAAGCCTTTTTTCATTAAATTTTTCTCAGCTTCTTCGATTTGCACATTCATAGTAGTATTAATAAAAAGATTTTTTTAAAAAAAGGATTATTATAATTAGGACTGTGGATTTGGGGATAATAATCACTTATCCTATTTGCAAAGTAAAAGAATTTAGTTCGTCCACTATATACCAATTAGTTATTAACACCCTAAAGCCCTGTTAAATAAGGATACTCACAAAAAAATGGGAAATGTGGATTACAGAATGCGTTGATAAATAACTTATTGTGAATTTATGAGAATGGTGATTATAACCTCCTCAATTCATAGAATAAAAAAATCAGCTTATCCACATCACAGAGTTTATGCCAATTATCGACAGGGTTATAATGCCACAATCCACAGGAATTAACATTGCAGTCTAATAACATTAAAGTTTTAATAAGAAATACATAACACATAGTTAATACATCTCTATAATGAATTAGCTATATTATTAATATAATTGATAAATCTGTATTATTGAGCTAAAACGGCTTTATTATCTCAAATTTTCGTATAAATTTGCCGTCCCTGTAATAAACATAATAGTGATATGTCTGTAATTCAGAAAATTAGGAATAAGTACGCTAAAGTTGCTGGTTTTGTAATAGCCCTTTCGCTCGTAGGTTTTATATTAATGGATGCGTCTAATGGCCCATTAGGTTCTCTTTTCGGCAGAGATAATAGTGTAGCTAAAGTAAATGGCGAGGCTATTGATATTAAAGCATATAGTCAGAAAGTAAAAGACTATGAGGCACTTTACTCTTATGGCCAAAAAGGTCGTCCTTTGGATGATGCAACAAGAGCACAAATAAACCAACAAGCACTTTCTGATTTGGTAAATGCTGAGTTGGTAAAAGCAGAATGTGAAAAACTGGGTATACAGACAACTCCTGAGGAAGAAAAAGAATTGATATATGGTATGAACGCTGATCCTATCGTTAGGCAATATCAGTGGTTCCAGAATCCGGATACAAAAATGTTCGATCCGCAACGTATCAAAGCTTTTGAACAACAAGCTAATCAGGTAGACCCTACAGGAAAATTGCTGGAAGAATGGCAGACTATTAAAAACTATGTATTGCAAAACAATGCATTGAAGAAATACACAATGCTGACAGCTAAAGCAATCTATGTTCCTAAATACCTGTTGGAAAAATCCAGAAAAGAAAAATCTGAATATGCAGGTATCGATTTTGTAAGGATTCCTTATGCAGCAATTCCGGATGAAAAAGTTCCTGTGAAAGATGATGAGCTGATAGAATACATGAAGAAAAATGAAAAGAGATTCTACAATGCAGATAAATCAAGAAGCATAGAATACGTATCATTTGATCTTACGCCTAGTTCAGAAGATACTGCAAACGCTTTGGGTGTTCTTAATAATATTAAAAACGAATTTGCTAACACTACAGATGTTGAAAGTATTGTAAACAGAAATTCTGATGAACAGTACAACCCATCTTATGTAAACAAAGGTTCTTTCTTCTCTCCATTTGCAGATTCAATTCTGAAACTGCCTGCAGGTGCAGTATATGGACCATACTACGATAACAATGCATATAAACTGACAAAAGTTGTTGACAGAAAGACATTGCCGGATTCTGTAAAATGTCGCCACATTCTTATTAAAACAGAAGAAGGTGGTCAGCCTGTTGCTGCAGATAGCCTTGTTAAAAAACGTATAGACAGTGTAGAACTTGCCATCAAAGCTGGTGCAAACTTCAACGAGATGGTTGCGAAATACACGCAAGACGAAGGAAGTAAACAAACTAATGGTGAATACACTTTTACACTGCAACAAAAAGAACAACTTTCTAAAGAATTTGCAGATTTTATTTTCGATGGTAAAGCCGGTGAAAAGAAAATTGTAAAAGTTAGCAACAGCGGTTATGCAGGTTACCACTATATAGAAATACTGGAACAAAAAGGTATACAACCTGCATTGAAATTGGCAACTATCAGTCGTTCGCTGGAACCTGGCCAAAACACAAACAATGCTGCATATGCAAAAGCTTCAGAATTTGCAGGTAAGAACAATACTGAAAAAGCATTTGACGATGCAACGAAAAAAGAAAATATCAACAAGCGCATAGCTGATGGTATTAAAGAAACAGACTTCATGGTAAATGGTTTGGGTAATAGCCGAGAACTGGTTCGTTGGTTATATGCTGCAAACAAAGGTGATGTGTCTGCTGTATTCAGTCTCAACGGTCGTTACATAGTTGCAAAAATGAGTGGCGAACAAGAACCGGGCCTTATGAAACTTGATATGAACAACAGGCCTGCTATTGAAATGGCAGTAAGAAATGAGAAAAAAGCAAAAATGCTGATGGATCAATACAAATCTGTAAGCTCTTTGCAGGCGCTTTCGGCAAGTACAAACCAAGCACTTGTACGTGCAGACTCTTTCAATGCTTCTCAGCCATTCATCAACCGTTTGGGTTATGAACCAAGATTGCTGGGTTACGTATTCTCTGGCAAACTGCAACCAAATGCAGTATCACCTGCAATTAAAGGACAAGATGGTGTATTCTACATCAGTCTGATAAATAAATATAATGTACCGGTAGCATCATCTCCTGATCAGGATTTCCAGGAAAAAATGATGATGATGATGCAACTGCGCAATACAGTTATGAGTTCTGTACAGGAAACATTGAAAAAATCGGCTAAGATTAAATACAATGTAGAGAATCTATAAGATTATTCTAACAGCATATCAGTAAAAAGCCTGCGGTTACATCCGCAGGCTTTTTTTCTTCACAAGCATTATGAGTAATTTTACAACATATTATGGAACCAATAAGAAATAAGGTAGCGGAGAGCGGTATAATAACATTAGACCTTGCAGGTTTTTTGTTGAAAGACGAAGAGATAGCCATATTCGATATCAAGCCATTTTTGTTTCGCGAAATGATATTGCGCGAAAAAGACTATCGTACTGCATTACCTGAACACGACTGGAACCAGTATGAAAATAAATACGTGGCAGTAATATGCAGTGCAGATGCAATAGTACCTGTATGGGCATATATGCTGGCTGCATCTTTTCTGCAGCCATTGGCAAAGACAGTATATTTTGGCAAAGCAGACGAAATGAAAAAACATTTTCTGCTAAATACCATAAACAATATCAACATTGCAGAGTACGATGATAAACGTGTGGTAATAAAAGGTTGCGGAGATATACACGTACCGGATGCAGCGTATGTAGCGGTTACAGAAAAATTGCGCCCGGTTGTAAAATCGTTGATGTACGGCGAGCCATGCTCTACAGTACCTGTGTACAAAAAGCCTGCTATAAAACCAGCAGGTTAGCAGCTATCTTTTCAGAAAGTTGAAAATTATTACCGTCTGCACTTACCAATATGCTTTTATCAAAAGGCATTATTTCTGTAATGGTAATGCGGCTGCCTATTTTTAGCTTAAAGCGTTCCAGCTGTTGCAGAAATGCAGTGGTAGTATCTTTTACGGCAACTATTTTACAAACATCACCTACTTTTCTTTCGCTTAGCAATGTAGCGCGCGATTCAGGAATATCACCGTTCGATTTAGGAATAGGGTCGCCATGTGGATCGTACTCCGGAAATCCCAGAAACTCATCAAGGCGCTCTGTCAGCTTTGTAGATTGTATATGCTCCAATTGCTCTGCAACCTCATGTACTTCATCCCACGAAAAATTGAGTTTATCATGCAGGAAAGACTCCCACAACCTGTGCTTTCTTAATATAGAAAGTGCAGCCTTACTACCGGTATCCGAGAGTTGAATTTTTTTGTACTTCTCGTAGTGTATCAATTCTTTTTCAGAAAGCTTGCGCAGCATATCTGTAACGGTAGCCGGGCGTGTTTGCATTTTATCTGCAATCTCATTTACAGATACTTCTCCACTCGTGTTATTGTGCTGGATACTGTAAATGGCTTTCAGATAATTTTCCTCTGTGTACGTAAGCGCAAGCATGGCCGAAAGTTAGCAAACATATCTTAATGTCCGTATTTTTTGTTAGATTAGTAAGTCGTTATCGTGTTATTAACAGTGTATTGAGAGATGAAAAAGATACCCCATTGCGTTTACCCTTTGCAAAGTTTTCTGTTATTGCTTTTTATTGCTTTGATGCCAATAATAAGTACTGCACAAGTACAGCAGATAAAAGACTATGACAGGCCTACCAACCTGAAAGTAACAAAAGAATATGTGGATGAAAAGGGTAATACTATTCGTGAAGTTCAATACACACAACGTTCTATACGTGTTACCGAAACGATTGTCATTTCCAAAGCCATGTCTGCAGTTGGTGTAAAAGTGGCAATCAATCCCGACACCATCATCAGAGATTCTATATGGTTACTGATTAATAAAAGCAGCTATAGCGTTCACGTTTATTATAAGAAAAAATTGATACGCGGCTACAAAGCGGTATTCGGCCCGCAGCCGCAAATGAATAAGTGTATGGAAGGCGACAGGTGTACGCCTGAAGGCTGGTACAAAATTGCAGACAAACGCAACAGTAGTAAGTACAACAAATTCATGCTGCTGAACTACCCGAACGAAAAAAATCAGGAAGCATTTAAGAAACTGAAAGAAGCAGGAAAAATTCCGAAAGATGCACGTATAGGTGGCGATGTAGGCATACACGGCATATGGCCACGTGGCGATGACATGATAGAAATGGGCATCGGGTGGACAGACGGTTGCATAGCACTGAAAAATGCAGATGTAGATGACCTGTTTAAATGGGTGAATGTAGGTACCAGAGTATTTATAAAGAAATAATCAGACAGGGCTGTGTCGCTCCAGATATTGAGCGTATAGTTCGTTCCAGCCATTCCACTCCTTATCGGTTCCTAAAGAAAAATTGTGAAATACGGTTATCAACCTGCTGTTTGTGCCATGCAGAAATAATTCCATTTTTTCCAAACGGGTGAAAGCTTCAGCAGCACTAAGCTTCATATCATAGTGCGCAGTAGAATCCATAAAACAGAAAGGATGAATTTTTAAGTCCGTCTGTTTTTCATTTTCAATATCGTACCAATAGAAGGAACTACCTGTACCCGCACGGAAACCTATGTGTGTGCCGTACCCCATGCTGTAATCATCGGTAATACCATCTGCTATAAGTTGTCTGTAAGTACGTGGTAGAAACAGCCTGATAAAATGCTGTCGCGAAATGTTGATGCTTTTATCGATAGTTTTTTCCAACACCGCTTTCTCATCTTTGAAAAGCTGATTGTTCTTACCACTGTTATATGACGGGTGTATACCCACCGTACCCTGCTCTGCAAAACTGCGAATGAGTTTTTGCATGGCTTTATGGTTGGGGTTTATGTTCTTATCGTATGTATCGGTCTTCAACGCAGCCAATACAAAAAACAACGGTTTGTATTTGTACAGGTTGTGCAGCGAATACATAAATGGAAACGAGAAGTAAGGATCTTCTGCATTGATGATATTAACCGACAAACGCTTTGCAACCGCACCAAGTTTCAGATTCGCTGCATCTTTCAACAATCCACCTGTATTGCGTATAATGCCCTTATGTTTATAAGACCATGCAATATCAATATCGTATGTGGGGAGAAAAGAGAACGATTTTAAATTGATGTCGAAACCGCATTTTTCATTCAGCAATCTGCGTAGTGCTTCTACCCATTCATCAACCAGCGGACGTTCCAGCCAATTGTTTTTTGTAAGAATACTATCTGTATGCGGATAGCGTTCGTGTTTATCGGGTGTGTAATTATAGTATTCTTCGTATCGGGTAATGAGAAAAAATATCGCCGAAAAAATATCGAACTGTATATCGCCATTTGCAACTGCATACAGCGTTGGGGTATTATTCCAATTGCCTGTATTTACATTATGTTGGTTGATGCCTTTTTGCCAGAGCAATTGTGCATCAGGAATATATATAGCATCCGCTATTTTTTCACCGTAAGCAAGATGTGCTATTTCTTCTCGTTGATGTGTGAGCTTGTATTCGATACCCATACGGATATTAAAAACCCAGTCGAGTATATACAGCAGTCGTGTGCTGGATTGCGGGCTGTATATAACTACGGGATTGCTCATAGGCAAAGCATAAAATTATTTATGCTGATCTTTCCAAAGCTGGTTGAATGATTTCTGTGCAAAGTGTACATCGCCCCTGCCATCTGCCCAAGATTTGCTGAAGAGTTTGTTGACAACATTGCCTTTAATGCTTGCTCCTGCACTGTTCATCAGCGAGCGGTTCAGCATAGCAAGTTTCCACATCTTCCATCCTGCATTTTCTGTAAAACCATTCAGTCCTTCGCTTGCGGCAATGTGGCGGTTTTCCAGCAGCATTTCGTGGATGTTTATTTTCAGTGGGCATACCTCTGTACAGTTGCCGCACAGGCTCGATGCATAACTAAGGTGTTTGAACTCTGCTACATCTTTCAGGTGCGGAGATATCACAGAACCTATAGGCCCGCTGTAGGTTGTGCCATAAGCGTGACCGCCAATATTTTTATAAACCGGACAAGCATTAAGGCAAGAACCACAACGTATGCAGTACATACTCTCGCGCACTTCTTTGCGCAGCAGATTGGTACGTCCGTTGTCCAGCAATATCACATACATTTCTTCGGGTCCGTCGTTTTCGCCGGGTTGGCGGCCACCGGTGAAGATAGTATTGTATACAGTTACGTTTTGTCCTGTACCATAAGTAGCCAACAGCGGCCAGTACAGTGCAAGGTCGCTCATAGATGGTATTATTTTTTCGATACCAACAATAGCAATATGTGTTATAGGGAATGCAGTAGAAAGCCTGCCGTTACCTTCGTTTTCGGTAACGCATACCGCGCCAGTATCTGCTATGAGAAAATTGCCACCCGTTACACCTACTTCAGAAGTAATATATTTTTCTCTCAGGTTGCGGCGGGCAATTTGTGTTAGTTCTGTTGGAGTAAGATTTGGTTCTACGCCCAGCTTTTCATGAAACAGTTTTGCAACATCTTCCTTGCTCTTGTGCATGGCAGGTGTTACAATGTGATAAGGCGGTTCACCATCCAATTGCTGAATGTATTCGCCAAGATCTGTTTCTACAGATTCGATATTATGTTTTGCCAGAAAATCGTTCAGATGAATTTCTTCTGTCACCATCGATTTTGATTTCACTACCTGCTTCGTATTCTTCTCCTGGCAAATTTGCAATACAGCTTGCAATGCTTCGTTAGCATCTTCAGCCCATATTACTTTACCGCCACGTGCCGTGAAATTTTTCTCGAACTGCTCCAGATAACTATCTAAGTTCTCAATGGTTTTCCATTTAATGTTTTTTGCTTTTTTGCGTGCAAGTTCCAGATCGGCAAACTGCTGTTTACCCTTCACAACTGTTTCGGCATATTTCTGAATATTGAAACTAAGCTTGCGCTTGTGTTCCAGATCGCCGGCTTTAACCTTGCTCTTAGCTAAAAACTCTGTAATGGTAGCACTCATAACGTATACACAAACTTAATAAAAACACCGCAAAGGCTTATTTATTGTTTGATAAAGCTACCTGACCAGCATTGTATATGATGAGAAATTTCATGGCAAGCGCTATGATTTTTGATTCTTCTCTTACCGGGCTATACATGCTAAGGTAGTTTTTGATGCCATATGGCCAAATCCACACATCTGCAAATTGATGATATATCTGAACTTCGCCAATGTGTTTCCCGGTAGTGTCCTGTAGTGTATAGTAGTACGTAGATTTGGGCGACTGGTGTAGTTTTTCAAGTTTCCAGGATGATTTGAACTTACCTACCCAGATACCGTCTTTATAAATATTCTCCCCACTTACAGTATAGGAGGTATCATAGTTTTCTTCAACATTGTAGGGCGATGCGTTATAGTGGCAAGTACTGCCATTAGATACATATTCCGGCTCTATACCGTTTACTGTTTTCAGCCAATAGCTGATTAAATCATTAACAGCATCTTTATTGGCAACTCCGTTTTGCAAAACCTTGAAGTGGGAAGCGGATTTAAGAAAGTAGTCGATAATAGAATATTTGTATAACAGGTATACGCTGGTGTCAGCAAAAAGAAAATCTATTTTGTAACAATACCTGAGGTATGTATAGTTTGGAGAAGAAAGAACCATAGCGGTGGCATATATCAATTGTTCTCCGTCTGCATTACTGAATATATAATCTTTAAAATCATTTGGCTCTGGTAACGACAGGTTGCCGGTGCAGTTAACATTAATATCCAGTGTGGAAATTGCTTTGCCGGTTTCAACATAGTTGCATAGGTATACATCATTAGCACTGATTCTTCCCGCTTCTTTTTTGATTATCTGCGCAGTAATATTATTACAGCAGCAAAAAAGTAGAATGTATATAATGAGCAGGCGCATATATAAAGATACCCATTAAAATAAGTATTATATCATTATAGTGTCAAAATGCTGCACCAATACCTACCTCTGCCAGTTCGGCTTCGGCGGTATGTGTTTTCAGGTAGGCATGTACGGTCAGCTCTTTCAAAATGCCCTTTTCCTGTTGCAGTATGTACACATTGCCCCCCAGCTTCTGGTATAGTTTAGTTTGGGTAAGGGCATCTTTCTTCAGATAATATCCTACCTGAAACATCACCCCAATCCTGCCCAGCAAAAACTCATTACCTACAAATACGCTGCTTTTCCACGAATTCTGTTTCTCCTTACCAGGCATTATTTCATTGTTCTTCAGGAACATGTATATGTCGGTATGATACTCATAGTCCAGCCCCAGCATCAGTTTGTTTTTGCCCCAATAGCGCTTGCTGGCAAATGCCGATGCCAGATATAGCGGGTACATAGGCCCATCGGGCGCACTGGCTTCTTTGCCTGCCATACTTAGCCTCACCTGTCCCAGCCATCTGTTTTTCAGCGGGGCTTCTTTTCGCATGATCCTATCGGGATTGTTGCCGACAGGCGAGTACCTGACGCCGATATGTGCGCCGTATTTATTAATGCCAAGATTGGGTTGGCGCAATGCAGCATTAGAGATATGAGCAAAATTGGCGCCTGCTAATATATCCAGATGCTGATTGACGCGGTAGCGAAGGTCTGTAGTGAAATAAGAATAATTGTTCATGTGGCTGCTCATGGCAGTGTTCAGCGTATCCCAATCGGGGTAGCGGCTATACACTTTGGTAATATAACCCACGCCAAAGCCTGCCCTTACAGACCACTCCAGTTTTTTTCCAGTTATAATGGGTATGCGGATATTGGGGTTGATGCTGAAAGTCCTGCCATAAACAACATCCTTATCGTATACCGTATAAGCAATGCTAAGCCCTACTATAGGATACCTGCGGCGCTGATGCCACGAAGCCTTTCCGTAGGTTTGTTGTACAAAGTTCAGCTCGTAGGCGGGAGACATTTCGGGGAAATCGGCCTTCATTTTTTTAGAATGCCTGAAAGCCTTGCCTGCTATGTAGTAGCTCTCTATGCCAAAGCCATCCCACGCTTTGTTTTGTGCCGATGCAATAAATGGTAGTGCAAATAGGCAGATGGCATACAACAGGGCTTTTCTCATATACGGGCTGTATCGCTATACGTTTAACAGATTTACAATTTAGCAAATATAGTTTTACCTGTTGCAATCTTGTACCTTTGCCCTGTCATAATTAAGATGCGTCGATTAGCCGCCATATTTGTTCGTTCGTTTTTGCAGGGCCTGCTTATTCTCAGCCCCATAGCCATAACGGCCTATGTCATTTACATTGTATTCGACAGTGTAGATAGCCTTGTGCCATGGGTGCCACGCGGGTTGGGTTTTCTGGTCATAGTATCAATAGTTACGTTCATCGGCTACATGGGTACGCGCTTCTTTCTGGGCAAGATGTTGTTTGATGCGTTCGATAATATGTTGCAACACGTACCGGGTATCAAATACATCTACTCTTCTATCAAGGAAGTGATGGGTTCTTTTGTGGGCGATAAAAAACGCTTCAACAAACCGGTATGGGTGTGTACCAATCTGAACCCCGAAGTATGGCGTATAGGCTTTATGACACAGAAAGACCTTGCCTATCTGGGCATGGCCAATAAAGTAGCGGTATATCTGCCGCACTCTTACGCAGTATCGGGCTATGTTATCATAGTAGAAATAAAGAATATCAAACCCGTTACCAAAATGACGGCTGCAGAGGCTATGAAGTTTGCGGTAAGCGGTGGTATTACAGGATTGGAGGAACATGAAAAGAGTCATGAAAAACATTAACCTGAAAATCAATTTCAATCCCGGTCCGGCAGCATTACCACAATCTGTATTGCAACAGGCAGCAGATGCTGTGCTCAACTACAACAATACCGGATTATCTATACTAGGCATACCGCATCGCGGTAAATTATTTACAGATATCATTGAAGAAGCCAGAGCATTGGTAAAAGAGCTGTGCGGGCTGGGTGATGATTATGAAGTGCTGTGGCTGCAAGGTGGTGGCAGGTTGCAGTTTACCATGGTCCCAATGAATTTTCTGGGCGATGGTGAAACCGCAGGCTACATAGATAGCGGCTACTGGGCTGCTGATGCTATCAGCTATGCAAAGTATTATGGCAATGTAGATATTCTTGCTTCATCAAAAGCAGATAACTATACACACTTGCCGCAGTGGCCTGCAACGATAGATAGCAAACTGGCATATCTGCATTTTACTACCAACAATACCATATACGGAACACAGTGGAACAACGTGCCGAAAGTACAAATACCACTGATAGCCGATATGAGCAGCGATATACTGAGCAGCCAAATGAACTATACCAACTGCGATATGTTTTATGCTGTAGCGCAGAAGAATATTGGTGCAGCAGGTGTAACGATGGTTGCCATTAAAAAAGATATGCTGCAACGCACCAAACGTGTGTTGCCGCCGATGCTTAGTTACGACGGGCATGTAAAAGCAAATTCGGTATTGAATACATCGCCCGTGTTTGCTGTATACACAGCATTGCTGATGCTACGCTGGACAAAAGAAAAAGGGATAGCAGCAATAGAAAAAGAAAACAACGAAAAAGCAGCATTGCTGTATAGTGAAATTGAACGTAATAGTTTGTTTGATTGTATTGTAAATAATGCAGCTGACCGCAGCAAAATGAATGTATGCTTCACTGCAAAACACGCAGAGCATGAAAAAACATTTATCAGCTTTTGTGAAGAGAACAATGTGACAGGTATAGAAGGACACCGCTCTGTAGGTGCATTTCGTACATCTTTATATAATGCTATATCTTTAGCAGATGTGCAGCATCTTGTTGCGTTGATGAAAGAATTTGAAAATCTAAATAATAAATAAAAAGTAATGGCAAAGATTACACCATTCAAAGGGTTAAGGCCAAAACCTGAACTGGCATCGAAAGTAGCAACATTACCATACGATGTGGTGAATGTAGAAGAAGCACGTGCTTATAAGGACAATCCTTACCACTTCTATCATGTTACCCGTTCTGAGATTGACTTGCCTGCAGGCGTGGATGTGCACACACAGCAAGTGTACGACAAGGCAAAAGAAAACCTTGACCAGATGGTGGCCGATGGTGTAATGTTTCAGGACAATGAGCCATGCTATTACATATACGAACTGGTAATGGATGGCCGTTCGCAAACAGGTTTGATATGTGGTTCTTCGCTGGAAGATTATAACAACGGCATCGTAAAGAAGCACGAGTTTACACGTCCTGAAAAAGAACTGGACCGCATCAACCACATCAAAACTACACGTGCACAAACAGGTATCGTGTTTCTTGCCTACAACGATAATAATGATGTAAACACCATCATCGAAAACTGGAAGAAAGACCACAAACCTACGTACGACTTCACTGCAGAAGATGGCATCAAGCATACACTGTGGGTAGTAGATGAATATCCGAAAGTGGCGAGTATCACACGCATATTCGATGAGCAGGTACCTGCTACTTATATTGCCGATGGCCACCACCGCGCAGCGTCTGCAGCAAAAGTGGCGCATGAAATGGCAGAAAACGGATTGTCTATCTCTGGCGATGAATCTTTCAACTATTTCATCACTTGCGTTTTCCCTGAAAGCCAACTGAAAATACTAGACTACAACCGTGTAGTAAAAGACCTGAATGGCATGAGCAGTGCAGATTTCATCAACTCGCTGAAAAACGATTTTGAAGTTTCTGCACCAATGACCACAGCATACCGCCCTGCTAAACCGCACGAGTTTGGTATGTATATAGATGGCAAATGGTATACACTCACCGTAAAGCCCGGTACATTCAGCAACGACCCGATAGGTATTCTGGATGTAAGCATCCTGCAAAACAATGTATTGTCAAAACTGCTGAACATCAACGACCCGCGTACAGATAAGCGTGTAGATTTCGTAGGTGGTATCCGCGGACTGGGCGAACTGGAAAAACGTGTGAACAGTGGCGATATGGCTGCTGCTTTCTCTTGCTACCCTGTTAGCCTGAAACAACTATTTGATATTGCAGACAGTGGCAATGTAATGCCACCAAAAAGTACATGGTTTGAACCTAAACTGCGCGATGGTTTAGTAGTTCATCTGATATAAGAGCTTGTAAGGCACTCTACGGAGTGCCTTATTCATTTATAAGAATTGTTTATGCGGGTTTTAAACCCAAATCGCGCAAATTTGTTGCATCTTAAAATACACAGATATGGAATACAGGATAATGGGTAAAACAGGCTTACAACTCAGTGTGCTTTCTTACGGCTCTTGGGTTACGTTTGCCAAGCAGATAGATGATGGCATCAGTGACAGGTTGATGGGGATAGCTTACGAAAATGGTATCAATTTCTTCGACAATGCAGAGGTATACTCTCGTGGCGAGTCTGAAAAAATGATGGGCCGTGTGCTGAAAGCAAAAAACTGGGACCGTACTTCTTATACTGTATCAAGCAAGGCTTTCTTTGGCTGGAGGGGCGAAGCAAACAAACCCAACCAGACAGGCCTCAGCCGCAAGCACCTGACAGAAGCATGCCACGAAGCACTGGGCAGGCTGCAGGTTGATTATCTCGATTTGTTCTACTGCCATCGCCCTGATAAAAAGACGCCGATAGAAGAAGTGGTGCGTACAATGAATACGCTGATAGAGCAGGGTAAGATATTGTATTGGGGAACCAGCGAATGGAGTGCTGCAGAAATAATGGAAGCACACATGATAGCGCGTGAACTGCGCCTGATAGGTCCGCAGGTAGAACAACCTGAATACAACCTCTTCAAACGCCAGAAGATGGAAGTAGACTACTACACCATTTTCAAAAACGTGGGTATGGGCACTACTATCTGGAGTCCGCTGGCATCCGGTTTGCTGACGGGTAAATACAATGACGGTGTACCTGAAGGCAGCCGCCTGGCGCTGGAAGGTTTTGAATGGTTGAAAGACCGCACGCTGAGCGATGAAAAAATTGGCCGTGTGCGCAACCTGGGCAATCTTGCAAAAGAACTGGGTACATCACTGGCTACATTATCTATTGCATGGTGTATCAGAAACAACAATGTAACTACGGCTATACTCGGCGCAACAAAAGAAGAGCAACTGCTTGAAAACCTGAATGCACTGGATGTATTGCCATTGCTGACAGATGATGTGATGACGAAGATAGACGAGATAATGGGTACTAAACCCGAAATGCCAATGTACTAAGTTTATTATCGGCTAATGTATAATACAGGGCTGCGATTATTCGCAGCCTCTTTTTTTGCAAACTGTTAGCGTATTAATGGTTAACTTAAAGCTATGCAGGCATTCATAATAGCATATTACAATCTGCTTAAAACAACATTCAAAGAGTTTATCGATGATAATGTTGTGAAACTAAGTGCATCGCTTGCATATTATACCGTATTTGCAATAGGGCCATTAATCATGGTTATCATATCGCTTACGGGTTTGTTTTTTGATAAAGAAGACATCACTGCAAGGCTCTATAATCAGATACAATTACTGGTGGGCAAAACAGGAGCAGAGCAGATATTTTCTATCGTAAATAATATCAGCACCCAGCATAGCGATGCTACACTATTCAGCATCATAAGCATTGCCATACTTATATTCAGTGCCACAACGGTGTTTGCAGATATACAGGATTCTATAAACTATATATGGTCTGTAAGAGCCAAGCCCAAGAAGGGATGGCTGAAGTATATACAAAACAGGCTGCTGTCATTTTCTATAATCATTGGTTTAGGTTTTTTGCTGATGGTATCGTTATTGATAAACACAATTACCGATGCACTGACAGAAAGATTGCAAAGACTATTTTCTGAAGATCTGGTAGATGTTTTCAGGATAGTAAATGCACTGATACTATACGTCATCGTATCCTTACTGTTTGGTGTTATATACAAAGTACTACCCGATGCAAAAATAAAATGGCACGATGCAATGCGTGGCGCGTGGTTTACGGGTGCATTATTTTTGTTAGGTAAGTTTTTGATTGGTTATTATCTGGGTAGCTCTGCCATAGGCACTACTTATGGTGCTGCGGCTTCAGTAGTTATTATTCTTTCGTGGGTATATTATACCTCCATTATTCTGTACTTTGGTGCAGAGTTTACAAAAGTATATGCGCTGAAATTAGGCGGCGGTATAGTGCCGTATGAAACTGCTGTATTCATCGTAAAGCGGGAAGCCAAAGAAATGCCTGATGTAAAAGAGGTAAAGGAATAGCCTATTTTTTCTGCATCAACAGTTGCACACTTTTTACAGATACAAAGCGGAAAGCCAACATACCTATAATGCCTGCTACACCTGTTATTGCAACCTGTGCAAACCAATGCAGCCCTGTAGATTTTACAACGTATGCCACAGCAGCCAGCAATATTACAAATGCAACATGCGCACTTATCCACTTTATATTTTTAGGTAGCTGTGCTTCTTTACTACAGAATACGATATAGCATATAGCCAATACCGTTTGTGTGATGCATGAAGTAATAGCTGCACCCAATGCTTCCTGCATGGGTATCAGGTAGAAGTTGAGCGACAGGCTGATGATAACACCCGCCAGTGATATTTTATTCAGCAATGCAATATTGCCATTGGCAGTAAGCAGGGTAGAATAAGTGTACATGATGCAATAGGCAGGGAAGGCAGCCATTACCCATGCAAATACATCACCATCGTACGTACCTGCATTTTTGTAGAGCATTTCCATTATTTCCTTGCCCCAACCAAAAGCGGTGACGCAGAGGATAAAAGCAAAAGGCACCAGCATGTTTACACTCAGCTTGATGATAGGCTGCACGCTCTGGCGCTCGGCTATCATCTTTCCAAACATAGGCAGCAATACCCCTGCGAACATGATGCCGAACATATTGCTGACATCCAGCAGGCGGGTGGCGGTGGCATAGATACCTGCCTGGTCTTTGCTGGCAAGGCGCTCTACCAATATCATATCGCTGCGCATGTGCAGGCTCATCAGCAGTATCAGTATGGCGTAGGGGAAGCTCTTTTTTATAATCGCATATACTTCCTTCACCTCAAAAGACAGTGATGGTGCAATACCCGTTTTGCGGAAGATGATAAACATGGCAGCCACAGCCGTAAGCCCGTAGCAGAAAATCTGTGTCCATATAAACCATTCTATTTTGAAGCCCGCACTTGTAGCAGGATTGTATAACAGAAACCCGCATATCAGTATCATCAGCAGGCGGTCTGTAACGGAGAGCACACCATCTGTTTTGAAATACTGCATGGCAGATATATTGCTGCGCAGGTATAATACCAACGAACTGAGCGCTTGTATCGTTAATACCCCCGAGAGCAGGCCAAGCTCCCATGTGTGGTAACCGAGCAATAGCCCTGCTATAAAGACAATAGCAGTGTAGGCAAGTATCAGCAGCAGCCTTGTCGTCAGCATGGCAGGGAAAAGCGTCCGCAGACGGTCTCGGTTTTGAGAAATAAGGTTGGTGTTGTAATTGGTAAGCCCGAAATCGAGTAATATCTGGAAAACGATACAGATATTTAATAATGCCTGATATGTGCCGTATTGTTCGTGGCCCACAGTATTTTGTACTGTACGGTCTATCATAAACACCCAAACAGGCTTCACCAGCAGGTTTACGGCTATTATGAACAAGAGGTTTTTTACGAAAAATCGACGCATTACAGTAAAATAAACGAGGCTATTAGGGGTAAAATTATATTTTTGTCGCCAGCTATGCGCATTGCGGTAAATACAAGGCTGTTATTAAAAGGTAAATTGGAAGGCATAGGCTGGTTCACTCACCAAACGCTGATGCGTATGGTGCGCAATCACCCAGAACACGAATTCATCTTTTTCTTCGATCGTCCGTACGACGATTCCTTTGTATTTGCACCCAATGTAACGCCCGTTGTGGTATCGCCACAGGCAAGGCACCCGATTCTGTTCTATATCTGGTTCGAGTGGAGGATTCCCTTCCTGCTGAAGAAATACAAGGCAGATGTGTTCCTATCGCCCGACGGCTATATGTCGCTCAGCACCAAAGTGCCTACTTGTCTGGTAATACACGATTTGGCATTTGAGCACTACCCCGAGCATTTTGTAACCAGCCACAAACTATATTGGCGCCACTACTCTCCGCGTTTTGCAGAGAAGGCAGTGCGCATTGCAACGGTATCCACCTACAGCAAGCAGGATATCTGCGAGCAGTATGATATACCTGCCGATAAAATAGATGTGGTATATAATGGTGCGCACGATGAGTACAAACCACTGGACTGGAAAGAGCGTGAAGCCGTAAAGGAAAAATATGCCGATGGTTGCGAATACTTTGTATTTGCAGGCGCACTGCACCCACGCAAGAATATTGTGAACCTGCTGAAGGCTTTTATACGCTTCAAGAAAAAGCTGCGCAGCAATATGAAGCTGGTAATAGTAGGCCGCTATGGCTGGAAGTATGACGAGCTGATAGCCATGCGCGAAGAAATGCCTTTCAAAGAAGATGTGAAGTGGGTAGGCTATATGAATGTAGATGAGCTGAGCAAAGTAATGGGTGGTGCGTATGCACTGGTATATCCTTCTTTGTTTGAAGGATTTGGCATACCGATACTGGAAGCACTGGAATGTGATGTGCCGGGTATTGTCAGCAATACATCGAGCATGCCTGAAGTAGCAGGTGATGCGGGTATATTGGTAGACCCTACCGATGTGGAAGATATAGCCCTGAAAATGGAGCAGCTATACAAAGACGAAAACCTGCGCACCAAACTGATAGCCAACGCAAGAGAACAGGTAAAGAAATTCAGCTGGGATAAATCTGCCGAGCGCCTGTGGGATTGTGTGATGAAGTGTGTAGGGAAGTAATCAATTCTGAGATAATTATGTTACGGTTTATATTTATCATTATGGCGTTACTTAATTTTTTAAAAATATATGGACAGGATAAAAAAACTGTGTATTCAGTAATTCAAGCAAAAGATAACAAGGGTGAATTGGCAGCGTTAGGCAATGTAGATGCCAGCCTAAAAAATTATAATGATAAAAAGAAGTACCCTTGGTGTTTAACGATATCAATCGCATTGGAAGAAAGGAATCTAAATAAGAATCATCTTCCGAATCAACAAGAGTCAGATATTGCTAATAAGTTTGAAGATGTTCTGGTAGAGCAAATTGAAAAATTAGTACCTGCTAAATATGTGGGACATTTATACAATGATGGTTTTCTCGATGTATTTATTTATTTGAAAGACCCTGAAAAGGCTCATAACTATCTACTAACGTTTGCAAATAAAAAAGATAATATCAGAGAGTTTTCGCATAAAATTGAACAGGACCTGAATTGGGAACGTGTAGAACCTTTACTTAAGTAATCAATTCGGCGATACCCTTCTGCCGGGAACAGGGTTGTTCTTTTTCTCTTCTTTATAATGCAGTTGCTGCACTTTTAGTTTTTCAAGTACTACCTGTGTGATAGTTGTGCTGTACACATTGCTTTGTCCCTCTTCGCGGCGCTGATATGAAGTATTGCTGTTTATAATCAATCTGCCTCTATCATCTATACCCACCTGCCATACGTCTGCTTCGCTTTTCAGGTTTTTAAAGAGCAGTAAAAAACGCTTGGCTGCAAACTCGTACTTGCTATCGGTAACAATGTGATACTTTTCTTTGCCAGCATCTTTATAATACACCCTGAAGTTGTCTTCCGTTATACTGATGAGCATATCTGCAGTGTCTTCAAACTGCACAACTGCATTGCGGTAAAAGAGCGATGTGTTGTAGGAAATAGAATCTGTAAACTGCAGGGTACGAATAGCAACCGCACGCCAGTAGCCGTAAAGATTTCTTTTGAATTTGATATTAGCCGCAGTATCAAGCTGCACAAAAGGTAATGCGCATTGTTCGCAACGTAGTATGCTGATGTTCTTGCGCTCTGCCAGTTTTTCTTTCTGCTTAGCCATCACATCATTAGGCGTCAGCCTGCGGAAGGTACTGTCAAAAGATTCCTGTTCGTTTTCCGGTGCTATCAGCATGTAGTAGTCTACAGGTAGCGTTTCAAAATTGCGTGGTGTATTCACCAGTGTAGCCATTTCCCTTGGTGTTTGTGCAAGGGCATGGCCGCAAAAGCATATCAGTATAGCTACCAGTAGTTGACGCATATTGTAATATACGTTATTCTTCTATCTCTACGTTGCCCTTGCCTCTATAGAAAAGCAGTCCCACCATCATCAGTAAACTGGTAACAGCTACTACGAAAAACAATATACCTGCGTTGAAGTTACCAATGCTCTTGCTGGCAGGTATGCTATAGAAAAGCAGGATGGTTACCAACCCGCGGGGCATCAGAAATAGTTCGGGAAAGAGGTTGGTTTTCAGTATCAGGCGTAGATACAAGAAGCGTACAAAGAAGAGGATGGCAATAATCATACTGCCCAACTCCCATACTTCTCTTTCCTGCAGTACATTCAGATCTATACTATAGCCAAATATGATGAAGAAGAAAGTACGTATCAGAAAAGATGTTTCGGCGGTGATGGATTTCATAAAGTTGAGGATGCCCTCTATGTCTTCATTATAGAAAAGCTTCTTCAACGACCCTTTCATAATGAACGGATAATTGTTGAACACCAAACCGAATACCAACACGATAAGCAAAGACGGAAGATGGATTTGCTCGCCCAATGCATAGATGAGTGCAAGCACGGCAAAGAGCATAAAGAACTTGATATGCGATTTTGCACGGGTAAGGATGTAGATAAGCAGGAATGTTGCCGCCGCAGATATGATAACAGCCAGCAGTATCTTACCACCAAACACAGCCGCAGACGATGCACTCATTACATTATCCATCAGCATATAGTTGAATACCATAATGCCTATGATGTCTGACAAGGAAGACTCGTACACGATAAACTCTTTCTTTTCTTCGGGCAGGTTTTCAGAACTGGGTATTACGATGGCACTACTGATGATGCTGAGCGACACGGCATAGATAAATGCATTCTCGAACGATACGCCCAGATGCTGCACAATCAGAAAGCCGATGCCGATGGCAGATATCAGGAATATAAACAGTGCTGAGCCAAGTGAATTGCGAATGAGTTTTATCTTTTCCCTGCCCAGCTTCAAATCGAGTGCAGCCTCCAGTACTATCATGATGAGCCCTACTGCACCGAGTATTTTTACCAGCTTTGTGATGATAACATCATTGTACCACAGATGCCCTGCAAACTGCTTTACAACAATACCTGTACCTATCAGCAGTAGTACAGAAGGGATATTGGTCTTCTTACTCAGCATACTGAAAATGTAACTGAGTATAATAACAGAACTAAGGATGATGATAATAGTATAAGTGCTTAAACCCATACCAATGAAAATAGGCAACCGGACAGCGAAAGCCTAAGGAATTCTGTTAATAAAAACTGAACAGCGAATAAGTGCTACATTATCAGCGGTAGTATATAGCGCAGTATTTTCTACTATTTACGTTTCTTCTTCTTTTGTTGTTGCTGTTGTGCTTTCTCTTCCTGCTCCAGCAATAGCTGCCAGTTGTCGTTAGGTACTTCTTCAGAAAATGCAATTGTTTCGCGGTAGTCGTTTTTATCAATCTTCATTTCCTGTATAGGCTTGCCTACGTATTGCTCTATCTCATCCAGCATGGGTTTTTCTTCCTTGCTGCAGAAAGATACTGCCTGCCCTTTCTTAACACCACGACCTGTACGGCCTACACGGTGCACATAGTTTTCGGCAACATCGGGCAGGTCATAGTTTACTACATAGTCTACATCGGGTATGTCTATACCGCGTGCATTCACATCTGTAGTTATCAGCAGTTTCACCTCACCTGTTTTAAATTCCTTCATCACCTGTAGGCGGTCTGCCTGCTCCTTGCCACCGTGCATGGTAATGCTTTTGATGCCTACACGCTCCATAGCAGCCTGCACACGCTCTGCACGCACTTTGGTACGCACAAACACCAGTATCTTACTTTCAGGAAACTCCTTCACCAGCCTTTCGAGGAAGAAGCGTTTATCATCCATCTCTACATAAGCCACCGCGTGGTTTACGTTTTTAGACACAGGGTCTTTGGGAGATATCTGTATGCGGATGGGATTATTAACGATGCTGTAGGCAAGGTCTTTAATCTCTTTATCGATAGTGGCAGAGAAGAACAGTGTCTGGTGGTGCTTGGGTATAAACTTCAGTATGCCGTATATGTCTTTGATAAAGCCGAGGTCCAGCATATGGTCGGCCTCGTCCAGTATCAGCATCTCTACCCTGCTCAGGTCTATATGCTCCTGATTGATGAGGTCGAACATGCGGCCGGGGGTAGCTATCAGTATATCCACACCACGCTCCAGCTTGTTTATCTGTGCATCCTGCTCTACACCGCCATACAGGCCCAGTATACTCAGCCTGGTGTATTTGCCTATCTGCTTAAACACATCGGCTATCTGTATAGCCAGTTCGCGCGTGGGTACCATTACCAGGCAGCGAATCTCGCCCTTGTTCTTTTTATTCAGGTTTTGCTGCAGCTTGTGCAGTACAGGTATAGCAAATGCCGCCGTCTTGCCCGTACCTGTTTGTGCAATGGCCATTACGTCATCGCCCTTCAGTATAGAGGGTATGGCTTTGAACTGTATATCTGTAGGACGCTTAAAGCCCGCCTCTGCAAGGCTTCGTTTTATATCTTCGGCAATGTTATAATCCTGAAACTTCATATCTGCTGTATCGGCGTCAAAGATAACTACTTTAATTGCCACAGGCACAGCGCTATTACTATATTTGCGCTTCAACACAGGTATTCGGCATATATATGATGATGGATTTAAGCAATGCGCGCCTTACGGCCCTGTCTGTACACTTTGTGGGCAACAAGAGCGTGGGCGATGATATACTGCACAGCGCACGCCCCATAGCTTTTGAAGAGCGCGAACGTATTGTACTGGGCAATGCTTTGCTGGGCCGCTTTACGCTGGATATGAGCCGATATAAGTTTGAACATGCCGTATCGCTGGACTATAACGGCGTGTATAACTACTGCCTGGAAACACTGGCCGAGCCTGCAGATCTGCACAAGCACGCCATGAACATAGCCAAGCACCTGTACGAGAGTGCCACCCACCCCAAGATAAAAGCGGGCGACCTGTATGTGTGCCACTTCGAGAACTGTGTGGTAAACAATGCCTATGTAGATGCCATCGGCATTTTCAAAGCAGAGAGCAAGAACGACTACCTGGAGCTGGATATTGCAGGCAAAGACTTTGAACTGCAACTGAAGCAGGGTATAGACATCCACAAGATGGACAAAGCATGCCTGGTGCTGGCAAGCAACGCAGAGGCGGGTTTTGATGTGCTGATATACGACAATGCCAACAACAAAGGCGAGGAAGCCGTGTACTGGCGAGAAACCTTTTTGGGCATCGCACCACAGGCCAACGAGTACTACCAGACCAACGAGTTTCTGAACATAGCCAAGCAGTTTATAGCCAAGCAGATACCCGAAGAGTTTGAGATAGACAAAACAGAGCAGATAGATATGCTCAACAAATCGGTAGAGTTTTTTAAGAACAATACTGCATTTGATAAAAAACGCTTTGTGGAAGAAGTGATACAGGACGATAGCATCCGCCGCTCGTTTCACAAATTTGAAGAAGCCTATAGCGAAACCCACGATATAGCCCTGCCCGACCAGTTTGATATATCTATGCAGGCCGTAAAAAAGCAGGCACGCGTATTTAAGAGTGTGCTGAAGCTGGATAAAAACTTCCACATATACATACACGGCGATAAAGACCTGATAGAAAAAGGCTACGACCAAACCACCGGCAAGAAGTACTACAAGATATACTACGACGAAGAGTTTTAGAACCGTACCGCTGCCCTAAAATTGTTGCAGTTTGTTGCAATTTGGTGTGCAACAAATATGGCTCTATTGATAATCAATGTTTTAGCACGTGTTTTGTTGCAAATTGTTGCAGTTTCCTGCCTGCCGCAGGCAGGTTGCGAAACATTTGCTTTATGCTGCTGCTTAGGTTTATGGTTATTATGACAAAGAACTACTATAGCAAATTTACGTAAAATAATAATATTAATGACTTTTTATTTTTAATAGAAAGTCTGCAATATCCCCATTTGTTGGTTCTTCAGTTGTTAATTCAACATCTTCATATTCGTGCAGCATGTGGTCAATTTCATCATCCCACTCAAAATGATGTAAATCTTTTAATCCCCATTGACCAGCATAAAACCATAGAGAATCAATAAGCTTTTCAGAAATGCTTTCATTAATAAAGCCGATGGATAACTTCTGCGTATTTGTGAAAACAACATTGCCAAATTGTTTGTAGTTGGCACCATCTCTATACATATAGTTGAATTGGATGTTCATATAATCTTATTTATCCTTCTTTACCAATACATCATATATATGTTGGGGTAGTTCTTTCTTTACGTCCCTGATATTGTGATGATTTAGCCATTGTTGAAAAGCCTCTACATCCACAGGCTCATGGTTTATTACTTCCCCATTCTTTAGAGAGATTACGAAAATGCCTGCACCATATATAAATGCTGATAGCTCCTTTGCAGCATATTGAAAGCCTATAAATGTTTCCTTCATGGTTGTTGGTAAGTTTCTGCAAAGATAACAAAATGACACTTATAGTCCGTTGACTTAAAAGCCACACCAAGATACTTTGTGCCCTATGGATATCAAGGATAAAGTAGGGCAACGGATAAAAGAACTAAGACACGAATTAGGGCTATCGCAAGAGGCACTTGGCAACAAAGCAGGTGTAGATAGAACCTATGTAACAGATGTAGAAAATGGGCGACGAAATATATCTGTTGAAGTACTCGAAAAACTTATAAAAGCCCTAGAGGTATCCTTCCAAGACTTTTTCACCGCGAAAGAATTCAGAAAATAATGAAAGCATATTATAGTAACACTATTACCAATTTTATAGCTGATGATACTGAACGGATCATAGGAATATTAACTCATCAAAGCGGTATAGCAGGTTTTCACCAGCAGTTACATAAACAAACAACATCGTGGAATGAAGAAATAATACTTTTAAAAAGAGTATTTCTCGAACTTTCAAAAAACCGTCAAGAACTTTTAGAAAGTACAATATTATTAGAATACCCTATTGCAAGACGTGAAAAGAGGATAGATATAGTACTCCTTATAAATGATATTGTAACCATTATAGAATTTAAAGCTGGCAAAGCGAAGTACGAAAGAAGTGATATTGAACAACTAACAGATTACTGTTTAGATTTAAGAGATTTTCATTTTGAATCGCGAAAAAGAAAAATTGCACCAATACTATTGGCTCCAAGTGCAGCCGAAACAATAACAAATGTGACGTTTAATGAACAAATCGCATCTATAAGTTATGCTAATGAAGACTCGTTATTAAATGTAGTTGATAGAATCATAGAACATTCTAATGCTGCAAACAGTATAGATCCACAGGTTTGGAATAATAGTATTTATGCACCTACGCCAACAATTATCGAAGCAGCCCAAACACTATTTTCCGGTAAAACGGTAGAGGAAATCTCAAGGTCTCACGCTGGAACAAAAAACTTGACAAAAACCAAAGATGCAGTGATACGCGCTATTCATAAAGCACGTGCGAATAATGAAAAAATAATATGCTTTATTACTGGTGTACCAGGCGCTGGCAAGACACTAGCAGGACTGGATATTGCACATTATTCTGAGTTTCAAGATGGGGAAAACTCGCTTGCTACTTTCTTATCTGGTAATGGCCCATTAATTAAAGTGTTAAGGGAAGCGTTGGGAAGAGATGCACATAAACGTCTGAAAAAATTTAAGCCTGATGTAAAAAAAAGAGAACAGAAAAGGATAATCTCATTTGTAGAAAATGTGCATAGGTTTTTAGATGCTTATTTCAACGATAAGTCTTCCGTGCCCAACAATAAGGTGGTAATATTTGATGAAGCACAACGTGCATGGAATGCTGAACATTCAAAAAGAAAGTTTAATAGAGATTATTCTGAGCCTGAAATGATGTTCGAGGTAATGAACCGTCATAATGATTGGGCAGCAATAATTGCTTTAATTGGTGGTGGTCAAGAAATTAATACAGGTGAGGCAGGATTACGTGAATGGGGAAATAATATTCTAAATAAGTATAAAGATTGGAAAGTTTACGTGTCTCCAGAACTTAAGGTTGGTAACCATAGTACAGCCAACCTTACATTGTTTGAGCAAACTCCACAAGACGTAGATATATATGAAGAACTTGATCTTCATTTGAATGTTGCAATCAGGTCTTATAAAGCAGAAGATTTATCAAAGTGGGTTCAACTAGTTTTAGATAATGAGCCTGCAAAGGCAAAGCAGCTCTATGTTGATAGATTAGGGGAATATGAAATGGCTTTAACAAGAAACTTAGATACAGCCCGAGCATGGCTTAAAATGAAATGTAAGGGAACCAGAAGAATGGGATTAGTTGCAAGTTCTGGTGGGCGTAGATTAAGAGCTTACGGGCTTGATGTTAAGGCCGAATTAGAAGGAGAAAATTGGTTTCTAAACGATAAAAATGATATTAGGTCTTCTTATTCCTTAGAGCTACCTGCTACTGAGTTTGGCATACAAGGCTTAGAACTTGATTGGACCGGCATGTGTTGGGACGCAGACTTAAGAAGAATTGATTCTGAATGGGATTTTAGAAATTTCAGAGGTACTACTTGGGATAAAGTGAACCAAGAAGAAAAGAAACAGTATACATTGAATAAATACAGAGTTTTGCTAACACGTGCTCGGGAGGGTATGATTATATGGATACCTGAAGGAGATAAGACTGATGTTACAAGGCTACCTGAATTTTATGACCCAATCTATATGTATCTAAAATCTTGCGGAGTTCCAGATATATCCTAAGCTGTTCCTATTATCGTGAGATTGCTTCGTTCCTCGCAATGACGTGGAAGAGGTGAATAATGTTCCCGAACGATGAACGGTGCCAACGCCTTAGGTGCCAAATAGCCATCCTGCAGGTGGGCAAAAAGGCATTTTATACAGTATGTCGATAACTTTTATCCAAAATTATTATTGATAATCAATCACTTACAACGGCACGATAAAAAAACTTCATGAATTTCTTGGTGGTGAAGAATAGTGGTTTTACCTTTGCCATCCCAAAATAAAGCCCTCAGTGGCTACAATTTAAAGAAGACAATGAGACATCTTAGTTTTAAAACACAATCGGCTAACGAAAAAATCGTAAAACGTGATTGGTATGTAGTAGATGCTACAAACAAAACACTGGGCCGTATGACTACGCGCGTAGCAAGCGTACTGCGCGGTAAGCACAAAGCATATTATACGCCTCACTTCGATTGCGGTGATTATGTAATCGTAGTAAACAGCGGTAAAGCTATACTGACTGGTAACAAACTGGATCAGAAAGAATACCAGACATTCAGTGGTCACCCTGGTGGTCAGAAAATTGAAATGGCAAGGGATCTGCAGGCTCGCCGTCCAAGCGTAATGATAGAGCGCGCTGTAAAAGGTATGCTGCCAAAAAACCGTATGGGCCGTGCTATGTACAAAAAACTGTTTGTGTACGAAGGTGCAACACACCCGCACACTGCACAGCAACCAAAGGAATTGACATTCTAATTCATTAAAAAAAGAAAACCATTCATTATATAATGGAAAAGCAAAAAAACGCCGTTGGTCGCCGTAAAGAAGCAGTTGCTCGCGTATACATGAGCAAAGGTACCGGCAACATCACGGTAAACGACAAAGATTACAAGGCTTATTTTCCGATAATATACCTGCAAAATCAGGTAGAGCTGCCTTTGAAAACTACTGAAACAATGACAGGTTTCGACATCGTAGTAACGGTAGCAGGCGGTGGCCCTAAAGGCCAGGCAGAAGCTGTTAAAATGGCTATCTCTCGCGCATTGTGCGAGGTTAACGCAGAGTATCGTCCGGCACTGAAAGCACAAGGCCTGATGACGCGTGACCCACGCTCTGTAGAACGTAAGAAATTTGGTAAACGTAAAGCTCGTCGTAGCTTCCAGTTCTCTAAACGTTAATCGCTGGTACAATTTTTATTTAACCGTCAAGAAATTACTAAAATGGAAGAAAATAAAAGCCTTCACCAGCAACTTCTGGAAGCTGGTGTACACTTCGGCCACCTGAAGAAAAAGTGGAACCCAAAGATGTTGCCTTACATCTTTGCCGAAAAAAATGGTATTCATATCATAGACCTGAACAAAACAATTGAAGGTCTTGAAGAGTCTGCAGCTGCACTGAAATCTATCGCTAAGAGCGGTAAGAAAATCATGTTTGTTGCTACTAAAAAACAAGCAAAAGAAATAGTTGCTGAAGCAGCAGCTAAAGTAAATATGCCTTTCGTTACAGAACGTTGGTTGGGTGGTATGCTTACCAACTTCCAAACTATCCGTAAGAGCGTTAAGAAGATGCAGAGCATCGAAAAAATGCTGCAGGATGGTACAATGGATAGCGTTACTAAAAAAGAACGCCTGACATTGACACGTAGCAAAGACAAAATGGAAAAAGTACTGGGTGGTATCAGCCAAATGGGCCGTACTCCTGCTGCTTTGTTCATGGTAGACATCAGCCACGAGCACATTGCACTGGCAGAAGCTAAGCGTCTGGGCATCAACACATTTGCAATGGTTGATACAAACAGCGACCCTACGAAAGTAGATTTCGCTATCCCATCAAACGACGATGCTACTAAGTCTATCGCTATCATCGTTAACTACCTGACGGCTGCTATCATGGAAGGCCTGCAGGAGCGTTCTCAGAACAAAGAAGAAGATAACGAAGAAGAAGTATCAACTGAGCGTATGCGCGGTCTGGATATAGATGAAGAAGGTGGTGAAAAAGGTGAGCGTCGCGGTCGTGGTGCTGGTGCCGGTCGTGGTCAAGGCGGTGGTAACCGTCAAGGCGGCGGTGCTGGTCGTGGTCAAGGTGGTGGCAACCGTCCAGGTAGCGGCAACCGTCCAGGTGCTTCTCGCCCGGGTGCTCCAAGAAAAGCATAATTCTTATATCCATATCAGATATAACAAATTATTAAAGCCCCATCCGTTGGGGCTTTAATGCAAAACATGAAATTCGCACAACACGATTTTTAAATAACTAAAAAGATATTCAAACAATGAGTACTGTAACAATATCTGCAGCAGATGTGAACAAACTGCGCCAACAAACAGGCGCTGGTATGATGGATTGCCGTAAAGCGCTGATGGAAAGTGAAGGTGATTTTGAAAAAGCGATAGACTACCTGCGCAAAAAAGGCCAGAAAGTAGCTGCAAACCGTAGCGACCGTGATGCTAAAGAAGGCGTTGTTATCGCTAAAGCATCTTCAGACAACACTTATGGTGTTATCGTAAACCTGAGCTCTGAAACAGACTTCGTTTCTAAAAATGCTGAGTTCATCGCGTTTGCAAACAACCTGACTGACATCGCCCTGAACACTAAAGCAGACAGCATCGAAACGCTGAAAGCTGCAGCAATGGAAGGCGCTACAGTAGGCGACAAACTGCTGGAAATGGTAGCTAAAATCGGTGAAAAAATCGATGTAGTTCGTTACGAAACTATGACAGCTGCTACAGTAGTTCCTTACATCCACGCTGGTTACCGCATTGGTGTACTGGTAGGTATGAACAAAGCTGCTAACGAAGGCGTAATAGCTGCAGGTAAAGACGTAGCAATGCAGATTGCTGCTATGAACCCGCTGGCTGTTGATGCTGACAGCATCCCTGCTGAAATGGTAGAACGTGAAAAAGCTATCGCTTTGGAACAAGTTGCTGCTGAAGGTAAAACAGGCGACATGGCAGAAAAAATTGCTATGGGTAAACTGAACAAATTCTTCAAAGAAAACACACTGTTGCCACAGGCTTTCGTAAAAGATGGTGGTAAATCAGTTGCTGATTATCTGAAGAGTGTAGAAGCAGACCTGACAGTTGTTAGCTTCAAGCGTATCGCTGTTGGTTCTTAATCAATAATATTTGCACTATACTATATAAGTAAGGGTGGCCTCTTGGCTACCCTTATTTTTTTATCTTCGTATGGTTCTTTTTATAACACTACTACCCATTGCTCGATAAACTTAGAAATAATGTACCGCTTTGGTTTGCAGTAAAGTTCCTGCTGCTGTTTGGTGTGCTCTATGCTGCCAACCATGTGCTGACTGGTATGCTGATACCCGGCGGCTACTACAGCCAATGGATGGATGAACACCTGGACTATGTGAGTGCGCTGCGCAATCTGGTATTGCATGGCGGGCAGCTGATAGTCAATATGTTTGGCTACGAAACAGCTTTATCCAACTACAAACTGACGGTGATAGGCTATGGCGGTGTGCGCATGGTATACTCCTGCATCGGCATAAACATCCTTTGCTTCTGGGTGGCATTTGTAGTAGCATTCCCCAATACGGTAAAGAGTAAAATAGGCTATGGCATCTTCGGGTTGGTAGTCATCACCATCCTCAATATGATACGTGTAGGCGCACTGGCGCTGATACGTACCCGGCCCGAGTGGAGGCATGCCAATATAGACCACCATGCCATCTTCAACATAGTAGTATATGCATTCATATTCCTGATGATGATGCGTATGATAAACAATATAGGGCGCAGAAATAAAGCTGCCGAGGCGCAATAATGCTGCATTGCGGGCAATAATATAACCCCTGCCAGCGTTAAAATTTCAGTACATTTGAAAGCGTAGAGATATATCTATGAAGAAGCGAATACTATACATTGCATCCATCATACTTACCACCCTTGCAACCCCAACAAAGGCACAGGAAAGGCCTATAGGATATTGGCGCAGCCATCTGCCATACAATACGGCAGTAAGCCTGGCATGGGATGGTGGCAGTAAGCTACATGTAGCTACAGACAAAACGTATTTCATTTACGATATTGCTACAAAAGCAACGGAGGGCTTCAGCAAAACAGATGGTATGTCTGATGTTGGCATGGCTTGCATAGGTTATGACATGGCTACATCTACCACCATACTAGGCTACACAAATGGTAATATTGATTTGTATCAGGATGGCAGCTTTTTCAATATTCCGTACCTGAAGCTGAAAAGCGTAACAGGTAGTAAAAACATCAATAGCATACGCACGATAGAAGGCCTTGCATACCTAAGCACAGATGTTGGGATAATAGTAATAGATCTGGAGCGCAGAGAAGTAAAAGAGAACTATGAGTTTTCTGTTGCCGGGCAGAACATAGCTGTTAGCGACATAGCTTTTGCTGACAACAGGATATATGCAGCTACGCAAAAAGGGCTGTATAGTGGTAGTATGAATGCTATCAACCTGCAGGCATTCAGTGCGTGGACAAAGCACGATAGTACACGAGAATTTATAAGTGTTGCTGCGGCAGGTAATCAGCTCTTTGTAACAGGCACAGATAGTTTGTTTGAACTGAAGAATAATGCGTTGAAATTTGTTTACAGATCAGACACAAATACTTCGCATATAGATGCAGGAAAAAACTGCTTGTGGATTAGTGAAGTATATACAGATCAGTACAATTCAAAGGCAAAGAAAATAGCCCTTACAGATTACAAAGTACTAGACACATTCAAGATAGGCGGCTATTGCAAACAATTGCTGCAAACAGACACAGCTACAATATGGATAGCCGAGCAGCTGAATGGCTTGCAGATACGCGAAGGCAGAGGAGATGCTTATGGTTTGGTAACGCCAGATGGACCATCTTCTTTTACCAGCTACGATATATTTGTATACAATAACGAGGTATGGGTAGCGCATGGTGGCTATGACGATAAGTTCAGAGCAGCGAGCAATCCTTCAGGTTTTTCAAGCTTTATAAATGGTAAATGGACCAGGTATGGTACCTATAGTTATCAGCCGTTGGGGGGTACGAAGAAAGATTTTTCAAGAATTATCAAAACAAAAGCTGGCAACCTGTATGCAGGCTCTTTTCAGAACGGTTTGTTTGTACTGAACGCAGATGGAACAACCGAGGCCTATGAGAAGAACTCGTTTATAGATTCTTCTTCCGTATCGGGAACATGGCGCATGATAGGTGGCTTTGCCGAAGATGATGATAACAACTTGTGGATGACGGTATATGGTGGCAAGCGAGAATTGGTAGTGCGTACCAAAGATGGCGTGTATACACCTATACAGGTACCACTAGCCCGTACCGGTACACCAAATGCCGCAATGAACATTATTGTAGATGACTATGGTCAGAAATGGTACGCTACCACCGGTGCTGCCAGTGGCGTAGTTGTGTATAACGATAATAAAACACCTGCTGCAACATTTGATGATACCTATACCGTATTGCTATCGGGCAAGGGTGCAGGCGGGTTGGCAGATAATGAAGTATATAGCCTTGCGAAAGACAAATCGGGCAGTATATGGATAGGCACTAAAAATGGCATCAGCATAGTAAGCTGCCCCAGCCAGGTATTAGCAGGTACATGCGAGGCAGAAAACAGGATAGTACAGTATGATGATTTTGCAGGCTATCTTTTTCAGGGAGAGATTGTAAAAACTATTGCCGTGGATGGTGCCAACAGAAAATGGATAGGTACTAATAGTGGTGTGTGGCTGATATCTGCTGATGGCGATAAAATAGTAAACAGATTTACTGCAGAGAACAGCCCGCTGCCTTCCAACCTTATACAGAAAATAACCATCGACCCATCTACGGGTGATGTATACATTGGTACAGAGCAGGGTCTTGTAAGCTATCGTGGCACAGCTACCAATGGTGGTAAAGAAAATAAGGATGTGATGGTATTCCCGAATCCTGTAAAATCTGGCTACAGTGGTACAATAGCTATCAAAGGACTGGTAGAAAATGCAGACGTACGCATTACGGATATTTCAGGTCAATTAGTATACCGTACCAAAGCACTTGGCGGACAAGCTGTGTGGAACGGACTGGACTATACAGGACGCCGCCCGCAGAGTGGTGTATATCTTGTCTTCACTACCAACAAAGATGGCTCGCAAACCAATGTAGCCAAGATGGTGTTTATGGAGTAAGGTATGCTGCACAATACAAAGGGCATAGCGCTGCGCGCTGTGAAATACGGAGACACAAGCCTGATAGCTACTATCTTCACCGAGCAATACGGTGTGCAAAGCTATATGGTACAAGGTGTGCGCAGCAGCAAGGCAAAGAATAACAAAGCCGCACTATTGCAACCCGCTACACTGCTGGATATGGTGGTGTATCACAAACCGCAGACCAAGCTGCACCGTATCAAAGAGTTTCAGTACGCTTATATATACACACAACTGCAGGAAGAGATTGTGAGAAACAGCATAGCACTTTTCTCTGCAGAAGTACTGCTACGTATGCTGCCCGAAGAGGCTATAATGCACGAGCTGTTTGCTTTTTCCTTTCAATACTTTCAGCAGCTGGATGCCATGCCTGTAGCGCATATCGCCAACTTCCCACTCTACTTTCTGATACAATGCAGTCGCATTCTGGGTTATGAAATAATTGGTACCTACACAGCAGAAACACCTTACCTGAATATGCAGGACGGTGCATTTACTACCACACCACCACGTATGGATACCTACCTGCACGATGATGATGCGATTGCACTAAGCAAACTACTCTTGGTAGAAGAGGTTGAGGACTTAAAAAGCGTTTCGCTAAATGCAGAAACCAGAAACCGATTACTGGATTGGTATATCGAATTCATGCACAGCCATACACAACACATGGGCAACATACGTTCCCTTGCTGTACTACGCACTATTTTGCACTAAGAAGATTTCTTACCCGTCATACGCTTCCAGATGCGTTGCAGATAATTCTTAAAGAAAGAGAACTGCCCCAGTGGTATGCTGATGAGCAACACACACATAGGCCATAAAATGGTTATCAGCAGCAGATAAAGAACAAACCAGAGTATACCTTTTTCAAGCGGGAATAACGAAAGTATATAACGGCCACCACGTGCACACAATGTACCACCCAACGCAAATGTTGTGATGATGAGCACCAGTTGCAGTGTGCCTACTTTCCATTTATTTTTAAGCCCGTCGAACATCGTATATACGAAAGCGATGCAAATCTAAGGCTTATTGATTGTATATCTCGTGGTATTTCGTCAAATTTGACCAGCGTTCGACGATGAGATATAAAAACATTTTTATTGCTATATGTATGATGCAGGCTGCAACTGCATTGTCGCAAAGCAAAAACTACGCAATTGCAGACTTTCGCAATCCGTTGGATATACCCATTATGCTGGCGGGCAATTTCGGCGAATGCCGCCCCAACCATTTTCACAGTGGTATAGACATTAAAACAAACGGGGTAGAAAACCTGCCGGTGTATGCTATTGCAGATGGTTATGTATCGCGAATCAAGATGGAGCCAGGTGGCTTTGGGCATGCATTGTATATTACCCATCCAAATGGTTATACATCGCTCTATGCTCACCTCAACGATTTTGCGCCTGCCATACAACGTTTTGTAAAAGCAACCCAATACAAAACACAAAACTGGACGATGGACCTGCCACTGCCACCCGACCAGTTTCCTGTAAAGAAAGGACGGCAGATAGCATGGAGTGGTAACACAGGAGGCTCTACAGCACCGCACCTGCATTTGGAAATCCGCGATACTAAAACAGAACATCCGCTGAACCCGATGCTCTTTGGCTTCGACATAAAAGATGATATAGCGCCGGTACCAACGCAAGTAGCTGTGTACGATATGCGCAGCAGTATATATGAGCAGTCGCCGCAAATGGTATCGCTGAAGAAGAAAGATGGTGTGTATATGGCAGATACCATTCGTTGCAATGCACCGTTGGCTGGCATAGGTGTGAATGTAAATGACTATATGAATGGCAGTGAAAATACACTGACCTTCTACACCGCAGATATATATCTGGATAGTGTGAAACAAGGCACCGTAACACTGGATGATATTGGCTATGATGTAACCCGCTACCTGCATGCACATATAGACTATAAAGCAAAAAAGCAGACAGGTGAGTGGATACAATTGATGTACCAGTTGCCGGGCAATGCGCTGAATGTGATATATAACTGGAGTGGCAAAAAAGGTGTACTGGATATTACAGATAAGCAGGCACATCGTGTAAACATTGTATTGACAGATGCCAACCACAACGTAGCCAACATAGCCTTTTACCTGCGTGCAGCAACAGATACAAGTGCAGCACCGTGCAGGGGCAGATTATTTAAAGTAAATCAGGCGAACCAATTTGAACATCCGAATGTTATTGTAAAACTGAATGATAAGGCATTGTACGATGATGTGTGTTTCGATTTCAGTGCGGTGAAAGATGCTGCAAGCTATAGCGATAGGTATCAGCTTGATAATGCTTACATACCCGCACACAGCTATTTCGATATCAGCATTAAACCCAACAAGGCCATACCATTTACACTGAAAGACAAGATAGCATTGGTGTATAACGATGGTAAAGATGAAACTGGTAAAGCGGCAATGCTGGAAAACGGATGGTATAAAGCATCTGTAAGAAACTTTGGTGAGTACCGGCTGGTGGCAGACACTGCTGCACCCGTCATAAAAGCATTTCAAAAACAAGGCGCAGTACTCAGCAAGGCAAAGCGCATCAGCTTTACCATAAAAGATGAGGTAACAGGCGTGAAGCAATATCGTGGCGAACTGGATGGCAAATGGATATGTGTAGAGCAACACGGCAGCCAATACTTCTATACCTTTGATGAGCATTGCCCGAAAGGCAAACACACATTGGTACTGACAGCCACTGATGAAAACGGTAATACAAGAAAACTGAATTACAACTATACAAGATAACAGATATGCAACTGCAAGCAGGCGATAAAGCACCCGATTTCAAAACCAAAGACCAGGATGGTAATGTGGTTTCGCTGAAAGATTTTAAAGGCAAAAAAGTAGCACTCTACTTCTACCCGGAAGATGATACACAGGTATGCACCGTACAGGCATGCAACCTGCGCGATAATTATGCGGAGCTGAAAAAGAACGGCATCACCATACTGGGTGTGAGCCCCAACGATGAGAAGAGCCACAAGAAATTTGAAGCTAAGTACAACCTGCCGTTCACCCTGCTGGTAGACGATGATTTGAAGATAGCCAACAAGTATGGCGTATGGGCAGAGAAAGTATTATACGGCAACAGGCACATGGGTATTGTGCGCAGTACGTACCTGATAAATGAAGATGGTAAAATACATCACATCATCAAGCGTGCATTGTCTAAAACACATACACAGCAGATACTGAAAGGCTGGGGAATAATTTAGAAATTGAGCCTCATACTGCCGAAGATGCCAAAGTATTTCTGGCGTGGTTCGGTAGGTAGTGCCTTAGGTGTTACACGCCACACAAAATCTATCCTGAATAGTTTAAGGATATTTTCTACACCCGTACCAAGTTCCAGGTACGGGTTTCCTTCCAGTGTTTTGAAGCCAAAACCTTTATTTAGGTTGATGGCCTGATTGTTTGCACTGAGGCTACCCACAATACCTTTGGCTGTCCAGAACTGGCGGAACTTTAATTTCTTGATGAGTGGTATATAACCAAACACACCGTTACCAAGCGAGTGTTCAAGATTGAGCCCCACATACTGGTCGCTCAGAAACTCATATTGGTTCATCATATTGAAGGCATACTTGTTGTATGTATAGAACTCATTGCCCGGGTGAGACTCGAGCAAATTGTATGGCAGGTTGCCAAAATATTTACCACCAAACACATTTACATAAAGCGAACCAAGCGGTGCTATCTTGATATTGTCTGATACGGTGAATGTTAGTTTCTGGTATTCGTAAGTGCTGTTGAGTATGCCTTTGATACCCATACCAACACGCATTTCTACAATAGGGTATTTGCTGCCCAGGCTGTAGCGATAGTAGTTGCCTTCCAAAAACCTTTCTTTGTATGCATAGCGAAACTGCATATTCACCTCTGTATTCACAGATACGTTTGTTGCATCGCCATTAGCGTTTGTAAATATGTTCAGATCGGGCAGCGGGTCGTAAGGGTCGTACTGCTTGTTGAGGAATGTAAACATGTAGCGGAAACCACTGTAGTATTCTTTAAAGAACTCGAATCGGAGATCTTTAGCAAACATGAATTTAGGCGGTATACCTTTCTTACGGATGAGTGAGGTGAACAGGTTGTCAAAACTCACCCTGTCGTAATAGTTTACAGTACGGTCTATATCAGATGTATAAGATGCAAACACATAAGTACGTGGCATCCTCTTGGTAATCCATAGTGCGGCAATGCTGCCCTTATAGCGATTGTCGCCAAAGCCATACGCTATGTATCCGTTGATGTATGCATCTTTAAAAAGCTTCGGAGTAGTCCCTAATGAAAAACGTACACGATTGCCCTCTATACGGTTGTAGCTATATATATTCCAGTACGGGCCTATTTCCAACGGTCCCCAACGCACCACACCTGTTGCCAGTATGCGCATCAGGTTTTTAAAGTTTCGGTATGCGGGTGTCTGCTCCAGCGTATCGAACATGTTATAGATAGCACGCTCATTTTTGCTCAGGGTATCGGGGCGCAGCACAACCCATGTTTCTTCCGTTACATCTTTTGCAGTATCATTCAGTGTCACATCAGGCTTATACTTCATCACAGCTTTTGTAACACGTGGTGTGTTTACCTCTACCTTGCTATAGTAGGTTGTTTTACGTGCAATGAAGCCCGGGGGCTTTATGAAATCTGCAGGGGGTAATATTTTCGCATCTATATGTTCTTTGCTGCAAAACCAGAATGAATCGGCAACCGGTGCGTATTCTTTGTAGAACGATGCACCCTTTACCCAGTTTACATTTGCTTCTTTAGGAATATCTGCAGCTATATATGTCAGCGCAAAGGAAGTATCGGCAATACGTATGGTACCTTCAAAACAGTTCTCAACAGGTCTTTCGGGCCTGAAGTGCATTTCTATAATGCGATGCCCGTTTTGGTAGAGCGTGTCTTTAATCGTGTATTTGTAAAAAGTAGGGCCTGCATTATTCAGCGGGCTCACAAACTTTTTGTTGAAGAAGGTGATGTAATTATCGTAAGGGTTTACATCAAGGTTCAGCGTACCGAGATATTTTTCAAAACTGCGGTTGTTGACGCCACGTACTTGTGTAGCCTTGATAACCTCTTTTACTTTTTTAGGATTGCGCTGAAAGTAAAAATCAGACAATGCTTCTGTAAGAAAGAAAGGAATAAAGCGCTCACCATCAGCTGTAGTATCCTGATTGTTGTAGATGAAACTGAAATTTCTGAGATACGGAACAGGCATACGTTCAAACATATCTTTACTCAGGTTCATTACATCGATCTCTATCTTATTATAAGCTTCGTAATAGTAATTATCTGTTCTGTCGGGGTTATTATATTCTTTGCGGCGTATTACTTTTTTTATCAATTCTATTGCAGGGTCTTCGCCTGCATATACCACTACCTCTGTCAGATTGGTTTTGCTGTTCTCCAGTACTACATAAAGATCAATCTCGTGTTTGGTGGTATCTATCTTTTTGAAGAATGGCTTATAGCCGAGTGCAACAATAACCAGTGTATCATTCGGCAGTTTTTCTACCTGAAAATCGAAAATACCATCCAGATCTGCAGGTGCACCAATTTGTGAGTTTTGGAAAGTTATACTGGCAAAAGGCACAGCCTCTCCGGTCTTTTTGTCTTTTACAACACCGTTGAAGTGGTATTGATTGACGGGAGCAGGTGCCGTAGTTGCAACAGGTACATCTATACTATCGGTGATTTGCGCACGCAAAGAAAGACCGCTTAGCATAAGTAGCCATAAAAATATATATACGTTCGCCTTGTTAAACATTCTCTGAAGGGGCAATCCCGAACCGTCGGCTATCTACTCGTCTTTTAGTTGTTATTGTTAGATGCTTAAACTGCCTTGGGGTTTAAGGCGGTTTAAAAAACTATGCAAAAATAACACACCTATGTGGCATTCCCCTTATATTTACAAACTTCAATATGGACTTAAAAGCGTTTAAGAAGAAAGTAGCTAAGAAAAAGGATAAACTCAACGCCTTTCTTACCAAACTGGATGATATAGTGCCTGACGATATGCCGAAGCTGGTAGCTGAGGTTGATAAAACCGTTTGGGAAGATGTAGACTGTACTACCTGTGCAAACTGCTGCAAGTCTATGGTGCCTACCTACAGCACAAAAGATATAGCACGTATATCTACACACTTCGGCATGACGCCTAAACAGTTCAAAGACAAGTGGTTGGAGAAAGACCCCGAAAACGGCGACTGGATGAACAAACAACGCCCGTGTCAGTTTTTGCAAAACAACCTGTGCAGTATTTACGAAATTCGTCCTGCAGACTGTGCAGAGTTTCCGCACCACAACAAAAAGCCTTTCGATCTGTACAACGATATGTTCAAGACAAACATAGAGTACTGCCCTGCTACTTTTACGCTCATCAACCGCCTGCGTAAACGTGTAGAGAAAGAATATGAGTGGTAAGCCGCAAAAAGGAACACACCGTAAAGAATTACTGCCGCACAAAACCTGTCTGCAATGCGGGCTGCCCTTTGCATGGCGCAAAAAATGGGCACGCGTGTGGGAAGAGGTAAAGTATTGTAGCGACCGTTGCCGAAACGAATACAAAAAAGCACCAAAAGAAATCAAGTAATAGGGCTGCAAGCATACATTCCTTAACTTAGCCCTATGTCTGAAAAGAAACTCTTTTTGCTCGACGCATTCGCGTTGATATTCCGCGCTTATTACGCACTCATCCGCAGCCCGCGCATCACCAGCAAGGGCCGCAATACCAACGCACAGTTTGGCTTCACTACCACACTGCTCGATTTGCTGAATAAAGAAAAGCCTACTCACCTTGCTGTAGTGTTCGATACCAGCGCACCTACAGAAAGACATACAGATTTTGAAGCATACAAAGCCAACCGTCAGGAAACACCTGAAGATATATCTGCAGCAGTACCTGATATTAAAAAAATCATTCGTAGCTTCAACCTGCCTGTCATGGAGTGCGACGGCTATGAGGCAGATGACGTAATAGGTGCATTGGCACACGAAGCTGCAGAGATGGGCTATACCGTATACATGGTAACACCCGATAAAGACTATGGGCAACTTGTAAAGGACAATGTATTCATCTACAAGCCTGCGTATCAGGGTGGTAGTGTAGAAATACTTGGACCGAAAGAAGTGTGTGAGAAATGGAACATCAAACGTGTAGACCAGGTAATAGACATACTGGGCCTGATGGGCGATGCGGTAGATAATATACCAGGCATTGCAGGCGTAGGCGAAAAGACAGCTGCAAAACTGCTTGCAGAATACGATACACTTGAAAACGTACTTGCCAATGCAGACAGCATAAAAGGTGCATTGGGCGAAAAAGTGCGTAATGGTAAAGAGTCTGCCATTATCTCTAAAAAGCTAGCAACGATTATTACCAATGTGCCTGTTTCATTTCATGAAGAAGATTTCCGTGTAAAGGATATAGACAAGGAAACACTAAAAGATGTATTTGCAGAGTTGGAGTTTAAAACACTCGGCAAACGCATACTGGGCGAGGAGGTAGTAACAGCTGCTGCCGTAGCACCCGAGTCTATGATAACAGATTTGTTCGGTAATCTGGTACCACAAAAAGCAGCGCCTGTAAAGGTAGAACCTACTATTGTAGATGTACCTGAAGAAACAAACATAGTTGCAGATAAAAATATAGAAAACACACCGCATACTTATCATCTGGTAGATAACGATGCTGCCATACAAGACTTGGTGGCAAAACTGCTGCAACAGAAAGAAATAGCGTTTGATACAGAGACTACCAATGTAGATGCAAATATTGCTGACATTATTGGTATGAGTTTTTGTTGGGAGAAAGGCACTGCATACTATGTATCAATACCTGATAATGATGCTGCAAAGAAAATACTCGAGCAATTCAAACCTGTATTTGATAAAGAAGATATACTATGGATAGGACAGAACATTAAGTACGACCTGACGATACTAAAGTGGTATGGCCATGCACTGAAAGGGCAGATGTTTGATACCATGCTGGCGCACTATGTAATAGAGCCTGAAGGCAAGCGTGGCATGGATGTGTTGAGTGCCAAGTATCTGGGCTACGAACCAGTATCTATAGAAACACTGATAGGTAAGAAAGGGAAGAACCAAGGCAGTATGCGCGATGTACCTGTAGAGCAGGTAAAAGAGTATGCTGCTGAAGATGCGGATGTAACATTCCAACTGAAGCAGACTTTCAACCCGATGCTGGATAAACAGGAAGTACGCAAAGTATTTGAGCATGTAGAAAACCCGCTGGTACCTGTGCTGGTAGATATGGAATACGAAGGTGTAGGCATAGACGTAAACTTCCTGAAAGACTATTCAAAAGAACTGGAGCGCGAAATAAAGATTGCAGAAGAGAGTGTATACAAGCAAGCAGGTATTGTGTTCAACCTTGCATCGCCAAAGCAACTGGGCGAGGTACTGTTTGATAAAATGAAGCTGGACGACAAAGCGAAGAAAACCAAGACGGGGCAATATGCAACAGGCGAAGATGTACTTGCCAAGCTGCGCAACAAGCACCAGATAGTAGATGATATACTTGCCTTCCGCGAACTTAGCAAACTGAAGAGCACGTATGTAGATGCATTGCCAACAATGATAAATCCGAAGACAGGCCGTGTGCATACCAGCTTCAATCAGGCAGTAGCAGTAACGGGCAGGCTGAGTAGTATAGACCCGAACCTGCAGAACATTCCTATCCGTACAGACAGGGGCAGAGAAATACGCAAAGCATTTACCTCTCGTGGTGATGGCTGGACATTGCTCTCTGCAGACTATTCGCAGATAGAGCTACGCATTGTTGCTGCCATCAGCGGTGATGAGAATATGATAAAAGCCTTCGTAGAAAATAAAGACATCCACACTGCAACTGCTGCCAAAGTATATGGCGTGGCAGAAAGTGAAGTAACGGGCGATATGCGCCGTGCTGCCAAAGCAGTAAACTTTGGTATCATCTATGGCCAGTCTGCATTCGGTTTGGCAGAGTCGTTAGGCATCAGCCGTACAGAAGCCAAGACGATAATTGATAACTATTTCACAGAGTTCTCATCCATTAAAAAGTATATGGATGATACCATCAACTTTGCAAGAGAGACGGGCTATGTAGAAACGCTAATGGGCCGTAAGCGCTATCTGCGCGATATTACATCTGCAAACCAAACGGTGCGGGGCTATGCAGAGCGCAACGCCATCAACTCACCAATACAAGGTACTGCAGCAGAGATGATAAAACTGGCAATGGTGAAAGTACACCACGAATTGAAGAAGAGTGGACTGAAAACCAAGATGGTACTACAAGTGCACGATGAATTGGTATTTGATGTGCCAGAAGATGAAGTAGCACATGTAACAGAACTCATTAAGATAAATATGGAACGTGCTATGGCACTGCCGCATGGCGTGCCAATAGTTGCAGAGGCAGGCACCGGTAAAAACTGGCTGGCAGCACACTAAGGTGATGCCGGCTATTTGTTTTTCAGCGGGTGGCGTTGTTCCCACTCGCCTTCCTGCGATTGGCTGTTGCTCTGCAAACGCAGTGTAGCCATGCGTATATATTTGTTGCGGATAAGTACAAAAGTAGATTTGTAAACAGGCCTGCAACCCAGGCGTGCTTTGGCATCCAAAGCCGTCCGCCCGAAGATGACTTTGCTTTTCTTGTGCGCAATGCCTTGCTCTATACCACAGAACAGGATGTTGAAATACAGCATCAGATCTGCGTTGCGTTCGTAATCGAAACCGATGTAGAACATATCAAAAGCATCTTCCTTTACCCATGCACTGAAGAATGCAATCAGCTTTCCGTTTTCACGCATGCCCCATACTTTCAGTTGTTCGGGGTTGTGCTTTTTCAGGGTAGGTATAAAGTCTTCACTTATCATGCCTATACGCGCAGTCTGCTTTTCGCATACCTGTTTGTATAGCTGGTAGATGGTTTGTTTTTCTGCTTCTACTTCATCAGCATTCATTTCCTGTATCTGCAAATCTGCAACCGCATTACGCACTTTGCGGAAACGCTGTGCATATTTATGTTTCAATGCTTTTTCATAATCTGCAAGGCTGTTCCATTCAGGCGATAGCTCCAGCTCCATCATGATATCGTTGCGCAGCAACATATAGTTGGGGGCGTAGTGCTGAAAGTAAGTAACAAGATTATCGGGCAGGTCTTTTACCAATACGGCATATGCACAATTGGTAACCAACTGTTCGTTGATGACATCGTTATAAATCCTGAATGCCTCGAAATGAGAAAGGCTATCGTGATAGTAGTAAGTCTCTACATCGTGACGGAACAAATGCCCTGCTACTAACAGGCGTGGCTTCACAATATTGGTAAAAGCACGCCAGCCAATACGCGACATACTACTCAGGCTTTCTTCATTCAGATGATGCTGTTGCAACCTTAGTAGCTGAAAGTATATAGCAGCTATCTGCTTGTTACCATCGCTTACCAATACATAAATATAGCTGAGGTGTTCCAGCTGCGATTGCTGTGTTGCCTTCAGGTTGCTTCTTTTCAGAAAGTGGCCATCAGGTAGCAGTCTATCCCAGTCCTCGGACAGTGTAGCACAAGACTGGTGGTACTGATACTGAAATGAATCGCTTTTTTTTGTGCAGTGCCTCAAAATATATCTTTTTCCATCACTATGTGCGGAATGCCTACTTCTGTAAACTCGCTACTGGTAGTATAGTAACCCAGGTTTTTATAAAAACCTTCTGCAAGTGTACGTGCATGTAGTATGATGGATGAATAACCGATTTCTTTGGCATATTGTTCGGCAGCATCTACCAGTTTTTTGCCAACACCTTTACCCTGCCATTCTTCATACACAGCCATCTGGCGAAGTTTTATTTTCTCATCGTCTGCAATAGGATACAGCATAACGCAGCCTATTACTTTACCCTGATGTTCTGCAATGAAAATCGTGTTTAATGCATCTGCACTCAGGTCTTCGTTTTTGAGCGATAAACCTATAGGTTGGCGCAGTATAGCCTCGCGCAGGTCATATACCTGTTGGTATATAGCGTCGTTGATGTCAATACGTCTGACGACTATGTCTTCCAAGGGAAAAACTTATTTAGTTAGTTCTAAGTTAGTAACATTATTGCTTTTAACCGTAAAATTCACCACTGTTTCTTCTTCCATCTGCAAATTCGGGTTCTTTTTATAGCCTGCCTTATAAGAGCCAGGCAGTACTCTTAGTTTGATTGGTGTGCCGCTACCATCAATTTGCAATGTCAGGAAAATCCTGAATTTATCACCGTATGGATAGTACAGATTCACTTTGCCCAGTGCAGTGCTGTTATCAACAATCAGGTCGCCTTCTTCAGGTATTACCAGATTATAGTCAGAACCTATCTCGTGGTAAATGGTTTTATTCCATGGTGGCAACGTATTTACCTTGATGTTGTATGTACCAGGTTCGTATTCCAGCTCTTTACTGGTTGGTTGTTGTACAGCAGCACTTGTAGCGTCAAAGCGTTTTGCAACTACGGCCACATAATCTGTCATCAGGCGTTTTGGGTTGCCGTCGTAAGAGAAGATGATGATACCGTTTTTGATAGGTATAGTAATAGATGTATTCTCGTTGGCAGGGGTAGTAAAATCATAAATATGCTGGCTGCCAACTATATTCATATAATAGTAACCTGCGGGTACTTTTTGTGGTGTTGGTACGCCTGTAGCATTTACAGTACGTTGAAAGCGCATTACTTCCTTCTTTGTTTTAGGGTCCAGCAATGCTATGATAGGTGCAGAATCATAGTTCTTTTCACCATCGCTGAAGTATACCTGTAGGGTAGTTTCACCTTTCTTTTCAGGTTCTGTTTTAGGCATTACAATAGCCTTCACTACCGGTGGTGGTGTTGTTGCGGGTTTTGTGGGTTTTAGTGCAGGTGCAGGTTTTATTGGTGTTGGTGCAGGTACTACTGGCTTCGGTGCAGGAGTATTTTGTACTACCACTGGCGGCGGCGTTTCGCTTTTGAGTATTGCTGGTTTGAATGCAGGAATATTAACAGGTTGCAGCCCCTTTTCAATATAAAATATCTTAAAACTGCGATTACTATTTACAACACGCATTTGTGTAATATCTGCTATAGGTACCAGTTTAGGTTGCGGCTCTTCATTGTCCTTTGTTCGGTCTGTCAGGTCTTTAGTAGGCTCTGCTTTTACCACCGGAGGTGTCACCACAGGTGGTTTGGTAATAGCAGGCTTTGGTTTTTCAGGTTCTTGTTTTTCAACAGGTTTAGGCTCTTGTTTAGCAACAATTTCAGGTTCTTTTTCTTGTGTTACTTTAAACTTTGGTATATCTACCTTCAGTGCGCTTGGTGCATTAACAATAGCCTCTTGCAGCAGCTTCTTATCTATCTTCTGCATGATAAACATTTGCTGGTAAGCCTCCACTATTTTACCAACAGAAGGGCGAAAATCTTTCTCTGTTACTACAGGGAGAAATGTACCTAAACACTCATAACCCGATTTCAGTGACGGGTTATCAACAAGGCTCAGTATATATGGTTTGAATTCTATTTTCTTTTCCAGTAACTGCTTTACAACAGCACATATATCACCACCACAGCTTTCAGCGCCATCAGTAACCAGTATCAGGCTGTAGGTATTCAGGTGCGGGCTTGCAAAGTCCCATTCAGCAGCTTCTTTCAGCGAGAATGCAATGGGAGATACACCTATGGCATGCAGGTTTTCGAGGCGTAGTCCCATTTGTTCAATATTATCTTTACTGAACATTACCTCCATCTTGGTATCGTAGCAATTGTTTTGCTGAGAGGGATACTGGTGGCCGTATACACGCAGGGCAAATTCCACATCTTTATTCACCTTATACATGCTGTCCATCAAAGCCAGTATGATGCGCGATGCGGTATGAAAACGATTTTCACCGTTAGCCCATTCGTAGTTCATGCTCGAAGACCCATCGAGCAGAATAAGAATACGGGGTTGTTTTACAATTTCTTTTTGTGCAAACAGTGTACCGCAATAAGACAATAACGCCAAAACCAGCAGGCTCTTAAAAAATCGCATCAGGCAAAGAATAATCTATTGGCAAACCTACGCCAAATGCCCGAACAAACCCTACCCCCAATGGGGTATGATAATCAGATTTTAACACAGTTGTGTAAAAATCTATAAGTGTTATTCTGTTATCGGTTCATTCACAAAATGCGTAACTTTGCATCCATTTCTTTTTATATGTCAGTTTCTACGCAGGTTGTTGAAGATGTAGTAATAAAATTTGCTGGTGATAGTGGTGACGGTATGCAGCTTACAGGTAGCCAGTTTACCAACAGTACAGCCCTTTTGGGTAATGATCTTTCCACTTTCCCCGATTTCCCGGCAGAGATACGTGCTCCGCAGGGTACAGTACCGGGCGTTAGTGGATATCAGTTACACTTTTCGAGCAACCGTATATATACACCGGGCGATGCATGTGATGTGCTGGTAGCTATGAATGCTGCCGCGCTGAAGGTAAATCTGAAATCTTTGAAGCCGGGTGGCATCATCATTGCCAATACAGATGGCTTTGATTCTAAAAACCTGCGCCTTGCCAACTATCCTGATAGTGTGAATCCGATAGAGGATAGTTCGCTGACCAATTACGAACTGCATAAAATAGATGTTACCAAACTTACGCGTGAGGCACTAAAGGATATACAACTAGGTACAAAGGAAAAAGACCGTGCAAAAAACATGTTTGTACTTGGCTTCCTGTATTGGTTGTACAACAGGGATATGGAAGTAACTATCTCCTTCCTGAAAGAGAAGTTTGGCAAAAAGCAGGAAATACTGGATAGCAATATCAAAGCACTGCAGGCAGGTTATAATTATGGCGATACTGTAGAAGCATTTACTTCCCGCTATAAGGTGGAGAAGGCAAAACTACCAGCAGGTAAATACCGCAGCATAACCGGTAATACTGCATTGGCTTATGGTCTGATAGCCGCAAGCGACAGATCGGGTTTGCCGATGTTCCTCGGTACATATCCTATTACGCCGGCATCAGATATATTGCACGAGCTTTCCCGTTACAAAAATTTTGGTATCCGCACATTTCAGGCAGAGGATGAGATAGCTGGTATTACGTCTGCAATAGGTGCCTCGTATGGTGGTAGTCTGGGTGTTACTACAACATCGGGCCCGGGTATGGCGCTGAAAACAGAAGCGATGGGCCTTGCGGTAATGCTGGAGATACCTTTGTTGATTATAAACATACAACGTGGCGGCCCTTCTACAGGATTGCCTACCAAAACAGAGCAGAGCGATTTGCTGCAGGCATACTATGGCCGCAATGGCGAATGCCCGATGCCTGTAATATCTGCCTCTACCCCAAGCGATTGCTTTGATGCAGCATACGAAGCAGTACGCATCGCAGTGCAGCACATGACGCCTGTGATATTGCTGAGTGATGGCTACATAGCTAATGGTGCAGAGCCTTGGCGTTTCCCGCAGTCGGCAGATTTGCAACCGATTGAGGTGAAATTCAAAACCACACTGGAAGAAGGGGAAGAAAAATTCATGCCATACAAACGCGATGAAAAACTGGTGCGCCCGTGGTCAGTTCCCGGTTCTGCAGGTTTAGAGCATCGCATCGGTGGCCTTGAAAAAGAAGACATATCGGGCAATATTTCTTACGACCCCGAAAACCACCAGCATATGGTGAAAACCCGAGAGGCCAAAGTAGAAATGATTGCAGACTATATACCATTGCAAACACTGGACAGTGGTCCTGAAACAGGCGATGTACTGGTACTGGGCTGGGGTTCCACTTACGGCTCTATCAAGAGTGCGGTAACAGAACTGCAGGCAGCAGGCAAATCTGTAGCACATGCGCATCTGCGCCACATGCGTCCTTTCCCTAAAAATCTGGGAGAGATGCTGCAACGCTACAAGAAGGTGCTGATACCGGAAATCAATAACGGACAGCTTATCAAAATCATCCGCGATAAATATCTGGTAGATGCTGTTGGCTTCAACAAGATAAAAGGTACACCTATTACAAGGGCAGAACTGGTGAGTGCCATCGGTGAGCTTTTATAATAACAGGTTTCAACATATTGAAACAGCCCCGAAACTTCGGGGCTGTTTTTATTTCTTTTTGTATTTGCTTATCAGGTCTGTAACAGAGGTGCGGCGGAGGTATTCGGGGTTCAGCTCTGTAAATACTTTCAATTTTGCCAGCGAGCCTTTCAGCCCTTTCTCCAGTTGCAGCATAGCTTCCTTACTCTTACCCAGTTCCAGCAGCAGTGCTGCGTGGTAGTAGTAAAAGTCGGGCTTATCGCCACAATGTTCGCGTGCTACTTCCAGTTGTGTCAGCCCCTCATCGTAGTAGCCTGATGCATATAAACCTTTAATGAGTGCAACCCATGTGCTCTTGTTGCCAGGTTTCAGGCGTACGGCATTCAGGTAGCAAACAAGTGCTTCGCTCTTAGCATCCATTTCCATCAGGCAGTTACCTATGGCCATGCAGTAAGAAGCATTGTCTTTATCAAGATGCAACGCAACGGAATAAGACTTTACGGCTTTCTCCCATTGTTTCTCACGTGCGTAGGTTTCACCTATTTTGTAGAAGATGGTATCATCTTCAGGACTCAACTGTGAAGCCTGACGGTAAAAGTGGCGTGCACGCTGATAGTTTTTTTGTTTCTCCCAGCAATAGCCCATCGCTTCAAAGATTACATCTTCGGGCTTAGCTATCTCCAGATGCTTTTCCAGTACTTCTATCGCTTTGTCATACCATTTCAGGCGCATGAATGCGTCTGCCATATTTCGGTAGGCAAATTCAAATTTCTCATCTATAGCTACGCAATACTCGTATGCATCAATCGATTTTTCATACAGTTTCAAGCCCTGATACGCAGCACCCAAATTGAACCAGGCAAGTGCATTGAAAGGATCTTCTTCTGTAAGTTGTGCGTGCAGTGTTACGCTCTCTTCAAGGCGTTTGGTAAAGTCTGCCCAGAAGCAAATTTTCTGCAACGCTTCTTCATTGCGTTTATCTATTTTGATAACACGTTTAAGTGTATCGAATACGGCATCAAACTCTTCGCATTCGTCATACACGTCAGAAAGCTCCAGTAGTATTTCTATTTTATCTCTGCCATTAAACTCTGCAGACTTTTGTTCCAGCCACATAGCGGCCTGATCGTATTTAAACTGGCCAAGCAATATATCTGAACGCAGCAATGTAGCGTCAAGGTTATTAGGGTCGTTCTCTTCCACCTGGTCAAGCACTTTCAGTGCCTGTCCGTATTTCTGTGCCTGTGTCAGTATCTCTGCACGCAGCAGCATTATAGATGCAGAAAAAGGATAGTATGTACCGGCAATATCACATGCAAGCAATGCCTGCTCCTCATTACTGTTCTGGAAGTAAAATTCAATCACCCGCTCAAAATCATCTTCGTCAAGTATGGTAGATGATTCGCCTTTCTTCACCTCTTCGTATCGTTGCAGCAGTTCGTCCAGCGAGTCCATTTCATCATCTAAAAAATCATCATCTTCAAACATAGCAACTGTGTTTATACCAAAGTTAACAAATAATAGTGCCAGTCAACAGTAGGGCGTGTTAAGGCAGTGTAAAAAATGCACAGGTTATCAACATACTAAAAAAGCCTCTCCGAAGAGAGGCTTTTGAATTTTATAAAGAGTTGATAATTATTGTTTTGCAGTTTGCAGATACAGGTAGCTGGTACCAAATTCGGCAGATTTTTCGATTGTAAATGGCCTTGTGCCAAATACCGTTTGCGAACGTATGATATCCCATCCCTTACCCATGAAGAAATAGTCGCCTACTTTCAGGTTTGTGAAGATTGCCATTGGCACACCATCTACATGTATTACCAGTGTAGAGTCATCATATTTATTGCCGACAGGTGTAACAGATGCGTTGTATTTTACATAAACCCAACCACTGTCCACATTCAGGCCGCTGTTTTGCATTACTACACGCATAGTAGCCATACCACCTTTGCCTGCAACATAAACAGGAGCAGGTGTAGTAGATTGTGTCTTATCCTTGCAAGCGAACAGAGACAGCACGAGTGCTGAAGAAAGTAGCGCTTTACCTATCCAAGCTGATTTCATGTATTACAATGAGATTTTAACGAAAGTTGAAGATACAAAAACAGATTTTAAAATTGCTACTGTCGGGCTTATTAAATTATTTAATGTTTACCTCTACCGGTATATTGCCTCTGCTTTCATTCCAGAGCCTATCCAGCGCGGTAACAACATAAGTACATTTTTTATACTTGTTTGCATTAGCATCCAGATATTCCTTCTCGTTCTGCACAGATATTATCTTTTCTGCATTATTTGTATTTACGGGTTCTCCGTTCACAAATCTGTATACAGCATACCGTACTTTTTCCTTACCCACGTGGCTCCATTGTAGTAAAGTACCCTCGTTTGATGGTACTGCCTTTACCATTGGAGCCACAGGTGCAGTGGTATCCAGCCACTTCATTACCGGTGGAAAGGCATAATACCTGTTGTGGCTGATAACGCTGTCTTTTATAGGCACTGTCAGTTTATCGAAGATAGAAGCACTATAGAACACATGGCTCGGGTTCTGTGCCGTACGCCTGATGTCCTGCATTTGCCACAACAGCTCGCGGGTGCCTACCCAGGGTCCTTTGCCTGCACCCACCATGCGGTATACGCCAAGGCCGTAATATATATGCCTGCCATAGCTATGTGCTTCCCACCAAGGTAGCAACACATCAAAAGCAGCTGCACGGTGGTAATGCTCCCAATACAGTTGTGGCAACACATAGTCTACCCAGCCTTTGCGCATCCATTGCAGCACATCGGCATACAGGTCATCATAGCATGTTTGTCCGCCGCGGGTTGGTGAGCCTTCCGGGTCTTTAGATGCATTGCGCCAAACACCAAACGGACTGATGCCGAATTTTACATAAGGCTTTGCCTGTTTGATATTGGTATTAAGTACCGATACAAAGAGATTTACATTATTCCTGCGCCAGTCATCTTTGCTCATGCCGCTGCCAAAGCGGCTATAGGAGCGGTTGTCACCAAATTCCTGCCCTGCTATGCGATATGGGTAAAAATAGTCGTCGAGGTGTATAGCATCTACATCGTAACGCTTTACTACATCCATAATAACAGATGTTACATATTCTCTTGCTTCGGGTACACCAGGGTCTATATAAGACTTGCCACCATAGCTTATTATCCAGTCCGGATGCCTGAAGGTGATGTGGCTATTCGGGTTGGGATTCTTTTTGCTATCCGTCAAAGCACGGAAAGGATTGAACCAGGCATGAAATTCCATATTGCGCTTGTGTGCCTCTTCTATCATGAATTTCAGCGGATCGTAATATGGAAAAGGCGGTTGTCCCTGTCTGCCGGTCAGGTAACGGCTCCATGGCTCTTCGCCGCTTGGGTAAAATGCATCGGATGCCGGACGTACTTGTACTATCACAGCATTGCAGCCTAGTTTCTCCAGCTCGTTCAGCCTGTATATAAACTCTTGTTGTTGTTGTGTAGATGGCAGGCCGGGTTTTGAAGGCCAGTCTATATTAGAAACGGTAGCTATCCACGCAGCCCTGAATTCTCTTTTGGGCGACTGTGCCATGGATGAATATGTAAATAACAAAGCTGCTATCAGCAAGCTATGGTATATCCTCATTGTATATATTGTAACGGATGCGCAGATTGGTAAAATACAAATATATATTTTGTATCTCGTAAGATGATTATAAAAATGGCTGACCATCAACATGGCCAGCCATTATATTATAGTACCCGAGGGTATTATTCTTCTGTTTTCTTTTTAGCCGCTTTTTTCTTTGGCTTTTCTTCGCCTTCAGCAGCAGGTTCTGCAGCTTTCTTTGCGCGAGATTTTTTAGCTGGTTTTTCTTCGGCAACTTCTTCTGCTACAGCAACAGTTTCAGCAGCAGGTGCAGCTTCTTCTTCAGCAGGTGCATTCAGGTATTCAAAATTCAGCAGGTCATTTGCTTTCAGAATTTCAAACCATTTCAGCATTTTCTTCATGTCGCTCACATACACGCGTTCTTCGTCAAACTCAGGGAAGATGCTTTTGAAATAACCCTTGATGCTATTGTTATCTGCAGACTTTGCATCTATAGGTTTAATGCTGTTTTCCTGATCTTTCATTTTCTGAAAAACCTCATGCAGGCGCACGTTATCGCCTGTTGTATATACCTCAATGCTTTCCAGTGGGGTAACATTGTGCAGACGTGCAGAAATGAATTTCGTGCTCTTATCTGCAAGGTTGCGTACTATAGCACCATCGCTTTTAGTAGCAATCAAATGAAACAAACCGCCAATACCGGTTACTGCAACTATTTCTCTGTAGTCCATAATTTATTAATAGAAAGGGGGGCAAAAATAAGGTTTTACACCAGTATTTGCCCCCTTTTATTTAAAAATATTATCTATTATGTCAGATGTCGATTATTTAAGAAGTGTTACATTGCCCTTAAACTCTACTTCTTTAGTGCCACCATTACCACAAATACCTTTCACATAATAGTTGAATGTGCCCATGTCTTGCATCTGTCCGTTGAATTTACCATCCCAGCCTTCATTCAGCATATTTGTTTCGAAAACCTTCTGCCCGAAGCGGTTGAATATGGTAAATTTCTCCAAAGTAAAGTCTCCTTTGAAAAGGATTTTTGCCTTGTCATTCCTGCCGTCTCCGTTTGGCGTAAATGCATCCGGGATGAATACTTTACAGCAATTGTCGTATGCTACAACTGCAGATGCAGAGTCTGTACAGCTGTTAGAGTCTACAACCCTTACTTTATATGGTCCATTTGCAATGCCTGCCAATTCCGGTTTATTACCCGCATTTGCCATGCTCCATAAATAGTTATATGGTTTGGTACCGCCTGTTACAGTTGCTTTTACAAGCCCGTCATTATCATAGCCTTCGCAGTCGTTAGGCATTACTGTAAGCTTTGTAACCAGTTTATCAGGTTGTTCCATCCTTACAGCAGTGTCTTTGAAGCAGTTTTTATCATCAATAATGCGAATTTTGTAACTGCCTGCTATCAGGTCGTAAAAAGCACTTACCGTAACAGGTGTCCTGTTTTCCAGCTGATACATTAACGGAGGAATACCTCCACTCACTTTCATCAGAATTTTACCGTCACTCAACCCGTTACATGTTACTTTATGAATGTCTAATGTATCAATATTGATAGCTGGATAACCACTTAGTGTGATGTTTGTATCTACCGTACAGTTATTGCCATCTTTTACCGTAAATGTATAGTTGCCTGCCTTTAGGCTGCCAATAGTACCGCTAGATGATTGTGAACCATTGCTTGCGCTGAACTTGTAAGGTGTAATACCTCCGCTTGCACTCATAGATACACTGCCATCAGGGTAGCCTTCGCAGGTAGGTGGTGTAATGTTTGTAATGCTCAACAGCAGTTTAGTAGGTTCTTTAATTTCTATTGTAGAATCCAGATAACAGTTGTTTGCATCTTTTAAACGAATGATATGATATCCTGCGTTCAAACCTGTACGTGTAGGATTATTATCATAAGGGGTATTATCTGCCGCATAAACCAGTGGTGCTACACCGCCAATACCAGTCATAACAACACTACCGGATGAGTCTCCATGACAAAGCACATTATTGATTACTACATTTTGGAACGCAAGCCTGTCGGGTTGTGTCACAGTTATTACAGTATCCTTTATACAGTTGTTAGCATCTTTTATATGGAAGGTATAAGTACCTGCTTTCAGCGTATTGAAGTTGCCGCTTGTTACATAAGCACCTGCATCTACTGCATAAGTATATGGAGTAGTACCACCTATACCAAACAGGCTGACGCCACCATTAGATAAACCATAGCATCTTGGCTGTGTAACAGACAGAACAAATACCTGCAGGGCAGTAGGCTCTGTAATTGGCAGCGTAGTATCTTTTTTACAACCCAGATTGTCTTTGATACTGATAGTATAGCTACCAACAGTAAGTTTATTGAAAGTAGACGATGTACCGTAAGGATTGGTATTAATGGCATATGTAAACGGACTTTTACCACTTGTAGTATTTACTGTTATAACGCCGGTACTATCACCAAAGCATTTCACATTGCCGATTACGTAGTTAGCATTTACAACGGTAGAATCTATAATAGTAATAGTAGTATCTTTTATACAAAGCCTTGTATCTCTTATATGGAATGTATAAGTGCCTGCTGCAAGTGGTGTGAAAGTATTGGAAGACGAATAAGTACCTGCACCTACTGCATACAAATAGCTTGGTACACCGCCTGTAGCAGTCACAATAACACGTCCATCATTAAGCGGGAAACAGGTTGATTGTTTTACCTGAAGTGTTGGTATTATTCTTGTTGGTTGCCCCATTGTAACCACACTGTCTACCTGACAGTTGTTTGCATCTTTCAGATGCAGTGTATACGTACCTGCCGCCAGCCCGCTGAATGTTGGGGAGCCTACATATGTACTTGTATTGATGGCGTATGAATAGGCAGTAGTACCACCGGTACCTGTAATGGTAATAAATCCGTTGATATCACCATTACAAACAGGTTCTGTTATCTGTATATTACTGATTGCCAGCACAGCAGGTTGTGTAACAGTAATGATGGTATCTTTTAGACATCCGTTTGCATCTTTGATATGCAATGTATAATTGCCTGCTGCAAGGCCCGAGAAAGTATTAGTAGTGCTGAAAGAGCCGCTGCCGATTGCATAATCGTACGGAGAAACACCACCGGCAGCTGTAATAGTAACTGCACCATTACTCAAACCAAAACAAGTAACATTGGCAATGCTTGATGTACTGGTTATTCTGTTAGGTTGCGTAACAGTAATAGCGGTATCCAGATAACAGCTATCTGCATCTTTTACCCTGAAATTATAAACACCGGCAGGCAATGGGGTGAAGATGCCTGATGTAACAAAACTACCTGTACCTAAACGGAACACATATGGTGATGTACCGCTATTACCTATAAGTGCTATGGTACCGGTAGTATCGCCGTAGCATAATACATTGGTAACAGTAGCAGTGGCGTGTATTATGATAGAATCTTTCAGTTGGTAGGTAGAATCTCTAAGACATCCGTTAGCATCTTTTACATGAATAATGTAAGTACCCGAAAACAGCCCGGAGAATGTATTGGTACTGCTGAAAGAGCCACTACCCAATGCATATTGGTATGCAGGTGTACCATTGGATGCTGTAACTGTAATAGCACCACTGCTGTAAAAATTACATTTAGGTTTAGCAGGCACAATGCTCAATGCTATTTGCAACGGATCTTGCAATTGTACGGTAGTATCTTTAATACAATCATACGCGTCTTTTATGTGCAGTGTATAGCTGCCCGCGCTGAGTCCGGTAAATACATTGGTACTACTATATGTACCGCTGCCCAATGCATAGGTAAACGGAGAAACACCGCCGCTTGCATTAAGTGTGATGCTGCCATTGCTACCGCCATAGCACGTAGGCTTTACCATAGATACAACAGGGTATATGGTAGGTGGTGGACTAAGTGTTATAGTAGTGTCTTTGAAACAGGAATTACTGTTTGTGACACGGATAGTATATGTACCAGGGTCCAGACTGTCTAGTTGTGTTCCTGTAACACCGGTGAAGGTGTGTACAGTTGTAGAACCTTGACTAATAGTTATTGTCCATGGGGATGGTGTGCCGGATGGAGTAACATTGAACCGTGCTTTTTTAGCGCAGGTAGCGGGAGATAAGAGTGAAAATGACACCCCCGGATCTGGTAGAACAATAATAGTATATGCTATGGTTTGTGTGCTGGAAAGCGGACAGCCATCATCTTTGTAGTTGATGAACATATTATAAGTACCCGGTGTTGCAGCAGACAAATTCCATGCAAAAGAACCTGTAGGAGATGCACTACCGTTGTTAGTGATGTTGAATACAGCACCGGCAGGTACGCCACTTGCTACCATTGTAATGCCATCACCTTCTGCATCTGTAGGATTAATGTTAAAGGAGATATTGCCAGCAGATTTACATATTGTAATGATTTTACCACTACCAGTAATGTTACCGCCTGAGTTGTTGGAGATGTTACCTGTTGGCGGATTATTGTTACAATTGTTCAGTACCACAAAAGTCATTTCGCGCATACTGCTACCTACCAATGTACTACCTCTGTACTCATCTACCCTGAATACAACCAAAGAACGTTGTACCAGATTTGGAGTGAATGCCAGCTGGCCCGTAGTGCTGCTGAAACTGAAAGAACCTGTAGATACAGCCAATGGTGCCGTAGCAGAATAACCTGTGTTATATACAACAGTACCACTTGTGCCTGTAATACCCGGTACCAGATTGTAAGAAAGCAGATCGCCATTGGCATCTACAGCACCGGGGTTATTATTTGCAGGCACGTTGATACAGAAGAATGGTGTGGGGATAGTTGTAAATATAGGAGATGAGTTACTGCCTGCAGTATTATCCAGTGTGGCTTCCAATCCCATAATAGAGCCGCCGCCAGTACCACTGCTTATGTTGGTGATAGACGTACTGCGGCCTGCCGAAGTAGTACCCATAGCACCTGTAAAGACAAACTTCCATGCATTGGATGTACCCGAAACGGTGAAATCTTTTTGGTATACAAACTTCTTAACGCCAGGTATAGTACCTGTGCTGCTTACACAATTGGTATTGCTAAGCTGTGCCGAACATACAGGTGTTACCTCTACACCTGCAGTAGGTGCCTGCAGCACCAGATTTTGGGTAGAGATGAGTGATGAACCGTTGTATAGCTGCACAGTAGGTGTACTACTGCTGAGGTTGCTGAATGCGCTACCACTACAATCGCCATATACTACCAGTGTAACGGTATAGGTAGTACCGCTCACATAGGTATAGTAAAAGTCGGCACCATATATGTGCGTTGCCTTTGCATTAATACTGAATATTAATGCAAACAACAGAAACATTAGTTTGCGGCAGCTAGATAGAATTGATGTCATAAATATTCAAAAGCATGTTTTGTTATACCGATATCGAACCGGTAATATTTTTTATGCAAGGGGGTAAGCAACTCTTAGATAACAGGTAATAAAAATAGACACAATCTGTTATACAAAGTGTTGGGCTATATATGCTTACAAATTATGGCATTTTTATGACATGCTATTATTTGTAATGTAATTTTTTAAATCTCCATGTAAAAATATTGCAGGTTAAAAAGCGACTGCCGAAATCTGCAGACAGAAGTGGAATATTAACGGATGAACTGACTATGATGTTAGTATAAGCGTTTTTTCTCTTTCAAGTTTTTTATCATTTGGTTAAACTCTTCAGACACTTTGAGGGAATAGATAGCAACACCAAACAATATCAGTACTGCGCTGCTCCTTACAAAAGTATCTGCAAAAGGGTTGTTGATATGTGGTATCAGATATCCTACTATTGCTGCAGGTATGGAGGCTGCTATTATCAACAAGCTTTTAGCGCTGAATGGTTGATGCTTCATTTTTATCCATATAAATAAAAACTTAGCTATGTTGAAACAGGCAAAACCTATCGTATTTGCCCAAGCAGCACCGTAAACCCCGTATTTTGGAATCAACACGTAGTTGAAGGCTATCGTTAAGCCCAACAACAGAAGCGTTACAAAAAAATTGAACTTATAATATTTTGATACAGAGAGCAATTCGGTATTTAAACCCGTGGCACTGTCTATAAACCTCCCCAATAATACAATTGGTACAATCAGATACATAGGTGCATAAGACGCATCAAAAAGTTTGACAGCATTGTGCATGTTGCAAAGTATCAATATGGCCATACCACAGATGGTAATTAGCACTGTAGATGCCGATTTTTTGAATAATGCATCCAGTCTTTCAACATCACCGGCCTCGTTTGCATGGGTAAATGCCGGTACTATGCTTACTGCTACTGCCCTGATGGGTATCTGGAAGATGGATATAATATACATGGCAACAGAATACACTGCCACAGAAACAAAACCCGTCTTATCCATAATGCCCAACATCAGCTGGTCTATATAGAACATAGACATGATAGTTACATTCATCAACAGATGGAATATGGCGAAATTGGCAATCTCCTTCAGCTCTGCTTTGCTGAATATCTGCCATGCGGTAGATAAACCAAAATCTTCCAGTTTGCTGCCAATATACAGGTATGCTGCAATAGGCACCAGATGAATGAGCACGCTTAGTATTATGAACCAATCAAAGTCAATAATATTCAATGCATAGAGTACTACCAGTAGTATATTGCCCAAACGCAGGATGATTTCCTTTACAAAATTGGAAAGCGCCACCTTCATATGCGCCAGCAGGTAATACTCCAGCAATGTCATAACGGTCCATAACAAAGTATATACAGGTAGCCAGTAGAAGAATTTTTCAAGATAGGGTTGGTCTTGTACCGTATATAAAGAGATGTATCCGCTTTTGCAGGCTATATATAAGAGTGATGCCAATACAGTGACTATGACGGGCACTATCATGCTCATAGTAAAAAGCACTTTTCGGCGGTTGTCATTAGCCTCGTACCTGTTCAGAAATATGTGCAGCGTACTGTGCATACCAACCATTGTAAGCTGAGATGCCAATAGTGCATGGGTAAGAATGGTTTTGGAAAATCCGTAGCCCTGCCCCGGTATGTATTTGGTAGACAGGTAAATGGTGAGTGCGCCCAAAACGGCACCCGCAAATGTTATGGTCGTGGTTTTTACCGACTGACGTAGTACAATTCCCATTTATCTGATGCGGTATTTAAACAGTTTCATTGCCACTGCTTTTATATAATAACGCAGCTTTTCTTTGGTAGTGTATATAAACCGCAATACATAAAAGTAAAGAGAATTTCCGCGCTGCAGGCGGATGACCTCCAAATCGTGCTTCAATGTGGTGTGCAGTAGTTTTAATTGCTTCGCAGGCTCTGTACTTGCATTGGCTATGTGTATAACGGTGGTATCTGCCAGAAAATAGTTGGTATATCCTGCCTCTATAGCCTGTTGGCACCACAGCATATCCTCACCATACATAAAGAAGCGTTCATCCAGCTTATTGCCGGGCAAGTGTTGCAGCAACGATTTGTGAAACATCATGTACGCACCCGATACCCAATCGCAGATAGTGCTGAAATCTCCCTGAAAATATTGGTTCAGCATCAGTTGTGCCCGCTTTTTATAAGGTATCAGCTTCAGCAGTGGGCGGGCCAGGTCCAGCAACTCGTTTCTTATACTGCGAAAGGCACGGGCATTGTGCTGATATTTGCCATCGGCATATACCAGCCTGCATGTGAGGAAGCCTGTGGCAGCACGTTGTTCAAATGCTTTTTCACAAATGCTGATGCTGTCTTCGGTAAGTATGGTGTCGGAATTAAGCAATAGTATCACATCGCCATTCGCATGGCTGATGCCTAGATTATTGCCTTTTGCAAATCCGTTGTTTTCGGGGTTTTTGATAAGCTTCACAGATGGAAAACGCTCAACAAACATGTCGGGATTGTCTTTTGGCGAGGCATTATCTACAAGCACTATTTCATAATCTACACCTTTGGTATGTTTCAAAACGCTCTCTATACAATCGCAGGTAACATCGAATGTATTATAGTTTACTATGACTACAGAGACCGTCATTGTTTAGTTCTGTGAAGATAGTTTACGCTTATTCAGCATGTATGATATAGCCATCAGTGGTTTTGAGATATAACCGATGCGCAGCATATCGTAGCTGAAAGGCTTTTGATGTTTTACAATACTATACAGAAAATCAGGAACAGGGTTGCCCGCACTGTGTTCTTCCAATACGGTGGGGTTTTTAATCTTCAGGTTTCTTATCATTCGCCAGAAGGAGTCATATACCATGATATCGTTAATAAAACCCAAGCCATGCTTTTTCAATATATACAAGGCCTCCGGTATTACTACTGCAGGATTGTTGAAGCAGGAATTGGTCATCTGCGTATCGTTATAGCTTGTATTCAGCAGTGGCTTGTTTATATACAGCGCAGGTTCTTTATCCATCATAGTCAGGTAGTACTCAAGGTCTACAAACCATTTCAGGTTTACATCATAATACTGCTTCACACTGCTGTGAAACATAACAATGCTGGGAGGCCCCAATATATTATGCTCAAACAACAGATGCGGGTTTTTGCTCACGCGTTTAAAATCTTCCTGCGATATGGTTTTGGATACATACTCACCGGTGTTTTCATAAAAGTCGTTTCTGCCGCTGAAAATGAAACGGACACCTTTGTCTGTAGCGTTTACAAATTCCTGGAGCGCGGTTTCCGTCGCCAGCCAGTCATCGTCGTGTATCAGCTTTATCCATTCACCGTCTGCAATAGAAAAGCTTTTGTTCCAGTTGCCGGCCATATTCAGCACCGGGTTGTTTTTATAATAGCTGATAGGCATTTTGGCTGCATATGGTTGCAGAAAACGTTCTATAACATCCGTATCGCTATTATCAGTAACTATTATATTATAATTCTTATATGTTTGGGCGGCTATGCTATCCAGCAACCTTGGCAGGTAGGTAGTACGGTTGTAGGTAGTTATGCATATCGATATTTTTGGCCCTTGCATTACTGTGCAGAAAATTTTCGTAAAGATATATTAATAACTATTACTGCCATTTCTATAATATTGCCGATATATAATATTACCTGATGTCTGTAGATACTTCCAACACAAAGCAATCGAAGTACATGAACCTGCTGGTAAACGCCTGGATACTTATCCCTGTGTTTGTTTACTTCAACCTGATAAACACGTATGCGCAAAACATACCTATGAAGGATGACTATGATGCCATATTGGGTTTCCTCAATCACTTCCGTGATGCAGACTTTTCAGGTAAAATACATTTACTGTTTTCGCAGCACAACGAGCACCGAATATTTGCATCGAGGCTGGTATATATAATATACTATATGCTCACAGGTACTGCCAATTTCAAGTCTTTTGCCATCATTGCCAACCTGCAGCTGGCTGCAGCATTTCTTGTATTTACATACATCATTAAGCAATTGGGTATAAAATACTGGAATGTGGTAGCCTTGATAGCAGGATTCTGCATTATGGACCATAGCAGCTATGAAAATGGCATTATGGCCATGGCGGGTATGCAAAACTTTGGCGTGATAGCACTATTTATGCTCACACTATACTTCTACTCAAAAGACAGCAAGCGCGATCTTGTATTTGCGGGTATATTTCAATTTCTGACAATATATTCCAGCGGTAACGGCATCATTGCAGCATTTTTTATTGTAGTGTATTGCTTGCTATGTGGTAACAAAATGCAGAAGATAACAAGCGCAGCGGTGCTATTAGTTTTTGCACCGCTCTACTTTGTTGGCTATACGCAACCTGCACGTCCCGCCGACCATGCTTTCGATTTGGGTGTAGTTATCAATTATTTTCTCAGCATGGTAGGTTCTCACTTTGCCTTTGGCGAAACAACAAATACTGAAAATGCTAATGTTGTTGGTGCATTTTTCCTGATACTTACATTCGCGCTATTGCCATATAGCAAAACTATGTTCAGGGATAAAAAGCTGATGCTGTTATTGACGGTGTTGGCATTTATGCTGGCATCCATGGCTACAACAGCACTATTCCGTGCCAATCTGGGTACAGAACGCTACTATTCAAGCCGCTACCTCATATATTCTCATTTCTTTATAGCTATTGCATTGGTTGTAGTAACGCTCAGGTTCAAAGAAAAGCAAACCATCTTTTGGCCGGCATTAGGCATATTTGCAATCATAGTACTGAGTGCATATAAGAATAACTATGCTTACGGCGAGGCTAACTACGAAAAAGAGAGCAACCGCATGCTTTACATGCCTTACTATTACCCAGGACCGCCTGAAAATGCACAGAAAATAGCCGATGAATCTTGTAAAAATGGTATCTATTGTTTACAAGATGAAAAATAGTAGTTTATATATTAACTAATTATTGCTTTTAAGGGGTGTCGATCGGCATCCCTTTCATATTCATAAAATATGAACAGCGTAGTTTTTCTGATATGAAACAGCATCGTTTCGATTGCTTAAATAATAATAATAATAGCATGGTTTTTCCCTTGCAAATTCGCACCATAACTATAACTTTGCTACCTCTGTTCAGAACGCTCGAAGTTTAGTTGTAATATGAATTTTCTACTATTGGCAGCAAACCAGCAAACGCCCTTCAGTTACCTTCCGGTAGCTATCCAGTTATTGGTGGGTATAGGCTTTGTGGTATTAACGATAGGTGCTTCGCAAATGCTAGGCCCTAAACGCAGAACCAAAGACAAGCTCATCAACTTCGAGAGCGGTATCCCCTCTGTAGGTAACGCGCGCCAGCCAATGGCCATCAAATACTTCCTCGTAGCCATACTTTTCGTGTTGTTCGATGTGGAAGTAATATTCTTTTATCCCTACGCTGTAAACTTCAGAGATCTGGGCCAGGAAGGCTTTCTGGCTGTTATAATGTTTGTGGCTTTCTTCCTTTGCGGGTTTATATATATAGTGAAGAAAGGTGCGCTTGACTGGGAAGATTAAAACATGCTTTAACTATTATGGGTTTGTAATTGTTATTACAAATCATAGCTAAACAGAATTAACAGAATATGGGACGTCCCGTACAGTACAATACTAATATGAAGCTGTCCCCGATACCGGAAGGTTATTCGGGAGAAGGGTTTATGGCTACATCTTTTGATAAAGTTGTAGGCCTTGCACGTAAAAACTCGCTGTGGCCTTTACCGTTTGCAACATCTTGCTGCGGTATCGAGTTCATGGCTACCATGGGTGCCAACTATGATCTGGCTCGTTTCGGGTCAGAGCGTATGGGTTTTACACCCCGCCAGTGCGACGTGTTGCTGGTAGCAGGTACTATTGCTAAGAAAATGGCACCGGTACTTCGCCAGGTATATCTGCAAATGGCAGAGCCACGTTGGGTTATTGCTATTGGTGCATGTGCATCCAGCGGTGGTATATTTGATTCTTATCCTGTATTGCAGGGTATAGATCAGGTAATACCGGTAGACGTGTATGTGGCAGGTTGCCCTCCGCGCCCGGAGGCTATACTGGATGGTATCCTAAAACTGCAGGATCTTGTACATAACGAAAGCCTGCGCCGCCGCAACAGCCCGCAGTACAAAGAGCTGATGGAAAGCTACGCGATACAGTAGTCATGCAAAAAGCAACTGCTTTTTGACCTTTAATTTTTGATTTTGAATATGGCATTGACCAACGAAATATTAAAACAAAAACTTTCAGACAAATTCGGTGAGCAGCTTACCGAATGGGACGAGCAATATGGCCTGCTGACAGTAAGGATGCCTGCCGAAGCTAACCTGAAAGTAATACAGCATTTGTACGATGCAGAAGGCTTTCAGTTTCTTACAGACCTGACAGCGGTACACTATCCTGAAAGAACGGGCGAAGAACTGTGTGTAGTGTATCACCTGCACAATCTGGTAGAAAACATCCGCCTGCGCCTGAAGGTATATGTGCCGGTTGAAAAGCCTGATGTGTACACGGCAACAAAAATATTCTCGGGTGCAAACTGGATGGAGCGCGAAACCTACGATAACCTTGGTATCAACTTCGTAGGACATCCGAACCTGACAAGAATACTGAATGTGGACGAAATGGATTACTTCCCGCTGCGTAAAGAATACCAGATGGAAGACCCTACTCGCCTAGATAAAGACGACGAAATGTTTGGCCGAGGTGGCAGCATATAATATTTGAACTAACTAATTGACTTAAGACTAATGTCTGAGCAAACACAACATCATATACAACTGGCAGAGGAGTCGCTGGCGAAGCAGAGTACGACGCTGAACCTTGGGCCTACTCACCCTGCCACACACGGTGTGTTCCAGAACATCATGGAGATTGATGGTGAAAGGGTATTGAGTACAGTGCCTACCATCGGTTACATCCACCGTGCGTTCGAGAAAATTGCGGAGCGTCGTCCTTACTATCAGGTAACGCCGCTTACAGACAGGCTGAACTATTGCAGCGCGCCTATCAACAATATGGGCTGGCACATGACGATAGAAAAACTGCTGGGCATCAAAACGCCTAAGCGTGTAGACTATATGCGTGTCATCATCATGGAGCTGGCACGTATTGCCGACCACCTGATATGCAACTCGGTTGTTGCGGTAGATACAGGTGCGCTTACAGGTTTCACATACGTGTTCCAGTGGCGCGAGCTGATATATGAAATATATGAAGAGGTGTGCGGTAGCCGCCTTACTACAAACATAGGCCGCGTGGGCGGTTTCGAAAGAAACTTCACACAAGTAGCATGGGAGAAGATCAACAAATTCATGGAAGGCTTCCCAAAAGTGATGCGTGAATTTGAAGCCCTGCTGAATCGTAACCGCATCTTTATGGAGCGTTGCATTGGCGCGGGTCCTATCAGTGCAGAGCGTGCGCTCAACTACAGCTTCACAGGTCCTAACCTGCGTGCTGCGGGTGTAGACTACGACCTTCGTGTTGCTCAACCATACTCATCTTACGAAGATTTTGATTTTAAAATACCAGTAGGTACTACCGGCGACGTTTACGACCGTTACATGGTGCGCAACGACGAAATCTGGGAAAGCTACAAGATTATAGAACAAGCACTGGCAAAAATTGCCAAGCTTGAACAGGAAGACCCGACGCAGAAAGATGTTTTCTATGCACCGGAATCTGACCATTATCACCTGCCTCCAAAGCAGGATGTGTACACGAAGATGGAAGCATTGATTTTCCACTTCAAAATGGTGATGGGCGAGATAGATGTATTACCGGGCGAAGTTTATCATGGTGTAGAAGGTGCAAATGGTGAGGTAGGTTATTACCTGATAAGCGATGGCGGACGTACTCCGTATCGTCTGCACTTCCGCAGGCCTTGCTTCATTTACTATCAGGCATATCCTGAAATAGTAAGTGGCGGTTTATTGAGTGATGCGATTATTACATTGAGTAGCCTGAACGTTATTGCGGGCGAACTTGATGCGTAAAACATTAAAGAGAAATGAAATTTTCGGCAGAAAAACTGAATAAAGTAAAAGAAATCATTGCACGCTATCCGGAAGGAAAGCAGAAAAGTGCGTTGATACCTGTTCTGCATCTGGCACAGGAAGAAAATGGCGGCTGGCTTAGTACAGAGGCTATGGATCATGTTGCTGAATTGCTGAGCATACTTCCGATAGAAGTATACGAGGTAGCTACTTTTTATACGATGTTCAACCTGAAACCGGTTGGCAAATTTGTATTTGAAGTATGCCGCACAGGCCCTTGTATGCTGAATGGCAGTGATAACATTATAGAGTACATCAAAGAAAAACTGAGCATCAGAGAAGGTGAAACAACACCTGATGGTATGTTTACTTTGAAGCCTGCTGAATGTCTGGGTGCTTGTGGTTATGCACCGATGATGCAGCTTGGCAAACACTACCGTGAACACCTGACGAAAGAAAAGGTAGACGCGATAATAGATGAGTGCAGAAGAAACGCTGCAAACAATAACTGATATGCGTAGCCTTGTTACCATATCATTGCTCTTTATATATAGTACTGTTTTTGCACAGGATGAAAAAAGCCTGAAAGTTGCGGCTGCTGCATTTCACCATGCGTTGGTAGAACAAGATACCGCAGCACTTAAAGGTATGCTGAGCAACAAACTGGTGTACGGACACTCTAACGGGTGGAAGGAAACCAAACAGGAAATGATGAACAATCTGTACAACGGCACGATTGATTATTTAAAAATCGCATCGACTGATGAACAGGTATTGATAGACGGGAATACGGGATGTATACGTGCGACGCTTGAGATAGATGTGATAATGGAAGGTAAAACCCTGCCATTCAGATTGCACGGACTGGAAGTGTGGGTATGGAAGAATAAAAAATGGCAACTGCTTAGCAGACAGAGTACAAAACTTTAAAAATTTTAAAGCCCCCTCTTGGGGTTGAGGAATATGAAATTATTACTAGAACACGCACATGTAGAAGGCATCCGCTACTACGATACTTACCGCAAGCACGGTGGTTATCGTTCTGTGGAAAAAGCGTTCAAAATGACGCCGGACGAAATAGTGGAAGAAGTGAAGAAGAGTGGTCTTCGCGGTCGCGGTGGTGCAGGCTTCCCTACAGGTATGAAGTGGAGCTTCCTGGCAAAACCGGAAGGTGTACCTCGTCACCTGGTGTGTAATGCCGACGAATCAGAGCCGGGTACTTTCAAAGACCGCTACCTGATGGAGTTCCTTCCGCACCTGCTGATTGAAGGCCTGATAGTAAGCAGCTTTGCACTGGGTAGTCATGCTACTTATATATATATCCGTGGCGAATACGCGTGGATAGTAGATATACTGGAGCAGGCAATTGCTGAAGCAAAAAACAACGGCTGGCTGGGTAAAAACATCCTGAACAGCGGTTTTGATTGCGAAATATATGTGCAGCGTGGTGGTGGTGCTTATATCTGTGGCGAGGAAACTGCCCTGATAGAATCGCTGGAAGGTAAGCGTGGTAATCCGCGCATCAAACCTCCGTTCCCTGCCATACAAGGTGTGTGGATGCGCCCTACGGTGGTGAACAACGTAGAGACACTGGCAGCTATCGTTCCTATCATCAACAATGGTGGCGAAGAGTATGCTAAAATAGGTGTAGGCCGTTCTACAGGTACCAAACTGCTTTCAGTTTGTGGTAATGTAAAGAAGCCGGGCATCTACGAAATAGACATGACTCAGTCTGTAGAAGAGTTTATCTTCTCTGATGAATATTGCGGTGGTATTGCTAATGGCAAACGCCTGAAGGCTTGTATACCGGGTGGTTCTTCTGTACCTATCCTGCCTGCAAACCTGTTGCTGAAAACAGCAAAAGGCGAAACACGCTATATGAACTATGAAAGTCTTTCAGACGGTGGTTTTGCTACCGGTTCTATGATGGGTTCGGGTGGTTTCATAGTGATGGATGAAGAACAGTGCGTGGTGCGTCATACCATGACGCTGGCACGTTTCTACAATCACGAAAGCTGCGGACAGTGCAGCCCATGCCGCGAGGGTACAGGCTGGATGTACAAAATATTGAAGAACATAGAATACGGAAAAGGTAAGCTGAGCGATATAGACCTGCTGTGGGACATTCAACGCAAGATAGAAGGTAATACCATCTGTCCGCTGGGCGATGCTGCTGCATGGCCGGTAGCTGCTGCTATCCGCCACTTCCGCGATGAGTTTGAATGGCACGTAAATAATCCGGACGAAGCACAAAACAGGAATTTCGGTTTGGCACATTATGCAGACCCGATACATATACCTGCAGGCGCTTAGTTTTTGAATTTTGACTTTTAACTGTTGACTTGATATGTCGGAACAAACACCGAAGTTTAAAGTAACGATTGATAATATTACTGTAGAAGTTGCACCGGGAACTACTATCCTGAACGCAGCACGTATGATAGGTGGTGATGTTACGCCGCCAGCTATGTGTTACTACAGCAAGCTGGAAGGTAGCGGTGGTAAATGCCGCACTTGTCTGGTAGAGGTGAGCAAAGGTTCTGAAAAAGACCCGCGCCCTATGCCGAAGCTGGTAGCAAGCTGCCGTACTACCGTAATGGATGGTATGGAAGTAAAAAACATTACCTCTGATAAAGTACTGGATGCACGTAAAGGTGTAGTGGAAATGCTGTTAGTGAATCACCCGCTGGATTGCCCGGTATGCGATCAGGCAGGTGAATGTCATCTGCAGGATCTGAGCTACGAGCATGGTGCATCTACAACACGCTACGAATTCGATCGTCGTACGTTTGAAAAAGAAGACCTTGGTGATTATATATCACTGCACATGACGCGTTGCATACTTTGCTACCGTTGTGTATATACAGCAGAGCAGCTTACGCAAAAACGTGAGCACGGCGTATTGGATCGTGGCGACCACGCTGCTATCAGCACACTGCTTGGCAAGTCGCTGGATAATGAATTCATAGGTAATGTAATAGATGTTTGCCCTGTAGGTGCGCTTACAGACAAAACATTCCGTTTCAAAAACCGTGTATGGTTTACCAAGCCTGTAGATGCGCATTGCGATTGTAAAACATGTGGCGGTAAAGCGCGCCTGTGGATGCGTGGCGATGAAGTATATCGTGTTACTGCACGCAAAGACCAGTGGGGCGAAGTGGAAGAATGGATTTGTAACGATTGCCGCTTCCACAAAAAATCTGCTAAAGACTGGGTGATAGAAGGCCCTTCAAAAATCAGCAGACATAGTGTAATATCACAAGGACACTATGTAGGTGTTAAGAAACAACCTGTATATATCGACAAAGTGATAGGTAAAGACCCGAAAATGTTGCTTGATATTCATACAGTGAGTGATGTAAACAGGCCGGAAGTTGAGCTGTCGAAGATAGCAGGCCCTGCTCACAGTGATGATTTTAAGAACACAGGTAAATAATTAATCGAACTAATTAGTTTTGCGCCGCTATGCAATTGGATATAGCTTTTATAATAGAAAAATTACTGCTCATCTCAGTTATACTGCTGGGTTCGCTGGGTATTGCCATGTATGCTACATGGGCAGAGCGTAAGGTAGCAGCCGTAATGCAAGACCGCCGTGGCCCTAACCGCGCGGGTTTCATGGGTTTGTTTCAACCGCTTGCAGATGGTCTGAAACTTTTCTTCAAAGAAGAAATCATTCCTGATCGTTCTACGCGTTTCCTTTTCATCCTTGGCCCTGCATTGGCTATGCTGACTGCGGTGATGACAAGTGCTGTGGTGCCTTGGGGTCCGGATATCGTTACAGAAAATGGCGTTATCTCTCTGCAGGTAGCAGATATTAATATTGGTATCCTATTCATATTTGGTGTGGTGAGTCTTGGTGTATATGGTGTGATGCTGGGTGGCTGGGCTTCAAACAACAAATTCTCGTTGCTGAGTAGTATCCGTGCGGCATCGCAGGCTATATCTTACGAGCTGGCAATGGGCTTGAGCCTTGTAGCTATGCTGATGATGACAGGTTCGCTGAGCCTGCGCGAAATCGTAGAGCAGCAACATGGCTTCTGGGATGGCAACTATTTCACCTGGAACTTCTTTAAACAACCATTGGGCTTTTTCATATTCCTGACTTGCGCATTCGCAGAGCTGAACCGTGCACCATTCGATTTGCCGGAGTGTGAAAGCGAATTGAACATGGGTTACCACCAGGAGTACTCATCAATGAAACTGGGTTTCTATCTGTTTGCCGAATACATCAACCTGTTCATCAGCTCAACCGTTATAGCTACCCTGTTCTTCGGTGGTTACAACTTTCCGTTCATGGATCAGGTAGCTGCAAGCGTTAGCCCTGTATTATTTGCCATCATTTGTGTATTAACATTGCTCACCAAAGCAATATGCATTATACTGTTCTTCATGTTTATCAGGTGGACACTGCCGCGCTTCCGTTACGATCAGCTGATGCGTCTTGGTTGGAGGTCATTGATTCCGCTGGCATTGGTGAACATGGTGATAACAGGTGCTGTGATATTGTGGGTAATTAAATAATTGTATTGAAGATGAAACTAACTAACAGGTCTGCACAAGTAAATCGCGACCCGATGACTTTCGGGGAGAAGATTTATCTGCCTGCTATAGCTAAGGGACTTAGCATAACAGTTGGCCATATCTTTAAAAAGAAGGCTACTGTACAATACCCTGAGGAGAAGCGTCCGTTCAGCCCCGTGTTTCGTGGTTTGCATATACTGAACCGCGATGAACAGGGGCGCGAGCGTTGCACTGCCTGCGGCCTTTGTGCACTGGCATGTCCTGCAGAGGCTATTACAATGGAAGCTGCAGAACGCAAACCAGGCGAAGAAAATCTGTATCGTGAAGAGAAGTATGCTGCTAAGTATGAGATAAACATGCTGCGTTGCATTTTCTGTGGCCTGTGCGAAGAGGCTTGCCCTAAAGATGCAGTATACCTGAGCGAAACAATCATGCCTACGCACTACTCTCGTTCCAGCTTCATCTACAAAAAAGAAGATTTGTTGATTGCTCACCCTCATAAACAAGAAAGCAAATAGTATATCATGGGTGTTTACGAAATAATATTCTGGTTCTTAACTGTCATGGCATTGAGCTGTGCGCTGGGTGTTATACTTAGCCGCAACCCTGTCAACAGTGTATTGTTCCTGATTGCTACATTCTTTGCCATATCCGGCCACTATATATTATTGAATGCGCAGTTTCTGGCCATCGTTAATATTATAGTATACGCCGGTGCCATCATGGTGTTGTTCCTGTTTGTGATAATGCTGATGAATCTGAATGCCGATACCGAACCGCAGAAGAACCGATTGGTGCAGATAGCGGGTGCAGTATCGGGCGGTACGCTGTTGCTGGTTATACTGGCTGCGCTGAGGACATCAACTATTACAACACTCGACCAGACATCAACAGATATCGGTCTGATTAAAAACCTCGGTAAGACACTGTTCACACAGTTTGTACTGCCGTTCGAAATAAGCAGTGTTCTTTTCCTTAGTGCAATGATCGGTGCGGTAGTGATAGGTAGAAAAGAAACAGAAAAAGAAGCTTAATTATTAAAAAAGAAGAAAACAGCTAAAGATGCCTGTACAATATTATTTGTTTCTGAGCCTTGCCTTGTTTTGCATCGGTATGATGGGTGCCATGATGCGCAGAAATGCCATCATTGTATTTATGTGCATAGAACTGATGCTGAATGCGGTAAATCTGCTGATGGTTGCATTCTCTAAAATGTACAACGATTCGGCAGCACAGATATTTGTATTCTTTATAATGGTGGTGGCTGCTGCAGAGGTAGCGGTAGGGTTAGCAATAATCGTGATGATGTATCGTAAGGTACATTCGGTAGACATCAACATATTAAACAGACTTAAACACTAATTTTTTATAATGACTAACCTTGTTTGGCTGGTTCCTTTATTTCCGTTAGTTGGTTTCCTGATTAACGGTATAGGTTGGAGAAAAATACCAAAGACTGCCGGTGGTGTTATCGGTAGCCTTGCTATACTGGCATCTTTTGCGGTGTCGCTGGGTATCTTCTTCGAAGTGAAAAACAGCGGTGCATCCACTACAGTTCACCTGTTCAATTTTATAGAATCGGGCAAGTTGCTGATACCTTTTGCATTTCAGGTAGATGCATTGTCTTCCTTGTTCCTGCTTATCATTACAGGTATCGGTTTCCTGATACACGTATACTCTACATCTTATATGCATGAAGATGAAGGCATGGTGAAGTACTTCGCCTACCTCAATCTGTTCGTATTCTCGATGTTGCTGCTGGTGTTAGGTTCCAACTATCTTATTATGTTCATTGGTTGGGAAGGTGTAGGTCTTTGCTCTTACCTCCTCATCGGTTTCTGGTTCAAAAACAGAGATTATACCAATGCCGCTAAGAAAGCATTTGTGATGAACCGCATAGGCGACCTCGGTTTCTTGGTAGGTATGTTGCTGATACTTTTCAACTACGGTACACTTTCATACAACGAATTCTTTGGTCAGCTGAATGGTGGACAAGTGCAACTGTCTGCTAATATGTACAACTGGATAGCTATCTGCCTGTTCATTGGTGCTATGGGTAAAAGTGCACAGATACCATTATATACATGGTTGCCTGATGCGATGGCGGGTCCTACACCTGTATCTGCCCTCATCCACGCTGCAACAATGGTGACTGCAGGTATATATATGATAGCAAGAAGCCATGCGTTGTATAATCTTGCACCTGCTGCACTCAACCTGGTTGCCATCATTGGTCTGGCTACGGCTATACTGGCAGCATCAATTGCCATCCGTCAATATGATATCAAAAAAGTACTCGCATATTCTACAGTCAGCCAGCTTGGTTTCATGTTCCTGGCATTGGGTGTAGGTGCATATACTACCGCAGTATTCCACGTTATGACACACGCTTTCTTCAAAGCCCTGTTGTTCCTTGGTTCGGGTAGTGTTATACACGCTATGGGTGGCGAGCAGGACATCCGCAAAATGGGCGGACTCAATAAGCACATGAAGATTACGGGTGCTACTTTCCTTATAGGCTGTCTTGCCATCGCAGGTATCCCGGGCTTCGCGGGTTTCTTCTCTAAAGACGAAATTCTTGCATCTGTATATGCACACAGCCCGGTAATGTATTATCTGGCATTGGGTGCTGCACTGATGACGGCGTTCTATATGTTCCGCCTCTACTTCCTTACGTTCACGGGTTCTTTCCGTGGTACGGAAGAACAGCACCATCACCTGCACGAAAGCCCTGCGGCTATCACTATGCCGCTGATAGTACTCGCTATCATGTCTGTGATAGGTGGTTATCTAGGCCTGCCTGCTGTTATCAGCGAGCATCATACGCTGAACACGTATCTGGGTTCTGTGGTTAGTAACTTCAATGTGCACCATCTGGAACATAATACAGAATGGATGTTAATGGGTCTTTCTACCGGTCTGGTAATTGTGATGATTATTGTGGCAAGGGTAGCAACCAAAACGCCAAACTTTGTTGAAAATACAGGACTGGCAAAAGTGCTGGAAAACAAATGGTATGTTGATGAGTTGTACGATGCAGTTATCGTTCGCCCATTGGCAGCACTGTCTGATGCGCTGGATCGTTTTGTAGAGAAACTGGGTATCGACGGTATCGTAAATGGTATTGGCAGATTGGTACGCTGGAGCAGTGACCGTGTACGTTTGCTGCAAACAGGCCAGGTTGGTTTCTACATCTTTGTGATGGTGATAGGCATGGCCCTGTTATTTGCGATAAGATTTTTCGGATTAAATTATTAATAGATAGCAACTGCAAAACATTGCATTAGCGTTATGATGTTGAAATTACTTATACTGGTTCCTCTTGTGGCAGGCATTGTCAGTTTTCTTGCAAAAGAAAGTGCAAAAGCCGTTGCCCTCATCGGTTCATTGGCCACTTTGGGACTGGCAGCCTATATCAGTACCACATGCGGTGCCCAACCAATGGATTGGAGCATGCAATGGATTCCACGCCTTGGCGCGCAACTTAGTTTACATGCCGATGGTATGAGCGCCATGCTCTGCCTGCTGACGGGTATCGTTATGCCGGTGGTGTTCATCAGTAACTGGAACAAAGAGGTAGAGAACCCCAGTTCTTTCTATGGTCTTATGCTTCTGTCGCAAGCAGGTATCACAGGTGTGTTTCTTGCACACGATGCGCTGTTGTTCTACTTCTTCTGGGAGCTGGCACTGATTCCTGTTTACTTCCTTTGTTCTCGCTGGGGTGGTGAAAAGCGCATTCAAGTTACATTCAAATTCTTCGTTTATACATTCCTCGGTAGCTTGATGATGCTGGCTGCGTTGATATACCTGTCTTTGCAAACGCCGGGCCCGAATGCTTATAGCTGGGAAAACATTGTACGTGCAGGTGCTTCGCTCGACCCTGTTACGCAGCAATGGTTGTTCGTGCTGATATTTGTAGCATTCGCAATCAAAATGCCAATCTTCCCGTTCCACACATGGCAGCCCGATACTTACGAGCAATCTCCTACAGCAGTTACGGTTGTACTGAGCGCGCTGATGGTTAAGATGGGCCTGTTCGGGGTTATAAACTGGCTGATGCCTGTTGTACCACAGGGTGTGGCTTTCTGGAGCAACACGGTAATCATACTTTCTATTATAGGTATTGTGTACGCATCGCTGATAGCGATTGTGCAGACAGATCTGAAACGTCTGGTAGCTTATTCATCTATTGCCCACATGGGCCTGATGAGCGCTGCTGCATTTGCACAAACAAATGTTGGTATGCATGGCCTGATGGTGCAGATGTTCAACCACGGTATCAACATTACAGGTATGTGGCTGATAGTTAGCATGATAGAACAACGCTGGGGCACACGCGATATGACCAAACTGGGTGGTATGGCTACAAGCGCTCCGCAAATGGCTATCGCACTGGTTATTATATCATTTGCAAACATAGCACTGCCGCTTACAAATGGTTTCATAGGTGAGTTCATGTTGTTCAATGGTCTGTTCTCAAGTGCATCTGCATACCGTGTTACATTCATGGTAGTGGCAGGTCTGGGTGTGATACTGGGTGCTGTGTATACGCTGAACATGGTGCAGAAAACTGCATATGGCAACACTGTAGAAATGAAAATGCAAAAAGACCTGACGGCAAATGAATTTGCCGGACTGGCCATTATTATAGCTATCATCCTGTTCCTCGGTGTATATCCTAAGCCATTGCTGGATATGACTGCCGGCGTAGCAAACATGATGATGCCATAGTAAGCGATATAGTAAGAGGTATATAACTGTAAAAAATTAAATAATCCGGGCAAATCGATTAATACCCGACCATCCCGGTTCTGAATAAAATATGAAGGCAATAATAGCTGCAACGGTATTTGGGGTTATCCTGATGTTTGCGGGCCTGTTTGTAAAGGAAAAGAAATCTGTAGCATCCATAGCGGTGTTCCTGCTTCTTGCTTTGCTGGGCGTTAACGTTTGGGAGTTAGCAACTACTGCACCCACAGAAACACTGTCTTTCTTCAACAACATGCTGCGCGTAGATCGCTATGCATTAGGGTTCAATACCCTGATGACAGGCTGTACATTACTGTATGCACTGTTGGTAAACAAAGAGATACAACGCGTAGGCAGCCACGTAGGCGAGTACTTTGCCCTGATATTCTTCATTCTCTGCGGTGTGTACCTGCTCACTACCTACAACAATGTGCTCATCATGTTCATTGGTATAGAGATACTGTCTATTCCGCAATACATACTGGCAGGTAGCGACAAGCGCAACCTGAAGAGCAGCGAGGCATCGCTCAAGTACTTCCTGATGGGTTCTTTCTCTACAGGTATTTTACTGATGGGTATTACCCTGTTGTATGGGGCAACAGGTACGTTCAATATCATTCAATACACATTCCTGTCGTCAGATATGCTGAGCCCGATGGCATTGGCAGGTATCCTGTTCCTGATGGTGGCATTTGCATTCAAAGTATCCGCAGCACCTATGCACATGTGGACACCTGACGTGTATGATGGTGCGCCAACGCCTTTCACAGCTTTCATGGCTACTATTGTGAAGGCAAGTGCATTTGTGGCATTCATGCGTTTGTTCTCTGTTTCATTCGGTGCTATCAGCGGCGATTGGACAATCATTCTTTCAATCATAACAGCAGCTACGCTGTTTGTAGGTAATATAACGGCTGTTTTCCAGCAAAGCGTTAAGCGTATGCTGGCATATTCTTCCATAGCGCAGGCAGGTTTTATGTTGTTTGCGGTATTGGCAGTAAATGCTACCGCATGGGAAGGTATGATGATATATGTGGTAGCATATAGTGTGGCTACTATCGGTATGTTTGCCGTAATGATGAAGCTGAAAGATTATACATATGATGGCTTCAACGGTTTGGCAAAGAAAGACCCTGTATTGGCAGCTATCACTACTATCCTGCTGCTGTCGTTGGCAGGTATACCGGGTACTGCGGGCTTTATGGCCAAATACTTTGTATTACTGGCAGCAGTAGAGCAAGGTAAAATGATGTGGCTGGTAATATTCGCCCTGTTTATGGCAGCTATCAGTGCCTACTACTATTTCCGTGTTATCATTGCTATGTACTTCAAACAAGGCAATCCTGAATTCAATTCAGAGGTTACGGCTACAGACAAACTGTTACTGTTAATCACAGTATTGTTGGTAGTACTGCTGGGTTTTGCCCCTGGCCTCATTCTTCATGTATAGAAATACTTTATTATACAAGTAAAGCCCCGTTTATCGGGGCTTTCTTATTTAACAGCCCTTTTGCAGCATTACCTGTACCTTTATAGTGTTAGTTTTTACCCACACTTGTGTATTTCTTTTCGGGGCTGAAACTGCAATCTGTTTTATTTTCGGTGTGTACCAGTAAAGGAGGATTATATGGATATCGAACAATTAATGCCGCACGTAGAAGCTATCATATTTGCAAGCGACCGTCCGATTACGATGATGGAGATGACAGATATGCTGAGCACTGCACTGGAAGAAATTATAGAAGGAGATCGCGTAGCTACTTGTATAGAAGCTATCCGTGAAAAATATGAAGCACCATACTACCCGTTCCAACTGAGGGAAGCAGGTGGTGGCTACCAATTCCTGACTAAAAAAGCATACCATAAGACAGTATTGCAGCTGAATGGCGATAAGCACATCAAAAAGCTGTCTACTGCTGCTATGGAAACACTGGCTATCATCGCCTATAAACAACCGATTACTAAAGCAGAAATCGAATTTATTCGTGGTGTAAGTGCAGACTATTCTATCCAAAAACTGCTGGAAAAAGACCTGATAGTTATTACAGGACGTAATGAAAACATGGTGGGCAAGCCGCTTACCTATGCTACGTCTAAAAATTTCATGGACTATCTGGGTATCAACAACTCAGGCGAATTGCCAAACCTGAAAGACATTACAAACATAGAGATTGTACTGCCTACAGATGCATCGGAAGCAATGCCTGAAGACGAAGCGCAAATGCTGGTAGCTGCAGATGGTACCATCGTACAGGAAGAAAACAACGAGCCGGGCCTTGAGCAGGGTTCTGAAGGATAATACAGTCCATTACAAACTATATCATGCCCCGTACTGTTGAAGTATGGGGCTTTTTATTGCCTTATTTTCCTGTTAATAGAACTAAACCTATTACAAATGGTATAATTTTGCTGCTTCAAATCATGGGAATGAGAATTTTTCTTGCTTCGGCAATGGCAGTACTTGCACCACTGCTCGTTACCAATACTTCTTTTGCTAAGGATAAGAAGACAATCAAAGAACTGAAAAAGCAAATCGGTTATCTGGCTTCAGATGAGCTGGAAGGGCGACGCACAGGTACTGCCGGTGAAAAGAAAGCAGCCGAATACATCATCAACTATTATACACAAAACGGTATTGCTGCTTACAAAGGCAACTATCGTTATCCTTTCACTTTTATCAGTGGTAAAGAAATAATGCCATTGACAAGCATCAGCATCAATGGTAAGAAGGTTACAGACCTTGAAGAGATATTCCCTTTGCCATTCAGCGTAAACAGCAAGCGTGCCAATGGCGATGCATTACTGGGTGTATTGGAGCATGGCAATATTTGGATGATGCCGCTTTTTGCAGATGCAGACGAAGCAAAAGATGCACACTTTGATTGGGAAAAAGTAGCACATGAAAAAGCAAAAGATGCCGCAAAGCAAGGTGCAACAGCTGTATTGTTTTACGATAGCTACGGTGCAAAATTTGCCCCTGAATTCAATAAGAAATCAGACTACGAAGCATTAGATATTCCTGTGGCTATGATGCTGCATAAAGGCTATCAGAAATATGTAGAAAAGCACGAAGGTAGTGTGGCGCTAGATATGATGATAGTGCTGAAGAAAGCAGAAATGACAGGGACTAACCTTGCAGCATATATAGATAATGGTGCAAAATACACAGTAGTATTGGGTGCACACTACGACCACTTAGGTCATGGTGAAGATGGCAACAGCCTGCATGCAAAGAAAGATGGACAGATACATAATGGTGCAGATGATAATGCAAGCGGTACTGCCGCACTGATGCAACTGGGCGTGAAAATCAAAAACAGCAAGCTGAAACATTACAACTATCTGTTGCTGCACTTCTCTGGCGAAGAGCTGGGCCTGCTGGGTTCTAAAGCCATTGTAAAAGAAGAAAAACTGGATAGCACAAAGATTGCCTACATGATAAATATGGACATGGTGGGTAGACTGAACGACAGTACACATGCGCTGACAGTAGGTGGTATTGGTACATCACCAATATGGGGCAAAATGATAGACAAGAACAATCCTGCATTCAAAATAACGTATGATAGTGCTGGTGTTGGCCCGTCAGATCATAGCTCTTTCTATTATCAGAATATTCCTGTGCTTTTCTTTTTCACAGGTCTGCATACAGACTACCACAAACCAAGTGATGATGCAGACAAGATAAACTACAAGGGACAGGCTATGTTGCAAAACTATATTTACGATGTAGTTGGCAAGATGGAAAAAGAACCGAAGCCTGCATTTACACCAACTAAACAATCAACTGTTGGCAAAGTAAGGTTCAAAGTAACACTGGGTGTAATGCCCGACTATTCTTACCAGGATGGTGGTGTGCGCATAGACGGCGTTACGGATAATAAACCTGCACAAAAAGCCGGCATGAAGGGTGGCGACATCATCATACAGCTGGGCGATAATAAAATAACCGGTATGCAAACCTATATGGAAGCACTTGGCAAATTTGCAGAAGGCGATAAAACTCAGGTGAAAGTGATGCGCGACGGTAAGGAGCTATCACTGCCAATAGAATTTACTAGCAATAAATAAACTGATAGTATTTAGTTGAAAAGCCCGGGTACACCGGGCTTTTTTATTTGTAAATTGCATGCCTGTTGTATGAGTGTATCCCTGTATTCAATAGCTATTATTCCTGACGCCGATGTTGTCAGAAAAGTAGAGGCTTGCAAAGACCAATTGAAAGAAGCCATTGGTTGGTACAATGCTGTCAATTCTATAGCGCATATTACTATCAGTGAGTTTGAACTGAATAACGAATATGCTTTGCCCGATGTTAAAGAGCATATCGAAAAGATAGCCAGACGCTTGCCGGAGATAAGTGTATGTTTCAATGAGCTGATGAAATTCCATCATGGTACATTCTGCATACTACCCGATGAAGATTCTAAAACGAAAGTGGTAAAAATTATCACAGACTTTCACGAATTGCCGATTAAAAACACTGCTAAGAACAGATTGCCACACATCACTATCGGCAAGGGTTTGAGCGATAAAGAAATGTATATAGCAAGCGAACTCATCACTCGCATCAGCCTGAAGTTTAAAATCAATAGTGTAGTACTAAGGAAGTTTAATGAAGAACTGAATCATTACGATATAGTTGATGAATATCCGTTCCTCAATCAGCCCAAAGACATGGGTATTCAGCAGTCGCTGTTCTAACCTATTTATCAGTTTCTGTCTGGTGCCTGTATAGTGCTGCGTACTTGCCGTTCAGTGCCATCAGTTGGCTATGGGTGCCATGTTCTGTAATGCCACCGTCTTCCAGTACCAGTATCTTATCAAAATTCCAGCTGGTAAATATGCGGTGGGTTATAACGATGGTAGTTTTGTTTTGCAGATAGCCCTGCAGATTGTTTAGTATCGTTTGTTCTGTTTGCGTATCTACTGCCGAAAGCGATTCATCCATTAGCAATATCTTACTGTTTTTCAGCAATGCCCTTGCCAGTACCATACGTTGCTTTTGCCCGCCCGATAACATGACACCGCGCTCACCAATCATGGTTTCATAACCATGGGTCAGGGTATCAATATCTTTTTGCAAATCGGCCATGCGCGCAGCGTACTTTACATCTGCCTCTGTTGCCCACTCGCTACCAAACTTAATGTTGTTATACACCGTATCAGAAAACAGATATGCTTCTTGTGGTGCATATGCAATTTGAGAGCGCAGATTTTGTAGCTGATATTTATTTGTAGCAACACCGTCTATCAACACTTCGCCACTTGTAGGGTCATACATACGCAGCAGCATATGTGCCAGTGTAGATTTGCCTGAACCTGTTTTACCAATGATGGCAATCTTCTGTCCCGCTTTTATCTCTACATCAAAATCCTTCAACGCCTGTATGCCTGTATGCGGATAGGTAAAGCTGATATGTTTGAAATGGATATTGCCTTCAATGGTTTTGCTGATAGCATCCGGAGCATCTTTAATATCCGAATCTGTTTGCAGAAACTCGTTGATGCGCTTTTGTGATGCACCTGCACGCTGCACCATAGATGCCACCCAGCCAATGCTTGATATCGGGAACATCAGCAGGTTGATATACAATACAAACTCTGCAATATTACCAACCGTTATATCGCCATTGATGGCGTAGTAACCACCTATCAATACCGTACTGAGCATGCTCAGTCCTATGAACAGGTTCATAGATGGGAAATAGATAGCTTCTGTCAGCGACAGGTTCACAGCACTTTTTCTATAGTTTTCAGATGTATTGAAGAAGAAGCCCAGCATATTCTTTTCCTGTACAAAGGATTTTATAACCCTGATACCCGAATAAGATTCCTGTGCAGTAGTCGTCAGCTCGCTAAGCTGTGCCTGTATCTTCTCGCTCTTGCGGAAGATGATACTGTTTACAACGTATATGCAGATGGCAAGTAGCGGCAGTGGTGCAACAACATACAATGTCAGTGTCGGGTTCACACGTAGCATACCCCATATACACATAATGCTCAGTACTATCAGGTTGATGCTATACATCAGCGATGGTCCTGTATACATTCGCACGCGTGATACATCTTCGGCAATGCGGTTCATCAAATCGCCTGTAAAATGTGTTTTGTAAAACTGTGTATGCAGTTGCTGATAATGCCGATACACTTCGTTCTTTTGGTCGTACTCTATATGGCGGCTCATTACAATAATCGTCTGCCGCATAAAGAACATAAACACACCGCGTGCCAGTGCCAGCCCCAGCAGCAGCAATCCGTTCAGCAATACCAGTTTAAAGATATCAGCCTCTACCTTGCCCATTGCAACAACATCTGTAATCTTGTGGTACTGGTCGATGCTTTGCTGCACCTTATCCAGTACATTGCGTACTACGGTTGGAGAAACAACAGCAAACAGGTTGGAGATGGCAACAAAGAATATACCCGACAGCAAGCGCCATTTGTAGCGGACAAAATACTTATTCAGCGCGGCAAGGCTTTTCATAAAACACAAATGTCGGGAATTGCCTGCGCATTTTCCCGACATTGATTATGTATAGTGCAATAATATTAATCTATCGTAAAGTGCAGCGATGTAAAGAAGCTGCGCGGCATGAAGTAACTAGTACCGTTGCTTGTATGAGTACCTGTACTTACTAAACCTGATGTTTGCCTTCGGTCTACATTCAATATATTTTTAATGCCTGCTACTATCTGTACTTTATTATTGAAAAAGCGTTTTTCCGCAGATGCATCCAGCATGCTCAGGTTCTTTATTGTACCTTGATAGGTGATGGCGCCATCTGCACCAACAACCATCCCCGGCTGTTTACCACTAAATTTGTAGAAGAGGTTGAAGTTAGTACCAATTTTTCTCCAGGAATACTGCAGCATCGTGTTTACCTCTACGGTACTGAAGGCTTTGTAGTTTCCTTTTTCTTCAAATGTATATGCATAAGAAACACCTGTTTGTATATGCAGGTTGCTCCATTGTCCATCTACCTGAAAGGTGTTGATAAGGTTAGAAAGATGAGTCATATTCCCATACTTATACTCAATGCTCGTAGAGTCTTCAGGGTGTAGCGGAACTAATACGATGCCATTTCTCACTTCGTTGTAATTGCTGCTTAGACTCAGTTGCAAATAGTCAGCCTTATTTTCATAAGCCTGATAAGATGCAGACAATTGTATATGATTGCTGTTTTCCGGTTTTATATCAGGATTGCCTTGTATTTTATGATTGGCATCAAAGAAATGCAAGTGCAATTCTTTGAGAGATGGCGCTCTGTAACCTTTTGAATAGGATGCACGTACCTGCATATTCTTCTTCGGTGTAAATAATAAATTGAAGCTTGGAGTAACAGGAGCAGTGTACATTGTATTGTAAGCACCACGCAAACCTGCTTGTGCAGTCAGCTTGTCTTTAACCAGTGCATAAGAAATGTTTGTATATAGTGCATAGTCTTGTATGCTTTTAGTACTGCCACTATCAATCTTCAGGCTCTTTACAAACTCCAGGTTTACATCATAACCTACAGTGTATTGCAGAAGGCCAATTTTATTAATATAACTACTTCTGGATGTATAGTATTCAGACAATGTGGTATCTTGATCCCCTTCATTTGTAGTAAGATTTTGGTCAAGCGTTACCATGTTTTTATCATATCTGTTTTTTATACGATAGTATATATTATAACTGTTCTGGCTTTGCCATCTGCCCGTTTTACCCAGCTTACCTTCGGCAGATAAACGATTAAGTGAACGGGTAGTGTAATAATACTCATCAAAAGCGTTGGACTTCCATGCATCCCATGTTTGAAGGCTACCTTTGTTAGTTACAATATCTTTTACGAAGTCTGACGATAAACGAAGATTGAAAGAGGAAGGTGCTGTATAGCGATAAGCAAAATTTCCCAGGTATTGTTCTACAGGTTTGAAGTAATAGGCTCGTTTTGTATTGATTGTAATGCCGCTACTGGTTTGCGGAACATCTATATTCTTTTCTCCATCAAAAAAATTGCGGCCGCCACTAATGCTAAACTGATGACGCTCCTTCAGCTTGTAGGTAAATGATGCATCTGCATTGTATTTGCCCACGGTTTCGTAATAGGTATTGATGGTACCGCCAATGCGTTTACCATCTTTTTTGGTGATGACATTTATAACGCCTGCTATGGCATCTGCACCATATGCAACACTCATAGGCCCTTGTATTACTTCAATACGCTCTACATTGTTCATGTTTATCTGAGACATATTAATGTTGCCTGCTTCGCGGCCATTTAGTGGCATGCCATCTACAAGTACTTTTACTTTATCTCCGCCCATGCCCTGCATACGCAAATTAGAGCCCAATACAGGATCGTTGCTGATATTCATATTCAGCTGGTTGCGCAATGCTTCATTCAGCGTTACAGCCCCTAGTGATTTTATCTGTGCTTTTGTTATTACTTGATAGGTAGAGAGTGCATTTTTCAATTTTACAGGTTCAGCAAGGCCTGTTACTACCACCTCATTCAAAGAGCCGAATTTTTTTACAAGTGTGATGGTTTGATTATTATTGACCGGAGCGTTTAGATATTCTTTGCGATAATGCTCGAAGCCTTGTAATACAACTTCTATTACACAAGGATAGCTTTCAGGTTTCACATTCGCTACCCCAAGTGCATCTGTTTGTTCTGTTTGCAGCAATGCATTGCCTGCAGAATACACATTTACATACGCCATTGATACGGGCTGAGTATTTTCTTTATCAAGCACGGTAACACGTATTTGCTGTGCAGATGCTGTTGTCAGCACAAGAACTAACACTACTATCGTATTTACTAACCTTAAAAACATAATCTCCGTTTGTTTAAAAAAGTCCGGTTGTGTATTGCAACAACCGAACTTTTCTTCAATCAATCCACGCTTTTTTAAATATGGTTATTAGTGTGCAACACTAAGTTTCTCTGTTACTTTCCAGTCTGCAGTTGCTATGGTTACCAGATAATTACCGTTGGCGTATGCACCTGTATTAATGCGATAGCCATTCAGGCCTGCTTGTTGGCTTACACTATATCTGTCTACTACTTTACCCATCATGTCAGTTACATATATCATCGTGCTTGCAGCTTCTTTAGCATCTACCATTATTGTTACCTCTGTAGTAGCAGGGTTTGGATAAATGCTGTATGCAGTAACCGGCGATTTTACGTTGTTTACAGATGTTACATCACCCAGTTTGCGTTTCTGGAATACTGCGCGTCCGTTTGAAGTACCATAGAAGTTAGTGAAATGTAACTGATAATATTCGTTAGTAAGTTTTGTCTTGATGAAGTAGTGAGAAGAATCTCTTACTGTCCAGTATGGAAGCGCAGGAGGTGCACCCGGTGCTACTTTCCAGTCAGAACCAATAACATGAATATCTGTCAGGTATGGCATAGTAGCATAACCTGTTGTAGATGGACTCAGGTCTTTAACTTCAGCAACAGTTACACCAAAGTTTGTGAGAACAGTAGTTACAGGGTAAGGACTGTATCCACCACCACCCGGGTTAGGTACATATTCGATAGCACGTGTCAGTACAAAATCCCACGAAGTGCGGCTAGGTTCACGATCGCGTACAACATCGTTTACTACATCGTAGTAAGCAAAGTTTCTGTCAGTGTAGCCATTTTTCCTGTATATGCGAATTTGCCTGTCGCTTGTACCATCAAACTTTGCGATGCGCACTACATAAGAGATACTATCTGCAGGAGTACTTTTATATTCTTGTACCCATACCTGATATGCATCGTTGTTGATAGTAATAAGATACAAAGAGTCGCCCAGTACAGAGTGCGAAGTAGCATCGTATAGTCCCCAACTGAAGTCAAAAGGATTGCTTGGGTTGTTCATTTTATTAAACGCACCGAAGTTCCAGCTCGTGTCTGAATTATAAAGTAATACTTTGCCCGCGCTATCGCTGGTAGTAAGATTGCCGAATTTTGATGACGCTTTCAGGTGCAGAGAGTATACATTTACTTTTCCTGCTACGTGGTTTGCAAGTATCGAAACATTAGAACTTGCACCTATTGGTGGCAGTGTCTGGAATGCCAGATGCCAGTTAGTATTTGAACCTGCAGTAATAGAATCGTTTTTAAGACTGTAAAAAACATCATTTGCATAACCTGCACCCATTTCTACAGAGTCTGCAACCCAGGTTTGCGCACTTGCATTCAGACCCAGTACCGATGCACCAATAAATAGTAAAGATTTCAATTTCATCTAAGAAGTGTTTTGACTGTACAAAGGTACGTGTACACTTCTCCATGAGATTGACTTACATCAAGTTATTACAATCTTATGACACGTTAAAATTGCATTAAAGCCAACCTTGATTATGTAGATACTTCGCTATCTGCACAGCATTGGTAGCTGCACCCTTGCGCAGGTTGTCGGCAACTATCCAGCAGTTCAGCGTATTGGGCTGGCTATAGTCGCGGCGTATACGGCCCACAAACACCTCGTCCTTGCCTGCTGCATCCAGCGGCATAGGGTAGGCATTGGCAGCAGGGTTGTCTATTACTACCACACCCGGCATGTTGCTCAGTATCTCGCGCACATCGTTTTCTTCAAAGTCGTTCTTGAATTCAATGTTCACGCTTTCGCTATGGCCGCCTGTTACAGGTACACGTACGGTGGTAGCGGTTACTTTCACGCTTTCATCGCCCAGTATCTTGCAGGTTTCCTTCACCATCTTCATCTCCTCTTTGGTATAGCCATTGTCCTGAAACACGTCTATATGCGGCAGTATGTTCATGTCTATACGGTGAGGATATACGCCAAAGCCATCGCCACCAGCGCGCTGGTCTTCCATTTCCTTCACGGCTTTCTGCCCGGTACCACTCACGCTCTGGTAAGTACTTACCACTACGCGTTTGATGCCATACTTATCGTGTAGGGGTTTCAGTACCATCACCATTTGTATGGTGCTGCAGTTAGGGTTAGCTATTATCAGGTCTTCTTTGGTCAGTACATGGCCGTTTACCTCAGGTACTACCAGTTTCTTGGTAGGGTCCATGCGCCATGCAGACGAGTTATCTACCACATAACAGCCTATTTCGGCAAACTTCGGTGCCAGCTCAAGCGATATGCTGCCGCCTGCAGAAAAGATAGCCAGTTGAGGCTTCATGCTGATAGCTGTATCTGCATTAACCACGCTGTATTCCTTACCCTTGTACTTCACCTTCGTACCTACAGACTTCTCAGAAGCCACAGGTATCAGTTCAGTCAAAGGAAAGTTTCTTTCTTCAAGAATCTGCAACATAGTGCTGCCAACCAGCCCTGTTGCGCCTACTACAGCTACGCGCATTGTTATATATTATTTTTTTAATCGGGGTGCAAAGATAGTGTTTAAACAAATTTGGCAAGCCATAAGACTTGCCGGATTTGTAGTATTATGTATGTGAAGTCTATAACGCCTCTGGCAGGGTATATTTCTTACCCTTGTTCTGCTCCTTCAACCAGCTAACCAGTGGCTGAAAGTATTCGAGCATCGCTTTTGCATTCAGCTCGTCGCCTGTGCTTTCTTTCAATACTGTGCGCCAGTCTTTAGAAGCACCCGGATAGGTAATCTTCTTCAGGAAGTCGCCAATGCCTGTTTGCCCGTAATAGTTGGTAGAACGAGGGTCTTGTTTCAATATGTTTTTAGCAATATGGTTATGCAGTTGGTACAGTATCACATAAGACAATGCATAGTCGTAGTACTGTGCAGGGTCGTCGTTGATGTGTGTTTTGGTAGCCGCATCGCAATACTCCTCGCCACGTGCAGATGGTGGTACAATGCCCTGGTATTTCTTAGCCAGTTCCCACCACTTGGCGTTAAACTGATTTTCAGGCAGGTTATCTACATACAAGGCTTTTTCAAAGTTGCTCATAGTACCAGACGAGAAGAATATGAACACAACAGAGTTCAGTGCTTCTTTCAGCAATGCCTGCACGCTGTCTGTTTTCACACTGCCATCTATCAGTCCGCGCCCTGCCAGATAAGGCTTTTGCATAGCAGCAAGGCCCATCATAGTGCCTATTGCCTCGTGATATGCACGGTTGGCACCACCACGCAACAGCGGCGGAACGTCCTTGTTAGTATACGTCATGTAGTAATAGATGTGACCCAGCTCGTGGTTGGCAGTTTCCCACCATTCGGCATTAGGTTCTACACTCATCAGGCTGCGTACATCTTTATCCAGATTCATATGCCATGCAGATGCGTGGTTGTTCTTTTTCACATTGCTATCTGCGCGGTATGGATATAGGCTCGATTTCTGCCAGAAGGTTTCGGGCAGTGCAGGGAAACCAATACTGGTGTACAGTTTCTCGCCTTCTTTCACTATCCATTCTTTCGATTTTGTAGCCAGTATCTTATCAAGGTCTATGCCTTCTACATTTACAACAGAGCTCCAGTCTTGCCCCCAGCGGTTTGGCAGCCAGTGTGCAGGCAGGTAGTCGGGTACATCTTTTGCACCATACTTCTTAGCCATTTCATAGCGCATCCATGTATGCAGTTCGCGATACAGCGGGTACAGCTCATTCATCAGCTTGTCCATTGTCTGCATCATCTCATTCGCTTCCATGTGGTAGTCGCTAACTTGGTAGCTGAAGTAGTCGTGATAACCAAGCTCCTGCACTGTTTTGTTGCGCAGGTTGCGCAGGTTCACCAATCCACCTTTCAGGCTTTTACCTACTTCTTTACTGGCTTCCCAGGCAGCAAGGCGTTTGTTCAGGTCTTTTTCGCTTTTCAGTGCAGCATCCAGATCGTTAGTGCTTACCTTTATGCCATTGTACATGTATTGAAAGCTATACAACTGGCGTGTCTGTTCGTTTTCGGCTTTGATGCGTTGCTTTACTACATCGGCAATCGTCTGCGGATTGTTGGCAGCAGCATACAATATCAGCTCCAATTGTTTTACCTGTATATCAGTGAGCTTATCTTTCTGCTCCATGAACTTTTTAGCCTGTGCAATATTCTCTTTGCTACCTGTAAATGCAGCCATTGCCTCATCGGCTTTTGCAGCATTGACGGTATTGGTAGAATCACCCTCTACTATTTCTGTGTTCGACTTCCATTGTGCCTCGCTGCTATTGGTATACAGCTTCACGTACTCGGCAGTGTACTTATCCAGAAACGCCTGTGCTTCTGTTTGCACGGCATCGTTGTTGGCAGTGCTGCCACCGTTGCCACAAGAAACAAGCAGCAATGCCGATAGGCCAAGTGCAGAAATGTATTGCTTCATCTGTTATGAATTAAGAATGTAAAAGTATTATAATGTTTCTAAAAGCCCGACGTTATGATTCGGGGGATTTTATTGCAACGCACCTGTGAACTCTATCAGCAGTTTCGACAAGCCATCAATGTTTTCCAGCGATATCTCTTTGGCTACATCAAACACATCGTGGTAGTATGGTTTTGTGCCATTGCCATAGATGAATATACCCTTTACGCCGGCTTCGCAGAACGGCCAGTGGTCGCTGTTTTGTGTCTGGTCGCGCAGATTGATTTTTGGCAGGTAACCTTCCTGTCCGTTTATTTTATCCATCAGCCTGTATTCGGGTGTATTGTTGTAAGCATTCACCATCGTAATACCATTTGTTGCATCACCCGTCATATCCAGATTCACCAGAAAGCGGATATTCCTGAGCGGAAACAACGGATACTTTGTGTAGTGCTTAGAACCCATCAGCCCTGCCTCTTCTCCACTGAACAGCATGAAAGCAATTGAGTACTTCTGCGGATGCGCAGCAAAGTACTGTGCCAGATACATCACCAATGCTGTGCCGCTTGCATTATCATGCGCACCGGGGAAGATGGCTTGTGTGCCCATTTGCCCCAGATGATCGTAGTGTGCAGAGAAGACAATAAAGCTATCGGGCTTTTCTGTACCCGGTACATAGCCAATCACATTCTGCGTTTTGAAAGAGGGGTTCATCTTTGCTTCTATACGCACATCTGCTTTGTGCGGGCGCTTTGGCAGTACCGTATCTTCAACCGTTACAATAGTACCTGGTACATTTTCTGTATTGGCAGTCCATATCATCTTGCCGTGTTGCGGTACAATGAACAGGCCTTTTGGAAACTCCTTAGCAAAACTGCGGATACTGAACTTCAGGTATTTGGTTACGGTATCTGCATTCTTCAGGTAGTAACCAAATTCGCGGTCTGCGAAGCGCTGCTTTACAGATTCCCACTTGGCAGAGTCTTTTACCTTACCTAGGTCTATACGTTTCAGGCGGATGTTGCCATCTGTTATATAACTACTGCTGGCACCATTGACGATGAAGTCTACCCCCGGTACCAATACCGTCTTGTTTACTTTCATCAGTACATCTCCCGGAAAGGTGTTAATGGGGAAGAAGTAGGGCTGAAAGTAGTTGCTATCCTTGTCAAAAGCTTTGAGGCCAATGTTTTGGAAGTGCTTAGCAATATGCTTAGCGGCCTTTTCTCCTCCTTTAAACACATAACCCCTGCCATGCATGGTAGTAGACGACAGTTGCTGGATTTCCCGCTTCAGAAAACGCTTTTCGTTTTGTGCAGAAGCGTGCAATGTAAAAAGGAACAGATTAACTAATAATACAAATCGTGTCATTTTCATAAACTATATCCTTTCTTTTTAGCGCGCCAAAAATAAGGAATGCATTTATATAATGCTTTGAATTATCTGTTGATAGTTTTTGATAGTTGTGTTGATGTTTTTTCAATTGTAACTATCGAGCCGCAAGCGGGTTGATAGTGTTTCGCATGTTTTTGTTTCCGTAACCATTTAGATTGTTGATTATCAATACAGATTGTTTCAGAAATGGTTACAAACGGTTACGGGTTGCCTGCCTGCCGGACAGGCAGGTTACAGTTTGTTGTCATTTTCTGCCTGCGGTAGGCAGAAAAATAAATGTTCTGGGTTTGGAGGGTTTTCAAAGAACTGATTTACTATAACAAATATACGTAAAAAATACTAATAAAATGCCACAAAAAAAGCGGATGGTAACACCATCCGCTTTTTCTATCTAAACAATCAACCACTACTCTGCCTTCTTAGGTTCTTCTTCTTTCTTTGGTTTTGCCTTGTCTATCGTGAAGACGATTTTCTTTTCTTCTTCACTATAGTCTGCTTTCACTACATCGCCTTCGTTGATGCGGTGGTTCAGCATTTCTTCTGCCAGCGGGTCTTCCAGATATTTCTGTATAGCCCTGTGCAGCGGACGCGCGCCAAACTGCTGGTCGTAGCCTTTTTCTGAGATGTACTTCTTGGCAGCATCTGTCAGTTCCAGCGTGAAGCCCAGTGCATTCAGACGCTTCATCACACCTTTCATAATGATGTCGATGATTTGTGCGATATGCGTTTCGTCCAGCGAGTTGAAGATGATAACATCATCGATACGGTTGAGGAACTCAGGAGAGAAGGTACGCTTCAGCGCTTTTTCTATCACGCCTTTGCTCAATTCGTCTGCGTTCTCTACTTTGGTAGCAGTAGCAAAGCCCACACCTGAACCAAAGTCTTTCAACTGGCGTACACCAATATTAGACGTCATGATAATCAGCGTGTTCTTGAAATCTACCTTACGACCAAGACCATCTGTCAATTGTCCATCATCCAGTACCTGCAACAGTATGTTGAAGATATCCGGGTGTGCTTTCTCAATCTCATCGAGCAGCACAACGCTATATGGCTTGCGGCGTACTTTTTCTGTAAGCTGGCCACCTTCTTCATAACCCACGTATCCCGGAGGCGCACCTATCAGACGGCTGAGCGAGAATTTTTCCATGTACTCACTCATATCTACACGTATCAGCGCTTCGTCACTATCAAACATGTAGCGTGCCAGTGCACGTGCCAGCTCTGTTTTACCAACACCCGTAGGGCCCAGGAATATAAACGAGCCTATTGGCTTGCGTGGGTCTTTCAAACCTACACGATTTCGCTGAATGGCTTTTACCACTTTTGCAATCGCCTCGTCTTGCCCTACCACTGCACCTTTCAGGTCTTCGCCCATGCGGCGCAGTTTGGCACTTTCTGCCTCTACCATGCGCATCACAGGTATGCCTGTCATCATACTTATCACCTCGGCAATATGCTCTTCGTGTATAGGTATGCGTTTGTGTTTAGCTTCTTCTTCCCACTCTGCTTTAGCTTTCTCCAGTTCTTCGCCCAGGCGTTTTTCTTTGTCGCGCAGTGCCGCAGCTTCTTCAAAGCGCTGGCTCTTCACTACTTTATTTTTCTCCTGTTTGATGTCTTCAATCTTCTTCTCCAGCTCCAGTATGTTTTCCGGAACGTTGATGTTCTTCAAGTGCACACGTGCACCTACTTCGTCCATCACGTCGATAGCTTTATCGGGCAGCAGGCGGTCTGTCATATAGCGGTCGCTCAGCTTCACGCATGCTTCAATAGCTTCCTGATCGTATGTTACGTTGTGGAAATCTTCGTATTTGTTGCGGATGTTATTGAGGATGGTAATTGTTTCATCTACACTTGGTGGTTCTATCAATACCTTCTGGAAGCGGCGGTCGAGTGCGCCGTCTTTCTCAATATACATACGGTATTCATCCAGCGTAGATGCACCTATGCATTGCAGATCGCCGCGCGCCAGTGCCGGCTTGAAGATGTTGGAAGCATCCAGCGAACCGGAAGCACCACCCGCACCTACAATGGTATGTATCTCATCGATGAACAGAATAACGTCGCGGTTTTTTTCCAGCTCGTTCATGATGGCTTTCATCCTTTCTTCGAACTGGCCACGGTATTTTGTACCTGCTACCAATGCAGCAAGGTCGAGGCTGATAACGCGTTTGTCGAATAACACACGCGATACTTTGCGCTGCACAATGCGCAGTGCAAGACCTTCTACGATGGCTGTTTTACCCACACCCGGTTCACCAATCAGTATCGGATTGTTTTTCTTGCGGCGAGAGAGGATTTGCGAAACACGCTCAATCTCTTCTTCGCGGCCTACAATCGGGTCCAGATTGCCCAGCTCTGCAAGCTTGGTAATATCGCGGCCGAAGTTGTCGAGTACCGGTGTTTTAGATTTTGAATTGCCTGCAGGTTTTCTTTGCTGAAACTGTTTGCGTTCGTCATCTTCTTCGTAGTCATCGCCGGGATCGCTATAATCGCCGCGAGGTGCATCACCTTGTAGTATGCTCAGCTCATCTTTAAAGCGGTCATAATCTACCTGGTATTGATGCAGTATCTGCGTAGCTACGTTTTCTTTGTTTTTCAGAATCGACAGCATCAGGTGTTCTGTTTCTACCGTAGCACTTTTCAGGGCTTTGGCTTCGAGCACCGTAATGCGAATTACTTTTTCGGCCTGCTTGGTAAGCGGCAAACTGTTGACGTTAGAGAGGGGTTTGTTGCTTTTGTCTTTAATAGCACTTTCCAGTTCTTTACGCAAATCGAACAGATCTATCTGTAAGGTTTGCAACACACGTACAGCCAACCCTTCACCATCTCTGATAAGGCCCAGCAACAGATGCTCGGTGCCTATGAAATCATTACCCAGACGGAGAGCTTCCTCTCTGCTGTAGGAAATGATTTCCTTGACTTTTGGTGAGAAATTAGAATCCATGAATCATCCTTTGTTTTAGTAAAATTAACGATAAAGGCAGTAGTTGAAGTATCGGGTTTCGCTATATATGTATTGCCTTTCACCTTGCTTCGGGCCTTCGTCTTACTAAATATACGAAAGAAATTATAGCACGATTACTATTTTTGGCTCAATTACAGCATTGCTGATAAACCAGAACTACGTCTTGTTTTATGGAATTCAAAATTGATACCAAACCAACATATAGTGTTATAACACCCGTCAATACTGCTATAGATGCTAATATGACAGCGGCATTGTCTGATAAATGTCAAGAATTGGCAAAAAGCGGCAGTACCAATTACATCATAGACCTGCAACATTGCACAGAAGCAGACAATACGTCATTTGACGATTTGGTGCAAATGCACGAAAATTGTTACAACAATTCTCAGTCGCTTGTGTTTACAGGTGTGCAGGGCAGTGTTTTAAAACAATTGCAGGATGCAGAACTGGATACGGTATTGAACTTAGCACCCAAAATGATAGAGGCTGTAGATATAGTGAGCATGGAAATACTGGAGCGCGATTTGTTTGACGAAAGCGAAGAATAGTAATAATATTACAAGTACAGATTACCCCCTACGGCTTAAATATTTGAAATGAGAGTAACAATTTTAGGGAATAATTCTGCCTTGCCGGCATTTGGCAGGCATCCGACGGCGCAGGCTGTGCACGTGTGGGGTGAAGTACTGTTGATAGATTGCGGAGAAAGTACACAAATACAAATGCAACGCTTTGGTGTAAAGTGGAGGCATCTGAATCATATATTCATCAGCCATATGCACGGCGACCACTATTTTGGTTTGCCCGGTTTGATAAACAGCATGAGCTTGCTGGGGCGTGCAGCACCATTGCATGTATATGGTCCTAAAGAACTATTGCCGATAATTGAGGCCATACAAAGTGTGGCAGAAACAGTGCTGACTTACGAGTTTCATTACCATGTATTGCCAGAAGGTGATGCAGTGCTGGTAGATAATGAATACTATACGGTAAAATGCTTTCCTGTAGAACACCGTATACAATGCCACGGATTTCTGATAACCAGTAAAACACGCGGCAGAAAGATAGTGCCTGAAAAATGCAGAGAGTACGAGATACCGCGCTACTACTACGATAAGCTGAAGCAAGGCGAAGATTATGAAAAGACTGATGGCACCATCGTGAAGAATGAATGGGTGACAACAGACGGGCCACCTCCTAAGTCTTATGCCTACTGTGCAGATACGTTGTTTACAGACAGCTTTGTAAAATACATAAAGGGTGCAGATACGGTGTATCATGAATGTACCTATATGGAGAAAGATGCCGATAAAGCAGCAGCACGCTATCATAGCACTGCAAAGCAGGCAGCGCAGGTAGCTAAGATGGCTGAGGCGAATAAACTATTACTGGGACACTACTCATCCAAATACAGAGATATAGAGCCTTTTGCAGAAGAAGCGAAAGAAATATTCCCGAATGTATATGCCAGTATGGAAGGCATGACATACGATGTGTAAGCGCTCATTCATTTTGGCACAGGCATTGCATAGGTGTTTTAACAAACACTTAAGACCCATGCAAAAATCTATTGCCGTAGTAGTACATGCCTGCGACAGATACAGGCTATTGTTTCAGGGATTTGAATACTTCTTCAAAAAGTACTGGCCACAGCATACGGTGGTCTGCAATTACTATTTTCTTACAGAAGAGCTGGACTACAGCAGCGATGTATTTACCAATATAAAAACGGGCAAAGGCGAGTGGACGGAAAGACTGCGTGTGGCATTGCAATGTATTGAAGAACCGTACATTATATACATGCAGGAAGATATGTGGCTCTCTGAAATGTTGTGTGCGGATACCATCAATAGTGTGGTACATTTTGCATTGGAAAACGAACTGCAACTGATGAAGCTGAACAGCTCTGAAGTATATAAAACAATTGCTACAGATGTAGTTATTGACGGGCTGCGCGTAGGTGTACTGGATAATTATGCAAGCGGATACCTGATGTCGCATCAGCTGGCAATATGGAACAAGGAATTTCTTTTATCGCAAATAAAGTATAAAGAGCACCCGTGGCGCAATGAGCGTAAGGGTACTAAACGGCTGAAGAAACTGAACCCGGTTATTTACCATGTAGACCTGTTTTCTGAAAATGGCAAAACACCTATCAACAACAATCCTGACACTGCACATACAGGTTCTTACATGACGGTATCTGTAAACTCTGTACTGAATGATTTTGTAGTGCCTTTTATAAACGAACTAAAGCGCTGCAAAGAACAGCTATACAGCAGCTATGCCTATAAACTGGCACATCATTACAATCATAAATATACACACGACGGAAAGGCTAAGCCGCGCAGGTGTTGGTTTTAGAAAAACAAAACAGCCGCATGCTATCATACGGCTGTTTTATATTGTAGTTGAATAAGTATTAAAGGCCGGTAATGCAAAGGCCAATAGAGTATGGTGTAACTTCAGGACCTTCGCCGCTCTTGTACAGGTTGGTAAGATTGTATGTACCTACCAGCGAGAAGTTGCCATAACCTAAACGTGCAGTAGCTGCAAAGCGCCATGTTTCCAGATACTTCCGGCTATTGCTCTTATAGTTCACTTTAGTGCCATCTTCACGTCCTTTAATGTGTGCGCCCAGTAGTGTACCCACCTTCATACCAATAGCAGCTTTGAAACCGCTGTTGCGATTTTCTTTATTGCCAAAGAAGCGAAGTTCGAATGGAGCTTCCAGATAAGTGATTGTTTGCTTGTAGCGTTTGTAGTTTACAGTTTCAGGTACAAAACGTACGCGGGTAGAATCTTTTTCAGTATTCATCACCTGCTGATTATCCAGATAGATGTTTGAAACAGCAATACCTATACCTGCCGCAAAGCTGAAGTTTGATTTTTTGATAGGGAAATCATAACACAGATATCCGCTGAAACCACGGCTGAGGCCTTTCATTTTGATGCTGTCGGGTTTCACCCAGTTATCGTAGCTGATTTGCAGCATCAGAAAATCGCGGGATGGTTTTTGTACCGTACTTTTCTTTTCGCCACCTTTTTCAACGTCTTGCGCCCATGTAAGCGCAGGCAATAATATCAGTGCCAGTACGGCCAGGTAATTCTTCATAAGTAAAAATTAGTGCGCAAATATAATGGTTGCCCAACGCATATTTTGTTAAATATCAATACAAGAGGTGGTTTAGTAATATGATGATTTCATAAAAATTTGTCTGAAATTCTGAAAAATCATTACTTTTGCCCTCCCAAACAGGGAACACGGAGGCATTAGCTCAGTTGGTTAGAGCGTTGGATTGTGGTTCCAAAGGTCGTGGGTTCGACCCCCATATGCCTCCCTCCGTGAAAAAGAAAAGCACCCGATCGGGTGCTTTTCTTTTTTTGTGCCTCTCTTATTTATTGTTTTGGAAAGAACAGTTTGATAGTAGTACCAATATTTTTTGCACTCTTGATGCTGAAATTGCCCTCTACAACACGCAGCAGGTCTTTGATGATGAGGTAACCCAGCCCGTTACCTTTTTTACCATCTACATTGGCAGATGATACGATAAACTGGTCTGCGAGGATGTTGTTGATTTGTTCTTTGGTCATACCAAAGCCCTGGTCTTTTACTTCTATCAGCATACCATTACGCAGTTGCTTTGCTACGATAGTGATATGCCCTTTCTCCATAAAGTTGAGGGCATTTACAACCAGGTTGTAAATGATAATGCGCAATGGCTCGGCGTATTGGCGTATGGTAAAATCTTCAGGCACCTCATTGGTCAGGAAGATATTCTTTTGCTTGGCCATACCATTCAGTATGCTGAATATGTTGCGCACCATTTCGTTGAGGCGCACTTCCTCTCTGCCTAGCTGGCGGTTTTCGTTCTGATATTTAATCCAGTTGAGGATATTGGTGGATAGCATTTCCAGTTCGCGCGCAGTGTGTACAATCTCTTCCAGTGTTTCCATCTTCAGCTCATCCGTCATCTGCTCGTGGCTTTCTACAAGGTTTCGGCCTGCCAGGTGCAGAAACTTGAGAGGTGTAATGATATCGTGGCTGATGATGGAAATAAGCCTTGTTTTAATAAGGTCATTTTTTTCAAGCTCTTCGTTTTTGCGGCGTATTTCTTTGGTTTTTCTTTCTACCAATGCACGCAATACGTTTTGACGTATAATGAAACGCTTGGCACGCAGAAACAATACCAGGCTTATGTAGCCAAGTGCGGTAATGCTGATAGCAAGTATTAACCAGCCATTCTGATACCAGGGAATGTTTAAAAGCATAATTGTATGGGCATGTTATTAGCTAACGTTGTATATAGACGCTAGCTGCATCAGTTCTTTCAGATTTTTTGTATCTGTTTTTTCAAATATTCTGTTTTTCAGGGTAGATACGGTATTCATCCTCAGGTTCAGTACAGTTGATATATCTTTTGTACCGTGGCCACCCAGCATATAGTGAAGGACTTCCAGTTCGCGGGCCGATAATTGTGTGAAGGGATTGATAGTAGTGCCTTTGGATGATGTGGTTTCGGCGGGGTTGTAGTGATTGATGAAATTGTCAAGAAAAGCAATGGTGTCTTCCTCCTTCGATGTCTTTTCCAGATAATAGTAGATGTTATATTGCTTCAGCGCTTCTCCATACACAGAGCCATTGAGCATGGAGAATACCATGATCTTAAGATCAGGGTACAGGCGCTGAATGTTAGGTACTATCTCCAGAGATGTACAATCGGGCAATATAATATCGAGAATAAGGTGGGTATAATCTTTTTTCTGCAGTTCACTCATCACCCCGTTGCCATTCGACACCTCAAACACATCCTTTATTCCAAGATGTGTTTGCAGTAATAGCTTGATACCCTTTCGTATCATGCTATGGTCGTCTGCTATTAATATTCTATGCTGCATCAGTATCGTTCTGTTTGTTTGAGGGTAATCCGAAACGGCTTTTTAGAATACTAACAAAAAGCGTGCGAATTTCTGTAATTCCAAGTACTTAAGGCAATAGAATTTATTCTACACGCTGTATTTACGTATGTTTTTAGCTTTACGCCTGTTGTATAGACAGGGATATTGAGAGAGAAACATATAGAAAAATACCCTTTGTAAGTAGTAATTGCAATCGCAACCTGTAAGCATGAACCAGATTAAAAACTACGTTATGAGGGGAGAAATATTTAAAAAGCACATTGAAGGCTACGATTTTGCATTTGAAAAACTAATGCTGAATAATAACGAACCATTGTTTTTTATTACAAGCAATATGCCCGGAGAGAGATCCTTTTTTATGAGCAGAATAAAAGGAGAGTGGCAGGTTTTGTACCACCACATACTGGGAAAAGAAGTATTGAAACTGGAATCGACACTTGCCGAAGCAATAGCAGAGGCCGGTTATTAATGTTATAGATATCAAATAAAGCGAACATGAGTGCCTGTGTTTACGGGCGCTTTTTTATTTTCAAGCCCTTTGCATATCTTGCATGCTTACAAGTTTTATATAAAAGTTTAAATAAAGTAGTAATGAGTTTAGAAGTAATCGGCAAATTGTTGGTAAAAAATCCTACACAGGTAGTGAGTGATAAGTTCAGAAAACGTGAATTTGTGTTGGAGCTCGCCGAAGAAATAAATGGTAACACATATACCAACTTTGCTAAAATGCAATTGGTGCAGCAGAAATGCGATATACTGGACAAGTTTAATGAAGGGGATGCTGTAAAAGTAAGCTTCAACATTAAAGGCAACCGTTGGGAGAAAGATGGTAAGGTAAACTACATTACCAATCTGGATGCATGGCGTATAGAGCCTGCTAATGCTGCGGCACCAACGCAAAGCGCGGGCGCACCTGCGGGATATGCACCGGTAAACAATCCTGCACCTGCAGGTAATGGCGGTAACTTCTACAATCCTTCTCCGGAGAATGTAGATGACCTGCCATTCTAAAAAAATAACAAAGCATTGTAACTTTTTTGCAGCCTGTACGATTTATAAACGTACAGGCTGTTTTGTTGTATAATAGTTATAGTTTTACATTCTGAAATATTTGTTATGACTAATCGTATCGCCCTCATCTTGCTGATGACAATATGCATATTCGCATCTTGCAGTAAATCTCCCGAACACATAAAATATATACCCAAAGATGCCGGTGTGGTAGTGGGTGTAAATACTGCCGAACTGGGCAAAAAAATAGCGTGGGATGCATTGTGGGGCAGCAAGCTGCTTGAAGAAATGCAGCAGCGTATGGACAAGAAAGACGCCATGAAGGACATGGGAAACAGTGGTATAGAAGCCATGACAACCTACTACCTGTATGTTAAAACAGATAAGCGTTTTGAAACAGGCAACAGGGTAACTGCAGTATTGCCTATGGAAGACGAAACCAAATGGGAAGCATACCTGAAAAAAGTAGCACCACAGGCAGCAGTAAAAACACAAAAAGACAGAAAAGAAGCGCTGATAAGCGATGGCATGTATGCAGGATGGACAAAAGATGTGCTCATCATCATGAACACCATATACCCGCCAATGGATAATATCTACAACCAGCTAAGTAATGCTACTGCCGAAACCTATGACAGCCTGTATACCGAACTTACAAAGCAAAGAAAGCCAGATGAAGCTTTGATGGCTGTAGAGATGGATAAGGCATTTAACATAACAAGCGATAATGTGATAACAAGTAAGCAAAACTTTGTAAGCCTTGAAAAAGAAGGGCATGATATTACCATGTGGATGAACTATGAAGCACTGACAGGCGACTATATGAACCCTGCCATGACAGGTGGATTGGCACTGTCTGCTGCATTGTGGAAAGACGCTGCACTGGCTGTAGGTTTCGACTTTGAAGATGGTAAGATTGACGGACAGATGAAATACTATATTTCTGATGAACTGAAAGCCATCATGAAGGGCTTTGGCGAAAAGAATGCAGATAAGGATATGATAGAAAGGATGCCTGCAGAAGGATTGAATATGCTGGCAGGTTGCTATATATCTCCGGATGCAATGAAGGGGATGATTGATAAGATGGGTATGACAGGCCTTATGAATGCAGGATTGGCAGAAAGCGGACTGAATGCTGATGATGTATTCTCTGCATTTTCAGGAGACTTTGCACTGGCGCTTAACAACTTTAAGATTTACAATACAACCATACCTGCAGACAGTATGTATCCCGGACAGCAGGCTTTTGAATCGCAAGACGCAGATATACAATACACTTTTGCCATGAAAACAGGCAAAAAGGAAAGCTTTGATAAACTACTGCAACTGGCACAGAAAACAGGCATGATGGTGCAGGACGCAAGCGGTAAGAAATACCTGATAAAATCGGGCAGGCAAGACATTAATATCGTCATTGACAGAGGTTTTCTGGTAGTATCTAACAATAGCGGGTATGCAGATGGCTATATACAATCGGCATACAAGGGAGGCAAACGCCCTGCAAAAACCGAAGATATAGCTAAGCATCCGTGGGGTATGTACTTTGACATAAAATCTATGTTTGCCAACGTAAGTATTGCATCTGAAAAGCCAAAGTATAAAGCAATGTTGGAAATGAGTAAAAATCTGCTGGATGATGTGACTGCTTATGGTGGTAAAAATAAAGGAAATACATTTGAATATAATATATCTGTAAGCTTTATAGATAAGAAAGAAAACAGCCTGATACAACTGCTTAACTATGCCAGCAAAATGGCCGAACTGAATAAGCAGGAGGAGGTAGTGACTGCGAGATAATTAATTTAGAATTAAAATAATATGATATTGCCCGAAAATAAGGGCTGTATAAGGGTTTTGTTTTAACAAAACCCTTTGATTTGTTAACTATTTTTTATAAACTTGATGAAAATTTTCTCAATGGATAATCGTAAAGTTATCTATAAGCTGGGTATTGTACTTGGATTAGCATTTTCTGCCGGTGCTTGTAAGCCTACTTATGATGAAATTGATAACAATAACGTTATATCAAAACCATACGTACTGTATGTAGGCGATACGTTTGGTGCTATATACAAAACTAATGATGGTCTGAATTTTCAGTCTGTTTTTGGTCCGGATAACTATCCTGCAACAGCCATGGTAGTATCTGGTCAAAATTTGATATACATCAAAAATAACGTACACATTATCGAAAATCTGGGGCAAGCTGGTAGTAATACCAACCCGACATTGATTGGTGGTGCTTTTGAGAATTATGGTGAATCTATCATCATAGCTCCTAACATACCTGCGTTTAAAAACAGGGTATACATAGGTAGCGTTGGTGACCATGGTTTGATGTATAACGATTCAAATGGCCGTCCGGGTATCAGTTATGCAAACTGGAAAAGTGATAATGACTCAGCCTTTATTTTATCGCCAGGTAACGTAATTACATCATTGACATTACTGGATGATGGTACTTTGATAGCTTACGATGATGGTAACAAACGCACTTTCAAGTTGACAGGCATCACGCAAAAATGGTCTCAAACTACAGGTGGTAAACTACCTGCATCCGGCAATTTCTTCCTTTCGCACAAAGGCAACGTATTGCTTGCTGCAGATAGAACAGGTGCTAACGGTGTGTACTATAGTACTAATTATGGCAACAGTTGGTCTCCATATACAGGTATACCTACTACATCAAAAATACTGAGTATGTGTGGTGGTTTTGGCCAAACAGTATTGGTAGGTACAGATGGTGGTGGTGTGTATCGCCTGCCGGTAGGCTCTACAAAGTTTGTAACTGCAAATATTGGCATGCCAAAGAATGCTTTTGTTAAAAGCCTTTCAGAAAAATACGATTACTTCAAAAACAATACTTCAAAGCAATACATATACGCAGCTACAGATCAGGGTGTGTATCGTAGTCAGGACCTAGGTGAAAACTGGGTGAAGGTTTACGAAAACCCTAATAAGAAAGGTAGCTTTACGGTAATGTATTAGTCTTCTGTTTCAGCTTCATCATCGCTGAGAAAATCATTCAGGTCGCGACGTTCTTTTTTGGACGGGCGGCCTGTTTTGCTTAGGCGCTTACCTGTATAGAAGCTGGTACCCATACGTTTGTTGTATTGCAGGTCTTCTTCAGATGTGAGGTCTGTATAGTTCTTGATAGCCTCTTCAAAACCTACACGTTTCTGCAGCAGCCCTGTTACACGTATGGTCCATTTGCGCTCGGCACGTATGTCGTAGATTTCGCCAATGCTTACACTGCGTGCAGGTTTTACATTGGCACCGTTCAGTTTTACTTTGCCTTCTTCGCAGGCTTTGGTGGCAAGGGTACGCGTTTTGAAGATGCGTATAGACCACAGGTATTTATCCAGTCTTAATTTCTCATCTGCCATATTGCTAAATTACATAAATGCAGCATCACCAAAACTGTTTTGTAGTTTTGTGTTATTCTTATGCATTCACTCATCATATTCGCATCTGGCCGCGGCAGCAATGCACAGGCTATCATAGATTTCTTCAAGGCCAATGGTAAGGCTAAGGTTTCGCTCATCGTATCGAACAAGGCAGATGCAGGTGTGCTGGAGATTGCTAAGAAAGAACACATACCCTTCCTGATAATAGATAAGCATACTGCAAAAGAAGTGCTGCTGGTAGAACAGATGATGGAATATAAACCATCGCTGGTTGTTTTAGCAGGCTATCTGTGGAAGGTACCTGAAACGATACTGAATGCATTCCCGAACAGGATAATAAATGTGCACCCCGCATTATTGCCGAAGTATGGTGGTAAAGGTATGTATGGGCATCATGTGCACCAGGCTGTGGTTGCCAATAAAGAAAGGGAATCGGGCATTACGATACACTATGTGAATGAACACTATGATGAGGGTAACATTATAACACAGGCAAGATGCAGTGTAACAACTACCGATACGCCTGATGATGTAGCGCATAAGATTCATAAATTGGAACACTATTTCTTTCCGCGTACTATAGAGTTTTTGCTGGATAGTTTGAACCGGTATTGATGGGATTAAGGGATGAGCCGGGTTTTATGCTCTCTCTTGATAGCTAATCAACTAATTAACAAGTCAACGAATCAACAAACTACCAATCCTTCCTGCGCAGCTGTTTTTTCTCTGATGCTTTCTTTTTGCTATTGAGGCGTGCCTCTTTGGCGGCTATACTGATTTTTGTCGGCTTACGCTTTTTAGGTACTATCAGGCTTTTGGCAACAATCTCCTGCATTTTTGAAGTAGCAATCTGTTTGTTTTCGAGCTGAGAGCGTGTTTCACTGCACTTCACTATCAGGTAGCCATCTTTATTAATACGGTTGGCAAGTTTGTTGGAGATGAGTTCTTTTTCTTCTTGCGTAAAAGCATGCGACTGGCCAATGTGCAACCAGGCTTCAACCATCGTCTCTACCTTGTTTACATTCTGCCCGCCTTTGCCACCGCTGCGTGCGGTACGGTAAAATATTTCGTTTTGAAAGTTGTGCATCAACAAATTTAAAAATCTTCCTCTTCTTCGTCTTCCTCCTCGCTATTGAAGTTCATATTCATCATACTACCCAGTATATCGCCAAAGCTGTAGCCACCGCTTTCAACACCTTTCTTGCTGATGAGTGAGAAGGATGCCAAACCGTGCAGCATAAACTCCATCAGCAGTGCTATCTGTGCTTCATCTGCATTTGGGTAATACTGTTTTACAGCTGCATACAAGCCATCTACCTGATACAGGTTATTGCGATATGCATCGTCTGCTGCATCCTGCATGGTAACAAGGTCGTTGCCACGGCCAAACCAATCTATTACTGATTGATAAGGATTTGGTTTTGGTTTCACCTTGTCGTTGCCGCGTGGTTGTTTTTTGAAAGACTGTGGGTCGGGAAAATATTGGATGAACATGGTGCGGATAGCCTGCTCCAGCAAACGATGTGCTACGTTAGTAGGCCCTTCCTGCTCGCCTTCATACACCAGTTCTATCTTACCCGTGATGGATGGTATAACACCAATGAAATCGGCAATGCGTACTAACGTCTTATTGCTGCCATGCTTCAAAGCACGCAGCTCGGCAGTGCTTATCAGGTTCTCGTATGCAGAAATAGTAAGACGTGCAGATACACCACTCTTCTGGTCTACATACTCGCTCTTGCGTGCTTCCATGGCAATCTCTTCAACCAGCATCTTGGCAAGATCAGGCATTTCTACCTTTTCCATTTGCGCTGGCAATACATCTGCTTCCTGCTCAGTAATAGCTTGCGATACATGTACTGTTTTAGGATAGTGTGTTACTATCTGGCTTTCAATACGGTCTTTCAGCGGTGTTACAATACTACCACGATTGGTGTAGTCTTCGGGATTGGCAGTGAATACAAAAAGAATATCCAAAGGCATGCGCAGTTTGAAACCGCGTATCTGAATATCGCCCTCCTGCAATATGTTGAAGAGTGATACCTGAATGCGTGCCTGCAAATCGGGCAGCTCGTTGATAACAAATATACCTCTGTGAGAACGTGGTATGATGCCGTAGTGCAGCACACGTTCGTCAGCAAAACTGAGGCGCATATTTGCAGCTTTGATAGGGTCTACATCACCTATCAGGTCGGCAACAGATACATCGGGCGTAGCTAGCTTTTCGCCATAGCGCTCGCTGCGGTGCAACCAGTTGATAGGTGTTGCATCGCCCATTTCATTGAGCAGATTGCGTGCATACAACGATATCGGTGCAAACGGACTGTCGTTGATGTCGCTGCCATCTACAACAGGTATCCATTCGTCCAGCAGGTTTACCATCTCGCGTGCCATGCGTGTTTTCGCCTGCCCTCGAAGACCAAGGAATAATATATTGTGACGCGAAAGCAAAGCCCTTTCCACATCAGGTATTACAGTGTCCTCGTAACCCAGAATGCCTGTGAAAGGGTTTTGATTTGTTTGTATAGAATTAATAAGATTATGACGTACCTCTTCCTTTACCGATTTTGGTTGATAACCGGATGCCTTCAGTTCGCCGAATGTCTTTATAGTTGGTTGCATACTTGCCATAAGAGATTCGAAGTTACAGGTTTGTAACAATGCAGCAGGCTAAGTGTTTGCAATAGCGGTATAAAGAATATTGAAATGGTTAGTATTCACCAAAGTTCATACCGCCCTCCAGTATATCATCGAGCATAAAGAGTTTGCGGTTCTTTACTTCTTTCTTCTCTGTCAATTCTACGTCTACCGTGGTTTTGTCTTTGAAGGAAGACCATTCTCCTGAGGCTTTATCGCCCTTTATAGTTATTTCCATAACACCTACATCTTCTTCTGTCAGTATCAGTTTACCATCTGCAGATTTGGTAACGTCCAATACTACATAGTCTTCCATATCCTGAAATTTATAAACAGCGTCCCATGCACAAACAGGTTTAGGACAGGGACCTTTCAGGCTGCGGATGTATAGCTCCATTTTTATCTCACCATCAAACAAGCCCGTATACAGCTTGCGCTCTACAACATCATTAGTAGATGGTTTTTTCTTCTCTTCATCGTCGTCATTACCAACACTAAGCGGATTATCGGCCTTTGGCGTTTTTGCCGCAGCTGCTGCCAGTGCCATGCTGTCTTCAGCTTTGCCAATGGTATCGGATAATGCATAGAGTTGGGCTATCAGTACATCTTTCAGTACTTTTCTTTCAGCAGCCAGCTTCTCGTAATATTCTTCAATGCTTTCAGCTTCCAGTATGTTTACAATGCGGCCACCGTACCATTGGTTGTTGAAACCATGTACATCTTTGATGGATATACAATAGATTTTGCGCGTCAGTAAATCTTGCACAAATATGTAGCCTTGCAGGCGATATGGTATAATTTTCTCAAGCCCTACCAATTCGCGTGGCAGCATTGCTTTTTCCAGTTCGAAACGGGCAATCAGCAAATCTCTCCAGTGGATACCCGAGTCGAGCCCCTTCTTATGTATGAATTTGAAATCGCGAATAATGGATTTGTTGTAGTAGGGATCGAACTGCTGAAGATTGAGAGGATTGGAACGCAGGTTATTGATGCGCCTGTTGTTGACGATGCCTGTATCTGAGTATCGCTGTGCCATGTTCCATAGGGTATCGAACCGGGGGAAAAGCATTGCGTAAGCAGAGTCGTCTTCGGTACCAAAGCATTGAATTATCTTATTCACCAGTGCTTCTTCATTCTTCTGCTGCGCAATAGCAACAGAAGTGAGCAGCAACATCCATACAGCCAGAAATGCTTTTTTCATACTATGAAAATAAAAAAAGAAACCCTCTTTGAAGAGGGTTTTTATAATATATCCTTTACCAATTTCGGTGGACGGGCAATGATTGCTTTATCTCCGTTTACCACTATGGGTCTTTGCAGCAGTATAGGGTTATCTATAATTGCCTGCAGCAACTCGTTATCACTAAGCTGTTTGCCTGGATATTGTTCTGCAAATACTTGTTCGCCCTTGCGGACAATGTCCGTTGCAGTTACGCCAAGTTTGGTAAGTAATGTTTGCAGTTCTTCAATACTCAATGGTTCGTGCAGATAGAATTTATATTGTACTTCTTTGCCTTGTAACAATTCTGAAAGCTCCTGACACTTACTGCATTCACCGTTGTGATAAACTGTGAGCATTAGAAAGTCATTTCCTTCACATCGTCTGCAATAACAAGACGTCCGGCAGTTTTTGCTTTTATCTCGTCAATAGTAACGCCAGGTGCATGTTCCAGACAACGGAAGCCTTCTTCTGTAATATCAAATACGCCCAAATCTGTCACTACTTTTTTCACACATTTAACGCCTGTAAGCGGTAGCGAGCATTTTGGCAGCAGCTTGCTTTCGCCTTTCGGGTTGGTATGCTGCATAGCCACAATGATGTTTTTTGCAGCAGCTACCAGATCCATTGCGCCACCCATACCTTTCACCATCTTGCCCGGAATCTTCCAGTTGGCAATATCGCCATTGTCTGCTACTTCCATAGCACCCAGTACCGTAAGGTCTACCTTGCCGGCGCGTATCATACCAAAGCTCATAGCGCTATCAAAGAAAGCTGAACCCGGCAGTGTTGTAATAGTTTGTTTACCTGCATTTATCAAATCTGCATCCTCATCACCCTCGAAAGGGAAAGGGCCCATACCCAACAAGCCGTTTTCGCTTTGCAGTACTACGTTTACGCCTTCCGGTATATAGTTGGCAACCAGTGTAGGAATACCTATGCCAAGATTTACATAGAAACCATCCTGCAGTTCTTTCGCTATGCGTTGCGCAATTTGTATTTTATCTAAAGCCATGATTAGTTCCTTTTACGAGTTGTACGTTGTTCAATGCGTTTTTCATAGTCCGTACCCTGAAAGATGCGGTGAACATAGATGCCCGGGGTGTGAATTTCATTCGGGTGCAGTTCGCCAACAGGTACCAGTTCTTCTACCTCTGCAATGGTTGTTTTACCTGCCATCGCCATCATTGGGTTGAAGTTGCGGGCAGTGTCTTTAAACACCAGGTTGCCTTGTGCATCGCCCTTCCATGCTTTTACAATGGCAAAGTCTGAATCGAAAGCATATTCCAGCAGATAGTCTTTACCATTGAAGTTGCGCACTTCTTTGCCCTCTGCTACTTCGGTACCAACACCTGCCAGAAGGTATACAGCGGGCATACCATAGCCACTTGCCATACAGCGTGTAGCCAATGTGCCTTGTGGTATCAATTCTACTTCCAGCTCGCCACTCAGCAACTGGCGTTCAAATTCTGCATTTTCGCCAACGTAAGAAGATATCATCTTCTTTACCTGCTTTTGCTGCAGCATCAGCCCGATACCGAAATCATCGACACCGGCATTGTTTGATATACAAGTAAGATTATTAACGCCTTTGCGTACCAGTGCGGCAATACAGTTTTCAGGAATGCCACAGAGGCCGAAGCCACCCAACATGAGGGTCATGCCGGATTCTATGCCTTTTATAGCCTCATCAGCATTTGCAACCACTTTGTTCATCTGTCAGTAAAATTTGCGCTAAAATACTGCAATTAGCTGATTAGCTAATGTGATAATTAGCTGATAATAATATGTTTTAACCTGCGATAGCCTTAGGCTCATGCTTTACGGGGAAGTTTACCGACTTTGCAATGAAGCATTTGGCATGTGCCTCATCGTGCAGGGTATTTGCTTTTGCTATCATCGATGCATCTGCAACCGTTACAATAGGAAACAGTGTTACTTCTGTAAAACGTGCACCTTCGGACGTATCCATAGTCAATACACCCGTTGCATTGTCTGTATAATCAGTTACTATGACGCCGGCATCTGCACAGAGGTGCAGGTACCACAACATATGGCAGCTGGATAGTGAATATAGCAATGCATCTTCGGGATTGTGCTTTGTACCATCTCCACGAAAAGGCGTATCAGACGAACAAGAAATTGTTTGCTTGCCCTGTATTGCCCATGTATGCGCACGCTCGTAAGCATCGTAGCGGGTAGTGCCTTCGCCATTGTTACCTGTCCATGTTATGGTAGCAGCGTAGTGGTGTTGTTTGCTCATAGTTATTCTTCGGTTTGTTTTTTTCTTCTCGGTCTTCTCACCAATTCTCCTTTACAATTGGGGCATATGTTCTCCATTGCTGTTGTACAGTCTTCGCAGAAAGTACATTCGTAACTGCATACAAATGCAATACCATCCTGTGGCAGTTCTTTGTTGCATTTTTCGCAAACGGGACGCATCTCCATATGTCTAAAGTTAAGAATTTAGCAATTCAGCAGATTTGTTGATTGTTATTTTCAGTTCTTCATCATTCAATAGCTTAGTTATTGGTATGGGCACCGGCGGGTCTATTACATGTTCCTGCAAGGTATACTGAAACCATAGGTTGGTATGCCATTCGCCCAGTTTATAGCCAATGTTTTTGAACAGACCTATTTCCTCAAAACCATAAGCTCTGTGAAACTCAACACTGTTTACGTTGGTAACTAATACGCTTGCAAATACATTGATATACCCCTGTTGTTGCAGCAATGCAAAGAGTGTATTGTAGAGTATGCGTGCTATGCCTTTTCTGTGGTGCTTGTCTGAGATGTATACGGTAGATTCGGGCGACCATTGGTAGGCAGCGCGCTCGCGGTGAGTGCTGCCATAGGCATAGCCTACTATCTCACCATCGCACTCGCATACCAGCCATGGGTATTGTGCAGTTATCTTTTCAATCTTCGTTCTGAAATCATCTACCGATGGTATTTCGTATTCGAACGTGTTGGCAGTGTGCAATACATAGGGCGCATATACTGCAAGCGCCGCTTCCGCATCTGCGGGTGTTATTAATCGTATGTTATAATTGTTGTGCATAGTAAAGCTTATTAAAACACAAAGCCCCGCAATGGTGCGGGGCTTTGAAAATTGTTAGCGCAAGTACAGCAGCTCGCGATATTTTGGCAGCGGCCACAGCTTGTCTTCCACCAGCAGTTCCAGTTTGTCTGCGTGGTAGCGTATTTTTTCGAAGAATGTTTTCACATCGTTGCAATACATAGCAGCACGCTTGTGCATGTCTTCTACGTTGTTTGCTTTTTTACGTGCTTCAATCATTGCTTCTACATTATCATTGATCTCTTGTATGTGTCCGCTTACTACTTTCAGTATGTTCAGCTGTGCTTTGTAGCTGCCTTCACCAAGACCCAGGTCTTTCAAGCCACGTACGTTTTCTGCCAATACATTCTGATAGTTGATAGCTGCAGGCAGTATGTGGTTGGTAGCCATGTAGCCCAGTATACGCGCTTCAATCTGTACTTTCTTCACATATTCTTCCAGCAGTATTTCATGGCGTGCATCCAGTTCGCGTTCGCTATAGATGTTGTTTTCAAAAAATACTTTCTTAGCAGCATCTGTTACAAAAGCGTCCAGTGCTTCAGGTGTAGTTTTGAAATTGTTGAGGCCACGTTTTTTAGCTTCTTCAGCCCATGCATCGCTATAGTTGTCACCTTCAAAACGAATCTTCTTAGAATTCGTGATATAGTCGCGCAATACGTGCATCAGTGCTACTTCTTTCTTCTCACCTTTTTCAATCAGCGCATCTACATCGCGTTTGAAATTCTTCAGACTTTGTGCCATGATAGTGTTCAGCACCGTCATAGGCGAACCGCAGTTGGCAGAAGAACCTACCGCACGGAATTCGAATTTGTTACCAGTGAACGCAAACGGACTAGTACGGTTGCGGTCTGTATTATCCATCAGCAATTCAGGGATTTGCTTATGGATGTCCAGCTTCAGGATAACTTCATCCTGCTCACTGAATTTATCTTTTACCCTGGTTTCAATTTCGTCTAGTACTTCTGTCAGGTATTTACCTACATATACTGATATAATAGCCGGTGGCGCTTCGTTAGCACCCAGACGGTGGTCGTTATTTGCAGAAGCAATAGCCGCACGCATCAGGTCTGCATGGTCGTGTACCGCTTTGATGGCATTTACGAAGAACGTCAGGAACATCAGGTTGGTACGCGGTGTTTTACCAGGTGCCAGCAGGTTTACGCCAGTGTCTGTAGCAAGGCTCCAGTTGTTGTGCTTACCGCTACCGTTTACACCTGCAAATGGTTTTTCGTGCAGCAACACTTTCAGTTTGTGGCGTTTTGCCACTTTATTCATCACGTCCATCAGCAGCGAGTTATGGTCTACTGCTATGTTCACTTCTTCAAATATAGGTGCACATTCAAACTGGCCCGGTGCTACCTCGTTGTGGCGCGTACGCAGTGGAATACCCAGTTTGTAAGACTCTTGTTCAAAGTCTTGCATGAATTCGTACACACGGTCAGGAATAGAACCGAAGTAGTGGTCTTCCAACTGTTGTCCTTTTGCAGGAGAGTGGCCTACCAGTGTACGTCCGCACATTACCAGATCAGGGCGTGCATTAGCCAGTGTTTCGTCTATCACGAAATACTCTTGCTCCCAGCCCAGTGTAGTAGTTACTTTAGTTACGTTTTTATCGAAGTAGTGGCAAACATCTACTGCCGCTTTATCCAACGCAGCGATAGACTTCAGCAATGGTGCTTTATAGTCCAGCGATTCGCCATTGTAAGCGATGAATATAGTAGGTATGCAAAGTGTTTTACCATTTGCCGCTTCCATAATGAAAGCAGGAGATGAAGGATCCCATGCGGTATAACCACGGGCTTCGAATGTAGCACGGATGCCACCATTAGGGAAACTGCTAGCATCAGGTTCCTGTTGTATCAATGCATCACCGTCAAAGATTTCGATTGCAGTACCATCGCTCTTAATAGTAAAGAAAGAGTCGTGTTTTTCAGCCGTAGTACCTGTAAGTGGTTGGAACCAGTGTGTGAAGTGCGTAACACCGCGCTCCTCTGCCCAGGCTTTCATACCTGCGGCAATCTGGTCTGCCATCTTGCGGTCTATCTTAGTTCCCGATTTAGCTGAGTTCATCAGGCTTTTGTAAGCCTCGTCGCTCAGGTATTCGCGCATAGCGCGGCCGGTAAATACGTTGCTGGCAAACATGCTGGTAATACGTTTACCACCATAGTGGGCTACCTTTTTTTCTTCGGAAGCCATTTCTTGCAGTGCGAGATAACGAAGTGATGACATTAAATTATATTTTACGCAAATGTAAAGAAAATGAGAGGTTCATTCCAAATTTTTATCAAAATTAAGTCAAAAATATAATATTATTAAAATATTGTTTCGTTATTGAAACGGATGGAATACCTCCTCGTGTACTATAAAAGCACATGCAAAGTCTTGTTTTACAATGCCTTGTGCCGATATTTCTCTTTGAGGAGACGTTAAATGCATAAATATATTAATATTAAATCTGCCCCCCGTTTCCTCCATTTTGCCGATGTGCATATGGTCGGCAAACTCTACTCCGCGCCTGCCCTGCCATTTATAGGCAGCCTCTTTGGCGCTCCATGCCAGGGTTATGAGCTTTGTATCATTATTAATAAGTGCCTGCTCGGGGGCAGAAAGGAATTTGTGTTGCAATGCCTCCATACGCGGGTGCCAGCATTGTATATCAATACCGCATTCTACATACGGACTAATAACTGCCGCCACATATGGCCATGAATGAGATATGGAGAAATAATACAGATTGTCGTCGATACGGGGTTTATCATGCTCATCGGGGCGGATGTTGAGTAGTGGAAAATCTTCTTTCAGGTGCTTTAGCAAAAAGCGGCCTGCCATTCTTTCCAACCTGCGTTTTTCTGCTTTTATATCGGGCGCAGGCAGCCCAGTGCGTTCTGTAAAGAAGCTTTCGGGCTCTTCTATCTTCCATATAGCAGCAAGGCTATAGGCATCACTGCTCCACTCCTGATATAAAGGCATGACAATCAATTGAGTTGTAAAATTAATTTTTTGATAGCAAGTATTACGTGATATTTGGCGCCAATTAAACGGTGCGTATACCGTTTGTCAAACTAAAAACAACTTAAATTAAGAAGATGAAAAAGCTATTCTTATGCTTGGCTATGATAGCCGCAACCAACCCTATCTGGGCACAAGACGATAAACAAGATGAAGAATATGAACTGAGGGGTAATGAAAAATATGGTTACATCATTACGGAAAAAGGTGAGAAGATTGAAGGTATTGTGAAACTGCTGGGCAGTGCAGAATCTCCGTGGGTGAACCAGAAGAAAGTAAAATTCATTGCTAAAGCAGACATAGACCCTGCGAAAAACAGGCAGAAACTGAAAGTAATGGATACAGACGACCTACAGGAATATGTAGCGCTTGACGGTGATAAAGAACGTCATTTCCGTTTGGTGAAGTGGGCTAATACAAGAGAAGGCCTGACGAGCGGAAGCAGTAAAAGTGGAATTGGCGGAGCACTGAAAAAAGCAAAAAACCTATCTACTACAAGGCATATGGCAGAAGTGATGGTGAATGGTAAAATCAGTGTGTTCCGTTTGTATGGCTATCCTGCGGCTGTAGCTGTAGGCAAAGACGACGTAGCAGAAATGGAGAAAGAAACACAGGAGCTGAGGGAAAACCCTACAGTACTGGTGCAGAAAGGCGACGATAAAGTAGAAGCTTTCCAGGCTGATGATATTAAAGAAATGGTAAGCGACTGCAGTGTGGTAAAAGAAAAACTGGAAGGTGGCAAATATGCAAGCTACGACCCGGCTAAGCAAGAGAAGAAAAGAAGCGGCATGGGCAAACTGATAAAAAATGAAGTAGACCGTGCCGGTATGGGCGGTACACTACTAACAATGGCTGAAGAAGTATTCGGCGACTACAATGCAAATTGTAAATAAGCATAATACATAATATTTAATGCAAGAGAAGGGTGGCAATTTGCCACCCTTTTTATTTAATGGGAGATTGTCCACAAATTGTTGACATCTGAGCAGTGGCCAAGATGTACATCACCAAATCATCAAATCATCACATTATATTTGCTGCCATGATACTATCAGATAAGCGCATACTGGAAGAAATGGAAAAAGGTACTATCAAAATAGAACCTTATACAAGAGATTGTTTGGGAAGTAATAGTTACGATGTGCACCTTGGCTCTACACTGGCTACATACAAAGAACATATCATTGATGCAAAGAAGCACAACCAGATAGAGTGTTTTGAAATACCTGATGATGGTTTTGTGCTGTATCCGCACATATTTTATCTGGGCGTAACGCAGGAGTATACAGAAACGCATGCACACGTACCGTTTCTGGAAGGTAAGTCATCTACAGGTCGTCTGGGTATAGATATACACGCTACGGCTGGTAAAGGTGACGTAGGTTTTTGCGGCAACTGGACGCTGGAGATATCTGTAAAACAACCGGTGAAGATTTATAAAGGCATGCCGATAGGCCAACTGATATACTTCCCGGTAGATGGTGAGATCGAAGTAAAATACAACCAGAAGAAAAATGCAAAATACAGCGGCCAGCCAAATAAGCCAATAGAAAGTATGATGTGGAAAAACGAATTCTAATCACATATAGATGATAAAAGAAAAAGCGCAATGATTATTCATTGCGCTTTTTTCATGTATGATTATGCTACAGATTAACCTTCTGCAACACTGTCTTCGTATATAACAGAATTCTGCCCGTTGCGTTTTTCCTGTGCTTCTTTGGCAGCTTTTACAAATGCCATAAACAAAGGATGCGGGTTTTCTACCGTGCTCTTATACTCAGGGTGAAACTGTACACCTACATAGAAAGGATGGTCTTTTACCTCTACCACCTCTACAAGGCCGGTAGCAGGGTTTTTACCTACAGGTATCATGCCTGCGTTTTCGTATGCTTCCAGGAATTCGTTATTGAACTCGTAACGGTGGCGGTGACGCTCTGATATTTTTGTAGAGCCGTAGATGCTTGCTGCACGAGAGTCGCTGCGCAGTTCGCAGTCATATGCACCCAGACGCATGGTACCACCCATCTGTGTGATATTCTTTTGCTCTGCCATCATGGCAATTACAGCTTCGTTAGTATCAGGGTTCATTTCTGTAGAGTGTGCTTTGCTCATACCCAGTACGTTGCGGGCAAACTCTACACATGCCATTTGCATACCCAGACAAATACCGAAGAAAGGTATTTTGTTTTCGCGTGCATAGCGAATGGCATCTATCTTACCTTCTATACCGCGGCTGCCAAAACCGGGAGCAACCAGTATCGCATCCAGATTTTGCAGTTTTTCAACCGCGTTTTCTGTTGTCAGGTGTTCAGAATGTATGTTGCGAACTTCAACCTTGCACTCGTTCATAGCACCTGCATGTATCAGTGCTTCGAGGATAGATTTATACGCATCCTGCAATTCTACATATTTACCTATCAGGCCGATGGTAACTTTAGATTTAGGATAGCGCAATTTGTTCAGGAATTCTTTCCATTTAGTCAGGTCTGGGTCTGTACCCATTGGCAGGTTCAGCTTCTGCAGGCATATTTCATCCAGCCTTTCGCGCATCATTTCCAGTGGTACACCATAGATGGTATCAGCATCCAGCGCTTCTATAACCGCATCCTGTGTTACGTTACAAAACAGTGCTATTTTACGTTTCAGGTCTTTATAAAGTGGTTCTTCAGTACGGCAAACCAATACATCGGGGTTCAGCCCGTGTTCACTCATCATTTTTACAGAGTGTTGTGTTGGTTTTGTTTTCAGTTCTTTTGCCGCTTTCAGATATGGTATCAGTGTCAGGTGTACAACCAGTGCACGGTCGTCACCCAACTCCCATTTCATCTGACGAACCGCCTCGATGTACGGAAGTGATTCGATATCGCCTACAGTACCACCCAGCTCGGTAATAACAATATCGTATTTATTGTCTTTGCCTAGCAGCGTCATACGGCGCTTTATCTCGTCTGTAATGTGGGGGATAACCTGTACGGTTTTGCCCAGATAAGCACCCTCACGCTCTTTATTGATAACGTATTGGTAAATACGTCCTGTAGTTACGTTGTTGGCTTGCGATGTGTGTGTGTTCAGGAAACGCTCGTAGTGCCCCAGATCCAAGTCTGTTTCCGCACCATCTTCTGTTACATAACATTCGCCGTGCTCGTACGGATTCAGCGTACCCGGATCTACGTTGATGTACGGGTCGAATTTCTGAATAGTGGTACGGAAGCCACGTGCCTGTAACAATTTAGCCAGAGATGCGGCTATAATTCCCTTTCCTAACGATGAAGTAACCCCACCGGTTACAAATATATACTTAGTCATAACGCTCCTGTTTTGTCATAGACCGGTAGCGCAGCATACAGATATTACAATAAAATTGAGGAAGTAGCTGTTGCGGTCGCACAAAGTTATAAACTAAGCCGGCATTTTAAAAATATAATTGCTGTGCAGTTGTCAACAATGTGTATAAACTCTTGATTAATAGTTTGAAAAAATCCCCCCTTTTTCGCTTTCACCTTTAGTTATATTTAACATTTAAAATTTCACGATCTAAGGCAATACGTTCATTTTTGTCACGTTAATGTCAACAAACCATTAGCCAACACTCCCACATGCGCCTCTTGACCACCCTCTTTGCCTTGCTGCTAATGGCATGCACAGGCTATGCACAGCCCATAACCATTACGGGCTCTGTATCAGACACATTGAACAGTGCGCCACTGCCAAACGCATGCATCACCGTGCTGCGGGCGTCGGATTCTGTACTGGAAACTTTTACACGTACCAAGCAGGATGGTACCTTCTCGCTGAAGGTTAAAACCACAGGTAAGTATCTGGTAATGACCAGCTACCCCAGCCTTGCGGAATATGTAGATGTAATCAACGTGAAGGATAATAAGCCGATGGACTTGGGTATGATACCCATGGTATCGAAAATGCACCTGCTGAAGGAGGTAATACTGACGCAACAGTATTCTGCCATTAAGGTAAAGGGCGATACCGTAGAATACATGGCGGATAGCTTCCTGACAAAAGAAGGTGCAAATGTGGAGGCACTGCTGAAAAAACTACCCGGTATACAGGTAGATAAAAACGGACAGATAATAGCGCATGGCGAAAAAGTGCAAAAGATATTGGTAGATGGCGAGGAGTTTTTTACCGATGACCCTGCGGTGGTAACTAAAAGCCTGCAGGCAAAGGCTGTAGATAAAGTGCAGGTGTTTGATAAGAAAAGTGAACAGGCAGAGTTTACGGGTATTGATGACGGTGAAAAAACACGTACCATCAACCTGCAACTGAAAGAAGATAAGAAGAAAGGATATTTTGGCAAGATAGTAGGCGCAGGTGGTGCAGGTGATGATCAGGGCTATTTTGAAAATCAGGCAATGTTTAATGCCTTTAAGGGCAAACGCAAGTTTTCTGCATTCGGTATTATGGCAAATACGGGCAAGATGGGTCTTGGCTGGGAAGACCGTGATAAGTTTGGTAGTGAGAATACAAATAGTTTTATGGATGAGGACGGAGGCTTTGTTACCTACTACAGTGGTGGTGATGATGATGATATGGAAGGATGGGATGGCAGGTATAACGGTGAAGGCTTCCCGAGGGCATGGACGGCAGGTGCACACTATTCCAACAAATGGAAACAGGACAAACACCATCTGGGTAGCAACTATCGTTATGCAAAACAGGATATTGCAGCCACTACCAATACACTCAATGAAAACTCGCTGCCTAACAACAAAAAGAACTATAGCAGTCAATCGAATAATAAGTATTCTATAGGACAGCGTAACAGGCTGGATGGTAACTATACATGGACGATAGACTCTATGTCCAGCATCAAACTGACGGCAAACGGCGGTATTTCTAATACTAAAACAACTACTGACTATACTGCAGAAACTGTAGACCAGCAAGACTCTATGCTGAATAGTAATAAGCGTACTGTAACAACAGATGCCGAAACAAAAACACTGAATGCAACGCTCGACTATCGGAAGAAATTCAAAAAGAAAGGTAGAACTGTATCACTGAACATGACAGAGAACTATCGCGAAACTACGAGCAATGGCTTTCTGAGGTCTGATAACGTTTATTATCTGCGCGATACTGCAACAAATGCACTGTTGTACAGGACAAAAGACATTGCAGACCAACGGAAGAAAAATGAAAGCAAAGCACTGTCTTTGTCTGCCAAGGTTACCTATACAGAACCACTTTCTAAAGTTGCATTTATTGATGCCAATTACTCATTAAAAGTAGACAACAATACAGCTCTGCGAGAAACATATAATAAACAAACACCAACAGACGATGCCTACCTGTCATTAAATGATACATTCAGCAACAACTTTATGTTCAACGTGACGACACATACCGGCGGTGGTAACCTGAGGTTTGTGTTTAAAAAACTGACGATGTCTGCTGGTGGTTCGGTATCAAATGCAGCATTTGTGCAGGAAGACCTGATGAGAGATACTACACGTAGCTATAGCTTTACCAACTTCTTCCCTAAGGCATACATTAAATACAACATCAACAAACAGCGCAGAATAAGTCTGGACTATAATGGTTCTACACAACAACCAACCATAGACCAGATACAGCCATTGCGCAACAACCTGGATCCGCTGAACGTGGCAATAGGTAATGCCAACATTCGTCAGTCGTTTACACACAGGGTAAGCCTTAGTTTTAACGATTATAAAATGATTACCAACAGATACATCTGGATGAATGTCAGCATGAACATGGTTGATAATGCCATCAGCCGTTCTGAAAACGTAGATGCTGTAGGACGCCGTACATACCAGTATATAAATGTGGATGGTAACTACAACGGATGGGGCTACATTAGCTATGGCAGACAGTTCAATAAAATAAACTTTGATGCGGGCTTGTACAGTAGCATTGGCATCAATCACATCAACAACGTCATCAATGGCGTTACTAACAAAAGTGACAACAACAGGTATAGTGTGGGTGTGCGCCTCGGCTGGCATACAGAGAATGATAAGTTCAGCGTGTCTTACGACCCTAACATAACATACAACGATAACAAGTCTACCATCAATACACTGGTAACAAGCTACTGGACTTACGAACAATCGTTTGATGCTTCTTACGACCTGCCTTTGAAATTCAGCGTAGGCACAGATATCAATTGGTACATCCGTCAGCAGACAAGTGTGTTTGACAGAAACAATAACGTGTTCCGCTGGAATGCGTATGTGGCTAAGAAATTCATGAAGAACGACCAGTTGGAGCTGCGCTTCTCTGCATTCGATATGCTGAATCAAAACCTCGGCTTCAGCCGCTATGCGCAGAACAATATTGTAACAGAAACAAACTACAATACCATCCGTCGTTACGGTTTGCTGTCGCTGACATGGAATTTTACAAAATCTGCAGCAGGTGCAGCGCCTGAGCAAGACGCAGGTACTATTATTAAAATGATAAAATAACCCTCGATGAAAAAGCTTCAATTAATCTGCATATTTCTGCTGACTGTATTTGGTGCAAATGCACAGTTTACCCAGTTTGGTAAAATTGAGTATGAACGTAAAGTAAACATCAAGCGCCAACTGAATGACCTTGATGATGAACAAAAGCAATGGATAGAAAAATTTAAAGCACAGATACCTGATTTCAATACATCGTATTTCGATTTGTATTTCAATACATCAAAATCGCTCTACAAACCGGGCAAGGAAGTAGAAGGCGGAACTAAACTGTGGTTTGCACAATCTCCTGCCAATGATAATGTAGTACTGACCGATTTTGGTACAGAGAAGGTAAAGGCAAACAAAACAGTGTTTGAGCAGAAGTTTCTGGTAGAAGACAGCATGCGTAAAATAGAGTGGAAGATAAGTGATGAAATACGTACCATAGCCAATTACAAATGCCGCAAAGCAGTGGGTAAGATTTTCGACTCTGTGTACGTGGTTGCTTTCTATACAGAAGACATCATGGTGAGTGGTGGCCCGGAAATGTTTGGCGGCCTGCCGGGTATGATACTGCAACTGGCCATACCGCGTATGCACACCACATGGGTAGCGCAAAAAATAGACATGGTAAAACCTAAAGACACAGATTTTACCACAAGCGATAAAGGCAAAAAGACGACACAAAAGGAACTATACGAAACACTGAAAACCAGCTTTAAAGACTGGGGCAAGTACGCCGATAAAAACCTTTGGTGGACATTGATATAGCGCATATGCGTCAAATAGTATTAGGTCTGGTATGCTTACTCTGTTTCAGCAGTTGCAGAACAGTATTGCTGCGAGCTATTGGTGTAAAGAATAATAGGCATCTTTCTGAAGAGAAGATAGCAAAGCTACAACACCGTTATGGTATAGACAGCAGGTATAGCTATTACATAGATACTATTTACAACACATATCTGGCTAAAACTATTAACAAGAAAGATAGTGCTGAAAGAGGTATATACAAGACATTCAGCCAGCCATTAATAGCTACTTATTATATACAGAAGCCTACAGCGGATATGGCTATAGTGAATTGTGATGGCTATATGAAGATGCTGCGTCTAACGTGGAATAAACATGGTGAAATGGATGTCTTTCCGCCGAAGTATGAAACGCTTATTACCGATAAAATAAAACTACAGGAGTATCTGCAATGTCTTAAGCCGTTGAAAGGTTCTGCAGCTATTAATACAATCGCCGGCTACGATAATGTGATTGTGTTGCATTGGGTACATTTCTTTACTAAGAATACCAAAAGCCTGATAAATGAAGTGGAGCGAAATGCAAAACTTGCAAAAGGCAAAACACTGATAGTGTATGTGAATGCAGATAATGTATACGATACATCAAAATAAAAGCCCCAAGTTATCGGGGCTTTTATTTTTTATCCTATTGCTTGTGCAAGATCTGCAATCAGGTCGTCAACATCTTCAATACCAACACTCAGGCGTATCAGGCTATCTACAAGGCCGTTCTTGATGCGTTCTTCGCGAGGGATGGAACCATGTGTCATAGATGCAGGATGACCAATCAGCGATTCTACACCACCAAGCGATTCTGCCAGTGAAAACAATTGTGTTTTCTTCAGTACATTCATCGCTGCATCCATATTATCATCTTTCAGTGTAAAAGACATCATACCTCCAAAGCCACGCATTTGCTTCTTAGCCACATCGTGGTTAGGATGGTCTTCAAAACCACACCAATATACTTTACCTACTTTAGGATGATTGCGCAGATAGTTGGCAATCTTCTCACCATTCTCGCAATGACGTTGCATACGCACGTGTAGCGTTTTTATACCACGCAACACCAGCCAGCAATCGTGCGGGCCGGGTACGGCGCCACAACTGTTTTGTATAAAGCGCAGCTTTTCTTCCAGTGCAGCATCTTTCATTATCAGCGCACCGTGTACCACGTCGCTGTGCCCGCCCAGGTATTTTGTAGCAGAGTGCAATACGATGTCAGCACCCCAATCCAGCGGATTTTGCAGGTATGGAGAAGCGAATGTATTATCTACAACCAGCAGCAGTTTGTGTTCTTTAGCAATTTTAGCACATGCTTCTATATCAACGATATTCAGAAGCGGGTTGGTTGGCGTTTCTGTCCATATCATCTTCGTATTGCTGTTGATATAGCCACGGATGTTTTCCGCATTGCTCATATCTATGAAATGGAACTTGATACTATACAGCGCAAATACTTTGGTGAAAATGCGGTAAGTGCCGCCATACAGGTCGTTAGCAACAATCACTTCGTCGCCTGGCATCAGCAATTTCGCAACTGCATCTGTAGCTGCCATACCACTGCCAAAGCAAAGTGCATATTCGCCGTTTTCTATAGCGGCCAGTGCATTTTGCAATACAGTGCGCGTTGGGTTTTGTGTACGTGCATACTCGTAGCCTTTATGATCGCCCGGTGCCGCCTGCACATAAGTAGATGTTTGATATATAGGTGTCATGATAGCACCCGTTGTTGGGTCCGGTTCTACACCTGCGTGTATCAGTTTTGTAGCCAGTTTATGATTTTTATTATTCATTCATTGCGGATTTTGTAATGTTTGCAAAGGTAGTTAAACTGAACGGCTTATAATTTCTCCACCTTTGCTATTTTTATCCAATGAAACCCACTGATAGGCTTAATAAATTATATAGTGTACTATTTCTGGTAATATTGGTTGCCGGGTTGGTACTCAGGTTTTATCAGTATCTTATCAACAGATCTCTGTGGCATGATGAGGCGCACCTTGCGCTGAATTTTGTAGACCTGGGCTTTAAAGACCTCACAAAACCGCTAGAAAACTTTCAAAGTGCGCCTATATTTTTCCTTTGGGGAGTAGAGCTCTTCAGTCATATTTTCGGTCTGGGAGAGATGTCATTAAGGTTGTTGCCTTTTATATTCTCTATAGCGGTAATGCCATTGTTTTACCACATTGTATATGAGCTTACAAAGCAACGTATTACCTCGCTGATTGCATTTTTGATATATGCACTAAATATCTCTTTTGTATACTATGCATCAGAGCTGAAGCCATATACCATAGATGTATCTGCTTATATTATACTCAGTTATCTGGTATTGAGTTCAAATAAGTTTGTTGCAAAACACAGAGATTTACTGCTTGTAGTGTCAGGTAGCCTGCTGGTGTTCTTCTCCAATTCAACACAGCTGGTGGTTGCTTGCATAGGTGTGTATTATTTGAAAAACATAAAGGTTATTAAGGAAGATGTGAAGTTGATGACATTACCACTGAGGAATGTAGTAGTACTAGGCTCTTGGTTGCTGATGATAGGGATAAATTATTTTCTGTTCGTAAAAGATCATCCTTATGCTTCCGGTATGAAAGAGATATGGGCATGGACTTTTTGTCCTACGCCATTCTTTGGCCCTGAGTTTAATCAATACATGACAACTTATGTACCAACCCTTTTCATGAACGATTTGTTTTTTGCAGACAGTTCTTTCTTCTTAGGGTATATAATTCTCGCTGTTTGTACTGTTGGCCTGGTAACCGCGATAGTACAGAAAAACAAAAATGTGCTGATTTTCGGGTTGATGCCGCTTGCGCTTAGCTATGTATTATCGCTCTTAAGTCAATACCCATTCTATGGTAGGTTTATACTCTACGCTTTTCCGGGTATTGTCATATTGTTGAGTATAGGCTTAAACACTATCGTAACGATAGTCAGGAACAAATTCTATAATTATGCTGCAGGTGCATTTACTATCCTGTTCTTATTTCTTTTATTGAAAAACTCTGTAATGTCTGTGCCAAAGTGGGATATAAAAATTAAACCAGCATTGACATACATTGATAAACACTTTTCGAATAGCCATGTGTTTGTAACTACTCCGTATTCTATGTGCGAGTATTACAAGAAAATAGGATTTGTGCATTGTGGAGAAATAACAAGACTCACGTGGCACCTTGATGCTTATGCATTGTTGAATGACACTGTTGTACAAAAACAGAAAGAACCATACATCATACTGCACTCTGTAACAGGTGGCGACAATGCAGACGTATTTATTCCAGAGCTAAAGGCTAAAGGTTTAATAATATCAGAGTATAAAGCGAATAATTTCGGGGTTACAGAAATCAGGCCGGATACAAGCAGGTAATTCAGTAATTTTATCATCTTATGCAGCAGTCGCACATCAGGCCTACAGACAATTTAAGCCCGCAGGAGCGTGAATATGAGAATAGTATTCGCCCCCAGTCTATAGATGATTTTTCGGGCCAGCCAAAACTGGTAGAAAACCTGCGCATATTCATCAAAGCTGCTAATCTGCGTGGCGAATCGTTGGATCATGTATTGTTTCACGGCCCTCCCGGTTTGGGTAAAACCACCCTTTCGCGCATAGTGGCAAACGAACTGGGGGTGAATATTAAAGAAACAAGCGGACCTGTTATAGAAAAGCCCGCAGACCTTGCCGGTTTGCTTACAAGCCTGGAACCACGTGATGTATTGTTTATAGATGAAATTCACCGATTGAGCACAGTGGTAGAAGAATACCTCTATGCTGCGATGGAGGATTTTAAAATTGACATCATGATAGATAGCGGACCCGCCGCCCGTTCTGTTCAGATAAACCTGAGTCCGTTTACACTGGTAGGCGCTACTACACGTAGTGGTTTGCTAACATCTCCTTTGTTGAGCCGCTTTGGTATAAAATCAAGACTGGAGTATTATAATTCCGAAGTGCTGCAACGTATTGTAATGCGTGCTGCGGGATTGTTGAATGTAAAAACAACATCGGAAGCTGCCATGCAGATAGCCAGCCGCAGCCGTGGTACGCCGCGTATTGCCAATGGTTTGCTGCGCCGTATGCGCGATTTTGCACAAGTACTGGGTAATGGTGTGATAGACCTTGCCATCGTAGAGCATGGCCTTCGCGCACTGAATGTAGACGAAAGTGGACTGGATGATATGGATAATAAAATCCTGAGCACGTTGATTGAAAAATTCAAGGGCGGGCCGACAGGTATCAATAACATTGCAACAGCTGTAGGCGAAGAAGCGGGAACTATTGAAGAAGTGTACGAACCATTCCTGATACAGGAAGGTTATATCATGCGTACGCCACGTGGTAGAGAAGCTACAGAGAAAGCCTACAAACACCTTGGCCGCAATAAGCCGGGCGATACAGGTGTGTTGTTTTAACCTTGCTTAGCTATTCCTAAAAGATTCGTCAGCAGTGTATCCCAGCTGTATTTCTGCTTTTCTGCAGCAATATTTTGTTGCAAGTTTGGCAGTGAATCCGGTTGAAAGAAACGGATGATAGCGGTCGCTATTTCAGTAGGGTCGGGCTCTGTAACAAAGCCTACTTTTCCATCGGGAACTACTTCGGCAAGACCACCAACATTAGTTACCACCATTGGTTTTTCAAAATGGTAAGCCACTTGTGTAATGCCGCTTTGTGTGGCAGTGCGATAAGGTTGCACTACAAGGTCTGTAGCAGAGAAATAATATTTAATCTCGTCGTTGGGTATAAACTCCGTAAAAAGTTTTACACTATTGCCAATGCTGTTTTGTTGTATCTGTTGCAAGTAGCTATCACCATCGCCATAAAACTCTCCGGCTACTATAAGCTTGATGCCTGCTTGTTTGATGCGTTCATCTTTCATGGCATCCAGGAGCAAATCAAGCCCTTTGTATTTGCGTATGAAGCCAAAGAAGAGGATGTATTTATCAGTTGGATTGAGCCCCAGTTTCTTGCATGCTTCTTCTCTTCCAATAGCATTGCCATAGTTGTCGTACACCGGGTGCGGGCTGAATACGGAAGGCTTGTCTGTAAATTGTTTCAGGTCTTTCAGTACATCCTTACTCATCGCAAGAAAAGCATCAGCGCTCTTCAGAAAGTATTTGGTAAAAGCCATATCGCCCGGGCGATGCTCGTGCGGTATCACATTGTCTGTAATGGCAACAATCTTTGTGTGTTTGTTTTTACGCACCCTACGAAGGATAGTACCGAAGCATGGCCCCATAAAAGGCAACCAGTAGCGTACTATGATTAAGTCGGGCTTTTCGTTCTTGATGCGGTTGCCAACACTCAGCCAATTGAGTGGATTTACAGAGTTGATAACACTGCGTATCTCCAGAGCCTTTGGTGCTGGCTCATCTGTAAACTGCGATTTGCCCGGGAAAAGAAACGAAGGGTATTGCAGCGAGAAAGAATAGATAACCACTTTGTGCCCCTGCTCTTGCAATACTTCTGCCATGCGCTCGTTGAAAGTAGCGATGCCGCCGCCACGCAGCGGGTGTGCAGAGCCTATGATGGTTATATTCATTTACAATACTGTTTTAAAATCTTCCTGTGCTTTTTTGTAGTCTGTTGGTATGCCAATATCTATAAAATAAGCATCGCTTACAAAACCATACATTTTTCCTTTGTGTACAAATACCTCGAAATAATCTTTCTCGAAAGAATATTTTTCCGGCAATTGTTTGGCAATGAGCGCAGCTTTATTCACAATGTACACACCACCGTTTATCAATCCTTCGCTGTAATATTTCTTCTCTTCAAATGCAGTGATGCAACCTGCATCATCTGTTCTTACAACACCATATCTTTCAAACTCCTGCATGGGCTTTAATGCAAGTGTTGTTGCTGCATTCTTTGATCTGTGATACGCAAGCATTGCCTGCATATCTACGCGAAACATAGTATCGCCATTCAGCACTGCCACATTATCTGCTGTTGCTTTAGTGAGTGCCAGGCTTATGCCACCACCTGTGCCAAGGGGTGTTTCTTCTATCACATAATCTATAGCAAAAGGCCACTGTTCAGTTTGTAGCCAATCAGTTATTACCTTGTGTTTGAAGCCCAGCGACAGTATGATGCGTGCGCAGCCCTGCGACTGCAAATAGCTGAATATGTAATGCAAAAATGGTTTGCCATTAACGGGTGCCATACATTTAGGATACAATCCTATAACGCTCTGCAGCCTTGTACCCAAACCACCTGCCAGTACTACACACTCCATCTTATATACTCCAGGTTGACAGCCCGTGCTCTACGAAGCTGTAGTTACGAAACTCTCCACCAAACTGTTGCAGTGCTTTTTGCACCGCATAGCGTGTATTGGCAGGGCAGTAGAACATCATAAAGCCACCACCACCTGCACCACTTATCTTGCCGCCTGTAGCGCCTGCATCCAGTGCGGTTTGGTATATATTGTCCATGGCATCGTTCGATATGCCTTGCGCCATTTGTTTTTTGAAACGGAAACCATAGTCGAGAATAGAACCAAAGTCGTGGATATTACCTTTCAGCAGTGCTTCCTTCATCATATTGGCCTGCTCCTTCAGTTGGTGCATAGCCTCTATCGATTTCTCATTTTTGTCTTTCACATTCTTGCTTTGTGCTTCAATGATATCTGAAGACAAGCGACTGGTAGATGTGAAGTATAGCAACAGGTTATTCTCCAGTTCAAACAAGAGTTTTTGTTTAATGCGCAGTGGATTTACAATAACCCTGTCGCCCTCATAAAACTCCATGAAATTGACACCGCCGAATGTTGCAGCATACTGATCTTGCTTACCACCTGCCATTGCTAGGTCTTCGCGCTCTATCTCGTAGGCAAGGTGTGCAATATCATATTCGCCCAGTGGCAGTTTCAGCCATTCTGCAAAAGCGCCAACAATAGCAACCATCAGGGTAGAAGAGCTGCCAAGTCCGCTACCTGCAGGAGCATCTACAAAAGTTGTCAGTTTAAAACCACTTGGTACAGCACCGTATTTTTTTACAATATGGTTGTATGCACCTTTTGCAAGTGTAAGTTCTCCGTCTATAGCTATTTCATTTGCCAATGCACAGGTAGTAATCTCGTTGCGGTCTGTAGCTTCAATTATTATCTCAGGTATGTGCAGTGGTTCTATGCTTGCATATGCGTAGAGCGATATGGTAGCATTCAGTATTGCACCACCATATATATCGCAGTATGGGCTCACATCTGTGCCGCCACCGGCAAGGCCAATGCGTAAAGGTGCTTTACTTCTGTATATCATTACAATTGTTTGCGGATGCGCTAAAATAAATAAACTTAGCCACGTTGGCTCTTTGTGCTTTTGTTAAAACGCATATACAGGCTAAATAGTATGATGCCTATCAGCCCGCCTACAGCATCAGCAAGCGTATCCATATTGTCTTGAGAACGTCCTTGCACATAATGACCTTGTACATATTCTACCAGCCAACCGAGGAATGTGGCAGCAATAAGCAGTATCAGCTTCAGCCCCATACTATTGCTGCGCACGGTATTGTGCCAGAGGATGGTGAAGACACCAAACAAAACCATATGTGTCCACTTATCTACAAGCGGAATATTAAGATGTGGAAGGTCTTTGCCGGGTATGAAGCAAAGGAAGAAAATGAGCAAAGTCCATAGTATGGCTATGGACTTTGCATATGTTGTAAAAATATTGTTTTGCTTTTCAGCAGTAGCTTGCATTATTCGCCTATCAGAGCTTTGTAAGCTGCAGCATCCATCAGTGCATCAACATCTGCAGTATTATCTACAGTCATTTTCACCATCCATCCAGCACCATATGGATCAGAGTTTACACTTTCAGGAGCGCCATCCAAACCCGGATTAACTTCATTGATAGTACCAGCAACCGGCAAATAAAGATCAGAAACTGTTTTTACTGCTTCAACGGTACCGAAAGTATCGTTAGCACCAAGTGATTTGCCAACTGCATTGATGTCAACAAAAACGATATCACCCAATTCGCGTTGAGCGAAATCAGTAATACCTACTGTAGCTACATTACCTTCCAGTAATATCCATTCGTGGTCTTTAGTGTACTTCAGATTGTCAGGGAACTGCATTGTTTAAAAATTTGTGCTAAAGTAACTTTTTTGTCTGATTTGTCAGAAATCTTAGAATTTTAGATATGTCTTTAGCTGAAAGTTAATAATATAAATGAAATCTAATGTCATTTTTTTACAAAACATTTAGCAATTACAGAAATTTTGCTAACTTTCGGTTGTCTCTTTTCGCAGGAAAAGGACTGGGTTAGTATACATTTATATTTATTGTTATAAGGAAAAATTTATGATCCGGAAATTTTTACACGTAAACAATTCAAAGAGCAGGTTTTCCCTCTTTTTGTTATCCGCCCTTCTGTTGTTATCAACAGTTGTAAAAGCACAGTTGCCAACATCTGCTGCTCTTTACCCTTTTGTATCTTCAAACAAGCCTTTTACCTACTTGTCTGGTGGTACACCTGTCCCATTTACTAGTTGGGATGATACCTATGTAACTGGTATTCCAATTGGTTTCCCGTTTACTTTTTGTGGTGTTACATATACTAATGTTACAGCACATACAAATGGCTACATGTGTTTTGGTGCTAATACTACTGTGTGGTATCCTTCCTCTTCGGCGGGGATTGCCAGCATAGGGCCTGTAGTTTTTGCTATGTGGCACGATGCAATGGGTTCAAGTTCTACTGCAACTCCTGTAACGTACCAGACAACGGGTAGTGCACCAAATCGTGTATTTACGTTGGAGTTCAGGAACTGGGGTACTTTTGTCTACGCCGGAGCAGTAGTTACTTTCCAGTATAAACTATACGAAGGTGGTGCCGTAGAAGTACACTATCAACAAGAAACGGGTGCATCTTGGCCAAGTGCGGGTGCTGCTATTGGTATAGGTAAAAATTCTACAGACTTCCAAAGCCTTCCAAATACAAGTGCTTCACCTACACCTAGTACTTCCACAGTAACTGCTACAACAGGCTCAAAACCTGCTACTGGTCAAAGCTATTTGTGGGGTCTGATACCATGTACAGGTACGCCTAACTATGATATAACAGGGCCGAATGTTGCATGTGTTGGTAAACCATTTACAGTTACATTATCAGGTACAGGTATTATTTCCGGTCTTACTTTTTTGTGGGAATCATCTAACGATGGTGTAACATGGTCTACTTATACCGGTACTGGTGCAGGTACTAATACAGTTACGGATGTCATTACAAACGCTCCGCGTTGGTATCGCGCAACTATAACATGTACAAATTCAGGATTATCATACACAACATCTGCTTGGAAAGTTGATGTAGCTCCATTCTATTATTGTTATTGTGATGTAGCACCTAGCACTGCTACCGGTTTGGATATAGGAAACGTTACGTTAATAAATGTAAGCCGTGGTGATACCACGCTAAACAATGGTAACTCTACACCATTGCTGAATAATAATACTGCGAACAAAACGTACACTAACTTCCAGTATGCACCTAACCAACCGATAGTTATGTATCGTAATCCGGGTATCAATAAATACAAAATGTTTGTTACTGAGATTAACTCAAGTGCAACATTTACTCCGGGTAATGTAGGTGTGTTTATCGACTTTGACCGTAATGGTACATTCGATCCGGGCGAAAGAGTATTCACACGTACTATCAATGGTGGATCGCTGATACCTAGTACAGAATCAGATACATTTACTGTTCCTCCAACAGCACAGATAGGCCTTACAGGTATGCGTGTTATAGTTAGTAAATCTGGTGTAGATTCTTGTGGTTTTGGTATGACAGAAGGCGAGGTTGAAGATTATTTGGTTGATATGAGATTCGAGCCATGTTCAGGTCCTGCAAATGCAGGTACACTCACTTCTTCAGAAGTGTCACTGTGTTCTGGTTATGATTACATAACTAAAAATACTGGTTATGATTCTACAAAATCTGAATTGGTAAAAAGCTGGATGGTATCAGGTGATAACATTATCTGGTCTTCTATTACTAACAGCACATCAAAAGATACTTTGATGCGAATATTCAATGGTCAGCCATTATATTATAAAGTGCGTATGATATGTACACCTTCTAAGGATACAACATATACTACACCGCTGAAGATTGATGCGCGTCCGGGCTATAAATGCTATTGCTACAGTCAGGCAATAGGCGGCAACCCTAAGAATTCAAGCAATCCGAAAGATAGTAGCGATATTGGCGGTATCATATTCTCTACATTCAACACAAATACAGGTGGTGCACACTTGCTGAATCCTGTAGCACAGGAAAAACGTACAGACCATACTGACGATGCACCTATCCTGCTGTTTGTAGACAGCACATACCAACTGACAGTGTACCACACACAACGTACAGCTGTGCATTCAGATGCTAAGATTACTGTGTTTATGGACTTTAATAATAATAAGGAATATGATGCTCCTTATGAAAGAGTATACACAGGCTACACAAGTGTGGGCAACTTTACAATAGTAGATAACATCACTATTCCTAATAAAATTATCACGGATGTGCCAACAGGTATGCGTGTGATATTGAATAATGATATAGCACCAAACAATCCTTCAGATCTGGCTTGTGGTTCTTATGTATCAGGCGAAACTGAAGACCTGATGGTTATGTTCCACAGGAACTTCCCTGCATCTGTAAATACTGTGGGCAGTATTGAAGATTTCGGTTTGTATCCGAATCCTACTACAGGCAAATTCCGTCTGCAATTCAACAGTGCTGCTGCGATGAATGATGTTACAATTAACATAACTAACATCACAGGCCAAACGGTAATGCAGAAGGTTGTAAAACACAACGGTGGTACATTCACACAAGACATCGATATGAGCAATCAGGCTCGTGGCGTATATGTAGTTGAACTGCGTACTGCAGAAGGTGCAAAACAAGTACAGCGCCTTGTTATAGACTAATAATCTTAAGCAATGATTTATACTAAAAGCCCCGCAATTGCGGGGCTTTTATATTTGTATTAATCGGCTGTGAAAGAATATAAAAAATACAATTTGAAAAGTCAAAATAAAGTTGTCCCCGCACACTGTGTATATCTTTGAAAATCAGCCACCAGTGAGGGTTTAATTAATGCAATTCAGGTTATCCACAAAGGGTTGAATACTTATTTTCCCAAGTGGTGTGGTTTTAGATATTTTCGCTTTCTCAACCTTGATTTTTTATAATTCTTTAACAAAATATTTTTACCCATATGGCAGCATCAAAAACGAATAAGCAAGGAGCCGGCTTGCAGTTCAACCGCCACTACACGAAAGATGGCGTTAGCCCGTTTGATATGTTTGAGTACGATTACCGCACATCGGTAATTCGCAACCCGAACGGTGAGAAAGTATTTGAGATGACGGATGTTGAAGTGCCAAAGCACTGGTCTCAGATAGCTACAGATATTCTTGCACAGAAATACTTCCGCAAAGCAGGTGTACCACAAGCTGATGGTACTACAGGCCGCGAAACTTCTATCAGGCAAGTAGCACATCGTCTTGCTAACTGCTGGATGGTATGGGGCGATAAATACGGATACTTTGCATCTGCTGCTGATGCGAAAGTGTTTTATGATGAGCTGATATACAGCATACTGCTGCAAAGCTGCGCACCAAACTCACCACAGTGGTTCAATACAGGTCTGCACAGCAGCTACGGTATAGATGGTAAAGCACAAGGCCACTACTACGTAGATCCGATAACAGGCAAACTGGAACGTTCCAAAAACGCATACGAGCGCCCTCAGCCGCATGCATGTTTCATATTGAGTGTAGATGATGATCTGGTAAATGAAGGCGGTATCATGGATCTGTGGGTACGTGAAGCACGTATTTTCAAATACGGTTCCGGTGTTGGTACAAACTTCTCTGGCATTCGTGCAGAAGGTGAAAAACTAAGTGGTGGTGGTACATCAAGTGGCCTGATGAGCTTCCTGAAAATTGGCGACCGTGCTGCAGGTGCTATAAAGAGCGGTGGTACTACACGTCGTGCTGCTAAAATGGTGTGTCTGGATCTTGACCACCCTGAAATAACAGAATTCATTGACTGGAAAGTAGAAGAAGAGAAGAAAGTAGCTGCGCTGATAGCTGCAGGTTATGCATCAGACTACGAAGGCGAAGCATACCGTACAGTATCCGGTCAGAACTCAAATAACTCTGTTCGCGTACCAAACGAATTCTTCCGTCGTCTTGCTAATGGTGAAGATTGGGAAATGAAAGCCCGCAGCACCGGCAAAACAATGAAGACAATATCTGCAAATGCACTGTGGGATAAGATAGCTTACGCTGCATGGCGCTGTGCTGACCCTGGTACACAATATGATACTACCATCAACGAATGGCATACATGCCCTGAAGGTGGTCCTATCCGTGCATCAAACCCATGTTCAGAATACATGTTCCTGGATAACACAGCATGTAATCTGGCGTCACTCAACCTGCGTCGCTTCTTCGATGAAGAAACAAGCACATTTGACGTAGCAGGTTTTGAATACATGACACGCCTGTGGACAGTAGTATTGGAAGTATCAGTACTGATGGCGCAGTTCCCTTCTCCTGAAGTGGCACAACTGAGCTATGACTACCGTACACTGGGTCTGGGTTACGCAAACCTTGGCTCTATGCTGATGGTGAGCGGTATTGCTTATGATAGTGAAGAAGCACGCGCTATTGCCGGTGCTATCACAGCTATCATGAATGGCGTTGCGTACAAAACATCTGCAGAGATGGCTGCTGCACTGGGTGCGTTCCCTCGCTACGAAGAAAACAAAAAGCACATGCTGCGTGTAATGCGCAACCACCGTGCTGCTGCATACGATGCTGCTGATGCTTACGAAGGTTTGGAAACAAAACCAATGGGTATCAATGCTAAGTATTGCCCTGACTACCTGCTGAAAGCAGCAACAAAAGCATGGGACGATGCAGTGCAAATGGGCGAAAAGCATGGCTACCGCAATGCGCAGGCTACGGTTATTGCACCTACAGGTACTATCGGTCTGGTAATGGACTGTGATACTACAGGTATCGAACCGGACTTTGCATTGGTTAAATTCAAAAAGCTTTCAGGTGGTGGTTATTTCAAAATCATCAACCAATCTATACCAACAGCACTGAAAAAACTGGGCTATACACCTGAACAAACAGATGCTATTGTTAAGTATGCAAAAGGCCATGCAACATTTGCAGGTGCTCCGTACATCAACCACGAGACACTTAGCGAAAAAGGCTTTATTGCAGAAGAACTGAAAAAACTGGATGCTGCTGTAGAAAGCGCATTTGAAATAGGCTTTGTATTCAACGCATACAATCTCGGCGAAGAGTGTCTGAAACGTCTGGGCTTCACACCTGAGCAATACTTCGCACCTGACTTCAACCTGTTGGAAGAACTGGGCTTCAGCGACGAGCAGATAGAAGCTGCTAACGACTATGTGTGCGGTACTATGATGATAGAAGGTGCACCATTCCTGAAAGACGAACACTTGCCGGTTTTTGATTGCGCAAACAAATGCGGTAAGAAAGGTGAACGTTACATCCACGCACACGGTCACATCCGTATGATGGGTGCTACACAGCCGTTCATCAGCGGTGCGATATCTAAAACTATCAACCTGCCAAACGAAGCTACTGTAGACGAAATCAAAGACTGCTACATGCTGAGCTGGCAGTTGGGCATCAAAGCTTGTGCGCTGTACCGCGATGGTTCTAAACTGAGCCAGCCACTGAGCAACAAGAGCGATAAAAAGAAAAAAGAAGAAACAAAAGAAGCGGAAGCTACTGCTGAAGACAGCGTAATTGTGGATATGGGTAAACTCACTATCGACGAACTGCTGGAAGAAGTGAGCAAACGCGTACAGGCAAGCCCTGATACAAAACTGAAACGCGAGCTGAGCCGTATCGTAGAGCGCAAGCAATTGCCTGCTAAGCGCCGTGGCTATACCATCAAAGCAAAAGTTGGCGGACAACCATTGTTTGTACGTACGGGCGAATACGGTGATGGTACACTGGGTGAAATATTCTTGGATATGGCGAAAGAAGGTGCTACTATGCGTAGCTTGATGAACAGCTTCGCGATAGCAGTATCAATAGGCCTGCAGTATGGTGTGCCACTGGATGAATTCGTAGACAAGTTTACATTTACCCGCTTTGAACCGGCAGGTATTGTAGAACACCCGAACATCAAGTCTGCAACATCGGTGCTCGACTTTGTATTCCGCTTGCTGGCTTATGAGTATCTGGATCGTAACGACCTGGTACACGTACAAGACCCTGAGCGTATGCAACAGCAGGAAGAAGATGATGCAAACGCCGGTCAACAGGAATTGTCTCAGGTACGCGTAACAGCACCTGCACCACAGGCGCAAACACAAAAGAATGTAAACATTGCACCAAAACCAGTTGCAGCAACAGCAGATAAAACAGCAGATATTAAGAAGATGATGGGAACCAGTGCCGATGCACCAGTATGCCGCAACTGTGGCAACATCACCCTGAGAAACGGTACCTGCTACATGTGCCCTAACTGTGGTACAACAACAGGTTGCAGCTAATAGTTTCTAACCCATCGATTATATAGATCGCAAACAAGTAAGGCTACCATTTGGTAGCCTTTACTTTTGTATACCATATGGTATAGTTTTTGCGTTAGATATAGCTTAATACCTATTTATGAAATCTCTCCAATACTCTATACTGTTCATTGCATTCTTATCATTTGCGGTAGCCTGCAAAAAGAAAGACACCCCTGCTACGACAACCGATTTCAGGGAGGCCTATAAGGGCAGCTATAACTACAACAAGACCTTGATGCACGAGCAACATCCATCAGGTGGTGTTACAACCCGTACTACAACGGATAGTAGCGGTACGCTTGCTATATCGTATAACATTACAGATTCGCTTACCAATACCACACCCAATGGCAAGGTTACCTACCCGGCGTTGAAATTCTCCTATAGCAATGGCAATACGGAAATGATAGGCATACAGAGCAATGGAACCTTTGTAAGGTTTACAACATATTACAGCCAGTCCGGAGGGTTTATCAGTGCCGATAGCTTTATTCATTCAGCTACTACCGGTGGTGTCAGTTTTACAGATTCAATTGGCTTTGCAGGCAAGAGAATAAAATAGTATTTTTATAAACAATTAAACCCTTATTTATGAGATATATACCATTATTAGCATTGCTACTTGTAGCATTTGCAGCCTGCAAAAAAACAACAGAATCGCCGCAGGCATCCACAACACCTACCAGCGATTTCCGAAGTGATATTGTTGGAGAATATAGGCTAACTCTTAAAGAAATACATATCAGCCACCCGGATATGAAGCCAAAGGATACTACTGAAACCAGTCTTACGGATGATGTAACAATCAGTTATTCAATTTCAGACTCCACCAGGATAAACAGCATGTCATACTTAGATACGGTACTTCCTGCCATAACATTCAAGTGGCATAGCACCGGGAAAACAGATACATTCGGAATGTTAGCTCCAGATCATTTGTGTGGGGATGGCAGTTATTCACAAGGCTGGATTATTAATAAGGATAGTATCTCATATTATAAGAGTGAGAGTGGCGTTAGTTTTGATTGGCGTGCTTATATTAACGGAAGAAGAAAATAGATGTTAAGGGCTATATTTGATGGATGCTCATCAAACAACAGCTACATAACCTCTGCCATGCTTATCTGGATAGTAATATCCAAAATGCAGAGGCTGTAATTACAGATGCACGAGAAGCTGCACGCAATGAAACCAAGAGCAGTGCGGGTGATAAATACGAAACTGCCCGCGAAATGATGCAGCAGGATATAGACCTTAATAATGCACGCCTGCTGCAGCTACGCAGACAAATAGACGTGTTGGATAGGATAGCAATTGATACGATTTCTGATATCATTATACCCGGGAGCATCGTTACAACAACACAGGCTAATTACTTTATAGCCATCAGTGCCGGCAAATTATTGGTGGACGGACAAACATACTATGCCATCTCGATAGACTCTCCGCTTGGTGCGCAACTGAAAGGCAAGAAGGCTGGTGATGAATTTATCATCAACGGAAAGAAAGGGACAATATCGGATGTACTATAAAAGGTAAGAGCACCTTGAAAGGTGCCCTTACTCATCACATACCCAATCACAAAAACAACTACAGTTTAACAAATCGCTGTACGCCTTGCTCTACGCCATTGTCTGCTCTCAAGAAATAAACCCCACTGTTTAAATCGCTGATGTTGATTTGTGCCCCTGCATTATTAACAGATTTAACCACTCGTCCTGAAATATCTGTAACGGTAATGTTTACATTGCTGTTCACATCTATACCGTTGATGCTGATTGTATTGTTAGCAGGATTTGGTACTATGCTGAATGCCAGACCTTTTGCTGCTACATTATTGATGCCTGTTGTTGCAGCTGGTAATGCTACCAATGCGCCACCTGTAGGCAACGCTACGTACAGGCCGAATGCTGCCCCATTGCTGTTGTTAGCAGGTGTCAGGAAACCAGATGCCAGTACTGTAATAGCCTGTCCTTGCAATGCAAGTGTTTGCAGTGGTGCTGAATAGCTTTTTACTGTTGTTGCACCCGTAGCATCTGTAATACTTATAGTATAATTGCTGGTTGGCAATGATACATAGCCGCTGCTGTTGTAATTGCCGAAAGCAATATCATTTACCAATACACTACTACCCGAACGAACATCTACCGTAGGTGCATCTGTACTACCATGCATTACCAACAGGTCTGTATTAGCACTATTGCTACCTGTTTCTCTTGCTGGGCCAAATACGCTAAGCCTGAACGCAGGATTCGGAGAATAACCTGTAGGACTTTCAATACCATTTGCTGTCAGAATATATCTGCCTGCAGAGTCAAGTGTTGCATTCAGATTATAGAACGTATCAGCAACAGATGTACTGTTTTTCAGCGCAATACCTACATTGATAGGTGTTTTGGCAGGTACATCCAAAAACTCAGTAGCTGTCCTGAAAGCGAAATTGTCTGCAATCTTAGTTCCGTTCAGATATACGTCTACACTGTCACCAGCTTTGTCTGCACAGTTGTGTATAGCCTGTACGCGTGCAAAAACTTCTGCAGTAGTAATAGGCAGTGGTACCAATGCACCACCAGTAGGCAATGCTACATACAAACCAAACGCAGGTCCGTTACTGTTGTTAGCCGGATTTAAGAAGCCCGATGCCAGTACAACTATCGATTTACCACCTAGTCCTAATGTTTGTAATGGTGCGCTATATGTCTGTACTGTCGTGGCGCCCGTACTAGTTGTAATACGTACTTTATAGTTGGAAGTAGGTAATTCTACATAGCTGGAGAATGAACCGAATGCAATATCATTTACCAATGTGCTTGTTCCCGAGCGCACATCCACCGTTGGTGCGTCTGTGCTGCCGTGCATTATCAGCAGGTCTGTATTAGCACCATTAGCTGCTGTTTCTCTTGCAGTAGCAAATACACTGATGCGTAATGGTGGTGCCGGAGCGTATCCTGTTGTACTTTCAATACCACCTGCTACCGCTACATATTTACCATTAGCAGCCAGAGATGCGTTCAGATTGTAGAAAGTGTCTGTAACAACTGTACTCGTTTTTGGAGCAATACCAATGTTATAAACACCTGCATTTAAAGACAGGTATGCTGTAGCTGTTCTGAATGGCACATTCTCCAACTTGGTAGTTGTAGGCCCGTTCACCCAAATGTCTACAGTGTCTGCTGCCTTGTCTGCGCAATTATGAATAACCTGTATTTTAGCAGGTTGTGCCATTGCTATTCCCATTGATAGCACGGCTGATGTGGTGAGTAATAGTTTTCTGTAAGTCATGTCATATTGTTTTTGTAAAGTGATAACATGAGGTGAAGATTTTTTGTTGAAGGTTTTTTCTCAATTCACACAAAACTTGAAATGAAATGACAGGTGTTTAATCAGGTTGCTTTGACATTGATAGTAATATTAAACAGAATGATAGTATTACTATACGCATATAAACTGCGCCTATGAGAATGTACAGGCAAGAACTTTAAGTTTAGGTTAAAGCGCACTGTTTTTTAAAAGCTATCTTTACAAGAAAGGAAATTATAGCGTATGAAATGGCTGTATTTAGTGTTGTTTAGCTGTTTATTGGCATCTTGCGATAGTAGCGTACAACATCAAAAATTTGTAAATCAAAGTGATGCTACGATTGATAAAAACACCTATTACAAGCGCTACAGCGGCACTATAGCAGGACAACCTGTTGTGTTGCATTTGTCATCAGACAATGGCGCGCTATCTGCTAGTTATTATTACGTAAAGCAAGGAAAACCTATCGGTATATACTTCTCAAAAGATACAACCATAGCTGATGGTTACATGGTGTCTGAGCCGCCTGCCACCCGTATAGATGAAAGAGAAGCCACTTGGAAAATACTGTTGAAAGACAATACCATCATGGGCAAATGGACAAGCCCTGATGGTAGTAAAACATACGATATTAACCTGAAAGAAGAATACCCTGTAGGTAGTTACCAACTAAGCATCTGGGAAAAAGAAGATTCTATCAGGTACAAGGCAGATAAACCGGAACCTGCTGCAACCATTGCTTACAAACTAATACGAGGTAGTAGTGCTATGAAGAATGAAGATATTCAGTTTATAGAAAAGCTGATAATGCACGAATTAGGTGCTGATAGTCTGCAGGCAATAACGGTTGAAGATTGTGTGCAAAAGCAAATAACTGCATATGCCACATGGTATAGAGAAACTATAGGGCAGGATACAACAGAAAGTTCGCTGATGATGGCATCGAACAACTATTATAGCGGCGTAGCTATGGATGTAATCTTTAATGATAAAGACTGGTTGGTGATGGAAATGTCTGGCAGCGAGTATACGGGTGGTGCGCATGGCAACTACGGCGTTAGCTACATGAACATAGACATGCAGCAAAAGCGTGTATGGAAGATGGAGGACGTAATTACGGTAGACAGCAATAGACTGAACTTGTTGCTTGACGCGGAAGCACGCAGGTATTTTGCTATAGCATCTACAGAAAGCTTTGAAGACCGTTTGTTGACAGATAAAGTATTGCCTAACGGTAATATCTGCATCACACCTACAGGCATCAATTTTGTGTACAATCCATACGAGATTGCTTCTTATGCCGATGGTATTATCACACTGTTCTTACCATACAGTCAATTAAAAGACCTCCTGAAACCAGCGTTTAAACAAAGAATGAGCTTACAGTTCTAAAGCTGCAAATAATCCCAATGTTATCATTGTATCATCAAACTTTTGTGTACCGTTAGATTTCCTATTGGCATCAAAAGTGGTTATCTCTATGTGGTTGTTATAATTACCTACCAAACGGGCATTGAAATCTATACCTACCCTGAAGCTTTTGCGTGGTAAAAACGTAGATGGTAAGAAACGATAGCCGAGTTGAATATTTGCTAGCAGATTCAACGGAAAGAGTGTTGTTTCATTGTCCTTGTACTTTCTGCTGCCCCAACCTATCTGTTGATACATAATAAGGCTTTTGTACGGACTGTTTTCATCTGTCTGTGCATATACGGCACTACCCCATCCGTTGTCTTTGCCACTTAGTGGAATATTGAATACAGGCCCAATGGCTATATCAAGTGCATTCCTTTTGCCAGGCATCGGTATAGCCATACCTAATCTGAATTTCCAGTCCATAGAGTAGTTTACGAAACTATATTCCTCGTTCATCGTATAGCTGCTGTTTGCAAATCCGTTTTCATTTGCATTATATACAAGTGACACTTTTTGAGGAACAACACGAAAATCAAAACCTGCTGCAATAAACAACTTGTACTTAGTATACCTGACCATTTCAACACCAGCCCTGCCGCCAACATTGTCTTTACATCTTAACAATCCGTCTTGGGGAGGGTTTTCGCCTACTGTAATACCTTCTTGCGGAGTCTTTGTATCTACATCATATCCATTCGATTGAAAGTCTACAGCGCCAGTTACATAAAACTTTGTAGAAGCTTTACCGTTCCCTTTAGGCTGTGCATGTGTATTGTTATTATTGAAAACTGATGCAAGTAATAATGCTGCGGTAAGTACTTTTTTGTACATAGTTATCAGAGTTTTATAGTGAATAGACGTGTAGTGTCAGTAAGTACTGATTGATTTTCTGTTTCAAACACGATGGCAAAGCGTTGCGGGCTTTGTACAGCAGGGGGATTCTTGATAGTAATATTAAGACCCTGTAATGCGCCACTGCCTATGTATATGTCGCTATAGGTTTTATTCATTCTGGCAATCAATGATTTCCTGTCATACGTGCTGTTGCCTTCTTTTATTACACAGCTATCCGTAATATCAGCTCCTGCTTTAAACTTTGTATTATAGTCATTCAGGCTGATTATTTTGAAAGTTTTTATTTTTTCACCAGGGGCCAGTTCACTTTCATCTTTGCGCATCATTGCATATGCTTTATTGCTGCGCGGCATGCCAATACCCACACTGAATTTTGTCACAGCCATTTTCAGCTGCAAGGTCATATTGCTGTATATAACGGAATCGTTTTCCGCTAATACTCTACTGTTATATATATCGATTATTGAAAATGAGGGTCGTTTATACACAAAAACCTGCTTATCGTCATTGCAACCGATGCCTGTCAGCAATAGCAGGAGCAATAGGTATTTAGCTTTCATACAAAGAATTTAGTTTTTTAGTAACAATTTGCATGCCAAAATATGAATATATAATCATTCGTTGAATTGTAGCTCTATGCATATTAATTAATAAAAATTAATGAGTATATTTGCTATTGAAAATGACGTGACGCAGATGGGTCAGGAAATGTTGCTCGTTTAGAACACCTGATAATCTGCAACAAACTGCAACATTTTTAACCAATAGGCAATAAATCAAACATATAATCAACATAGCCATTACCTTTGTACAATGGATTTGAAAGCTCCTGAAAAGATACTAAACTATATAGGTGGCGATCTGAAAGCGCCTGCCAATGGTAAATACATAGATAATGTAAACCCTGCAACGGGCGAGGTATATAGTTATATACCAGACAGCACAACGCAGGATGTAGAAGAAGCAGTTGCTGCGGCAAAAGCAGCTTTCCCCGCATGGAGTGCTACACCTGCAGAAGAGAAGTTTCGCATACTGAACCGCATTGCCGAACTGATAGACCAAAATCTGGATGCACTGGCACTGGCTGAAACAAATGATAATGGTAAGCCGCTGTGGCTGAGCAAGCGCGTAGATATACCGCGTGCATCCAGCAACTTCCGCTTTTTTGCAACAGGGCTGATGCACTTTGCTACCGAAAGTCATAATATGGAGAATGGTACCATCAACTATACGCTGCGCCAACCTATTGGTGTGGTGGGTTGTATCTCTCCGTGGAATCTGCCTTTGTATCTCTTTACCTGGAAGATAGCACCTGCATTGGCAGCGGGTAATTGTGTGGTATCTAAGCCAAGTGAAGTAACGCCTATGACTGGCTACCTGTTGAGCCTGATATGTAAAGAAGCAGGCCTTCCCGCAGGTGTGCTGAATATACTGCATGGCAATGGTCCTAACTGTGGCTCTGCCATCGTATCGCATCCAGAAATAAAAGCGATATCATTTACGGGTAGCACGCGCGCCGGTAAAGAAATAGCTGCTGTCGCTGCGCCGAAGTTCAAAAAAATATCGCTGGAGCTGGGTGGTAAAAACCCGAATATCATTTTTGCCGATTGCGATTGGGAAAAGATGATGCGCACTACATTGCAATCTTCATTTGCCAATCAGGGGCAGATATGCCTGTGCGGTAGCCGCATACTGGTTGAAGAAAGCATCTACGAAAAATTCAAAGCGGAGTTTATAGAGAAAGCGAAAAAACTGACTGTTGGTGATCCTCTGGATGATAACAGCAGGCAAGGTGCAGTTGTCAGCAAAATGCATTTTGATAAAGTGATGAGCTGTATAGAACTGGCAAAGCAGGAAGGTGGTAAAATACTGCTGGGTGGTAATGCCATAAAAGGTACAGGCCGTTGCGAGAACGGGTACTTCATAGAGCCTACAATTATTGAAGGGCTTGGGCCAAACTGCCGTACCAATATGGAAGAGATATTCGGCCCTGTAGTAACGATACAGTCTTTTAAAACAGAAGACGAGGCCCTGGAACTTGCCAACTGCAGTGACTATGGCCTTGCAGCTACAATATGGACACAGGATGTGAGCCGTGCCAACCGTGTAGCTGCAAAAGTACACAGCGGCATCATATGGGTAAACTGTTGGTTGCTGCGCGATTTGCGTACACCATTTGGTGGTTTCAAAAACTCAGGCGTAGGCCGCGAGGGCGGTTGGGATGCACTGAAGTTTTTCACGGATGTAAAGAATGTGTGCATTGACCTGTAAATCACCTATGATGTTTAAATTTGTATTAACCTTTGTTCTATTATTATCTGTAGTATTTAACGCGGATTGTCAAATTCAAGTAGGATCAAATGTCATTGCCGCAATGAACAGAGGTGGTAAAATTGATGAAGATTATATACAACAGTTAAAACAAACAACAACACTTTTTGTACTGCAGGACAACGACTATGAGTCTGTAGAATCGTGGGACCGAGCAATAAAGTCTGTTTGGAACATTACACCATACAGAATTATCAAACGAAGCGATATGAGTCGATACAATGATGGCAAGTATTCGTTTTTTTCATTTGGTGGGTTCTTAGTAAATAGAAAAGGTACAATAAGTGTCCACATAACATATGATTTATGGATGCCTCATGCCACAAAAAATAATAAAACAAAAGGAAGCGACTACTATAGCAGGGTATTAATGTATGTAGATAATGAATCTGCATTTGACCCAAACAATAAGGCAGATGATGTAAACTCGTCTGAGATGGACAACGTATTATATGGTAATACAAATATCTATAACTGGTCTCCTGTCATCTTGAAGTGCTATCTGAAAACAATTAACGACAGGTTATTATTAAAATCGGATAGAGGTCCATTTTTAGAAGAAGAAGATGAAACTGTTCTTAAAGAATTAAAAAATGATACGCTGTATATTTCACAGTATACAGGCCTAGGAGAGAATTTTATACGTGGTAATACTAATATCAAAGAGATTAATGAAGAAGTGAAAAAGGTATATCCTTACCCGTATAAAGTAGTTAGTAATCAACAGTTGGATGATATAATATCCACTAGTTCAAAACCAGTGTATTTTTTAGTTTATACCAATAGTGCTACAGATAAGTATGTAAACGTCTTTGAAGCGCGGACTGGTAAATTGCTATATGCAAGATATTCTATGTTGTCATATAAATTCAGAGAGAAGGATATGGCTGAACTACGTAAATCAATAAAGTAATTTTTTAAAAAACTAATATATGAGCGAACGTATATCTACAGATAAAGCACCGGCAGCGGTAGGACTATACCCACATGCACGCCGTGTAGGCAACCTGCTGTTTCTTTCAGGCATAGGCCCGCGTACCGTTACTAACGAGATTCCGGGATTGAAGCTGGATAAGAACGGCAACTTCCTTGAGTTTGATTTTGCAGCACAATGCCGCAATGTATTTGATAACGTGAAGATAGTGTTGGAAGAAAGCGGCAGCAGTTGGGATAAACTGGTGGACGTTACAGTATTCCTTGTAAACATGAAGCGCGACTTTGCAACATACAATGCGATATATGCAGAGTACTTCAAAGACAATCAACCTTGCCGCACGACGGTAGAGATAAACTCACTGCCAACACCCATAGCTATAGAGCTGAAGTGTATAGCAACAATAGACTAAAACAAAAGCCCCGAATTGCTCGGGGCTTTTGTTATTTAAGTGGAATATCTAATCGCAGTTGTTTCTGGTAAGGCTTGCCGGCTGCGTCTTTGCCTTCTATCTTCCACATCACGCTGCGCAGTATTACTACCAGTGGTTTATCATTAGCATCACGTACACGGCTGATTGCCTTCAACCATTTCTGTTCATTAGCACGGCTCATGCGTTTGTTGCGTGCAGCACGTGTTACTGCATTCTTTATAGCTGCAGGGCCTGCTTTTATATATTGCAGTTGGCCTTGTTCCAGCCCGCCGATGCTGAATGTATTGTTGCCACCCTTAAGGTTTTGCCAGTCTGTAGTGCGGCTCAGCGATTCTAGTACCAGTGTACCCATATCTGTCTTCACAGCAATCACCGTCTGGTAGCGTTGTGCTATTTTGGCCACATTACCACCGGCTTTTATCTGATTGCCTGCTATGCTGCCACCTGTCAATTCGTAAGTAGCACCATTGGCTTTCTTCGTATCCTGCTGTTTGTAGGTACGTGTATTGATGTTTGGTATCAGTATGGTAATCTCTTTAAACTCTACTTTCAGCCCGTTGCCTTTTGGTGCAGGCGCAGCAGCAGTTTGTTTAGGTTCTTCTTTCTTCGGTCCCTCCGCTTTTGCAGGCTCCTGTTTAGGAGCCTCGGCAGGTGCTTTGGTTGCAGTATCTTCTGTTGGTGTTACTTCAACAGGTTTCTCAATTGGTTTGATGTCTGCTACAAAGTCTTGCAGGTACTGAGAGTCTGCTTCAGTAACAATGGTAGCAGGGTCACCAAGTACTATTGGGTTGCCCTTGTTTGGCTGGTCGTTGCCGCATGCCTGCAACAGCAAAGCACCTGCTACTATTATGAGGTTGAATGAACGCATGGTATATGAATTCTTCTACTAAAGTAATAAAGTATTAGTAAGCCATCAGTTTTTGTACACTTTCGTGCAGCCTGCCTTTTGCCATGAAGTTCTGTTCCAGCTCTATGGCAAATGGTACAGGTGTATCGAGGCTTGCGCAACGTACTATCGGTGCATCCAGCAGCTCGAAGCAGTTTTCGGATATCCAGGCAGCCAGTTCACCACCTATACCACCAAACAATGTGTCTTCGTGTAGCAACAATACTTTGCCTGTACGCTGTACAGCAGCACGTATCGCATCATAATCCAGTGGCAACAGTGAGCGCAGGTCGAGGATGTCTATCGATACATCAGGGTGCTGTGCTGCATATTCTGTAGCCCAGTGTACACCGCTACCATAGGTAATGATGCTGATGTCTTCACCTGCTTGCACATGGCGTGCCTTGCCTATTTCTATAGTATAGTAATCATCAGGTACCATGCCGCTGATGCTGCGGTATAGTGCTTTGTGCTCGAAGAACATAACAGGGTTAGGGTCTTCGATAGCCGCTATCAGCAAGCCTTTTGCATCTTCGGGTGTAGATGGGTAAACCACTTTCAAGCCTGGTGTATGTGTAAACCATGCCTCGTTGCTCTGCGAGTGGAACGGACCTGCACCTACGCCACCGCCTGTTGGCATACGTACTACTACATCGGCATTCTGCCCCCAGCGGTAGTGTATCTTGGCAAGATTGTTTATAATCTGATTGAAGCCCACCGTTACGAAATCGGCAAACTGCATTTCCATCATAGACTTAAAGCCCTTGATAGAAAGGCCGAGCGCCGTACCTACGATAGCGCTTTCGCAAAGTGGTGTATTGCGCACACGTTCTTTACCAAACTGTGCTACGAAACCTTCTGTTACTTTAAATGCACCACCATACTCTGCAATGTCCTGTCCCATCAGCACAAGGTTATTGTGCTTTTCCATGCTCTGCCTCAAAGCATCGCTAATGGCCTGTATGAATTTCTTTTCAGACCTGGCTGGTGTTGCAGGTTCTGTTGTGGTTATGTTACAGGGTGCATATACATCAGCTACTTCTTCAGCAGTATTTGCTACTACAGCGCCTGCTGCAAAGCCTGTTGCAAGCCCTGCTTCTATATCTTGTTGTATTCTGTCGCGTATATCTTGTATGATGGCTTCTGTAAGAATGCCTTGTTGCAACAGGTATGCTTCGTAATTGGCAACAGGGTCTTTCTTGCCCCATTCTTCAAACAGTTCTTTAGGTACATACTTCACACCGCTTGCCTCTTCGTGGCCGCGCATTCGGAAGGTCATACACTCTACCAGTATTGGCTTCTGTTCTGTAATGCAGTATTCGCGTGCTTCTTTGATGGTTTTATAAACTTCCAGAATGTTATTACCATCTATGGTGATGCCCTTCATGCCATAACCAACAGCACGGTCTGCCAGTTGATTACAAACAAACTGCTCGTTGACAGGTGTACTGAGGCCATAACCATTATTCTCTATAATGAAGATAACAGGCAACCCCCATACGGCAGCCACGTTCAGCGCTTCGTGAAAATCGCCCTCGCTGGTACCACCATCACCACTGAATGCAACCGATACTTTATTGTCTTTGCGCAGTTTGTGTGCCAGTGCTATGCCATCTGCAATAGCCAGTTGCGGGCCCAGATGCGATATCATACCACAGATATGATACTCGTTTGCACCAAAGTGGAATGAACGCTCACGGCCTTTACTAAAACCTTCTTTCTTGCCCTGCCATTGCATAAAGAGTTTATCGAACGGCATTTTGCGGGCTGTGAACACACCAAGGTTGCGGTGCAGCGGCATTACATATTCATCGTTATCCAGCGCCATAGTAGCCCCTATAGAAATAGCTTCCTGCCCTATACCACTAAACCATTTGCTGATGCGTCCCTGACGGAGGAGAACAAGCATTTTCTCCTCTATCATACGCGGACGAACCAGTTCGCTATAAAGTTCTATCAGTTTATAATTATCAAGACCGCTTTTGTCGAATTGCATACGAGCTAATTGTGCGGACAAAGATAGCTTTAATGCCTAAATGCTTAGCAATGAGATATATAATAGTTATTTGTTTTGTGTAGACTGTGTTTTGTAAACTGCAGGGCGTTCGTGGTTGATGCCAAAGCCCAGCGCCTCATAAATATAGTCCTGTGCAATGGTGCGTACACTCAGGCGATTAATACCGTTGTTATCCGCAGAAGGACTCACCCTGTTTGATAGGAACACGAACACTATACCCGTTGCAGGATCTGCCCATGCACAAGTACCTGTAAAGCCCTGATGACCGAATGCATAACCACTGCACCTGTTGCCCGCAGGTCCGCCGTCGTCTTTGTCTTCTTTAGGTTTATCGAAGCCAAGCCCTTTGCGGCTGATGAGTGAATTGTACGCAGTAAATTTCTCAACGGTTTCTTTCTTGAAATAGCGTTGTCCTTTGTAGGTGCCTTTGTTCAGCAGCATCTGGAAGATTGCTGCAAGGTCATTGGCGGTAGAGAACACACCTGCATGGCCTGCAACACCGCCCAGCATAGCAGCACCCTGATCGTGCACATAACCTCTTATTTGCTGATGGCGGAAGAAGATGTCATTTTCCGTAGGTGCAATATCGGTCTCTTTGAATTTCTTCAACGGATTGTAAGTGGTATTCTTCAAACCAAGTGGTTTGTAAAATTGTTCTTCCACATATTTATCAATGCGCTGTCCTGTTATCTTCTCTGCAATAGCAGCAAGGAAATAGAAATCTAAATCGCTGTACACGCATTTGCCTTTATTTTCTAAAGGACTTGCCAGTACTTTACTCCAGATAGTATCAATGTAGTCGCCGCGCAGGTACAGGCTTTTAGCCACCTCTACCCATTTCTGATTATCTGCTTTTGTACTGTACAGTTCAGGGTTCAGATTGCCTTTCTCGTCCAGTGTTTCTTTGTAGAAAGGTATCCAACTTTTCAGCCCTGCCTGATGCATCAACAAGTCTCTTATTTTCAGGTCGGCCTTGTCTGTACCTTTTACCATCGGCAGGTAATCGCCGATAGTTTTATCAAGGCTTAGCTTACCTGTTTCATACAGTCGCATTACTGCCAGTGTGGTAGCTGCTACTTTGGTAACAGATGCTATATCGTAGAGTGTATTGTCTGTTACAGCCTGCTTCTTAGTATAGTCGTAATAGCCGAAAGACTTATCGTAAAACACTTTACCGTCTTTGGCAGCCAGTACCCTGCAACCCGGGAACGCACCATCAACTATGCTGCGTTGCAGGAACATATCCAGCTTATCGAGTGCGGCAGTATTGATAACACCTGCATCTTCGGTATAGTCTGTTTTTACCAGTTCATCCAATTTCGGTGCACCTGTTTTGCTTGATGCAAGCAATACATTGCCCTCTGTCTGCATATCTATACAAGGGGTTACAGGCAATGTGCCACGCGCATCTTCTTTGCGCAGCAATACACGAGCTACAGCTTGCTCTGCAAGGCTATCGTCTTCGTAAGTAACAATGGCAGAGCCTACTTCACAGGTATTCTTCAGCAGGTATGGATTACCCATCAGTGCTATCATTACATCGCGGCGGTTTGCCAGTTGTTTGATGAGTGCTACCTGTTGATCATCTAGCGAATAATAACCGTTTGTAGGATAGAAGCTCATATTGTGAATACCGACAATTGTGATGTCATTCATGCTGATGGCTCCCATCAGTTTGTTTGCATTAGCACCGGTACTGCCTTTCGGCAGCCATTGCATTTTCATATTCGGCAGTACCTGCAACAGTGCAGTAGAAAGGAAACTGCTGTCTTTTGCATTGATGCCTACATAGCCCACACGTTTTCTGGTATTGAGCAAATCAGGGATAATATTGTTCCTGTCGCGCACCAGTGTGGCAGCTTTCTTGGTTGTAGCATAGCGCAGCGGTATTACTACACCTGTTACTTCTTCCGTAGCGTTGATGCTTTCAACAGGTTTCCATCTGCTGAGGCCGGCATCGTATTTTGCAGCCAGCACTTTCTTCACGTGCATTTCAATATCTGCCCATGTCAGCTTGCCACTATCTACGGCAGCCAGTATTTTCTTCATACCGGATGGTACATCTTGAGAGAAGAGCAGCATATCGTTGCCTGCTATCAGTGCACGTGCATCTATTTCACCGGGTTCATAATATTTGGCAACACCTTTCATATTCAGTGCATCGGTAAATACGATGCCTTTGAAGCCAAGTTTGTTTCGCAGCAAACCGGTAATGGTGTTGTATGATAATGTTGTAGGTACTTTTTTAACTGATTCCAATGCAGGTACCGAAAGGTGTGCAACCATCACACTTTTGATACCGTTGCGAATCATTTCCTTGTAAGGATATAGTTCCAATGTATCGAGTTGCGCAAGGCTCTTGCTGATAACAGGCATATCCTCGTGAGAATCTGCATCTGTATCACCATGGCCCGGGAAGTGCTTGGCGCATGCCATCACACCATTATCCTGCATGCCACGCATATAGGCAAGTGCCATTTGTGTTACCAGTCTTTTGTCTTCTCCGTAAGAGCGTGCGTTGATGATGGGATTGTTGGGGTTGTTATTCACATCTACCACAGGGCCGAAGTTGATATGTACGCCCATGCGCTTGCACTGTTTGGCAATGGCAGCACCCACCTGATAGGCAATTGCAGTATCGCGCGTGGCGCCTATCATCATAGATTTGGGCAGGTTCTTTACACCTGTCAGGCGCATGCCAAGCCCCCATTCTGCGTCCATACCTACCAACAATGGTACATTGGCCATTTGCTGATACAGGTTGTTGAGCGATGCCTGAGCCTCGCAAGTACCCTGCATGAAGATGACGCCACCAATGCGGCGGTCTGTAAGCAGTTGTTTGATTTTCTCTTCGTTGTAGTCTTTGCCACCACTATAGGCGGCCACCATAAACAGCTGGCCTATGCGTTCGGTATCGCTTAGTTTGTTATAGACACTATCTACCCACCTGGCTTTCAGGTTCACAGCAGCAGGGGCAGCATTGTTATTCGTTACAACGCGGCTGCGCTGTGCAAGTGCCACAGAAGAAAAAAGTGTTATTAGGAAAGAAGCAGATATGAAGAGTCTTTTACCAAACGCCATATAACAAATATAGCCTATTGTTTGGCAAGGAGAAGCTAAAACTGAATGCTATAAAATACACCCGCCCCCTGGAAAGGGGGCGGCAAACCCATTATGCACTATATCTAACTAAAACTGAGGCCGATGTTGTTTGATAAAAAGAATACCCTAATATCCTTTTTGTCACTACAAAGGTGTAGCAGACAGGGATGCAAATAAATGACGACTGTCTTATTAAAAAATGATTTTCATCATGTCAGCACGCTTTCCCTTTTTACATTGCCTATATCTTACCTTTGCGGAAACTCATTTTTTTCAGTGCCCGATATCATTCAGTTATTATCAGACCATATTGCCAACCAGATAGCAGCGGGAGAGGTGATTCAAAGGCCGGCATCGGCTGTAAAGGAATTGCTGGAAAACGCTATTGACGCGGGTGCAACAGAGGTGCAACTGGTGCTGAAAGATGCGGGCAAGGAACTGGTGCAGGTGATAGATAACGGCAGCGGGATGACCCCCACCGATGCACGTATGAGTTTTGAACGCCATGCGACATCGAAAATCCGTAATATAAACGACCTGTTTTCTATACGCACTATGGGCTTTCGCGGAGAGGCGTTGGCTTCTATTGCTGCGGTAGCACAGGTAGAAATGAAAACCCGCAAGCAGGATAGCGATACGGGTAGTCAGCTGATAATAGAGGCTACAGAGGTAAAGAAACAAGAACCATGTGCTGCGCCCGTAGGTACCAGCATCATGGTGAAGAACCTGTTCTTTAATGTACCTGCCCGCAGACATTTCCTGAAGAGTAATACAACAGAATACAGGCATATCGTAGATGAGTTTACCCGTGTGGCACTGGCACATCCGCAGATAGCCTTCAGGCTGTGGCATAATGGTGCAGAGCAATACCATCTGGAAGCCGGCAACCTGAAAACACGCATCAAAGGCTTATTGGGTAATTCTTATGAGAAGAATCTGGTACCCGTAGAAGAGAACACCGAATTTCTCAACATATCGGGCTTTATAGGCAAGCCTGAAGCTGCTACGCGTACACGTGGCATGCAGTTCTTCTTTATCAACAACCGTTTTATACGCAGTCCGTATCTGCATCACGCACTGGTACAGGCATACGAGGGGTTGATTGAAAAAGAGGCATTCCCGTTTTATGTGCTGTTTCTGGAAATAGACCCTGCACGTGTGGATGTGAACGTACACCCTACAAAGCAGGAAGTGAAGTTTGAAGATGACAAGCTGATGTATGCCTACCTGAATGCTGCTGTAAAGCATGCATTGGCAAAGTATAACATTGCGCCGTCGCTTGATTTTACGTTGAGCCCTGAAATACAACAACTGTCAAGCGTGCAACTGCCTGTTACGCAGGATACTAAACAGGAAACAGAGAAGGGTTATCTGTTCAATACATTTACGCAGAAGAATCAGGCGCACATGGCAGTGAAGAAAGACAGCCTGCGCGAGTGGAAAGAACTATACAAAATAGCCGACGATATTGCAGAGCAGCAAACACAGGCTTACGCAGATGCAGGTAATATGGTAAGTGCACCATCGTTGCACAAAGAGCCTGAAACTGCCAATGCCAAAAGCATCATATCTATACAGGGTAGTATGCTGGTAACGACCGTGAAGTCTGGCCTGATGCTGATACACATACGCAGGGCGCAAGAGCGTATATGGTATGAAAGACTGCTGGCAGAATGGAATAATGGCAGCACACCATCGCAGCAATTGCTGTTCCCTTTGTCTTACGAAACATCTCCGCAGGATGCGATATTGCTTACAGAAGCACTGGCAGACCTGTCGCGCATAGGTTTCGATATCTCTCCTTTCGGGCAAAACACGTTTGTGGTACAAGGTGTACCCACAGAACTGCCTGCGGGAGAAGAAAAGAATGTACTGGACGAAGTGATAGAGCAACTAAAGCACGAAGCACCAGATGCATTGGCGCGCCGTTCTGAAACACTGCTTGCCAATATGGCGCGCAGGCTATCGCGCAATACAGGTGGGTTGCAACATCAGGAAGGGCAGCAGGCGTTGATAGACGAGCTGTTTGCCTGCACACAACCCGAATATGTGCCTGATGGCAAAAAAGTGTTTACACTGGTAAAGAAGGAAGATTTGGAAAGCATGCTTGGCTGATATGAGTAAAATCATGGAGCCCCAAGCGTTTTTTATATATTTTTACGCCTCAATTTTAATAGACGATTAGATGTCTGCATTGAAGTTTTATAATCTGAAAGTAGCGGAAGTAAAGCCGGAAACAAGCGATTGTGTATCTGTAGCGCTGGAAGTGCCTGCCGATTTGAAAGACACATTCAACTTTGCTGCAGGGCAATACCTGACATTTCGTACACAAATGAATGGCGAGGAAGTGCGTCGTTCTTATTCTATATGCGTTAGCCCCGATGGTGGTGAGCTGCGTGTTGCGGTGAAGAAAGTAGATGGCGGTAAGTTCAGCACCTATGCAAACGATACACTGAAGAAAGGTGACGAGCTGGAAGTAATGCCACCAATGGGCAAATTCTCTCCGAAAGCATCTGAGAAAAAGGCAAAGAACTATCTGGCTGTTGTTGCAGGTAGCGGTATCACACCTGTTATGAGTATCATGAAAACGGTACTCAAAAACGAACCTGAAAGCACGTTTACACTGATATATGGCAATCGTAGCAGGGGTACTATCATCTTCAGAGAAGAGATAGAAGGCCTGAAGAATATATACATGCAGCGCCTGCGTGTGTACCATATACTGAGTCGCGAGCAGATGGATGTGCCTTTATTTAATGGGCGTATCTCTGCAGACAAATGTTCAGAATTCTGTGATACACTTATTGATATAAAAAGCATTGACGAGGCATTTATCTGCGGGCCTGAAGACATGATACTGTCTGTAAAAGAACGCCTGATAAACTTGGGAGTAGCATCTGAGAATGTACATATTGAACTGTTTACATCGCCCGATCAGCCGAAGGCAGCTCATGATAAATGGGTAGAAGAACACAAGGCGAATGATGGTAAGATGAGTAAAGTAAGCATCACGCTGGATGGTACTACATTTGAAATGGACCTGGCTTACAATGGTGATAGCATACTGGATGCTGCATTGAAAGTAGGTGCAGACCTGCCATTTGCCTGCAAAGGCGGTGTATGCTGTACCTGCCGCGCCAAAGTGGTAGAGGGTGCTGTAGATATGGAAGTAAACTATGCGCTTGAAAAGGATGAAGTAGAAAAAGGCTATGTCCTCACCTGCCAATCTCACCCGCGGACAGAAAGAGTTGTAATAGACTTCGACGCACGATAAGATATTAAAGAAAACGGTTGGCAATTGCCAACCGTTTTTGTTTCAGTATAAAAAAACAAAACTACCATCTGCTAGCCAGTCCACCATCATTGGCAGGTAAGTCTATACTGGTATTCAGGTAGTTGATATTACGTTCTTTATTTTTTGCAATGCCATCGTTTTCGGGTGTCGGGTTGCCGTGATAAGCAGCACTTGTACCTTCATAACGCTCATCGATTTTCGCAATCGGCTTAGGCGCTGTTACCGTTACGGGTTGCAATGGCAGTACACGTGTATAAGTGTCGTACCTACGCAAACCGTCCAGTGTTTTGGCGTATGCCTTTGCTTTCTGTATTTCTACCTTTCTGGTATAAGAAGGAGTATTTACTACCGAAGGTGTGTTATCACTGCAGGTAGTATACTTACCATTGATGCGGCATACCTTGTAGTTGATATCGTATTCACTTTTCTTGTTCTCACCATTCTGTGCATTTGCGCTGAAGTAAGTCATCCCGAATACTGCCAGCATAAGAATTGAATGTTTCATAAAGCCTGAAGTTTTAGAGTGAATAAAGAATTACAACACAAACGTACGATGGTAAAAAGCGGAAGGCATACAACACTAAGTTAAAAGAAATGCAAGGAACTGTTAATATGTTTAATGTATTGAAAATCAATTAATTAAAATCAATTTTCTTTAACAAACCCTTATGATATACGCATGCTGCTATTCTCCTTATATCAATATTGTCTCTATCAATTTACTGTACCGTATTTATTAAGTATTTTTGCTGAAAGAAATTAAGAATACCATGTTGAAGACAGGAAATACAATCGTGAGCATCTATACGGAAATGACACCGAACCCGGAAACAATGAAGTTTGTGGCTAACAAACTGCTGTACCCGGGCAAAAGCATAGACTTCCCTGAAGAAGCCTCTGCAACGCCATCTCCGTTGGCGAAAGAATTGTTTGCGTTTCCTTTTATACGCAGTGTGTTTATTGCCAGCAACTTTGTAACGCTTACAAAGACACCTGATACACTGTGGGAAGATGTAATACCTACAGTACGCGAGTTTCTGAAACAATATCTGGAAGAAGGTAAAGTAGTAATAAACGAAGACCTGATAGTAAAGAAAGCAGATGCCAATACAGTAAGTGCTGACGATAGCGATGTGGTAAAACGCATCAAAGAACTGCTCGAAAACTATGTGAAGCCGGCTGTGGAAATGGACGGTGGTGCCATCAGCTACAAAGGCTATGAAGATGGCGTGGTAAAACTGATGATGCAAGGTTCTTGTTCAGGTTGCCCTTCTTCAATGATTACGCTGAAAGCAGGTATTGAAGGTATGATGAAGCGCATGATACCGGAAGTGAAGGAAGTAGTTGCAGAAGCAGAATAATACTAAGTTAATTTATATGAAAAGCCCCTGTATAAGGGGCTTTTTTATTTACGATATACGGCTAAATATGCTATTTTTAATGCTGTTAGAGATTTTTTGAAATGAGCATTCAGAACAATTATGTGGCCATCATGGCAGGTGGTATAGGCAGCCGTTTCTGGCCCGAAAGCCGTACGAGCTATCCTAAGCAATTCATTGATATTTTAGGCACCGGCCGTTCGCTGATACAGTGGACGTACCAACGCTTTAAGCATATTTGTCCGCAGGAAAATATCTACTTCATTACCAATCAGCAATACATCAATACGCTGAAGGAGCAGATACCTGAACTGAGAGACGAAAACATCATCAGTGAACCATCGCGCAAAAACACGGCACCATGTGCTGCATACTTTGCGCACAAAATGATGGCGCTGAATCCGAATGCAAACATCATTATGTCGCCGGCAGATCACCTGATAATGGATGAACGTTCTTTTGAACGTACTGCACAGGAGGCACTTGATTTTGTAGCGCATCACGATGCGCTGCTGACGCTGGGCATCAAACCAACACGCCCCGACACAGGCTATGGTTATATACAGTACGATGTGGAAGAAGAGCTGGATAAAGTATATCGTGTAAAAACATTTACAGAAAAGCCTTCGCTGGAACTGGCGCGCACCTTCCTGAAGAGCGGTGATTTCCTGTGGAATTCGGGCATCTTTGTATGGAATGTAAAGACCATCACAGAAGCATTGGAGAAATATCTACCTGAAATGCACGAAGTATTTATGCAGGCAAAAGATGTATACAACACACCGAAAGAGTTTGATGTAATCAACAATCTCTATTCGCAGTGTACAAACATATCTATCGATTACGGCATCATGGAGAAGGCAAAGAATGTGTATGTAATACCTTCTTACTTTGGCTGGTGCGATCTTGGTACATGGGAAAGTGCTTACGAAAATTCTGATAAAGACTATCTGGGTAATGCAGTTTTTGGAGAGAATGTGATGGTGATAGATGCCAGCGAGTGTATGATAAAAGTGCCGAACGAAAAACTGCTGGTGGTGCAGGGTTTGGAGCGATTTATAGTGATAGATACGCCCGATGTGTTGCTGATATGTGAGCGCAACCGTGAGCAGCAGATTAAAGAGTATGTGGCAGAAGTAAAACGCAACAAAGGGGAAAAATACCTGTAATGATGATACTTCCGCAAAAACATTCTGCAACGGGCACAACCATCTTTACCGTTATGAGTGCGCTTGCACAGCAGTGCAATGCTATTAATCTGTCGCAGGGTTTCCCCGATTATCCGATAGATGAAAGGCTGGGTGAATACTTGTATGAAGCTACCAGAGAGGGGTTCAACCAGTATGCGCCAATGGTAGGGTTGCCGCAACTGAGGCAAGCCATCAGCAATGATTTTGCGAAACGTTACGGATTAGAAATTAATCCTGATACAGAAATAACCGTTACCCCGGGTGCTACGTATGCTATTTACACGGCATTTACAGCCATACTGCAAGCGGGCGATGAAGCCATTATTTTAGAACCTGCATACGATAGCTATATACCTAACATAGAAACAAATGGAGCTAAAGCCGTACCCGTGCCGCTGATGGCGCCGGGCTTTGGTGTAGATTGGGATAGATTAAAAGCTGCGGTTACGCCAAAGACAAAAGCTATCATCGTCAACACGCCGCACAATCCTACAGGTGCAATATGGAGCAAAGAGGATTGGGATAAACTGGCAGAGCTTGTACGCGATACCAACATTATCATACTATCAGACGAAGTGTACGAACAACTGGTGTTTGATGGGAAGAAACACTATAGCGTACTGGAACATGAAGAGCTGAGGAAGCGCAGCTTTGTGCTGTATTCTTTCGGCAAAGTGTTTCATAACACAGGCTGGAAGATGGGCTACTGTATTGCACCGCCCGAATTCACAACAGCATTCAGGCGTATACATCAGTTTTTGTGCTTTACTGTAAATACACCTGCACAGTATGCATTAGCCAAATACCTGTCATTGCCACAACTGCCTAATGTAGGTGCGATGATGCAGGAGAAACGTGATTATTTTTTATCGCTACTGAAGGACACACCATTTACAATACACGAGCCTGCAGCAGGTAGCTATTTCCAAACGGCAAGTTACAGCGCCATCAACGATATGCCCGATATGGAATTTGCACAATGGCTCACCAAAGAGCATGGTGTTGCAACAATACCCATCAGTGCATTTTACAGCAATAAAAAAGACGACAAGCTGATACGCTTTTGTTTTGCCAAAAAAGAAGAAACACTTTTGCAGGCAATAGAAAGGCTCAGAAAACTATAGCATATAATCGTAGCCCAGCTTGGCTATCAGTGCAAGTACTACAAGTATAAAGAACAAGCGGATGAACGAACTGCCTTTCTTCAGCGCTAAGTGCGAACCTGCATAACTGCCCAGCATATTGGCAGCACCTACCGGGAGGGCAATGCTCCAGATGATATTTCCTTTTATAAAGAAGAATACCAATGCAGCAATATTGGTAACCACATTAATGACTTTTGCATTAGCAGATGCATGCAGGAAGTTGTAGCCGAACAATACTACAAACGCGAAGATGAGGAAGCTGCCCGTGCCAGGGCCAATCAAGCCATCGTACAGGCCAATGATGCCACCAATGCATATTGAATAGAACATGTGGCGACTGTGAGATAGTGATTTATCTACATGATGCAGCCCAAGTTCTTTTTTCAGCACAGTATATACCAGTACAAGTATCAACACACAAATGATGAATGGCATAAACTGCTCTTTGTGTATGAATGATACCAGCAGTGCGCCAAAGAAAGAACCAATCAATGCTGCAACGATGGCAGGTGTAAGATGCCGCCAGTCAATATCTACACGTTTGATGTAGCGGTATGCAGAAACAGAGGTACCGAAGAAAGAAGCTGTTTTGTTGGTGGCCAGTGTTTGCACAAGGCTGAGGTGTGGTTGCAATATGAAGAATGCCGGCAGTTGTATTAAACCACCACCACCTACCATGGCATCTATAAAACCTGCCAGAAAAGCGAAACAACATAATGCAAGCAGCGTGAGCATTGGCACAAAATAATAAAACAGCCCGATTGTGTTAATCGGGCTGCAACAAAATATCAGTTGATTGTATTAATAAGCTATTACCTGTTCTTCAATATTTTCAGGCAGCTTGCGGAATTCGTATTGCTGATTGCGCAGCTGTGCAGGGAAGCCTGCTTCGTTGATAGCCTGCTGTATGCCTTTGTAGGTGAAGCGATGCGGCGCACCTGCTGCACTTACTACGTTTTCTTCTATCATAATAGAACCAAAGTCGTTTGCACCTGCATGCAGACATATCTGCGCTACCTGTTTACCAACCGTAAGCCATGATGCCTGTATGTTTTTCACGTTCGGCAACATGATGCGGCTCATAGCTATCATACGGATATACTCTTCGGCAGTAGTGTGGTTTTTAGTACCGCGTATCCTGTTCAGTAGAGTATCAACATCCTGGAATGTCCACGGGATAAATGCGATAAAGCCTTTTGCACCTTCCGGTTTTTTAGCTTGCACCTCGCGGATTTTCACTAAGTGTTCGAAACGCTCATAGATAGTTTCTACGTGTCCGAACATCATGGTAGCACTGGTTGTAAGACCTACTTTATGTGCTTCGTGCATAATATCCAGCCATTCCTGTGCACCGCATTTACCCTTAGATATGAGGCGGCGTACACGGTCGTTCAGTATTTCTGCACCTGGTCCCGGCATACTATCCATGCCTGCTTCTTTCAATGCCAGCAAAGCCTCGCGATGAGAAACACCCGAAACTTTGCAGATGTGCGCTACTTCGGGCGGGCCTAAAGCATGCAGCTTGAGGTTCGGGTACATATCCTTCAGCTGACGGAAGAGTGCTGTATAGTAGTCAAGCCCCAGTTCAGGGTGGTGGCCACCTTGCAGCAACAATTGCTCACCGCCATAGCGGAAAGTTTCTTCAATCTTTTGCTTGTAGGTTTCTATATTAGTGATATAAGATTCCTCGTGGCCCGGTATGCGGTAGAAGTTGCAGAATTTGCAGTTTGCAATACACACATTAGTAGTGTTCATATTGCGGTCTATAATCCATGTCACCTTGCCGTGCGACACCTGTATCTTTCGCAGCTCGTTGGCTACAAACATCAGTTCGGCGAGCTGGGCATTTTCAAACAGAAACATACCCTCTTCCGCACTCAAAAACTCAAAACGCAGGGCACGTTCGTATAACGCTGATAATTGCATGAAATCCTTTAATAATGCTAACAAAATTAAGATAAAAAGGGTTGCCTGTCATACAGTTTATTGATACAGGTATATACATGCGCCTTAATAATATATTTCAATGCCAACCTGATTTTTTTGTTATTTTGTAGTAATGGTAACAAAAGTCCTCACACTCTTTGGCGAAGAACTGGTAACAGAGCCTGTAAAGCCTGCACGCAAACCACGTGCTGCCAAAAAGGATGCGGAATCTAAAGAAGAGGCTGAAAATACCGAAACAGAAGAACCTGCTACCGAGGCTGCAACTGAGGAAAAACCAAAGAAGCAACGCAAGGTAAAAGAGCTGCAACACAAATCTGAAGCGCTGAGCCAGTGGCAGGGAGATAAGCAGTATTATACGATTGGCGAGGTGGCAGGTATCTTCAAAGTAGCCACATCCAATATCCGTTTCTGGACCAAGGAATTTGAAATGAAAGTACGTACCACCCGCAAGGGCGACAGGCTGTACACGCCTGAACAGGTACGCGAAATCAATACCATCTACCATCTTGTGAAAGAGCGTGGGTTTACCATCAGTGGTGCAAAAGCCAAGCTGAAAGAGAACCGCAAAATATCCGTGCAGCAGGTAGACCTGAAAAAGTCTTTGTTGGTGCTGCGCAGCAAATTATTACAGATAAGAAAACAGCTTTCATGAGGGGCGTAATATTGATAGCATTATTGCTGATGAGTATGGTGGTAAAAGCACAGACAGACTTTAATACATCTACAGACAAGGAAAACGGAAGTGTTGTTTTCAAAGGACAAATAACATACAATGATCTGCGCAAAGAGCCAAGCTTCAAATGGCTGGACAAAGGCATTATTGATTATAAGCCTGATGGGGTGGATCTCGCTTTTCTGGGAAAACATCTGAAAGAATACGAGGTTGTAACTTTTATGGGTACATGGTGCGAGGATTCTCAAAACCTTATACCAAAACTGCTGAAAGTATTAGCTGCAGTAGATTATCCCATGCATCAGCATACCATGTATGGTGTAGACAGGACAAAGATGGCGAAGTATACCGAGGCTAAGTTTTATGAAATAAGCCGTGTGCCAACCTTCATACTGATAAAGGATAATCAGGAAGTAGGCAGAATAACAGAGTCTGTAAATAAAAGCATAGAGGCCGACCTGAAAGCCATTATAGAAAAAGACCTTGCCAAAAAATAGGGGTTTCAGCCTTTCCCGCCGAATAGTTACTTTTGCTGCCACAATACAGCATAATGGAACTACCTGAACATATTTCAATAGATTTTCTCAGCAACTGGAACGCTTCATCTTTTGCGCTGCCTGCAGATGCTTTTGCACGCATTACTACCAACAGAAATTATCTGGACGATATACTGAAACAAGGCAATACCTACTATGGTATCAATACCGGTTTCGGGTCGTTGTGCAATGTGCGTATAGCAGATGATGAATTGTCTCAATTGCAGGAAAACCTTGTTTGCTCTCACGCATGTGGTATGGGCGATGAGGTGCCCGAAGATATAGTAAGGTGGATGCTGCTGCTGAAAGCGCATGGACTGGGTCGTGGCTACAGCGGTGTGCGCAAAGAAATAGTACAGCGACTCGTAGATTTCTACAACCTTGGCATAAGCCCTGTTGTGTATGAGTTGGGTTCGCTGGGTGCTTCGGGCGACCTTGCGCCGCTTGCACACCTGAGCCTGCCAATATTCGGTAAAGGTAAAGTGCGTTATAAAGGTGTAGTAAGAGAAGCTGCTGAAGTGTTGAAAGAAACAGGTCTGGAGCCTATACCATTGGCTGCAAAAGAAGGGCTTGCATTGCTGAACGGTACGCAGTTTATGAGCAGCCACGCCGTATGGTGCCTGATAAAATCAAGACAACTATCTGCATGGGCAGATGTGATAGGTGCTTTGTCTGCAGAGGGTTTCATGGCTAAGGATGAACCGTTCAAACATCCTATACACCGTGTACGTCCGCACAAAGGACAGATAGCTACGGCACAACGCATACTGAGTCTGCTACAAGGCAGCGCTATACAGGCAATGCCTAAGCAACAAGTACAAGATCCTTATTCTTTCCGTTGTATGCCGCAGGTACATGGTGCCAGCAAAGACGTGATAGATATGGTGAGCGGTATTGTAGAAACGGAGATTAACTCTGTAACAGATAACCCGATTGTATTCCACGACGAAGATGCCATCATGAGTGGTGGTAACTTCCACGGACAGCCATTGGCATTGAATCTTGACTTTCTTGCCATTGCCGTTGCAGAACTTGCCAATATATCTGAACGCAGAACTTATCTGTTAATAAGCGGACAGCGCAACCTGCCGCCATTCCTGGCACCTGAGGCAGGTGTTAATAGTGGCTTCATGATTGCACAATACACAGCTGCTGCTATCGTAAGCCAGAGCAAACAATTGTGTACCCCTGCATCTGTAGATAGCATTGTGAGCAGCAACGGACAGGAAGACCATGTAAGTATGGGCGCAAACGCTGCAACCAAACTGCGCCGTGTAGTGTTGAACGTGCAACGTGTGCTGGCAATAGAATTGCTGACTGCTGTACAGGCTTTGGATTTCAGAAGGCCTGCAACATCATCGCCTGCATTGGAAAAACTGTATGCGGCCTTCCGTAAAGAAATATCTTTTATGGCTGCGGACAGACTGCTGCACGATGATTTGATAAAAGCAGAACAATTCCTTAATCAGGATGTAGAGTCGATAATAGGCTAAATAAGCTTGTAGTTTTTGTAGCTCATGCTAATGCCTAAGACATCTTCTGCAAAGCGCTTGAACTTTGTTTTAAGGCTGCGTTTGTTGTAAGATATGTCGTAGTCGAACTGCCAATTGACGCGGTTAATGCGCGCTTGCATAACAGCAGGGTGTGTGCCTTTGAATTTTGCTAACTCATCAATATCGCCAACATAATCGAAGGCATCTGCTTTGATGACATTGCTTTCCAGCCATTCATCATCGTGCCACATTTTGTGAAAGTTTTCTTGCTTGCGTTGCATGGCACGCGGGTCCTTCACCCATCCGTAGTGATACACGTATGCATCCAGTAGTTTCACATTTAGCTTTTGGTCATCACCTTTGCGAAAGCCCTGTGCATCTTTGTAAGAGTAGATATTTTTATCGTTGCGGATTATGCGGATTTCGTGCGGATACCAGCGTGTAGAACTGCCAACATAATCGTAAGAACCGTAGAAGTGCAGGTATTTAAACAGCAAGCCATCTACACGTTTATCATCAAGATGTTGCTGCATGCCTGCGCGTATCACATCATGATACTGTTCGTGTATTACCTCATCGCCCTGTATATAAAAACACCAGTCGGTATCTGCTTCTATAGCTTTAAAAGCTTTGTTAGTTTCATCGCTAAGTACCAGCCCGCCGGTGCGCAGGTTATCATCCCAAACGGTATGTATGATTTTTATCTTGGGGCTATTGATGCTTTCTATCAAACCAATGGTGTCATCTTCAGACTGCCCGATGCCAATCACAAATTCGTCACACAATGGCAGTACAGACCTGATGGCCTCTACAATAGGATAATCATACTTTACGGCATTGCGGATGATGCTGAAACCCGTTACTTTCATTGGTACTACAACTGTGGTGCGAAGGTAGCGCAGATTAATTACTTAAATGTGATTTCATTTGCAGCGCGGCAGACTGGTTGACAGGATTGTAGATAGAGTTCAGCAAATCTTTCTTCTCCCTTCTTGTAAGGTGGAAGTTGAGTGCTGCACTTTTTTCGGGATGTTCGGGCACATACTCCATTGTTATGATGTCCAGCTTTTTATCAAACAAGCCAAGTGCATAGTCCTTCAGATAGCTTTGGCCATAAGACTGAAAGCTCTCCCATTTATTTTGAATCACAAACAATGGTGTTGTTATCATACTTGCCAGATTGTTGATAGGGGATTGCGGAAAGAGTTCATGTTCTCGTGTATCACGTATCTGCAGTAGTACTACTTGCTTATTGTTACGTGCTATCCAGTCTTTCATGGTGTATAGATAACGCACTGCTACTTCCATACCAAAATTATCACGCAGCCCTGCATCCATCAGGTTTATCTCTGGTACAGATGGCATACGTACTACAGGTAGTATATACGGGAATGTCGCGTTGGCACGCAATGCAGTAGTGATGCGCAGGTTGTAAGGATTCTGTGATTCAAAGAACGCTGCAAAATCAATAGCATCTACAGCGGCATTGTTATATTTATCGTACTGTGGTTTGCTAAGGTAGCTTACAGGCAGTGCCGCAAACATCATGCGCTTACCATCATTCACTATTGTGCTGTTCACAATCAGTGCGGGCATATCGCAATTTTTTTCTTTTGCGGTGTAGTCGCCCAGTTTATGATCCAGCATGCCTTCTGTATTGCGTATCAACTCTTGCTCCATAGAATAGCCACGGTCTTTTTTATAAGAATATCCCGCAACAGCTATTTTGTTGAAAGGCGAAGCTATATCAACACTGGCAAGCGAATAGATGATGGAGTTCAATAAATCTTTACCAATATTTTCCTGATACTTGCTGTTGTATGGTGTAGCAATCTTTTGTTCGCGATAACTGCTATGTACCTCTCGCCAGTAAGAAGCCCCCAGCATCCCACCAGAAGCCCCTGTTATCAGCACTGCATCATCAAACAATCTGCCTTTGTTTACACTATCAATATATTGCAGTGTACGGAATGTCCAGTATGCAGAACGATTACCACCACCGCTAACGCATATTACAACTAGCGGGGCATTGGTGTCTTTTGCTGCCATGCGTTTTTGCTGCCATAGGTCGAGGCGTTTTTCTTCCAGTTGTTTATCGCGCAGGCAAACAGCATTGTTGAATATGGTGTTTAGTTTTTCAGGCTCATATCGAGGTCTGGAGGTTGTGTCTGTCTGGTAATTCAGTCCGTATGCTATACTGCGCATATCTATCACATCATTTTTTACCATCAGGGACAGTGTGGAAAATATCAATACCCATCCCAGCATCTCCCAGCTACGCAGAAAATACTTCATAGCGCCGACTATGCCCATGATAACCGAAAACAGAATCAGGAAGCTGGCACCTGCAGGTATACGCAGCACGGGCTGGTCTACAAAAAAGCCCGATGCCCACAATAGCATCAATGCAAATATGGTAGCGGTTACGGCATTGCGGTGGTGCTTGCGCAAAACTGTTTGTAATAGTTTTTGAGAATAGCTTTCCAGCTCATCACAACGCTGAATTTTAAGCCTGCCATCAATGAAAGTATCGGTGCGAACTATATCCATCTCATAGTCGAGCGCATCATAAGGTATCAGGCTTTTGATACGGGACGGGTTGGCTATGCGTGTTACCACTACTTTCAGCAAATCTCTGTCTACCCTGAAGAAATAAGCAAACGAAACGATGATGATAAGGCTGAAGCCAATATAAAAACCAAGCTGGAACAAAAATGCCTGCATGGCTTTTGTATGTTCATCGTGCAGCTGATAACGGGTGATGGTAATAGAATAGAATATCAGAAATACCGTAGGTAATACTGAATTGTTGATGCAGTATTTAATAAATGCATGCCTTACCGCACCCAAAAAAGGCAGCCTTGTGCTGTGAATGATGAACGTGGTAATGTGCCATGCCATTACAAAAACAGCCATAGCTCCCCCCAGTATAAACATGCTAAAGAAGCTGATTTCACCCTGATATTCTGGCGCCAGAAACAAGGAGGATGCACCAAACACCGCTGCGAAGTGTCCTGTGATGGTAGATATCAGTACTACCCAGAATACCAAGAGCAACTGATACTTGCGGAAGTGCAGTATCAACAACTGCACAGGCAGGAAGCGGAATATGTTTTTCAGTACATCACGCATTGCGTCGTATTCTTACATTAAGATACGACATACTTACTGCCTTTTTGTAACGGCTATGTATAATTTGCGTTATGATGTTTTACGGCGTACGGCATAGAGGTTTACAACCAATGCCATCAGCAGGAACATAGCAAATAGCTGGTGCAGCTCTGCCAGTACCTCAAACGTGCCGAATTTACCAGGTATTATTTTAGGCGCACTGATAACCGTAACTATACCTAATATCACCTGTACAAATACCAAAACAAAAGGCCACCAACGGGCACTGCTTATAAGACTGCCGCTGTTTTGTTTTGCAAACTTGCTCGCACTGCCAAACCAAAACATAATGAGTGTGAACAACAGATATGCAAGCTGTCTGTGCATGAAGTGTATATTGATAGGATGGTTCACGAAGCTGTGTAACATTACGCTATCTGGCACCCACATGCCATTGATGGTAGGCCATGTTGGTGCTGCCATTGCAGCTTTAAGACCAGCCATAAATGCACCATATACTAATTGTATACATAGTACTGCAATAGTAACTATGGTAAATGTATGCAGCTTGTTATTAAACGTTAGTTTCCTGTCCGGTACCAATAGTTTTAGCGCAAACCAAAGTGTGTAGCACAGCAACAGTAGCGCTGCCATGAAGTGCAGGGCCAGCTTTATGTGGTTTACATAGAGGTTAGTATCATTCAGCCCGCTTGCTACCATTATCCATCCTATCAATCCCTGTACGCCACCTAGTATAAAGAGGATGATGAAAGGAACAATCATCTGCTTATCGAAATACTGCTTTACGATGAAATAGATAAAACCAATAGCAAAGACTACCCCCAGCAACCTTGCCCACACGCGGTGAAACCATTCCCAAAAGAAGATGAATTTAAAATCATCGACCGTAAAGTGGTTATTGATGTATTTGAACTGTGCTATCTGCTGGTATTTTTCAAAAGCTTCATTCCATGCTGCATCTCCCATTGGTGGCATTGCACCCATAATGGGTTTCCATTCTGTAATGGACAACCCCGAACCGGTGAGGCGGGTAACACCACCGAGGAGTACCTGTATGATAATCATAAAAACACCCGTCAACAACCAATATGCTACTGCCCGTCTCTTTTTATTGTCGTACACCCTTGAAAAGATTTGCATGCAAATTTAGGTGCTTCGCCCGGTATAAAATCAGCTTGTTTATGTGGTACTTCATTCCCCGAAGTGTAGAAAATAATCTACAATACATCCACATAATTTATTTAATTCCTAACATTAGGATTATCAATGCTTTAAGCGAATAAAAGTTTTTTCTTTAAAAATTATTTGTTGTTTGTGGATGAATGTCGCCATAGTAGCGGTTTTCAGCACAAAAGCCATGTAGCAGCCTGATTTCTAAGTGTTTAAGGATTGTAAATATTCCCGAAAATGGAAACAATGGCTTGAAAATTGTCTTTAAATTGGGGAATTTGCATATCGTTGATTTAAAATGAGTTATGCAAGCTCGAAACTTTCACTATATCGTATTAATTAACAATTAAAATTGTAAACCGTATGAGAAAGGCTGATGTAGTCACCAACATTGCTGAAAAAACCGGCATTCCTAAAGTTGACATCCTCGTAACCCTTGAAGCATTTTTTAAAGAAGTGAAAGCATCGATGGTAGAAGGTGAACCTGTTTACGTACGTGGCTTTGGTAGCTTTATACTGAAGAAGCGTGCTGCTAAAATAGGCAGGAACATCAAGAAGAACGTGGCGGTTGAAATTCCTGAACACTTTATTCCGGCATTCAAACCTGCTAAAGAGTTTGTACAGGCAGTGAAAGAGTCTAAGCATGAGCTGAGAGAACACTCTGCTGTAGACGTAGAAGACAGGGATTAGTGATGAATGAGTGCGCAAGGCATAATTACTGTACCTTTGCGCAGAAATTGATGCTTTGAAACCGGTACATTATATCTCCATCATCGGGGCGCTTGGCCTCGTTGCGTTATTATACTTTGGTGCAAACACCACCCCGCCTGCAAAGAAAGCAGAGGGTGGAGCGCCGCAGGGCATGGCTGCAGGGATGTCGTCTACACACACATCTATGCAGCCTGCTTCTTTTGATTCCATAGAAACTGCAGCCAGAAAAACCCTGCCTGAACACGCTATCGGCGAGGTAGCGGCAGTGGAAAAAGAACTCAGCAGCCTGAAAGATTCTGTAGCTATGGCTCCCGTGTACTGGAAGCTGGGCAAGGTGTGGCAGGAGCATAAACAGTTCCCTGTTGCAGCATATTATTATGCCAAATCAGCAAAGTTGGAGAATTCGGAAAAAAACCTCAACTTTGCAGGCCAATTATTTTTGGACCTCATGCAGAGGGGCGGCTCTCCGGCCGTTACAGTGTGGGAAGCGCAGCAATCAATTGCTTGTTTTCAACGCTCTCTGGATTTGAATCCTAAAAATGATACGGTAAAGATGGCCCTGGCGGCTGCTTTGATAGAAGGTGCGGGAGAAACGATGCAGGGTGTACAGTTGTTACTCGGCATTACCCGCGAAAGACCGGACGATATACCTGCCAACCTGATGTTAGGAAGGCTAGCGATACAGTCTGGGCAGTTTGACAAAGCAGTTGGCCGTTTTGAAACAGTCTTAAAGCAGGAAGCTAACAATACAGAAGCAATGTATTTTTTGGCAGAGGCTTATAAGGGCAAAGGGGAAAAGCAAAAAGCAATCGAATTGTTTGAAAAATGCAAGAAGATTGTGAACAATCCTGAGTTCGATAAAGAGATTGACAATTATATAAATTCATTTAAGTAACTAATAAATTATTCGTGTTATGCCTTGTGGTAAGAAAAGAAAAAGACATAAAATTGCAACTCACAAACGTAAAAAGCGTTTGAGAAAAAACCGTCATAAGAAGAAATAAGGTAAAGCCGGGCGCCTCCTGCTTCCCTTTTTCCTAATACATTTTGTAGTAATTCATTATTCCTACATCTTTTTCTGTGCTTCGTATATATAAGTTGCACGGAAGAAGATGTAGGGTTTTGTTATTGCGATTTGTTTTCTGCAATATTATTTACAGGATTGTACGCACCGGCCAAGTGTAATTGGAAAAACACGGTGAATGAACAAAGAACTTATTATCAACGCTTCGGGCGAGGGTGTAGAAATCGCTTTGCTTGAAGATAAAAAACTGGTTGAGCTGCATTATCAGGTTGGCCAGGATAACTTTGCCGTAGGCGATTTGTACCTCGGTAAGGTTAAAAAACTGATGCCCGGCCTCAACGCGGCATTTGTAGACGTTGGTTACGAAAAAGATGCATTCTTACACTATACAGACCTTAGCCCATACTTCCGTTCGCTGGTAAAGTTTACTAAAGAGTCTATAGAAGGTAACACCTCTTGGGGTGAAGATTTCGGAAAGTTTAAAAACGAATCTGAAATTGTAAAAACAGGTAAGATTACAGACGTAGCCAATCCTAAACCGGAAATACTGGTTCAGATATTAAAAGAACCTATTTCTCAGAAAGGTCCGCGCCTTAGTTGCGAAATATCACTTCCCGGTCGTTTTGTGGTAATGACACCATTTAATGACGTTATTGCTATTTCCCGCAAAATACATTCTGCTGAAGAGCGCAAAAGACTGCAAAAGATAGTAGAAGCCATCAAACCAAAGAACTTTGGTGTGATAGTACGTACTGCCGCCGAAGGCAAGAATACTGCTGAACTGCATGCAGACCTGCTGGCGCTGGAAGAGATGTGGAAGAACATGCAACACAGTCTGAAAGGTGCCAAGGCTCCGCAAATCATCATGAGCGAACAGGATAAGACGACATCTATACTGCGCGATTTGTTGAGTGAGAGTTTCCAGAAGATTGTGGTGAATGACAAGAAGTTGCACAACGAAACCAAAGAATACATAGCCCGCATAGCTCCTGAAAAGGAAGAGATTGTTACCTACCATAGTGCAGGTATTGCTGTATTTGATCAATATGGCATTACCAAACAGGTAAAAGCATCTTTTGGGAAAACGGTAAACTTATCGAGTGGTGCATACCTTATCATAGAGCATACAGAAGCGCTGCACGTAATAGATGTGAACAGTGGTACCCGCAGCAACGATTCCGGACAGGAACAAAATGCATTGGCTACCAATCTGGAAGCTGCTGAAGAAATAGCACGCCAGATGCGCCTGCGCGACTTGGGTGGTATCATCATCATCGACTTTATAGACATGAAGCTGCCTGAAAACAAAAAGCAGCTGCTGGATGCTATGGAGAAGTTTATGGCTAACGACAGAGCAAGGCATACGATATTGCCTATTTCTAAATTTGGCCTGATGCAGATAACACGCCAGCGCCTGCGTCCTGAACTGAATATATCTACTACAGAGCTTTGCCCGTCTTGCAAGGGTACAGGTAAAATAGGCCCGTCTATACTGATAGCAGACGAAATAGAAAAAGATATTCGCTATCTGGTAGATCAGGGACACAGAGACTTGTCGCTGCATCTGCATCCTATATTGGCAGGTTATCTTACAAAAGGTAGCATCTTCAAGAAATCTATACTGAAGAAATGGGCAAGTACTTATAAAACAAAACTGCACATAGTAGAAGATAACAATGCAGGTATTACCCAATACCAATTCTACGATACTAAAACGGAAGACTTAATTAAGTTATAAAAAAGCAAAGAGCGAGGTTTAAACCTCGCTCTTTTTAATTAGGATAAATCCACCCTCTAAAGCTATCAGAAAAGAGGATTTTATCCTTAGGTGCTTTTGTTTTAAGCAATCGGGGTGTAATTAGTTGATGTTGATATTTTTTACAACAGCTTGTTCTTTGATGAACACATATTTCTTGCTGTTGAGCGTTACAAAATTGTATTTGTAAGGACATACTTCAAGCAGTGCTGAGTTGTCTGATACTGCTGTAAGTGCAGACAACTCAGAAGCGCTGATAGTTACAGAACCTGCGTTTGCTGCATAGGTTTTGGTGAATGAAGTATTACCTGAAGCTATTAACACAATTACAGAGTCTGCACCTGTAAGGCTACTACTGTTGAATGTGAAAGAAATACCGCTTGATTTAGTAATGCTTGAAGGTAAAGTGCCACTGTAGTCAGGGTATGCAATGTTGTGGCTGTATGAGAACCCGGCAACACTACTGCTGCCGCCAACCGTCCATGCAGATTTTGCAGAGCTGCCGTTACCAAAGTCGAGGCTGGAAGGTGTTTGGCCAACCATTGCCATTTTAGTGTAGGCATTGTTTGTCGCTTTCTCCAGATTATATGTGTTTACAGACACAGTACCTGCATCGGTAAATGTAGTGCCACCTGGTGTTACGTTGAAGAACGCACTTGCCAATTCCATATCCAACGTAACAGGAATTGGTGAGCCTGCAGGTTGAGAATTGTATTCCATCTTGATGCTAACCAAGCCACCATACAAATCGCTGGCAGTAGGTGTAGGAGATGGCGGTGTTGGGGTTGTACTTGTTGGAGTAGGTGTTGTTGTTGGGGTAGTCGTTGTTGTTTTCTTGTCGCAAGATGTTGTAAGAACTATCATTGCTGCAGAAGCTAGAAGTGTAAGCTTTTTCATTGTAAAGATGTTTTGCGTTATCAAATAGATTTATCCTTAGTTGATGACACAAAAGTATAGCCGCATTACGGGCGGCTATATACAATTATAAAGGTATTTTATACTACGTACTGGTACGGATGTGCTATATAAGCTGCCTTTCCATGGCATAGCGTATAAGGCCTACAACGGTCTTGTTGTTTGTTTTGCGCAGCATGTTTTTGCGGTGTGTTTCTACAGTGCGCTCGCTAATGAATAGTGTATCTGCTATTTGTGCATTGCTGTATTCCTGCGCTATCAGCTTTAGTATCTCCAGCTCACGTTCTGTTAGTTTTGCCTCTTCGGGTTCGTTCAGCCTTTTCTGTTGCTGCACAACCATAGAGGTTATTTTTTCAGAAACCTCTGAAGAGAAATACATCTTGCCCTGCGCCACCTGCCTGATAGCTTCTACCAGTTCTTTATCATTTACATTCTTCAACAGATATCCAGATACGCCAGCTTCTATCATATCCATGATATGACCTGCATCATCGTGCATAGAAAGAGTGATGACAAATATATCCGGGAAGAATTCTTTTATTTTTCTGGTTAGCACATCGCCTGTCATGCCCGGCATGTTAATGTCGACCAAAGCAACATCGGGCTTTGTATTCTTAAGGTCGTCAAACAATGTACTACCGTTGTCGTACATTCCTACCACCTCAAGATCTGCCTGTTTCTGAAGCATAGCTTTCAGTCCGTCGAGCAGAATGTGATGGTCATCCGCAATTACAATCTTCGTTTTGTTCATACCTATGAGGTAAGGGGGTAAGCAATTCAATGATGTTGTTATTGCCAAATAACAAGAACAAGATACACAAACTGTTAAATACAAAAAAGGATATTAATTAGTTGTCTGCAGGCTCTTATGGATGCCTTCCAGAAACCACAGTACATCGCCCATACTCTTTACCCTGTCTACCAGTAGCATAAAGTTTTTGCCCACTTGCTTCAATCTGGCATTGTTGGTATGCTTTTGTATGTAAGACATGATGTGGTTGAATGTGTCTGACTCGAAATATGGAGAGTCGGGGTTGCTTACAAAGTACAGACGCATCTGTTCGTTTTTCAGAATCAGCTTCTCGAAGCCAAGTTCTTTGGCAATGCTGCGGCAACGGATGGTGGTAAACAGTTCTTCTACCTGCGATGGTATAGGGCCAAAGCGATCTTGCATTTCTGCAGCAAATGCTTTCAGCTTTTCTTCGTCTTCAATATCATCCAACTGCGTATAGAGAGATAGCCTTTCAGTAATGCTTTCTACATAGCTGTCAGGTATCAGTATTTCAAGGTCGGTATCTATGGTGCAGTCGCTTACATAGTCGCGTTTACGGTCCAGCTCTTCGCTGAATACATCTTTAAAATCGCTGGTCTTCAATTCGCGCATGGCTTCTGCCAGTATTTTCTGATACATCTCAAAACCAATCTCGGCAATAAAACCGCTCTGCTCTCCACCAAGCAAATTACCAGCTCCACGTATATCAAGGTCGCGCATAGCTATCTGGAAACCACTACCCAGTTCATTAAACTGTTCCAGTGTTTGCAGGCGTTTGCGGCTATCATTTGGCAGTGTACTCATTGGTGGTGCCATCAGATAGCAGAATGCCTTTTTGTTGTTTCGACCCACACGCCCGCGTAATTGGTGCAAATCGCTGAGGCCGAATTGATGTGCATTGTTGATGATAATGGTATTGGCATTGGTAATATCCACACCACTCTCTACTATATTAGTACAGCAGAGTACATCGTATTTATGGTCTATGAAATCGAAGAGTGCTTCTTCCAGTTTATGGCCTTCCATCTGACCATGAGCAATACCTATTTCAAGGTCTGGACAAAGATTTCGCAACAATGTTGCCATTTCGGGCAGGCTCTGTACACGGTTGTGTATAAAGTAAACCTGTCCGCCACGTTCAGCTTCAAAGTAGATTGCATCGCGAATGGTATGCTCATCAAATACTATCACCTCTGTATGTACAGGTTGCCTGTTTGGCGGTGGTGTATTGATAATGCTCAAGTCTCGCGCACTCATAAGCGAGAACTGCAACGTACGTGGTATAGGTGTGGCTGTAAGTGTAAGTGTATCTACGTTAGATTTCAGTTGACGCAACTTCTCTTTTGCAGCCACACCAAACTTCTGTTCTTCATCTATAATGAGCAGCCCCAGGTCTTTGAACTTTACATCCTTACCCAATATGGCATGCGTGCCTATGATGATATCTATCTTTCCTTCCTCAAGACGCTTGAGGGTTTCTTTTTTATCTTTGGTACTCTTGAAACGGTTTACATAATCAACCGTGCAAGGAAAATCGCGCAAACGTTCTTTAAACGTCTGATAGTGCTGGAACGCCAGGATAGTGGTAGGAACCAATATAGCAGCCTGTTTGCTGTCGCCTACTGTTTTGAATGCAGCGCGTATGGCAATCTCTGTTTTACCAAAGCCTACGTCTCCGCACACCAACCTATCCATAGGCGATGATGCTTCCATATCGCGCTTCACATCAACTGTGGCTTTGCTCTGGTCAGGTGTGTCTTCATAAAAGAATGAAGCTTCCAGCTCTGTTTGCAGATAGCTGTCGGGGCTGTGCTGAAAACCTTGAGAAGCTTTGCGTTTGGCATAGAGCTTTATCAAATCGCTGGCTATGTCTTTTACCTGCTTCTTGGTTTTGTTCTTCAGCTTCTCCCATGCATCACTGCCAAGCTTGTTCACCTTAGGCTGTGTGCCTTCCTTGCCGGTGTACTTGCTTATCTTATGCAGCGAGTTGATGTTGACATACAGCACATCATTATCACGGTATATAATGCGAATGGCTTCCTGCATATTGCCATTCACATCTATCTTCTGCAATCCGCTGTAAACGCCCACACCGTGGTCTATGTGTGTAACATAGTCGCCGGGCTGCAGTTCGCGCAATGCACGCATGGTAAGGGCCTTGCCTTTAGTATATGCCTGCTTTACTTTGTATTTGTGGTAGCGTTGGAAAATCTGGTGGTCTGTATAACAAAGTACTTTCTTATCGTGGTCTATAAAGCCTTTGCTGATAGCAGTTGGTAAAGGCACAAAATTGATTTGTGCATTCAGGTCTTCGAATATGCTGCGAAGACGTTCCAATTGCTTAGGGTTTTCGGCAAATATATATGGTGTGTATTGCTGTGTGCTGCGCCTCTGCAGGTCGGCAATCAGCATATCAAACTGTCTGTTGAAAACAGGTTGTTCTTCTGTGGCAAATTGTATGGTTACCGTAGGGTCATCACCCGTAATTTTCTCCAGAGAATGGTTATACCATTCTATCAGGTGGCGTTTCTTTATCTGCGCTGTCCAGTCTTCCGTTGTTTCAAAATCTTCCCTTGTCAGTTCTTTCAGCCAGTCCTCATCGTGGTCTATGGCTATCTGCCCCAATGTGAAACTATCGGGCAAATCTGTTTCCATCTTGCCTATCCGGCCAATGGTAAAGTTTAAATCCTTTGCCCAGATGATGGTATTATCAGGCAGGTAGTTGAGTAATGATATCTTTTCCTTGGTATCGAACTTGGTTTCGATATTGGGCAATATAGAAACCTGCAACAGCTTGCGTTCTGATAACTGTGTTTCAGGATTGAATATGCGGATGCTATCTACCTCATTGCCAAATAACTCTATTCGGTATGGGTTTTCGTTGCCGAAAGAATAGATATCTAGGATGCCGCCACGCATGGCAAATTGCCCCGGTTCATACACAAAGTCCTCGCGCTTGAAGCCCAGATCTACAAACTTTTCCATCAAAGCATCTACTTGCAGGTTTTCACCCACTTTGATGCTTATCATATTCCCCGAAAGTGTTTTCGGGTTTACCACTTTTTCAAACAACGCTTCTGGGTAGGTAACCAATACTTTTTTGTGTACCCTGTCGCCACTGAATTTTGTCAGTGCCTCCGTACGCAGCATTACGTGGCTGCTGTTCAGCTCGTTGTAGTGTCCAGTACGTTTGAATGAATCCGGGAAAAAGCAAATATCCAATGCGCCTGTCAGGTGTTCAAGGTCGTTGTGAAAATAGGCTGCTTCTTCTTTGTCGTTGAGGATGAAAACATGATTCGCGTCGCTTTGTTGCCAGATGGATGCTGCAATCATATTGATGGCAGAGCCACGCAGGTTATCGAAGTAGGCTCTCAGCTTAGGTTCAGGCAAAGAGATAGCTGCCGCTATTTGTTTTAAGCGGATATCATTTTGATACAATCCCAGCAGTACCTGCAAATTCATGCGGCTGCAAATTTAGGGGAATGTGCGGACTTGGCGATAATAAATAATGTTTACCCTTTCTTGCGTTGGTTGACAATAGCTTCCACAAACCACAGGTACTCACTTACAAAACGGTCCAGATTTTTTTGCATGATTTCGTTTTGTGGTACACCGTTTTCATCCAGTGAAAGATGTAGCTCGGGAACCAGTAGTTTGTATGGCATTGGATATGCGCCAATAGCAAGTACAAGTAGTTGTAGTAGGTTGGATGCATTGACGCCTCCCATCTTGCCGTTAGAGCCACAGCAAATGCCTATTGGTTTCTTTGCCCATTCTTTTGTAAAGTAGTCTATGCAGTTTTTCATAGCACCACTATAGCTATTATTATATTCAGGTGTTACAAACACGATGCCATCAGCTGATTCAAGCGCATTGCTGATTTCCAGCAGCCCTACAGGAGGATTTTCCATATCCTTCAGCCTTGCTTCCATTACGGGTAGGTTGTAGTCTTTTATATCAATAAAAGTAACCGTTGCTTTGCCGGATTGTTGTAATGCGTTTTGCAATGCTTTAGCTGCACGTATACTTAATCTGCCCTCGCGTATTGCCCCGTATAGAATGGTTATTTTGAACATAATGGTGTATATTACTGATGATACATAAAGTTAACACCTACATCAATACAAATATGGTACGTTCAATAATACTGTTGTTGATAGTTTGCACGCTAAGTGCATGCAGCGGATGGGATAGTGAGAGCAAGGAGCTATTTCACAAATCTTGTATGAACGATGCTAAAGCGAGTGGCATGGACGAGGCCGTGGCAAAGTCCCGTTGCGATTGCAGGCTGGAAAAAATAATGAAGAAATATCCTGACGTAGATGATGCGCTTATGAATATTGAAAAAGTGATTCAGGACCCTGAAGTACAGGAGTGTAAATAAATGAACAAGCCGCTCAACGAGCGGCTTATTTTATGATACGAATTTCTTATTCTCACTCGCTGCTTTGCGTAGCAATACACTAGCACGGTATCGGTCTTCGTGATAGTCGTTGTAGAGGCCATCAAGAATTGAAAGGCATCTTTCGGCAGTCCATTCATCGCACCACTGCAGCAGCCCTTTAGGATAGTTTACACCTTTGGTCATGGCAAGTTCCAGGTCTTTAGCAGATGCAATATTCAGATGCAGTGCTTCTACCGCTTCGTTTATCAGCATAGCAATGATGCGCTCTGTAATCTTCTGTCCCAATTCCATATCCTTTACAGGTTCAGGTTGTGCAACACCTTCGGCATAGTTATAAAAGCCGCGCCCTGTTTTACGTCCGAGCCATCCTGCCTCCAGCAGTCGCTTTTGTGAGAAGGAAGGTTTGTAACGGGGGTCGTAGAAGAAAGACTGAAATACCGTTTCTGTTACTACATAGTTCACATCATGTCCTATATAATCTGTCAATGTAAACGGTCCCATACGGAAACCTGCTATTTCTGTCATAGCCCAATCTATAGTTGGTATATCTGCAATGCCTTCTTCGTAGATGCGTATTGCTTCGCCATAAAACGGACGAGCAACACGGTTTACAATAAAGCCCGGCGTATCTTTTGTAATAACAGGTGTTTTGCCCCATGCAGCCATCAGTTCTTTGCAGGTATCAACCCATGCAGCATCTGTTTGTACAGCAGGTATTATTTCTACCAATGCCATCAATGGTGCAGGGTTGAAGAAGTGCAGACCAATTACCCTGTCTGCTTTTTTGCATGCAGCAGCTATAGATGTTACAGATAGTGAAGATGTATTGGTAGCCAATACACAGCTTTCACTCACCACAGCTTCTACATCTGCAAATACTTTCTTCTTGATGTCGAGGTTTTCAATAATAGCTTCTATTATTAGTCCGCAATTTGCAAATGCACTCAGTTCTGTTGCAAACTGAAAACGAGACAGCACAGCATTGGCATCCGCTATTTTCCCTTTCTCAGCCAGTTTATTGAGCGTAGATGTCAGCGATGCTTTTGCTTTTTCAAGTGCGGCAGTATTGGTATCAAACAGTACAACACTATGCCCTGCCATAGCAGCTACCTGCGCTATACCGCTACCCATAGCGCCTGCACCTATGACACCTATTATTGAATCTTTATTCATTGATTGCTTTTTTCTTGAATCCGAAATTAACGAGATATACGCCTGTAAAAATAAGTATTGTAGCCAGCAACTTTATCCATGTCAGTTGTTCGCCTATTACCACCATCGATATGATGGCAGCAAAAATGGGTTGCAGGTATATATATGCACCTGCAGTAGATGGGCTAAGGTGTTGCAATGCGTAGATGTTCCACAAGTATGTAAAGAACGTTACGCATATAACGATGAATGCAACGGCCGCATAGTCTGTTGCCTGAAACTGCGACCAGTCTATAGCTGCAAACTGCGGAAAGCCAAATGGCAACACAAACAGGAAACCAAAGAAGAATACCCAGCGTATCACTATAATAGGGCGATAGCGTTGCATCAGTGGTTTTATCATTACCAGATAGATCGCGTAGGAAGCTGCATTGAGGAATACAAAGAAATCGCCCATGGCAGAATTGCCGGTCATGGTTATTTCTTTACCAGCACTCATCAGCAAAAATGCACCACTGATACCCATCAGTAGTCCCAGTGCTTTCTGTGCCTTCAGTCTTTCTTTCAGTACAAACAATGCAATGATGGTAATAAGCAGTGGGGTGCTCATCATGATGAGTGATGCATGTATCGGGAATGTGAGATTGAGCCCCATGAAAAATAGCATCTGGTTGAGCGCCACACCAAACAGGCCACCCAACACGAGCGTCAGCCAGTCTTTACGTTCAATCTTAGCTTTGAATTTTTCGCCACCAAAATAGCTGAGCCAGAAGAGCAGCATTACCACACTGACGCGTATGAATATGAAGCCAAGCGGCTGAATGAGCCTTGGCATAATATGCTTGGCAACAGTAAAGCCTGCTCCGTAAAAAAGATTTGCCCCCAGTAATGCTAAATGCGCTTTGATGCGGTCGTTCATCGGGCGCAAAGATAATACCCTGTTATTAAATAGGCTTATAAGCCTTCAAGCCATGCATCTACCATGGCTTTGTACTGCTGGTGCGGGTTTTGCAATGCAGGCATTAAGAACGGAAAGTTTTTAACTGTCTGCAACACTTCATCTAACCTGAACTTATCTTGCGAAACGCAGTAGTACATGCCTTCCTTATGCAAGTGTTTGCCAAGGAATACTTGTTCTGTTTGCCCCGGGGTAGGTATCAGTACGGCCTTCTTGCCCAGGACTACCAGATCCATAAGGGTAGAATACCCGCTACGGCAAATGACAAGCGACGCTTTTGCTATCAATGGTTCCAGTACTTCTTTGGTGATGCGTTTATAGTAATCTATATGCGCTGGGACATCTCCCTTGTTTGTCACCTGTTCGCTGCCTTCTATAAATACAACTTTGCCATTGTGGCGCTTTACCTGCTCCCAGAGCTTGTCTGCAAGCAAGGTACGTTGCGGTTCAGGCCCTGAAAGCAATACCAGTAAATGCTCCTCAGAAGTAATAGTTGGCTCTATCTGCGATAACAAGCCTATGAATTTTGCGTTATCAGGCATTACATCAGGATGTGCCAGCTTGCCTGCCAGATTGGGGCTGCCCGGTACATCTACCACCCAACATTCGCCAAAGCGTTGCAATCTTTTATAGTGTATGCCACGCAGCAAATTATCTACAAACCCGCCCATGCCACTCTGTGCCAATACCTGATGCGTCATAATAACTGCAGGGATACGTGGGTGATACATACCATATCTGTTGTCTGATATGATGCCGTCATAACTATTGTGGGTAGCTTCCTGCAACAGCCATTCATTTTCAGCCGCAATGCGTTTCAACAAATCGGGCATTTGTTTAAAAAGATTAAACAGAAAGCCCTTGCCACTTTTGCTATAGTGCACATTATACCCTTCCAGATGGATTGTGTTTATACCCGGAAAGGTTTGGCTTATATACTTGCGTTGCCAGTCGTTGCCGGCAAGCGTTACAGTATGCCCAAGCCCTTGCAGGTAGCGTATGAGCGGTACACAACGGGTGGTGTGCCCCAGTCCCCAGTCGAGCGGGGATATCAGAATATGTTTAGCTTTTTTGATTGGTCAGAATACTTAACTTTACAAAAGTAGATGTGTAGCACATGAAAAGAAACAAAAACTTTGTTTACTTGTTATTACTTGGAGGGATGCTGATATTGCTTGGTAGTTGTGCCAGTGGAAAGGGTTGTGGTTGTGGTACAGATATCAACAGAGCATATGGCAAAAGCCCGAAGCGTTTTCACTAAAAACAAACAGGCACTGATTATGTGGGGAGGCCAACAAAAAACATGGATTCATTATCGCAGAGATATTATATCGGCTGATATTAATACTGCCATATTTTTATCAGGTTATTTGCGTCACATATCTATACATAAGCTGCATGCGGCCAATTACGAGGTTGCAGACCTGCAGCGATACAAGCTGATAAAAGAGCCTAAAAAAGTAAATGCAGCACTGAAAGCCCGTGCTGCAATACCGTTTGTGTTTTTCTGCAGTAAGAACTAAGCCTTATCGCTGTCTTTATTTTCTTCGTCTTTGCCTTGTTTGGCATCCTTAAATTCTTTTACACTTTGGCCAAGACCTCTGGCAAGGCCGGGTATTTTTTTAGAGCCGAATAGTACTACAACTATCACTAAAATGATGATGATTTCCCATCCGCCCGGTACAGAAAGCAGCATAGACATACCTGTTACTTTATCGTTTATCATATAATTCAAAATAAATATACTATTAGTTTTCAGGCTTTTTCAGTACCCGCAACCAATATTTATTGCAAAGAAAGGGAAATTTTATGCCATAAGGCTGTGAAAAACAGATAACAAATATTAGATTTACTAGGTACTTTGTATAGGACTATGCCCGAAATACCGGGTAATGGTCTGTTAATGCTTATTTTTAACAATATACCGAGCAAAACTTTTGTAACAAGCTACTTATGAAAGAAGTAACAACGCAAGACCAAACGACGCATGAAAGTGCATCTTTGTCGCGCAGGAAATTTTTGAATTACGCGGGTGTCATTGCAGGTGCTGGTCTGCTGATTGCATCGTGCAAGAAAGATGATGTGCAACCAACGGCTGATGATGATACCATCAACCTCGGCTCGAATGATACAGGTTTGCTCAACTATGCCTATTTGCTGCAACAGCTTGAAGCTGCTTTCTATATTCAGGTTTTGAAAACACCTTATTCAGGTATGACAAAAACCGAAGAAGGTATTTTTACTCAAATCAGGGATCATGAAATCGTCCACAGAGAATTGTTGAAAAACTATCTGGGTACAAACGGCATACCTCCAACAATTGAAAATGACTGGAGTTCTATCGACTTCTCATTGAAAAGCAGCGTAATGGCTAAAGCTAAATTCTTCGAAGAAGTATCAGTTGCAGGCCTTAATGGTATCTGCAGGCTGGTGATTGCCGAAGAACATCTGGTTACACTTGCAAAAATGTCTGTAGTAGATGCCAGGCACTCAGCAGTTATCAATGATTTGATAACACCAGGTACATTTGCTGAAAAAACAGATGATAACGGTTTTGAAGTTTCTCAGGATCCTCAAAGTTCTATAGACATCACTAAGAAGTTTTTCAAGAAAAATATAACAGGCATTAATTTACCTAAATACTAATAAGCATTCAGATGAAACTTACAGATATACTGAAAGAAATAGAAAGTATACAGCCTGAAACATTTGAAAATGCTACGGGCCGCAGGGATATACTGAAAAATTTAGGTATTAAAGTAGCAGCTTTTGCTACACCATTTGCTGCAGCTTCTTTACTTAGTAATAAAGCGTCTGCTAAAACTACAGATATACTTGCAGAGGCTATTGTGTTTGCATTGAGCATAAGCTATATGCAGTCTGCACTGTATACAAAAGCTTTGGCAACTTCAGGTTTGATACCTGCTTCAGCAGTAAATGACTTTACTAAAATATTGAAAGACAAAAATTCGCATGTAGCATATTGGAAATACCAACTGCAGGCTACAAATAACATTGTTCCTGCACAACCTACTTACGATTTTACTGCGAAGAACGCATTGCCTAAAGCGATGACAGATTATGGTACATTCCTTACAGTGGCACATGCGATAGAAGATGTAGGTGTCAGAGTATATCTTACTGCAGTAAATATGTTACTGAGCAACAAAGCTTTCAGGACAGATGCTGTAAATATAGCTACAACAAATGCGCGCCATGCAGCGCACGTTCGTATGCAACGTCGCAATCTTGGTGTTGATATGATGGCTTGGGTTGTTGGTACAGAGCCTAACTCTATAGTTGGCGAAATCAAAAAAGCATATCAAAACGAGGATAATACTACACAACTGAAAATAAATACGGTTGGTATCAATGGTTTTGCTATTTCTTTTAATGCTGCTACCGGTGCTTTTGACGAGCCAATGACAGATACAGATGCCAAAATTTTCATGACTCCTTTCATCGATTAATATATAACAATACTATACTGAATAAAAAACGGAACCGATAAGGTTCCGTTTTTTATTGTGGGTCAATGTCTATTTGTATTTGCAATCCGTTATTACCACGCTCTCCGGTAATGTTTCTACGCTCGGTAATAATCATTTGTTTTACTTTATCCAACACCTTATTATCCCGTTGGCATTTTATCCATACTTCCTGTATGAACTGATTGCGTATGCGTGGTACTAATGCCGGTACAGGGCCTTGTACAGATACACCAGCCACATTTTGCATCAGTGTTGCCATACGCATGGCGGCTTCAATTGCCTTAGGCTCGTCTTTGTGCTTGAAAGTTATTTTAATGAGTCTTGTAAATGGTGGATATGCAAAATCGTAACGGTATTTTATTTCCTGTTCGTAAAATGCATTTACGTCATGATGCTTTACCCATTGCAATACGGGATGCGCAAGGTTATGGCCTTGTATGATGACTTTACCAGCACCATCCATCCTGCCTGCACGGCCACTCACCTGTTCCATCAGTTGAAAGGCACGTTCATTCACCCTGAAATCGGGGTAACTAAGTAAGCTATCTGAGCTGAGAATACCAACCAGCGATACCCCTGCAAAGTCCAGCCCTTTCACTACCATTTGTGTACCAATCAGTACATCTATTTTATGCTGCTCTACTTCGTCCAGCAATTGCTGCATGCTTTGTTTGCCACGCATGCTGTCTATATCCATACGCGCAGTGCGTACTTTAGGGAATAGTGTCTGTATTTCTTCTTCTATCTTTTCTGTGCCAAAGCTTTTGCTTTGTATACGATTGCCGCCGCACCACGGGCAGGTATGTACAATGGCAGAGCGCTGTCCGCAATAGTGGCAATGCAGCTTGTCTGTGCTTTTGTGATAGGTTAGCGCTACCGCACAGTTTTTGCACTGTGGTACCCACCCGCACATAGTACATAGCTGGAATGGCGCATAACCTCTGCGGTTTTGAAACAGAATTACCTGCTTACCTTTTTGCAATGTTTCTGCAATGGCAGTGTACAATTCGGGTGTTATGAGTTTTATGCCCTGCTGTTTCAAATGTTCCAGCGTGCCGGCGTTTATCATTTGTATAGATGGCATGCGCACACCCATGTATCGCTCTTTGAGCAGTATATAGGCATACTTACCTTGCTTGGCATTATACAGGCTTTCTACAGATGGCGTTGCAGAGCCGAGTATTGTTTTGGCCTTATGCAGCGATGCCAGATATATGGCAGCATCGCGTGCATGAAAACGCGGAGCAGGGTCTTTTTGTTTGTAAGAACCATCATGCTCTTCATCGGCTATTATCAGCCCCAGTTCCTGATATGGTAGCCATAGTGCAGAACGCGGGCCTATCACTACCTTGTATTTTTCTGTGCGTACTTTCTCCCATATCTCTACCCGCTCATTATTACTGAATCTGGAATGGTATACGCCCAGCTCTTCGCCAAAGTAAGCATATAGCCTGCTTACCAGTTGTGTAGTTAGTCCTATTTCGGGCAACAGAAATAGGGCCTGCTTACCCGATGCAATACATTCTTTTATCTTGTGGATGTATATCAGCGTTTTACCGCTACCTGTTACGCCTTGCAGCAGTGCAACGTTCTTTTCATCAAGTCCTGCGCTTAGCTCTTCAAAGGCTTTTTGCTGTGCTGGTGTAAAAGTTATTTCTTTATTCACCTCCTCGCCGGTATATTGCAATCTGTCTATATCACGTTCCTCTATTCTGAAAACACCCTTGTCTGCCAGCGATTTTATCTGTGCGGCTGTAGCTCCGCTTCGCTCTACCAAATCTCGCTGACGCACGGTTTTGTTTCTCATGCTCAGCTCTGTGTATGCCATCAGCACATCTAGCTGTTTTGGTGCGCGGGTCAATTCATCAAAAAGCTTGTGGAGTGCTTCTTCTTTATCGTAGGCTTGTGTCAGCGAAATTACTTTCTCTGTTTTCGGCTTGTAGGCAGGTTCCAACTCATCAAATATCTCCACAACTTCATTTTCTATCAGTTCGTTCAGCACAGAAGTCAGGTGTCGGCTACCAACAAGTGTGCGCAAATCGCTGATGGTCAGTTCTTTTCTGGTTTCCAGCGCTTCGGCAGCAGGATATGCCTCGTTGCTCCATTCGTAAACTACATCATTATGTACAGGCATCCATTTCAGGGTGGTTTCACCAATCAGCTTCAGGTGAGATGGTAGTGCAGATTGCATTACTTCTCCCGGTGCTGCTGCATAGTAATGTCCTATCCATTGCCAGAAACGCAATTGTGTTCGATTAACAATCGGCTGCTCGTCTATGATGCTTTTAATAGGTTTTATCTCGTACGATTCAGGTTTGTTGCTGTGTATTCTTGCCACAATGCCCGAGTACAGTTTGTTGCGGCCAAGAGATACCTCTACACGCATGCCTACTTCCAGCAGAGGCTGCATGTCTGTAGGTACACCATACGTAAGTGCCTGAGGCAGATTGAGGGGCAGAATAATATCTGCAAACATGGCTCCCCCCTGTTGACCGGCAAATAACGATGATGACATAAGTCTGCAAGTTAATTAGTAAGCCATAATATTTATCACCAATGTAGAATTAACAACATACAACATTGTGCCATAGCCTCTTGGCATAGCATTTGCATAATATATCGTACCTTTGCAGACTAAACTATTGCAACGAAATGGCTAAGCAGACTGAAAGAAAATGTTCCTTTTGTGACCGTGCAGAGAGCGATGTAAACATCCTCTTCACAGGCATGAAAGGTAATATTTGTGACCAGTGCATAGAAAATGCTCATCATTTATTGCAGGAAGCAAACGGCGACATGAATAAGCCGCAATCATCGAAGAGTGACCTGCAACAACATAAACTATACAAACCACGCGAAATCAAAGCATTTCTTGACCAATACGTTATAGGTCAGGACGATGCAAAGAAGGTAATGGCTGTTGCCATGTACAACCACTATAAGCGCCTGATGCAACCTGCACAGGATGATGTAGAGATTGAAAAGTCTAATATCATCATGGTGGGCGAAACAGGTACGGGTAAAACATTGTTGGCAAAAAGTATAGCGCGTTTGCTGCAGGTGCCTTTTGCTATAGTAGATGCTACCGTATTTACCGAAGCGGGCTATGTGGGCGAAGACGTTGAAAGTATCCTTTCCCGTTTGTTACAGTCTTGCAACTTTGATGTAGCTGCTGCTGAACGTGGTATTGTATATATAGACGAGATAGACAAAATAGGCCGTAAGAGCGATAACCCATCTATAACACGCGATGTGAGTGGTGAGGGTGTGCAGCAGGCTATGCTGAAACTGCTGGAAGGTTCTGAAGTATTGGTACCGCCGCAAGGTGGTCGCAAGCACCCTGAGCAGAAGATGGTGAAAGTGAATACACAAAACATCCTCTTTATCTGTGGTGGTGCTTTTGAGGGTATCGATAAAATGATTGCCCGCAGGGTACAGACATCGGCATTAGGGTTCAATTCTATCAAAGCAACAAAAGATATAGACCGTGCAAATCTGCTGCAGTATGTAAACGCACAAGATTTGCGCACATTTGGCTTGATACCTGAATTGCTGGGCCGTTTGCCTGTGGTTACATACCTGAATCCGCTGGATCCAAGTGCGCTGAAACGCATATTGACAGAGCCTAAGAATGCACTTATCAAGCAGTACCAAAAACTGTTTGAATACGAAGGAGTGAAGCTGGAAGTAGAAGATACAGCGTTGGACTATATGGTAGAAAAAGCAGTACAGTTCAAACTGGGTGGCCGTGGCTTGAGGGCTATTTGTGAGATGATACTTACAGATGCCATGTTCGACCTGCCATCTGAAAAGAATGAAGAAGTGTTCTACCTCTCGCTCGACTATGCAAAGCAAATGCTGGAACATTCGAAACTGGACTACCTGAAAGCAGCTTAATTATATTTTTTAACCCCATAATACTAAGCGAACATGGAAAACAATTTGCTGGAACAACTGAAAGCTAAAGCAGGCCTCAGCGAAGAGCAGGCACTGAAAGCAGTGCAAACCATTGCGGACTTTATTAAAAGTAAAGTGCCGCCAATGATGCACGGTATGATAGATAACTTCCTGACAGAGGAAGAAAGTATTATGGACAAAATGAAAGACATTGCCGACACTGCAAAAGACAACGTGGAAGATTTTGCGAAAGACGCAGGCGAGAAGATGAGCGAGTTTGGTGCCAAAGCACAGGATGCTACCAAAGACGCACTGGACAAGCTGAAAGGCTTTATGAAAAAAGACTAAGCAATAAGATAAAAGCCCTGCAATCTGCAGGGCTTTTTTTATAAAGGATATTTCAGCACGAAGTGTTGTTTCTCTTTCACGTCCGGATTGTAAACAAGCAGACCTAAGCTATATAGATCTATACTGATAATAACGCCTTGAGTATCATGAGCCAATGTATACCACTTATCTGTAGCTACTGCGTTGGAATGAATACCCCTGATGGCTTTTACTGATAATGTATTGGATGATTGAATCTCTACATCATCATTCACCCATGCTACAACATCTCCGAAATAAGCATTGATGCGTTCTTCCAACGATAAGTTCGACTTTACACCAAGACAATTATCTATAAATGAATACACAAACGGAGAGTGTATGCCATGCCTTGTTTTCGCCTGCAGGCGGTATCGGATGTATGCAGTAAAACTATGGAAGTCCATTAAATCTCTTTGATTCTTTCCCATTGTTGGAAAGTGAAATCGAAAGCGTGTTTTTCATCTGCCTTATGCTCTTCCTGCCATACCAGTTTCCAGTGTGCGTGGTTGATGTGAGGGAAGAATGTATGCGCATCATCAATGGTAGTATGTACTTGTGTCAGGTACAGCCTGTCAATCAGGTTCATCGTCTCACTGAATATCACACCTCCACCAATTATGAAGCCCTCTTCTGTATTCTCCTGCTCCATACGTGCTATACCCTGTTGTATGTCGTGGTATAGTAGTACACCATCTGGTAGTTGCAGGTCTTTTTGGTGAGATACTACAATATGCAGCCTGTTTTTCAGGACACCGCCCAACGATTCAAAAGTCTTTCGTCCCATGAGCATTGGTTTGCCAAGTGTGGTACGTTTAAAGAATTTCAAATCTTCAGGCAGGTGCCATGGCAACTGATTATCTCTGCCAATGGCATGATTGTCTGAAATGGCTACAATTGCAGAAAGTATCATATAGTATACAAAGGTAACAAACTAAAACAGCTTGTAATTATATAGCTACAGGCGCTTTAATATGCGGGTGAGATTGGTAATTCTCCAATGTAAAATCCTCAAACTTAAAGTCGAAGAGGTCTTTTACATCCGGATTTATTTTCATTGTCGGCAGCGGGAATGGAGTACGCGTCAGTTGCAGTTTTGCCTGCTCTACGTGGTTGCTATAAAGATGTACATCGCCGAATGTGTGTATGAATTCACCATACTGCAGCCCGCATACTTGTGCCATCATCATCGTCAGTAAAGCATAGGATGCAATGTTGAAAGGCACACCCAGAAACACATCTGCACTACGCTGATAAAGCTGGCAGCTAAGCTTGCCGTTTGCTACATAAAACTGAAACAATGCGTGGCAAGGGGTCAGGGCCATTTTTTGCAGGTCGCCCACATTCCAGGCATTTACTATCATGCGGCGGCTGTCGGGGTTTGTTTTGATGGTGTTCAGTACGTCTTTTATCTGGTCGTGTACCTGCCCGTCTGCACCTACCCAGCTACGCCATTGGTGTCCGTATACCGGTCCCAGGTCGCCGTTTTCGTCAGCCCACTCGTCCCATATACCTACACCGTTATCCTTCAGGTATTTAATATTGGTATCTCCTTTCAGAAACCACAGCAACTCGTGTATAATAGATTTCAGGTGAAGTTTCTTGGTAGTTAGCATCGGGAAACCCTCCTGCAGATCGAAACGCATCTGATAACCAAAGCAACTGATTGTACCTGTGCCAGTACGGTCGCTTTTTTCTACACCTGTATCTAAAATATGTTGAAGTAAATCGAGGTATGATTGCATTGTTTCCTGCTGATTTGTAACAAAGGTACATCGGTACAAAACATCTGCCTGCTCAAAAAACTAACATATTGCTATTGTGTGTTAATAACTCAGGATATTAGTATTTATCATGTAATGTCATTCTCCCGGCAAGAATTAGACAATTACAATCAGGCTTTGTATTTTGCAGCCTTATTATATCTGGCGATGAGCTATACACTGTCTATAGTAATACCTGCATACAACGAAGGCCGAACGATTCACTTTATATTAAATAAAGTGAAGGCTGTAAACCTGATTGGTGATGGTAAGAAAGAGGTAATTATTGTAAATGATTGCTCTAAGGACAATACTGAGGAAGCAATTGTGGCATATAAAGAAGCAAATCCCGATTTGCCGATTACATATTATAAGCACGAGGTAAACCAAGGGAAAGGGGCCGCCTTACATACAGGTATAAATAAAGCTACAGGTGATTATGTTGTCATTCAGGATGCTGATCTGGAATATGACCCTGAAGAATTCAATATACTGATGAAGCCCGTGTTGGATGGCTTTGCCGATGTGGTTTATGGTTCTCGTTTCATGGGCGGTAATGCACACAGGATACTGTTCTTTTGGCACTCAATAGGCAACAGATGGCTTACAATGGCATCTAATATGTTTACTAATCTGAATCTTACAGATATGGAAACATGTTATAAGCTGTTCAAAAGGGAAATGATACAAGGGTTGAAGCTGGAGGAAAAGCGTTTCGGTTTCGAGCCTGAAGTAACAGCCAAAATATCACGTATACCTAAAGTACGCATCTACGAAGTAGGTATATCTTACTATGGCCGTACCTATGAAGAAGGTAAGAAAATAGGCATGAAAGATGCTTTCAGAGCATTATATTGCATTATAAAATATAATATATTCAGATAATATGCCTGTAATTCTTCCCGTAAAAGGCGTAAGTCCTGAAATACCCGAATCTTGTTTTGTAGCGCCAAATGCTACAATAGTTGGCGATGTGCAGATGGGGCAAGACTGTAGCGTATGGTTCAATGCAGTAGTTCGTGGCGATGTCAACAGCATCCGCATGGGCAATAAAGTAAATGTGCAGGATGGTGCATGCATACATTGTACCTACGAGAAGACAAAGACTATTATTGGTAATAATGTATCTATAGGTCATAATGCTATAGTACATGGCTGCACAGTAGAGGACAATGTACTGATAGGTATGGGCGCTATCGTAATGGATAGGGTGAAAATAGGCCAGAACAGTATAATAGCCGCCGGTGCGGTAGTATTGGAAGATACAGAAGTGCCACCAGGCAGCATATTTGCAGGCGTGCCCGCTAAAAAGGTTAAAGACATCAGTCAGGACCTGCTAAAGGGTGAAGTAGAACGCATTGCAAATAATTATCTTATGTATAGTTCATGGTTCAAATAGATAATTCGGAGCTTTAAATAAGATTTTTCTATTTTAGGAAAATAATCTTGTATTGCTCTATTGCATACCACGATAATTGGATTTACATTTGTTTATTAATCAAAATCACGCGATCTATATGAAAAAACTGATCCTTGCTTTGTTGGCTGTTGCTACAGTAGGTAGCGCTAGCGCACAAAAGAATAGTTTCCTTGTTTACGGCAATGCTGGTGTTAACTGGGCAAAAACTGACAATGGTGGTGGTAGCACTAACGAAGGTACTGACTGGAATATCACACCAGGTGTAGGTTTCCAATTCAATAATCACCTGACTGTAGGTCTGCAAGGTGGTTACGGTAGTAACAAGTCTATCAACACAGCAATCAATAATAAAGCTACTAATACTAACAGGGAATGGCAAGCGGGTGTTTTCTTCCGTCACACGCAGAACCTGAACAGCACTTTCTTCTTCTGGACTCAACTGGATCTGAGCTATGTTTCAGGTAAAGAAACCACTGAAACAATCACAACTGCTGGTACAACTACTTCAGTTACTACTGTTTCTGATATGTACAATGGCTTCCAAGGTACTATTACGCCAGCAATCGGTGTTAATGTACATAAAGGTCTGGCGCTGAACTTCGGTATCGGTGGTTTGGGCTACCGTACTGTTAGCTACGATAAAGCAACAACTACTATGAATAATTTCATGGTTACTTTCGGTCAGCAGTTCAACTTCGGTATCTCTAAAAACTTCGGTTGCAAATGTGGTAAATCTCGTGGCCACCAAGAACCAGGTATGGAGCACCGCAAACACAAAAAAATGACTGACGAAGACGACGAATAGTTTTCGCTCAAAATAACTAGGAAAAGCCCCCGATATTCGGGGGCTTTTTTATTTGTGAATGCTTTCTATAAATAGCTGCTTGGGCATCAGCGATTCTTTTTTCCATATATAACAGGTTTTGCCCCCCGTTATCTTTACATTTTCCACATACTGATTTTCCAACTCTACTGTTGCTTCTGCAACATCGCCTGTAGTTAAATCTATTTTTGTAAGCTTGTTAGTTTGTTTATTGGTGCTCAACAGGTAAAATTCTTTCGTTCTATTATCCTGAACAACAACGCAGTTTTGAATAGATGTTTTAAAAAATGCCATTGGTAGTGTTTTGGCTTCAGAACCATCGTATAAAAAGAACCTGATTAGCCTTTTATCAAAATCGAATACCAATAGGCTATCATCTTTCTCAAACAACTCCGCATTAATATCTTTAAAGCATAAGTTGTCCATTAATACACGCAGATAGTGAAATTGCCTAGCTCGTTTATAGCCTTCGTACGTTCCTTCTGCCAATGCTTCATATATCTGAGCAAGATTAGAGATACTTGCTTTCAAAACATCAGGTTGAGAGAGCCTGCAGAATGGAGTAATTGTATTTTCATCAATCCGAGATTTTGCAAATACTACATTGAAAGTATTAGGGTTGACAAACTTGTAGTAGTAAGTATTATTTTTAAACAATACACATCGTTGAATCAGCGCATAATCATTCTGAGCTAACGCCTTGCCGGTTGTGATTCTGTTGTTTTGAGGTTCTATTATTAGCGGATATATTGTGCTATCACTCACCACGTAGTACTTCCCTACACAGCTACGGAATATCTTTTCAATTTTGAGGCCTAAGTAAGATTGTATCTCTACATTACCGTATTTATCTAATAAACTTATTTTGTCTTTCCTTTTACCGTTTATATTGAAGGATGCCACCAGATATCCGTCCTCTAATATTGCATAATCAATTACGTCTTGCGTATTCGATTTCAACAACAATTCGGCATGCTTATCGACCACTATAAATTCATTCAATTCATTTTGGAGTGGTTTGAGATATACAACCTCAACCTTGGTTTGCTTAGTTACAGTAGCAGTTTGATACCCTGTCTTGTAAATAGTTGCAATGTTATCTTTCAGCAACCCGGTATCAAGGTTAATCAATCCGTTAGAGTCTGATAGACAAAGCGTTTTACCATTTAGTATTAATTCAGCTTTGTTTAATGGTTGCTTGTTTTCATCGTAAACATAAATGCCTTTATTACTTTGTGCGAGACAGGCATTCACAAATACTAATGAAAGAATAATTGGCAGTAGATTTTTTAATGACATAGGGAATAATTTTTAAAGTTTTCATTTCTGGTGGAATCCCTTTATTACAGCCTATTTAGTAACTTTGTACTTCCACTAAAAACCTCGATATGAGGTAAATAAAGATATGACGTACACACCTAAGAATAAAGTTCGTATTGTCACGGCCGCATCATTATTTGATGGCCACGATGCTGCTATAAACATCATGCGCCGCGTGATGCAAAGCAGCGGTGTAGAGGTAATACACCTTGGTCACGACCGTAGCGTACAGGAAGTAGTTGATTGTGCCATACAGGAAGATGCAAACGCAATTGCCATGACATCTTATCAGGGCGGTCACGTAGAATACTTCAAGTATATGTACGATTTGCTGAAGGAACGTAACTGTGGACACATCAGGATATTTGGTGGTGGTGGTGGTGTTATTCTGCCTACAGAGATAGACGAATTGCATGCTTATGGTATCACACGCATCTACTCTCCGGACGACGGACGTGCGATGGGGCTGCAGGGTATGATTGACGACCTGATTGAAAAGAGCGATTTCCCTACTGGTAATCAATTGAATGGTGAAGTAGGTCATCTGGTAGAAAAAGATGCTAAATCAATAGCACGCCTTATATCGGCAGCTGAAAACTATCATGAGCTGCCTGAAACACAGGCAATGCTGAAGAAGATAGAAGAAAAAGCGGCAGCATCTAAAACACCTGTATTGGGCATTACAGGTACAGGTGGTGCGGGTAAGAGCTCGATGGTGGATGAGCTGGTACGCCGTTTTCTGCTCGATTTCAAAGACAAAAACATAGGCATCATATCGGTTGACCCTTCAAAGAAGAAAACAGGTGGAGCATTGTTGGGAGATCGTATTCGTATGAATGCAATCCGCAACCCGCGTGTGTTTATGCGTTCTATGGCTACACGTCAGAGCAATCTGGCAGTATCTAAATACATCAAAGACGCAGTAAACATTTTGAAAGCTGCTGACTACGATTTAATCATCCTCGAAACATCGGGTATTGGCCAGAGTGATACACAGATAACAGACTATAGCGACATGAGCATGTATGTGATGACACCGGAATACGGTGCTGCCACACAGCTTGAAAAAATAGACATGCTCGACTATGCTGATATTGTTGTTATCAACAAATTCGACAAGCGTGGTGCTATGGATGCGCTGCGCGATGTGAAGAAACAATATCAGCGCAACCACAAACTGTTTGATGTCAACCCGGATGATATGCCCGTATTTGGTACCATCGCCTCACAGTTCAACGACCCGGGTACCAACACGATGTACAAATCGTTGATGGACATCATTGTAAAGAAAACCAATGCACCACTCCAATCGAGCTTTGAGATAAGCGACGAGATGAGTGAGAAAATATTCATCATACCACCTGCACGTACACGCTACCTTAGTGAGATATCTGAGAACAACCGCAAGTACGATAATTGGGCAAAAGACCAGTCTGCAGTAGCGCAAAAGCTGTTTGGTATCCGTAAAACAATCGAAACCATACAGGCTACCGATACAGAAGATAAAGACAGGCTGATAAAGACACTGCAGGAAGTGTATGCAAAAACAGAACTGAATCTTGATCCTAAAAACAAGCACCTGCTTGAAAACTGGCAGCAGAAGAAGCAGCTGTTTACAGATGAGTATTATACTTTCAAGGTGCGTGATAAGGAATTAAAAATCAAGACACACTCAGAATCACTTTCGCATACACAGGTACCAAAAGTTGCGGTGCCGAAGTTTGAAGCATGGGGTGAAATTCTGTACTGGGCATTGATGGAAAACTTCCCGGGAGAATTCCCTTATGCTGCAGGTATCTATCCTTTCAAACGTGAGGGCGAAGATCCTACACGTATGTTTGCGGGTGAGGGTGGTCCTGAGCGTACCAACAAACGTTTCCACTACGTATCCTTGGGTATGCCTGCAAAACGCCTCAGTACCGCGTTTGATAGTGTAACACTTTACGGACAAGACCCCGACCATCGTCCTGATATCTATGGTAAAGTTGGCAACTCGGGTGTGAATGTTTGCTGCCTGGATGATGCGAAGAAGCTATACAGCGGTTTCAACCTTGCAGATCCGAAGACATCAGTATCAATGACCATCAACGGTCCTGCACCAACTATCACAGCTTTCTTTATGAATGCTGCAATAGACCAACAGTGCGAGCTTTACATAAAAGCAAATGGACTAGAAGATGAAGTAAACAAGAAGATAGACGCTATATACAAAGACAAGGGTGTTCCTCGTCCTACATACAATCCATCTGTATTTGGTGGTGGTGCAGTAGGTTCTTTGCCCGAAGGTAACGACGGACTTGGCCTAATGCTGCTTGGGGTAACAGGCGATCAGGTATTACCTGCCGATGTATATGCCAAAATAAAAACAGATACACTGAAAGCGGTGCGTGGTACAGTACAGGCAGATATACTTAAAGAAGACCAGGCTCAGAATACTTGTATCTTCTCTACAGAATTTTCACTGCGTGTGATGGGTGATGTACAGCAGTACTTCATCGACAAAGGTGTACGCAACTTCTACTCTGTATCTATCAGTGGTTATCACATTGCAGAGGCAGGTGCTAATCCTATTTCGCAATTAGCATTTACCATCAGCAACGGCTTTACGTTTGTAGAATACTACCTGAGCCGCGGTATGCACATAGATGATTTTGCACCAAACCTGTCGTTCTTCTTCAGTAATGGTGTAGATCCTGAATACAGTGTGATAGGCCGTGTGGCTCGTCGTATATGGGCTAAGGCAATGAAGTACAAATATGGTGGTAACGAGCGTTCGCAAATGCTGAAGTACCATATTCAAACTTCAGGCCGTTCGCTGCACGCACAGGAAATCGATTTTAACGACATCCGTACTACGCTGCAAGCACTGTATGCGATATATGATAACTGTAACTCGCTGCATACAAACGCGTACGATGAAGCTATCACTACACCAACGGAAGAGAGTGTACGTCGTGCTATGGCTATTCAGCTTATCATCAACAAAGAACTGGGTCTTGCTAAAAACGAAAACCCACTGCAAGGTTCATTCATAATAGAAGAGCTGACAGACCTGGTAGAAGAAGCTGTACTTGCAGAGTTCGACCGTATTACTGAGCGCGGTGGTGTACTGGGTGCCATGGAAACAATGTATCAGCGTAGCAAAATACAGGAAGAAAGCCTGTACTACGAAACACTGAAACACAATGGTGAATTCCCGATAATAGGTGTGAATACATTCCTTAGCAGCAAAGGTTCTTTGACTGTAGTACCGCAGGAAGTAATACGCTCTACAACAGAGGAAAAAGAATTCCAGATAAGCACTGTACAAAACCTGTGGAAGCGTAGTGGTGATAAAGGACATGAGGCACTGCGCAAACTGCAACAAACAGCTATACAGAACAAGAACATCTTTGGAGAACTAATGGAAACGGTTAAGTATTGCTCACTTGGGCAGATAACAAAAGCACTGTTTGAAGTAGGTGGACAGTACCGAAGGAATATGTAATTGTAAGTATCATTTTATACAAGAGCCCCGAAACTTCGGGGCTCTTTTTATTTCATCTTATTCATCCAGTCGATAGTTGCTTTAGTAAAGCCGTAGTGGAAATGTGATTCGCGATACGCTTTGTCTGCAAAGTTTTTGTGAGCAGTCTTCCAATCGGGTTGTTGCACAATAAGGTGGTCTATATCGGGTATTGTTATGTTGGTGCAATTGCCGGGATGCGTGGCATTCACAGTACGTTCTATCAGCTGATGCTCCAAAGCAGAGCAAGCTATATAGTCAGCACCACCGAAAATGGAAAGTACAGGACATTCAACTGCAGACCAACTGGCAGCAAGATCCAGTGAATCTATCTGCTGCCAGAAACGCCAATGCCTGCCCCACATATTGTTATCGCCCTCTTTATATTCCAGCTCTGCTTTTACCAGCTCTCGGTATTCAGGAATATTGTAAAGCTCCTCAGGTGATTTCTTCAGGCGAAAAAACTCGTAGTATATCTTTTGCATACCACGTACTGCTGCTTCTGTTTCTATATAGCTTTTGCCATCAAGCGGGTATTGCACTCGGTGCATCTCCAACAAAAATTCACTCCATGGGCGGAATACAGTAGCAAATACAATTACGCCACGGGGTTCGTGCTTTCTTGCAATTTCAGGCGCTATCACACCGCCCATCGAATGGCCCCATATAAACAGCCTGTTCTTGTCAACATACGGCAATGACTCCATGTATTTGTAACCCGCATCAAACACCGCAATATCAGTTACTAAATCTGCCTCACTGCATGGTATACAATTATAGCTGTCACCAAGCCCCGACTTCTCAATCGTTACAACAGCATAGCCTGCTTTTATCCATTCGTTCATCAGATTTTTATAAATACCCAGGCTATAGTTTTCAATAGAGCCGCAATTATACCCAGGTATCAGTAGGATGCTCGGCACATTGGATTGTCCTTTTGGTTTTCGTGTGATGGTGCGTAGCCTGCAATCTTTATTACTCACCCAATCATAGTACACATCTGCAATGTCAGAAGTCTCAAACGGACGCATTACCGCGTTGATGGTCTTTGTCTTCACTTTGCCTGCATGGCTATATGTAACAACGACTTTATCTCCTGTTCTTATGGAAGATGTTGCATTGCCAAGGCTTGCCGCATTTGTAAGCAATTGATTGTTGATATACTTGATAGTATCACCTTTTTGTATGCCTGCTTTGTACAGTGTAGAGTTGGGCGCAATACTGTCTGCAACAATGCCGTTGTCGGTATACTTACCAGTAAGGCCAATCAATGCTTTGCGTGCAGGTTCTTGTGCATGCATAGTATTGGCAAATACCATGCATAAAAACAATAGCAGCTTTTTCATAAAGTCGGTTTTATGAAAAGTAGGCAACGGTGCTGTATCGCTAATCCCCCATAGCAGGGGAAATTGTTGGCTATTGCTCTGCCATCACTTTGGCATACATTTCTTCAAAGCCCATGTGGCGCACAGCCATAGATAGTGCGGTATGTTTCACCTCTACTCTTGATAATATGCTGATGCACAGTTTCACAGTGTCTTTATCCAATCCGCCGAAAATCATTTCTGTAGCCTTGCCTATATAAGGGTAGCAAGAGAATAATAATTCTTCTCCATCTGCAGTCAGCTTCAACAGCTTAGCACGTTTATCAGTATCATGTTGTCTTTCAGATATTAGTCCTGCTTTTACAAGTTTGGCAATAGAGTCTATCCCTGTAGTATACTCTACCATTGTATGCGTTATCAGGTCTGTTTTTTTAACCTCTCCTACAAAGCGTAGGGTATTCAGGAAATAGAATGCCTCAGGAAACGGCAGCCTTGTTTGCGACATGGCTGCTTTATAGTACACATCAAATGCATAAGTAATAAAACCAATGGTCTTCATTAGTAAAGAATGGTCATTAGGTGGTTTTGCACCCTTCACCATAATAGCCTCGTCTTGCTGTTTTTCGTTGATTAGGTAGTACCTGCAAAAGTCTGCTATTTCTGCTCCAGGGTTTTTTTGCTCAAAAGCATCCCATTCATTAACAAGGCTTACTATTTTACTCATTTGCATCTGTTTCGATGTAAAAATATAAAAAATAATACGAAAATTATATTTATTGAAACATTTTCGATTTATATTTGCAAAATAAAAAACGAATTCGATATAAATAATTTTGTATCAGCGTTTACCGACACAGACTAGCTATTCACCGACTATGAATATGGTTTAGCCGAATTGCTTTTTTGTCATCGTATTGTCGGCAATAGCTTTGCAACAACTTCTTGATAAACAACAACCGATGAAGCAAATTTTACTACTACCTGTTTTTTTGTTGACTGCTTTCGCAACATGGGCGCAAACATCCGTTAGCGGAAAGGTAACAGATAACACAGGCAAACCTGTAGCAGGTGCCAGTGTATATCTGGATAATACACTGGACGGTGGTACCAGTGACAGCACGGGCTATTTTAAGTTTACCACTACAGAGAAAGGAGCACAAACAATTGTTGCAACAGAAGTAGGACATGAAAATGCAGGTATGCCTATTACAATAAATGGTGATGTAAAAGATATCGTCATCAAAATGAAAGCAACGGCACGTCAATTGGAAGACTTTGTAATAACAGCAGGTTCTTTCGAAGCATCAAACAATAGCAAAACTGTTCTTACCTCTTTAGATATCGTAACTACAGCAGGCTCTCAAGCCGATGTGGTAAAAGCTATACAAACACTTCCCGGTACACAGCAACAAGGTACACAGACAGGTTTGTTTGTACGTGGTGGTGATGCAAGCGAGGCAGCAGTTGTTGTAGATGGTATGATTGCACAAAATGCTTTTCTTACTACAGCACCCGGTGTTGCAGCACGCAGCCGTTTTGGTCCGTTCCAGTTCAAGGGTATTGCATTCAGCAGTGGTGGCTACAGCGCACGTTATGGCCAGGCACTTTCTTCTGTGCTGGAATTGAACAGCAATGACATGCCTGATAAAAGCACCATCAATCTGGGTGTGAATATGGCAGGTGTGTATGCAAGTGGGTCTAAGCTGTTAAAGAAAACAAGCTTCGAGGCATCAGCATATTACAACAACTTGCAACCGTTTTATGGTATTGCTAAGGCAAACGTAGATTTTTACGATGTACCGAAAGGTGCTGGTGGCTCTGCAAAATTCAACTGGACACCTAATAAAAAGGGCATCTTCAAAGCATTGGTAAACTATTCACAGTTTCGCAGTGGTACGCGTGTGCCCGAGCCTTCAGACGCATCAAAGACACTTGACTTTGGTGTAAAGTCGCAAAACGTTTATGGTATAGTGTCTTACAAGCAATCGCTGAAAGATAAATGGCAAATCTTTACAGCAGGTTCTTATAGCTATAATCAGGATGATGTAAGCTGGAGTGGTACAGGTTCTGTTAGCAAAGATGACAGAGCACAGTTCCGTGGCGAATTGAAGAACTATACAACTTCTCGCCTCAGCATAACAGCAGGTACAGAAATACAGCACTTCAACTACGACCGCACATTTGGTGGTTGGAACACCAACTTTACAGAAACACAGATAGCAGGATATGCAGAGGCCGACTGGTCTGTTTCTCACAGGATTGGCATTAAGCCCGGCGTACGCTACGAGCATAGTACATTGCTGAAACAGGATGTAGTAATGCCTCGCCTTGCAATGGGTATTAAATCAGGCATGTACGGACAATTCTCTTTGGCAGGGGGCATGTTCTATCAAACAGTAGATCAGCAATATCTGCTGGCAGGCTACAGGCCACAAATGCAACAGGCAGTACACTATATAGCCAACTACCAGTACATGCACAACGACCGTACGCTGCGTCTTGAAGGTTATTATAAAAGCTATAACCAACTGATACGTGAATACATGACGACTAGCTTCAATCCTAATCAGTTTCGTGTGTTGAATCCATATGCAAATCCTGCAGACAATTCGGGCTATGGTTATGCAACTGGTGCCGAGTTGTTTTTCAGAGATAAGAAGTCAATCAAAAATGCAGACTACTGGATTTCATATAGTTTCATTGATACACGTAGGTTATACAAAAACTATCTGGCAGAAGCACAGCCCGATTTCATTGCCAACCACAACCTGAACATCGTTACCAAATACTTTATAGAGAAGCTGCAAACACAAATAAACCTGACGTATAGCTATGCAACAGGCAGGCCATACTACAACCCTAATAATGCAAGCTTTATGGCAGACCGCACGCCAGACTTCCACAACCTTTCACTCAATATCAACTACCTCCGCACTATCGGTAAATGGTTTACTGTTATCTATGCAGGTGTAGATAACGTTACAAACAGCAAAAACGTATTCGGCTACAGATACGATGCAGCAGGCAACAGGTATGAAATGCGCCCTGCATTATATCGCTCCGTATTTGTTGGCATCAACTTCTCACTCACAGCATTCGATAAAGACGAATTATAATTAATAACTCAATCATAAAACAATCACATCAATGACACGTTACATTATCGCCACGGCAATTGCAGCATTCAGCTATATTAACTGCCATGCACAAGACTACAACGAAACACTGAAGAAAGCATTTGTAGCTTTCGATACTACTATGGACTACCAAAAGAAAGTAGAAGCAAGCAACAAACTAAACCTGATTGCTAAAAAGTGGAATACAGAGTGGACTTCTCACTTCTACAATGCATATGCAAAAGCACAGCTTTCTTATATGGAGCAAGAAGAAGCTAAGAAAGATGCTTATGTAGATGAAGCTGAAAAAGAACTGGGCGAAGCAGTAGGCATAATAGGTAAAGACAATGATGAAACTTATGTAATAGCTGCACTGATTGCCAATGCACGCATGGCTGTAAAACCACAGGCACGTTGGCAGAAGTACGGTAAGCTGTTTGAAGAAAATCTGCAAAAAGCAAAAGAAGTAAATGCAGAAAATCCGCGTATATACTATCTGGCAGGTGTTAGTAAATTCTTTACACCAAAAATGTTTGGCGGTGGTAAAAAGCCTGCTATATCCTACTTCGAAAAAGCAGAGGGCTTCTTTGCAAAAGAAACAGATGCAGATATGAGCAAGCCTTGGTGGGGCAAAATGCAGAACACCTATTTCTTAGGCGAGTGTAAGAAAGAGGATAAAGAATAACAGACAGGATTTGTTAACTAATGATAATAGCCTTCAATGTAGAAGGCTATTATTTTTTGAGTCGCATTACAGCTAAAGTATCTATTTTCACGCCTGATTTTTCAGATAAATATTTTGCAAAATTCATAGATGGTTCTATATCGTTAAAGTAGAACCCTGGGTCAAAGCTGTCTTCATTTGTAAAATAGAACTGCATTATTTCTCTATGTTGTATACCACCTGTTTTATCTTCAAAAGACTGATAATAGTGTATTGCCTTTACCTGATTGTAATTGTAGATGCGCTCTGAAAAATCAGTTACAGTTTTTATAATGAATGTTTTTTCACCTGCTATCACTTTTGCATTCAGCACAAAGGGAAATAACGGTAAAGACAACAAGAAAAATATCTTGCCAAGCCATACACCTGCTTTGGTATTATCATATTTCTGCGAGTTGTTATAGTAATCAAAAAACTCATCAGCTTTATAACCCAGCAATAAACGCATAGTATTTTCAGCCACAAACACCAGCGTCGCCATTGCCCACAATGCCGCTACTAGGCCTACAGTATAAATGCTTGGTGGAAAAAACTGTTGATCCTTTTCTAAAAAAATTTTGTGAATAAATGTTACAATAGGTTGTAAGATAAAAGCATAAATAACGGGTAATGTAAAAAATAGCGTTAATGCAATACCGATGTAAGCAAGTTTCCAGTTTTTATATTTCTTATCCAGTAGCTGTAGTTCAGCATAATTTTTTTCTGACTGATAAGGAAACTTTCGGATGAAATAACCTAATGCAACATGAGATGCTTCTGCTGATAACATAGTATATATAGGATAATATTGGCTAAATTTCGATAATACAGTATTTTCATTACATCTATTACAGATGATGCAACGCAAAATAATAATAATATTAGTTGCCTTGTGTGCTTTTGCACTTGGCATGAAGCAACTCCGCGAACCCGATGTGTGGTGGCAGTTGCTTGCAGGCAGGTGGATGCTGGAGCATGGTACGGTAACACATACAGATATGTTTTCTTACACCATGCAAGGTGCGAAATGGATAAACGTAAAATGGCTGTATGAGATTATCATTGCATTTCTTGAAAAAGGATTGGGTCCGGAAGCGGTATTATTATTACAATCTATAGTGAACGTAGCTATAGTATGGTTTTTGTATAGAATCATCAGACTGGTATCTGGCACTACCTCCAATATTCTAGCATCTGTAGTTTCACTTATTGCTTTTCTGGCAATATCAGAATACAGGATGGCGGGACGACCGGAAATGGTAAGCCACTTGCTTTGCACTGCTTATTTATTTCTGTTATGGAGAAACCCACGTTTTGAATGGAAGCTATTATTGTTCTTCATACCGCTGCAATGTCTGTGGGCAAATATGCATGAGGGTTATCCCGTCGGATTGGTAATACTGGCAACAGCTACAGCGGGTTCTTTTATCTCGTACTTGCTCAACAAAGAAAAACAAGCATTACTACAAACAGGTAGAATTGCAGCGGTATTTGTATTGAGTCTATTAGCTGTGCTTTGCAATCCCAATGGAATTGTCCTCTGGAAACAACCATTTGAAATATATCGCCAGGTATGGGCAAACAAATACACTACCGAACTGTATTCTTATGCCGATGTTCAGTATTGGACGCTACAGGCTAAGTTGCATATAACAGTACTGTTATTAGTTTCAGCATATTGGATAATGCAGTTGTTGGCCGCTATCAGGCAAAAAAATCTCAAACAATTCTTATCTCCTGTATTAGCAGGCTACTTGTTGTTGATACCGTTGTTTGCTTATCTGTCCCTGACGGCAAACAGGAACATACCTTTTGCACAAATAGTATTGATACCATCTTTGCCAATAGCACTTAGTTGGTTACTTACCATATCTAGGCTTAGAGCAATAAAGCTGCTAAACACCATTGCTGAAAAAGCCGCCGTAATTGCAATACTAATAGCTGCACTGTTTTATGTAGCTGTAGTGAGTAACAAATGGTATACGTTTACAAAATCTCCTAATAAGTACGGTATACATGTTGCAATGCTGAATAACCCAACAGGAGCAGCAGATTTTATAAAGCAAAACAATATCAAAGGCACTGCATTTTCAGATTACTTTATATCTTCTTACCTGCTTTGGAGCAATTACCCCGATTTTAAATCGTACATAGATTTAAGAGATCTGGATGTATTCCCGGCAAAGTTTTTTGATGACTATTTCAGCATCTATCAGCAATCGTCTAAATTTACAGAACTTGATAAGCAGTACAATTTCGATTATGTTGTGCTAAGCACATCTCAATTGGGCAGTGTACAGTTCAATCTTTATTGGGGAAAAGATTATAATCTTGTTTATGTAGATCCTGTTGCTTCGATTTTTTTGAAATACACAGAAGCAAATAAACCTGTTAATAGTAATAAACAAATTCAAAAAATATTTACGTGGCCTTCGCCGGTTGAAGAAGCTGCTTGGGCATCAGGCATAACTAAACTACTGAATCCGGCAGTTAGTTACGATGAAGAAGATGGTGAATTGCAAGGCGTATACGCATCACGTTTTTACAACCAAATGAAAAACTACAAATTGTCCTTGCAGTTACTTCATTCCTCGCCGCAAGATAACGTAAGTACGCTTGTTGCACTAGGGCAAACATACCTGCAATGGGCTAGTGCTGTATCTTCTACGGTTGAAAGGAAAGCAAAAGCTGATACCTCACAAATGTATCTTGAACAGGCTGAAAGTACAGACCCTTCAGAAAAAGGTATTTACAGTGCTGAAGGTTCGTTGTTTGCATTGAAAGGTAATTACGATAAAGCTGCTGAAAGTGTTGCTAAATTTTTGCAATATGACCAGTCGAACGATTATATGTACTATCTCTACGGCTTTAGCAATCGTATGCTATGGAAAGCAGGAGATGAAGCAAAATTACCGGATGTAATCAGTGCCATGAAAACATCTTTGAAGTTAAACCCGATGAATGGCAAAGCCAGCTTGTATCTCGCAGAGGCTTATCTGGCAAATGCAGATAATGATAATGCCCGCAAGTACTTGAAAGAGGCAATAGAATCAGGCAATCCTTGGCTGCCGCAAGAGCAGCAATTGCTCGATGTGATGAAAGGGCGGTTGGGTATATAACCATTACTAAAACTATGTAGTTATGAAAAGTATCATCACATTCTTGTTTGTTTTGCTTGCATTTGGTGTTAGTGCACAAAACTTCAATGCCATGCAACAAAGTCAGGAAAAAACAATCAAAGCAGCCTACAAAAGAAAAAAGGTGACAGAGATTGAATATAATAAGCTGATGCGCGAGCAGGAGATAATAAAACAAACCATCTATAAATACGAAGCCGATAAACAACTGGACCTGCATGAGAAGAATGTGTTACAAGACAAACTAGACAGAGCAGAAAAGCGACTGAAAAGATACAAGACTAATGCAGAAAGATATTAAACAAAGAAGCCACCTCATGGGTGGCTTCTTTGTTTGCGTTTAAAACTCTACTATAAAACCTATGGTTGGTATAGATACCGCATCCGATTCTTTCAGCACCAATGGCACTGCATTGCTGCCATCATTCTTTATAGCCTGTCCATCTGTAGTTTGGAAAGCACTGTTGTCTGTTGTGCGTGCAAATGTGTATTTAGGATATTCAGGTTGCACACTGCGATACAGATTGGTGATATCAATATACACATCAAGGCTCCACTTTCTGTAGTTCCATTTCTTATCCAGCCTTATATCCATAGAGTGGAAAGAACCAAGACGCAATTGATTGAATTGTGAATAGTCGTATACCGCTGCGCCTGTCGACAGATAGTTGCGTTGAGAAGCTGCCATATCAAACGGTGTGTATGGAGCACCACCCTGATAACGGAATTTTACACCCAACTCATAGTTTCTGCGAAACTTGTAACCACCTATGAAAGACAAGAGATGTGTGTTATCCCAAGATGCAGGTGCATACAATCCGTTAGCATTTGTAAACTCGCTTTTGTAATAAGTGTATGAAAGTACTGCATAGAAGTTCTTGGTAAACTTTTGTTGAAACTGAAACTCCACACCATAACTGCGTCCCTTACCATTAGCACTCACCGGCTCATTACCCAATACGCTGAAGTCACCACCTTTATTAGCCAGCGATATACCATCTACAGCAGATACAGGATAGTTGTTGTACAGTTTATAAAAACCTTCCAATGTAAAGCGCATTCCCGATTTTGGTATATATTCAAATCCTGCCACCGCGTGGTCGCTTTGTATATAGCGGCTGTTTTTGTTGGTGAATACACCCGCTGCCTGATAACCCAAAACAGTATATGTAGGAATCTTGTAGTATCGGCCCACAGAAGCATTGAATTTCAGGTTTTCTATCAGCAATAATGATGCTGCCAACCTTGGCGAGATGGTATTACCAAGATTACTGCCATCTGTAGTAAAACTATTGCCATCTGTCCTGATGCCAAATGAAAGATTCAACCTGTCTTTAAAGAGGTTTTTAGCCACCTGTGCAAATGCGCCATACTTCCACAGGTTGATGTTTGTATTTGCATTGATGATATATGCAGGCTGTACGATATTACCGTTTGCATCTTTTATTTCGGCACGTACGCGGCTGTATACTTCATTCTCAAACTGTGCATATTGTGCCATCAAGCCCCAACTATAGCTCCAAGTCTTGTAATATTTGTTGAAGTCGAAACGCAGTTTGTTTTCAGCTTCTGTAGAGCGTATGCGCAATATGCGTTGGGTTTCTACAGGGTTCTGATTGTCTTCAAATTTGTTTAGTTGGTTGTTCAGCATATTGCGACTGAATGTCAGGTTCCAATACCCTTTCTTCATTAGTCCTTTCAGTCCGTACCCATTAGTATAGTTCCATTGGTTGATGGTGGGATTACTCTTCAGTATGTAGATGTTTTCTGCTGTCTGTTTATCGGGTGTATTAAAGCTGAAATTGTCTATCGCACCTATACCAAGTGTATAGAAGGAAAGATTTTTATTGATTTTATAATCCAGCTTGTATTGAAAGTCCCAATAGGAAGGTCTTATTGGCAACTGCAACGCACCAAATAGCAATTGCAGGTAAGAGCGCCTAACAGAGCTGAGGAATGTCAGTTTTTTATTGATTGGGCCGTCTGCTGTTACAGCCAGTTCAGTTGCACTCAGCCTCACGTTGCCTTGCACTTTATCCGGGTTTGCCCTGCGTTGTTTCATTTGCAAAACACCCGAAAGCGGGTTATCGAACTTAGAAGGGAATGCACTTGTGTAGAGTGATACATCTTCGATAAAAGAAATATTGACGATGCCTGTTGGACCCCCTGCGCTGCCTTGTGTAGCAAAGTGATTGATAACCGGTACTTCAATACCATCCAGGTAGTACACGTTTTCGTTTGGTGCACCACCGCGAATGATAAGGTCGTTTCTGTAACCACCCACAGAACCCGATGTACCACCCACACCCGGGAATGCCTGTATTACACGAGAAATATCGAAGTTACCACCCGGGTTACTTTTTATCTCCTGGGCAGAGAGCGATTGTATGGAAAGTGGTGTTTCTGCATTTTTCTGAAACGGATTGGCTCTTACAACAACTTCGTTCAGGCTGATGTTATTAGCTTCCATTTCCACAGTGAGCGTCTGCGCATTGCCCGATGTTACTACCACATTGTATATAACCTGTGGCTTGTAGTCTACAGCCTGTATTTTCAGGTTATAGGTTTTTGGGGGTATATTATCTATCCTGAAATTACCCTCAAAGTCAGACGCCGCACCGGTTGTTGTTCCCTCAAGTGTTACCGTTACACTCGGGATGGGTTCCTGTGTTTTCTTGTCTTTGATAGTACCGTTAATAACTCCGGTAGCCTGTGCATACATCTTGATGCTGCACAATAAAATGGTGAAAACTAGTAATGTTTGCCGCATAGAATTATTGTGAAACTAATAAACAATACTAATACTAAAAGGTTCAACGTAAACGAACAAAAACTGCTGATAATATTGCATTTTTACACAATGAATTGGCAAAGCCTCTATAGCGCTAAAAGAACGGGCGACCGTGCAGGTAAAATAAGCAATCCTGATAGCGTACGTACATCTTTCCTGCGTGATTATGACCGCATTATATTTTCATCTGCATTCCGCAGGTTGCAGAACAAGACACAGGTGTTCCCTCTGCCTGGTGCTGTGTTTGTGCACAACAGGCTTACGCATAGTCTGGAGGTAGCCTCTGTAGGCCGTTCGCTGGGCAAGGCTGTGGGTGATGCCATTGCTGCAAGGTATAGTAACGAGGGCGAAGACTTTAAGGAGTTTTACAAATACGAATTGCCAAGTGTTATTGCAGCAGCATGTCTCTCTCACGATATTGGTAACCCTCCTTTCGGGCATTCGGGCGAGGATGCAATAAGAACCTATTTTGAAGAACTGGAAGGCGATAACAGAAAGCAGATACACGATAACCTTTCTGCTAATCAACTGAAAGACCTTGAAAAGTTTGAGGGTAATGCAAATGCACTGCGCACCCTCACCAACAATTTCAACGAAAAAGAAGAAGGTGGCTACAGGCTTACATACAGTACACTAGCATCTATTGTAAAATATCCATCGAGCTCATCGGAAGGGTTTAATAAAAAAACAGGATTGATAGCAACCAAGAAGTCGGGCTATTTTGATAGCGAGCTGGCTTTGTTCGAACAGATGGCTGCAACTTTCAATCTGCCTAAGATAGAAGGCTTCAACCACGTATATGCACGCCACCCGTTTGTATACCTTACAGAGGCGGCTGATGATATCTGTTACCGCATTATAGATATGGAAGATGCGCACAGGCTGGGCATTGTATCGCTGGCCACTATCAAGAAACTGTTCTATCCTTTCTTCGATATGGAGAGCGATTATTACAATAGTGCTGCCTATGTAGAAAAGAAAGTAGAAGGCCTTGTAGATGATAATCAGAAAGTGCAATTCATCCGCGCCAAGTGGATAGGCCTGATGGTAGAAAAACTATCTGCCATTTTTATGGAGCATGAAGAAGCACTGCTTGCAGGTAAGCTGGAAAAAGATTTGCTGAGTTGCATGCCCGATGCTTATAAGCCAATGATTGACGAGATAAACGCATACTCAGTAAAATACATTTATAACTACAAATCGGTAGTAGAAATAGAGATTGCGGGTTACAACGTAATAGGTGGTTTGTTGAAGGAGTTCATAAATGCAGTGCTGCATCCTGAAAAATCAAAATCGGCTAAAATAGTACAGTTAATCTCAGACCAGTTCCCTGTAGATACAAAGAATGGCCAGTTGTACAACAACATACAATCAGTTGTAGATTTTATATCCGGCATGACAGACCTCTACGCTATCGACCTCTATCGCAAGATGACAGGTATCAGCATACCACAACTGCGATAGCACGAGTATTAATATTATGCAAAAACTGCGTATTGCTTAGTTGTGCGGTATATTAAACACTTACATTTGATATATGGCAAAAACAGTATTGATAACAGGTAGCACAAGTGGTATAGGCCTTGGCATTGCAAAAGCATTTGCTGCACAGGGTCATAATATAGTATTCAACGGTTTGGAGCCGAATGGCGCAGAGATAGCACAACAAGTAGCAGATGAGTTTGGCATTCAGCATATTTTCTCACCTGCCAATATGTTGCAGCCCGATACCATCAAAGCAATGATTGCAGAAGCCGAAGCAAAGTTTGGTGGTATAGATATATTGGTCAATAACGCAGGCATACAGTTTGTATCTCCGATCGAAGATTTCCCCGCAGATAAATGGAATGCTATTATTGGCATCAACCTGACAGCCGCTTTCTACACCACACAAGCTGTATGGAAAGGGATGAAAGCACGTAAATGGGGACGCATCATCAACATTGCATCGGCACATGGTTTAGTTGCGTCAGAGTTCAAGAGCGCATACGTAGCATCCAAACACGGCATCATAGGCTTTACAAAAACCATCGCGCTGGAGGGGGCACCATTTTGTATTACCGCCAATGCTATTTGTCCTGGTTATGTACACACGCCTATCATAGATAATCAGATAGCCGACCAGATGAAAACGCACAACATGAGCCGCGAAGAAATTATAGAAAAAGTAATGCTGGATAAGCAGGCCATAAAAGAGTTTATACCTGTAGAAGCGATAGCACAAGCTGCACTGTACATGGCATCAGACAATGCTGCACAGATGACGGGTATTGCCCTGCCAATAGAAGGTGGGTGGACTGCACAATAAATAATTGATATGACAGATTTTCCTGAATTCGATAGTAATGTTATCGATAGCAATAATACACACCTGCATTATATAACCTATAATGCAGGCAAGCAACCATTACTGATGCTGCACGGCCTCACGGCAAATGCACATGCCTTTGACGGACTAATAGCTCGTGGCCTTGCCGATGACTATACAGTTATCAGCCTCGACCAGCGTGGACGTGGATTGAGCGGCTATCCCGCATTTGCATATAGTATTCCGGACCATGCAGAAGATGTTATCAATCTGCTCGACCATCTGGGTATAGATAAAGTAAACATAGCGGGCCACTCTTTCGGTGGTTTGATGAGCTACTATCTGGCTGCTAACTTTCCAGATAGGTTTGAAAAACTGGTGATATTGGATGCCGCTGCAAAAATGAATCCTAATTCATTAGAGATGTTGCAGCCCACACTTGGCAGGCTCGATAAGCAATACGCATCTTGGGACGCGTATATCAACGAAATCAAATCTGCACCATTCAGTGCCTTCTGGGAGCCTGCAATGGAAAGGTATTATATGGCCGATGTAAAGACTACTGAGGAAGGTGGTGTAACACCGCGCCCCATTCTGGCAAACATCTTGCAGGTGGCGTACAATGTAGGTGCTACGCAATGGGATGAGTATGTGCAGGAAGTAAAGCAACCAACCATCCTGATAAATGGTGTAGACGAATATTCTCTCGGTGAACCACTGCTGCCCGAATGTAATGCACTGGAAACGGTAGAAATGATGCCCGATGCAAAATACATAGCAGTAGATGGCAATCACCATACCATGCTATATGGCAGCGGCGCCGAGCAGATTGTGGCAACTATGAGGGATTTTTTGAAATAACCCTTCGCAGCTTGTAGCTTTGCGCTTCGTTATGCAGCACCCAAGCAGTTTAAAGATCAAAGACTATACGTACGATTTGCCCGATGACAGAATCGCGGCATATCCATTGCAGGAAAGGGATGCAAGCAAATTGCTGATATACCGTTCAGGCAATATCGAGGAAGATGTGTATCGCAATATTGCCAACCATATTCCTGAAAACTCGCTGCTTGTTTTCAACCAGACCAAAGTTGTCAATGCAAGGCTGCTTTTCAAAAAAGATACAGGCGGGCTGATAGAAATTTTCTGCCTCGAACCGCATAGCCAATATCCCGAAATACAAACCGCACTACTGCAAAAAAACAAAGTGTGGTGGAACTGCATGGTAGGTGGTGCCAGCAAGTGGAAGCAAGGCATGTTGCTATCTGTACAACATATAGCTCCTGATTTCACTTTACATGCTGCTATTGTAGAAAGACAATCAGGTTCATTTACTATTGAGTTTACATGGGATGCAGATCTAACGTTTGCAGAAGTATTGCACTATATAGGCAAAGTACCCATACCGCCATATCTGCACCGCGAATCTGAAAAAAGTGATGAACAACGCTACCAGACCATCTATGCAAAAGAAGAGGGCAGCGTAGCAGCGCCGACAGCAGGTCTGCATTTCACGGATACGGTATTCAAAAGCTTTGGGGCAAAACAAATTGATAAAGCATTCGTTACGCTGCATGTTGGTGCAGGTACATTCAAGCCTGTGAAGAGCGAAACATTGGACGGACACGATATGCATACCGAATGGATAGAGGTAGAAATATCCGCCATTCAAAAGCTCTTGCAGCATGCAGGCAGTATTATTGCGATAGGTACCACATCTATGCGCACACTCGAGAGCCTTTATTGGATAGGTGCAAAACTATTGATGGGCATCAAGCCCGAAGGTGATGTAGCCATTACGCAATGGGAGCCTTACGAGCTGAAAACCGAAGCAACTGTTGCTGAAGCATTGCAAGCTATTGCTGACTACCTTGTTGCTAACAACATGCAGCGCCTCGTAACCCGTACACAGATATTGATAGCACCCGGTTATAAATGCCGTGTTATAAAAGGACTGGTTACCAATTTCCACCAACCGCAGTCTACACTGTTATTATTAGTAGCTGCCATTACCAGCAATAATTGGCGAACTATCTACAATCACGCACTTAATAATGGATATCGATTCCTTAGCTATGGCGATGGCAGCCTGATATGGGCAGATTAATAAATCGTTATACTTATGTTATGTCGGCTATTTAGTAATTTTGCAGCCTAAATTACATCGGTTTGACAACTCAGGAATTCATAGCTGCAGCGCTGAAAGAAGATATTGGTAGTGGCGACCACTCAACCCTCTCGTCTATTGCACCAGATGCAATGGGTAAAGCCGTACTGAAGGTGAAAGAAGATGGCATACTTGCCGGTGTACAATTGGCACAGGATATTTTTCATTACCTGGAACCTGAAGCAACATTTACCATCTACAAAAATGATGGCGATATAGTGAAGTATGGCGATATAGCTTTCGAAGTTGCTGCAAAAGTGCATACTATATTACAGGCAGAGCGTTTATCGCTTAACTGTATGCAACGCATGAGTGGTATTGCAACACTTACCAACCAATATGTGCAAAAGCTAAAGGGGTATAAAACCCACATACTTGATACACGTAAAACAACACCATTGTTCCGCGCATTCGAGAAGCTGGCTGTAAAAATTGGAGGTGGTGAAAATCACCGTATGGGTTTGTATGATATGGTGATGCTGAAAGACAACCATATAGATTTTTGTGGGGGCATCGAGAAAGCTATTGAGAAGACGAGGCAATACCTGAAGGACAATAATCTGGACCTGAAGATAGAAGTGGAAACACGTACTATCGACGATGTAAAACGTGTACTGGCTACAGGTGGTGTAGATCGCATTATGCTTGACAACTACACACCTGAACTGATGGTGGAAGCTGTCAAGCTGATAGATGGTAAATACGAAACAGAAGCTTCAGGCGGCATTACTATCGAGAATATAGAGGCCTATGCAAAAACAGGCGTAGACTTCATATCTGTCGGCGCTATCATTCACCACGCAGTCAGCATGGACCTGAGCCTTAAAGCACAACTTTCATGAACAAGAAACACTTGGTGTTTATTATAAACCCTCGCTCGGGTGTAGACAGGCAAAAAGCCATCCAGCATGCTATCGATACTACACTCGATCAACAACAATATTCTTACGAAATACAATATACTCAATACGCTAAGCATGGTACGGTATTGGCTAAAGAAGCCGCAGCCAATGCTGCCTATGCAGTAGTAGCTGTTGGTGGCGATGGCTCTGTAAATGATATTGTAGCAGGGCTGCTAGATACTGATACCTGCCTTGCCATCATACCCAAAGGCAGTGGCAACGGTATGGCACGCACCATGGGTATACCGTTGAAAGAACAGGAAGCAATTGCTGTTATCAACAAAGGTAATGTGATAAAGATGGATATCGGTTATGCAAACGAGCGTCCGTTTATCAGTAATGCAGGTGTGGCTTTCGATGCACTTATCTCGCGCAAGTTTGCCAAGAGTATAAGGCGTGGTTTTGCTATGTATAGCTGGCTTGTTACCAAATACCTTTGGATGTACAAAGCATGGAAATGGGATATTGAAATAGATGGCAAACAGCTACAGGAAAAAGCATTCATTATAACAGTAGCAAACGGCAAGCAGTTTGGTTACAATTTCCAGATAGCCCCCGACGCCAACTGGACAGATGGTTTGTTTGATGTGGTTATTATCAGAAACTTCCCACGTATATTGGGTGGTTTAATTGCCTTCCGTGCTATGAATGGCAGTATTCTGAAAAGCACGTATGTACAGCATTTCAGGGCTAAAGAAGTAGTAATATCTCACCCGCAGTTACGCCTGATGCAGACAGACGGTGATGCACACGATTGCGAAAACAAAATCAGGTTTACAATAAAGAAAGGCTTGCAGAAAGTTATTGTTCCGTAGCAGGTTTGGTGTGTTTCCACCTGCGGTGTGTCCACATATAGCTTTCAGGTTGTTCGCGTATCTGCTCTTCAAGAAAGGCAACGTACTGACGAACGATGTCTTCTGCTAGCATTGTAGATGCATCGTCACAAAGGCGCTTCATATTCATATAGTAGTGCCCACGACTCGTTTTTATAATTTTACTCAATACGATAGCGGCCTTATTCTTTTGTGCCAGATAAGCGAGCCCTACAAAGAATGGTGCATCTCTGTGCATAAAGTTTACCCATAGCACATTGTTCAGGTTAGATGGGTTCTGGTCGGCAATAAGACCCAGTACATGCAGCTTTTGTGATAACAATGCAAATGCTTCCTTGCGCGATTTCATTGAAATCATCATACCACCTGCACGGTTGCGTAGCTTCAATACAAATCTGTCGAAGGCTTTATTTTCAAGCGGCAGATACACACCTGCCATTTGCTGTTTTATATTCAGCTGGCTCACCACATTGGCCCATTCCCAGTTGAAGCTGTGCCCCATCAGCACATAAGCATTCCTGTTTTCCAGCCTCAGTTGTTCCAGTACTTCCCAGTCGCCCTTGAAACGTTCGCTTAGTTCTTTATCAGATACGCTCAGCAACTTCAGCATTTCTATCCACTGATCGCAAAAGTTTTTGTAGAAGCGTTTGGTAATGGCTGTTATCTCTGCTGCATTTTTTTCAGGGAAAGCATTTTGCAGATTATCCGTCACCACATCTACCCTGTATTTAAATACCCTGTACAGAAAGAAATAAACTACATCAGAGATGATATATAAAACCCTTAGCGGTAGTGCCGCTAAGGGATAAAACAATATTAAAAGCAGGTAATACATTGCGTTGCAAAATTACGCAATCGCGGTATATCTATTTCTTCTTCTGTGCCTGCATGAAGCCCGTCAGGTCATAAAGTTTCTGTATTTTTTTCAGAGAGCCTTCAAAGTCAAAATTCAGGTCTTTCAGCATACCTGTCTTCAGGTCGAAGACCCATGCGTGTACACGAGGGTAACCGCTTTCTATGTATTCTTCCTGCACAGCAGCTGTTTTTATCACATTCAGGCATTGCTCATATACATTCAACTCTACCAGACGGTTATACTTAGCATGCTCGTCAGTAATAGCATCAAGTTCGTCTTCGTGCAGCCTGTATACATCGCGTATGTTGCGCAGCCAAGGATTCAGAATGCCGAGGTCTGTTGGTGTCATGGCAGCTTTCACACCACCGCAGTTGTAATGGCCGCAAACTATTACGTGTTTCACCTTCAGGTGGCGCACGGCATAGTTAATAACGCTCATCACGTTCATGTCTATCGATACCACCAGATTAGCAACATTGCGGTGTACAAACACCTCGCCGGGTTCCAGCCCCATAATGTCGTTGGCAGGCACGCGGCTGTCGCTACAGCCTATGTACAGGTATTCAGGTGTCTGGTCTCTGGATAGCTTTTCCAGAAAGTCGGCATTTTTGGCAACATTGTCTGCTACCCATTTTTTATTATTCTCAAATAATTGCTCGTATGGTATCATGATATGTGCATTTTGGGAATACAATAATAAGGCAAATCCGACTTAATAAGACACCTACCTCAAATTGTCATTTCTTATACCATGTTAATAGCTTAATTTTGCTCCCTCAAACAGATATAATGAAACTGGTAACATATTCTAAAAACGGTAAAGAGCAATTAGCGTTTCTGGTAAACAACAATTTGTATGATACCAATGTTGCGAATGCATCATTGCCATCTACCATCATGCCAATGCTGAATGATTGGGAAGCACTGGTTGATGTAGCGAGAAAAACAGAAGATGATATTAAGAGCGGCAAACTGAGTCTTGAAGGCACGCCGTATGCAGGTGCTGTTATTATGGCTCCGGTTCCTAATCCTACTTCTTGCCGCGATGGTTATGCATTCCGCCAGCACGTAGCTGCTGCACGCCGCAACCGTAAAGTAGATATGATTGCCGAGTTCGATCAATATCCTATTTTCTACTTTACCAACCACAATGCTATACAAGGTCCGGGTGGTATACCATGTATGCCTGATCATTTCCAGAAACTGGATTTTGAACTGGAAGCATCAGTTGTGTTGTGCAAAAAAGGTCGCAACATCAAAGCATCAGAAGCTGATAAGTATATTGCCGGTTACATGATCATGAACGACATGAGCGCACGTACACTGCAGATGGAAGAAATGCTGTTGAACCTAGGCCCCGCAAAAGGCAAAGACTTCAGCACGGTAATAGGCCCAGTGCTGGTAACTCCTGATGAACTAGAACCATATAAAATACCTGCAAAGCCAAACCACGTAGGTAACAACTACAACCTCGGTATGAAATGCTGGGTGAACGGTGTACAGGTGAGCGAAGGTAATATGGGCGATATGGACTGGACATTTGCAGAAATCATTGAGCGTTGTGCTTATGGTGCAGACATACTGCCGGGTGATGTGATAGGTAGTGGTACAGTAGGTACAGGTTGCTTCCTTGAGCTGAATGGTACTGGCTTGCTGAACGACCCTAACTACAAAGTGCAATGGCTGCAACCGGGCGATGTGGTTGAAATGGAAATTGATGGCTTGGGTAAACTGAGCAATACCATCGTTGCAGAAAAAACAGACTGGAGCATCCTTGCACAGAAGAAGATGTAATCTTACATAACAACATAATAGAACAGCCACCTATCAGGTGGCTGTTCTCGTTTATATACATTAGTTATTTCTTATCCTTCTCTTTTTCCTTCTCCATATCCTTCACGCCAATGTTGAATAGCTTATAAGCTAGTTGCACCGCTGCAGCATCCGGCTTGCTATAGGCAAATGAATTTTGTTGCACTATATATTCACCACGTTTATCCATCACATAATAGCTGATGCGCCTTTTGTTACCACTTCCACTAAAGCTGATGTATGCTTCTGGGGTATTATTGCTGCTGCCTATCCAGTTGATATTGCATGCTTTTAATCGTTCCACTACTTTCTCATCAGCTTGCCCTACAACATGTAGTTGCATATTCATCTTCAGTCCGCTGTTTGGAATAAGTTGCGGGTACAGCACATATAGTTTGTATATTAGATTATCGTAGGCAAGATTGTCTTTGCGTTCTTGTGCACATTCCGCTTGTGCTTGTATCGCACGGGCAAGGAATAGTTTTTCGTATTCACTATCTGTATTCGGGTCGCGCAATATTTCATCAAGCAGCATACGAGCTTCTTTATAATTACCCTGCTTCATTTGCAGCTTTGCCACAAACAGTTTGAAGTATTTGCGCACGTACTTTCTATCGTCCGTCTGTGCTTCTTTCTCAAAACGTTTCAGGAAAAACTTAGTACTGAAATCTTTTATCAGGTACCATATCTCATCCCAGCTTACAGTGCTCTCTGTGCTGAATAGTTTATACACTACTTTATCCCTTTCAGGGTTCATGGCAAACTGGTTGATGATAAGGTATTGCTGCACGTATTTCTCACTCAGCAGTTTTGCCATATTTGTCAACACGCTCGGGTTATACCACCAATTGCTGTTTTCAAATTTCTGATGCTCCAGTTCTGCTTCTTTGTTCATCAACTTCACCAGTTGTGTACTGAAGTCGTAATGCGTCTGACCCAGTGTAGTGCCAATATGCAGTTCTTTAAACTCTGCCGCTTTGTTGATGTAGCGCTGTGCTTCAGGCAATTCTCCATCGTAGTAAGAAGCCCTTGCCAATGCAATATTGTACCAGCCATAGCCCGGTGTAGAGCCATTGGCTTTTATCATATCGCGCATCAGTGAAATGCCCTCTTTAGGTTGCCCTTTATATATGTCGATGATGCTGGTGTAGTATGCCCATTCTTTCAGGCGTTTATCTCTGCTGTCTTGCGATATAGCTTCTTCATATTCTTTTTCTGCCTCGCGAAAATCGCCACAGATACTGCGGAATGTTGCATAGTTATTGTGCGGGAAGATGCCACTCTTGCGCAGCAGTTCGTAGAAATACTTTGCAGAGTCTACCTTAATGGCATAGCTGTATAGCATGGCCTTGTAGTGATACACACTGTTCTTTTCCTGTTGTTCATACCCTGGTGGAAATATACCTGTGTTTAGCCTTCTGTTTATCTCTATACGTCGCAGGCCTGAATCCAGATACCTGTTTGCCAGCTTTTCATTTGCTTCAATGCTGTTTTTCAGGAAGAAGTATTTTTCTGTTGTGTAGAAGCGATTGCGGTGCACCGTCCACCCAAGATAGTTATATGCATCAAGCATATAATCTCGCTGAAAATTCCACTTCAATGTACGTCGCAGCAGGTTGTATACTTTTACAGGTTCTTCTGTATTGGCATAGCAATCCATCAGCAAGTAGGCTATGGTTGTATAGTCTATCTGATAGCGGTATGCATATACATATACTGCCACATCTGCACTGCGTGTAGCCAGTTCTTTTCTATAGTCGCGCTCTATCAGTTGCAGTGCTTTCTCCAAAGGCTGTGCTGCGTTCTTATAACCCAGATAGTCTGCAGCATGCTCGTGTTTATAGGCGCCTTCATACAGCCAGCCAACATAGTAGCTGCTGTCTATTCGCTTAAACTCTCTGCTGCGTGGCAATGCATCGGGGCTCAGCATATCCGTACCCATACGCTTGGCATCTATTTCGTAGCGCTGCGTCGGGTTTTTGCGATGCATCATAGGTTGTGCATCTGCCCCAAAAGAAAATAGCATACAAGCCCACAGGCTTAGTACAAATGCAAACCTGCCGGCTTTTTCAGCAAGACGGGTATTATGCATATAGTTTCAGTTTCGCCAGTCGTTCTGCTTCTTTATTAATGATACTGTCAAGTGCTTTTTGTTTGCCGTCTTTGTTGCGATACACCAGACGATGATCCAGCACATTGCGGGCTATGTCTTTCACGTCGTCTTCTATCACAAAGCTGCGTCCGCGTAGCAGCGCGTATGCACGCAGGCATTTAATGAAGGCAATGCCACTACGTGTAGATGCACCTACTGCAATATCCTGATGCTCGCGTGTGCCGCGCACCAGATTGCTCACCGCTTTCAATATCTCTTCGTGTACAAACACGCGCTCTGCTTCCTGTTGCAGTGTCAGTATATCACTCAGGCTCAACACCTGTTGCAGCGATACCAGATTATCTGCAATAGAAACATATTCGCGGTAGATGTTTAGTTCTGTTTGTTCATCTACATAGCCAAAGTATATTTTCATGAAAAACCTGTCGAGCTGTGCTGCTGGCAGCGGGTAAGTGCCTTCCATCTCTATCGGGTTTTGTGTGGCTATGGTAAAGAACATGCGCTCCAGTTTGATGGTGCTGTCACCCGCAGTTATCTGATGCTCTGCCATTGCTTCCAGCAACGCACTCTGCACTTTGGGTGAAGCACGGTTTATCTCATCTGCCAGCAATACATTGCAAAACAGCGGACCTTTCTTAAATATGAATTCCTTGTTCCTGTCGTCAAAGATATAAGTACCTATCAGGTCCATCGGCAACAGGTCCGGGGTAAACTGTATACGCTTGAAGATTACATGTTCGCCTTCCTTCTCTCCGCTGATGCATTGTGCCAATGTTCGGGCAAGTACAGTTTTACCTGTACCGGGGTTATCTTCCATCAGTATATGGCCGCCTGCTACCAGACAGGTAAGCACCATTTCTATCTGATGGCGCTTACCGCGTATTACTTTTTCTATCTGCGAAATGAGGTGTTGTACAGACGCTGTCGGATTTGTAGTTACGGCTTCAGATGTAGGTTCTGTCATATATGCCAAGCTTTCTACAAGTTTACAGATTTATATGCTCTGGTGCAGGTTCGGGAGCTATAATTTTTTGTGAAAAGCCTATATCTGTAGCCAATAAAAAACCACGATTAACAGCTAATCGTGGTTTACCTATATCAATTCTATAAAATCTATTTACTTACCAGCCTGATAACCGGCACCAGCATCTCTTCAAGCGATATACCGCCGTGCTGGAAGGTATTACGGTAATAGTTCACGTAGTGGTTGTAGTTGTTAGGGTAGCACAGGAAAACATCCTCCTTGGCAAATATGAAAGTAGAGCTCACATTCGGCCGTGGCAGTCCCGCCTCTTTCGGGTCGCGGAATGCCAGCACATCTCTGTTTTCGTATTGCAGGTTCTTACCGTGTTTATAACGCAGGTTGGTAGTTGTCTGCCTGTCGCCCACGCATTTGCTCGGCGTTTTCACGCGTTGTGTGCCGTGGTCGGTAGTCACCATTACCTGTATGTTCTTATCAGCTATCTTCTTCAATGCACGGTATAGTGGAGAGTGTTCAAACCAGCTCACCGTCAGCGAACGATAAGATACTTCGTCTCCCGCCAGCTCCTTAAGCACTTCCATCTCTGTACGTGCGTGCGATAGCATATCTACGAAGTTGTACACTATTACCGTCAGGTCGTTGTTCAGATAGTTGTGTATGTTGTCTTCCAGGTCTTTACCGTGGTCGTTGTTGGTAATCTTGATGTACTGCGTTTTCAATCCATCCAGTTTCAGCTGCTTCAGCTGCCCGCGCAGGAAGAGTTCTTCATGCAGATTTTTACCACCCTCTTCATCATCGTTTTTCCACTCGTTCGGGTACTTCGTTTCTATGTCCATTGGCAACATACCTGCAAACAGCGCATTGCGTGCATACTGTGTGGCTGTAGGCAATATGCTGTAGAACATGTCTTCGTCTACCATCCTGAATGTTTCGGTGATGATGGGTTGTAGTACTTTCCACTGGTCGTAGCGCAGGTTGTCTATCACTACAAGGAAAGTTGGCTTGCCTTGTTCCAGATGCGGAGCCACTTTGCGTTTAAACATTTCATGCGATAGCAATGGTGCTTCGCCTGTTTTATCTTTTATCCATTTGCTGTAGTTCTTCGATATGAATTTGAAGAACTCTGTATTGGCTTCTGATTTTTGAGACTGCAGTACTTCCAGCATTTCAGGGCTCTCGCTCCGTGCCATTTCCAGCTCCCAGAATATCAGTTTTTTGTACAGCTCTTTCCACTCCTCGTGGTTGGGGTTAGAGCTTAATGCCATAAACAGATTGCGGAAATCCTGCTGATATGCAACGGTGGTCTTTTCACTCACCAGTCGCTTGGTGTCCATTATCTTTTTCAGCGATAGCAATACCTGATTAGGGTTCACCGGTTTGATGAGATAATCGCTTATCTGTCCGCCGATGGCTTCTTCCATTATATTTTCAGCCTCGTTTTTGGTAACCATTACCACAGGCTGGTTAGGGTTCATTTCTTTTATCTTGGCAAGGGTTTCAAGGCCCGTAATGCCCGGCATACTTTCATCCAGCAATACCACATCCACACTTTTCTCTTTCAAAAATTCCAGTGCATCGTGGCCGTTGCTCAGTGGGGTTACTTCATATCCTTTATTCCTCAAAAAAAGTATCTGCGATTTCAACGAATCTATCTCATCATCCACCCACAGTATTTCGCCTTGTATGTTGCTCATAGTATATGCCTCTTGGTTTGTTGTACTAATTAAGTTTAAAATTACATTTCTATCCTTGCAATAGCTATGTATTTAACGCAAGTTTACCATCTTTACAGCCGATAACGCAGCACCCGCGGGCATATTGTGTTATCGTGTCACAATCATTTGCTAAAATGAACAACGTACTAATCAGAGAGGCAACAATAAACGACTGCGAACGCATGATGGAGCTGGTAAACGAACTGGCTGTATATGAGCGCGCACCGCAAGAGGTAACTGTAAGCATGGAGCATTTTAAAGCAAGCGGCTTTGGCGATAAGCCTGTTTGGTGGGCAATAGTTGCAGAGGCAGATGGTGTGGTGGTAGGCTTTGCGCTGTACTACATCCGCTACAGCACATGGAAGGGGCAGCGCATGTACCTGGAAGATATTCTGGTAACGGAAGAATGGCGTGGCAAAGGAATAGGTGGCAAACTGATGGACAGACTGATTGAAATAGCCAAAGAGAAAAACTTCACAGGTATGCTGTGGCAGGTGCTGGACTGGAACGAGCCGGCCATCAACTTCTACAAAAAATACAATGCAAAATTTGACCCTGAATGGTTGAACGTGAGTTTGGAAATGTAATCCGATAAATTATTTCCTCAGTTGCTTTAGGCGCTTAATAGCAAGAAAAATATGAACGCTATTCAATGCGACAAAGAAACCCAGACCGACACGCAGTAATGTGTTTTCGTTATTTAGATTCCGAATAAATAGCCATGTAAACAGTACAAAACCTATGATGCCACCGATTAGCCCCGTTACAATTACCCACTTAGGATTATTTGCAGCTTTTTCATTCATATGTGAGTATAGGTTTTAGCTATTAGTACATGAAATAACCTTCTTTCAGGTATGCAGGGCACTTGTATGTTTTGAACTGGAAAGACAGGTTGAACATGAACATCATGTACTGGTCTTTTGTAGCACTATTGCCACGTTGCTTGCCCGTACGTCCCAGCGGATCGCCGCCTTTCTCAAGCGATCGGTCTTGCAGATAGTATGCCACAGGCGGGTTTGCAGGGTCTTCTGCCTGAAACAATGTGCGGTCTACATAAGTAGTGCTCACATCATCCAGATAGTCTGTCAGCGTTAGCCTGTGTACCACTTCGCAGCCAAAATTTACGCCGGGTGCCACCCAGTATTTTACACCCAATCCCATCGGGAAGCAGATGCTGAAGTTATTGTATATCCTGCCCGCATAGCCTACATATTGGCCTTCAGTACCAACATCTTTCAGGTTATAACGCACACCATTGTAATAGGTATATGGGTTGTAATAAAATGCGCCCACACCAAGTGTTATGTATGGTGTAAAGCGGCTATGCAGTTCGCCAGTTGTAAAACGCATGAAATTGAATTCTGTCTGGAATGCAAGTTCTACCACATCACTGCGAAAATTCAAGTTACGTTTCTTATTGTATTCGTTCGATGAAAAAGCATCGTCGTAACCAACTTTTGTATAGTTGGCAGAGAAGCGTGTGGCAATGTAAGGATTCAGATGGATGCGTGCAAAAACACCGCCTGCAGGGCGCACATACTGAAAGCCATAATGGTCGTTCAGGTCGCCGAAGTATTGAGATGCACCAATAGCAAAACCATATTCCTGCCCGGTGAAGAAACTCTGTGCTTCTACCTTACGAGTACTCGTCAGCGACAACAGCAGTAGTATGATTACAATAAGTCTTTGCATAGCTCATTAAGGTATAACTACAAATGTAACGGTTTATTGCCTTGATGTCAATTTCGCTTGTCAATGCCCCAGTATAGTTTCTGACGGATGGTATTCAGGAAGTTGTGCTCATCGGGGCGCACCAGCGATATGGTAAAACTTTCCCTCTTTACAGCCAGTTGCACATTGCTGGTAATGATTTCTGTTCGGGAATCGAGCGTGCAGAGGAACTGTTCCGTACGTCCTTCTACCTCAAAAGATATCACATTGTCATCTGGCACTACCACAGGGCGGGTATTGAGGTTATGCGGGGCCACCGCAGTGATGATGAAACTTGACGTCTGCGGGAAAACCACCGGGCCGCCACAACTCAGCGAATAGCCAGTAGAGCCTGTAGGGGTAGCCACCACAAGTCCATCTGCCCAATAGGTATTCATAAACTCACCATTCAGGTAAGTATGTATTTTAATCATGGACGACGAGTCCTTTCTGTGTATGGTAAACTCGTTCAGTGCATAGGGTGCATCGCCAAATAGGGGCACACTGCTATCCAGGTGCAGCAGCGTACGCTTTTCTACACTGTAAGAACCGCGTACCAGCGATAATATGGCACCTTCCACTTCTTCCTCGGGTATGGCAGCCAGAAAGCCCAGCCTGCCCAAGTTGATGCCTATCAGCGGTATATTGCTGCCACCTACAAAAGATATGGTATCCAGCAGTGTGCCATCGCCCCCCAGACTGAAGAGCATATCGGTATTGTTGGGCAAATCCAGTTTACTGGAAAAAAGCCTTGGAGTACACTTCAGGTTTATATGTGGCTGAATACGCTCGTAAAACTCTTTGTAAAAGACCATCTGCAATCCGTGCTGCTCCAGCATGGCAATAATATGTTGCAGCGTAGGTACGTCCTGTTGCTCAAAAGTCCTGTTATAGAGTGCTACTAACATATTTGCAGATTATTCGCTATTGAGATGCAAAAATAAACCTTTTTGGCCCATATGGTTCCAGGCATATTCCAGCCTGAATTTGAAGTCGTATATCGATATCACGTCTATCCCTGCGCCATAACCCACCAATCCCTTATTGTTCAGGAAGCTGTTGCCGCCAAATCTGTTAGCCCCATAGCCTACGTCTACAAATAACTTAGGGTACACACGTATAGGTATCACCGCCAGAAACTTAATAGGGAAATTGCGGATGGCTGTGTTAAGCAGTTCATATTTCAGGTTGCTGCGCAATAGGCCATATTGAGAGCCGTCTATTACATAGTATTCATAGCCGCGGACATACTCGCTGTTGATGCCCATTGCGTAGCGGAAGGTGTAAGGCTGTTCGTCTGGCAGCGTCAGCCTGCCGCGAAATATTTCTGCCAGCATCCATTTTCTGCCAAAGCGTTTAAAATGACCTAGCTCGGCGTTTATCATGCTCTGAAAGTCAAAGCCTTTGATGCCCGCGCGCACAATGGCATGTCCTACTACCTTCAGTCCATTCAGCGGATAGTTCCAGTTATCTACCTCATTCAAGTCGTAGCGATAAGTAAACTCCAACAATTGCAGCTCTTTACTGCCATTTTTATAGTAGTCGCTGTTTAGTTTTACGATTGTATCATCTACCTTAAAATCACGGTAACGGGCCTCTATGGTATGTCTGTTGGCATAGCCCGGACGATGCACGTATAGTGCCGCAGCTTCAAACTGGCGGATGATGTATTTGCCGGGGTGTTTTACAAAACGCAGCTTATTACTGTCGGTTATATAAAATGTTTCTTCGTTTTGAGAGAGAAAGAAAGATGCACCAAGCCCGTTTTGTTGTTTCTTATCTATAAACGGGCGAAAGTATTCCAGCCCGAATTTCTGTGTATAGCCTACCTGTACCGTAGCACTCAGCTCTTCCCTGTTGCCGCGAAAGTTGCGGTGTTTCATCGTTACCCCCAGATTGGCCCTCCGTATATCGTGGTTTTGCTCATTCCACCATACGTTAAAGTTTCTGTCGGCAAGCTTCAGCGTCACTTCGGGCAATATAGGCCACAATTCGCGTACAGTAATATACCAGTCTACCACGGTATCATTAACAGGTATGGTACGTACTACTACTTCCGAAAACAACGAAAGGTTCATCAGCCTCTTGCGGTTCAGCTCGGCTGTCTCTTCCATCTTCTGCCTCGACACCTTATCCCCTTCGTTCACACTCATTTCTCTGATAAGTATGCTGCGGCGTGTACGCTTATTGCCGTCAATATTTATCAGTCGGATGGTCTGCTTTTCTATGCGCACATAGCTGCCGGTATCGCTGCCATGCGCAAAGCTTGTGGCAGGTATACACAACATTAATACGATATATAGTAGCAGGGTATGCCTCATTGATATTAAAAACGGCTGCAAGATAATAATAGCCTTTACAGCTTCTAAATGTTTCTAACGGTATTTTAATATCCTTTATTAACTGTTTGTTTAAAACCACATGCAGCCCCAAACATAGGTTGCGCATATTGTGTTATCTTTAAGTAATAACCCATGCAAATGAAAAAAAGCATTGCAATTATATCTGTATTGAGTTTTGCAGCAGCAATTACAGGTTTTTATGCCTGCAAGCACGAGCCCTATAAACAACCTGTTGAAGTGTACGGCGGCTTCCCCGACGATGTAGGTAAAATCATTACAACCCGTTGTGCTACATCCGGTTGTCATAACGCAAATAGCTATACGGCTGCGGGCAATCTGCGTATGGATAGCTGGGATCAGCTTTTTTATGGTGGCAATCATGGTGCAGCAGTGGTGCCGTATACTGCAAAGTATAGCCCGCTGATGTTTTACATCAATAACGATACACTGAATGATAAAAATTTACCCGGCGATAGCCGAATGCCACCTGTAGATGCAGGCAGTGCGCTAACGAATGCGGAATACCAAACGATTAAAAACTGGATAAATAACGGTGCGCCTGATAGAAATGGAAAAATCCCTTTTGAGGACAATGCTGCTACCAGACAAAAAATATATATCACCCAACAGGGCTGCGACCAGGTTGCTGTAATAGATGCAGAACGTAAAGTAGTAATGCGTTACATATCTGTAGGCGAGGCAGATGGCATAGAGTCTCCACACGTTATCAGGGTATCTCCAGATAATCAGCATGCATATGTATGCTTTACAGGTGGGTTGTACATGCAAAAGATAAATACTAATACAGACAAGGTAGATGCACGTGTAAAGCTGGCTACAATAGGTTCGTCTGCATTTAGTTGGAATATTCTGTATGTCACGCCTGATAGTAAAACAGTTTTAGCGTGCAATTACCTGCCTGCAGGTAGCGTTGTGCAGTATGATGCAGCTACACTCACTTTCGATAAGTTTTACGACAGAATGAAAATGCCACACGGCGTTACGTCTACTGCCAATTTCGATACCTTATTTATTTCTTCTCAATGGGGTAATACGATTTACAAAATGCCTTCAAGTCTTACAGATTTTACACTCATAAAACAGATAAGCCTGGATGGTAATGCACCTGTACAAAATAATTCAAAAATTCCTGGTTATCCCGACCCTCACGAGATAATGATAACACCTGACGGCTCTAAGATTGTGGCAACCTGCCAGAGCAGCAATGAGGTGAAAATACTGGATGCAAGAACCAATCAGGTGCTGAAAACGTTTACCACAGGTGATGGGGTTGGTGTATATCCGCAAGAGATTGCTATGTCTCGTAAATATCCTTATGCTTATATTTCCTGTTCAGATACAAACAATTCGAAACAATACGCAGGTTCTGTGTTCATTTTCAATTATCAGACATTGCAGGTAGCAGGTGTTATTAATGAAAATACCAACGCAGAATTTAATACCCCGCACGGGCTGGCTGTAGATGATAAAAATGATGTACTGTATGTTGTAAGTGCAAATACAGGTACTACAGGCCCGCCGCCCCACCACATCAGCGCATGTGGCGGCAGAAATGGCTATTACAACATTTTTAGAACTACACCACCGTTTGCGCCTATCAATCAGCGTAGGTATGAGATGTTGTCAGGCTCCTATTCTGCCGATGTGAGGTTTAAATAAATGCGCATCTTGTTTTAGCTTTGCTGTATGCTTACAGTTTCATTGAATGGTATCAAGATGGTTGCACCCATCGGTATGTATGCCGAAGAGAAAATCCATCCCAATACTTTTGAGATAGATGTTGATGTTTGGGTGCGTACAGAAGATGGCAAAGAATGGCCGTTTATAGACTATGCCATCATCAACGATATTGTGAGTGCTGTCTTTACTCCGGATAAAGAAATGCTGGAACAATTGGTACTGGAAGTACACACAAAAGTGAAACAATCATTTGCCGATGCAGATAAAGTAAAAGTATGCATCCGCAAACTGCATCCGCCACTTAGTAATAGTGTTAACTATTCGCAGGTGTGTTTAGAAAAATAGCATATCTAATACGCTGATATTTAGCGAGCAATCTTTTTTACCTGCGGGCAATCGTTAAAATGATTGCCCGCTTGTTTTTCATTAACATTTTTGAGTCTGCATGCAGGCGTACATTAGCATTGAACCAAGTCAGCATTGCATGATAGTGATTGCTACATAGAGTTTATTGTTCACTTTTAAAACAGTACGTTATGCAGAATCAGAAAGCAAGTTTTGAAAACATGAATACCCTCAGCAGTCTTACAGACACTGCATTCAATAAAGGGTACACAGACAACTTCAGGGTAGAGGAAAGTGGTTTGTACGCACCTGCTACAGACATACACTATCTGCCCAACGAAGTAAAGATTGATAACTTCTACCGTTTTGAAGGTGCATCAAATCCCGAAGACAATGCAATACTGTATTGCATAGAAACACACGATGGTATAAAGGGCACATTGATAGATGCCTATGGTGCCAATGCAGATGAACTTATTACTGCATTCATCAAAGATGTGGAAGAAATACAAAAGGCGGAATCCGTAAAATAATATTGGGCGTATAGGGTAGGTAAACGGAAGGGATTGTTTTTACAATCCCTTCCGGCATTTTATTCCTGCCATACAAACAGCAGTATAAAATTGATAATGACTACAATGATAAATGCGACAGCCATTTGTTGCTTGCCCGCATTATATAGCAACAAGCTTGCAATCAGCAATAGTATAAACTTGCCTGCCATCTTTACAGCAAACGGAGATGCAACTATAGATTTTGGTGCAAGCAGCACACCCCACAATACGGCTGCAAGCAATGGCAGCCCTATACCTGCAACCCATCGTATCGCAGTATCCTGCTTTAGCTTAAAGCCCCAATAACCTATAGCATAGAGCATAACCAACTCCAGCAAAAAAGCCAACGCAAGATTTAGTGTTTTTAAGATGCCGAGCATAACAACTGTTTCAGACAGTATAAAATTAAAAAAGGGCTGCAATTGCAGCCCTTAGTTTTTTATGCGTTCAGCAGTTTTTCAATTGCTGTATCGTATGCTTCTTTCCAGTCTTTGATGTAGCCCCAGTCTGCATTATCTATTTTGATATTGCCACCTGCTTTTACCGTACCTATTTTGCTATACGGATGGCTACCCATTGCAGCTTCAAATGCAGCTACTTTATCAGCGCTTACACTTACCACTACACGGCTCTGTGCCTCACCAAACAGGAATGCATCTTTGCGGATGTTGCTGTCTGTTGTTATTTCAAAGCCCATGTTCTTTTGCATAGCGCTTTCTATTAGTGCTACGAACAGTCCGCCTTCTGCAGTATCGTGCGCGCTGTTTACCACTTTGCTGCGTACTGCTTTCAGTACTACGTCCTGCAGTGCATATTCTTCTTCCAGGTCAAAGTGCGGAGCAGGGCTGTGCGATACACCCAGTACATTGTACAGGTATTCAGAACAGTTGATGTCGTTGCGATTTTGTCCTATTACATATATCACATCGCCATCGTTTCTGAAGTACATGGTCATCTTCTGGTCCAGATTATCCAGCACACCCACCATACCGATAGTAGGCGTAGGGTATACAGGGCCGTCATCGCTGCTCTGGTTGTAGAAGCTAACATTACCACCCGTAACAGGTGTACCCAGCTTACGACAAGCATCGCCCATACCGCGTATAGCGTGTACAAACTGATAGTAAACTTCTTTATTGTAAGGGTTACCAAAGTTCAGACAGTTGGTAATAGCCACCGGCAAGCCTCCGCTACATACTATGTTACGTGCAGCTTCACTCACTGCTATCATACCACCTTTGTACGGGTCAGAATATACATAACGGCTGTTACAGTCTGTAGTCATAGCAATACCTTTTGCAGAGCCGTGTACGCGTACTACTGCAGCATCACTCGGTTCGTTGGTTTGTGTATTGCCTGTACCTACCATGCTGTCATACTGTTCGTATACCCAGCGTTTGCTTGCTATCGTTGGCAGTTTCACCAGTTCCATTGCTACAGCAGTAAGGTCTGCAGGCACAGCAACAGTATCCTGATTGAATGCGTTGATTTCAGCAAAATATCTTGGTTCTTCGTATTCGCGGGTATAAACAGGTGCGCCACCGCCCAGTACCAGACTGTGCGCAGGCACATCTGCAACCAGTTCGCTGTTCATGTAGTATTTCAGGCGGCCGTCTGTTGTTACTTCACCTATCTGCACGCAGTGGATGTCCCACTTGTCGAATATCTTTTGTACTTCAGCCTCACGGCCTTTCTTCACTACTATCAGCATACGCTCCTGGCTTTCGCTCAGCAGCATTTCCCAAGGTTGCATGTTTTGCTGGCGTGTAGGCACTTTATCCAGATGGATAATCATACCATGTTCGCCCTTAGCACTCATTTCAGAGCAAGAGCAGGTAATGCCCGCAGCACCCATATCCTGCATACCTATCAGTGCACCTGTCGGTATCACTTCAAGGCAGGCTTCCAATAGTTTCTTTTCTTCAAACGGATCGCCCACTTGTACTGCAGGCAAGTCGTTCACGCTGTCTTCCGTAATATCTGCAGATGCGAAAGATGCACCGCCGATACCGTCTTTACCTGTTGCAGCACCTACTATGAAGACGCTATTGCCTTCGCCGTAAGATGTTGCAGATACCGTTTGGCCTGCTTTTACCACACCCACGCTCATGGCGTTTACCAATGGGTTGGTCTGGTAGCAACCGTCAAAATATATTTCGCCCGCTACTGTAGGTACGCCAAAGCAGTTGCCATAGTGGCCAATGCCTTTTACAACGCCTTTCAGCAGCCATTTTGTTTTGGGATTATCCAGCTTACCAAAGCGCAGCGAGTTCAGCGATGCTATAGGGCGTGCTCCCATGGTAAAGATATCTCGGTGAATACCACCTACACCCGTTGCGGCACCCTGAAACGGTTCGATAGCAGAAGGGTGGTTGTGCGATTCTATTTTGAATACGCAACCCAGGCCGTCGCCTATATCTACTAGTCCAGCATTTTCTTCACCCGCTTTTACCAGCAGGCGTTCACCGTCGCGTGGCAGGGTTTTCAACTGTGTAATGGAGTTTTTATAACTGCAGTGCTCGCTCCACATAACGGAGTACATAGCAGTTTCGTTGAAATTGGGTGTACGACCCAATATTTGCTTTATCTGTTCAAATTCTTCTTCGCGAAGGCCCAGTTTGACCGCTTGTTCGAGTGTAGCTTCTTGCTGCATATATTTAAAAGAAAGTGCAAAGGTAAGCGAAATGAGCTTAAGCAAGAAGATATATAAGCTCTTGTGTTATGTACTATTTGTATAAAGGTTTACATGCAGATTATTATTTACAAATTCCAAACAGTAGAGCATTCACACCCGTTATATATTATATTACTTCATTAGAACTAATTGGAAATCAATTATTTGTCATTCTTGTGTCAATATCAGTATGATGTTCATTCTTCTACCAACTGAATGATTAAGCTTGACAGTCTTAGGTGCAAAATTCATCCCGGAATATATGTTTACTCGATTAATTACTGTTTTATTCATCCTCAGTCATTGCGCTGCATTTTCTGCTCAGAAAAAAATACTATTCATAGGCAATAGTCTTACATATTATAATAATATGCCTGAAACTGTAAAGCAGATTGCATTACAATGGAACGACTCCTTAGATGTTACTGTATATGCTCCCGGCGGTACGGGCTTTGTAAATCACATTGCTGATAATAATGTTTACCAACATTTTGCCAGAGGCGGCTGGGATTATGTTGTCTTACAGCCCGGCTCTAATGAATCTCCTGGGTATTCATTCCCCATTAATGAAACGATTACCAAAGGTAAAACCCTCATAGACTCTATCTACAAGTACAGTCCTTGTGCGCAGGTTATTTTTTATGAAATAAGTTATGGTGTTGCCGATAATTCTGCACAGGCAAAAACAAATTATTTTAATACCCAGACACTTATAAAAGCTAACATCATGAAACTTGCAGATTCTGCGAATACATATTTGTGTCCCGCGGGAGAGGTAATGAGGAATTTGTGGCAAAATAAACCCGCAGATTTTCTGTGGGGTTCTTTTGGCGATATTCATCCCAATGCTTTGGGCTCTTATGCTATTGCTTGTTCGTTTGCGTCAACTATTTTCAAAAAGAGAGTAAAAGGCATAAAGTATTACGCGGGTTTAGATACCACAAAATGTAACTATGCACAGCAATTATCCGATAGTGTTGTATTTACAAATACTGCCGATTGGAGGTTCAAACGATATAAACCATTTGCACATTTTTCTTTTACTACAAGCAGAAACACAGTAACATTTATTAATAATAGTGCTGTCTATGATAGTCTGAAGTGGGATTTTGGAAACGGAACAAACAGTAAACTTGTTTCACCTGCTCCTGTAATCTATGCTTCTACAGGAACCTACAAAGTAAAACTGGTTACTTATAAAAATGGTTGTATGAATGAATATGATACCACTGTTGTATTAAAGTCTGCCAATTCAGTACAAAGTATTAATAACAATCAATCAACATCTATATACCCTAATCCTGCATTGAATGAAATAAGAATTCATTCATCAGGAAACGGACGTAGTGTTTTGAAGATATATAACTTGGAAGGTAAGCTTGTGAAGTCTGTTAATGATGCAGATAATGATACAGTCATAAATATAGCCGATTTGAAACCTGCAGTTTATGTATATCAGTTGATAGGCGAGGGGGGAAAGATTGACATTGGAAAACTGATGATTGGTCAATAAAACAACAGAGCCGCACCCATACGGGTGCGGCTCCTTCAAACCAACACATACCAAAACATCCTATCTTTCCCTGCCATGTCCATGCCCTTGTCCGTGGCCTCGTCTGTTATCGTTTCTATTATAATGCCCGTATGCATTACCATTATTGCCTTTATGATACTTAGGCTCGCGGCTGTCGCGTATCACTACTACATTGCTCGGGCGTCCTCTATATGTAATATACCTGTCGTGGTACACTGTATGCCTTCTCCACGGCTGGGCATCATTAATCACTATTTTATGTACATGGTACAAGTCTACCGGGCGTGGTAGTGCTGACCTGCGCACCCATGCGCCATTTGCAAATACTACAAACGCTCTGCTGTTTACATCGTAGTAAGCATCCGCATCGGGCAGGTAGTAATAACGCACATAGTCGTAGCCCACAGGCCCCCATGCAGGTTGCATGCCGATGTTCACGTTTACGTTTACCTGTGCGTTGGCTGCAACAGCAGTAGCAACCGTCAGTGCCGAAATCATGATTATCTTTTTCATAACATACGCTTTGCAGTAGTAGTGCCAATACCGTGCCTGTTATGCCATGTTTGCAGTATTTTAACGCTTCTGTATTGCGGCTACTGTTTATCTTTAACATATACATTATACAATTGGCAATGAGACTACTTACTACCCTGCTTTTAGCTTTTGCATGCATCACTACCTATGCACAGACAGATGTTAAACGATGCGAATTTTCTACAGACGGCACAGGCAAATCCCTCGGCCTGAAGGTAAAATTTCAATACCCTTGTGGCTGGGAGGTAGGTAAACCAAAGACATCCATCAAAGTATTGCAAACAGAAACAGAAGATGAGATAGTAGTGGTAGAGCAGATAGATATTGCCACACCCAAACAACCATTAACCCCTGAACGTATAGAGGAAATGATGACTGTAGACGATATGAAAAAACAAGCGTCTAAGGGAGGTAAGTTTCTCTGGGGCAGAAGGCTGAAGATAGATGGTAAGGATTGTGCAGAAGTAGCTACGCAGGAAAACCAATCGGTACTTGGCATCAAACTTGTGATATATATTATCACTTACCGCATTCCGTACAATGGCAAAATGGTAAGCATGTCATTTGCATTTACGGGTCGGGACGAGGCTGCGTGCAAAAAGTATTTCAACGACAACAAAGCACTCATACTCAGTCTGGCATCGGCCACTAAGTTTTTATAATCATCAGGCAAAAACCTCATCCGTGTTGCGCCTGTTGTGCAATACAGCCGCGACAGCAAGATTGGGCACCCAGCACAACCACGATACTATGATATAAGACGTGGCACCATCGCCCGTGGCTATGCTCAGCAATGGCAGCCATATACGCAGCGTCACCGCTGCAAAAGTGCAGGCATAGCTATACACCATCATCTGTCTGTGTGCAGCAACGTTTGTTTGCAGTATATGCAGGTAGGCCTTTAGTGTGGTATAAAACCAGATGATGCCAAGTGTTACAAAGCCCGCGGCAGCTACCACTCCGCCATTGGCATACCACCCAATGTATATGCCTGTTAAGGCACTCAGCCATACAGCTACCATATACACCTTGCCCATATTACGATGCAGCCTAGCCCTGCGTTGGCGCAGCTTATTACTGAACTGTGGCCAGCCCGAAAGCAAAGCTATACCACCGCCAAGTATATGTGTGTAGAAGCATAGCTGCCACAGCAGGCTGTTGTAAACAGCATCGGGCTTGCTGCCCAGCAAGGCTATCCTGCCGCCGAAGATGAAATATATAATGGGGTAGATACCAATGATGGTAGCCAGCACACACATAATAATCCATATCCGTTTATACTTCATAGTCTGCAATTTATGAAGGTAAGACAAACCACTGCGCCTTTACCCCCATCTGTATCGTTCATTTTTCGTAGCTTTCCGTTGCAATGAAGAATTTAAGAATATTATACAACACACTACTGGCTGTATTGTTGCTCACAGTATCAGTAAACACACAGGCACAGGAAGTAAAAGACGGGCTTACCTGGTATACAGATATTTATCAGGTGCAGAAGCTGAATGAAAAAACCAAGAAACCTGTATTTGCATTCTTTACAGGTAGCGACTGGTGTGGCTGGTGCCACAGGCTGGAGGCGGCAGTGTTCAGCAAACCGGGTTTTAAAGAATGGGCAAAGAAAAATGTGATATTGCTGGAGCTCGATTTCCCCCGCAATAAACAACTGCCTGAAAAACTGGCAAGGCAAAATGCAGAGCTGCAACAGTTCTTTCAGGTGCAGGGCTATCCTACCATCTGGATGTTCAATATGGCTAAGGATGCCAAAACAGGCAAGTTCAATATCAGTGGTTTAGGTTCGCTGGGCTATCCGCAGGCTGAACGTGGTAAAGAAGAAGAAGCCTTTCTTGCCAATGCCAATAAAATACTGAATAACAAATAGGACAGTACTGCATATACCCAAAAGCACAGCATCAATGCTGTGCTTTTTTCATTTTATAAAGAGTGATTTATTTAGTAAATTTGTTATTTATAAATTGAAGTCCTATTTACCGAAACAAAAGAATGAAACCCGTAACCGAAATCCGAAACAAACTGCAACCTGCCTGCCTGCGGCAGGCAAATTGTAACCATATCCTGTTACAAAAGCATTGATAATCAACAACAGAAAACGGTTACGAAACAAAAACTGAGCAAATACTATCAAAAACTATCAACAGATATGAAAACTTTTAAATAGTCACCGAAAACTCCGGACACCGCTTTTTCTTTTTTACTTTTACTTTCTGATTTTGTAAGAAGCTATGAGCAACAAGAACAAACCCCGCCCCGATGGGCTCGTATATAGCACCAACAACGATTATTACAACGACTTTCCCGAAGAGGCAGCCGCAGAAACCCTGCCAAAGGAAAAGCAAAAGTTGCGTGTAAAGCTGGATAGCAAACAGCGTGCTGGCAAGGTGGTAACGCTGGTAGAAGGCTTCATCGGCACTGCAGACGACCTTGAAGCACTTGGCAAACAACTGAAAACCAAATGCGGCGCGGGCGGCAGTGCCAAAGAAGGGCTCATCCTCATTCAGGGAGACTACAAAGACAAGGTAATAGCCTGGCTGAAAGATTGGGGATATATAATGACAAAATAGCTGTCAAAACTGCCAACTGAAAAGCTTATTTTTGCGCCTCATATTAGCAATAAATGATACAGGACATCAACATTCTGAATGAAAAAGACACCCGTTCGGGTTTTGGAGAGGGTATAGTGGAAGCTGCACGCCGCAATCCTAATGTGGTAGCACTGACTGCAGACCTTGCAGGCTCGCTGAAGCTGAACCAGTTTATGAAAGAATTCCCTGAACGCTATGTGCAGTGTGGTATTGCAGAGGCTAATATGATAGGCGTTGCTGCCGGTATGACTGTAGGTGGTAAAATCCCATTCACTACTACGTTTGCCAACTTCAGCACCAGCCGTGTATACGACCAGATACGTCAGTCTGTTGCATATAGCAATAAGAATGTGAAGATATGTGCATCGCACGCCGGCCTTACACTGGGCGAGGATGGCGCTACCCATCAGGTACTGGAAGATATAGGCATGATGAAAATGCTGCCTGGTATGACAGTTATCGTTCCTTGCGATTTTAACCAGACAAAAGCTGCTACCATAGCGGTTGCAGAGCACGAAGGTCCTGTTTACCTGCGTTTCGGCCGTCCTAAATGGGCCAACTTTACAGCGCCCGATCAGGAGTTTGTAATTGGTAAAGCACAGGTATTGGCAGAAGGTACAGATGTTACCATTATAGCTTGTGGTCACTTAGTTTGGACGGCTGTAGAAGCTGCCAAAGAACTGGCTGCAAGAGGTGTGTCTGTAGAGCTTATCAATATGCACACCATCAAGCCGCTGGACGAAGCTGCTATCCTGAAATCTGTACAGAAAACGAAGTGTGTGGTTACTGCTGAAGAGCATCAGGCAAACGGTGGCTTGGGCGATAGCGTAGCACAAGTACTGGCTAAAAACTTCCCTGCACCGCAGGAGTATGTTGCGGTAAACGATACCTTCGGTGAAAGTGGTACACCTACAGACCTGCTGGAGAAATACGGTCTTGGTAAGAGCAATATCATTGCAGCAGTAGAGAAAGTGATGAAGCGTAAATAAGCACAAACGTGATTACAAATACTATTTACAGAAAAGCGCTTAATGCCTTTGCAGGCTTAAGCGCTCTTTTTTTGGCATCATGCGCTAGCCCGCAAGATCTTGTTTATCAGGATGTTAAGAACTTCCGCGTTAGCAAAATAAGCCTTAACCCAGAAGTGGGTATGGATGTACAGTTCTATAACCCCAACAAGTATGGGATGACGCTGAAAGATGCTGATGTAGACCTGTACATAAACGACAAGCTCGTAGGCCACGCCATGCTCGATAAGAAGTTCAATGTGCCTGCATCCGGCACCTTCCTGCTGCCTGTTACGTTGATAGCCGATTTGAAGTCTGTATTACCAAATGCAGTTGCGCTGATGTCTAACGACGAAGTGAACATACGCCTGAAAGGCAATGTGAAAGCCGGGCGTGGGGTTATGATAAACATCCCCATTAACTACGAAGGCAAGAAAAAGCTGAACCTGTTTTAAATAATAAAGCCCCTGAATTTCAGGGGCTTTAGTTTTATTGAAGGGGTATGAATTATTCCAGTATTAGTTTCTGTGTAGCTTTTATGCCATCTGCCGCAACCTCTACAAAGTACACACCGCGTGTATATTTAGCCACATCTACATCTTTAGTGAACAAGCCACCGTTGTGTTTATACGTTTCTTGCATCAGTTTCTGGCCCGTAACGCTTGTGATGGTAACAGTTACCTCTTTAGCATTGTAAGCACCGCTGTATTGCAGTTTGCATTTGTCTTTGGCAGGGTTTGGATACACGCCAAAATCATTCATGCCTGATACATTGCTGATACCTGCAGGGAACTTCCTGTTGATAATAACCATCATATCTTCAGTTTCTCCGGAAGCGTATGGTCCGCAAGCCTCATCTGATGGTTTGTTAGGGCCTACATCATTATTCAGTATCACACGCATACCTGTTGGTACGCCTGTTATTGCTTTATTAGGTATAGTAATGTTATCTACAATCGTGAAGCTACCAACATTAGTAAAGCCTGTATATACCCTTTCTTCAGGTATATCGTATTCTTTATCATTGTTATAGTCAATAAACACAGTCACTTTTGCATCAGCGTGTATGCCTGTACGTTGCGTATGGTATACTGTCAGCATGTAAGTACTATCAATATCTAACTGGATAGGTGTTTCATTCGTATAGTCGGTACGTTTTTCCTGTGCAGCACTATTCAATAAATGAGCACCACCTGAATTTGTATTGAAAGTGTTGAAAATGATACCGCCAATATCGCTACTATCATTGTATATGAAACCGCCAGATTTAGGATTGCCTCCAATAGCCTGACTGTAGCAGTAGCATTTATAAGCGTCTCTCGCATCTACTTTCAATACCGGAGTATATGTTGTGTCTTTTGTAGGAACACATACAGACATCGATTTATAATACAAAGGTTGACCGCTGAATATGCGCATCAGTGTGTCTTTGTTTATACTGTTTGCTACTGTGTTCCATGTAATATTATCTGCCGAAATAAGCCAGCTTCTATTAACATCAGACTTTAATGACTCATATCCGCTGTTTTGAGTTATGTAATCATAACCTGTACAAAGAGAAGTAGATGTAGATGATAAAGTACCAGGATTAGCTGGCCCTTTACATGGCTCGTAGCGCATGTCTACAAGATAATCTTCTACCTCTCCCTGTGCCATTGCAAAGCCACAAGAGTCAATAGCGCCATTGCTCACAATAACGCGAAGACCAGTAAGCCCTATTTGTGCAGTGTGTGGTATTGTGAATACATCATTAGCAGTTTGCGGTATCAGATTGCCACCGTTAATAACGCCACTGTACACTCTTTCTCCGGGATCAAATGTGCCATTACGATCCAAATCAATGAATGCAGCAACATTACCGTTTGTATAAGTAGTCAGCGAGTTGATTTGTGTTACAAACATACGGTATGTAGAGTCTCTGTATAAAACTACTTGTGGATTTGGTGGGTATTGGAAGTTTGTATAAGACCTGTTTGCAGAAGTATTACTAAGCAGAGGGTTAGAGTTACCGTTGTTTAATAGAGTATCCTGTGTATTGTTACGTACGATGGTTACATTGCCTATATCCAGCCCGGTAGTAGCCGTAGTGCCGTTATCACAATAGCAATAGTAGAACGATGCAATATCAACTTTGAAAACAGGAGTAGTATAGTTGAGGCTGGTATTTGCATTACAAACTATATTGCAACGATACCAACGTGGAGCAGTGATATTATCGGTAATAGCAGCTGAATAAGTACCTACAACTGCCGGATGTGGCTTCCATGTAACACCATCGTCTGAATATTCCCAAGTATATGTGGCATCTGCATAAAATTTATCAATGTCTACTGTGAAATTTTTGCCCGGACAAATAGGTGTTTGTGCCTTTATGTTTGCTGTAGGTGTGGTTGTACATGGGTATCCATAGAAGAACTCAACCGTAAACGTAGTAGTAGGTGCGCCACAATCTGGGAAGCCCCAGGCACCATAGTTAGAGCCACAAGTGGTGCAGCCCCCACGTATAGAGTGGCCTGGAGTAGTGCAGGTGTTTACATTCTGATTCATACACAGTTCAGCACCTGTACCACATACACCTACACGCCAAGTATTGCCGGCCCATACCCAACTTAGGGTTGGGCTTGTTGGTGTAAAAGTACGTAATGCCGCGGCTATAGCTTGCACTGTGGCCGGGTCTGTAACAGAGTCTGCATTAGTTGTACTGCCGGATACAGCTGTCACTTTCATTTTGCTATATGGCAAAGAGGCAACCAATGTTAGACGAAATGCATTCCAACTGGCAATCTGGGCAGCAGAAGATGTACCATTTACATAAGTAGTCGTCCATACCAACTGGGCAGATGCCTTGGTTACTGATATTAATGCTGTTGCCATTAAAACAATGCCAAGCATAAGGGTGTAAACTCTTCTCATAAAAAATTATTGATATGTTGAAGCGGTGTTATATATCACATGTAATAATAACAAAAACAGATAAGTGAATGCATTAAAAACAAATTAATTTTTTTGATAATCTACATTGTGTTTTGTTATCACTTATAAAACAGGTACTTAAATGGTGAATAGATTTTAAAGGTTTAACGCTTACCTTTATCCACATTACAATTTGTATAACAAATTTTATGAAGTACTTACCAATTCCATCAAAGCTTTTTACCCAGAACAGGGAACGCTTTATAAAGAAAATGAAGCCTAATAGTGTTGCTATTTTCCCCGGCAACCCGATATTGCCTACCAATGGCGATGCTATATATACCTACCGCCCGAATGCCGATGTTGTATGGCTGTCTGGCGTAGTGCAGGAAAAATCGATGGTTATCCTTTATCCTGACAACCCGGATAAAAATGCGCGCGAGGTACTGGTGCTGATACGCCCCAACGAGCATCTGGAAAAATGGGAAGGTCATAAACTGCGCAAAGATGAAGCAACCGCTATATCGGGCATCAAAAACGTGCAATGGCTGGATAGTATAGATGCTATGCTGCAGGTAATGATGCATCACGCAGATAATGTGTACCTGAATACAAACGAAAACGATAGGTTGGATACATCACTTTTCCGTCCCGATCTGCTGTTTGTACACGATTTCATGAAGCGTTTCCCGCTGCACGAATACGAGCGTAGCGCACCTATCATGAAGGAGCTGCGTGCTATAAAAACAAAAGAAGAGGTTGCTGTAACACAGGAGGCCGTAAATATTACCCACAAGGCATTTGAAAGGGTAATGAAGTTTATAAAACCAGGTGTTTGGGAACATGAAATAGAAGCAGAAATAACGCATGAGTTTCTGCGCAATCGCGCCAGCCGCCATGCATATGATTGTATCATAGCATCGGGAGACAGGGCGCGTGTGCTGCACTATGTAGAAAACAACCAACAGTGTAAAGACGGCGAACTGATACTGATGGATTTTGGTGCAGAGTATGGTAACTACTGCGCAGACCTGACACGTACTATACCGGTGAACGGTAAATTCAGCAAGCGCCAGAAAGAAGTGTACAATGCAGTGCTGGACGTACACAACTTTGCCAAGAAGATATTGAAGCCGGGTATTTCTATAATAGATTACACGGCGAAAGTATGTGGCGAAATGGAAAAACAATTGCTGAAAATTGGGCTGATAACAAAAAGCGATATCAAAAATCAGGACCCGGAAAATCCGGCTTACCGCAAATACTTCTATCACGGGGTTACCCATCATCTGGGTATAGATGTACACGATTTGGGTACACGCGTACTGCCGGTAAAAGAGGGCATGCTCTTTACGATAGAACCGGGTATATATATAGAAGAAGAACAAATGGGCATACGCATTGAAAACAATGTGTGGTTGACAAAAACAGGCAGCATAGACCTCTTTAAGAACATACCGATAACGGTTGAAGATATTGAAGCTGCTATGAAACGTAAATAATAACTGATAGTAAATAATTGAATAAGCCGGCTTAAACAAATACGGCTTATTCAATTGCTGAAAGCTATATTTATTAAAAAATTATCCCTTGTGATGTATAAATACCTTTGCACAACAATTGTGCTTGCAATGTGTAGTATGCCTGCCTTTGCACAACAAAAACCAACAAAAACCAATAAGAAAGAAACATATATGCGTATAGGTGTGGGGTATAATATCCCATCATCGGCACAGCGAAGTATATATAACACACCGCTGAACGGTAGTCTTAATTACAGCAGTTACGGGTTAGGAAATTATGATTTGAAGAAAGCATCCTTTACTGCAGGGTTACAGGCAAATATTGCGGTTGGTATTATGTTGAATAAGCATGTTGGGTTGGAGCTGAACAACGTGGTAGGTATTGCTAGTATAAAGTATTTGGGTATAGTACAGTACCCGGATAACGGATATGCTATCAAACAGCAAAATGCCAAACGTGCATCTGCAACTTATTTTGCAATACCGTCACTGGTATTGCAATATGGAGATAAAGTACAGCTATATACACGCACAGGTATGATATTGCCTGTCGTGTCAAGAATAAAAAATGAATTCTCGCAGACTGCCACTTACATTAATAATAAACAAAGTATTTCAGGTACAGAGGTGTTAAAGCACCGCTTCAACTTAGGTCTTTCAGCATCTGTAGGTATAAAAGGGCGCATAGGAAAAGGAGTAAACGGTTGGCTGGAGCTGAATTATACATCGTTATCGCTAAATACAAGCAAGGCTGAACTTAAAGAATATTATGTGAATGGCCAAGATATGATGAACAGGATGACAAATACTACACAAAAATATTCGAACACCAACACAGGGGTTAATAATGTATTCCCTACCAATGTAAATCCTTACAGCAGTATGGGGCTGCATCTTGGGATAGCTTTTGAGCTATAGCCGATAAAAAGAGGGGAACATCAAATGTTCCCCTCTTTTATGTTGTATTGCTATATACTAAGATACTTTGGCGCCCTGTACTATCGGCATGCCATCTACATCTTTTATCTTACCAAAGCCACCCAATACATTGCGCAGGTTGTGATAACCCTGACGCTTGAGCAACGAAGCTGCGATAACTGAACGGTAACCGCCTGCACAGTGTATGTAGAGGTTGTTCTCTGTATCTATCATGGCAACGTTCATCGGGTCCATCAACGTATCAAGCGGTGTGTTATGCGCGCCCTTTACGTGTGCGGTGTCAAACTCTGATGGTTTGCGCACATCTATTACTTCCAGTTTGCTATCGTGTGGTATATCCATTGCCAGTTCTTCGGGCTCTATGTCTATCACCATATCAATCTTTTCGTTGGCATCTCTCCATGCTTCAAAGCCACCTTGCAGATAGCCCTGCACATTGTCTATGCCCACGCGCGAAAGGCGGATGGCACTTTCTTTTTCTTTGCCGGCTTCCGTAACCAATACAAGTGGCTGATCGAATGGCAGCAGGCTACCTGCCCACTCAGCAAAGCGGCCTTCCAGCCCTATGCTGATAGAATCCGGAATAAAACCTTCTGTAAAAACTGTAGCATGGCGTGTGTCCAGTATCCAGGCACCATCGTTTACTTTTTGTTTGAAGTCTGCAATAGACAATGCCGTCATGGCATTGTTCATTACTTCGTCAAGGCTTCCGTATCCTTCCTTGTTGATTCGCGCATTGATAGGGAAGTATGCAGGTGGTGTGCTGAGTCCTTCAGTCACCACTTTTACAAAATCTTCTTTGCTCATATCCTGTAGCGCATAGTTGCTGTCAAGCTGTTCGCCTATAGTACTGAAAGTATTCGGCCCCAGGTTTTTGCCGCAAGAGCTGCCCGGTCCATGTGCAGGATACACGATTACATCTTCGGGCAAGGTTTTGATTTTGCGCTGCAGCGAATCGTACATAAAGCCTGCCAGTTCTTCTTTGCTCAAGTTGCCGCTGAACAGGTCTGGACGGCCAACATCGCCTACAAACAAAGTATCGCCTGTGAATATGCAATAAGGATTGCCTGCTTCGTTATACAACAAGTAGCACGTGCTTTCCAGCGTATGGCCGGGTGTGTGCAGTGCTTTTATTTTCAGATTGCCGATGCTGAATTCTTCACCATCTTTTGCAAGATGTATATCGAACATCGCATTTGTTTGCGGACCGTAAACTATCGGTGCGCCTGTTTTCTTCGACAGTTCCAGATGCCCGCTTACAAAGTCGGCGTGAAAGTGTGTTTCGAAAATGTATTTAATCTTCACTCCCATTTCAGCTGCCTTTTGGATGTACACATCCACATCGCGCAGCGGGTCTATCACTGCTGCCTCGCCATTGTCTGCAATGAAATAAGCAGCTTCGCTCAGGCAGTTTGTATATAATTGTTCTACTGTCATCGGCTTGTATTTGGTCCGTCAAGATACGGTTAATCGTCGTTTCTGCGGTTTAAGAAAATCATAATAAAATAGATAAGGTTGGCAACAGATGCAATGGCAGCCACCACGTAGGTACGTGCAGCCCATTTCAATGCATCGGCAGCCTGGTCGTGTTCGCCCCTGGTTGTCAGGTGTGTATTCTCCATCCACTTCAGCGCGCGTGCACTGGCATCATACTCTACAGGCAGTGTTATTAGTGAAAACAACGTTGACACTGCAAACAATGCAATACCTATCAGCAGTATGGTCTGGTTGCCACCGCCAAAGCCCATGAAACCTACACCCGCCGCTATTACCCATTGAGAGAGTGTAGAGCTTATCTGCACAATTGGCACCAGCTTGCTGCGCATTTGCAGCATGCTGTATGCAGTGGCATGTTGTACCGCGTGGCCACATTCGTGTGCAGCTACTGCAGCAGAAGAGATGCTGCGCCCGCTATAAACATCAGGACTCAGGTTGACAGTTTTATCTGCAGGGTTGTAGTGGTCTGAAAGGAAGCCCGGTGTAGAGATAACCTGTACATCATATATACCGTTTTCGTGCAGCATACGCTCTGCCACTTCCTTACCACTCAGCCCTTCACTCAGGGGTACTTCTGAGTACTCCTGAAATTTTCGCTTCAATTGATTGCTCACCATCATACCCACCAGGAACATGATACCCGCAATCAGGTAATATCCTAACATTCTCTTTCGTTTTAGTATCAATCATCAAAATGCCTACCAATTGGTATTATCGGCAATTTTGGCATGTAAAAATAGGTTTTTATATGCCAATAGGGCTTTAAAGCCTGTCTATACAGGTATAAAGCAAAAGAAAACGCTGGGCATGTGCCCAGCGCTATCAATCAAAAATAACACGCGATTGTGTTAGAATTTCAGCGTCAACCCCAGCATGTAGTTAATACCTGCCTGCGGGAAGTAACGGTTGTCAACCACATTTTGCCCGGCTGTCTGGTATACATACCATACATAGCCATTGCTTTCGTACTTGCGATCGAAGATATTGTTAACGGCAAATGTTGCCAGTACTTCTTTGAATGGTTTCACCTTGATGCCATAACGCAGGCGAACATCGCACAGCGTATAGTCGTTCAGCATACGGTTTTTATCGCCCGAATTGTCGAGGTATTGTTTGCCTACAAATTTGCCAAGGATGTCCAGCTCCAGCATCTGGTCGTGCTTCATGTAGCGGAAAGGTGCCAATGTGATGCCACCACCTGCAATGGTTGAAGGAGAAAGTGCGATAGGCGTATTGTTGTGCGTAACGGCAACCTGTGCATAGTTAGGGTCATCCCAGTTGTCTATATACTCAGTAAACTTTTTAATGCGGTTATCAGACAGTGTAACGTTCGCGTTCAGCTTCAGCCAGTAGGTTGGTAAGTAGGCGCCTTGCAGTTCTATACCCGCGCGATAGCTTTCAGGTACATTGGTACGGCTGTATGCACCTACATCGTTTACCTGACCTGTAAATACCAACTGGTCGCGGTACATCATATAGTACAGGTTGGCGCCGATGCTCCAGCTTTTCTTGTTGATTTCGTAGCCGGCCTCAATATCATAGAGGCGTTCTGCCAATGGTTGTTTGGTTGGCGATGCTTCAAAGTCATCACGGTTTGGCTCTTTATTAGCTACTGCAAATGATGCATACAGTTTCTGCCTTTGGCCGGCAGCATTGCGCAACAGGTAGGTAACACCAGCTTTCGGGTTGAAGAAATTGTAGTTGGTATTAGGACGCAGCGCCTGATTTTTGCGGAAGCCGTTGATGATGTATGATACATTGCGGTATTGCAAATCGCCGAATAGTATGAGTTTTTCGCCAACCGTATGTTGTGCTTTTACATACAGGTTCAAGTCGTTTTTCTGAGAGTTGAGCAAATACCAACGGTAGTTATCTGCCACATTGTATTGTGCCCATTTTACGTAGCCATAGTGGTCACCGAGGTATTGTGTCCAGCCACCGCCGAATGATATTTGTGTTTGCTTACGCTCGTACATCAGCGAGAATACAGAACCATAGTAGTAATTATCTAACCATAGCTGGCGGATGAGGTCTGTATTGGTAATTGTATCATTGCCCGATGGCGTGATGAAGTTTGATAAGCCATAAGAGCTGAATTTCTCACCTGCTTTGTATTCTTCGTAATAACCACGGCCGCGCGTCAGGAATGTGGCCAGATGGGCTGTCAGGTGTTTACCAAACTTATGGTCTGCAAAAAACTGGTAATAGTCTTGCTGATAATTATCTGTTTGGTTGTTGTAATAGCTACCGTCAGACCTTCTGCCCAGTTCGTTGAATGTGCGGTTTGTCTTTAGCGAATCGCCCGGTACACCATTCCATGCCTGTCCTGTTTTTTCCTTACCTGTCATCAGCATAAAGCGTAGCGATGTACGCTTGCTCACCTTCCAGCCACCAATCAGTTGTATCGATTTTAAATCGCTGGCAGAGCGATCTATGAAACCATCAGAAGATATTTTGGAAAGGCGTACATCGAACTGAAAGCCGTTTTTCATCAGCCCTGTACGACCACGTACTGTGTTTTTCCATGTGTTGAAAGACCCGAAGCTATTGCTTATTTCTGCACCTGCTTTGTCCATCTGCATCATATTACTGATGCTCATAGTAGCACCGAAAGCACCCCCACCATTAGTTGATGTGCCCACACCACGCTGCAACTGGATAGAACCTGTAGAGGATGCAATGTCCGGGAAGTTTACAAAGAAAGTACCCTGAGACTCGGCATCATTTACAGGGATGCCATTCAGGGTTACGTTCATACGTACGCCATCTGTACCGCGTACGCGCACACCTGTGTAGCCCACGCCTGTACCTGCATCGCTTGTTACCACGGCCGATGGTGTGTATTGCAACAGATAAGGCAGGTCTTGCCCCAGGTTGGCTTTTTCAATGTCTTTGGATGTTACCTCTGTAGTAACAAAAGGTGCATTACTACCTGCACGTAGCGAACGTACCTCTACAGGCTGCAGAGCCTGTTTGGTTTTGGCAGAGTCTTCCTGTGCGTTGGTTTGCGTGGCAGCAAGCATGGCTGCTACGGCTAAAACTGATTTGTTGAAATGCTGCATGGCATAAAAATTTCATTTGTTTAACAATGAAGGGGCGCCATGCGTGTTACCATTTATAGTGTGCAGAAACGTTCAGACAAGCATATACGTACGGCCGTTACGTATTGGCATCCAAACGGTTAGCAGCATAATAATATGGTAGCTGAATTTGCTATTCCCTAACCGGCATTACCCGGTCCAGGTTCAGCGGGTATAATCTCAGCCCTTGTATTAAGGCACCCCGTGTCATCACCCGATGACGGTGCAAAGATAATGGCTTAACAGAATTGTCATGGAATTTTAATTGAAATTTAATAGAGGAATATTCCGTATCTTCGGAATCCTTAAAAACAAATGTGATGAACAAATTAATTACACTATTAAGTGCGTCTGTACTTGGCATCAGCCTTAGTGCAAGTGCACAGATTGTTCTGCAAGAAGATTTCAACGGTACATCAGGTACTGCATTACCTGCAGCATGGTCGAAAGTAACTAAAGCTACTACAGGTTGGAAAACAAACACTGGTTCTCTTGCTTTTACAGCAGGCTGGGCGGTTCCGGCTGGTACAGGCAGGTATGCGGTTGTTGACGAGTGGAATAACAACGAAGACAATGATACTACGCGTTTGGTTACACCGATAATCAATCTTACTGGTATATCCGGTGCTTACCTTACGTATAACTCTTATTTTGTAAAAGCTACATATTCTTCCGGTTCACCTACTGAAGATGCTTATGTATATGCATCTACAGATGGTGGTACTACATGGTCGGTAATAGATACTGTAAACGCTGATGCTAAAGATTGGAAATTGAATGCTGTAAGCCTGAACGCATACAACAACGTACCTAATCTGAAGTTGGCTTTCACTTACCATGATGGTAAAGGAGGTACAAGCCAGCTGATAGGTCTTGCAGTAGATGATGTAAAAGTATTCGTTCCTTCTGCAAACGACATTACTGTACAAAGCCTTACACTGCCTGTACTTACTGCAACACAGAATGCAGCAGGTAATGGTACAAGCGTAAAGTTTGATGTACTGAATGTAAGCCCTGCGGTTGTAACTTCAATTGAAGCGCAGTATACAATAGATGGCGGTGCACCGGTAACACAAACATTTACAGGCCTGAGCATAGCACAATTTGCTAGCAGCACATTAACGTTTACCACAACGCTTAGCGGTATATCTTCAGGACCACATACAATTGTTGTTACTGGTTTGAAAGTAAATACGGTAGTTGATCCTAATCCGGCAGATAATGCTGTTACGGGCAACTTCCTCGGCGTATCAAACCAAGTACAACGCAACTGTCTGATAGAAGAATTCACTTCTTCTACTTGTGCGCCATGTGCAAGCTTCAACTCTACGTTCGATCCGTTTATAGCATCTATCAACGTAAACAATCAGTCATCTAACTTTAATATCATCAAGTATCAGATGAACTGGCCTTCACCAGGTAATGACGCAAGCTACAATGCGCATGGCAATGTAAGGAGAGGTTATTATGGTGTATCTGGTATTCCTGACCATTACACAAATGGTATGCCTGGCGCAGGTGGCGACCAAGCAGAGGTTGACGATTGTAAAGGTGGTAGCGCGTTTGTTGATATCACAGGTACTTATATTACAAGCAACGACTCTATCTGGGCTCACGTTGATGTAAAGCCATTCTTCAACCTGAGTCAAAATCTGGTAGTACGTGTAGCTGTAGTTGAAAATGATTACTACAACAGTAAGGCTACAACATCTCAACTGCACTACATTCACGTAATGAGGTTGATGCTGCCTGATGCTGCAGGTTCAACAGTATCAAACTGGGTAGATAACACTAGCCAGGTGTATGACTTCAAGAAGAAAGTAACTGTAGGTAACGTAACACAAAACAGCTACAATCTGTGGACACACCCTAAGAATACAAATCTGGTTATATTTGTTCAAGACGATGCGTCTAAACAAATTCTGCAATCTAAAGTTATCCCTGCGCAATGGCCTACAGGCATCAACAACGTAGCAGGTGGTGTAAACAATCTGGCAGTATATCCTAACCCTGCTGCACAACAAACAACTGCAGGTTTCAACATGAATACTGCAGGTGGTGCTACTATCAGTGTTACAGATGCACTGGGTCGTGTAGTATATACTTCAAGCAAAAATCTGCCTGCAGGTTTCAACGAAGTAACAATACCTACATCTTCACTGGCTAAAGGTGTATATGTAGTAAAAGTACAAACTGATAAAGGTGCAGAAACACAACGTCTGACAATTGCAGACTAATCTCTTTGCATCTTAATAAAATATAAACGCCCTCGCTACTGCGGGGGCGTTTTGTTTACAGACTAGTGTTCAAAATACTCAATAATACACTCTTTCAATATCCGTTCCTGCGTTTGCAGACCTTCAGCGGTTACAGGTTTTAGCTGGTCGTAGTGAGGCCAGCCATCGCCATCGCGCCCTTTGAATTCGTAATATCCCCTGCGGCTCAGCAGGCTGCACACTGCCACGTGCATCAGGTCTTGTTTCTGTTCTTTTGAGTATTTTTTGGCAGGTAGTTTATCCAGCTCATTTACACCAATCAAAAACAGGATGCTTTCCATGTCGGGCACTTTACCAAAGCGCTCGCGCAGAAAGAATTCCACCTGTATCCAGCGTTCTTCAAAATTTTCCATGTGGCTGCAAAGCTAAGGGGATTGGTTGATTTGTGGGCTTGTTGACCAGTTGATTAGTTTACTTGTTGATTAGTTGATTGCAGGCAAGTCCTATTTAGGGGGATTTCAGGGCAGGTTGTTTAACGCAGTTTTAACAGCAGGAAAATAACCCACTTAATATTTTTGAGATGTAATATATTGCCAATAATTAGCGGAATATGGAACCAACTACAACATCTGTTGATGTAAGAGAACTGAACGAACGCATCCACCAGCAGAGCGCTTTTATAGAGCTGCTGCAAATGGAACTGAATAAGACACTGGTGGGGCAGAAGCATATGGTGGAACGCCTGCTGATAGGCCTGCTGGCAAACGGCCACGTGCTGCTGGAAGGTGTGCCGGGGCTGGCAAAAACATTGGCCATCAAATCGCTGGCATCTGCTATACACGCACGTTTTGCGCGTATACAGTTTACGCCCGATTTGCTACCTGCAGACGTGCTGGGTACCATGGTATATAACCCGCAGGCACACGAGTTTGCAGTGCGTAAAGGCCCGATATTTGCCAACTTCATACTGGCAGACGAGATAAACCGTGCCCCCGCAAAAGTGCAGAGTGCCTTGTTGGAAGCTATGCAGGAACGCCAGGTAACGATTGGTGACAGCACCTACAAACTGGAAGAGCCCTTTCTGGTGCTGGCTACCCAAAACCCGATAGAGCAGGAAGGTACCTACGAACTACCGGAAGCACAGGTAGACCGTTTTATGCTGAAAGTGGTTATCACCTATCCTAAAAAAGAAGAGGAGCGCCACATCATACGCCAGAATTTGAATCCTGCAGGTGCGGTAAAAATCAATCCGGTAGTATCTCCCGAAGAAATACTGAAAGCTCGCCAACTGGTGCGCGAGGTGTATATGGACGAAAAGATAGAGCAGTACATACTGGATATCGTTTTTGCCACACGCTTCCCGGAAGAATATAAACTGAATAAGCTAAAGCCGCTAATAAGCTATGGTGCATCGCCACGTGCCAGCATCAGCCTTGCATTGGCCGCTAAGGCATATGCGTTCATCAAACGCAGAGGCTATGTAATACCGGAAGATATACGCGCTGTGTGCCACGATGTAATGCGCCACCGCATAGGTGTTAGCTACGAGGCAGAAGCTGAAAACATAACTAGCGAACATATACTGAACGAAATACTGAACGCGGTAGAAGTGCCATAGTTTTGGCGATAGCCGTAAGGCATCAGTCATTAGTGAGTAGATTTTAGAACCCGTCCATGACGGGTTTTTTATTTAAGTTATATTTGCGCCACAATTAATATACTATGCTGCCGATACAATTATTCAGGCAAAATAAAGAGCTTGTACTGGAAGGACTTAAAAAGAGGAATTTTAAAGAAACCGAACTGGTAGACCAAATCATTGCAATAGATGAAAAACGTCGCCAGATACAGGTAGAAAACGATAATCTTGCAGCATCCATCAATGCAGCATCCAAGAATATAGGCCAGCTGATGGCACAGGGTAAAAAGGACGAAGCCGAAACCCTGAAAGCAGAGGTAGCCAGCCACAAAGAACAAACCAAAGAACTGGCCGCTAAACTGGCTGAGATGGAGCAGGAACAATATGACCTCATCATCCGCCTGCCGAATATACCACACAGCAGTGTGCCGTTTGGTAAAAGCGCAGAAGACAATGAAGTGGTAAGACAGGCTGGTACAAGACCCGACCTGAGCGCACAGAAACTGCCACATTGGGAGCTGACAGAAAAATACAATCTCATCAATTTTGAACTGGGTACAAAGCTGACGGGTAGTGGCTTCCCTGTGTATATAGGACAGGGTGCAAAACTGCAACGCGCGCTCATCAGCTACTTCCTCAACTACAATATAGACGCAGGATATACAGAGTACTACCCACCGTATATGGTGAATGAAGACTCTGCACGTGGTACAGGTCAGTTGCCCGATAAAGAAGGGCAGATGTACCATGCAGTAGCCGACAACTTCTACCTGATACCAACCGCAGAAGTACCTGTTACCAATGTGTACCGCGATGAGATAGTGAAGGAAAGCGACCTGCCTATCAAAATGACGGCATATACACCATGCTTCCGCCGCGAGGCAGGTTCTTATGGTAAAGACGTACGTGGCCTGAACCGCCTGCACCAGTTTGATAAAGTAGAGATAGTGCAACTGATACAGCCCGAAAAAAGCTATGAAGCACTGGAAGGTATGGTGAGCCATGTAGAAAAGCTGCTGCAATCGCTGGAATTGGAATATCGCATACTGCGTCTGTGTGGTGGCGATATGGGCTTTACATCGGCGCTTACGTTCGACTTTGAAGTATACAGTGCCGCGCAGGAACGCTGGCTGGAAGTGAGCTCAACATCAAACTTCGAAAACTTCCAGACCAACAGGCTGAAAGCAAGGTATAAGGATGCAAATGGCAAAACACACCTGCTGCACTCGCTGAATGGTAGCTCACTGGCATTGCCACGCATTGTGGCGTGCCTGCTGGAAAACCACCAGACGCCCGAAGGCATTAAAATACCAAAAGCACTGCAACCATATTTTGGTGCAGATATGATTAAAAGTAGTCCGCTGATTGGTTGATTAGTTGACTGGTTGATTTGTTATTAGGATTTAGTAATTAGTTTTTAGAAATTTAGATTATGATACAACGTATTCAATCTGTATGGCTGTTGCTGGCGGCATTGTGTTGCCTCAGCCTGTTTTTCTTTGATGTTTATCATGCAAACATTATGGTGAATGGTGCTGCTATCACACAGTACATCCGTGTAAACGACCATTACCCATCGTTGCTTATTGCATTGGTAATTACCATCATGCCATTGGGTGCTATCTTTCTGTACAAAGCCCGTAAGCGTCAGCGTTCCATAGCTGTTTTCGGGATTGTGGCTATTATCGGGTTCATTACCATGACACTGTCCAGGGTTACAAAATTCAATACAGAAAATCCTACGGCTACCGATGCCAGCTACTGGATAGGTGCGGTGATGCCTGCAATTGCTATCATCTTCCTGATATTGGCTATACGCGGCATCAATAAGGACGAGAAACTGGTGAAGTCGCTGGATAGATTGCGATAATCTTTATATTAACCTTTTCAGCAGCAAAGAGGCCAAAAAAAATGCCCGAAACACTTAGATTTCTGGCTTTATAAAATTATATTTGAGACATATCTATTCACGATTATGAGATATTTGCAAGCATTTTGTCTGGGTGCGGCAATGACATTGGCGTCTGTTTCCAATGCGGTTGCACAAGGTGAGTCTGATCCGGGCTTTACTCAGGTTGGCGCTATGCGCTGGGGTACCGGTGCTATTATTACCGAAGACGAATATGAATTTCAACGTGCACAATTCAGCGTAGGCCATACATTTTCAATGGGCGAAAAGGATGTGAAATACCACATTCCGCAGTTGGAAGTACGTGTACCGGTGATGGAAACAGGCTATTTTGATGTACGCCTGCCTATCGTATCAGCATCGGGCGATTTGTTTAAAAAATGGGGTATGGGCGACCTGACAGTTGCGTATACACATGTTATAAAAGCAGACCCATATGCATGGACATTGCAAGGTACAGGCGGTGTAATGTTTGGTATGACAACTGCAAATGGTACAGACAATGCTACACGTCCGTTGCCAATGTCTTACCAGAGTGGTTTGGGTAGCACAGATGTAATGTTGGGCTTCAGCGCACAGTTCAAAGAATATCTGAACATTGCAGTTGGTTATCAGCAACCAATCTTCCGCTATAATGAAAACGATTATTTCCGTTCTTCATACATCAACGATCCTGTTTACAACAACAGCGATTACGTGATATCAAGGAAACTGTATCGCAATGGCGATGTGATGATGCGTCTGGAAGGCCGCTTTGCAACAAACCGTGTAGGTTTCAGTGCGGGCCCTCTGGCTATCTATCATCTGGCTAATGACCTGTATCAGGACCGTATGGGCTATTGGAATGAAATACAAGGTACACAAGGCTTTACACTAAGTGGTGTAGGTAATGTATTCTTGCGTTTCGGCCGTTATGGCTCATTCAAGCTGGATGTAACAGGTAGCTTGCCATTCATTAAGCGCGATATCCGTGCAGATGGTCTGGAGCGCCAATACACTATCATGCCGAGGTTTACATTCTTCTTCAACCAAAGGACATTATTGTTCTAGTAAGAAGAGAAAACAACATAACTATAAAGGGTGGCTACTGCCACCCTTTATTATTTTAATCTACTTTGATGCGTTTGATGTCAGCACCCAGTGCTATCAGGCGCTCATCTATGCGCTCGTAGCCTCGGTCTATCTGGTCTATATTTTGGATGGTGCTCTTTCCTTTGGCAGAAAGTGCTGCTATCAATAGTGCCACACCCGCACGTATGTCGGGCGATGACATGGTAATACCACGCAAAGGCATCTGCCTGTCCAGACCTATAACTACCGCACGGTGCGGATCGCACAATACTATCTGCGCACCCATTTCTATCAGTTTATCTACAAAGAAGAGGCGGCTTTCAAACATCTTCTGGTGTATCAGCACTGTACCTTTAGATTGTGTAGCCGTAACCAGTATGATGCTCAGCAAATCAGGTGTAAAGCCCGGCCATGGATGGTCGTATACTGTAAGGATAGAGCCATCAATGAATTTCTGAATACGGTAATGTTCCTGCTTAGGGATGAAGATATCGTCACCATTTATCTGCAGTTCTATACCCAGGCGTTGAAAGATATCAGGTATCACACCCAGATGCGCTACGTCTGCATTGCGGATGGTAAGCTCGCTCTGCGTCATGGCAGCCATGCCTATGAAAGAACCTACCTCAATCATATCTGCCAACATACGGTGGCTACAGCCTTTCAGCTTAGTTACACCCTTTATAGTCAGCAGGTTTGAGCCTATGCCTGTGATGTTTGCACCCATGCTGTTCAGCATGTTGCACAGTTGCTGCACATATGGTTCGCAGGCAGCATTGTAGATGGTAGTAGTACCCTCTGCCATTACAGCCGCCATTACTATGTTGGCAGTACCGGTAACAGAAGGTTCTTCCATCAGTATGTATGCACCGTTCAGGTTGCTGCCATCCAGCGAAAAGAGGCTTTGTTCTGCATCATAATCAAATATCACACCCAGCTTTTCAAAACCACGTATGTGGGTATCGAGCCTGCGGCGACCTATTTTATCGCCACCGGGTTGTGGTATATGCGCTTTGCGAAAGCGAGCCAGCATAGGCCCTGCCAGCATAACCGCACCGCGCAGTTTGCCCGATTTCTTTTTGAAGTTTTTATCAGTAAAATATTCGGTGTTGATGTCTATAGCTTGCAACACAACAGTATTAGCAGCAGGTCGCGATACTTTTACGCCCATATCGCCCAGTACCTCTATCAGCATGTTTACATCCAGTATATCCGGTACGTTGGTAAACGTTACCGGCTCGTCTGTAAGCAGTGCTGCGCATAGTACCTGCAATGCCTCGTTTTTTGCCCCCTGTGGTGTAATGATACCACTCAGCGTATTGCCGCCGCGTATTTCGAAAGCACCCATTTTATACAAAAATTATTTATTCTTGTTTTTATTGAATTTACGGTTCTTGTTGTACCCGTTATTATTGCCATAGCCGCCACCGCGATTGTTATTATTGTTATTGCGGTTGTTGTTATTATTCCTGTTGCGGTTATTATTGTTGTTGTTATTGTTTTTGAAATTGCTGCGAGTATCGAAGTATACACGGTAGCCGCCCTGTTCGTATTGCAGTTCTCCGTTGGTCAGTTCGGCCAGTTCAGAGCGTATCATATCATCGTGCACAGGCTCTTTGTGCCAGTTGGTATAGGCCAGCTTCATGTAGTAGCCAATTATCTGCGTAAAGCTCTGTTTCTTTTCAGGGTCTGTTTCTTTCAGTGCTTTTTGTATCAGCGCATCCATGTTTTTACCAAAGTGGCGGTTTTTGATGCTGCTTTGCGGATATGGTATTACTTCCGGCTTTTTGAAAACCTGTTCGCGCGTTGGCGCAGGGTAGGGTGCATCTACATCCAGTTTGAAATCGGTCATCTGATGCAGGTGGTCCCACAGTTTGTGCTGATAGTCTTCCATCTGTTTCAGATGCGGGTTCAGCGTACCCATCAGTTCTATAATGGCTTCTGCATTGCGTAGTCTTTTGGCACGGTCTTCAATCGTCATCAGGTATTCTACCATGCGTTGCACATTACGCCCGTATTCAGGCATCAGCATTTTGCTGCGTATAGTATTGTATTCCATTAATCTTTTAAAAAGCTTTTTTGAACAAAAAATGTACTGCCGCGCGCGTGTGCCGGCTGTGCGAGATTGTAAAAACAGTACACAGCTATGTGTGTTGCCCGCTGTTACGATATCTGTTGGTACGTCTTAACCCGAAAAAGAGAAGGGATTAATATTACCGGAGGAGTTGCATTACAAATATAGGGTTTATTCTTTACCTATGTTGTGCAGCAGTTTTTTAGATAGCGATGCCAGCAAAAGTGTCTTTACAGAGGTTTCGTTTATGTTCATAGCGTTGGCAGCCAGGCTTATCAGCGAAGACTCCTGTATATCTACATCAAAATCTACCACTGCCACATCTGCCAGTAGCGATAATGTGGCCATGTGTAGTTCTTGTGGTATCTGCCTTACCATGATGTTGCATGTTTCGGCGAAGCCCTTGTCTTGAAAGCGCGTTTGGTATTCGCGGTGCAGTGCCATGATATCGTGTTCGGCATATTCACGAAACACATCTTTCATGGTTATCACCTCTATCAGTTCGGTATCGTTGAATTTACCATCGGCCTCGGCCATGGCAAACATCAGGCATAGGATGGCCTGTTTGTAAAATCCGTTTTCCATTGCTACTAATATACAATGGTATTGGCAGCTGGTAAATGGTAGGCACAATAAAAAAAGCCCCGGAATACCGAGGCTTTTATTTTAAAGCTTTTAAGCTGACAATTAGTGAGCAGCAGGAGCTGGAGCAGCAGCAGCAGTATCAGCAGCTGGAGCAGCAGCAGTTGTATCAGCAGGAGCCGGAGCTGGAGCTGGTTCTGCAACTGGAGCAGCAGCAGCTGTATCTTCAGCTGGAGCTTCAGCTTCGTTGTTACCGCAAGATGCGATGAAAAGACCCATTGTCAGAGCGAAGATGCTTAATTTTACAAATTTCATGACTTAAAATTTTAAGATGTTTCACATTTATACCCCAAACAGAAAAAGGTAACCCAAGAAACAGGAAAAAATTTGAAGATTTTTTTCTTTAATCTGATTTCAGGCGTTAAAAAATTTAATAAGTAATTGGAAATCAATATTTTAATAGTTTAAGGAATTATTATTAATTGCCTAACAAATCTTGTGATTATCTTTATAAACAGATAGTATTAATATTTTAATACGATTTTTTCAAACTCCTTCGGGTTACTTTTTACCAAAAGCAGGATTAATAAGTGCAAGGTTCGCAACAATTGGAAGAATATTTGTTGGCTCAACTGGCAGCAGGTGAGCGCACGGCTACGGAGCAGATATATAAGCAGCATTATCCTGTAGTTACCAAATGGATACAGCATAATGGCGGGAGTGAGGCAGATGCGGCTGATGTTTATCAGGAAGCGATAGTGGTCCTTTACGAGAAATCGCAGGACGAAGCTTTCCGCCTGAGTTGCAAAATAGGTACTTACCTGTTTGCCATCAGTAAGCACCTATGGTACAAGAAAGCCAACAAAAGACAGCAAGATCCGGTATCGCTGCCGGATGATGACAGGCAGGAATGGGCTTATGAAGATGATGCAAATGCACACAGAGAGCGTGAAAATTATTATGCACAACTGAATGCGGCATTGGAACAGATAGGAGAACCTTGTAAATCGCTGCTGAAAGCTTTTTATCATGAAGATAAAAGCATGCAGGAAATAGCATCGGGATTTGGGTATACCAATACCGACAATGCCAAAACACAGAAGTATAAGTGCCTGGCACGGCTACGGAAGATATTCCATAACGTACAGGTTAAATAACAGAAGTGAATATGATGACCGAGCATAGTATGATGGAAGTGGCCGAGAGGTATATTGCTGGTTCCCTGTCTCAGGACGAGCTGAATACCCTGAAGGATAAACTGGCAGCAGACTTATCATTTGCCAATGAGTTTGGTGAATGTGTAAATATGCTGCGTGGTCTGCAGAGTAGTGGTGCGCAAAAACGCTTCACCAGCATGCTGAAAGACATAGCTGCGCAGGAAGCTAAGCCTGCTACTAAAGGGCGCACTATTACCCTGCGTGCATTTTATGTGCGTACGGCAGGTATTGCTGCGGGTATTGCCATGCTTACATCACTTACTACCTACTGGGCTATACAGCATAACAATAAAAAGATTGCATCTCAATACAGCCTGCTGAAGCGTGATCTGGAGAAATACCAGCGCTCACAAAATCAGCTCATCAACAATATAAAAGAACAAGCTACAGCACCACAAGCAGAGGTTAGGTATACCGGTACAGGTTTTGCCCTCAGCAATGATGGCTATCTGGTTACAAACTATCACGTAACAGCAGGTGCAGACTCGGTATACATCCAAAACCGCGAAGGCCGCTACTTCAAAGCATATACTGTAGGCTACGACCAGCAGGCAGATATAGCAATCCTGAAGGTAGAGGACAAACAATTCCGCTTTGGTAAAGGAGAAGTGCCTTACACATTTGCACCTAACAAGCGCAAACTTGGTACTAAAGTATATACACTGGGTTTCCCGCAGGATGAGATTGTGTATAACGAAGGTTATATCAGTGCCATCAACGGTTATCAGGGAGATTCTTCTCAATACAGGTTGGAAATATCAGCTTATCCGGGACAGAGCGGCGCACCTATACTGGATGCGAACGGCAATGTACTGGCTATGATAACGGGTAAAGAAGAAGAAAGTGACGGTACTACTTTTGCAGTAAGTTCTAAAGCACTGGCACGCCTGGTGCAATCGCTGCCGAAAGATGCTAACCTGCGCCTGCCAAAGAGCAATAAACTAAACCACTTGTCGCTGGAGCAACAGATAGACAAGTTGGAATACTATACGTGCTCTATCAAAGTATATAAGAAATAAACACACAGATATTATAAGATGGCGGCTATATGCCGCCATTATTATTATTATATATACCACATCAAAGGCTATTAATAAGCATATTTGTATAAATTTGCGCCCTAACGTAAAGACTGCCGGTGAGTTTCATTGATAATTTCTTTAAGAAAAGACAAAAGTCTGCCAATGCAGAAATGGCTTTTGTTGACCATATAGAAGAGTTGCGGTGGCACATTATACGTTCTCTGGCAGTCATCCTGATTTTCTCCATTCTTGCGTTTTTCAAAATAGAATGGATATGGGATAACATCATTCTTGGTCCTGCGCATACAGATTTTATAGCTTACCGTGTGCTTTGCCAGTTTGGTAATAAAATAGGCATCAGCGCACTGTGCCTGCAGGAAATAAACCTCGAGTTTCAGAATACAGAGCTTTCCGGTCAGTTTATGCTCAGCTTCTCTACATCATTCATGGTAGGGGTTGTGGTGGCATTTCCGTATGTGTTCTGGGAATTCTGGCGTTTTATAAAACCTGCGCTCAAGAAGGAAGAACTGCGCTATGCACGTGGTATTGTATTCTGGTCTTCGCTATTGTTTTTCTTTGGTGTACTGTTTGCCTACTACGTAGTAGCGCCGTTTACTATCAACTTCTTTGCCAACTACCAATTGAGCCCGTCGTTCAAGAACATCATTACAATGGCCAACTATTACGATACCATGAGCGACCTGATACTGGGTATGGGTGTGGTGTTCGAGTTGCCTGTAGTGGTATTCTTCCTCTCGAAGATAGGTTTGCTGACGCCAAAACTGATGCGCGATAAACGCAGGTATGCCATTCTTATTATATTTGTGTTGGCTGCCATCGTAACCCCGCCCGATTGGTTTAGTATATGGCTGGTAGCAATACCACTGCTGATACTGTACGAAGCAAGTATAGCCATCAGCGACAGGGCAAATAAACAAAGACAACGTAAAGAACTTCAAAAATATTAGAGCTATGTTACCAACTGTTTTCAACCAACAACTGCCACTGGCACTGGGCTGCGACCATGCAGGTTTTGAACTGAAAGAAGCTGTAAAAAAACTGTTGCAGGAAAACGGCTGGACAGTTGAAGATAAAGGTACCTACAGCACTGATAGCACAGATTATCCCGATTATGCCCATCCGGTAGCAGATATGGTATCTACAGGTGCCGCATCTGTAGGCATATTGATATGCGGTAGCGGTAATGGTGTATGCATGACGGCTAATAAACATATAGGTGTACGTGCTGCACTGTGCTGGAATGAAGAGATAGCAGCACTGGCACGCCAGCACAACGATGCAAATATAATATGCATACCTGCACGTTTCGTATCGCAAGAGCAGGCATTAAGCATGCTGGATACCTTCCTGAGCATTGCCTTTGAAGGCGGCAGGCACGAGCGCCGTGTTGCTAAAATGGCATTGTAATACACAATCCACGATTTTTTATTGAAACCCCGATATAGTATTTGCCCTGCGTATTAATACGCAGGGCAAATACCTTTAATACGGTATAGCATCTTTGTAGAATTACTTCTAATTTTGCATTAGTACTTTTTTGAATAAAGCAGTGTTTTCGGGATGCTTAAAAGAAATGAAACACAATAGTTTTCGCCGTTCCGAAAGTTTTTCGTTGCTTTGCAGCGCCAAAAGCAAGTGAAATATATTTTTTACTAATGTTTTTGGGTTGGCACAATATGTGTTAAGGAGAGAATAAAATCAGGAGAATCAAATACCACTATATGAAAAAGTTTACACTTGGATTAGCATTGGCTGCTACATTGCCGGTAGCTGCAAATGCACAAAGGTACCTTGGGGTAGCTACCAGCAACTGGAGCGGAACCAATGGCCTTTATTTGAACCCCGCAAATCTGGCGGACTCACGTCACAAGTTTACTATCGACCTGTTCTCTGTGAACCTGGGTGCAGATAATAATCTGGCAAAATTCAATGCTAGTGACGTATTCAACGGTATTATTGATGGCGACAAACTTTCGAGTATGTTGAAATATGACAACTCGAAAGACAAATTCAGCATTATACTGCCTTATTCAGAAGTACGTGGACCGGGTTTCATGGTTGCTTTTGGTAGCAAACACGGTATAGCACTTACTACACGTGTACGTGGTATGGCACAGTTTCACAACATGAGCCAAAACCTGTATCGTAATATCACAGACTCAACATTCAATACAAACAACGTAACAGTTAAGGCTGATAAATTCAACTTTACTGCACACGCATGGTCTGAAATAGGTCTGAGCTACGGTGGTGTTATCTGGCAGAAAAATAAACACCAGATCAAAGGTGGTTTGACAGCACGTTACCTGATGGGTATAGGATCTGTAAGCATGATCAGCAATAACCTGAATGCAACTTTTACAAGTGCATCAAGCACACAGGCAAAGTTTAACGTTACTAACACTGACGTTAGCTACGCACAAGCAGGTGCTAAAATACAAGGTGGTAGCGATGCTTTCAGCGATTTCTTTGGTAGCGCAGGTAAAGGCTTCGGCTTGGATCTGGGTGTTACTTACGAATTCCGCCCGAAGTATCAGAGCTACAAGTATGATATGGATGGTAAAACCGGTATCTCTGACAACAGCAAAAACCAATACTTGTTGCGTTTCTCTGCTGCTGTAACAGACATCGGTTCTATCAAATATGCTAACAACAGCAAACAAGCAAAATTCAGCGGTAGTGCAAACGGCCTTGTTGGTGATGAAATTGGTGACAAAATCTACAATTTCGACTCTCTGGCTAACTACCTGCAAAGTAAAAATCTGAACCTGAGCAAAAATACTGAAGCTACAAAAGTAGGCCTGCCTACAATGTTGGTTGTTGGTGTAGACTACCACGCAGTTGGTGGCTTGTACATCAATGCTACGTACATGGGCAATATTGCTGACCGTATGCGCTATGGTAACACAAACTACAGCCAGGTAACACTGACTCCGCGTTTTGATACACGTGTGTTCAGCTTCGGTTTGCCTGTTACATATAGCACATTGACACAGAACATTAAAATGGGTGCAGGTGTCCGTGTTGCTGGTTTCTTCTTCGGTAGCGATGACATGCTTTCTTTCTTTGGTAACGGTAATGGCATGAACATGTACTTCGGTGCTTATGTTCCTTTCAACAAAAAGAAACCACGTGATAGCGATGGTGACCTGGTATCAAACCGCAAAGACAAGTGTAAAAACGAGAAAGGTGTTTGGGAAATGAGGGGTTGTCCTAATCCTGATAAAGATGGTGACGGCATACTGGATAAAGATGATAAATGTCCTGATGTTGCCGGTTCTAAAACTGCTGCAGGTTGTCCTGATGCTGATTTGGATGGTGTTGCTGATGCTGAAGATCGTTGTCCGCAAGAAGCTGGTCTGCCTGCAATGCAAGGTTGTCCTGACCGCGATAACGACGGTATAGCTGATATCGATGATGCTTGCCCTGATCAACCTGGTCTGGCTCAATACAAAGGCTGTCCTGATACAGATGGTGATGGTATAGCTGACAACGTGGATAAATGTCCTACTGCTGCTGGTCCGATAGCTAACGAAGGCTGCCCTGATACAGATAACGATGGTATAGCTGATAACGTAGACAAGTGTCCTACAGTACCTGGTACAGTGGCTAACCAAGGTTGCCCTGAAGTAAGCGTACAGGTTAAGAAACGTCTTGCGTTTGCTGCAACTGCTATCCAGTTCGAAACAGGTAAAGCAACTATCAAGAAAACATCTAACAAACTGCTGGATGAAGTAGTTAAGATTCTGAACGATTACCCTGATTATCAAATGACCATCGATGGCCATACTGATAACGTAGGTAAGCCTGAAAGGAACATGCAACTGTCTAAAGACCGTGCTGCTGCTGTGAAAGCTTACTTCGTATCTAAAGGTATATCTGCAGACAGGCTGACTGACAACGGTTATGGTGATACTAAACCAGCTGCTAGCAACAAAACTGCTGCAGGCCGTGCTAAGAACCGCCGCGTTGCGATGGATCTGAAACTGAAAGACTAATACTTAGTACAATCAGTATAAATAAAGCGGGAGGCCAACAGCCTCCCGCTTTTGTGTTTAATGATATGATAGCATGAAGATAATAGTGGGGTAATGATGCGCTTACACAGTAGTATTAGTTTTATGCCATACTCTTATATGTTATGGTTATCATGTACAGCCAGTTGACGCAGGAAGTGCGTATAGTGCTACACAGCCAGACCCATGAACATATCGCCTACCAGATAACAACAACAGACGGGCAGCTGATACGCAAAGGCAAGCTGACGCCGGGAGCTAACAGCTATAACGTAAGCACAAAAGGATTGCCATCCGGCAAATACTTATTTACTACAGACAACTGCACACAGCCGTTTGAAAAGCGCGGCATGTTTGATAGCTGAACTATCTACAGGTCGTCTATCTCCACATCATCTGCAGGGCGTATCAGCTCGTAGCGTTTTGCAAAATTGCACCAGTTACAGTCTTCTTTGCCACAGCCTTTATCAAACTCGTGATTCATAATGCCTGCATAGGCATTCTTCATTTGCTGCTTTACTATTTCTTCCTGCTGGCCTATGAATGGTATGGTAATGCGTTTGTACTGATTTGTTTTGCGGCCTTTTTCTATATAGTCAAACATACCTTCTTTTACCTGCCATTGCCTGTCGGGGTTGTTTTCTATCAGTAGTTTGTAGAAAAGCATCTGGCGCCAGTAGTCGCCACCATTAGGCTCTTTATCGTTGGGTGGCGCAGTGTAGGTGCCTGAAGACCTGTCGGGGTCGCCTGTTTTATAGTCTATCACTTTGCAACCATCATCGTCAAACTGTATCAGATCTATCTTACCCGTTACAGGTACGCCATCCAGTACAAAGCGCTGTATTTTATATTCAATCTCTACCTTGGTAGGGAAGGTATTCAGGTATTCCTGATAGTATTCGGTAAGAATGGTATTACCTTGTTCCATTCTTCTTTCAAACTGAATATTGTTGAATGATTCACGTTCGCGATACATCTCTGATTTGAAAGAAGCAATCACATCTTCCAACGGAGGAAACACGCCCTGATTTTCTTTCATCAGTTTATACATTCTTTCCAGTGCATAGTGCACAGCACTACCAAATGCTAATGCGTCGCTCTTCAGGTATGGTACACGCAGTATATGCTCGTAGTAAAATGTCAGCGGACAACGCATGTATTTGGAAAGCGTTGTATAGCTCATGGTAAACTGCTGCAGGATATAGTCTATCCACTGCCCGTTAGCAAGTTTGATGCGTACGTCGGGCACGGGCTGCAATGCCCATGCTATGTGTTGCATGATGGCTTCTGTTGGTACAGACTGATTGATGCGTTCTTCAGGCAGGCTTATCTCATCAATGAATACAGAATTCTCAAGCGGCTTGCCGTTATTATCGCTGATGGCATAAGATATGTGCAAGTGTTTCTTGGCGCGCGTAAGCGCTACGAAAAAAAGACGGCGCGCTACTTCTGTCTTGTATGTTTTATCGGCATCGTCTTTTGTATTAGTGATACCTTCGGGTAGTTTGTATTCATTACCCCCACCACGTTTGTCTTCCCAAAAGTTTTTGGTGCAGCCTACTAAGAACACATATTCAAACTCATTGCCCTTAGCACCATGTGCTGTGTAGAAGCGGACACCGTTTTCATTCTGCACTACTTTTTGTATTGGTATGCTGATGTTCTCGTCCAGCATACGTTCTATCATGCGCAGCAGTTCGGGTACTTTCAGATTTGCATCGCGGTCGTAGCACTCTTTCACAAAATCGAAGAATGTATTGATGACCTGTACATTCCACACATGGTCTACCTTCTTCAGCAGGTGCGCCATCATGCCGCTTTCATAAATGATTTTTTCAAGCAACAGCGGTATCGGTAATGTATGTTGTTCCTGCAACCAGTTGTCGAGGCATCTGCCAAGGCGTGTTATGTTTTTGGTTGTTGCAAGGTTCATGGTTTCGAGCAGCAATGTGTTGTTCAAAACCAGTCGCCAAACACCAAGGCTTTTATCTTTCGATTTGTTGTTGCTTATATGCAGCGATAGCGTTGCAATATCTACAGGTGCTATTTCGTAGTAGGGAGCATGCATTATCTCAAACAAACGTGCTTCGCTGCTGAATGCTTCCTTGCGTTCTTCTTCGAGATAGTATAGTATGTTGATGACCTGCTTAATGAGTGGCAGTTCCAGCACATTCACAGGTTTCTTAACTGTATATGGTATTCCCTTACGCTCCATCAGGCTGATGATATTATCTGCCTGTTTGTGTTGTGCATACAGTACTGCAACATTGTTCAATGCAATGCCTTGCTTTTGCAGTTCTTCAATCTGCATCACTACATCGGCTTCTTCCTGCAGTATATTGTTGTATACTTTTACTATGGGGTCAATGGAGTCGTTACCATCCTGAAAGCGTGTGGCTGAGGCGACAATATTTTTATTCAGTGCAAGTTCATCAAGTTGTTTGATGAGGCGTTGCTCGTTATTATCGATAGTTGCCATTGCCTTATCCAGTATCAGCTGTGATGAGCGATAGTTTTGCGGCAATACAATGACTTTGATAGTTTCTTTGTAGCGTTGATAGAAGTCGAGAATGTTACGAATCCTAGCGCCCTGAAATTCATAGATAGACTGGTCGTCATCGCCCACCACAAATATGTTTGGGTCTTCCCAGAAATCTGTCAGCATATGCAGCAGATCGCTCTGCGCGCCGTTGGTATCCTGAAACTCATCTACCAGTATAAATTGGTGACGCTCCTGATAGCTGAGCAGCAATGCATCATTTTTCTTGAAAGCATCCAGCACCCAGATTATCATGTCGTTGAAATCATAGCGTCCTTTCTGCTTCATCTTTTCGCTGTATACATCAAAGAGTTGTGCAGCGGCTTTGGTCTGGTTCAGCTTGCGGGTTTCTTCATCTATCTGGCTTTGCTTCAGGTCGCCTTTCTGATAGCCTTTACCACTCTTCTTGTACACGTATGCCTCGTTATTGGGCATGTCAGCTATCTGCTGGTCTACCGCATCTGCTATGGTTTGTGCACTGATGTTTTCGCGCTTCATCATATCAAACAAACGGTTCAACCTGCCCGAATCGAAGTAGATATTACCGCTCAATTTGCGAAGTGGGTGACCGCTCGGCAATTCTTCCAGCATTTCGTACAATAGCTCTGTGCGCTCCAGATCTGTAATAGGCTGTAGTGTGCGCAGGCTGAAGTAGTCGTTGTTGTTCTGGATTACGTTGTTGCAAAAAGCGTGGAAGGTGCAGATATTAATCCTGTGCGCAGCGGTGCCAATAATCTGCAACAACCTGCGACGCATGGAATTGGTAGCCTCGTCGGTATAGGTAAGGCAAAGAATCTCCTGTGGCTGCACCTGTGCCTCGCTGCGTAACAGATTAGCGATGCGTACAGACAATACCTCTGTTTTACCTGTGCCGGGGCCTGCAATCACCATTACGGGTCCATAGATGGTGTCTACGGCCTTGCGTTGGGCTGCATTCAGGTTGTCGTATCTGCTCCGGAATAATTCTTCGTTTACTAGCATAGTGTACTAAATACCAAGCTATGAAGTTAACAAACCTATGTGTACCTGAAAAAGAAGACTTCATTACATTTGCAGATAAACGAAAAACAGGATATGAAACTGAAGTATGTACTCTTTATTCTATTAGCATGTTTTACAAGCGTTGCAAATGCGCAAACAGAACCACGTGCGATGGCAGTGTCAGATACCTTGCCGCCGTATCTGAAATATCCGGAAATGCCGGCATTTAAGATACAAATGATGGATAGTGTGTCTTCATTTAACACCTATAATATAAAACCCGGAAAGAAAACAGTACTGATGCTTTTTGGCCCTGATTGTGAGCATTGCCAACATATGGCAGATTCTATCAGAGCTCACATGGATGAACTAAAAAACGTTAATCTGTATATGTTCTCATTTGCAGAGTTGAAAGACGTGAGAAGATTTGCTGAAAAATACAAGCTGGATAAAGAAAAGAATATCACATTCGGGAAAGACACAGATTTTTTCTTTGCGGGTTATTACAGGTTAACTGCTGTGCCGGGCATAGCTATTTATGATGAGAAGAAGAAGTTTATAAAGCTCTTCAATGGTGGGGCTAAAATTACAGACATCACTAGTGCCGTAAATAATAAATAACTATAAAGAAAAGCCCCGATGTTCGGGGCTTTTCTTTTATTAAGCATCTGCTTCTTTACTATTGTCTCTTACAAGTCCTTCAGGGTTTTCTGCAACTTGTTTGCGTGCATCTTCCAGCTTGGCCTGTTTGTGCTGAATTTTATTTTCAGTCTGGCTTATCAGTTTTTCCAGGTGCTGGCGTAGTTCTTCCGCTTTGCGTCCCGGTGTTATGTTCTGTATACTGTTTGTGAAATCTTCCAGCCTTTCTTTTTCTTCCTGTATTTCTTCTTCCAGTTGTTTTACAAATTCGTGCGCGCGCTCTACACGTTGCAGCTTGTGCTTTTCGGCATGTTGCTTGCGCTGTTCGCGGTTGGCATCTTTACGCTCAAAGAAGCGTTTGCGTGCTTTGTTAAACTGTTCCCAGATTTCGTTATTGTGTTCGCGTGGTACAGGGCCTATCTTCTTCCACTCTTCCATCAGCTCCATCAACTCGTCTGTAGCCTCGCGCCATTGTGTAGAGTTCTGTAAAGACTCTGCACGTTTTACCAATGCCAGCTTCTGTGCATAGTTGTCTTGCAGGGTTACTTTCAGTGTTTCTGTATGTTGCTTTTTAGCATTAAAGAATTGCTCTTTTGCACCAATAAAGCGGTTCCATATTTCGTCTGCTTTGTCAAGCGGTACACGGCCTATTTTCTTCCACTCATCCATCAGCTCTGTAAAAGCCTGTGCCGTTACATTCCATTCAGTGCTGTCTTTCAGCGCTTCTGCTTTTTCAACCAGTGCCGATTTTGCCTGCAGGTTTGCTTCCTGCTCTGTTTGTATAACATCGAAGTGGGCTTTCTTCTTTTCAAAGAAAGTGTTTTTAGCTGTTATGAAACGATGCCACAGCTCTTCGTTTTTATCGTGTATGGTACGGCCTGTTTTCTTCCATTCTTCCATCAGGTTGTGGAAGGCTTCCGTTGTTTCTTTCCATGAATCGGATGCTGCCAGTTTTTCTGCTTTTTCCACCATTTCCATTTTCAGGTCCAGGTTTTGCAGCAATTCTTTATTTACGTCTTCATGGTTTTGGCGCTTGCGATCGTAGAATTTGTTTTTCGCAGCTTCTATCCTATTCCACAAATCATCGTTACGATGCTTATCAACAAAGCCTATCTGCTTCCACTTATCTGCTATGTCTTTGAAAGCCTGTGTGGTTTCTTTCCATGCATTGCTGTCTGCAAGTGCTTCTGCTTCTTTGGTAATTACTTCTTTCAGTTTGAAGTTTTCTTCTGTAAGCGAAGCAAGTGAAGATTCCATATTGCTCAGCGATTTCACCAGGTCTTGCAACATGCCTACCGCTGCTGTGTGCTGCAGGTAGTCCTTCATACGTTCTACCTTGCCAATCAGCTTCAGCTTATCTTCAGAGCTGTCCCATTCTGTAAGCAGTTCTTTGTATTTGTTTTCTACCTCGGCGAATTTGTCTTTTAATGCTTTCAGGGTAATCTCTGCTGTATCGATGCTGAGTGTATTCACCACTCGCTCTTTCAGAGAGCCGATAGCATTTTGTATCAGTTGGCCATCTTCGCCGATGGTATAGTTTTCCTTGCCGGGAAAACTAACAGATTGCCACCATGATTGCAGTGTTGGTTGTACAGGTTGTTCCTGTGGTTGCGTCATCTCTTCCATAATAGAATGTAGTACAGTGTGAAGACTAAGGTTAAAATGATATGTGATTATTTAGAGCCAAATACTTTTTTCAATAAATCAGTAACCCTTGATGCAGGGTCTAAGCGTATTTTATTTTCCTCATCGGCAATGGTAACAAACAGTCCGTTCAATGCACGTTCTGTTACATAGCCTGCAAGGTCAGGATTTACTTTATTGCGTACTGTAGGCAGGCGGTTGTAGATGTTTACGATATCTGCCCAATAGCGTGTAGCACCAACACTATTCAGTGAGTTTTGTATCACAGGACGGAAGGCTGTAGTAAGCGATGCCGTAGTTCTGTTTTTAAGGAAATTGGTAGCAGCACCTTGTCCGCCTTGCAGAATGCTGAGGCCATCCTGAATAGACATGCTTGTGATGGCATTTACAAATATTGGTACAGCCTTGCCCGACGCATCTTCCGCAGCTCGGTTCATAGACAGGATGGCTTTATCTACCTGTGCACCCATACCCAGCGAACGCAGTGTGCTTTCTATCTGGCGTGCCTCCGGTGGCATTAATACTTTGATAAGTGCATTACCGAAGAAACCGTTTGTAACATTCAGTCTGCCCGATGCGTTTTTGGTACCTATTTCTAATGCCTGCCTTAGTGCAGATACTATTTCATTGTTGCTGAGGTTGCTGCCAATGCCACCGTTATTATTGCCGCCTGTGGTTGTAGTAGAATTATTACCACTACCACCGTTTACAACCGTGTTTGCTTTGTTTACCCAGTCTTTCAGTGTTTGCGCGTTTGCCGCAGTTGTGCTGCCTGCTACCAAACCTGTCATAAACAGGGCTTTTACTATTTGTTTCATTCAATATGTTTTAAATAGTGTTACCAAATATAATACCAATTATTAACTACCGGAAGATTGAGGAGCGCTTGGGCCACCTTCTCCGCCGCCACCGCCTTCGTCAGTCTTCAGGTTATCGCGTTCTTTTGTCTGTTGCCCTTTCTGGTCTTTACCGCCACGGCGGTTGTTTCCGCCCATACCCTTAGGCTCTCTGCCACTGCTTTCAGACCTGCCAAAGCGATATGTGAAACTTATGTTACCAATTCTTGTTTCCCTGTCGCGGTAGGTAGTTTGGGTGTAAGAAGGATAGTCGTACACGGTAGTGTATTTGCGTGTGTTGAGGATGTCAGACACGTTTACTGTAAGCGTTGCCTTGTTATGCAACAGGTTTTTGCGAACGGCAATATCCATCCAGTACACTTCTTTCAATGTACCCTGTGCGGCTACTTTCGGAGCCTCGTAGTTACCATTTATCTGCACAGAGAAGTCTTTAGGCAGCTTGATGTTTGTATTCAGTTTGCTGAACCAGCTGAAACCACTGTTGTTCAATACAGGGTCTATATTAGCACCACGTACCTCGTTCTGGAAGAAGTTGAAACTAAGTGTTGCATCCCATTTAGGCAGCAGTTGCATTTTGCCTATCAGTTCCAGACCGTAGGTAAGACCTGTATTCAGATTTTGTGGTTGTGTAAATGTTGTACCATCGCTATAAAATTTGCGATAGCGTTCTATCATATTTTCTGTGAACTGATAGTAAGCACTCGCCGTCAGGTTATGTCCTTTTTTGAAAGACTTGCTATAATTCAGTTCTGTATTGTTGATGAACTCAGGCTTCAGATTAGGGTTACCGACATTGGTATCCTGCGGGTTCGATAAATCTACATAAGGCATCAGCTGCATAAAGCCAGGGCGATTGGTACGGCGGCTATAGCTAAGGAATATGTTTTGCTCCTTAGGCAGCTTGTAAGAAACATAAGCTGTAGGGAAGAGGTTGATAAACTCCGTAGTGTACGATGCACTCGTCATGTTTTGTGTGGTGCCCGAATAGCTGAAGTATTCGAAACGCAAACCTGCCTGATAGCCCCAGTTGCCGCGCTGTCCGCCATAGTTGGCATAGGCTGCATGTGTTTGCTGATTGTACTTAAATACATTCAGCAATGTGTAGTCTGTCTTTATGCCAAAACCTGAGTCTATAGTCGGATTGTTTTTACTTTCAAACCAAACTAGTTGTGTTTTCAATCCCGCATCCAGTTTATCTGTTTTGTTGAGCGGGGTAGTGAAATCTACCTGCGCATTCAGGCTGGCATTGCTACCGCTGCCAGGTGCTTTCTGATATACGGTACGATTGCGTTGAACACCATCACTGTTCAGTATGGCAGTTTCATATTCCTGATTGCGCTCTACCCATGTTTTAGCATATGTAGCATTGGCAGTCAACTCTCGTTTTTCTTTTTTGAATTTGTGCTTATAGTCGAGCGATGTAGATGATGACAACGGACCGCCTATGTTGTAAGAACTGCGGCGTTGTGTAGAGTCTATCAGGTTGGCTGTATATACTTTGTAGTTAGATATACCATCGCCACCCCATTGCATCCTATTGAGGTTTTGTGTCAGGGTGATGCTGTTGTTTTTGTTGATAGTATACTCTGCACCCAGCGAATTGAAGAAGCCGTTGAACTTACGAACGTTATCATCGTAGCTGCTGAAGAATGCATCGCTACCTACGTTTGTACGCTCGTTAGTAGTACGGTTGTAGTTGCGGTTCAGGCGCATGCTACTGTTCAGGAAGATATTCCATTTCTCATTCTTCACATTCAGGTTCAGGCTGCCGTTATACTTATCACGTGTGCCTGCACCAACAGTTACAGAACCATTGAAACCGAATTTCTTATCGCGCTTCGTTATGATATTGATGATACCCGCAGTACCCTGTGCATCGTATTTTGATGAAGGATTGGTAATAACCTCTACACTCTGAATACTTGCAGAAGGCAGGCTTTGCAACGCGCTTGTAACATCACCGCCAAACAATGTAGCTGGTTTACCATCTATCAGTATAGTACTTGCCTTACCGCGCAGCGATACAGTACCATCTACATCTACCGATACAGAAGGTATGTTTTGCAATACATCTGTAGCGCTGCCACCGGTAGCAGTTATATTTTTATCTACGTTGAAAGTTCTTTTATCTATATTCATTTCCATAGCAGCTTTCTCAGCTGTTACGGTTACGCCTTTCAGTTTCTGTGCACTGCTACCTGTTTTGATAGTGCCCAGATTTTTCTCTGCTGCCTGTGGTGTAATGCTGATATTATCTACATACTTTGTTTCTGCACCAATCCCCGAAATACGCAGTATGAAATTGCCATTGCCTGTAGGTGCAATGTTGAATGTACCGTCTTCTTTTGTAAGGTCTCCGTTTACAACTGTAGAATCCTGTTTGAGTAGTGTAACGGTTGCATAGCCTATGCCTTTGTTTTGGCCATCTGCTATTTTACCATATACCCTGCCTATAGCAGGTGTTTGCTGTGCATATAAAAATGTACTTCCTGTGCTAAAGAACAAAACCGCGGCCAAAGCCTTTGAATAAAAACGCATCTTAAAAATTTGCAAAAGGCAAATTTGGCTGAAATTATTGATATGAGGCTTCTGTTAACAAAATAAAGTATTGTTAAGGTTTCACCCAAGGCTGCAGCGCATCAGCAAGTGTGCGGTCGTTGCTAAGGCGGGGCACTTTGTTCTGTCCGCCCAGTTTGCCGATAGATTTCATGTATTCTATAAAGGCATGGCTTTGCATAGGCCTTATTTTCAGTGGCTGAAGAATATTGCCGCGTATCAGGTCGTCGTAGTAGATGTTCTTCTTACGCAGGTTGTCATCTACCGCTTTGCTGAATGCTGCGAGGTCTGCAGGTGTTTCTTCAAACGATACAAACCATTCGTGGTAGGGCAGTTCGCCATTTGTTTGTATCATAGGTGCAACGGTAAATTCTATAATGCGCGTGTTTTGGGCTGTGGCTGCGTTTAGTATGGCATGTTCTACCTCTTCGCCAATCACATGCTCGCCAAATGCAGATATATAATGCTTGATGCGCCCTGTAACCACAATTCTGTACGGGTCGGTACTTACAAAACGAACCGTATCGCCAATATTATAGCCCCAGAGGCCTGCATTGCTGTTTATTATCAGTGCATAGTTTTCGCCCAACTTCACATCTGCCAGCGACAGGCGCGTAGGGTTTTCATTAAACACTTCTCCCGCAGGGATGAATTCGAAGAATATGCCTGAATTGGTATTTAGCAACAAGCCTTCTTTATCCAACGTATCCTGAAAGGCAAAAAAGCCTTCAGATGCTGGGAAAGTTTCTATGGTATCAATAGGGCCGCCAAGGCTTTCAAATAGCTTGGCTTTGTATGGTTCAAAGTTCACCCCGCCATGTACCAGTACCTGTAGGTTGGGAAACAGTTCTTTTATCTTTTTGCCGCTATTCTCAGACAACCAGTCAAAATACATCTGCATCCACGGTGGTATACCGCTTATCAGTGTCATGTCTTTATCTATGGTTTCGCCGACAATCTTGCCCAGTTTCTCTTCCCAGTCTTCAATACAATTGGTTTCGTAAGATGGTAACTGATTGGCACGCAAGTAGCCGGGGATAAAGTGGTTGACAATACCACTGAGCCTGCCTGTAGGTATGCCGCCCACACGTTCCAGCACAGGCGAGCCCGAAAGAAATATCATCCTGCCATCGGCAAATGCGGTATTGCCGCTTTGTGCCATATAACAAAGCAGTGCATTGCGGGCAGTATCTATGTGGTTGTGTATAGAATCTTTACTAATAGGTATGTATTTTACCCCGCTGGTAGTGCCTGATGTTTTGGCAAAATACATGGGCTTACCTTTCCAAAGCACATTTTGCTGGCCTGCTTTTATTTGCTCTATATATGGTCTAAAAGCCTCATAATCGCGGATGGGAACTGCGGCTTTGTACTCCTCATAGGTCTTTACCTCGCCAAGATTGTGGTCTTTACCAAACGTGGTACGGCTGCCTACCTTCAGCAATTGCTGGAAAATACTCTGCTGATCGGCTACAGCCGTGGCCATACCTTTTCTTATGCGGTTATGAATAATAGCAGCATAAGGTCTGGCAAGGAATGATTTAAGCTTCATCGTACAATCTTGGAAAGCAAAAGTACCAATTATGGTGAGGTTATTACATGTATTATAATACCTTAATTATAACCGTTTTCAGGGGGTGAATATTGCTGTAAACTACAAATTATAAAAAAATATTTGTGGATAACAGGAAAATAATGTTACCTTTGCGCGAAATATTTTAGGAGCGTCATGTTTGCGATAGTTAATATAGCAGGTCAACAATTCAAAGTGAAGAAAGATGATGAATTGTTTGTTCACCGCCTGTCAGGAAATGTAGGTGAAAACGTAGAGTTCTCAGAAGTACTGATGACTTCAACTGGTGGCAACATCAAATTTACTGATTCGGTAAAAGTGAAAGCGGAAATCGTTGATCATCTGAAAGGTGACAAAGTGATTGTTTTCAAGAAAAAACGCCGCAAAGGATACCAAAAAAGTAACGGTCACCGTCAATATCTTACAAAGATTAAAATAAAAGATATTGCTTAATTTAATTTTTTTGTAAATTCGTAAAGTCAAGAATAGAAGATGGCACACAAAAAAGGTGAAGGTAGTGTAAAGAATAACCGTGACTCCCAAAGTAAAAGACTGGGTGTAAAAATATACGGTGGTCAACCAGCTATATCTGGTAACATCATCGTTCGTCAGCGTGGTACTGTTTATCACCCTGGCACAAACGTAGGTCTTGGTAAAGACTTTACCATTTTCGCATTGAAAGATGGTATCGTTGAGTTCCGCAAAACTCGTACTAAGACTCTTATATCAGTTAAGGAATTTTCAGCTACAGCCGAGGCATAATGCTCTCGGCTGTTGCCATATATAAGGTTTTTGTTTAACCCTTAAATTCACACAGTTATGGCAACAGCAAAAAAAGCAGCTCCTAAAAAAGCTGCAGCCAAAAAAGCAGCTCCCAAAAAAGCAGCTGCGAAAAAAGCAGCTCCTAAGAAAGCTGCTGCAAAAAAAGCGGCTCCTAAGAAAGCTGCTGCAAAAAAAGCGGC